>Ga0228702_1000006_pt1 | contig 397997 bp, 355 predicted proteins | sample McNCre217_Aug_MG_2_FD_178018 | JGI IMG/M metagenome (GOLD analysis project Ga0228702, IMG submission 178018) | Freshwater microbial communities from McNutts Creek, Athens, Georgia, United States - 20-17_Aug_MG | ecosystem: Environmental > Aquatic > Freshwater > Creek | place: USA: Georgia... | reverse complement strand
GTCGACTTCATCCGCAATATCGCCCCCTGGGACGCCGACGATCTGGACGCTGATCGCAGCCGAGGATTGCGATTGGACTCTGAGCGGCCGTTGATCAAAGTTCTGCTGACGGCAGCTTTTGGCCGATGACAGTCGGTCAGTAAGACCAGGCTGTGGTTAAGGTCAACCTATGGAAAAAATGGCTGGCGCTGTTGCAGCTTGCCAACGCTCTAAAGTAGAGTGATCCGGCGTGCCGCCAGAGCAGGACTAAACTGGGAGTATCAAGTCCTTGACCGGGGAACAAATAGGGGAACAACAGTCAGAACTGCATCAACGAAAGTGTTGTAAATCAATGGCTTGCATCGATGATTCAGTAGACCCCAGCCCACCATATGCATTTCCATGGATGCCCTCTATGGAAAACCGAATACCCCGCCAAGGCCCAGTCTTGGCGGGGTTTCGCGTTTTTGCGAGTGGATTCTGGGTCCCTCAAAACCCGAGGCGATTCAAGCAGATGACGCCTGTCGTCGGTAAGATGGTCTTGTCAGGCATCAAGAGGATCTCTACGTGGACATCACTTCGGCCAAGGCCGCTGCGGCATTGCTGGCAAAGCACTGGAAAGAAGGCACCACCCTGGCGGCATTGCCGTTGTCCTTGCGACCTGTGAGCAGGGCGGAGGGCTATGCCATTCAGGCGCAAATCGAGGCTCAGAGTCGCGAGCCTCTGTTTGGCTGGAAGATCGCAGCCACCAGCCTGGCGGGCCAAAAGCACATTGGGGTGGATGGACCGATTGCGGGCCGTTTGCTGGCCGAGCGGGTGTACTGCGATGGTGACACCTTGCCCTTTGGAGCCAACCGCATGCGCGTCGCCGAGGCCGAATTTGCTTTTCGCATGTGCCGTGATCTGCCACCGCGTCAGGCGCCTTATGCCTTGAGCGAGGTGCTTGATGCGGTGGCCGAGTTGCACCTCGCGATCGAAATCCCTGACTCGCGCTTCATGGACTTTGTCACTGTAGGCGCCCCCCAACTGATTGCCGACAATGCCTGCGCGCACTGTTTCGTGCTGGGACCGAAAGCGCCAGGGGTCTGGCGGCAGCTCGATCTGGCTTTGCACTCTGTCGTTGGCCGAGTTGGCGATCGGCTTGCGCGCAACGGTATCGGCGCCAACGTGCTGGGGGACCCCCGCATCGCCCTCACGTGGCTTGCCAACGAGCTGTCGACCATCGGCATCACATTGGCTGCTGACCAGGTCGTGACGACTGGCACATGCCTGGTGCCGCTGGAGATTCAGCCGAATGACACGGTCGTGATCGATTTTGGCGTCCTGGGTCAGGTCGCTTGCCACTTCACCTCCGATTGAGCTTGTCCATGCACATCACCCGCATTCGCACTACACCTGTGCTTGCCCCATTGCCCCGTCCGGTGCGCACCGCCTCGGGCAACATCGACTGTTTTCCCCTGGTTCTGATCGATGTGGACACCGATGTCGGTGTGGTCGGCCGCGCTTACGCGCAGGTCTATCTGCCCGAGCTGCTGCCTGCGCTGGATCAAACCTTGTCCAGCCTCGCCGAGATGGCCAAAGGCTTACCGCTGGCGCCTCGCGACGTCCACGCGCACTTGCTGCGCCGTTGCCGCTTGTTTGGCATGAAGGGCATGCTGGGGGTGGCGTTCGGTGGACTCGACATGGCTCTGTGGGACGCCTGGGCCCGTGCACGCGGTGAGCCGCTGGCGCGTGCGCTGGGTGCCGAACTGCGGCCGCTCAAGGCCTACAACAGCGTGGGCCTCTACGATGAGAATGCGGTGGTGGAAATCGCAGAGGAGACGCTGGCCGCAGGCTTTGCCGGACTGAAGATCAAGGCCGGGTTTGCGTCGCTGGCTGAGGACCTGGCCGCTGTGCGTGCGGCCAAGCGCGTGCTGGGCAATGCCGCTGCACTCATGATTGACTACAACCAGTCGCTCAGCTTGCCGGAGGCCATGGCGCGTTGCAAGGCACTCGATGGCGAGGGGCTGGAATGGATCGAGGAGCCGGTGCTGGCGGACGATCTTGAGGGCTGCGCCCGCATTGCCGAGACCATCACCACGCCGCTGCAGATCGGCGAGAACTTCCATGGACCGTCTGAGATGCGCACGGCGCTGGCAGCAAGCGCCAGCGATCTGGTCATGCCGGATGCCCAGTTCATCCACGGGGTCACAGGCTGGCTGGAAGCCGCTGCCCTGGCGCGCAGTGCGGGGCTGCCCATGTCTTCTCATACTTTTGTTGAAGCCAGTGCCCAATTGCTTTGCGCCACGCCTACCGCGCACTGGATCGAAGTGCTGGACGCTGCTGGTGGTCTGCGACAGGCGCCTCTGCACATCCAGAATGGGCATCTGATGCCTTGGGATACACCCGGGATCGGTTTGGAATGGCGCGAAGACCAAGTCGCGCTGCACCGGCTCCGGTGATCAGCTCGTTTCGGGGGAGGCGTTCTGCCAGACAACTTGACGGGCCAGCTTGATAAAGCAGTCCTGGTCGGCATCGCTCAAGGGTTGGAGGATGTCTTTTTGCAGGTCTTGCACGATGGGTTGTAAATCAGAAAGAATGCTGTGACCCTCGGCTGTCACTGAAAGCTCGCGTGCCCGTCGGTCCCGCTCGCTGATGACGCGACGAATCCAGCCCTTTTTTTCCAGGCGATCGATGACGCCGCCTATCGTTGCCCGGTCGTAGCCAATCATTTCTGCGACACGTGCTTGGTCAATGCCTGGTTGTTCATGGATGGCTTCGAGGGCCGCGTATTGAACGGGCGTCAGATCAAAGCCCGCTGCCTGTGTTCGCAGGGCAAAGACTTGCGTGGATTGCTGGTGAAGGCGGCGTATCAGGTGTCCCGCCATGTCGAGTACGGACATGCCTGCGTTCCTTGGAAGGTCAAGTTTGAATCAGAGTGTGCTCGTTGCACCGTGTGATGGTAATCATACATACCATGTTGACAAGTATTGATAAGTACAGTTATCATTTGCCGTGTAACGAGTTTTCGGTGTTTGAATTTTTTGGAGACGAGAGATGCAGTTCTATAAAAACGGCTTCAGAGGCGGTAATCCTGACATCAAGGAAGCAGCGCCGAACCGACGCAACCGCGGCATCCATGAGCCTTTGCCGGAAAAAGTGGATGTGCTGATCGCAGGCACCGGGCCTGCAGGCTTGTGCCTGGCCGCACAGTTGGCGCAATTTCCAGAGATCGAGACGATGATCATTGAGCGCATGCCCAGCAACATCATCAAGGGCAAGGCCGATGGCATCAACACACGCACCATGGAAATGTTCCAGGCCTTTGGATTTGCCGACAAAGTCAAACGCGAAACCTACTGGGTCAATCAGACTGCATTCTGGATGCCCGATCCCAAGAAGCCCGAGCACATCAAGCGCGTTGGACGGGTGCAGGACGTGGCTGATGACAGCTCGGAAATGCCGCACATCCTGATCAATCAGGCACGATTGCATGAACTGTTCCTGGAGGTCATGAAGAATTCACCCTCACGACTCGAACCTGACTACAGCTGGGAAATTGTGGGCCTCACGATCGATCCTTCAACCGATGATCATCCGGTCACGGTGACATTGAAGGATTCCAGCGGTGTGAACTGGGGGGCAACCCGAACGGTGCGGGCAAACTATGTGGTCGGATGCGATGGCGCGCATTCTGCCGTGCGCAAAGCGATTGGCGGAGAGTTGCACGGCGACGCCGCCCACCAAGCCTGGGGTGTGATGGACATTCTGGCCAACACCGATTTCCCGGACGTGCGTCAGAAGTGTTTGATCTCTTCCGCGAATGAAGGCAATGTGCTGATCCTGCCACGCGAGGGGGGCTATGTGTTCAGGATGTATGTCGAGCTTGACAAACTCCGACCCGACGAAAAAGCGGCGCATCGCAAGTTCACCCAGGACGACATGATTGCCGCAGCGAACCGCATCATCAAGCCGTATTCGATCGACGTCAAAGAGGTGGTCTGGTGGTCCATCTACGACATTGGGCACAGCATCACAGACCGGTTCGATGATGTTCCTGTGGGCGAAGACCGCAACCCTCGAGTCTTCACTGCGGGCGATGCATGCCATACCCACTCACCCAAAGCCGGTCAGGGGATGAACGTCTCGATGCAGGACACTTTCAACCTGGGCTGGAAGCTGGTGCATGTCCTCCAGGGACGATCGGATGCGAGCCTGTTGCGCAGCTATTCCCAAGAGCGATTGACCGAGGCGAAACGATTGGTTGAGACAGACCACAAATGGGCGAGGGTGATGTCGGCACCGACCACTCAGGCCGAGCGGGACGGGACTGAAGAGCCGCGCATCATTCGCCAGTTCAAGGACAACCTGGAATTCACAGGCGGCACCGCCGTGAAATACGACCCATCCCGACTTTTCGCTGCCAGCGCCCATCAAGCGTTGGCCAAAGGCGAGGAGATCGGTCGGCGTTTTCACTCGGCCCCTGTGGTGCGCGTGTCCGATGCCAAACAAATGCAATTGGGTCATGCTGCCGAGGCAGACGCCCGTTGGCGCATCTATGCGTTTGCAGGCCAGGCTGACAGTTCTGACACAAGTTCAGCGATCCACAAACTTGCGCAATGGCTGGAGACCCATCCCAATTCCCCTATCGTCAAGCACACCCGCAAGGGCGAGGACATTGACGCTGTGATCGATGTTCGTGCCGTGTTCCAGCAAACCTTTGAACAGCTGGCTTACGAGAACATGCCATCGCTGTTGAAACCAAAGACCGGAAAACTGGGCTTGCAAGACCACGAAAAAGTTTTCTGCGTGGATCACAAAGGGGCTGGCGATATCTTTGACATGCGCGGCATCCAACGCGACAAAGGCTGTATGGTGGTGGTTCGTCCGGATCAGTACGTGGCCCACGTCTTGCCGTTGGATGGTTTTGACGAGTTGTCGGCTTTCTTTGCTGGCTTTTTGAAGTAACGCTGCGTCACGAGTCCATGCGTGAGCCGTCCCACGATGGGGCGGCGCGCTTGGACAGACGTGATGGCCTCGATCTGACGACCGAGGGCACTGCCTCAAGCCAATGTTTTTCTGGTTTTTAGAGGTTTGAGTGCTGTATCCAGTCGCCCTGCAGGGCGATTGGCCTGAGAGCCCAGCGCGTTGCCGACATGGTCAATGTGCGCCAGCATGTGTTCGCGCGCCAGCGCCATGTCCCCGTTTTCCATGGCCTGAACGATGTCCTCGTGCTCATCGCACGATTGTGTGGCGTCGTGGCTGGACTGGTACAGGCTGGCCACCAAAGTGGTGCGGGCTGTCAGGTCCCGCAGCACGGTGCTCAGCAGCCTGTGACCGAGACATTCAGCCAGACAGACATGGAAGTCCGCCAATACAAAGGAGCGCTGGGCAATGTCGTTGTCCGCAATGGCCTGTCTTTCGAGACTGATGTGTTCCCGCAGCTGGTGAACCACCTGCTGCAGAGGAGCGCCATCAGGCAGATCAGCGACCTCCTGGGGTATGAGGCCTGCCTCGATAATTTTGCGCGCTGCAAAGGCATCTCGGGCTTCTTCCAGTGAAGGCTCCACCACATACCAGCCCTTGCGCGGTCGAACTTCGACGAAGCCCCTCGCTTGCAGTTGCATGAGGGCTTCGCGTACCAGGGTCCGGCTTACGCCAAAGACATCGGCGAGCTCCTGCTCGCCGAGCCGTTCACCAGGCTGCAGCTTCTGTGCGAGGATGGATTCCACCACTCGCTTTGTGATTTTGTTTTGCGCAGTCATTCAGGCCTCAACTCTAACCCTTTGCGCGTATGGCCTTCAGGACAGATCGCTGACTTGTTTTCCATCGAGCACGGCATGGGCGCGTGAGCGGTCGATGTCGCCTTCCCAGGCCGCAACGACCACCGTAGCTACACAGTTGCCGATCAGATTGCCCAGTGCGCGGGCGATGCCCATGAACCAATCGACCGACAACACCAGCACCAGGCCGATGGCGGGGATGGCCGGAATCGCCTGCAGCGTGGCGGCCAGCACCACGATGGCCGAGCCTGGCACGCCGTGCGCGCCCTTGGATGTGACCAGCGAGATCGCCAGAATCGTCAGCAGATCGGGCATGGAAATCGGGGTGTTGGTGGCCTGGGCAATGAAGACGGCCGCCAGCGTGATGTAGATCGAAAACGCATCCAGGTTGAACGAGTAACCGGTTGGAATCACCAGGCCCACAGTGGAATCCTTGATGCCCATGTGGCGCAGTTTGGCCATGACTTGGGGCAGCACACTGTCGCTGGAGGTGGTCGCGAACACCACCGCCAACTCTTCACGCAGGTAGGCCAGCAGCTTGAACAGACTGAAGCCGACCATGCGCATGATGCCACCGAGTACAACCACAACGAACACCACCACGGCCGCGTAGAACAGCACCACCAACATGCCCAGTTGTTTGAGTGAGCCCATGCCGTATTTGCCCACGGTGAAGGCGATGGCGCCCAGCACGCCCAGCGGGGCAAGTTTGATGATGATGCCCATGATTTTGAAAAGCACCTGACCCAGGCTGTCGATCACATGGGCCACGGGGGCGCCCTTGTCGCCCACCAGGGCCAGCGCGCAACCAAACAGCACGGCAAACACCAGCACCTGCAGCACGTCGCCGGTGGCGAAGGCATTGACCACCGTGGTGGGAATCAGCTTCATCAGGAATTCCACTGTGCCTCCGCCTACCAGTTTCTCGGCGTTGCTGGCAAATGCACTCATGGCTTTGGCGTCGAGAGTGCCGGGATCCACATTCATGCCCACGCCTGGCTGGAACCAAAAGGCCAGCGCCAGACCCAGCAACAGCGCGATGGTCGTCACGACCTCAAAGTAGACCAGTGCCTTGATCCCAACGCGCCCGACGCGCCGAAGGTCGCCTGCACCAGCAATCCCATGGACGACCACACAGAACACCAGGACGGGAATGATCATCTTGATCAATTTGATGAAGCCGTCGCCCAGAGGCTTGAGCTTGATGGCGAACTCGGGCGCACTCATGCCCAGGATCACCCCCAGGAGCAGTGCCAGCAGCACCTGCCCGAACAGCGATTTGAAAAACTTTGTCATGGTGTCTCCATCAGGTTTGGACTTCAAGATTGAAATACCAATCTTGCATACAAGATTTTTGACGATATTGCCTGTTTTGTCCCTAGGGATAACGAGGGGGTGAGGCGGTTTTGCCAGACTCGGGCGTGGGTTTGAATTTGGCTGATCAGAAGCGACTGGCCAACGGTTGCAAGTGCTGCATAAATTCAGCCAGGTGGGTTGGCTGGCTTCTCTTGGGGGTTGAAACGTCCATGCATGCCCACCGGCTTGATCGCCTTGAAGATGTTTTTTTCACGGCCAGGAAAAAACAGAGGGCTCAGATTCACTTCCGATCCTTTCGCCTGTTTTTTTGTTGTTTTTGATTTCTCAAGGTTTGAGCACCTGCAAGTGCAAGGTGTCCTCGCCATCGGTTTTCCCGGGGGCGATGTTCAGTGCTCGGCTGAGCATGCCATGGACCTCCAGGTTGCTGACCAAACCGATTCGGCGTTGCTGGATCCGAGGTCCAGAGACGATCAGAATGCCATGCATGTCTGGATGCTCAGGGTCATACCCATGCTGACCCAGCGGGCCTTTCTGAGTGGGGTTGTCCGTGACGCTGTAGCCAACGTCAGACAAACACACAATTTCTGGAATGCGCTTGTGGGTTCCGAATTTGAACCGCTTGGGCATATCCCCTTTGGGCCAGCACGCCACATGAGACAGCGTGGACAAGGCCTTGATCACGCCCTCTTGCGATTCCCCATTTAGCCGGACGCCAGATGTGGCACCCAGCCATTCCCAGCGCGCAGCCGGAAAATTCGCCAGAATAGACTGAACCGAAATGATCTGGCTCGGAGGAGACAGCGCCATGCCATGGTCCGAGACAATCACCAAAGTGGTGTGTTCCAGAAAACCGTGCTGCTTCAGCAGGGAGACCAGCCCCCCTATGGTTTTGTCCACTTTTTTGACCGCCTCCTTGACGGCGCCGCTGTCAGGGCCTGCTGAGTGGCCCGCTGAATCCACGTCGGACAAATACAAGGTGGCGAAATCAGGTCGCTGATCCTGTGGGCGTGTCAGCCAGGTGAACAAGGTTTCCAGACGTGCCTCGTGCGTCATGCTGTGCTCATACCGCAGCCAGTCATGGGGGCGCATGCCCTGGATGCTGGTTTCTGAGCCTGGCCAGAACAAGGTGGATGCCACCTTGCCGTGCTGTTGGGCAGTGATCCAGAGAGGGCGACTGTTTTGCCACCAGAATGGGTTCTCGACCGCCTCGCGTGAACTCAGGCTGAAGCGCTGGGGGCTGTCCGGATCCAGCATGGTGTTGTTGACAATGCCATGGTGGTCGGGTGTTTGTCCGGTGACCAACGTCACATGATTAGGGAAAGTGAGCGATGGAAATGAGGAAATCAAGCCCTGCGCCAACACGCCTTGCTTGGCCAATGCAAGCAGATGAGGTGTGGCGTCTTCAGACAGATACGAAGGCTTGAAGCCGTCCAGACTGACCAACAGCACCAAAGGTTTGATGGAGGCAGTTGATGCATTGTCCTGGGCAAGTGCTGTGCCTGGTAATCCAGACAATGTCATCCATACGGTCAGAAGGGCGGACAGGGATATTTTTGAAAACATGATGGTCATCTTGCGCTGTGAACCTCGATGACACTATCCGGATTTGATGAAATCTGTGTGAAGCCTCCTAGGGCGAAGGTACGACAGTTCAAGCCACTTCAAGCGTTCACGGACTTGCAGCCGATGGCCCTTGGTATGAGTTTCCGTCGCAACCAGGGATGACAAGAGGGGAGTCATGATGTGTTTTATCATTGCCATCCCGGACCTGATGCCTTGTTGGTGCCAGAGTCAATCCATGATTGGTGTTCTAGTTTGAGGTGATTTGTGCTGAACAAGAATTTGCTGACCCTGTGCGCCTGCCTGGCGCTGGCTTTCCATGCCCATTCGACCGAGGCTGCCAAACCGGTCGCGACCGTCAATGGCGTCAAGATCGGCGCTGACGTCCTTGAATTGCTGGTGACCAACAACGTGGCCCAGGGCGGCAAGGACACGCCTGAATTGCGTGCCGCGCTCAAGACGGAGTTGGTTGCACGTGAAGTTCTGGCCCAGGAAGCCAAAAAGCAAAAACTCGATCAAGAGCCTTCGGTGAAGGCCCAGTTGTCACTGCAGCAAAACGCCTTGCTGGCCGACACCCTGATCGCCAAGCAGGCGCCCAAGTTCAACTTGTCTGAAGACAAGCTCCGTGCGGAATACAAGCGTCAAGCAGATTTGCTGGCCGATGCCGAGGAGTATCAGATCAGCCACGTCGTGACGGCCACCGAAGCCGAGGCCAAGGCCGTGATCAAGGCGGTCAAGGATGGCGAAGCCTTCGACAAGCTGGCCCGCGAAAAATCCACCAGCCCCAGCGGACAAAAGGGCGGCAGCCTGGGCTGGCTGATGGGCAACCAGATCAACCCGGCTTTGTTCAACGTGATCGTGAACCTCAGCGAGGGTAGCGTGACTTCTTTGCCGATCGCCACCCCCGAGGGTTGGCAAGTGATCCGTCTGGATGGCAAACGCAAGTTCAAGGTGCCCAGCTTTGAAGACAGCAAGCAGCAACTGATCAATGCGGTGTTTGCCAGCGAGCGTGCCGAATTTGTGCAGAAGCTGGTGAAGGCCGCCAAAATCGAACAATGAGCGTGTTCTTGGGCGGCTAAACTTCGGTGTTGACCGTTTAACTGTTTAGCCATGTCCCACTACCACCTTTACGCGATCGGCAATGCGCTGGTCGACACCGAATACGAAGTCAGCGATGCCTTGCTTGCCACTATGGGCGTGAGCAAGCGCCACATGACCCTCGTCGACAACTCGCAACGCACCGAACTGCTTGGCCATGTGCATGGTTTGCATGCTCGCCGCACAGGTGGTGGCTCGGCAGGCAACACGGTGGTGGCACTGGCCCAGCTGGGAGGCAAGGCCTTTTATTCGTGTCGCGTGGCCAATGATGAACTGGGCGAGTTTTACGCCCAGGATCTGCAGGCCAACGGCGTTGCGACCAATCTCACGCACACGGCTGCCAGCGAGGGCCAGACGGGCAGCTGCATGGTGCTGGTCACGCCCGATGCCGAGCGCAGCATGTGCACATTTCTGGGCGCCACTTCGCAATTGGATCGCCAGGCCCTGCACCCGCACGACATTGCCAAGTCCAGAATCTATTACATGGAAGGCTACCTGGCCGCATCCCCCACCGGGCTGGAAGCCGCTGTGGAGGGCCGCCAACTGGCCGTACAGCACGGCGTGCAAACGGCGCTCACCCTCAGCGATGTGAGCATGATCAACTTTTGCCGTGCCGGTCTTGAATCCATGATGGGCGATGGACTGGATTACCTGTTTGCCAACGAAGAGGAAGCCCAAACCTGGTGTGGCACCACCGCGCTGGAGGACATCATTCCCCAACTGCAGAAACTCGCCCGTACCGTCTGCCTGACGCAAGGCCCACGCGGCAGTCTGGTGATCTCGGGGGACGACATGGTCAATGTGCCCGCTGTGCCCGTCAAGGCGGTGGACACCAACGGCGCAGGGGACATGTTTGCGGGGGCCTTCCTCTATGGCATCAGCCACGGGATGGGACAGGCCCAGGCGGCTGCGCTGGCCAATCGGGCTGCCGCCGAAGTGGTGGGGCAACACGGCAACCGCCTCACAGCCGAGCGCCTGCAAGCCATCTTGCGTGAATTCAAACACTGAATCTTCAGGAGTTCTCCATGAAAAAATCCCTTGTCTGCCTCTGGGCTGTGGCCCCCGTGATCGCGCTGGCACAGGCTGGCAGTTTTGTGGGCGACATCGGCGGCATGGCGCTCACATCCGATGCCGTCGTCAAAGGTGCTGAACGCAGCACCTCGGCCATGCCCTATATCTACGGGGACTGGGGTCCGTTCTATGCCCGCGTCGATACGCTGGGCGTCAAGACCTTGCCCGTGGGGGACGGCTACCTTGAGCTGGCTGCGCGCATCAGCACCGAAGGCTTCAAGTCCGCCAAGACAGCCTACCCCGCAGCAGGTGACCGCAGTTCGCCGCTGCCCATCGGTGTAGGTACATTCCAGCGCACAGCGCTGGGAGGGCTGTTTGCCTACGCCATGCACGATCCTCAATCGGGCGGCCAGTTCGGTGAACTCAACTGGGCGGGCAAGCTCGATGTCGGTCCGGTCAAGCTCTACCCGCAACTGGGCGTTCAATACCGTTCGGCCGACTATGTGCGTCACCTCTATGGCATCGACGCCGCACAGTCGCAGGCCACGGGCTTGTCCATCTACCGGCCGGGGGCCTCGTTCACGCCCATGGCCACCCTGCAGGCATCGGTGCCTTTGCGCGGCCCTTGGACCTTGCAGTTGCAGACGCGCTACCGCCGCTTGGATGATGCCGTGGCCCACAGCCCCTTGGTCAACCGTTCCAGCCAGGTGTCGGGTTTTGCTGCACTGACCTATACCTTGAATTGATGAACGCCACCGCGGGCGAATGGATGCGCCCCCGGTTTATTTAGAATCCATACAGTTGTCACCTGTGCAGGTCGGCAGCTCTTTATTTTTTACAGGTTGAGCTATGAAACGCGATTACTTTTCTTCCGGTCACCGATATGACCGCCCCTCAGACCAACGCAGCGGCACCTGCATGGCCCTCATTGATGGCCGTTTTCTGGTCTGGCTGGCACAACAAGGCGCATTGGGCACCACAGGTGAATCGGTCAATCGCCAGGGCTTGTTGGGGCTGCTGTCGCAATCCTTGTCGCATACCGGCCTGGACGTCGATCTGCGCCGGATTTACTGGTACAGCGACCGTTCGGATGGACTCGTGATTGACGATCAAATTGTGCGACTGGTGCAGGCGCACGACGCCGACGGTGGTGCATCGCTGCTGCGTTCCTTGGGGCATGACCTCAAACAACTGGCCGAACACCACGCGTGTGACCATGTGCTGGTGGCCAGCGATGACGAACGTTTTCTCTCGGCCATTGACGAAGCCCAACTCAGTGGTTTGAGCGTGCACCTGCTGGCGGATGACTCGGCGCGCAACATGACCCAGATGGTGCGTACCGATCCGGGCTGGGCCCGCTTGCTGTCGCAAGCCGATCGCCGCGTCGTGGTCAACTCGCAGGCCTTGGCCGACATCCTGCAGGGCAAGACACCCACAGGCATGGGCCTGGCGGTGGAAGACCTGGAAGAGCTGCGCAAGTCCATGAGTGAAGTCATCTCAGGCTGGTGGGCAGAAGAGCCTGAAGACCTGCGCGAAGACCTGCGCGAAGCCCTGCAGGTCAGCCGTGGCGTGCCGCAGGAAGTGGACCGCCAGTTGCTGCTGCGCATGCGCCAGCGCCTGGCTCGTGCACTGAGCTTCCCTGAAAAGAAAATGCTGCGCGAAACCTTGCGCAATGTGGTGATGGGTGTCGAGCACGAGTCTGCACCTGCGTCAGTTCCCGCACCTGCAGAGCCTGACGCCGACGAGTGATTTTTTGTAGGAGCGACGCCCTCGTCGCGATACGGCAAGCGCAGATCGCCGCGAGGGCGCGGCTCCTACAAGCGTGTGTCAATCCACCGTTGCGCCGGACGCCTTGACCACTTTGCCCAGACGCACGGTGTCCCGCTTGATCAGCTCGCCAAACTGCGCTGCCGTGCCCGCTACCACGGGTGTACCAATGGCCTCCCACTTCTTGCGGAACTCGGGCTCCTTGAAGATCGTGTTGAGCGTGTTGTTGAGCTTGTCGACAATGGCCGATGGCGTGCCTGCCCGCACTGCAATGCCATGCCAGGCGGTGAACTCGTACCCCGTTACCCCCGCTTCGGCCATGGTCGGCACATGGGGCAGTTGGGTGCTGCGCTTGGCCGAGGTCACGGCCAGCGGAATGAGTTTGCCCGACTGAATGTGAGGCAAGGAACTGCCCAGAATGTCGAACATCACCCCGACTTGTCCGCCCACCAGATCGTTCAAGGCGGGGCCTGCACCTTTGTAGGGAATGTGGGCAATGTCCACGCCCATCTGCGTGTTGAACAGCTCCCCGGCCAGATGCTGCGGTGTGCCATTGCCCGCCGAGGCAAAACTCAGGTTCGACTTCGGTGTCTTGGCCAGCTTGATCAAATCACTGACGCTTTTGATGCCCAGGCTCGGGTGCACTTCCAGCACCAGCGGAAACGACGACAGCTGGATCACCGGCGTCAGATCGGTCAGTGGGTTGAAGGTCATGGTTCGGTACAGCGTCGGGTTCACTGCCATCGGGCCACTGGCCGCCAGCAGCAGGGTGTAACCGTCCGCAGGGGCGATCTTGGCCACTTCGTTGCTGCCCAGGTTGCCACCTGCACCGCCCTTGTTGTCCACCATCACGGCCACCCCCAGGCGAGTTGTCAACTCGCCTTGCAGCAGACGGGCCATCAGGTCGGTCGGGCCGCCAGGCGGGTAGGGCACCACAAAGCGGATGGTCTTGCTCGGCCAGTTGTCCTGGGCCTGCGCGGGTGAAGCAGCAAGCAGCAGGCCCGCACACAGCGAGGCGAGCAAGGCTGGGATTTTCAACAAGGTTTTGCGTTGCATGGTCATGTCTCCTGGGTGTTTTCAAAGTTTCACGCGCCAAAGCGCTCACGGATTTGCGCTGCTGTGGCCACAGGCCGACCCAGGCTGCGCGTGGCCTCTGCCGCTTGCGTCACCAGCGCCGCATTGTCTGGCGCCACTTGCCCGTTCTTGAGGAACAGGTTGTTTTCGAAGCCTACACGCACATGGCCGCCGAGCGACGCTGCTGCGGTCACGCAGGCGTGTTCTGTGGCGCCAAATGCGCACACGGCCCAGGGCTCACCTGTGGTGTGGGCATGCACAAAGGGCACCAAATCGGTCGGGCTCGATGTTTGTCCTGCGGTGTACCGCCCCAGCACAAACAGCAAGAACCAAGGTGCGTCTGGAATCACCCCGCGCTGGCGCAGATCCTGCCAGCGCTGCATGTCCTTCACGTCGTACAGGATCACTTGCGTCATGACCTTTTCGCGCACGAGTCCCGCAAAGAAATCGGCCAGGCCTTTTTCTCCGATTTCAGCTTGATCGAACTCACGCAAGCCTACCGACACCGCCTCGGGTCGCAGCGCTTGCACCATGGCGATTTGCTCAGGCGCCTGGTAGACCTTGGCCGCCTCGCTGGTGATCTGCAACACCATCTCTTTGCCCACGGCAGAGCGCACCACGGCCGTGGCGTTGCGGTAGCCCTGCACATCCAGGCTGTGGGCGCCTTGTGCATCGCGGATGTGCAAATGCAGCATCGATGCGCCGGCATCGAGGCACTGCTTGGCCGTGCGTGCCAGGTTCTCGGCCGTCAGTGGCACCTGTGGGTGGTCGCTCAACTGCTTGTAAGCCCCATTGGGTGCGGTGGTGATGATCAGCGGATCGCTGTAGAAGTTGCTCATGGTCTGTGTTTTTTGCGTTAAAAACTCTTGTCCAGCGGCGGCAGCTCGTCCGCCAACAGGTCTAGGCCCTGCCTGAGCAGGCGATCGTAACGGTCACGCTCGGCCTGCCGTGTTTCGGGTGTCCAGTCGTAAAAACCGGCTCCGGTCTTCATGCCAAAGCGCCCGGCTGCGACGCGGTCACGCAACGCCTGTGCCGGCTCGGCCGCGTTCGACAGGCTGGGGTACATGGTGGCCGCCGCAGCGCAATGCACGTCAATGCCCGCATGGTCGCGCTGCATCACCGGGCCTGCTGCCAGAAAACGGAAACCAAAGCCGAAACGCACCGCTGCATCCACGTCTTCAGGTGTGGCCACCCCCTCGTCGATCATGGCAAAGGCCTCGCGTGACAGCGCGTGCTGCAAGCGGTTGGCCAGAAAGCCCGGTTTGTCCTTGCGCACCAGCACCGGCACATTGCCGCAACCGCGCATGAAGCCGCACAGCCCCTGCGCGGCATCGCTGTCACTGTGTGGGCCCAGCACCACCTCGACCAAAGGCACCAGGTGGGCGGGCATGAAAAAGTGCAAGCCAAACATGCGTTCTTGCGTGGGCAAGCCCTGGGCAATCGCACTGATCGGAAAGCTCGAACTGTTGCTGGTCAGCACCGTGTGTGTTGGAGCCAGCGCAAGCAGCGCTTTGAACAGCGCCTGTTTGATGTCCAGCTTTTCCGGAATGCACTCGATCACCAACCGCACATCGGCCCAGTGCACATCTTCCAGTGCCGCCGCAGTCTGCACCTGGCTGATCCGGTGACCCAAGGCCAACACGTCCAAACCGGCCAGCACATGGCCTTGCAATGCAGCACGTTTGTCAGCGGCGGAATCCACCACCGTCACGCGGCAGCCACCCCGCGCCAGAACGATGGCCACATCGGCCCCCATGGTGCCTGCACCCACCACCACGGCATGGCAGTCGCGTGGTTGCGAGGGCAAAAGGCTTGAAAGAGTAGTGTTTTCAGTCGACATTGGCGCAGTTTAGAAAGCGATCATTGCTTCGTCCAACTGATTTTTTCTATAAACTGATCAGTCATGCTGATTAATTGGTCCTCCCGCGACATCGACATCTTCCTCACCCTGGCCGAGACCTTGAGTTTCAGGCAAACGGCTGAACGCATGCACCTGTCGCAACCCGCTGTGACGGCGGTGATCGCCCGCATGGAGGTATCGCTCGAAGTCAGGCTGTTTGACCGAACCACTCGGCAAGTGCAGCTCACCGGGCCGGGGCGCGTGTTCGTGGAGCAGGCTCAGCGCCTGCGGCACACCGCGCAAGACGCCGTGCGTGCAGTGCGTGAAGTGGCCAGTCTGCAGGCTGGGCAAGTGTCGATGGCGGCCATGCCCTCGCTGGCCGCTACCGTTGTGCCCCGGGCCTATGCGCGTTTCGCCAAAGCCCATCCCGGTGTGCGCCTCAAACTGCTCGACACCTTGTCAGGCCCTGCTTTCGACATGGTGCGGGCAGGGCAAGTGGACTTCGCGCTCACGGCGGCCAACCCGGCCTACCCCGACCTGGACTACCTGCCACTGGCGTCGGACGGCTTTGTGCTCCTGCTGCCCAAAGGCCATGCCCTGGCCCGCAGTGTTCGGCCCATCCGCTGGCTGGATGTGGCCGAGCTGCCGCACATCTCCATGCCCTTGCCGTCCAGTGTGCGGCAATACGCCGATGCGGCATTCCTGGAGCACCGCATCCAGTTTGCACCGCAGTTTGAACTGGAACACCTGGCCAGCATCAAGGCGCTGGTGGCCGCTGGCCTGGGCGTGGCCGCCTTGCCCGAACTGGCCGCCAACGTCGGGCCCGACACTGGTATCGTGCGCAGACGCCTGGTGGCACCCGACCTGCGCCGCCCCATCGGGCTGGTCACCCTGCGGGGCCGCAGCCTGTCGCCTGCGGCCAGCGAGATGGTGAATTACCTGACGCAGGAAATGAAAAAGCCCAGTCACTGACTGGGCCTTTTTTGTTTTGGTGCCGTTGAGAGGAATCGAACCTCCGACCTCCGCGTTACGAATGCGATGCTCTACCAACTGAGCTACAACGGCAAAGCAGAAATTATATTTCTGCGTGGTATTGGGTGATGCGCTCGACTTCGTTGCGTGAGCCCAGCACGACGCTCACGCGTTCGTGCAGCTGACCCGGCTGCAGGTCCAGGATGCGGGTGTGGCCGTTGGTGGAGGCACCACCGGCCTGTTCGATCAGCCAGCTCATGGGGTTGGCTTCGTACATCAGGCGCAGCTTGCCGGCCTTGTGTGGTTCGCGCTTGTCCCAGGGGTACATGAACACGCCGCCACGGGTCAGGATGCGGTGCACGTCGGCCACCATCGAGGCAATCCAGCGCATGTTGAAGTCTTTGCCGCGTGGGCCTTCCTTGCCTTGCAGGCATTCGTCCACGTACTTGCGCACCGGGTCGGCCCAGTGGCGCATGTTGCTCATGTTGATAGCGAACTCCTTGGTGTCGGCGGGCACTTGCACGTTTTCCTGCGTGAGCACGAAGGAGCCTTGTTCGCGGTCAAGAGTGAACATGGCCACGCCATCGCCCACGGTGAGTACCAGGGTGGTTTGCGGGCCGTACACGCAGTAGCCTGCGGCCACTTGCTGTTTGCCTGGTTGCAGGAAGTCCTGCTCGGTCACGCCCTGGTTGCCTTCGGGTTTTTTGAGCACGCTGAAGATGGTGCCGATGCTGACGTTGACGTCGATGTTGGACGAGCCGTCGAGTGGATCGAACAGCAGCAGGTATTCGCCTTGCGGGTAGCGGTTGGGCACCAGGTAGATGCTGTCCATTTCCTCGGACGCCATGGCGGCCAGATGCCCGCCCCATTCGTTGGCTTCGAGCAGCACTTCGTTGGCGATGATGTCCAGTTTTTTCTGGACTTCGCCCTGAACGTTTTCGCTTTCGGCGCTGCCCAATACACCACCCAAGGCGCCTTTGTTGACGGCGTGGCTGATGCTTTTGCAGGCGCGGGCCACCACTTCAAGCAGCAGGCGCAAGTCGGCCGGGATGTGGCCTTTGCTGCGTTGTTGTTCGACCAGGTAGCGGGAGAGGGAGATGTTGCTGCTCATGGTGGACCTTTCAGTTGTTCAGGGCGCGGCTGACGACTTCGCGCACGTCGTTGGACAGGTCGGGCTTGGCGGCCACGCGCTCGATGGCGACTTTGGCCGCACTGCGGTAAGGTTCGGCCAGGCGGCTCCAGCGGTCCATGGCGCGGGCCAGACGGGCAGCGACCTGCGGGTTGATGGCGTCCAGAGCCAGCACCTGCTCGCTCCAGTACACATAGCCTGCGGCGTCGGCGCGGTGGAAGGCGGCCGGGTTGGCGCTGCAGTAGCTGAAGATCAGGCTGCGGGCACGGTTGGGGTTGCGCAGGTTGAAGTCAGGGTGTTGCATCAGCTGGCGTACACGCGGCAGCACATCACCTGCGCGGTCAGGCGCGCCGCCTTGCAGGGCGAACCATTTGTCGATGACCAGGGCCTCGTCCTTGAACAGCTTGTGAAAGAGTTCCAGCGCCTCGTTGGCCAGCGCGTGGCCACTCACCACCAGGGCCGACAGGGCGTTGAAGCGCTCGGTCATGTTGCCCGCGTCCTTGAACTGCTGGTAGACCTGACCGGGCACCACGTTGTCGCCTTGCTTGACTGCTGCGAGGCACAGCATGGTCATGGCCAGACCGCGCAGGGCGCGGCGGCCGCTGGAGGTGGCATTGCTCTGGTAGGCGCCGGGGGTGCGGTACTGTTCCAGGGCCCAGGCCCAGTCGGCCTGCAGGGCGGTGGCCAGTTGCAGGCGCATGGCCTCGCGCAGGGCATGCACGCGCTGCGGGTCGACCACGCTGAGCTGGTCGGCGATGTAGTTTTCTGATGGCAGGGTGAGCGTGAGTTCCTTGAAGGCCGCATCCAGCTCGGGGTGGCGCAGGACCTGGCGCAGTGCCTCGATCAGTGCCGGCGACAGCGCTTGTGCGCTGGCCATGTCGGCGTCGGTGCCCAGGGCCTGCACGGCGCTTTGCAGCATCAGGCGTTGGCCTGCTTCCCAGCGGTTGAAGGCGTCGCTGTCGTGCGCCAGAAGGCTCATCAGCTCGTCGGTGCTCAAACCATCGTCCAGCACCACCGGGGCGCTGAAGCCGCGCAGCAGAGAGGGTACGGGTTCGCTGTCCAGATTCACAAAGGTGAAGTGAGCCACGTTGTCGGTCAGCACCAGGGTCTGTTGCAGGGCGCTGCCTTCGCTGTCCGCCAGTTGCAGGGGCAGGGCGCGGCCGTCATGTGCGAGCAGGCCCAGTGTGACCGGGATGACGAAAGGTTCTTTGCTGCTTTGGCCCGGGGTGGCGGGGCAGGTTTGCGACAGGCTGAGGGTGTAGCTGCGCTCGGCCGCGTTGTACAGGCCACGGGCTTCCAGGCGCGGGGTACCGGCCTGGCTGTACCAGCGTTTGAACTGCGGCAGGTGCCGGGCCAGTGCGGTGCCAGGGTTGGCGTCGGCAATGGCTTGCGCAAAGTCGTCGCAGGTGACAGCCTGGCCGTCGTGGCGCTCGAAGTAGAGCTTCATGCCCTTGGCAAAGCCTTCGCGGCTCGTCAGGGTCTGCATCATGCGCACGACCTCGGCACCTTTTTCGTAGATGGTGACGGTGTAGAAGTTGTTGATCTCGACGTAGCTGTCGGGGCGCACCGGGTGGGCCATGGGGCCGGCGTCTTCGGCAAACTGCACGGTGCGCAGCACGCGCACGTCTTCGATGCGTTTGACGGCGCGGGCGCTGTCGATGCCTGCCATGTCCTGGCTGAACTCTTGGTCACGGAAGACCGTGAGGCCTTCTTTCAGCGAGAGCTGGAACCAGTCGCGGCAGGTGATGCGGTTGCCGGTCCAGTTATGGAAGTACTCGTGGCCCACGACCGATTCGATGTTGCCGAAATCCACATCGGTGGCGATGGCCGGGTTGGCCAGCACGAACTTGGTGTTGAAGATGTTCAGGCCCTTGTTTTCCATCGCGCCCATGTTGAAGTCGCTGGTGGCGACGATCATGAAGCGTTCCAGGTCCAGCGGCAGGCCAAAGCGGGCCTCGTCCCAGGCCACGCTGGCCATGAGAGAGTTCATCGCGTGCTCGGTCTTGTCCAGGTCACCGGGGCGCACAAACACCTGCAGCAAATGCTCGGTGCCGCTGCGGCTGGTGATGCGTTGCTCGCGTGCCACCAGCTGACCGGCCACCAGGGCAAACAGGTAGCAGGGCTTTTTGTGCGGATCGACCCACTTGGCAAAGTGGCGCCCGTCTTCCAGGTCGCCTTGCTCGACCAGGTTGCCGTTCGACAGCAGCACCGGGTACTGGGCCTTGCTGGCGCGCAGCGTGACGGTGTAGCTGGCCATCACGTCCGGGCGATCCAGGAAGTAGGTGATGCGGCGGAAACCTTCGGCCTCGCACTGCGTGAAGAACGTGCCCTGGCTGACGTACAAGCCCATGAGCTGGGTGTTCTTCTCGGGGTTACAGGTGGTGAAGATTTCCAGATCGAAAGCGTCAGGGCCTTCGGGCAGGTTTTCCAGCACGAGCACGTCACCGTCCATCTTGAACGAGGTGCCGCCACCGTTGACCAGCACGCGTGCGAGGTTGAGGTCTTCGCCATGCAGACGCAGAGGCTGTGCCTCGACATCCGGGTTGCGGCGCAGCTGCATTTTGTTGAGCACCCGGGTTTTGCCGGGGTCGAGGTCGAACGTCAGATCGACGGTGTCGATCCAGAACGCCGGGGCGGTGTACGCCAGACGTTCAATCGCGGTGGGTTGTCCTTCACGCATCACTTGGCTCCGATGGGGGTGTGGGTCTGAGCGGACTCAGACGCCTTGTTTGAGTGAGGCTTCGATGAACGCATCGAGGTCGCCGTCAAGCACTTTCTGGGTGGCCGAGATTTCGACGTTGGTGCGCAAGTCCTTGATGCGGCTGTTGTCCAGCACGTAGCTGCGGATCTGGTGACCCCAACCCACATCGGTCTTGGTGTCTTCGAGCTTTTGCTGCTCTTCCATGCGCTTGCGCATTTCGTGGTCGTACAGGCGCGAGCGCAGGCGTTGCCAGGCGACGTCGCGGTTGCTGTGCTGGCTGCGACCGTCCTGGCACTGCACCACGATGCCGGTGGGGATGTGCGTCAGACGCACGGCCGAGTCGGTCTTGTTGATGTGCTGGCCACCCGCACCGCTGGCGCGGTAGGTGTCGGTGCGCACATCGGACGGGTTGATGTTGATTTCGATCGAATCGTCGATTTCCGGATAGACAAACAGCGAGGCAAAAGACGTGTGGCGGCCACCCGAGGAGTCGAACGGGCTCTTGCGCACCAGGCGGTGGACGCCGGTCTCGGTGCGCAGCAGGCCATAGGCGTATTCGCCTTCGACCTTGATGGTGGCGCTTTTGATGCCTGCGGTGTCGCCGGGGGTTTCTTCTTCAACAGTGGCCTTGAAGCCTTTGCGTTCGGCGTACTTGAGGTACTGGCGCAGCAGCATGCTGGCCCAGTCACAGGCTTCTGTACCACCGGCACCCGCCTGGATGTCGACAAAGCAATTGAGCGGATCGGCCTCGTGACGGAACATTCGGCGAAATTCAAGCTCTTCCACCAGTTTGGCCAGCTTCGCGCCTTCGGCTTCGATGGTGAGCAGGCCGTCGTCGTCGCCTTCTTCCTTGCTCATCTCGAACAGTTCGAGGTTGTCGGCCAGCTCATTGGTCAGTGTGGTGATGGTGACCACCACGCCGTCGAGGGCTTTTTTCTCTTTGCCCAGTTCCTGGGCTTTCTTGGGGTCGTTCCAGACCGCCGGATCTTCGAGCGATGCGTTGACGGTTCTCAGCCGTTCAGCTTTGGCATCGTAGTCAAAGATACCCCCGAAGTTCGTCCGTCCGGGCAGTCAGGTCTGCCAGCGTTGCACCGATTTGGTTGATGTGTTCTGCGTCCATGAGGATTCTTTTCTGTACGGTTCACTAAACCGTCGATTTTCTCATGACTTGCCCCGCAGGGCCGAAGCAACAGGCTTTAAAACTTCCGGCCGTAGGCAAACATCAAGCCCGCATTGCCCAGGACCTGCATTTGGACCGAATCGTGCTCGTTGAAGTTGTACCCGATGGACGGGATCACGCCGGGCGAGAACCCATGGCTGTTGAGCGGCACCTTGTTCTGGTATTTGCCCACATAACCGTAAATGATGCCTCCAGTGACCTTGGCGAACAGTTTGGGGTTGCCAAAGAGGCCATTGAACTGCTGACCGACATAGGCGTAAGTGGTGGGTTGGCCGAAGGAATTGCTGAAAAAACTGATACCGCACAGGCGCCCGCCAGGCAGTTGTTCGTCCATGGCGACCAGCACCACCGGCTTGTGCTCGGCGCTGTAGCTGAAGTGGTAGGTGTAGGGCGAGAAGGTGAACTCGCCCCGGTGTGTGGGCTCGGGCGCACCTTGCACGGCCAGAAAGTCAGGGCAGTAGCGGTTGCCACTTTGGGCCTGGGCTGAGAACAAACTGGCAGTCAAGGCCCAAAAGACCCCGATGGATTTCAAAATGCGCACAAATGGCCTCGTTTGACAAAAGCCGGTATTTTAGTGACGCCGCGTGACCATGCTGTGGTTGTGGGGCACTCAGGCCAAAAAGTCTTCGAGCAGGCGGGCCAGGGCTTCGGGCTGGTCGTGGTGCATCATGTGCCCGGCGTTCTGGATCACTTCCAGTCGCACCTGGGGCACGGCTTTCAGACGCTCGTGGTATTCGTCCAGGGTGTAGGCGCCTTTCCACCACTGGCCCAGCGAGTCGTCCGACGCCTCGACAGCCAGCAGGGGCGGGGTGATGCGTTTGTAGGTTTCGAGGGCTTCTTCGACCCGGTAGATGTAGGGGTTGGTCACCTTGTGGGCCGAGTCGCCCAGGATGCGCCATTGGCCGTCTGCGCCCGGGCGTGCCCAGTGCTGTGCCAGCCAGTCGGCCTTGTCCTGCGGCAGACGGCGGTTGGTTTTCATCAGGCGCGCGGCCACGCCTGCGGCATCGGCATAGGGCTTGAGTTCGTTTTTGCCCTCCCGCTGGACCTTGAGTTCGTCCAGCCACTGGGCCATGCGGCCCGGGGCCTGCGAGGGGCGGGCCACGGCCAGGCCAAAGCCTTCGAGGTTGACCAGGCGGCGCACCCGCTCGGGGCGAGCGCCGGTGTACATCATCACCACATTGCCGCCCATGCTGTGGCCGACCAGGTCGATCGCCTGGCCGGGGTAGAAGTGGTCGAGCAGCGCGTCCAGATCGCCCAGGTAGTCGGGCAGCCAGTAGCTGTCGGTGGGCACCGATTCCGTCAGGCCGTAGCCGCGCCAGTCAAAAGCGATGATGGGGCGCTGCTGCACAAAGGCTTCGCTCAGGGCGTCGACCATGAACTGGTAGGAGGCGGCCACGTCCATCCAGCCGTGGGCCAGCACCAGCGGGGTGGCCGTGCCAGCCGGGTTGCCCCAGTGGCGCACGTGGTAGCGGCAACCGCGCAGTGACACAAAAGTGCTCGTGGATTCTCTGGAAACTTGGTACATATCGGCTCCATCATACGGAGACAAACCATGCAAAAGAGTCACCCCCATGACCGCTATGCCAGCGTGCACCAGGGTTTTGGCTGGAAGGTGCCGAAAAACTTCAACATCGCGCAGGTGTGCTGCGGCCGCTGGGCTGCGGACGCTGATGCTGCCCGCCGCGTGGCCATCGTCGAGCATGGGACGGAAGGCCAGCACAGGCCTTGGACCTATGCCCAACTGCAGCAGGCCGCCAACCGTCTGAGCCAGGTGTTGACCCGGCTGGGCGTGCAGCGCGGTGACCGGGTGGCCATCGTCATGCCCCAGCGCTTTGAGACGGCGGTGGCCTACATGGCGGTGCTGCAGATGGGGGCGGTGGCCATGCCGCTGTCCATGCTGTTTGGGCCGGAGGCGCTGTCCTTTCGCATCAACGACAGCCAGGCGCGGGTGGCCATCTGCGACGAGGCCGCAGTCGGGGCCGTGCTGCAGGCGCGGCCCGATTGCCCGGGCTTGCAAACGCTGATTGGCGTGGGCCAGGCGGCCGTGCAGGCCGATCTGGACTACGACACGGCGCTGGCCGCCGAGTCGGGCCGTTTCAAACCGGTGAGCACACGCGCCGAAGACGCTGCCGTGCTGATCTACACCAGCGGCACCACAGGCAATCCCAAAGGGGCCTTGATTCCGCACCGCGCCATGATCGGCAACCTCACCGGCTTTGTGTGCAGTCAGAACTGGTTTGGCTTTGACCCCTTCAAGGCGGACCGCCCCTCCAAGGCCGTGTTCTGGTCGCCCGCCGACTGGGCCTGGACCGGCGGGCTGATGGATGCCTTGCTGCCCAGCCTGTACTTTGGCCGGCCCATCGTGGCCTTCAACGGGCGGTTTTCGCCCGAGGCGGCGTTCGAAATCCTGCACAGCCACGGCGTGACGCACACCTTTTTGTTCCCCACCGCGCTCAAGGCCATGATGAAGGCCGTGCCCGACGCGAAGACACGCTACCGCCTCCAACTGCAGGCGATCATGAGTGCTGGCGAGGCCGTGGGCGATGCGGTGTTTGCCTACTGCCAGCAGCAGCTGGGCGTGACGGTGAACGAGATGTTTGGCCAGACCGAGATCAACTACGTGGTGGGCAACTGTGCCCGCCTGTGGCCCGCCAAACCCGGCAGCATGGGCAAGGGCTACCCGGGCCACCGCGTGGCGGTGATCGATGAGGCGGGCGAGATTTGCCCCGCTGGCACGCCCGGCGAAGTGGCGGTGAACCGTTTCGACGTGCATGGCCACCCCGACCCGGTGTTCTTTCTGGGCTACTGGCACAACGACCCCGCCACCCAGGCCAAATACACGGGCGACTGGTGCCGCACCGGTGACATGGCCGTGGCCGATGAAGACGGCTACCTCTGGTACCAGGGCCGCACCGACGACATGTTCAAGGCGGCGGGTTACCGCATCGGGCCGGGCGAGATCGAAAACTGCCTGGTCAAGCACCCGGCCGTGGCCAATGCCGCCGTGGTGCCCAAGCCCGACAAGGACCGGGGTGCGCTGGTGAAAGCTTATGTGGTGCTGTCACCCGATGCGTTGGTGCAGCGCTCGCGTGCGGCCAGCTGTGACCAGTTCGAGGACGAGGTGCGCCAGTCGCTGCAGTCGCATGTGCGCGCCTTGCTGGCCCCTTATGAATACCCCAAGGAGATCGAATTCATCGAGCAGCTGCCCATGACCACCACCGGCAAGGTGCAGCGCCGCGTGCTGCGCCTGCAAGAGGAGGCGCGAGCGGCTTCCGCGGGCGCATGACAAAATAAGCCCCGCGCAAGAAGTGGCATGTCACGTGCCTGCAGCATCTGATTCAAAACACCCCTGTTCTCATCTTTTTGGAAACACCATGAAACTCGTTCAGCTCGGCCAGTCCGATTTGCAAGTCACGCCCATCTGCCTGGGCACCATGACCTTTGGCCAGCAGGTCAATGAGCCTGATGCGCACGCCATCCTGGACCGCTCGCTGGAAGCAGGCATCAACTTCATTGACACCGCCGAGATGTACGCCGTGCCTGCTTCGGCCGACACCTGCGGTGCGACCGAAACCTACATCGGCAACTGGTTTGCCAAGCACCCCGGCGCCCGCCAGAAGCTGGTGGTGGCCACCAAGGTGGCCGGCCCCTCGCGCGGCATGCCCTGGATCCGTGAAGGCTCGGGCCTGACGGGGCAGGACATCCTGCAGTCATGCGAGGGCAGCCTGCGTCGCCTGCAAACCGACGTGATCGACCTCTACCAGATCCACTGGCCCGAGCGCCATGTGCCGGTGTTTGGCATGACTTATTTCGATCCGGCCAAGGACAAGTCGGTCACCTCCATCCATGAGCAACTCGAAGCGCTGTCCAAGCTGGTCAAGGCGGGCAAGGTGCGCTACATCGGCCTGTCCAACGAAACGCCTTATGGCGTGCACGAGTTTGTGCGTCTGGCCGAGCAGCACGGTCTGCCGCGTGTGGCCACGGTGCAAAACCCTTACTGCCTGGTCAGCCGCACCTACGACAACGGCCTCGACGAAACCATGTACCGCCTCAATGTCTCGATGCTGGCCTACTCGCCGCTGGGCTTTGGTTTGTTGACCGGGAAGTACGACAACGCCGATCTGACCGGCCCCCTGGTGCCCGATGGCGGCCGCATTGCCCGCTACGACTCGATGCGCAAGCAGCGCTGGGGCCGCCCCGAGGCGCTGGTGGCCGCACGCCGCTACAACCAGCTCGCTCGCGACAATGGCATGACACCCACCCAGATGGCGCTGGCCTTCTGCTACCACCGCTGGAGCGTGGCCAGCACCATCATCGGTGTAACTTCCTTGGCACAGCTCAACGAAGACCTGGCCGCCTGGAGCACCCAGCTGTCGCCCGAGGTGCTCAAGGCGATCGACGACATCCGCTGGGAAATGCGCGACCCGGCACTGTGATTCGGGGCGATGGCCAAGAAAGACAAAGTCAGCGAAACCCCGGCCACGGCGCTCTTGCGCCAGCACGGGGTGAGCTTCACCGAACACCCCTACGAGTACCTGGAACACGGCGGAGCCCAGCACAGCGCGCAGGTGCTGGGCATGGACCCGTTCTGCGTGGTCAAGACCCTGATCATGCAGGACCAGGACGCCAAACCGCTGGTGGTGCTGATGCACGGCAACCGCAAGGTGTCCACCAAAAATCTGGCGCGGCAGGTGGGCCTCAAGTCGATCGAGCCGTGTGCGCCCGAAGTGGCCAACCGGCACAGCGGCTATCTGGTGGGGGGCACCTCGCCCTTTGCCACGCGTCGGCAGATGCCGGTCTACATCGAAGAATCCATCCTGGCCTTGCCACGCATTTGCATCAACGGCGGGCGGCGTGGTTACCTGGTGGGCATCGACCCGCAGGTGTGCGTGCAGCTGCTGGGCGCCCAGCCTGTGCATTGCGCGCTGGCAGAATGACGTCCGTTCGACCACAAGAAAGACAGCCATGAACTTTTTGCTTCCAGCCCTCGTGGTGCTGGCCAGTTATCTGGTGGGCTCACTGAGCTTTGCCGTCATCGTCAGCCGCCTGATGGGCTTGAGTGACCCGCGCAGCTATGGCAGCAAGAACCCCGGCGCTACCAACGTGCTGCGTTCGGGCAACAAGAAAGCGGCCATCCTGACTTTGCTGTTCGATGCCGCCAAGGGTGGCTTGCCTGTCTGGCTGGTGTTGGCCTATGGCCCGGCCTGGGGCTTGGGTACTGAGGTGGCGGCGCTGTCAGGGCTGGCGGCCTTTTTGGGGCACCTGTACCCGGTGTTCTTCGGCTTCGTGGGGGGCAAGGGCGTGGCGACGGCGGTGGGCGTGCTGGTGGGCATCAATGGCCTGCTGGCGCTGGCCACGGTGCTGACGTTTGCCATCGTGGTGTATTTCAGCCGCTATGTGTCACTGGCGTCGATGGTGGCGGCGGTTTTTGCACCGGTGTTCTATCTGTTTGGTGATGGTGTGGCCTGGCAGGCAACCGCTGCCGAGGTTTTGTGCCTGGCCGTCATGGCCGTGCTGCTGGTCTGGCGGCATCGTGAAAACATCAACCGTTTGTTTGCGGGCTCCGAGTCTCGCCTGGGCGCCAAGAAGCGCTGAATGTCTGAAGCACCTATACCGGACGATGGATTGATGGCGGCTTGAGCCGTGCCCAGAATCGGGTGCATGGTTTCAAGACAGGAGTTCGCCATGTCCCACCCCTTGTGGATCGTTGTGGCCAACGGCTCATCTGCACGCGCGTTCGAACGCAGCGGGGCGCGCGAGCCGCTGGTGGAGTTGCAGAACTGGGTACACCCACAAACCCGCATGCACGCGAGTGAATTGAGCCTGGATCACCCCGGGCCAGGGCACAGTGGGCGGGGTGGATTGACGCCCCGCATCGAGCAACGGCACAAGGCCCGCAACCAGTTTGCCCATGAACTGTCGCAGTGGCTGCAAGCCAAAGTGGCGGGTCAGAACCAGGGCTCGGTGGCGGTGTTCTCATCCAACCCTTTCCTGGGTGAACTGATGGCCGAGTTGCCCAAGTCCGTTCACAAGCAGGTGTGCGTGAGCCATCCCACGGATCTGACGGCCTTGCCATTTCAGACGCTGGACGAACGCCTGCGCAAGGACTATCGGCTCTGACGGTGCAAGCCGTGGTTCAGTGCCTGGGCCATGAGTGCCAGCGTCATGAAGCCACTGACCAACAGCAGGTGCTGGTGCGCCGACAAGCCCATGGGCAGCACATGCCCGAGCAGCGGCAAGAGCAGCAGGGCCAGCATGACCGCATTCATGGCAATGCATTGCCAGGAAAACCGCACGGCACGCCCGTGTGCAAACGGCAGGTGTGCGTGCGCAGCCATGGCGCAGGCCGCCATCTGCCAGCAGGCCAGAGGCCACAGGTAGGCGCCGAGGCCCTGCCAGCTGGCCTGCAGCCAGCCCCAACGCAGTGCCGCATCCACAGCCAGAGCGAAGATCAGAATCACGCCGCAAGCCAGTGCGACCATGTGCAGCGATGCCCGGCGCTGGGTCGTGCCTTCGCTCATCACCACCTGAGCCCAGGCCGAGTGCACCAGCCCCGGAATGAAGCCAAAGATCCGCAGCAACACCAGCAGCATGCCCGCTTCGGCCGTGCCGTAGAGGGCTTGCCACTGCACCGCCAGCAGGCCACTGACGGCCACATCGGTCAGGGTGTGCAGCAGCTTCAGGCGCGTGTCCCGGGTGTCTGCGGAAACTGTTGCAGATGAAGTGCCGGTGTCGGTCTGTGCGCTTGTGTTCCTGAGTGCAGGCAGCAGCCAGGCCGCACCTGCGCCATAGCCCAGCAGCGCCGACAGCAAGAGCGTGCTGCTGTCCGTCCGGCCCAGCGCCACAGCGCCAAACCATGCGATCAGGGCCGCCAGCACCGGTGGCAGCAGGCGCACCCAGGCCACGGCCGCAGTGGCCTGCTGGCGCAGCGTGAGGCTTTGGGCCAGCAGCCAGCTCATTTGCAGGCCGGCGATGCCGCAGGCCCAGGGGGCGAGTGCACTCCAGTTCGTGGCGCCGGCTGTAGCGTGGCTTTGTGACCACCACAGGGCCAGCAGGGCCCAGGGGCTCATCCAGAGCATCCGCACAGCACTTTGTCCCCAGGCTGTGGCTGCGGCCGTCTGGGCTGCGATGTGCCGGTCAGCCAGCAGACTGAGCGGGCTTTGCGCCAGCGCGAGCGTGGCCCAGCAAAAGGCAATCTGGCTGACCACCGAGAACTGACCGACGGCCGAAGCGTCGAACAGCTTGAGCAGGAAAACCGCAAACAGGCCTTGTGCGCCCAGCGACACCACGCTGCCCAGGGCAGCAAACAGTGTGGCGGGTGACAGTCGGGTGCGCAGGATCATGGCCACTCACAGTCCCAATGCTTGCCACAGGGGCAGCGATTGCAGCCGCGCGTCCCAGCTCAGGTGCCGCAGGTGCTGCCGGTCGGCCTCGGGTGCGGGCAGTTGCCCCACGGCCTGCCGCCAGGCCTGCGGCGAGGTGAGCGCAATCAGCCAACGCACCCGCCCCGGGTGCTCGGCGGCGATGTGCTCGGCCCAGAGCGAACGGCTGCTGATCACGGGCAGGCCCACGGCCAGGTACTCCAGCATCTTGGTCGATGTTTGCGCCGACAGCGGCAGCACGTTGGGCACAAGGTTCAGACCTGCACGGGCACGCAACAGCTGCGCAGGCACCTCGTCCTGCGCAATGCGTCCGGTGGTCTGGATGTGCGTGAGCCGCCCGATCACGGTTTGCAAGGCGGGCGGGATCTGACCGATGAGCAGCAGGCGCAGGCCGGCCTGGTCGATGGCCTGCAGGGTGGGCACGAACTGCATCAGGCGCGACATCTCGCCCAGGTACACCAGATCGAACTCGGGCTCGCCTGGGGCCTGCACCGTCAGAAAGTGCGCAGGCACGCCCATGTCACGCAGGCTGAAAGGCACAGCGTCGGTCAGGCCCATGCGTTGGCGCAGCCATTCGCTTTGAAAGACGCGGTGCGCGGGCTGGGGATGGCTGAATTGCTTGACCCGGTCTTTGAGCCAGGCCAGAGGGGCGACGCTGGCCGAGGCGTATTCGTGCACATGCTGGCTGCGTTTCAGGCGCCGGCTGTGGCGGCGGCTGATGCGGCCGCAGATCCACCAGACCACATCGGCGCTGTCCGGCACGCTGGCCGGGTCGGTGTGGACATGCACCTCATGCCCTCGGCAGGTGAGTTCTTGCCGGTAGGCGGCGAGTTCGGGCAGGTAGGCTGAGCCGCTGTGCACGAAATGAACGGTCTTGCGGGTCCTTGTGACGGGCAGGGCTGAGGTGTCGGTGGTGCTCTCAGTATCGCGTGTCTCAGGTATGCCCTTGGGTTTTTTGCCCAGAAGTTCGCCCAGCAACGCGTGCCACTGCTGGCCAAACGCCTGCGCCGGGTGTCGGGCTGCGATGCTGTGCGCCAGCGCTTGCCGGTTGCCCTGCGGTGTCTGCAGGCTGGCGAGCACGGTGCGGGCCAGGCTTTGGGGCGTGTCTTCGGCTGCGATCCAGTGCGGCGCATCGGTGCCCAGCATCTCGCGCAGGGCGGGCAGGGGCGTCGCGATGCAGGGCACGCCAGCGGCCAGGGATTCGAGTGCCACCATGGGGTAGCCCTCATAGGCCGAGCACAGCAAGGTGGCTTGCCAGGTGCGGTAGGTGTCGGCGCTGACGGCTTGCTCGCCCAGAAAGTGGATGCGCTCACTCAAGCGCGTTTCGGGGGCTGCGGCTTGCACCTGCGCTTCGAGTGCTGCGCGCAGCGGGCCATCGCCCACGATGTTCAGGTGGCAATACGCGGGCAGGCCCGCCAGGGTTTTCAGCAGCAGCTCGGGTCTTTTTTCGGGTGAGAGGCGACCCACAAAGCCGAGCTGAACCGTTCGGGTGTCGACCGGGGCGGTGTCGGCTGCGCTCGCGGGTGCAGGGGCCGGGTTGTGGACCACGCGCCGCATGGGCTGGCGCACGCCGGGCATGGCACGCGCAAAGCTGTCCATCGATGTCTGCGAGGCAAAGACCAGCGCATGCGCGAGGTTGTAGATGCCTTGCAGAAAACCTTTCTTGATGGCCGAGGGCGACTTGTGCTGCAGCACTTCGGCCAGGGGGCCGTGCACCCAGACCACGGCCGGGCGGTGTGTGTGCAGACTCAGCAACACGGCCCAGTAGGCGGGCTGAAAGTTGTTGGAGGCGATCAGCACATCGGCTTGCCGGGCTTGCTGCACCAGGGCCAGCCAGGATGGACGGCCCGTGCGCACGCCGACCTGCTCGATCACCCAGTCGTGCGCGGTGAGTGTCTGGCGCAGCCAGCCCAAGGTGGTCTGGATGCCGCCTGTGCCTTGTTCTTCGCAAAGGATGAGTGCGCGCCGCTGCATGGTGTTATCGCGCGCCGTGTCCGGTGAGGACGATGCGCACCGTCTTGAATGCGATCAGCAGGTCCATCGCCAGGCTGTAGTGGGTGACGTAATAGAGGTCGTAGCTGAGTTTGACGACGGTCTCTTCGGCACTGGCGGCGTAGCCTTGCTGCACCTGGGCCCAACCGGTCAGGCCCGGGCGCACCAGGTGGCGGTAGGGGTAGCTGGGGATCTGCTCGGCAAATTGTTCGACAAATTTTTCCTGCTCAGGACGCGGGCCGATCAGGCTCATGTCACCTTTGAGCACGTTCCACAGTTGCGGGATTTCATCGAGGCGGCTGCGCCGCATGAACTGCCCGAAACGGGTGATGCGCGGGTCGTTGGTCTGGGCGAACTGCGCGGCCGCCAGAGGTTCGTGGCGCATGCTGCGGAATTTGACAATACGGAAGGGCTGGCCGTGCAGGCCCACACGCCATTGGCTGAACAGCGCCGGACCTGGGCTGTCGATGCGCACCGCAACAGCGACCAGCACGCCCAGCGGCAACCACAGGGGCATGAGCGTGAGCACCACCGTCAGGTCCAGCAGCCGCTTGAGCAGATCGTAGGCCGGGTTGCCGTCGGGCTGCCACAGTTCGCTGCCCAGGGTGCTGGCAGGCACGCGGCCGGTGAGTGCTTCGGCCACGGCCTGCGGGCTGTAGAGGCGGATGTGGTGCAGCTTCAGCCGGGTGAGGATGTTGCGCCGCAAGGTGTGGGCGGTGTCCGTCAGATGGCCCTCTGCCGGGGCCGTGAGGGCGCCTTGCACGGCCAGTGCCGGCGGGCACAGGCTGGGGTCTTGCCGCCAATGGTCGGGCCAGCGGATCAGCTGCAGCGGCATCTCCCGTTGCGTACCACCGAGTTCCTGCATGAGCCGCTGCATCTGTGCAGGCTGCTCGTCTTCCCAGTAGAGCAGCTTGAAGGCTCGCTGGCGCATCAGCCAGCGGTCGCCCAGCCAGAACCACAGCATGGTGAGCCCATAGGTCAGCAGCACCGCGCCGCGTGAGTAAGGCTGCTGCAGCAAGGCAAATCCCAGCGGTGTGAGCACAAAGGGCAGGGCCGTGGTGACCAGCAGCAGGCTGCCGCGTTCGGCCGCAGGCAGGTGGGCGGCGCGGTAGAGCAGATGTGCAGCCACGGCATAGGGCAAGGCGCAGGCCAGCACCGTGCGGCCAAAGTCGTGCGTAGCCCAGCCTTGCCGCTGCAGCAGCCAACCGATGCCCCAGGACAGCGCCAGCGCCAGCGTGCCCAGCAAGGCCCAGCCCAGCTGGGTTTGCTGGCGTTGGGCACGTTGCGAGGCGAGTGCAGCGCGGTGCCTGCGCGGCAGCGTCATGGGCCAGCTGGCGGTGGGCAGCAGCGGGGCTTCTTCGTAAATGGCCATCAGCTGGTCGGCCATGGCCTGCGGCTGGAAGGCTTGCACGTAACGCTGGCGTGCCGCCTGTCCCAGGCGCTGGCGCAGGGACGCGTCGCGCAGCAGGCTTTGCAGGGCCCGGGCAATGGCCTGCGGCTCGTTGGGCACCAGGAGACCGTGTTCCTCATGGGTGATCAGTTCCTCGATGCCCGGCAGGCGGGTGGCGACGATGGCCAGGCCCGCACGCATGGCTTCGAGGATGGAGATGGGCAGACCTTCGTGGTCGGACAGCAGCACAAAAATCTGGTGCTGCGCGAGTTGTTCGGCCACGTTGGGCACGTCGCCTGCAAAGTGCACGTGCGCAAGATTCAGGTCTTGTGCCCGTTGTTGCTGGGCCGCGAGTGCGGGGCCGTCGCCGAGCAGGTGCACCGCAGGCTGCAGGCCTTGGCCGTTCAGCAGGTGCAGGGCCTGCAGCAGCAGGTCGGGGCGTTTGGGAGCGGCCATGCGGGCCACCATCACCACGCGTGCAGGTTCGGCGCCCGGCTGGCTCAGCCAGGGCACATCGGCCAAGGCGTTGTGGACCACACTGACGCGCTCCGGGTCCATGGGCAGCTGGCTGGCAAGCTGGCGCTCGAAATGGGACACGCAGACCATGCGTGTGGTCCAGGCGGCCAGCAGGGCTTCGGCCAGCCAGGCGTTGTAGCGGACGAGGCGCGGCGCTTGTGGCTTGAAGCCAAAACCGTGCACCGTGTACACGACCGGGGTCTGGCTGATCTTGCCTGCAATGCGGGCGATGACCCCGGCCACAGCGCTGTGCGCGTGGATCACATGGGGTTGCTGTTCGCGGATCAGACCCAACAGGGCTTTGACCGCAGGCCAGAGCTTGAGCGGGTTGAGCGAGTTGCGCAGGCTGGGCAAATGGGCGGTGGGCACACCCAGCGCATCCAGTGTCTGGCTCAGCGGACCGGTGTGATCGCCGCCGATGACCGCAGTGAAGGCCGCCCGCTGCCCTATGGCCTGGCACAGCTCGGCCACATGGGTCTGGGCACCACCGGCCTCGCCTTTGGTGATGACCAGCAGGATGCGAGGCACCATGGGAGCGGAGGGCTGGGTCAAGCGGCGCTGCCCTGGTAACCGTTGGGGTTGCCGGACTGCCAGCGCCAGGCATCGGCGCACATGCGTTCCAGCCCGAGCTGCGCTTTCCAGCCCATGGCCTGTTCGGCCAGGGTGGTGTCAGCGCACAGCGAGGCCACATCGCCGGGGCGGCGGCCCGTGTACTGGCAGGGGATGGGCACGCCCGTGACCTGGGCAAAGGTGTCGGCCAGTTGTTTGACGCTCACCCCGCGCCCGGTGCCCAGGTTGACGGTGATGCTGGTCTGCCGGTTTTGAAGGTAATGCAGTGCGGCCAGATGGCCGCGCGCCAGATCGACCACATGGATGTAGTCGCGCACCCCGGTGCCGTCGGGCGTAGGGTAGTCCTGTCCAAAAATGCTCAGGTGCGCCCGCTTGCCCACCGCCACCTGGGTGATGAAGGGCATGAGGTTGTTGGGCACGCCACTCGGGTGCTCGCCGATCAGGCCGCTTTCGTGGGCGCCGACCGGGTTGAAATAGCGCAGGATGGCCACCTGCCAGCGCGGGTCGGCGGCTTGCAGGTCGCGCAGGATGTCTTCGCACATCAGCTTGGTGCGGCCATAGGGGTTGGTGACCTGCAGGCGCGAGTCCTCGGTGATCGGCACCCGCTCGGGGTCACCATAGACGGTGGCCGAGGAGCTGAAGACGATGCGCCTGACACCTGCCCGGTCCATGGCCTGGAGCAGCGCCAGGGTGCTGCCGACGTTGTTGTCAAAGTAGCGCAGGGGCTGGGTCACCGATTCGCCCACGGCCTTGAGGCCGGCGAAGTGGATGACGCCTTCAATCGTGTGCTCGGCAAAGATGCGGTCCAGCGCAGCCGCATCGCGCACATCGGCCTGCACGAAGGCCAAGCGTTCGCCGCACAAGGCGCGCAGGCGGTCCAGCACATGGATGCTGCTGTTGCACAGGTTGTCGACGATGACCACGTTGTGGCCCGCGTTCATGAGTTCGACTGCCGTGTGCGAGCCGATGTAACCGGCACCGCCAGTGATGAGGATGGAGGACGTCATGGTGGGGGTGATTCTAGGGCTTGGGTCGCCCGGGGTATGGAGCACGTCCGGAACAGGGCTGTGTTAAAAATGCGCCCACAAACAGGGAGGGTTGTTGCGATGAGATTCATGACATGGGTTGGAATGGCTTTGCTGCTGGGTCATGCTGGGGTGCAAGCCGCTGACGTGCCGCAGGCAGGCAGTCGCCAAACGACCGCCGCCGCTGTGGGGGCGGCCAAGGCGGCCAAGTACACCAGTGTCGAGGGCATCACCGAGTACCGGCTGCCCAACGGCCTGCGGGTCTTGCTGGCGCCCGATGCATCCAAGCCGACCACCACGGTGAATGTGACCTACATGGTCGGTAGCCGCCACGAAAACTACGGCGAGACCGGCATGGCGCACCTGCTGGAGCACCTGGTTTTCAAGGGCACGCCCAAGCTGCCGGGCAAGACCATCGTGCAGGAGTTCGCCCGCCGCGGCATGCGCATGAACGGCAGCACTTTCTACGACCGTACCAATTACTTCGAAACCTTTGCCGCGAGTGACGACAACCTCGACTGGGCGCTGAAGATGGAAGCGGACCGCATGGTCAACAGCTTCGTGGCCAAGAGCGACCTGGACACCGAGATGACCGTGGTGCGCAACGAGATGGAGTCGGGCGAGAACAACCCGATGATGGTGCTGTGGCAGACCATGACTGCCACAGCCTACCAGTGGCACAACTACGGCAAGAGCACGATCGGTGCGCGTTCGGACGTAGAGAACGTCAAGATCGAGAACCTGCAGGCCTTCTACCGCAAGTACTACCAGCCCGACAACGCGGTGCTGATTGTGACGGGGCAGTTCAACGAAGCGGCCACGCTGGCGCGCATCGAGCGCTACTTCGGTGTGATCCCGACGCCCAAACGTGTGCTGCCGCCCGAGTACACCCGTGACCCGGTGCAGGACGGCGCTCGACAAGTGACCGTCTCGCGGGTGGGCGACGCCCACATCGTGGCCACGCAGTACCACACGGCGCCAGGTGCCCACGCCGACGCTGCGCACATGGAGTTGCTGGCGTTCATCCTGGCCGACACGCCTACGGGTCGCCTGCACAAGGCGCTGGTGGACAGCAAGAAGGCCGCCAGTGTTTCGGTGATGCCTTTCACCCTGAAATACCCGGGCTATGTGTTTTTCCTGGTCAACCTGAACAAGACCCAGTCGCGCGACGAAGTGGCCAAGGTCTTGATCGAGGAGGTCGAGCAGTTGGCCAGCAAACCGATCACGGCTGAAGAGTTGGCCCGGGCCAGGACCTCGTTGCTCAACGAGTTCGAAAAAGGCTTGTCCGACCCGGTCAACTTTGGTGTGTCCCTGTCCGAGTCGATCGCGACGGGCGACTGGCGCCTGCACTTTTTGCGCCGCGACCTGATCGAAAAAGCCACCCTGACCGATGTGCAAAAGGCCGCGCAGAACTACCTGGTGGCCAGCAACCGCACCCTGGGCCACTTTGTGCCGACCGAAGCGCCCGTGCGCGCCAGCATCCCGCCTGCCCCCGATGTGAACCAGCTGCTGGCAGGCTACAAGGGCAAGCAGGCCATGGCGCAGGGCGAGGTGTTTGACCCTTCACCTGCCAACATCGACCGGCGCACGACTCGCTCGGCCCTGCCCAACGGCATGAAGCTGGCCCTGCTGCCCAAGACCAACCGCGGCCAGACCGTGAGCGGTCAGATCGTGCTGCGCATGGGCTCGGCCAGCAGCCTGGCGGGCAAGACGGAGCTGGCCAGCGCCGTGTCCCAGATGCTGCTGCGCGGTGCCGACGGCATGAGCCGTCAGCAGATCGCCGACAAGCTCGAAGCCTTGCAGTCCAAGTTGAGCGTCAGCACCGGCAACGGCAACGCCGTGGTGGTGGACTTTGAAAGCCGCCGCGACAAAGTGGGCGAGCTGATGGCCTTGATCCGCAGCGTTTTGCGTCAGCCGGCATTCCCGGCAGCCGAGCTCGAGACCTTGCGCACCGAGTGGTTGACCACGGTGGACGAAGAGCGCCGCCAGCCCCAGGCACTGGCCCAAAAGCAATTGCGCCGCACGCTGAGCAGATACCCCAAAGGTGATGTGCGCTATGTGCCCACCTTTGACGAAACGGTTCAGGCCGTGCAGGCGCTCAAACTCGAAGAACTGCGCCAGTTCCATGCGCAGTTCTATGGTGCGCAGTTTGGCCAGGTGGCGGTGATCGGTGACTTTGACGCCGCCCAGATGCAAAAAAGCCTGAGCGAGGTGCTGGGCAGCTGGAACAGTCCGGCAGCCTATGAGCGCGTGGCCAGCGAGTACCAGGAGGTGGCAGGCACCCAGCTGACCCTGGAGACACCTGACAAAGCCAACGCGGTGTACCTGGCGGGCCTGTCTTTCCCGGTCAAGGATGACCACCCGGATGCCCAGGCCTTGATTCTGGCCAACCGGGTGTTGGGCGGTGGCGGCCTCAAGAACCGGCTGGTGGACCGTCTGCGGCAAGCCGAAGGCATCAGCTACGGGGCAGGCTCTTTCCTGCAGTTGGGCAGCTGGGATGCGCAGTCTTCATTCGGTCTGTACGCCATCTTTGCGCCGCAGAACCTGGGCAAGCTGCGCACCGGGGTGAGCGAGGAACTGGCCAAGTGGGTGGCCCAGGGCGTCACCGAGCAGGAACTGGCCGAAGCCAAGAGCGGCATTTTGCAAAGCCGCAAGATCAGCCGCTCGGAAGACGCGGCGCTGGCGGGGGGCTGGGTGGACCTGATGAGCCATGGCCGTGACATGGCCTATGTGCAAACCCAGGAAGACAAGCTCAAGGCCGTGACCCGCGAACAGGTGCAGCAGGCCATTGCCCGTCACCTGAGCCCTGCCAAGCTGGTGCAGGTCTATGCGGGTGATTTTGCCAAGGCGACCAAGCCCTGACAGTAAGCGCTGCCTGCCCCGGGCCGGGGCGGGCAGGTGAATGACAGATCAGTCGCGGAAGTTGTCGAAGGACAGGGGCAGCTCGGTCATGTCCTTGCGCAGCAGGGCCATGGCGGCCTGGAGGTCGTCGCGCTTGGCGCCTGTGACGCGCACGGCGTCACCTTGAATGGAGGCCTGCACCTTGAGCTTGCTTTCCTTGATCAGTTTGGTGATTTTTTTGGCATCTTCGGTCTCGATGCCATTTTTCACCTTGATGACCTGCTTGACCTTGTCGCCGCCGATTTTTTCGACCTTGCCGATGTCCAGAAAGCGCACATCCACATTCCGCTTGGTCAGTTTGTTGCGCAGGATGTCTTCGACCTGCACAAGCTGAAAGTCGGCATCGCCAAACATCGTGATCTCTTTGTCCTTGAGCTCGATGGCGGCGGAGGTGCCTTTGAAGTCGAAACGGGTGCCGATTTCCTTGGCAGAGGTGTCAACGGCGTTGCGCACTTCGACCATATTGGGTTCGCAAACGGTATCAAACGAGGGCATGGCTTGAAAAAGTCAAAGGTTACAGATGAGACAATTGTCCCATGATCCTGGAGAAAAATGTTCCCCTGCAGCCGTACAACACGTTCGGCATTGCCGCCAAGGCGCAGGCTTTGGTGCGGGTGCGCTCAGAAGCCGATCTGCGGGCCGTGTTGGCCGACCCCGAGCTGAGCACCTTGCCCCGGCAGGTGCTGGGGGGCGGCAGCAACATCGTACTCACGGGCGACGTCAAGGCGCTGGTGCTCAAGTTGGAAGTGCCTGGCCTGCGCCTGGCATCCGAGACCGACAAACACTGGATCGTCGAAGCCGGCGCGGGTGTGGTCTGGCACGACCTGGTGGCCTGGACCTTGGACAACGGTTACCCGGGCCTGGAAAACATGGCCTTGATTCCCGGCACGGTGGGCGCATCGCCCGTGCAAAACATCGGCGCATACGGCGTGGAGCTGCAGGACCGTTTTGACTCGCTCGACGCCATAGACATGTTCACCGGCGAGCTGTTCAGCCTGAACGCCGCACAGTGCGGTTTCAGCTACCGCGATTCGGTGTTCAAGCACGCTTCGGGTGGCCCCAAAGGCTTGGGTCTGGCCGGGCGGGCGGTCATTTTGCGGGTGCGCTTTGCGCTGCCCAAGCGCTGGAAGCCCGAGCTGGGCTATCTGGACCTGGAGCGCAAGATGACCGAGACCGGCATCCACAGCCCCGATGCCCGGCAGATTTTTGACTGGGTGGTGGCGATCCGCCGCGCCAAACTGCCCGATCCGGCGGTGATCGGCAACGCGGGCAGCTTTTTCAAGAACCCCACCGTCACCCCCGAGCAATGCGCGGACATCATCGCCCGCGACCCGAAAGTGGTGCATTACCCCATGCCCGACGGCACCATCAAGCTGGCCGCAGGCTGGCTGATCGACGCCTGCGGCTGGAAAGGCAAGACTGTGGGCCATGCCGGGGTCTACGACAAGCAAGCGCTGGTGCTGGTCAATCGCGGCACTGCTGAGCGCCCCTGCACTGGGGGCGAGGTGATGACCTTGGCCAAGGCCATTCAGACCAGTGTGTACGAGCGGTTTGGGATTCGGCTGGAGCCGGAGCCTGTGGTTATCTGAGATTGGGGCTCGTGGTGGTTTGCCGCACCGGGTTGTGGCCTGAGCGGTCGGCCTCATACTCGCTTCGCTCGCCAAATCGGCCGATCCCCTCAGTTCCGAACCCGGCGCTGCGTCGGTGAAATCACCCCAACAGTGCTGGTTTTTCAACAGGTGCAGCCTTGACAAGGCGGAAAACACCCACAACAAAACATCCAAAAGCCAAGCAAGGCAACAAAAAAACGGCCCGAAGGCCGTTTTTCATGGAAGCATCACAAGCATCACTTCTTGCCGTTGCCATCCAGCTTGTAAATGTGCGGACCTTCGCCCACTGACAGCAGACCAGTGTGGGCGTAGATGCCCAGTTTGGCACGGGTGTCCACGATGTCGAGGTTGCGCATGGTCAGCTGGCCGATGCGGTCGAGCGGGCTGAACGGCGCGTCTTCCACTTTTTCCATGCTCAGGCGCTCGGGCGCATAAGTCAGGTTCGGGCTCTCGGTGTTCAGGATGCTGTAGTCGTTGCCGCGGCGCAGTTCCAGCGTCACCGTGCCGGTCACGGCGCGGGCCACCCAGCGTTGGGCGGTTTCGCGCAGCATGATGGACTGCGGGTCAAACCAGCGGCCCTGGTACAACAAGCGGCCCAGGCGCAGGCCGTTGATGCGGTACTGCTCGATGGTGTCTTCGTTGTGGATGCCGGTGACCAGGCGCTCGTAGGCAATGTGCAGCAGCGCCATGCCGGGGGCTTCGTAGATGCCGCGGCTCTTGGCTTCGATGATGCGGTTTTCGATCTGGTCGCTCATGCCCAGACCGTGACGGCCGCCGATTTCGTTGGCCTTGAGGAACAGCTCGACCGGGTCGGCATATTCCACGCCGTTCAGGGCCACGGGCATGCCTTCTTCAAAGCGCACGCTCACTTCTTCGGCCTTGACTTCGACTACGGGCTTCCAGAACGCCACGCCCATGATGGGGTTGACGATCTTCATGCCGCTTTGCAGGCTTTCCAGGTCTTTGGCTTCGTGGGTCGCGCCCAGCATGTTGCTGTCGGTCGAATAGGCCTTTTCGGCGCTCATCTTGTAGCCAAAGCCGTTGGCGGTCATGAAGGCGCTCATTTCGGCGCGGCCACCCAGCTCGTCGATGAACAGTTGGTCCAGCCAGGGCTTGTAGATCTTGAGGCTGGGGTTGGTCAGCAAACCGTAGCGGTAAAAGCGCTCGATGTCGTTGCCCTTGAAGGTGCTGCCGTCGCCCCAGATGTTGACGTCGTCTTCCTTCATGGCGGCCACCAGCATGGTGCCCGTGACGGCGCGGCCCAGCGGGGTGGTGTTGAAGTAGGTGATGCCACCGGTGCTGATGTGGAAGGCACCGCACTGGATGGCGGCAATGCCTTCGTGGGCCAGCTGGGTGCGGCAGTCGACCAGACGGGCTTTTTCTGCGCCGTATTCCATCGCCTTGCGGGGAATTTCGTTGTAGTCGGCTTCGTCAGGCTGGCCCAGGTTGGCGGTGTAGGCGTAGGGCAGGGCGCCCTTTTGCTTCATCCACAGCAGGGCGGCAGAGGTGTCCAGGCCGCCGGAGAAGGCGATGCCGACTTTTTGCCCTTTGGGCAGGTTTTGCAGGATGGTGCTCATGAGGGGATCAGCCGAAGTGGCAGATGTAGTGGTAGGCCTCGGTCACGCGGATCTCAAAACTGGAATTGGCGGCCACGCTGAATTTGTCGCCAGGGGTGGATGTTTTCCACTCCGAGCTGCCAGCGATTTTGTATTCGCAGGAGCCGAACACGCATTCCATGATTTCGGCGGCACCGATGTTGAACGTCAGTGTGGAGGGCAGGATCACGCCCACGGACTTGCGTGTGCCATCGGCATAGGTGATGGTGTGGCTGACGCATTTGCCGTCAAAGAAGACATTGCCTTTGGTGGTGACGGTCACGCCGTCGATTTTTTCGGTGGTCATGGTGTGCTGATTCGGATGCGCGGCCAGGCCGCAAAAACAACCAGGGGCCTGAAATGGCCCCTGTCTGAGAGTCAAGCTGCGATTTTAGGCCAGATGCGGCGCCCTGGCCCCAAGTCAGCGCAGTTGTCAGCGCCAGTGGCCGTGACGGTGCCCGCCGCCCCAGCCCCATCCCATGTTGATGTTGGTGTAAACCGGCCAGGGGTTGTAGTAGGTGGTGGCTGGCACATACACCACGCGCGGCTGTGTGACCACGGTGGTCACGGTGTTGGAAGACACGACCTGGGGCGGGCCCTCGGGCGCTGCGTCAGAGCGGGGCGCACCCACAGGGGTGACTTGCAGCTGGATGGTGGGGCCCGGGTCTTGAGGCAGCTGAACCGTGTACTGCTTGCCTCCGAATTCGTACACCACGTTGTAACCCGTCAGGCGGTTCTCGTAGATGTTCTGGGTGGTGCAGGTGGTCTGGGTCTGAACTTGAGCTGCGCCGGGGCTTTCAATCTTGTCGCCCAGAATGGCGCCGCCAATGACGCCCGCCATGGTGGCCAAGGCCCGGCCATCGCCTCGGCCGATGCTGTTGCCAACGGCGGCGCCTGCAATGGCACCCATGGCGGCGCCTGCACCAGAGGTCTGTGGCTGGACGGCGACCGGGGTTTGCGAGCAGGCTTGGCGGGGCACCACCACTTGCTGGTAGACCGGGGTGCGGGAAATGACCTGACCCACTTCCTGAGCCTGAGCCAGGCTGCAGACAGCGAGCAGGGCAGAAGAGAGTGCGATGGATTTCATGGTGTTTCAGCGGTTGGCCAAAGATGGTCGAAGTTTAGCCAATGCCCATGGCCACTGCTGGCCTCTGGTGGGTAAAGTTTCGTAATGGAACGAGGCCTTGGCCTCAGGCGGGCCACTGTTCTGGTCTGTAGCCCACGGTGATCTGACCGGACGGCCAGGCAATGACCGGGCGCTTGATCGCGCTGGCTTGGCTGAGCATCAGTGCCTGGGCACTGGCGCTGTCCACCACGGCAGCTTGGGCGGCCGCGTCGAGCTTGCGCCAGGTGGTGCCTTTGCGGTTGAGCACGGTTTCCCAGCCTGCTGCGGCCACCCAGCGGCCCAGCTCGGCTTCGGGAACGCCTTGCTTTTTGAAGTCATGGAAGTCGAAGGCCATGTCCTGGTCGGCCAGCCAGGTGCGGGCTTTCTTGACGCTGTCGCAATTGGGGATGCCGTAAACGGTGATGGACTTGTTTTTCATGGTGTTTCGTGGCGGGGTTCAGTGAAGGTGAGCGCACTCGGCGACAATCGCCGACCATGAAGACTTTACAAGAATGGCTCGCCTTTTGTGAGCAGTTGCACCCGGTGACCATCGATATGGGCCTGGACCGTGTCAAAGCGGTGGCCGACCGGATGGCGCTGCGCTTTGACTGCCCGGTCATCACCGTGGCAGGCACCAACGGCAAAGGCTCGACCTGCGCCATGCTCGAAGCCATCTTGCTCGAATCGGGCTACAAGACCGGGGTCTACACCTCGCCCCATTTGGTGCATTTCGAGGAGCGTTGCCGCTTGCATGGTGAGTCGGCCTCGGCGCAGGTGCTGGCTCAGGCTTTCGAGGCGGTAGAGCGCGCACGCGGCGATGTGAGCCTGACGTATTTCGAGTTCAGCACGCTGGCCATTTTGAAAGTGCTGGCCGAGTCCCATCTGGACGCCGTCATCCTGGAAGTGGGGCTGGGCGGACGTCTGGACGCCGTCAATATCATCGACGCCGATTGCGCGGTGATCACCAGCATCGACATTGATCACACGGCCATTCTGGGCAAGGACCGCGAAACTATTGGGTTTGAGAAGGCGGGCATCATGCGCGCTGGTCGGCCCGTGGTGGTCAGCGATCCGGTGCCGCCGCAAAGTGTGGTGGACCATGCCGCTGCCTTGGGCGCTGATTTGTGGCGTTTCGGGCAGGATTTCAACTTCTCGGGTGACAAACAACAGTGGGCCTGGGCCGGCCGTGGGCGCCGTTATGCGGGCATGGCTTACCCGGCACTGCGCGGCGCCAACCAGCTGGTCAATGCCTCGGGCGTGCTGGCGGCGCTGGAGGCTTTGCGCCAGCGCATCCCGGTGACGGCGCAAGCCGTGCGCAATGGCCTGGCCATGGTCGAGTTGCCGGGCCGCTTTCAGATCGTGCCGGGCCAGCCGGTGCTGGTGCTGGACGTGGCGCACAACCCCCATTCGGTGGCCGCACTGGCCGAAAACCTGGATGCCATGGGTTTTTATCCGACCACACATGCGGTGTTTGGCGCGATGGCTGACAAGGATCTGGCACCGATGCTGGCACGGGTCATGCCCCTGATTGACCGCTGGTATTTCACCGATTTGCCCTTGCCCCGGGCGGCGAGCGCCGCATCGCTGCAGCAGGCCTGGCAGGCGCGGAACACGCGCAACGACGTGGCCAGCAGCGTGCACGCAGACCCCATGGCAGCCCTGAAAGCGGCCGTCGAGTCGGCTGACCCGGCTGATAGAATCATCGTCTTTGGCTCCTTCTATACCGTGGGCGGTGTTTTGCAAGACGGTATCCCCCGTTTGCAAGCCAAACACCTGAGCCCGTGAGCACCACGCCATGGCTTTTTTCAAGTTCCGTTTCCCTGGTCAAAACGCTGCAACGTCCGCCGAGGGCGCTGCCGCCGGTTCCGCCGACAGTCTGGAAGTGGTGCGCCGACGTGCCCGGTACCGCCTCATCGGTGCTGTGGTCCTGGTTTTTGTGGCTGTGGTGGCTTTCCCCTTGCTGTTTGATACCCAGCCGCGCCCTGTGGCGGTGGACACGCCCATCCTGATTCCCGACCGCGACAACACGCCGCCGCTCGTTTCTGCCAAGCCTGTGCCTGCTGTTCAGGCTCCTGCCAAGCCTTTGTTGCCTGCATCTTCTGTTGTTTCGCCTCAGGCCAGTCTTGATGCAGGCAAGGAAGAGGTGGTGTTGCCCAGCGCCGCGCCTGCGTCTGCTGCCCTGACCGAACCCAAGCCAGCGGCCAGCGCACCAGTCAAGCCTGCTGCGTCTGCATCGTCGCCTGCGAAACCGGCTTCGGCCCCCGTCAAGCCTGAAAAAACAGAAAAACCGGTGCCAGCCAAACCCGCCGCCAATGACGGTGCCAAAGCCAAGGCCTTGCTGGAAGGCAAGTCAGCCCCTTCAGACCACGCCAAAGTGACCTTGCAGGTGGGCGCCTTCAGCGACGCCGACAAGGTGCGTGAAGTGCGCCGCAAACTGGAGCAGGCGGGTCTCAAAACCTACACCCAGGTGGTGGAGGGCAAGGACGGCAAGAAAACCACGCGTGTGCGTGTCGGTCCTTACGACACCCGGGCCGAAGCGGACAAGGCCGCAGCGCGCATCCGCAAGCTGGACTTGCCTGTTTCCATGCTGAATCTCTGAAATGAACCTTGCCACCACCGATTGGCTGCTGTGCGCGGTGCTGCTGCTGTCAATGCTGGTTGGAGCCTGGCGTGGTTTGGTGTATGAGCTGATGTCTCTGGCCGCCTGGGTGGCGGCCTTTGTGTTGGCGCAATGGCTGGCACAGGATGTGGCGCTGAAGCTGCCCCTCCTGCAAAGTGCAGCGGCACAGGTGCAATACGCTGCGGCCTTTGTGCTGGTGTTTGTGGCTTCCTTGTTCGCGGCCGGACTCCTGTCCTGGTTGCTCAAAAAAGTGGTGGAGAGCGTCGGCCTGAGACCGGTAGACCGGGCCCTTGGTGCGGTGTTTGGCATCGCACGGGGTGTACTCCTTTTGCTGGTGGTGACGGTCGTGATCCAGCTGCTGGGCATGGCACACCAGCCCTGGTGGCAAGAGGCGCAGGGCCCCGCATGGCTGGATGTGCTGCTCAATGGCCTGAAGCCAGTTTTGCCCGATGCCTTGCGTGCCTACCTGCCGCATTGACGCCAGTTTGGGCCCGAATTGAATTTGATTTTGTGAACGGATAAAGCTATGTGTGGAATCGTGGGTGTGGCCAGTGCTGCTCCGGTCAATCAGCTGATTTATGACGCCTTGCTGTTGCTGCAGCACCGGGGGCAGGATGCCGCGGGCATCGTGACGCAGCTGGACCGCAAGTTCTTCATGCACAAGGCCAAGGGCATGGTGCGTGATGTGTTTCGCACCCGCAATATGCGTGCTCTGCCGGGCAACTGCGGCCTGGGTCAGGTGCGTTACCCCACGGCAGGCAATGCCTTCAGCGAAGAAGAGGCGCAGCCGTTTTATGTGAACGCCCCTTTCGGTCTGGTGCTGGTGCACAACGGCAACCTGACCAATGCCCACGCCCTCAAGGCCGAGTTGTTCTCCAACGACCACCGCCACATCAACACCGAGAGCGACTCCGAGGTCTTGCTCAACGTGCTGGCACACGAGCTGGAAAAAACCACCCGTGGCTTGCCACTGACACCCAATGATGTGTTCGAGGCCGTGCGTGGCGTGAACCGCCGCATCAAGGGCTCCTATGCTGTGATTGCCTTGATCGCGGGCCATGGGCTGCTGGCTTTCCGTGATCCACACGGCATTCGCCCTTTGTGCATGGGGCGCAGCGCCGATGGCACCGTGATGCTCGCCAGCGAGTCGGTGGCTTTGGATGGCACGATGCATCAGTTTGAGCGTGATGTGGCACCGGGTGAGGCGATTTTCATTGACCTGCAAGGGCAGGTGCACAGCCAGGCTTGCTCGGACAAGGCGCAGTTGAGCCCCTGCATTTTTGAATATGTGTACCTGGCGCGTCCTGATTCGACGATGGATGGCATCTCGGTGTACCAGGCCCGGTTGAATCTGGGTGAAACCCTGGCCAAGCGTGTGATTTCCACAGTACCGCCAAGCGACATCGATGTGATCATCCCGATCCCGGAATCGAGTCGCCCGAGCGCCACGCAATTGGCGCATTTGCTGGGCATTCCCTACCGCGAAGGGTTTGTGAAAAACCGGTATGTGGGCCGCACGTTCATCATGCCTGGCCAGGGGGTTCGCAAGAAGTCGGTGCGTCAGAAGCTCAACGTGATCAACAGTGAGTTCAAAGGCCGCAACGTGCTGCTGGTGGACGACTCCATCGTGCGCGGCACCACCAGCCGCGAGATTGTGCAGATGGCGCGTGATGCTGGTGCCAACAAGGTGTACATGGCCAGCGCTGCGCCACCCGTGCGTTACCCCAATGTGTATGGCATCGACATGCCGACCAAGGAAGAGCTGGTGGCCCATGGCCGCAGCATCGAAGAAATCCGACAGATCATTGGCTGCGATGCCTTGATCTACCAGGACGTGGACGCCATGAAGACCGCTGTGGCCCAGGCCCGCGTGTCGAGCGCTGTCGCTTTGTCGGCCTTTGACGCTTCGTGCTTTGACGGCATCTATGTGACTGGTGATATTTCTTCAGACGACATCAGCCGCCTGAACGAGTCGCGCCCCCAGGCCGAAGAGGGCGCCGAAGACAATTCGCGTCTGGCTTTGCCCAACGCCAGTGAGTGAGGTTCTGCATGACTGCAAATACACGATTGGACGATCTGCACATTGAAACCCTGGCCGTGCGCGCCGCAGTGGAGCGCAGCCAGTACGGCGAGAACTCCGAAGCCCTGTACCTGACCAGCGGCTATGTACAGCCCACGGCCGCTGCCGCTGCTGCCCGCTTTGCGGGCGACGAAGAAGGCTACACCTACGGCCGCTACGGCAACCCCACCGTGGCCAGCATGGAGCAGCGCCTGGCCGCACTCGAAGGCACCGAGGCGGCCATGGGCACGGCGTCGGGCATGGCGGCCATCCTGATGATGTGCATGGGCTTGTTGAAGGCGGGTGACCATGTGGTGTGCTCGCAGTCAATGTTTGGCTCGACCATCAAGCTCATTGGTTCGGACCTGGCCAAGTTCGGTGTGCAGTCGAGCTTTGTGTCGCAGACCGATCTGGCCGCCTGGCAGGCCGCCATTCAGTCCAACACCCGTTTGCTGTTTGCCGAAACGCCCACCAATCCGCTGACCGAGGTGTGCGACATCCAGGAGCTGGCCGACATGGCCCACAACGCTGGGGCCTTGCTGGCCGTGGACAACTGCTTTGCCACGCCCGCGCTGCAGCGGCCTGCCGCCATGGGCGCTGACATCATCATGCATTCGGGCACCAAATACCTGGACGGTCAGGGCCGTGTGATGGCGGGCGCTCTGTGTGCCAGCCAGCAACTCATCACCGAGAAGTTCCTGCCCGTGCTCAAGAGCGGCGGCATGACACTGGCCCCGTTCAATGCCTGGGTCGTGCTCAAGGGGCTGGAAACGCTGGACCTGCGCATGCGCGCACAAACCGTGCGTGCTGGCCTGCTGGCCGAATGGCTCGAAAAGCACCCTTCGGTGGCCCGTGTGTATTACCCTGGGCTGACCAGCCATCCACAACACGATCTGGCCATGCGCCAGATGTCTGGCCTGGGCGGCGCGGTGCTGTCGTTTGACGTCAAGGCCGATGGCCCCGAGCAGGCGCGCCAGCGTGCCTTTCATGTGCTCGACGCGATGAAGATGCTGTCGCTGTCGACCAACCTGGGCGACACCAAGACGCTGGTGGCGCACCCGGCCAGCACCTCGCATGGGCGCTTGACCGAGGCGCAGCGCCAAGCCGCAGGCATTGGCCAGGGCCTGATCCGTGTGGCCGTGGGTCTGGAGTACCCGCAAGACGTGCAGGCCGATCTGGCCCGTGGCCTCGACACTTTTTGATATCCGAACTAGGGGCCGCTGGCGGCCCCTTCCTGAGCTGAATCCATGACCAAAATCCGCACCCGCATCGCCCCGTCTCCCACGGGGTTTCTGCATTTGGGCACCGCCCGCACCGCTTTGTATTCCTGGGCCTACGCCCGTCACTACGGCGGCGAATTCGTGCTGCGCATCGAAGACACCGATGTGGCCCGCTCCACGCAAGACTCGGTCGACCAGATCCTGCAGTCCATGCACTGGCTGGGCCTGGGCTATGACGAAGGCCCGATCTACCAAATGCAGCGCCTGGACCGCTATCAAGCCGTCATCGACCAGATGCTGGCCGCTGGCACGGCTTACCGTTGCTACTGCACGCCCGAAGACCTGGAGGCCATGAAGGCCGCGCAAGAAGCGCGTGGCGAGAAGCGCCTGTATGACCGCACCTGGCGCCCTGCGCCAGGCAAGGTGCTGCCGCCTGTGCCTGTGGGGGTGAAGCCCGTGATCCGTTTTGCCAACCCGGTGGACGGTGTGGTGAGCTGGGACGATCTGGTCAAAGGCCCGATCAGCATCAGCAACACCGAGATCGACGACCTGATCATCCAGCGTGCGCCCGAAGACGGCGCACCCGAGGGCGTGCCGGGTGTACCCACCTACAACTTTGCGGTGGTGGTGGACGATTGGGACATGGCCATCAGCCATGTGTTCCGCGGCGATGAGCACATCAACAACACCCCCTGGCAGATCAACATGTACCGCGCCTTGGGCGCTGCGCTGCCGCAGTTCGGTCACCTGCCCGTCATCCTGGGTGACGATGGCCAAAAACTGTCCAAGCGCCGTGGCGCTGTGGCGGTGTCCAACTATGACGAAGCGGGTTACCTGCCCGAAGCCATGAACAACTACCTGGCCCGCCTGGGCTGGAGCCATGGTGATGACGAGCTGTTCGGCCTCGACCAAATGGTGCAGTGGTTCGACGGCACCCACCTGTCCAAGAGCCCGGCGCAGTGGGATGCGGCCAAGCTGGCCTGGGTCAACGCGCAGCACCTCAAGGCCATGGACGACGCTGTGCTTGCCACCCGGGTGCAACCGTTCCTGGCCAAGCGGGGTGTGACGGCCGATGAGCGACTGACTGCCATCTGTGGCTTGTTCAAGGACCGCTGCGACACGCTGGTGGTGCTGGCCAAGTGGGTCAGCGCTTTTTACACCGAGGTGGTGCCCAATGCCGACGAAAAAGCGCAGCACGTGACCGAGTCGGTCAAGCCCGCGCTGTCGCTGCTGTCCGAAAAGCTGGCGGCGTGTGCCTGGGACAAAGCGACCATCGCGGTGGTCATCAAGGAAGTACTGTCTGCCACAGGACTCAAAATGCCTCAACTGGCCATGCCTGTGCGGGTGCTGGTGATGGGGACGGCTCAAACGCCGTCGCTCGATGCTGTGCTGGCGTTGAGTCAAAGAGAAAAAATTCTTGCCTGTTTGCAAAAAGCCTGAAAACCTGTCTATAATTCAAGTCTCGACACCAACGAGGCATAACGAAAAGCAGCAATGCTAAACGTTGTACCAAAGGGGGGTATAGCTCAGCTGGGAGAGCGCTTGCATGGCATGCAAGAGGTCAGCGGTTCGATCCCGCTTACCTCCACCAAAGTGTCGAAAAGATTCGAAAGAATCAGTCCAGGTTTTGACCCTATCGTCTAGAGGCCTAGGACATCACCCTTTCACGGTGAGTACCGGGGTTCGAATCCCCGTAGGGTCGCCAAGTTGTAGCACTTGGCTCTAACGCAAGTTGGAGCGAAGCTATCTACCAGGAGTGGTAGTTCAGTTGGTTAGAATACCGGCCTGTCACGCCGGGGGTCGCGGGTTCGAGTCCCGTCCACTCCGCCAAAATAAAAACGCGTCTTCGGGCGCGTTTTTTTTTTGCAAACAGTTCTTTCCCAAAAAGGGCAACTTGCAGTAAGCTCCACCTCCCGTTTAGTTTTCCTGCTTCCCCTTTTTTATTTATGGACAGTGTTCTTCCATCGATCCCGGCCAAGCGCTATTTCACCATCGGTGAAGTCGCTGAACTGTGTGGCGTGAAGACGCACGTGCTTCGTTATTGGGAACAGGAGTTCACGCAGCTGCGGCCAGTCAAGCGCCGAGGCAATCGGCGCTATTACCAGCACCATGAAGTGCTGATGATCCGCCGCATTCGTGACCTGCTGTATGAGCAGGGTTTCACCATCAGTGGTGCTCGTAACAAACTCCAGGAGTTGGCACAAGCGGGTCGACAAATCACGCGCACTGATGGCGTGGCGATGAGCGAAGACATCGTTGTGGGTCACGACTTCGATGACGAACGGGATGACATGCCATTGATCGTTTCGGGCGCGTCGTTGCCTTCCGGTGACTTGAAAAAAGAGCTGCTGGAAATCCGGACGATGCTCACTTTTTGATGAGATTCTCGGGGTATAATTAAAGTCTTCGGCGTGTAGCGCAGCCTGGTAGCGCACTTGCATGGGGTGCAAGGGGTCGCGAGTTCGAATCCCGCCACGCCGACCAAAAACAAAAAGGGCTAGCAGTCTTGCTAGCCCTTTTTATTTGTGCGTTTTCAAGCACTGAAGTTGCTTGCATTGTCTGAATTCATGAACCCTGTCGACCAGCCATCATGGCCGCAAAGAAGCCATTGAACCAGTGCATGTTGACGGGTTTGGCCATGAAGATCGTGCCTTCAGGCAGACCACCACGCGATTCGATTTCTTCGGATGACAGGGCTGAGACCACCAAGCAAGTCATCTTGTTGAACTGCGGGTTGTTGCGCAAGGTGCGCAGCAATTCGAAGCCATCCACGCCGGGCATGTTCAAGTCGGCGATCAGTACATCGGGCTGAATGCTGGCGATGTCAATCAAGGCTTCCAGTCCCGACGACATCGCTGTGCAATCCACAGGCATAGCGCATCGGTTGCAGAAGTCGCGCAGCATTTCACGCGTGACCGGATCATCTTCCACCAGCAGCACGCGCAAACGGTTGTCACGCCCATCTGCGGCGGTGGTCAACATGTTGTGCTTGCGTTGGTATTCCCGGATCGAAGGCATGGAAATGCGGCGGTGCCCGCCCTGCGTTTTCCAGGCTTGCAACTCATTTTTTTCGACCAGAGTTTGGATGGTGCCTACTGACAAACCCAACAGCTTGGCTGCATAGGTGGTGCCGCAGTAGTCTTCTAGCGTATCGGGGGATGGATTCGTTTGCATCGCTTTATTTTAGTAATAAAAGCTTTTTTCATGTAAAAAAGTAATCTTAAATGTTCATTAAAACATTGAATAAGGAAAAAATAACAAAAAAATTATCAAGGTCCCGCCTGCGACAAAGATGAGGCCCAGTGACCAGCAGCGGACGATTAACATGCAATGGCATTCTGACTAGGAGACAAAAGCATGCGCGCACACGAAGCGTTTTGGCCATCCCGCTTGCCTGCAAGTTTGACGCCAGCGGTGACATCGCTCTGGATGAACCTGTGGGTCAGCGCGCTGCGGTTCCCTGACAAGAACGCGCTGGTTTTCATGGGGCGAGCATGGTCGTACCGCGAAGTGCTGCAGGCTGCAGAAAAAATTGCCACTCATCTGGCGCAGTGCGGTGTGCAGCGCGGCGACCGTGTGGTGCTGGACATGCAGAACTGCCCGCAACTGGTGATCACGCATTTCGCCATTCTCCGGCTCGATGCTGTCGTGGTGCCGGTCAACCCGATGAACCGGGCTGAAGAGCTCAAGCACTACATCACCGACCCCGATACCAAAGTGGCCGTGACCACAGCAGACCTGGCACCCGAGTTGGCGCAAGCCAGCGAAGCCTTGCCACCAGAGCAGCGCCTGACACACCTGGTGGTGACGGCATTCACTGATGTGTTTGACCCTGCGCAAGTGGGGCCGCAAGATTTGCCCGAAGCCTGGAAAGCCTGGCTGCTGACGCCGCACGCATTGCCCTCGCTTTCATCAGGACAGGTTCACGCCTGGAAAGCTTGGCTCGACAGCCCGCAGGCGACCGTGTTGCCCGATGTCAAAGCAACGAGCAATGATCTGGCCATCTTGCCCTACACCAGTGGCACCACGGGCCTGCCCAAGGGCTGCATGCACACCCATGGCACCATCATGCACAACGCGATGGCCACATCCGTTTGGGGCAATGGGTCTGCCGAGAACGTCGCGCTTTGCGTGGTGCCTATGTTCCACATCACCGGCATGGTGAGTGTCATGCACGCCAGCGTTTTCATGGGCGCCGGCCTGGTCATCATGCCGCGCTGGGACCGGGATGTGGCTGGGCACCTGATTTCCCAATGGAAGGTGACCCACTGGACCAACATCCCGACCATGGTGATTGATTTGCTGGGCAGCCCGAACATGGACAAATACGACCTGTCCAGCCTGGTCTACATCGGTGGGGGCGGTGCGGCCATGCCCGAGGCCGTGGCACAGCGTTTGATCGACCAGTTCGGGCTTCGCTACACCGAAGGCTACGGCCTCACCGAAACCGCTGCGCCGTCGCACAGCAATCCGCCTGACCACCCCAAAAAACAGTGCTTGGGCATTCCTTTCATGAGTGTGGACTCACGGGTGGTGAATCCCGACACGCTGGAGGAGCTGCCGATGGGCGAGTCGGGCGAGATCGTGATCAGCGGCCCGCAGGTATTCAAGGGTTACTGGAAGCGGCCAGACGCCACAGCCGCTGCGTTTTTCGAGCGCGATGGCAAGTCGTTTTTCCGCTCGGGTGACATGGGCCGGGTGGACGAAGAAGGTTATTTCTTCATGACCGATCGCTTGAAGCGCATGATCAACGCCAGCGGCTTCAAGGTCTGGCCTGCCGAGGTCGAGGCCCTGATGTTCCGTCACCCCGCCATTCAGGAGGCCTGCATCATCGCCACACGCGATGCTTACCGGGGTGAATCGGTCAAGGCCGTGGTGGTGCTGCGCGCCAGCCACAAAGGTCAAGTGAGCGAGCAGGACATCATCGATTGGTGCCGCGAGAACATGGCGGTGTACAAAATTCCCCGCGTGGTGACGTTTACCGATGCCTTGCCCAAGAGCGGCAGTGGCAAAGTCATGTGGCGTGCGCTGCAGGAGGCCGAGATCGCCGCAGTCGAAGCTGTCCCCAAAGCCTGATGACCTTGAAGCTCTCCATCCTGGATCAGTCTGTGGCCGCCTCGGGGCGCAGCCACGACATCACCATCCGCCAGACCCTGGCACTTGCGCAGCAGGCCGAGGCCTGGGGTTACCATCGCTTTTGGGTGAGCGAGCACCACAGCCACCCGAGCATCGTGGGCAGCGCCCCTGAGGTTTTGATGGCCGCCATCGCTGCCCGCACGCAACGCATCCGCTTGGGCAGCGCGGGCGTGATGCTGCCGCATTATTCAGCGCTCAAGGTGGCCGAACAGTTCCGCGTGCTCGACGCACTGGCGCCAGGGCGCATCGACCTGGGGGTGGGCCGTGCACCCGGCAGCGACGGGCGCACAGCGCAGCTGCTCAACCCGGACCGCAACGCTTCCGAGCGCTTTCCGCAGCAGGTCATGGAACTGCAAGCCTGGGTGAACGGACAGAACCTGCCACCCAGCCACCCCGGACACAATGTGTACGCCTACCCGCAGTCGGACACCGCGCCCACGGTCTGGATGCTGGGCAGCTCGGACTACGGTGCGCAGCTGGCAGCGCATCTGGGCTTGCCCTATGCGTTTGCCTACTTCATCACCGATGGGCAGGGTGCTGACGAAGCGCTGCAGATTTACCGCGAAACCTTCCGTCCCAGTGCGACGCTGCAAAAGCCCGCAGCCACCGTGTGCGTCTGGGCCTTGGCCGCTGACACCGACGAAGAGGCGCTGCGCCTGTTCGAGAGCCGTGCCCGCTGGAAGATGGACCGCAACCTGGGCCGCATCGGTGCGCTCTTGCCGCCCGAAGACGCGGCGCGCGATTACAGCCCGGCCGAACAGTTCGCACTCGATCGTCTGCGTGACTCCGCCCTGATCGGTTCGGCCGCCACCGTGGGCCGTAAGCTGCGCCAACTGGCGGCGCGGCTGGAAGTCGATGAACTGGTGGTGATCACCTGGACACATGACCCCGCAGCCCAAATGCGTTCTTACGAGCTGCTCGCCAAAGAATTTGCGTTGGCGGCAAACTCTCCGCTTTGATTTTTGAACCCAAGGATTTTTGCCATGTTCACCACCGCGATCGCTGGCAGCTTGCCTAAACCCGCCTGGTTGGCCGAGACCGAAAAGCTCTGGCCCCAATGGACCACCCAAGGCCCCGAGCTGCAACAAGCCAAGGCCGACGCCACGCTGCTCTGGATCAAGGCGCAGGAAGATGCAGGCCTGGACGTGATCGGTGACGGCGAGCAGGCGCGTCAGCACTTTGTGCACGGCTTTGTCGAGCAGGTCGAGGGCATTGACTTCGTGAACAAGGTCACGATGGGCATCCGCAACAACCGCTACGACGCGCAGGTGCCGCAAGTCATCGCACCGCTGCGCCTGAAGGGCCGTGTGCATGCCTTCGAGGCCCAGCTGGCCCGTGCCCACACGAAGAAAAAACTCAAATTCACCTTACCCGGCCCCATGACCATCGTGGACACCGTGGCCGACCGCTTTTACGGCGACAAGGTCAAGATGGCCATGGCCTTTGCCGAGCTGTTGAACCAGGAAGCGCTGGCGCTGCAGGCCGACGGCGTGGACATCATCCAGTTCGACGAACCGGCTTTCAACGTCTACATGGACGAAGCCGCCGATTGGGGCGTCAAGGCGCTGGAGGTGGCCGCGCGTGGCTTGACCTGCACCACGGCCGTCCACATTTGCTACGGCTACGGCATCGAAGCCAACAACAAATGGAAAGAGACTTTGGGCCACGAGTGGCGTCAATATGAAAAGGTGTTCCCGGCCCTGGCCAAGAGCAGCATCCAGCAAGTGAGCCTGGAGTGCATGCACTCGCATGTGCCGATGGAGATGATGAAGCTGCTCGAAGGCAAGGACGTCATGGTGGGCGTGATCGACGTGGCCAACCCGGCCATCGAAACCCCCGAGGAAATCGCCGACACCATTGGCCGCGCCTTGCAGTTCGTGCCCAAGAACCGTTTGATTGCCTGCACCAACTGCGGCTTGGCCCCCATGAGCCGCGCCGTGGCCGAAGCCAAGCTCAAGGCCTTGGCCGAGGGCGCCAAGCTGGCCAGCCAGCGTTACGCCTGAGCTGGCTCAAGTCACACAGGACAGCAAGGCGCTATGCTTGCGCCTTTGCCTGTTTGAAGAGCTGACCCATGCCCCAGCAAGACCTGTCACCCCCACTGACCTCACCCGACCAGCTGCTCACCGATCTGCAGCGCCACGGGTTTGCGGTGCTGGGTGCAGACGCCGTTTGTGCCTTGGCTGGGGTGCCGTTGGCCGCGCTGCGGGCATTGGAGCCCAGCTGGAGCGATCTGCCGCCCGACCGTTACCTGAAAGACGGTGGCCGTTACCGCCGCAGGCGCCATGCCAGCTTGAAGGTGCGCGCCGATGGGGTCGAAACCATGCCGCACCGTGCGCATTGGCAGCCACTGTCCTACAACGCCTTGCATGGCGGCATGCAGCGCTGGTTTGACCCCATGCAGGCCGATCTGCTGGCGCAGCCCGCCTGGCAGGCTTTGCTGCAATGGCTGGCGTCTGTGGCCACACAAGCGCAAGGTGGCGGCACCTGGTACACAGAAGCGCACCAGTTCCGCATCGACACCACCGACGGCATTGGCCGCCCCACGCCCGAAGGGGCGCACCGCGACGGTGTGGACTGGGTGGCGGTGTTCCTGATCGGGCGCCACGGCATCAAGGGCGGCGAGACGCGGGTGTTCGACATCGACAGCCCGCGTGGTCAGCGTTTCACCTTGACGCAGCCCTGGTCTTTGCTCTTGCTCAATGACCACCGGGTGATCCACGAGACCACCCCGATCCAGCCGCTGGGCGAAGCCGCTGCCTGGCGCGACACCCTGGTGATCACGCTGCGTGCCGACGGATTTCTGGACGAGCCGCAGTTGCAGACGGCGCAGCGCTGAGCGTCATACGCCCAGCAAGTGCTTCAAACGCCCAGGTGCTGCTCCAGCACGCTGGGGTCGTCGTGCAAGGCCTGTGACGAGCCTTCAAACACGACCTCGCCCTTGACCAGGATGACGTTGCGGTCGGTGATCTGGGTGACGTGCTTCCAGTTCTTGTCCACGATGATGGCGCTGATGCCACTGGCCTTGATGACGCTGCAGATGCGCCAGATCTCGCGCGCGATCAGGGGGGCCAGGCCTTCGGTAGCCTCGTCGAGGATCAGCACATCGGGGTTGGTCATGAGCGCACGGCCGATGGTGAGCATCTGCTGCTCGCCGCCTGACAACTGCTGGCCACCGTGGTTCAGGCGCTCGGTCAGACGTGGGAAGGTTTCCAGCACCCGCTCGTAGGTCCAGTCGCGCTGGCCTTGGGTGCCGGCTCTGGCCGCCATCTTGAGGTTTTCGACCACACTCAGGTTGCCGAAGATGCCGCGTCCCTCGGGCACGTAGGCGATGCCCAGCTGCGCCACTTCGTAGGTGGGGCGGTCGTTCATGGTCTGACCTTTGATCTGCACGGTGCCGCTTTGTGGCGGCACGATGCCCATGATCGACTTGAGCAGGGTGCTCTTGCCCATGCCGTTGCGGCCCATGAGTCCAATGGTTTCACCACGGGCCACCTGGAAGTCAATGCCGCGCAGGATGTGGCTTGCGCCGTAATAAGTCTGAATGCCTTGGGCCTTGATCAGCAGTTCGCTCATGTCAGTGTTCCTCGCCCAGGTAGGCGGCTTGCACGCCACGGTCGGCACGCACCACCTCGGGCTTGTCGCTGGCGATCACCTGACCATTGACCATCACCGTGAGGTGGTCGGCCAGGGTGAAGATGGCGTCGATGTCGTGTTCGACCAGCATCATGGCGTGGTCCTTTTTCAGGCGCAGCAAGAGCTGCACCATGCTTTCAGCTTCCATCACGCCCATGCCCGCGAGGGGCTCGTCCAGCAGCAGGACCACCGGCTCGGTGGCCAGCGTCATGGCAATTTCCAGCTGGCGTTGTTCGCCGTGGCTGGCCGCACCGGCTATTGTTTTGCGGCGGTTTTGCAGGCCTGCGAGTTCGATGGCGCGCTCTGCGCGTTCGTTCACCACCTGCATGTTCGCAGCCTGGCTCAGCCAGCCCAGCGGGTTGAAGGGCGAGGGCTGCACGCGCGACTGAGCGGCCAGACGCACGTTGTCCCACACCGTGAAGGTGCGGAAGATGTTGGTCTTCTGGTAGCTGCGCCCCAGGCGGTGGCGCGAAATTTTCTCGGGCGTCCAGCCGGTGATGTCGTGGCTGTCCAGCGTGATGGTGCCGCTGGTGGGCGGCAGGTCACCCGAGAGCAGGTTGGTCAGCGTGGACTTGCCCGCCCCATTGGGGCCGATCACGGCGTGGATGCGGCCAGGCCACAAATCGACGTTCACTTCATTGACCGCCGCCAGACCGCCAAAGCGTTTGGTCAACTGCTTGGCCGACAGCAAAGGTTGGCGTTCACTCATGGCCCGACTCCTTGCCTGCAAACATCTGGTTGATGAGACCCAGTATGCCTTTGGGCGCGAACACGATGATGGCCACGATGAACAGGCCCATCCACATCTGCCAGTGTTTGCCCAGGTTGAACTCGCCCACGGTGGGCAGGTCCTTGAACACGTGCAGCAAGACCTCGAAGGTGAATGCTCCCACGATGGCTCCGGCAAAGTTGCCCATGCCACCCAGGATCACCATCATGATGGCGTGTGCGCTCATGTGAAAGCCCATGAGCTCGGGGTTCACAAAGCCGCTTTGTGCGGCCCACAGGTAGCCTGCCAGACCCGCCAGCGCACCGGCCAGTGTGAAGGTGGCCAGCTTGTGGCTGAAAGCGCCAAAGCCCAGGGCGCGCATGCGGTGCTCGTTGACGCGGATGCCCGACAGTGCTCGGCCAAACGGACTCCACAGCAGGCGGCGCAAGAAGGCGTACACTGCAACCAGACAAGCAAGGGTGAAGAAGTAGAACACCTGCTTGTTCTCCAGATCGATCCACACCGCATCGGGCTTGAAGTTCAGGAACAGGCCGTCCGAGCCGCCCAGGACCTTGTTGTCAAAGAACAAGAAGAAAACCATCTGGGCAAATGCCATCGTCACCATGATGAAGTAGATGCCGTGGGTGCGCACCACCAGAAAGCCGATGACCAAAGCCGCCAGGGCCGAGGCGCCCACGGCGATCGGCAGGCTGCTGTACAGGCTGATGGGCTCGCCTTGCGGCGTGAGGAAGGCCAGGGCATAACCGGCAATGCCGAAGTAGGCCGCGTGGCCCAGCGACACCAAGCCGGTCACGCCTTGCAGCAGATCGAGACTCATCGCAAAAATGGCCAGGATCATCATGCGGTTGACCATGTCGATGTAGAAGTTGCTGCCCACGAAGGGAAAGGCCAGCAGTGCCGCCAGACCCAGCAGCAGCACGAACTGGATGCTGCGCGGCAGTTTTTCGAGGTGTGTTTGAGGTGCGCTCATGGTGTGTTTGCCTGGATGCTCACTGTTTGAAAAGGCCTTCGGGCTTGTACAGAAGCACGGCCGCCATGAGCACATAAACCAGCATGCCTGAAACCTGGGGCAGCAGGACTTTGCCAAAGGTGTCCACCAGACCCACCAGCAGCGCCGCGATCAGTGCGCCGCGCACCGAGCCGATGCCGCCAATGACCACCACCACAAAGCACATGATGAGCACCTGCGAGCCCATGTTGGGATAGACGCTGGAAATGGGGGCCGCGATCATGCCCGCAATGGAGGCCAGACCGACACCCAGCGCGAACACCACGGCATGGATCAGGCTGATGTTCACCCCCAGCGCTTCGGTCATCTCGTGGTTGAAGGCGCCTGCGCGGATCTTCATGCCCAGCCGGGTTTTGGAAATCAAGAGGTACAGGCCCAGGGCCAGCAGCAAACACACGCCCGACATGAACAGGCGGTACACCGGATAAGACAGCGTGTCGGTCAGCGCGATGGACGCCGACAGGGCTTCGGGGATCTGCACGCCGTGCACATCGTCCCCCCAGAGCATGGAGCGCAGCTCTTCAAAAACATAAATCAGGCCGAAGGTCAGCAACACCTGATCGAGGTGGTCGCGGTGGTAGAAGTGGCGAAACAACACCTTCTCCAGCAGCAGGCCGAACGCCACCGACAAAGCCGTGCCCACCACGATGGCCAGGGTAAAACTGCCCAGCTGACCCGCCAGTGACCAGGCCAGGTAGGCCCCCAGCATGTAAAAGCTGCCATGGGCCAGGTTGACCACGCCCATGATGCCGAAGATCAAGGTCAGGCCGGCCGCCAACATGAACAGCAACAGCCCGTACTGCACGCTGTTGAGCAGCTGGATCAGAAAATTCACGAAGTCCATCGGTGTTGACTTTGCTGTGGGGTTCAAAAAACGAAAGGGGGTTTGCAGCAGGTGTGAAAACGGCGGACCGAGTCCGCCGTCCATCTGTTGTGCGTGCGTCAAGCCACAGGCCTGACGCATGCGGGGTTCACATCCGGCAGCCAGCGCCGGAGTCGGACAGGGCCTTGGCGGCCACGCCCAGCACCTTGTTTTCGCCCTTGACCACTTCGCGCAGGTACATGTCCTGCACAGGGTTGTGGGCTTTGCTCATGGTCCACTTGCCACGTGGGCTGTCGATCACGGCGCCTTCCATGGCCTTGTACAGAGCGGGTTTCTGGCTCAGGTCGCCCTTGACCGCATTGGCGCCCTGGATCAGCAACAAGCCGGTGTCATAGCCCTGAACGGCGTACACATCGGGCTGCATCTTGAAGGTCTTGGCGTAGTTCAAGCGGAACTCGTGGTTGCGCTTGGTGTCCAGACCGTCTGCGTAGTGCAGCGTGGTGAGCACGCCTTCTGCCGCAGGGCCTGCGGCTTCGATCACGCCCTCGGTCAGGAAGCCCGAACCGTACAAAGCGATCTTGCCCTTGAGGCCCGCAGCGGCGAAGTCCTTCATGAACTTGGCGGCAGCGCCACCGGCAAAGAAGCAGGCCACGGCATCGGGCTTGAGGGCGGCGATTTCGGTCAGCAGAGCCTGGAACTCGACGTTGGGGAAGGGCAGGCCCAGTTCCTTGACGATGGTGCCACCGGCTTTGGTGTAGCTGTCGCGGAAGCCTTCAAAGGCTTCGTCACCCGCGGCGTATTTGTGGGTGATCCAGACGGCCTTCTTGTGGCCGCGCTTGACCATGGTTTCACCCAGCGCCATGGTGGGCTGGCTGTTGGTGAAGCTGGTGCGGAACACGTTGGGTGCGCACAGGGCGCGGGTGGCGGCATGCACACCTGCGTTGGGGATCAGACTGAGGACGCCGCTGTCGCGCGCCACTTTGTGGATGCCCATCTGTACACCCGAATGCACGGTGCCAATGATGACGTCGACCTTGTCGCGCTGCACCAGTTTGTTGGCGTTTTCGATGCCTTTGGAGGGTTCGGATTCGTCGTCCACCTTGAACCATTCGATCTCGCGGCCGCCGAGCTTGCCGCCTTGCTCGTTGATGGCCATGCGCACCCCGTTTTCAATGGCTACACCCAGCTGGGCGTAAGTGCCGGTGTAGGGCAGCATGAAGCCCACGCGGATCTTGCCGGACTGGGCCAGCACATGCTGGGGCAGCAGCAAACCGGTGGATGTTGCGCCCAGCAGGGCAGCGCCTTGAGCCAGCATCTGGCGGCGAGAGGTCATGGAATCGGTCATGTTGTGGGTCTCCTGAGAATGCATTCAGACATTGAACACCGCCAGCAAAGAAAGCGGTCGCTCTGAATCGAGCATAACGGACATCCTTTGGCTTTTTATGCATTATGTTGCATGAATGCCTTGAGTGAGACTAGGGATATACCCGAGCAAACGCAGGCCTCATGCAAAAAAAAGCATGTGACGCTAAAGAAGTGAGGAAACTCTGGGGGGGGGATGGCCTGCCCGACAGGAATCGAACCTGTGACCCACAGCTTAGAAGGCTGTTGCTCTATCCAACTGAGCTACGGGCAGATGAGATGCAAAAACAAAAAAGGCCCAATCGGGCCTTTGATGCTAAGTGCCCTCGCGGGTCTTAAAGAATGGTCGGAGCGGCGGGATTCGAACTCGCGACCCTCTGCTCCCAAAGCAGATGCGCTACCAGGCTGCGCTACGCTCCGACTGCGCATATTCTAACCCCTGAATCGGGGATTTTCGATCAGGCCTCAACGTTTTTCGTATTGGACGGCACCAAACAGGGCTTGTTTGGCCTTGTCATCGAGCAGGGGTTTGCGTGCATCGGCCAGCACCTGCACCGCTTTTTGCACCGCTTTGCGCTCGCTGATGCGGTCAAACCAGGCTTTGAGGTGGGGGTAATCTGCCCAGTCGATGCCTTGGTTCTGCCAGCTGCGCAACCAGGGAAAGATGGCCATGTCGGCGATGGAATAGCTCTTGCCCGCGATCCACGGCTGGCTTTGCAGCTGCTTGTCCATCACGCCATACAGGCGCTTGGCCTCGTTGGTGTAGCGCTTGATGCCGTAGTCGATTTTCTCGGGCGCATAGATGCGGAAATGGTGTGCCTGACCCAGCATGGGACCCACGCCGCCCATCTGGAACATCAACCACTGCAGCACTTCGTACTTGGCCCGGTCGCTCTTGGGCATGAATTTGCCGGTTTTGGCCGCCAGATAAATCAGTATCGCGCCCGACTCGAAGATCGAAATCGGTTTGCCGTCCGGGCCATCCGAGTCCACCAGGGCCGGGATTTTGTTGTTGGGGCTGATGTTCAAAAAGTCCGGCTGGAACTGGTCACCCGTGCCGATGTTGATGGCATGCACCCGGTAGGGCAATTTGCACTCTTCCAGCATGATGTGGATTTTGTGGCCATTCGGTGTGGGCCAAGTGTAGAGGTCGATCATGGGGCGCTCCGTTGCAAAAGAGGCATCATCGCAAAAACGGCCTGCCCACACGGTTTGTGCGGGCAGGCCGTTGCCGGGGGGCGTTGCTGTGATCAGCTGCCGCGTGTGATGGGCATGTCCACTTCACCGGGCATGGCCAGGTGCTTGGCCAGTTCCAGCTTGGCCAGCGAGTTGCGGTGCACCTCGTCTGGACCGTCGGCCAGGCGCAAGGTGCGCTGGTGGGCGTAGGCATAGGCCAGCGGGAAGTCTTGCGACACACCGCCACCGCCGTGGGCCTGGATGGCCCAGTCGATGATCTGGCAAGCCATCTGAGGGGCCACGATCTTGATCATGGCGATCTCGGCCTTGGCGACCTTGTTGCCCACGGTGTCCATCATGTGAGCGGCTTTGAGTGTCAGCAGACGGGCTTGCTCGATCATGCAGCGCGACTCGGCAATGCGCTCTTGCCACACAGTCTGGCGTGCCACTTCGCGGCCAAAGGCCACGCGGCTGTTCAGGCGCTTGCACATGAGTTCGAGTGCGCGTTCGGCACAGCCGATGGTGCGCATGCAGTGGTGAATGCGGCCAGGGCCAAGGCGACCTTGGGCGATTTCAAAACCACGGCCTTCGCCCAGCAGCAGGTTGCTGGCAGGCACGCGCACGTCTTTGAGCAGCACTTCCATGTGGCCGTGCGGGGCGTCGTCGTAGCCGAACACCGACAAGGCGCGCACCACCGTGACGCCCTTGGCGTTGGCAGGCACCACGATCATCGACTGCTGCTCGTGACGGCCAGCGTCGGGGTTGGTCTTGCCCATGACGATGTACACCGCGCAGCGTGGGTCACCCGCACCGGACGACCACCACTTGCGGCCATTGATGACGTACTCGTCGCCATCGCGGCGGATTTCGCATTCGATGTTGGTGGCGTCAGACGAGGCTACATCGGGTTCGGTCATCAGGAAGGCCGAGCGGACTTCGCCCTTGAGCAAAGGCTCCAGCCATTCGTCCTTGAGTTCTTCGCTGGCATAGCGTTCCAGCGTTTCCATGTTGCCGGTATCGGGGGCCGAGCAGTTGAAGATTTCGGCCGCAAAAGGCACGCGGCCCATGATCTCGCACAGGGGGGCGTATTCGAGGTTGGACAGGCCTTCGGGCGCACGTGGCGACTTGGGCAGGAACAGGTTCCACAGACCGGCTTTGCGGGCCAGGGGCTTGAGTTCTTCCACGATCTTGGTCGGAATCCAGGCGTTGCCTTTGGCGCGGTTTTCGGCGATCTCGTCGAAAAAGCGCTGCTCGTTCGGGTAGATGTGTTCGTCCATGAAGGCCAGCAAGCGCGCTTGCATCTCCTTGACCTTGGGGGTGTATTCGAAATCCATAGGAGTCTCCTTGAGGGACAGGGGTGAAAAATCAGAATTTGCAGGCGAATTTCCAGGCCAGCTCGGCCATGGGTCTGGCACCTGCGCCGGATGTTTTGGCTTGGTCGCTGGAGGCAGTGCCGTCTTCGACGCGCTTGGCAATGCCTTGCAAAATCGCCGAAATGCGGAACATGTTGTAGGCCAGGTAGAAGTTCCAGTCCTTGGCCAGCGCTTCGGGGGTGGTGAACCCGGTGCGCTCGCAGTAGCGGCGGATGTATTCGGCTTCGGATGGGATGCCCAGCGCTGCGAAGTCCAGACCGCCAATGCCCCTGAATGTGCCTGGCGTGATGTGCCAGGCCATGCAGTGGTAGCTGAAGTCGGCCAGCGGGTGGCCGAGGGTGGACAGTTCCCAGTCCAGCACTGCCAGCACACGTGGCTCGGTGGGGTGGAACATCAGGTTGTCCAGGCGGTAGTCGCCATGCACGATGCTGACCAGGGTTTCGCTTTTTGCGCTGTCCGGGATGTTTTGGGGCAGCCATTCCATCAGCTTGTCCATCTCCGGGATGGGCTGGGTGATAGAGGCCACGTACTGTTTGCTCCAGCGGCCAATCTGGCGCTCGATGTAGTTGCCGGGTTTGCCATAGCTGGCCAGGCCTTGCTTGGCGAAATCGACCTTGTGCAGTGCCGCCATCACGCGGTTCATCTCGTCGTAGATCGCACCGCGCTCGGCGGGCGTCATGCCGGGCAGTGCCTGGTCCCACAGCACACGGCCTTGCACGAACTCCATGACATAGAACGCACGGCCAATGACCGATTCGTCATCGCACAGCACATGCATCTGCGCCACGGGGACGTCAGTGCCGTACAAACCGCCCATGACGGCAAACTCACGCTCGATCGCGTGTGCCGAAGGCAGCAGCTTGGCCACAGGGCCAGGCTTGGCCCGCATCACGTACTGGCGTGTGGGCGTGATGAGCTTGTAGGTGGGGTTGGACTGGCCCCCCTTGAACATCTCGACGCTCAAGGGGCCTGCAAAGCCTGGCAGACGTGCTGTCAGCCAGGCCTCCAGAGCGGGGACATCGAACGCGTGGGCGCCCGAGACGGGGCGGGTCCCCACGAAATGATCAAAAGCACTCATGGGGCACCTGTGGCGCGGTGATCGCGCTGAAATGAAAAAAAGTCCGGGCCGTCAGTGGTCCGCGTTGACGATCTCGAGCAAACCCTCGCGGCTGAGCACGACCAGACCACCCGGCTCGATCCGGATGATGTGCTCGCGTTCCATTTGCTTGAGCTCCTGGTTCACACGCTGGCGTGACGCTCCCAGCAGCTGGGCCAGTTCTTCCTGCGCCAGTTGCAGACTGATGCGGATGGCTTTGGCGTCCGACAGACTGGGCGTGCCATAGCTGCGCAGCAAGTGGTTGAGCTGTTTGGCCAGACGTGCGCGCAAGGGCAGGGTGTTGAGGTCTTCCACCAGACCGTAGAGCTGGCGAATGCGACGCGATTGCAGACGCAGCATCGCTTCGGAAAACTCGACGTGCTGCGACAGGATTTTCTTGAAGTCGGCCTTGGCCACATTCAGTGTGGTCGTGTCGCCGTGCGCATACGCATCGTGTGTGCGGCGATCCCCGTCGAAGATCGCCACGTCGCCAAACCAGATGCCCGGCTCCACATAGGTCAACGTGATCTGTTTGCCCGACACCGAAGTCGAGCTCACACGCACCGCGCCCTTGGCGCAGGCGAGCCACACCTCGGGTGGATCCCCGCGTGCAGCGATCATGTCGCCGTCTCTGTAGCGTTTGACGAATGCGCATCGAAGTATGTCGTGCCGAAGCGATGGTGAAAGGGTTGAAAACCAGCGACCGTTGTTGATCGCTTCTCTTTCTTCCATTGTCAGAATAGGTTCGTCCATGGTCTGTCTTTTGAGTGACTGGGGATCCGATTTTTGTCGCCTGGGGGACCAGGCGGCTTATTCGTAGCGAGGGGTTTGCTTGTTCAGAAAAGCGCCAATGCCGATGCCCGCATTGGCGTGGTGAAGGTTTTTCACGAAGTGATCGCGTTCGCGGGCCAATTGTGCATTGAGCGTGCTGCCATCGGCTTCGGACAGGAGTTCCTTCACACTGGCCAGTGCGTTGGGTGCGCGGGCATTGAGCTGCGCTGACCAGGCCACGGCCGTACCGAGTGCCTGACCGGGCTCGGTCAGGCGGTTGACCACGCCCAGGGTGTGCAGCCGCTCGGCACCGATGCGCTCGCCGCCCATGAGCAGTTCGGTGGCCAACTGGCGCGGCATCACCCGCGACAGGCTCCAGCTGCCGCCGCCATCAGGCGACAGGGCCACCCCGGTGTAGGCCATCACGAACACGCTGTTGCGGGCCGCCACGATCAGGTCGCACGCCAGGGCCAGCGAAAAGCCTGCACCTGCGGCTGGGCCTTCCACCGCCGCGATCACGGGCTTGGGGAAGGTGCGGATCGCCTCGATCCAGCTGTGCAGACCTTCGATGCTCTGTGCCTGGTGCTCGGGGGGTAACTGGCGGTTGTTTTGCAGCCGCTGCAGGTTGCCGCCAGCGCTGAACAGGCCGTTCTCACCGGTGATGATGACGCTGCGCACTTCCCGGTTGTTTTCGGCCACGCTCAGGGCTTCCACCCCGGCGGCGTACATCTCCGGACCCAGCGCATTGCGGAACTCGGGGTTGCTGAGGGTCAGGATCAAGGTCTGACCTTCGCTGGTGCTGAGCAGTTGGGCGGTCATCTGGTATCAGTCTTCGGTATGAAGCAAGGACAGGCCAATGGCCCCGCGACGGCGCAGCCAGGGGCTGGGGCGATAGCGTGGGTCACCGTAGACGGTCTGCATGTTGAAAAGGACCTCGAGGATGCTGTCCGGGCCAAAACGGTTGCCCATGGCCAGTGGGCCCATGGGGTAGGCCAGTCCCAGGGTCACGGCGGTTTCCAGGTCCTCGGGGCTGCAAATGCGTTGCTGGCAGATGTCGGAGGCGATGTTCACGATGGTTGCTACCACGCGTTGGGTGACGAAGCCGCCGCTGTCCTTGATGACCGACACGGCCTTGCCGTCGCGGGCAAACAGGGCGTGTGCGGCATCGCGCATGTCTTTGCGGGTGGCCGGGTTGGTGGCCAGCACACGGCGCTTGGTGGCGCTGTCGTCGATCAGCATGTCGATGCCCACGGTGCGGGCCGGGTCCAGCCGCTCGACCACCGCCACGGTGGTCACGTCAAAGCCCAGCGGTGCCACGATGGTCAACGCCTCGGGTGAGGGCGACTGGCCGGTCTCGATTTTGGCGCCCAGGTCCTTGAGCAACTGCAGCAGCTCGGAGCGGCGGGCTGCACGCGTGGACACCCACACTGGCGGCATGTTTTCCACCATGGGCACGGCGGGCTCGGCAGGCACCTGGGCCACACCGTCCACGTATTTGTAAAAGCCGTCGCCAACTTTCTTGCCCACCACGCCTGCAGCCAGGCGCTGCGCCGTGATCACGTTGGGGCGGTAGCGCGGCTCTTCGTAATACTGGTGGTAGATGGACTCGATCACATGGTGCGACACGTCCAGTGCGGTCAGGTCAAACAGCTCAAAGGGGCCGAGCTTGAAGCCCATCTGGTCGCGCAGGATGCGGTCGATGGTGGCGAAATCGGCAATGCCTTCGCTCACGATGCGAAGGGCTTCAGTGCCATAGCCACGGCCTGCGTGGTTGACGATGAAGCCGGGGGTGTCCTGTGCGTTGACGGGCGTGTGGCCCATCTGGCGGGCGAATTGAGACAAGCGCTCGCACACTGCCGGGTCGGTCTTGAGGCCGGCAATGACCTCGACCACTTTCATGAGCGGCACCGGGTTGAAGAAGTGGTAGCCCGCAAACTGGGCTGGTCGATGCAGTCCGGCGGCAATGGCCGTGACCGACAAGGACGATGTGTTGGTCACCAGCACCGCGGTGGGGGCCAGGACTTTTTCCAGGTCGGTGAAGACGGCTTTCTTGACCTCGATCTTCTCGACAATCGCCTCAATCACGAGTTCGCACTCGGCCAGGTCTTGCAGGCTGGCCGCTTCGAGCAAGCGGGCCTTGTGGCTGGCCACGGCTTCGGCGGTGAGGCGGCCTTTTTCCTGCAGCTTGTCCCATTGCTGGCAAACGGCCTCGCGGGCTTTGCGGGTGGCCTCGGGCTGTGCGTCATAGAGCCAGACCTGGCTGCCCGCCTGGGCCGCGATCTGGGCAATGCCACGGCCCATGGCTCCGGCGCCGATCACGGCGACTTTGTGGAATGCAAGTGTCATGTTCAAGAGTAAAAGAAAAACGTAAGCGAAGACAAATCGAACGTAACTTGTCAGTAACCTGACAATTATGGCCTCAGTTGAGGCGGGGTCAGTGGAGCGTTCGAACCGGGTGTTTGCGGGCCATGCGCGAAGCCCACAGGCTCATCGCCAGTGCCATCATCAGACCCAGGCTGCCCACGCCCGGCAAAACAGACAAACCCTGGTGCAGGATCAGCCAACCACCCAAGGTGGCACCCAACGCCTGGCCCAGGTACATGGCCGAGGTGTTGAGCGCGACCGAGGCAGATGCCAGGGTCGGCGCAATGCCCACCAGCCGCGCCTGCTGCGCCGAGTTGGAGGCAAACACACCGAGGCCCCAGGGCAACATGGCTGCCACCATCCAGCCGAAGGCGTGCGTCTGGCTGACCAGTGCCATGCCAAGGGCAATCGAGCTGAGTGCCATGGTCATGGCACGCTCGGCACCCAGGTGGTCGATGCGCCGCGAAACCCAGGCATTGCCAGCAAAGCCACAGGTCCCATAGGCCAGCAGCAGCAAGCTGAATTGGGTGGGGGTGGCGTCATAGCGTTGCACCACATACGGTGCCATGTAGCTGAACAGCACAAATTGCCCTGCGGCCGACATGACCGTGATGCTCAAGGTCAGCATCAGTGCAGGGGACGACAAGGTCTGTCGCCAGGCCGCCGCCGACAAGGCGGGTGGTACCAGGCCACGGGGCAAGCGGGCGGCCAGCCACCAGGCCGAAACCACCGAGAGCACCGCGAGCAGTGCCATGGACCATCGCCAGCCAAAGGTGCCACCGATCCAGGCACCCAAGGGCGTGCCCAGCACCGAGGCCACGGACCAGCCCAGAAACACAAAGGTGATGGCACGACCCCGCTGGGCCGGAGGCACCAGCATGCCAATGCAGGCGGCCGCCTGCGGGGTGTAGGCAGCCGCTGCCAACATGGCCAGCACCCGACAGCCCAGCAGACTGTAAAAACCGGGCGCGAGGGCCGCCAGTGTGTGCAAGAGGGCGTACCAGACCATGCTGCCCACCAGCAGCAGGCGGCGATCCCAGCGGCCCACAGTGGCTGCAATCACCGGGGCGCCCAGGCACACCACAAAGGCCGACACCGAAATCAGCTGGCCTGTGGTGGTGATCGACACATCCAGCGAGGTGTGGATGTCGTTGAGCAGGCCCGCCACCACCATCACGCCCATGCCGATGACGACGTTGCCGAACATCATTGGCCACAGCACCCGGGGCAGGCGCTGGGGTTCGGTCGCCTGCGCGGGGTGCATCAGCGGCGTACCTGGAGTGCGCCGGGGTTGACGATGTTGGTGGGCGTGCCTTTGATGAAGTTCACCACGTTGTCGAAAGCCGCACCAAAGTACATCTCGTAGCTGTCTTTTTCAACGTAACCGATGTGCGGGGTGCAGATGCAGTTTTCGAGGCGTAGCAAAGCCGAGCCCTGCAAGATGGGCTCGGACTCGAACACGTCAATCGCTGCCAGTCCGGGGCGGCCCCGGTTGAGCGCGCTGATCAGCGCATTGGGTTCGACCAGCTCGGCACGCGAGGTGTTGACGAACAGCGCGGTGGGCTTCATGCGGCCCAGGTCATCGGCGGTGACGATGCCTTCGGTGGCATCGTTCAGGCGCAGGTGCACCGACAGCACATCGCATTGTTCAAAAAAAGCCTCGCGGCTGGTGGCCGCTTCATGGCCGTCCCGTGCAGCCCGCACACGGGATTCTTCACTCCCCCAGACCATGACTTGCATGCCGAAGGCCTTGCCGTAACCTGCCACCAGCTGGCCGATCCTGCCGTAGCCCCAAATGCCCAGCGTCTTGCCGCGCAGCACCACGCCCAGCCCAAAGTTGGCTGGCATGGAAGCGGATTTGAGTCCCGACTGCTGCCAGGCGCCATGCTTGAGGTTGCCGATGTATTGAGGCAAGCGACGCATGGCGGCCATGATCAAGGCCCAGGTCAGCTCGGCTGGGGCGATGGGCGAGCCCACGCCTTCGGCCACCGCGATGCCGCGCTCGGTACAAGCGGCCAGGTCAATGTGGCTGCCCGCACGGCCGGTTTGGGCGATCAGCTTGAGGCGTGGCAGTTTTTCAAGCAGGGCGCGGTTCAACGCAGTGCGCTCGCGGATCAGCACGATGATGTCCGCGTCCTTGAGCCGCACGGAAAGTTGCCCAAGCCCCTTGATCGTGTTGGTGTACACCTTGGCGGGAAAGGCTTCGAGTTTGGTGGCGCAATCGAGTTTGCGCACCACATCCTGATAGTCGTCAAGGATCACAATGTTCATCCCTCCATTGTGCCTTGGCGCAGACCCTGCCCCGTTTTGGGGCAGGTGTTTTGGGTCGAGACCGTGCAGGCCTCGGCTCAGGGTTCAGACTGGGCGGGCTGGTCAGTGGCCAAGCACAGCCGCTTCGCGGGCGGCCAGTCGGTCCAGTTCGGCGCAGACGTCGGCCATGCGACCCGAGATCACCATGCGGCCGGCTGCGCCGGGGCGTTCACCGCCTTCGGACAAGCGGACCACGCGCAGCGGGGTGCTGACGGCGGGGCGCGCAGGGCGGGCGGCCAGGGCCGACACACTGGCCACGCGGTGGAATGGGCTGCTGGCGCGGGCTGGGCGCCCACTGCTGAAAACGCTGATGCGACTGGCCTGGCGCATGGCCGGAGCAGGGGCTGCAGCGCGTTGCAAGGAAGACAGGCCCTGGAACAGGCTGGAGAAGGTGAGCAGAGCGATTCCCATGTGAAACCTTTCAGAAAATCATGAGGTTGGACACAGGCAGGATTGACAGAAAAAGCCGCCAGGCATCAGGGCTGACCAGAGAGTGGTGCAGCGCCCGCCACCTGATGCCGACGGCAGGGTGTTTACATCAGCAAGGTGTTGCGGATCAGGCCCACGGCCAGGCCTTCGATGTCGAAGGGCTCCTCGGGGTCAACCACAATGGTCTGGTAATCGGGGTTCTCGGGCAGCAGCTCGATGCGGTCGGCGCTCTTGCGCAGGCGCTTGACGGTGACTTCTTCGCCCAGGCGGGCCACCACGATCTGGCCGTTGCGCACTTCCTTGGTGGCTTTGACGGCGAGCAGGTCGCCGTCCATGATGCCGGCGTCACGCATCGACATGCCGCGCACACGCAGCAAATAATCGGGTTGTTCGCTGAACAGGCTGCTTTCGACGTGGTATGTCCGGTCGACGTGTTCCTGCGCGAGAATGGGCGAACCGGCAGCCACACGGCCAATCAGGGGCAGACTCAGCTGGGCCAGGCCCGGCAAGGCCAGGCTGAACAGGTCGGAGGTGTTGCGCAGCGTGCTGCGCGAGCTGCCCTTGAGGCGGATGCCGCGAGAGGTGCCGCTGACCAGTTCGATCACGCCTTTGCGGGCCAGCGCCTTGAGGTGCTCTTCAGCGGCGTTGGCCGACTTGAAGCCCAGGGTGTTGGAGATTTCCGCACGCGTGGGGGGCGCACCGGTGGTGGCAATGGTGTTCTGGATCAGTTCCAGGATTTCTTGCTGGCGCGGTGTGAGTTTGGGGCTGTCGGACATGGTGGGTTCCTCTCAGGGGCTGGATAAACATGTTTTTTTATCCAGTAACTGTATTTTTAACCAGCTTTTGGGATTGTGCAAGTGGTTCAGACAAAAAAAATCAAACAATGGGTCGTTTTGGGCACAGGCGGCACCATCGCGGGCACAGCGGCCAGCGCCTCTGACCACACGGGCTACACCGCCGCTCAACTGGGCGTGGCGCAACTCATGTCGGCGCTGCCGGGCATCGACAAGGTGTTGGACGGTGACCGGCTTGAGGTCGAACAGCTTGCACAGCTCGACAGCAAGGACATGGACCACACCACCTGGCAGCGGCTGGCGCAGCGCTGCCAGCATTGGCTGGCGCAGCCCGATGTGGGCGGCATCGTCATCACCCACGGCACCGACACGCTTGAAGAAACCGCGTGGTTTTTGCAACAGGTGCTGCGTACCACCCAACCCGTGGTGCTGACCTGCGCGATGCGCCCGGCCACGGCCCTGGCGCCCGATGGCCCGCAAAACCTGCTGGACGCACTGACCGTGGCGCGTCACCCCCAGGCGCAAGGCGTGCTGGCCGTGTGTGCCGGACGCATCCACAGGGCCCGCGACGTGCAAAAAGTCCACCCCTACCGGCTCGACGCCTTCAGCTCGGGTGAGTCAGGCCCATTGGGCTGGGTGGAGCAAGGCGAGGTGCGCTGGTCAGGTCCATGCCATGCGCCCGAGCCACACGCCCATGCCGGCAATGCCCTGGCGCTGCCTGCTGCCGACTGGCCCTGGATCGAGGTGCTGCACAGCCACGCAGGCGCAGATGTCCGCCGGGTGCATGCCCTGGTGACTGCGGGGGTGAAAGGGCTGGTGGTAGCGGGCACTGGTAACGGCACGGTGCACCAGAGCCTGTTGGCCGCACTGGCCGAAGCACAGGCCCAAGGCGTGGCCGTGCACCTGACCACCCGCTGCGCCCAAGGCCAGATCGTGGGGCAGTCCGCTGCGTTGCAGACTGCGCCGGGGGGGCTCAATGCTTACAAGGCGCGGGTGAGTTTGATGCTGGATCTGATGAAGTAAGTAAGGCCATAAATAACAAAGCCCCGCACAGCGGGGCTTTGTCTTTGGCGCGTCATGAAAAAGATCAGCTCGCCAGCGCCTCGAAGGCTCGCGCCGTGATGTCTTCCACGCTGCCTGTGCCTTGAATAGCGCGGTACTTGGGTGCGGCGGCTGCGTCGGCCTTGGCCCAGCCGGAGTAGTAGTCCACCAGAGGGCGGGTTTGGGCGCTGTACACATCCAGGCGCTTCTTGACGGTTTCTTCCTGGTCGTCGGCGCGTTGTACCAGCGGCTCGCCGGTCACGTCGTCCACGCCGTCCACCTTGGGTGGGTTGAACTTGACGTGGTAGGTGCGGCCCGACGCGGGGTGCGAGCGGCGGCCGCTCATGCGGTCGATGATGGCGTCAAAGGGCACATCGATTTCGAGCACGTAGTCGAGTTTGACGCCTGCGGCCTTCATGGCGTCGGCCTGGGGGATGGTGCGGGGGAAGCCGTCAAACAGGAAGCCTTTGGCGCAGTCGGGCTGGGCGATGCGTTCCTTGACCAGGTTGATGATCAGGTCATCGCTGACCAGACCGCCGGACTCCATCACGGCTTTGGCTTGCAGGCCCAGGGGGGTGCCAGCCTTGACGGCGGCGCGCAGCATGTCGCCGGTAGAGATTTGCGGGATGCCGTATTTCTGGCAGATGAAGGTGGCCTGGGTGCCTTTGCCAGCGCCCGGTGCGCCCAACAGAATCAGTCTCATGGTTTTTTCCTGTAGCTTTTGGATTATTTCGTCAGGCGAGCCGACTTATGGTTTCGAGAATATCACGCGAGTCCGGCAACTGGCTTACGGCCAGTCACGCAGACAACAGGCGGCGCACGCGGGCCAGGTCTTCGGGGGTGTCCACGCCTGGGCCAGGCGCCGCATCGCTCACATGCACCGCAATGCGGTGGCCGTGCCACAGGGCGCGCAGCTGCTCCAGCGATTCGAGTGTTTCCAGCGGCGCGGGCGGCAGTTGCGGGAACTGCTGCAAAAAGCTCGCACGGTAGCTGTAAATGCCGATGTGGCGCAGCGGCGCGGGCGAGGGCAGGGCCCGGAAGCCTTCCGTCGTTTGGCCATCACGCCACCACGGGATCGGGGCGCGGCTGAAGTACAGCGCCATCTGGCGTGCGTCCATCACCACCTTGACCACATTGGGGTTGGTGAACTCGCTCAATTCGTGGATGGCGTGGGCGGCGGTGCCCATGCTGGCTTCGGGTTGTTCGGCCAGCACGCGGGCCACATCGTTGATCAAATCGGGCGGGATCAGCGGTTCGTCGCCCTGCACATTGACCACCAGGGCGTCGCCGTTCAGGTTCAGCAGCTGGCAGGCTTCGGCCAGGCGGTCGCTGCCGCTCACATGGTCCTGGCGCGTGAGGATGGCTTGCACGCCGTGCGCCTGGCAGGCGACCACGATGCGGGCGTCGTCTGCGGCCACCACCACCTGGCGGGCATGGGACTGTGCCGCGCGCTGCGCCACGCGCACCACCATGGGCAGGCCGGCAATGTCGGCCAGGGGTTTGTCGGGCAGGCGGCTCGACGCCATGCGCGCCGGGATGATGACGGTGAAGTCCAAGGCCAGCCCCATTCAGATGGCAGGGCGCAGGGCCGCGAGCTTCTCGATTTCTTCGTCGCTCAGGGTGCGGGCTTCGTTTTCCAGCAGGATCGGGATGCCGTTGCGCACGGGGTAGGCCAGACGGGCGCTGCGCGAGAGCAGCTCCTGGCGTTCGCGGTCAAAATCCAGCGGCCCTTTGGTGACCGGGCAGACCAGCAATTCAAGCAGTTTTTTGTCCATGTGCCGATGATACCGGGCTGCCTGCGCGCTCGGCCAGCAGGGTATCGAGTGCAGCCCAGAAACCCGGTTCGATGTCCAGTTGCAGCGGCACGGCGAGGGCCTCGGGCTGGCGCTGCCAGAGCTTGGCCGCGTCCTTTTCTGTGCAGAGCAGGGGCCGCGCCAGTGGCGTGCTCGGCCAGTCGGCAAAGTCGGCGTGGTCGGGCAGGGCGTGGGTTTGGGCCAGCTGCAGGCCTGCGCTGCGCAGCATGCCAAAAAAGGCTTCGGGTCGTGCCAGCCCGGCCACGGCGTCCACCGCTTGGCCTTGCAGGCTGGCCAGGTTTACGCGATCGCCGCTGGCGCACACAGCCTGGGCCGCCAGTCGGCGCTGTCCTCTGAATCCACCCGTGACGGCTGGGGTGCCGGTGTGCAGCAGCAAATCCATCTGGCGCGGCCAAGGCTCGCGCAGGGGGCCAGCGGGCAGCAGCCAGCCGTTGCCGACGCCGCGTTCGTCCATGACGCAGATTTCGATGTCACGCGCCAGCGCCAGGTGCTGCAGACCGTCATCGCAGACGATGATGTGCGTGCCGGGGTGGGCCCGAAGCAGCTGGCGTGCGGCTTCGGCGCGCGACATGCCCACCCAGACCGGCACGCCCGTGGCCTGCGCGATCAGCAGCGGCTCATCGCCCACTTGGGTCGGGGTGCTTTGCGCCTGCACGGGGCGGGTGTCGGTGGTCTGGCGGCCGTGGCCGCGGGAGACCACGCCCACCGTCCAGCCGCGTCGCAGCAGGTGCTGCACCAGGGCGATGGTGGTCGGGGTCTTGCCTGCACCACCCGCCACCACATTGCCCACCACGATCACAGTGGCTCGCACCCGGTGCGAAGCCAGCCAGCCTTGGCGGTACGCCAGCCGCCTGACCCAGGACAAGGCCCCATACAGCCAGGACACAGGTCGCAGACACTGCGCGGCTGGCCCACGGCCCAGCCATTGCTCGGGCAGCCATTGGTGAACGGGTCGGGGCATGGGCGGGGCGGGCTTGTTGGGTGGGAGGTCGCGCTGGGTATGATGCCCGATGCGCGCCGGATGGGGTGGAATTATCCCCTACGGCCTGCCCTGTGGGCGAACGGTTGATTGGGCTTGCCAGGGTGTGGATAACTTTGTGAAGAACTTTGGTTTTTTCAGTTTTTTCAATGCCTTGGTTTTCAAAATTGATATTGAATTTCGATTTTAATTTTGAAAAAATCTTTTGAAATCAATGACTTGCAAGCTTCCTCAAAAGCCTGTTCTGGCTTCGGGAAACATGCAAACCGGACATCAACTTCTGTGGAGTACTTGGAATGAGAACATGCGCTCTGGCAGCTCAAATGGCCGTGAAACACCCGTGGAATCACGCTTGATGGCCTCCGATTCCGATTTGACGCCACGCGCCTGGACGGTTTCGGCGCTGTGCCGCGCTGTGGCTGACACGCTGGACGCCCGTTTCAATCCGGTCGCGGTGCGTGGGGAGGTTTCGGGCTTCTCGCGGGCGGCGAGTGGGCATTGTTATTTTTCGCTCAAGGACGATGCAGGCCAAATCCGCTGCGCCATGTTTCGCCGCGCCGCCAGCCTGATGGACTTCTCGCCGCGTGATGGTGAACTGGTCGAGGTGCGAGGCCGTCTGGGCGTGTACGAAGCCCGGGGCGACCTGCAACTGATCGTCGAGTCGATGGAGCGGGCCGGACAGGGGGCTTTGTTCGAGCAGTTCCTGCGCCTCAAGGCCAGGCTCGAAAGCGAAGGCCTGTTCGACCCCGCCCACAAACGCGAGCTACCCAGCCAGCCCCGCGCCATTGGCGTGGTCACCTCGCTGGGCGCAGCCGCCTGGCACGATGTGGTGACTGCTCTGCAGCGACGCGTGCCGCACATCCCGGTGCTGATGGCCCCGGCACTGGTGCAGGGCGCGGGCGCTGCGCCCACGCTGGTGCAGGCCCTGCAGCAGATGTACGCCCTCACGGCGGAGGACAACCCGCTCAGTCCCCCGGTGGACGTGATCCTGCTGGTGCGGGGCGGTGGCTCGATGGAAGATCTCTGGGCCTTCAACGACGAGCAACTGGCCCGCGTGATCGCATCCAGCCCGGTGCCTGTCATCAGCGGCGTGGGCCACGAGACCGACTTCACCATCGCCGACTTTGTGGCCGATGTGCGCGCCCCGACCCCCACCGCAGCCGCCGAAATGGCTGCCACCGACCGGGGCGTGGGTTTGCAGGCCTTGTCGGTGCTGGAACATCGCCTGACGCGGGGCCTGTTGCGCCAGCAAGACCGCCAAGCCCAACAGCTGGACAGCCTGGCCTCTCGCCTGGGTGTGGGCTTGGCCCGCCAGCAAGAGCGTCAGATCCAGCGCCTGAACACCGTGGCCACCCGCCTGAGTCGCCCGCAGGCCGTGCTGGGCCAGCACCAGCAGTGGCTGGCCCGGCTGGTGCACCGCCTGCAGGCAGGTGCCCAAAACCAGGTGACGGGCAGCCGCCACCGGCTCGAACGCCAGCAAGACCGTCTGGATTTCAGCCGTGGCCAGCAAACCCGGCAGCGCGGCGAGCGGCTGGAACGCCTGGCTTTGCGCCTGTCGTCGGTGGACCCGCACCGTGTGCTGGAGCGTGGTTACGCCTGGCTCAGTGATGACCAGGGCCAGGCCTTGACCCAAACCGCGCAGTTCCAGCCCGGGCAAAGTGTCCAGGCGACCTTGTCTGACGGCGTGGTGCCGTTGGTGGTGAAGCCCTGAAAATCTGACTGTGGTGTGCCTTCGAGCGGGGTGGGGCCGGGGTTCCTCATACTGGGGTACCAGAAATCGTCACCCCGGCCCCACCCCACTCAAAGGCTGGTCTTGCGCTTCAGTGACCCTGCAAACGGCAAGGGGCATTGCGCTCCCCCTAAAATGCGCAAGTCAAGCTTTTCAACGTCACCCACAAGAGGACACCATGGAACACACCCTGCCCGCCCTGCCTTACGCGATCGACGCGCTGGCCCCCCACTACAGCCAGGAAACTCTGGAGTTCCACCACGGCAAGCACCACAACGCTTACGTCGTGAACCTGAACAACCTGCAAAAAGGCACCGAATTCGAGAGCATGTCCCTCGAAGAAATCGTCAAAAAGTCCAGCGGTGGTGTTTACAACAACGCTGCCCAGATCTGGAACCACACCTTCTTCTGGAGCTGCATGAAGCCCCAGGGCGGTGGTGAGCCCACAGGCGCACTGGCCGCAGCCATCAACGCCAAGTTCGGCAGCTACGCCGCTTTCAAGGAAGCCTTCGTCAAAAGCGCCGTGGGCAACTTCGGCTCCGGCTGGACATGGCTGGTCAAGAAAGCCGACGGCTCGGTCGACATCGTCAACACCGGCGCTGCTGGCACCCCCCTGACCACCGCCGACAAAGCGCTGCTGACCGTGGACGTGTGGGAACACGCCTACTACATCGACTACCGCAACATGCGTCCCAAGTTCGTCGAGACCTTCCTCGACAAACTGGTGAACTGGTCTTTCGCCGAAGCCAACTTCGCCTGATCGAAGAAGCCTTCAAGCCAAAAAGCCCGCTGATGCGGGCTTTTTGCTTTTTGGAAGATTCGCTTTTGGTCAAACCACCGAGCTGAGTATGGGGTGGGGCCGGGTGCCGATTTCTGGTACCCCAGTATGAGGCGCCCGGCCGCACCGCGTGCTCAGCGGAACACGCGTCAACAAAAAAGTCAGCGAATCATCATCCCGCCATCCGCCACGATGGTCTGCCCGGTGACGTACTGCCCGGCCGGGCTGGCCAGAAACACCGCCACACCGCCAATGTCGTCGGGCTCACCCATGCGGCGCAGAGGCGTTTCGTTGTTGTACTTGGTGCTCAACACCGGATCCTCGTGCAGCGCCTTGGCAAAGTCGGTCTTGATCAAGCCCGGGGCAATGCAGTTAACCCGGATGTTGTCCGGACCCCATTCCACCGCCAGGTTGCGCGCCAGCTGCATGTCGGCCGCTTTGGAAATGTTGTAGGCCCCGATGATGGCCGAGCCGTGCAGGCCGCCGATCGACGACACGATCACGATGGCGCCGTCCTTCCTGGCTTTCATGTCGGGATAGACCATGGTGCACAGCCAGGTGTTGGACAGCACGTTGTTGCGCATGACCTTGTCGAACACCTCGTCGCTCATGCCCGTGGTCGGGCCGTAGTAGGGGTTGGTGGCCGCGTTGCACACCAGGATGTCGATCGGGCCCCAGGCTTGGCGGGTCTGGTCGATCAGGTTTTGCAGCTGCTCCTTGCTCGAAATGCTGGCGGCAATCGCCATCGCCTCGCCGCCTGCGGCCTGGATTTCCTTGACCACCACTTCGCAGGCGTCCTGCTTGCGGCTGGACACCACCACTTTGGCGCCTTGCTTGGCCAGCTGGTGTGCGATGGAACGGCCAATGCCCCGGCTGGAGCCGGTGACGATGGCGACTTTGCCTTTGAGATTGAACAGCGACATGAAACGGTCTCCTTGGTTGTTGTCTGGCAGTCTGCCCGTGTGCAGTGCTCGTGTCTGTCTTGCGGGTGTCACCTGGGTGGGAACAGTGCTTTTTGTGGGAGCCCCGCCCTCGGGGCGATGGGTTGTGGCCTGCGGGTGTTCTATCGCGGCGGGGGCGCCGCTCCTACTCAACACACACTGCGCCACAATGCTGCCCATGGAACAAATCGATGCTGTCGTGATCGGGGCCGGCGTGGTCGGCCTGGCTGTGGGGCGGGCGCTGGCGCTCTCGGGCCGCGAAGTGATGGTGCTCGAATCGGAAAACGCCATCGGCACCGGCACCAGTTCGCGCAACAGCGAGGTCATCCACGCGGGCATTTATTACCCGGCAGGCTCGCTCAAGGCGCGCCTGTGCGTGCAGGGCAAGAACATGCTTTACGCCTATTGCGCCGAGCGCGGCGTGGCGCACCAGCGCCTGGGCAAGCTGATTGTGGCCACGGGCCCTGAGCAAGTTCAGGCGCTGGACGGCATCATGGCCAAGGCGGCGGCCAACGGCGTGCACGACCTGCAAAAACTCAGCGCCACCGAGGCCCAGGCTCTGGAGCCTGCACTGGCCTGCGAAGCGGCGCTGCTCTCGCCCAGCACGGGCGTGGTGGACAGCCACGGCCTGATGCTCGCCCTGCAAGGCGACATGGAAAACGCGGGTGGCCTGCTGGCGCTGGTCTCGCCCGTGCAGCACATCGGCGTGCGGCAAGGCACCGCCACGCACCCGATCCGCGTGACCACGCAAGACGGCACCGAGCTGGCCTGCAAGGTGCTGGTCAACGCCGCAGGCCTGAACGCTGTGGCGCTGGCGCGGGGCATGGACGGCATCGACAAATCGGCCTTGCCTCAAGCCCATTACGCCAAAGGCAATTACTTCACGCTGGCGGGCAAAGCCCCGTTTTCGCGTTTGATCTACCCCGTGCCCGAGGCGGCCGGGCTGGGCGTGCACCTCACGCTCGATCTGGGCGGTCAGGCCAAGTTCGGGCCTGATGTGCAGTGGGTCGATGACCCCGCCGACTTGCAGGTGGACCCGCGCCGGGGGGACGCGTTTTATGCCGAAGTCCGCAAGTACTGGCCCGCCTTGCAAGATGGGGCGCTGCAGCCGGGCTACGCGGGCATGCGGCCCAAGATCAGTGGCCCGCACGAAGCAGCGGCTGACTTCATGATTCAAGGGCCTGCCGGGCACGGGGTGCCCGGCCTGGTCAACCTGCTGGGCATCGAGTCGCCAGGCCTGACCAGCTCGCTGGCGATTGCTGCCGAGGTCTGTGCGCGTTTGAGCTGATCGCTTGCGGGACAGCACAGGCTTGGGCCTGCACCTATGCTGCAATTGATCGCCGCGAGGGCGCGGCTCCCATAGAGACAAGGCCATAGTCAAACGTGTGGGAGCGACGCCCCTGTCGCGATGAAGCCCTGATCCAACCAAACGATTGACGCATGCACCCACTCGACGAAGCCATTGACCTGCGCGCCTCTGCACCTCAGAACGCACCCCACGAATTCACCGGCGCCACCCATCCGGCCTATGCCAACATGGTCGGGCCTTTTGGCGGCACCACCGCCGCGCAGTTGCTGCAGTCCGCCATGCTGCACCCCGATCGCCTGGGCGAGCCGGTGGCCCTGACAGTCAATTTCGCGGCTCCGGTGGCCGATGGCAACATCCGGTTTGTGGCCCGGCCCGTGCGTACCAATCGCTCCACCCAACACTGGATCATCGAAGCGCACCAGACCGAAGGCGTGGTGGCCACCGCCACCGCTGTGTTCGCCGTGCGGCGCGAGACCTGGTCGGATGTGGAAGCGGTGATGCCCGCCAACGTGCCCGCGCCTGACGCCTTGCACCGCATGCCTGTGAAAGGCATGCCCGCCTGGCCGCAGCGCTACGACATGCGTTTTGTCGAAGGTGCATTCCCCTCGGCCTTTGACGAGCAGGAACAAACCCACTCGCGCTCCACCTTGTGGGTGCGTGACGAACCCGAGCGGGCGATGGACTTCGCCTCGCTGGCAGCCATGAGCGACAGCTTTTTCCCGCGCATTTACGTCCGCCGACGTCGCCGTGCGCTGATTGGCACGGTGTCACTGACCACCTACTTCCATGCCGACAGCGCCTTGCTGGCACAGGTGGGCACGCGCCACGTGCTGGGCGTGGCCAAGGCGCTGAACTACCGCCACGGCTACTTTGACCAGACCGGCGAGTTGTGGAGCCCCGAAGGGCAGCTGCTGGCGAGCACGCACCAGCTGGTGTATTTCAAGGATTGAGCACACTGGGTCAATGCTTATTGACCCAGGTTTGTTTTTTTCAGCGCTTCATCTGCTGCAGCGCACTGGCTACTTCCGTCACCAGCGCCGGGCCTTTGTAGATCAGCCCGGTGTAAATCTGCACCACGTCGGCACCGGCCTCGATCTTGGCGATCGCGTCATGGCCGCTCAGGATGCCGCCCACCCCGATGATGGGGAAGTCTTTGCCCAGCGCGGCGCGCAGCAAGCGAATCACGCGGTTGCTGCCTTCAAACACAGGCGCACCTGACAGGCCGCCCGTTTCTTCGGCATGGGGCAGACCGCTCACGGCGTCGCGTGCCAGCGTGGTGTTGGTGGCGATCACACCGTCCATGCCATGCTTTTGCAGCGTGGCGGCAATCACGCCGACCTGCGTCTCGTCCAAGTCGGGCGCGATTTTCAGGAACATGGGCACCCGGCGACCGTGTTCAGCAGCCAGCTCTTCACGTCGCGCCACCAGGGCGCCCAGCAGGCCGTCCAGTGCCTCGTCGCTTTGCAGGGCGCGCAGGTTCTTGGTGTTGGGGCTGGAGATGTTCACCGTCACGTAGTCGGCATGGGGGAACACGCCGGCCAGCGCGATCAAATAGTCGTCGGTGGCGTTCTCAATGGGCGTCGCGGCGTTCTTGCCGATGTTCAGGCCCAGCAGGCGACCGTGCTGGCGGAATCTGGAGCGCTTGACGTTGGCGATGAAGGCGTCCAGCCCGTCGTTGTTGAACCCCAGGCGGTTGATGAGCGCTTGTGCCTCAGGCAGACGGAACATGCGGGGCTTGGCGTTGCCCGGTTGCGCCTTGGGGGTGACGGTGCCGACTTCGACAAAGCCGAAACCCATGGCACCCAGGCCGTCGATGCAGCGGGCGTTTTTGTCCAGACCTGCGGCCAAGCCCACGCGGTTGGGGAAGTGCAGGCCCGCCAGCGTGACCGGATGCGCCACAAAGGGCTGGCGGTAGATGCGGTCGAGCGGGGTGTTTTGCGTGCGGGCCAGGCCGTCGATGGTCAGTTCGTGGGCCTCTTCAGGGTCCATCTTGAACAAAAACGAGCGGGCGAGGGCGTAAGGGATCAGGGACATTGGATAATTCCGGGTTGACCCCTTTATTGTCTCAGACCCGGAATTTCCCATGACCCAAGATGAACTCAAAGCCCTGGTGGGCCAGGCCGCCCTGCAATACGTTGTCCCTGGCGAGATCGTCGGTGTGGGCACCGGCTCCACGGTCAACAAATTCATCGACGCCCTGGCCACCATGAAAGACCAGATCAAGGGCGCGGTGTCCAGCTCCGAAGCCTCCACTGTGCGCCTCAAAGCCCTGGGCATTCCGGTGTTCGACTGCAACGAGGTGGAGAGCCTGTCGGTCTACATCGACGGCGCCGACGAGATCGACCACCAGGGCCACATGGTCAAGGGCGGCGGCGCGGCGCTCACCCGCGAAAAAATCGTGGCAGCTCAAAGCAAGCAGTTTGTCTGCATCGCCGACGAAAGCAAGCTGGTCGATGCCCTGGGCGCGTTCCCCTTGCCTGTGGAAGTCATCCCCATGGCCACGGCCCGCGTCATGCGCCAGTTCGTGGCCATGGGCGGCACAGCCGCTGTGCGTCTGAAAGACGGCCAGCCGCTCGTGACCGACAACGGCCAGCACATCGTCGATGTGAAGGGCCTGAAGATCACCGACCCGGTGGCCTTTGAAAACACCGTCAGCCAGTGGCCTGGCGTGGTCACGGTGGGCGTGTTTGCGCTGCAAAAAGCCCAGGTCTGTCTGCTGGGCACGGCGCAAGGCGTCAAGACCCTGAAGTTCTGATTTTTCTCTACTGGTTTTTTCATGCGCACGAACTTGCTTCGTCGCGCCGTGCTGGGCTTGGCCTGCGCTGCCGCGACCTTTTCGTCTTTTTCCCAAACGTTGCCTCCCATTCGGCTGGCGATGATCGAGGGCCTGTCCGGCCCGTTTGCCAACACGGGCGAAGCCGTGGTGCGCAACATCGCTTGGGCGGTGGAGCGGGTCAATGCGCGTGGCGGCGTCAAGACCGCCCAGGGCATGCGCCTTCTGGAGCTGCAGCGTTACGACAGCAAGGGCCAGAACGAAGAAGCCCTGTCGGCCTTGCGCTCGGCGGTGGACGATGGTGCACAGGTCGTGTTGCAGGGCAATTCATCGTCGAACGCGCTGGCGCTGATCGACGCGATCAACAAGCACAACGAGCGCGAACCGGGCAAGCGGGTGCTGTTCCTCAACTACTCGGCGGTCGACCCGGTGCTCACCAACGAGAAGTGCAGTTTCTGGCACTTCCGCTTTGACGCCCATGCCGACATGCGCATGACGGCGCTCATGCAGGTGCTCAAGGACGACAAGAAGGTCCAGTCTGCCTACCTGATCGGTCAGGACTACAGCTTTGGCCAGGCCGTGCTGCGCGAAGCGCGCCGCCAGCTTGAATCCCTGCGGCCTGACGTCAAGATCGTGGGCGATGAACTTCACCCCATGGGCCGCGTGAAAGACTTTTTGCCTTACGCCTCCAAGATCAAGGCCTCGGGCGCGCAAGCTGTCATCACCGGCAACTGGGGCAATGACCTCACGCTGCTGGTCAAGGCCGCGCGCGAAGCGGGTTACGAAGGCAAGTTCTACACCTTCTATGGCAACGCGCTGGGCGCACCTGCCGCCCTGGGCGACGCGGGCGTGGGCCGTGTGATCGCGGTGGCCGACTGGCTGCCCAACGTCCCAGGCCAGGCCAGCGAAGCCTTCTACCAGTCCTTCCGTCAGCGCTTTGTCAAGCCTGCCGAGGACTATGTGCACCTGCGCATGCAGCTGCTGGTCGAAGCCTATGTCCAGGCCGTGGAGAAGGCCGGTTCTACCGAGCCATTGGCCGTGGCCCCCCAGCTGGAGAAAGCCCGCGTCAGCATGGCCGGTCAGACCGGCTTCATGCGTGCACAGGACCACCAGTTTCAGCAGCCGCTGGTCGTGGGGCTCATGGAGCGGCAGGGTGCCCCGGGTGTCAAGTTCGACGTCGAGGGCTCGGGCTACGGCTTCAAGGTGATCCGTCAGATCAGCGCCGAGCAGGCCCGGCTACCCAGCAGCTGCAGCATGGGGCGTCCTGGTTGAGACAGCGCGGGTGAGGCACCCCATGCTACTGTGCGCTGCATGACACAAGCCGCCTCTTCTGATCTGATCGATTCCCGCTACGCCGCCTGGCGTCTGCTGGTCACCCTGGGCCTGATGACACTGGGGGGCAGCTGCATGTATGTGGTGGCGGTGGTGCTGCCTGCTGTGCAGGCCGAGTTCGGCGTCTCGCGCGCCGATGCGTCCATGCCTTACACCGCCATGATGCTGGGCTTTGGCCTGGGCGGCATCTTCATGGGGCGCTTGGCCGACCGCGCCGGGGTGCACCTGACGGCGCTGATGGGCGGCGTGTTCATCGGGCTGGGTTTCATCCTGGCCGGGTTGTCCACCAACATCTGGTGGTTTGCCGCAGCCCATGCGCTGCTGCTGGGCCTCCTGGGCAGCTCATCGACCTTTGGCCCTCTGGTGGCCGACACATCGCTTTGGTGGAGCAAGCATCGGGGCATTGCCGTGGCGGTGTGCGCCAGCGGCAACTACGTGGCCGGAACAATCTGGCCTGCCTTGGCGCAGCGCGGTGTGGAGACGCACGGCTGGCGCAGCACCTACATCGCGTTGGGGGTGGTGTGCGGCGTGGGCATGGTCCTGCTGAGTTTTCTGATGCGCCAGCGGCCGCCACGGGTTGCCACGCCCGCCGCTGGCAGTGCGCAGGCCCTGCAGTCGCAACGGCCCTTTGGTCTGTCGCTGGGCAAGGCGCAAACCCTGCTGTGCGTGGCCGGGCTGGCCTGCTGCGTGGCCATGGCCATGCCGCAGGTGCACATCGTGGCGTACTGCACCGACCTGGGTTTCGGTGCGGCACGCGGCGCAGAAATGCTGTCGCTCATGCTGGCCTGCGGCATCGTCAGCCGTTTGATTTCCGGTGCGATCTGCGACCGCATCGGTGGCCTGCGCACCTTGCTGATGGGTTCGATCCTGCAAGGAGTCGCCTTGCTGCTGTTCCTCCCGTTTGACGGGCTGGTGTCTCTGTACGTGATCTCGGCCCTGTTCGGTTTGTTTCAGGGTGGTCTGGTGCCGTCCTACGCCATCATCGTGCGCGAGTACTTTCCCGTGGCCGAGGTCGGCGCCCGTGTGGGGGCCATCATCATGGCCACGCTGGTGGGCATGGCGCTGGGCGGCTGGATGTCGGGTAAGGTGTTTGACCTGACCGGTTCCTACCATGCCGCCTTCATCAATGGCGTACTGTGGAATGCGCTGAACCTGAGCATTGCCCTGTGGCTGCTGTGGCGGGTACGGCGCATGGCGCGGACAGCCTGAAACAGGTCAAGTGTCGACGAAGTCATCCAAGAGTTGCATCAATCAAAGAAGACTGGCGTCGCCTTGACTGTTTGTCTTAACGCTTGGGCTCGATCTTTGACACTTTGAACGTGTTTGCGGAGGCCATGTACCCTTTGGCCTCGACAAGGCCGCTGGTCACCTGGCCGTGCTCCCAGACAGCCGTGCTCAGATCGGCCGTTACTGCAGTGCCATTGGTCGTCAACGTGCAGGTGTTGCCCGTGCAATTGCTGAGAGTTCCATAAATTTCATACGACGACGCGCTGTTGCTGGCGTACGCACTGTCCGAAGATGTGGATGTCAGCTGTCGGCTGTATTTCAAACCGTCATGGTCGTTGTCGTTTGCGTCGTCGTGGTACCCATTCAAGAGCCGATCACCGCCAGCCGTTTTGAATTCAACACGGTACGCGTTAAGGGCACCATTCACCAACAAGCCTTTGACTTCCACGTAGTCCCCGTTCTGAATGGAAGCACACAAGGCGGTACTGCCAAGCGTTGTCGGCACGCCTTGCACTTGCATTGAACACCCAGATCCCGTGGACGTCAGACCCGAGACCATGCCATAGAGTTCGTTGGTTTCATTTTTGATGCCTGATGTGCCCCCATAGCTTGTGACGTAATTTGTGTAAGTCGCGGCATCTGGCGAACGCAGGTGCAAGCTGCTGGCCGTGTATTGGGGCGCGCTGGCATTGCTCGTGGTATGAACAGAAACCACCGAACCGTTGGCCAGACCTGAAGGCGCGGTCAATCCTGCATACGCAATGGTCACAGAATTGCTGCCACTGCCCAGGGTAAATGTGTTGTTCGTGACATTCAAATTCGCAACGGTTCCAACAAGCTGTACGGACTGCGCAATGGTCTTGATTTCAATGCGTGTGGCCTTGAAGCTGCCATTGCTTTGAGGCAAGCCATAGACCTCTACGTTCAGGTTGTTCGCCAAATCGGAGAAGTTGCCAGCGAGGCCCGCAGGTGTGACGATGAATGTGGCCGAATCGGTGGTTACCGGCAAGCCTGCCACATTGAGTGTTTTGGATACGGCATCCACTGTGGATGTGCTGCCTTTGATGCCACTCTGGATATGGATGGTTCCGGCAGTTGCGGCACTGCCAGACAAAGGCTCGATTTTGACGGTCATGCCCATCGCCAGCGGATTGCTGATGGCATGGCGGTCATCCAGATCGACAACTGATGCCCCGATGGTTTCGTAACGTACCCCATTGACGACGATGGACCCGAGTCCACTGATCGTCCCCGCAATGGATGTTGTATTTGCAGGTGCAGTGGCAACGCCGCCACTACCGCCACCGCCGCAGGCACCAAGCGTGGATACGCACACAGCCACGACAGGCATCAGGTGAAAAATGGTTTTCATGAAAGACTCCTTGTGAAGACGAGAATGTCAGGGTTGATGTGATTTTCAACATCAGGCTGAACACAACATGAACGACTTTGGGATTCAAGTCGCGGACCAAAGTCCAAAGCCACCAGAAAGAAGCAACAAGCTAAGTGCCAACCAGACTCGAGGGTTCGCGATCAGGTCGGGGCCCGTGCCCCGCACACGTCCAAGCCACATCGGCAAGGCGAGGTTCGTGCCGCGCAGGACGCTGAATATCAGCAGCGTTCCAAGATGAGCGAAGACCAGGATCAGCATGGTGTTGGCCATGAACTCATGTACTTCTCCCAGAAAATCGGTTGTGCTGATGAAGAGCACATGACCACTCAAAAGCAAGGGGGCCGATAAAACCATCAAACCGCTGGTTGCCAGTAGAAGAGCGAAGTTTTGTCCTGGTCTCCAATTGACTTTGAATGCATCGCCCAGATTGTGAAATGATCGACACCATGTCCATCCGCTTCGCAACTTTGTGATCAGTGATGCCCACTGGACAGGACGCGGCCCAAGCCAACCATACAACAGGCGGAAGACCAACAATGCCACCATGGTGTAACCGAATGTTGCATGAACCACTTGAAGCCGCTCACTTTCTGAGCTCAGGTATGCCCCTGTAAAACACAATGCAAACAGCCAATGAAACATGCGTGTGGGGGCGTCCGTCACACGGCGAGAAGCGGCAAAAATACTGGAGTCCATGATGTCAGTGCTCATGTTTGATTGATCAGTGGGTCAAAAACGCATATTCATGCTTCTGGAGGTCGCTTATTCACGGTCTCCATACCGTCCTTGTTCTGCCCTTGTATGACACGCCAAGCATTGGGCAGGACTTTTTGCATTCGGTTGAGTCCAGAGAAATCTGCTTGCCCGACGGTGCTCTCGGATGAACCAATCGGATTTGGAAATTCTGTTGTCTGGTGGCTCAGATCCAACTTTTTTGTATGTGCCTGCATGGCGCTGTAGCCACTGTCCTATTTCCTGAATTTGAGTCTCTTCCATGTCTGCATTGACGCCGTAATGCTGAGAAAGGCTACCCATGATTTTTTGCCACGAAGCGGCAGGCAAAAGTGCCGGTGGATAAGCTATGTGACAGCTTGCACATTCTTGCGTGTACGCAGGAATAACTCGGTCTGGAAATAAAGATGGATGGCCAGAGCCAGCCACTGCATGAGTTGCTGCCCATCCCAGAAATGCAAAAATGATTTGACGCATAAAAATATCTTTTCAAGCCATCACCGCTGGCTGATCAGCCAGGCAATGATGTCGGCCTTCTCTGCGGCACGGCACTCTCGATCAAGCACATCTTTGCAGTTCCGCTTGAACCATTTGTCCACCTTTGCAGCATCGGTCAGACTTTTGGGGTTGAAAGCGGGGGCCAGGGGCTCAAGCACTTTTCCAGTGGCGGCATGGCGACCGCTTTGTGTGGCCGATTCGCCGTGGCAGCTTGCACAGGCCCAATCCTTTCCGTGCTTCTTAAAAAAAAACTTTTGCCCATCTTCGGCATTTCCTTGGCGTCCTGCCGCTGCTGAAAATCGTTCCAGTTGGGCGCTTGGGGTCGTGTCGGCGGCCAAGGTGCGAGATGCAAAAATCATCCCCAAGAAGCCCAGAATGAGAAGTCGATGCGCAAACATGAAATTTCCTTGATCTGTGGCAGGCTCTAATGAAGGATTACCTGTTTCGCAGAAATTTAGGTCAATCACGTGAATCCAAGCTGAACGCCCACTGGTTCAGTCGGACATGCTTGATCATGTGCAATTGCCACTAAACTGACTTCAACTTGGGGTCATGTTCATGAAGCTTTTATTGATTGAAGACGAGTTGGCGCTGAGCGAAGCGCTGAGCGCGATGTTGCGATCAGAAGGGTTTGCTGTCGATCCTGTATCCAGTCTGCACAGCGCAGATGCAGCTGTCCGTGTCAGTACCTATGACGCCGTTTTGCTGGACTTGTATCTGCCCGACGGCGACGGCATGGATTGGCTGCGGCGGATGCGAGCCCGCGGCAACACCACGCCGGTGATCATCATGACCGCAAGAGACCAGATTTCAGACAGAATCGCTGGCCTGCAGAATGGCGCCGATGACTATGTGGTCAAACCTTTTGATGTCCAGGAGTTGCTGGCGCGAATGGGGGCTGTGCTTCGGCGTACCCAAGGCGTTGCAATCAATTGGATCGAAGTGGGTGATCTTGCATTGGATCTTCAAGGACGGCGAGCGCACATCAACAAGCAAGATATTGATCTGACAGCCAAGGAGTGGGCGGTTCTTGAAAAGCTGGCCAGCCGCCCTGGCAGCATTGTCAATAAGGAAGCTCTTGATCAGGCGCTGTACAGCTTTGATGACGAAGTAGGCAGCAATACGCTGGAGGTGTACATCAGCCGTATACGCAAAAAAATTGGAAAACAACGGGTCGAAACTGTTCGCGGTTTGGGTTACCGCCTGGTGGAAGAAAAGAAGTCATGAAAAGCAGCATTGTTCGACAGTTGTTGACTTCCACGCTGCTGACGCTGCTGGTGCTATGGGTTGCAGTGGTCTTGTCTGTGTCTTGGGTCATCAAGCATGAGACGGACGAAATCTTCGATTCCAGCTTGCAGGAAACAGCCCAGCGCCTGTTGCCTCTGGCGGTCATGCAACTCAAGTCACACGATCATGATCATGAGGGTGAAGATCACGCGATAGCGACGGATGACGGTGCTCTTGAACCAACGCAGCACGATGAATACATGGTGTACCAGGTCTTTCACAGTTCTGGGCACATGCTTTTGCGTTCGCATGCTGCACCAGTTGAGCCTCTCATATCGGAAATCAAGCCGGGCTTTCAGCGCACCGCACATCACTGGATCTACATCGAGAAAAGCCGCAATGGTGAGTTTTTTCTTGCATTGGCAGAAAAATCGAGCCATCGAACCGATACTTTGCGGAGTACCCTCCTGTTTCTTCTCTTGCCATTGTTGGCGCTTTTACCGGTGGCGGCGTTCAGCATGCTCATGATCGCCCGCAGTGCAAACCGTCCTCTTCAGGCGCTGGATCATGAGATGGCCAAGCGGGGAGGTGCAGACCTCCATTGCCTTGCAAGCGAGAATTTCCCACGAGAGCTTCAGTCCTTGGTTGGGACACTCAACCAACTCATGCTTCGTTTGAAATCAGCGTTGGAAGCTGAACGCAGTTTCACTGCCAACAGCGCCCATGAACTCAGAACGCCACTTGCTGCCGCCATGGCGCAATTGAGTGTTTTGGAGCATACGTCTCTTGATGAGAGTCAGCTGAAGACATTGCAAACCGTCCGAGCGTTGCTGGATCGCCTGCAACGTCTCGGTGAAAAGCTCCTCCAACTGGCACGTGCCGAATCTGGTATCGCATGGAAACGTGCTGATGTTGATCTCAATCAGTTGATCACATTGATAGCGCAAGACCACCAGTGGCGCACCTCCAATCATCTTGAGCTTCAGCTTCCTTCGATCCCTGTGGTCGTTCAGGGCGATGTGGATGCCATAGGCATCATTCTGAGTAACTTGCTTGAAAACGCCATCAAATATGCCACCCCGCCCGGCAGCCTGATCAGCATTGAATTGAACGCTCAGCCTGCCCAGATCCGAATACGCAATGACTGCGCCGCGTTGCCTGCAGAGACGGTCGCTCGTTTGCATGAAAGATTTTTCCGCGCACGACCGAACAGTCATGGCGCAGGACTGGGTCTGTCCATCGTGCATGCTTTGCTTCAACCCAATGCCATTGAATTGACTCTATGCTCTCCTTTCCCTTCATCCAACCGTGGCTTTGAAGCCAGATTGGTGTGGCATTGATGGGTGCTGTCATGAAAATTTCATTATTTTCTTAAGGTTGTTCATCTTTGGTTCAGCCTGGATTCGTAGCCTTGATCCTGTCATTAACCAAGGAGCACCCCAATGAATGAAAATGATATGGATGAGATGATGGACGGAGAGACCGAAGACAATGAACACGTCACTTGGAGAGAGGAAAACAAATTTTCTTTGGAGAGTGACACTTCGGAAGATCGGTTGAATCGTACAGACGCGCAGATGGATACCGTATCCACTGAGCATGTCGGTTCTGCAGAAGGTCATTTGGCTGAGCGCTTGGATCTCGCAGATTTACATGCCACTGGCGCAGTGGATGACGGTAAGAATGAGATTGAGGCTCATGCAGGGGCTGCAACACATGTTGCTGCTCTTGAGCAGGTACCCGGCTCCAATCTCGAAATGTCTGAAGCGCAGGAAGTCATTGTTGGCCGTGACAACGTTGACCTTGTTGTGGCAGGTGCTGGCTATGAAAACTTCAAGTTTCAGTCGGCTGGAAATTTCGTCATCGAGAATTTCGACGTCACCAAAGACAGTTTGGTTTTTGACTCAAATGCAACAGGTATTCATGATCTGCCAGAGTTGATCGGATCGATTTCGACAATTGTCGATCTGCAAAACGGTATGGAAGTTGAGTTTTTGAATGGATCAACGATCACCCTGGTGGGCATCCATGCAGCTGATTTGCGCCCAGGCATGTTTCACTTCAACTGATTCATTCACAGCAGAAGAGTCAAAATATGTTGATGCTTCTGTGCTGCTGGGTTTGAGCAAAATCATCCGGGCAGGTCAAGCCTGGCCGGATGGTTCAAGAGGGCGGTTTCAGCAAACCACCTCGAAGTCGGCTGTGATTTGCGTCAGCGGCATGCCGCCAGACGTGCTGCGCTGCTGCACTATTCCATGTGCTGGTTGCAGAGGGGTTTCAGTTCAGCCGTTGCGCTGCAGGTTGGCGCTCAAGGCGGCGCGAATGCTGCCCAAGGCGTCCTTGTAATGGGCCTGCGTTTCCAGTTGCAGCGCGCCCGCTTTCAGGCGTTGCTCCAGGCGTTCGGCCAGTTGCGACAGCAAGAGACGCTGCACGCTGCGCACATCCGCAGGCAACGCTGCCGATGGGCGCAGCAGGCTGTCCATGCTGCGGCGCAGGTGTTCTCGCTGCAGGTTGCGGCGCAGCAGGTCGGGCTGCTGGCCACTGGCGACCTCGCTCCAGATGTCCGACTGCAGGCGCGTGTAGACGGCGGCCAGCGTCAGGCTGTTTTGGCCTGCCAGGTTGCGCAGAGGCGACTCGGCCAGGCGCTGCGCGGTCTGGGCCGACATGATGGGGTCGAGCACCGCTTTTTGCAGACTCAGCACCATGGCCGGCACCGACAGGTCCTGGCGCGGGGCATCGCGGTCCATCGGGTCTTGCGCCAGGCGGGCCAGCAAGTCCGGCTTGAAACGGAAGCTGTCGGCCTGGAAAAAGTCCCGGCTGATGAGGTTCAGCGCTTCTTGCTGGCGTGCCGCAGGCACAGGTTCGGCCAGAGGCAGTCCACCTGCACGGTCACGGCGGGTCAGCACGCCACCCACATACTTTGCGGCCAGTGGCGCGATGTTGGTCACGGCGCGGAAACCGCTCATGAAGCTGCGGGTCAGGCGCTCGTAGCTTTCGCCATCGGCCAGCTTCAGCTTCTCGATGCGGCGCCACAACTCTTTGGACAGCTGCATGCGGTGCTTGTAGTAGGCCAGCGGGTCGTTGCCCAGGTCAAAGCGGTTGATCAGCGGGTCCACGCCGCTGACCGGGCCATAACCCGCGTCTTCGTCGGTGGCAAAGGCCAGCTGGGGCTCGCGGGCACGGCTGGCGATCTGGATCAGCACCCTGGCCTCGTCGGCGGGAGCGATCTCGCGGTAGCCGTACTCGATGGCCCAGTAGTCATATTCACCCAGGGTGCTCATCACCATCTGCGATGTGGGCTGGCCCTCGGCGGTGAGGTTGAAGGGGATGTAGTCCATCACCGAGGTGGCCAGGCCCTTGCTGCCCGCAAAGGCCGGGTTGTGCAGGTCCTTGAGGCTGTGGACGGTGGAGGCGCGGAAGTTGTGGCGCAGGCCCAGGACATGGCCGACCTCGTGCATCATGGTCGCTTTCACATAGGCTTGCGCCAGGGCTTCGGCCTCGGGGCCGTCCATGTCCAGGCCTCGCGCTTCGAGCAGGTCCATGCCGAAGTCCAGCTCCTGCTGCGCCTGCTGGGCGTAGTCGCAGTGCGTCCCGTCATGGCTGTGCGTGGCATGCGCGTGGTGCAGGTCTTCGCTCACCTGGCGGCGTGCACCGCGGGCGAACACATCCGACATGCCCATGTCCGCGTCCAGGATCTCGCCCGTGCGCGGATCGGCGTGGCTCGGTCCAATGGCAAAGCCGATGTCAGAGCCCGTGAACCAGCGTACCGAGGCGTGGCGCGCGTCCATGGTGTTGAAGCTGTCGGTGTCCGACTGCTGCTGGACCACGATGGCGTTCTGATAGCCGATTTTCTCGAAGGCCTTGTTCCACTCCAGCACGGCTTGCCGCACCGACTCGCGGTATTTGACGGGGATGTTCTTGTCCAGCCAAAAGGTGATGGGTTGTTTGGGCGGGGACAGGGTCGCTGTCGGGTCCTGCTTTTCCAGGCGCCAGCGCTTGATCCAATGCTGTCTGGTTTTGGGCTGTGTGTCTTCGGTGTAATCCGTGCGTGTCATCACGAAATAACCGATGCGCTCGTCGGCCAGCCGTGGCGACAGGGGCTGCGCAGGCAGTTTGGCCAGGTTGTAATAAAAGCTGGTGAACAGGCTGCGCGGATCGGGCGTGGTTTTGGGCGGCGGCGGCGTGGGTGTGGGGGGGGGCGTCAGCGGGGAAGCCGGGAGCTTGGACACCGAGAAATGCGCCCGCACTTCCAGCCCTGTGTTGTCCACGGTGTTGTGGACCGAGGCGAATTCCGAGTTCTTGGCGTCCAGCGCAAAAGGCATGCGGAACGCTTCTTCCAGCGCCGTCTGGTAGCCCGGGATGTCGCTCATCAAAAGCGCATTGGCCTCGACCAGCACCGCCTGGCTGTCGGGGTGCTTGAGCGACACCACCGGGGCGCTGCCCAGCAGGCTTTCGGAAAACGACTCGGACACGAACTGGGCCTGCGGTGTGCCCGCCTGGGCATGGAAGCGGGTGTTGAGCGCCACCAGCTGGATCTGGTTGCCCACTCGGCGGAAAGTGGCCAGGTGCGAGCGGCCCATCTGGCTGCCGTACAGGCCGCGTTCGCCGACTGAACGGCTCACGTTGGCGGTGAAGAAGAAGGGCTGGTTCAGCTGCTCGGGCGTGATGGCCAGCCAGACCTTGTCGTCTTTCTGGTGCGCGGTGAAGTGGCCCGGCAGCGCCTTGCTGTCCTTGATGACCTCGGCATAGGCTTTCAGGCCATTGGTGGGGGCGGCCGCCGCGGGTTTGCTGGCGGATGCCTCCGAGGCGGCGCTGGCAGGTGCTTGGGCTGCAGCAGGTGCTTTGCCAGGGGGGAGGTTCTGGGCCATGACCGACAACGCAGGGGTCAGCGAGAGCGTGAGCAAGTGGTGCAGCAAGGTGTTTGGCAGGTTTTTTTTCATGTTGTCTCCATGTAGCCGGTGAGTGGTTTGCATTTTGCAGGGACTTGCACTGATTCAGATTTCCTTTTGGACATCCTGCTCGAAGCTGGCGGCCTGCAGGTTGTTCTGACCTTTCATCCAGTTGCCGTAAACCACCTCGAAGTCGACAGTGATTTGCGCCAGCGGCATGTCGTCAAACGTGCCGCGCTGCTGCACGTACTCCATGTGGCGATTACCGGATTGGTCAAAGGGGTGATAGATCGAGTCGCTGCGACCGTCAAAGTCGAGCGGCAGCAGGCCGAACTTGTTGCACAGCTCGATGTTGAACGCAGGCGTGGCCTTGACCCAGCGGCCGTCCAGCCACAGGTCGGCATAGCCGTGCCAGATGAACACATCGGTCTGCATGGTCTGGCGCAAGCGCTCGGTGCTCAGGTGGTTGCGCACATCGGCGTAGCCCAGCCGCGCCGCGATGCCCGCTGCACGGCATACCGCCGCCAGCAAGGCCGCCTTGGGCACACACCAGCCGTAACCTTGGGTCAGTGCCGTGCTGGCGCGCATGCCTTGGGGTGACAAGTCGATCTTGTAGGGGTCGTAGCGGATCAGGTCACGCACGGCCAGGTTCAGTGCCACGGCGCGCTCGCGGTCGTCCGCGCCTTGCGCATGTGCGCGGGCAAAGGCGATCACCTCGGGGTGGTCGCTGTCAATCAAGGCCGTGGCGGCCAGGTGGGCGGGGGTCGGTTGTTCCATGGCTCCACTGTAGCGTCTGTGGCAGCACCCACTTGTCACGCGGGCTATAGTGGATCGATGACCCCTGAACAACTCCTCCAGCACCACGACCAGGGCCTGCTCTGGTCGCCCGCCGAGCGATCCGGCACCCCCACAGATCTGGGTGCGGCCTACCAGCAGGCCTTGGCCGTGCGCCAGTTGCGGTGGCAGCGCGGCGAAGTGCCCCGGGGCTACAAGATCGGCTTCACCAACCGCACCATCTGGCCGCTCTACAAGGTGTTTGCGCCCATTTGGGGCACAGTGTGGGGCGGTGGCCTGGCTTTTTGTGACGGCGAGGGCAGCATCGATCTCACTGCCACCTGTCAGCCGCGCATCGAACCAGAGATCGTGTTTGGCCTGCGTGCCACGCCAGCGCCCAACGCCACCGTCGATCAATTGTTTGACGCCATCGAATGGCTGGCTCCCGGATTCGAGGTGGTGCAGACCCATTGCCCCGACTGGAAATTCACCGCCAGCGAAACGGTGGCCGACAGCGCGCTGCATGCACGCTTGCTGATTGGGCCGCGTGTGCCTGTGCGCAGGCTGGCGACCGACGCCGCAGCGCTCAACGCCTTGTTGGCGCAGGCGCAGGCGGTGCTGCACAAAAACGGCCAAGCCGTGGCACAGGGGCACGGCGTGAATGTGCTGGACAGCCCCTTGCTGGCCTTGCACCACTTCTTGAATGAGTTGCGCCAGTGTCCTGGAGCGACCGACCTGCAAGCAGGCGATGTGGTCACCACAGGCACCTGGACCGATGCCTTTGCGATTGCGCCCGGTGAGCAGTGGTCGGTTCAGTTCTCGACGCCCTTGCCCAGCCTGTCTGTCGCCATGCAATGAGCCTGTGATGGGGCGCTCAGTTCCTCACTTGGGTAAGCCTCGGGCACCGCTCTCGGGGCGGTACATCTTGAAGAGTTGTTCCGGTCCAATGGTGAAGTAATCTGCAGGTCCACCGCCACGCAAGATGTGTCCGGCACGGGCCGTGTCATACACCCCGCCGGGCAGCAAGCGCTGGTCGATGTGGATGCCCACGACCTGACCGAACACCATCCAGGTCTGGATCTTCTGGCCTTGCAGATCCTCCAGCTGCAGGATTTGCGTGCAGCGGCACTCGAAACTCACCGGGCTTTGCGCCACACGCGGCACGCCCACGATGCGCGAGGGCTCGGGTGTGAGTCCTGCCAGCGCAAACTCGTCCACCTCGGGCGGCACTGCTTCGCAGGTCTGGTTCATCGCCTCGGCCAATTCACGCGTGACCAGGTTCCAGACAAACTCGCCCGTGGCTTCGATGTTGCGCAGTGAATCCTTGTGCCCGATGCTCGAAAACCCGATCACGGGCGGTACATAGTTGAAGGCGCTGAAAAAACTGTAAGGCGCCAGATTCAGCACACCGTCCGCGCTGCGGCTCGACACCCAGCCAATGGGGCGCGGGCCGACGATCGAGTTGAACGGGTCGTGCGACAGGCCATGGCCTTTGTGGGGTTCGTAGAAGTGCATCATGGGCGTGACTGTAGGTGGCAGGGCGCTGTTTGACCAGCCAGCGCGTGACAGACGCGGTGGCACCTACCAGCGGATGCCCCGCTCCTTGAGCAGTTCGATGGCGATGTCCGGGCGGTCCGTCACCAGGCCATCCACGCCCAGGTCCAGCATTTGCCCCATGGCCTGACGGTCATTGACTGTCCAGGCCAGCACCTGGATGCCCAGTTGGTGTGCCTCCTGGACTTGGGCCGCATCCAGTTCGCGCCAGAAAGAAGACCAGTGCGTGCCCCCTGCGGACTGGATCATTTTGGGCACCGAGCCATGCTGGCTGTACTGAAAGCCTGCGGTCCATGCCGAGTCCTGTCCGCTGCGAATGCCCAGGTTGTCCAGCGATGGCAGCTGGGCCGTGATGTAAACGGTGGGCATGCCTGGCGCCAGACGGTGCACCAGTTGCAGGGTGCGCCAGTCGAACGACAGGATCTGCACGCGCTCTTGCATGCCGTGTTCGCGTATCACCTGCAGCAGCATCTGCACAAAACGCTCGGGTGGCGGTGTTTGCTCTGGACGTTGCGGTGTGAGTTTAGTTTCGATGGCGAATTTCACGCGGGTGTTGCCGCTGGCCTTGACCATGGCAAACAGCTCGGCCAGTGTAGGGATGTGCGTGCCATCAACGGCCTGCTGGCTGGCCAAGGTTTTGCCATAACGGCTGTTCGGGTCGGTGCGGCCCACATCGTAGGACTGCACCTGGGCCAGCGTGAGATCGATGATGTTGGGGCCGGACGCACTCAGAAACTGGCCTTGAGCATGGCGTGTGATGTCCCGGTTGAGCGCCGGATCGTGGCTGATCACCAGCACATCGTCACGGGTGGCGACCACGTCCAGCTCCAGCGTGGTGACGCCCAGCTCCAGTGCTTTGGCAAAGGCCGGCAAGGTGTTTTCAGGCAGCAGTCCGCGTGCCCCCCGGTGACCTTGCAGATCCACGCTGCGCGTTTGTGCCGACACGGTGCAAGCCAGCGTCCACAAGGCCAGGATCAGGAAATGGCGTCTGACAGTGTTCATGGCAGCTCCGTGCACAAAGATGCGCCAGCATATCAGCGAGCCGCAGGAACTTGCCCCCACAGACCGTGCCCAAAGGTGTGGATAAGTCCATGAACAACTGCGCCAGGGCCCGTCTTTGCTGGCTTGGCCGATGGTGCTTAAAAAATGAGCAAAAACTAGGTTGAGTCCTGAGCCTGAGGTGGGGCCGATTGCGGCTATTCTTGTTGTTTTCAGCTGCCTACTGTCTGCATTTCTCCTGCATGCCCGCATCCACCATTTCGCCCGGCTTCATCGCCCTGCACAGCCACCGCTCCGAGGTGCTGGCCGACACTCTCACGGGCTGGCTGCGCACGCATCCTTTGCTGCCGCTGGAGAGCGAAGTGGTGCTGGTGCAGAGCAACGGCATGGCCGAATGGATCAAGATCGAGCTGGCGCGTCAGGGGGGGGCGGGCGGGGTTTGCGCGGCCACGCGAGTGGAATTGCCCTCGCGCTTTTTGTGGCGTACCTACCGGCAGGTGCTGGGCACACACAACGTGCCGCCCGATTCGCCGCTCGACAAGCTGCCCATGACCTGGCGGTTGATGGCCTTGTTACCCGGCTGCTTGAGCGACCCGGTGTTTAAACCCGTGGCGGGTTTTTTGAGAGGCGACGAGCCTGACCGCCTGCTGCAACTGGCCAGCCGGCTGGCCGACCTGTTTGACCAGTACCAGATCTACCGCCCCGACTGGCTGCAGGACTGGGCCGCTGGGCGCAACGTGCTGCGCAAGGCCGCCGGGCAGGACGAGCTGGGCGAAGACCAGCTCTGGCAGGCCGAACTCTGGCGGCGCGTGCTCGCCACGCTCGATGACACCCAGCGCCAGGCCACCCGCCCAGCGCTGCATGCGCGGGCGCTGGCGCACCTGCAGTCGGGCCAGCCTCTGGCGAGCCCCGTGGCGCGGCGTGTGTCGGTGTTCGGCATGAGCCACATGCCCGGGCAGCTGCTAGAGATGCTGGCGGCCTTGGCCGCGCACAGCCAGGTGCTGCTGGCCGTGCCCAACCCTTGTCAGTACCACTGGGGCGACATCATCGACGGGCGCGAGTGGCTGCAGGCCGAGCGCCGTCGACACGACTACCGGGGCGAGGCGCTGGCAGGCTTGCCGTTGGCGCAGATGCACCTGCATGCGCCGACGCTGCTGGCCGCCTGGGGGCGGCAGGGGCGCGACTTCATCCGCCAGCTCGACGCGTTCGATGACCTGCAGGCCGCAAAGCACGTCACGCAGTGGCCGCGCCTGGACTTTTTTGACGATGTACCTGGCGAAGACGGCACGCGCCTGCTGGCGCAGCTGCAGCGGCGCATCCGCGATCTGGAGCCGTCCAGCGGCGGGGCCAAAACCCTGCCTTTGCGCGAAGGCGACCGCTCGGTCACGTTCAGCGTGGCGCACAGCCCGGTGCGCGAACTCGAAGTGCTGCACGACCAGCTGCTGCAGTGGTTCCACACGCCGCCCGGCGAGCCGTTGTCGCCGCGCGACGTGGTGGTCATGGTGCCCGACATCGAAGTCATGGCCCCTGCGATCCGTGCCGTGTTTGGCCAGTACAAGCGCAGCGATGCGCGTTTCATTCCGTTCGACATTGCCGACCTGGGCGCACAGGCCATCAGCCCGCTGATCCACGCGGTCGAATGGCTGCTGGCCCTGCCGCAGCAGCGCAGCCGGATGAGCGAGCTGGTCGAGCTGCTCGAAGTGCCTGCGCTCGCGGCCCGATTTGGCCTGAAAGACGAACACCTGCCCAAGCTCACGCGCTGGATGGCAGGCTCGGGCATCCGCTGGGGCCTGTCGGCCGAGCACCGTGCAGGCCTGGGTCTGGGGGTGTGCGGCGATGACAACTCGGCGCTGTTTGGTGTGCAGCGCATGCTCATGGGTTATGCCTGCGGGGCCGATCCTGTTCATGAAGACGGCGTTTCATCTGGCGTATCGTCTTATGCCGAAGTGGGCGGACTCGATGCCGAACTGGCGGGGTCGCTCGCGCATCTGCTGCAGGCCCTCATTGACTGGTGGCAGATCGGCACGCAAAGCGCCACCCCCGCACAGTGGGCCGAGCGGGGCCGCGCCATGCTGGCGGCCTTGTTCAAGCCGCGTGACGACAACGACCGCAACGCGCTCGCAGCGCTCGACCAGGCACTCAGCGACTGGGTACGCGCCTGCGATGACGCGGGCTTTGCCGAGTCGGTGCCGCTGGCCGTGGCCCGCTCGGCCTGGCTGGAGGCCCTCAAAACGCCCCGGCTGGAGCAACGCTTTCGGGCCGGGGGCGTGACCTTCTGCACACTCATGCCGATGCGGGCGATCCCCTTCCAGGCCGTGTGCCTGCTGGGCATGAACGATGGCGACTACCCGCGCCGCAGTCCACGTGCCGACTTCGACCTGATGGGCCTGCCGGGCATGACCCGCCCCGGTGACCGTTCGCGCCGCGACGACGACCGCCAGCTCATGCTCGAAGCCCTGCTGTCGGCGCGCCAAGTTCTGTATGTGAGCTGGAGCGGTCGCAGTGTGCGCGACAACAGCGAACAACCGCCTTCGGTGCTGGTCTCGCAGCTGCGCGACGAGATCGACCTGCTCTGGGGCAAGGACACGGCCAAAGGCCTGACCACCACGCACCCGCTGCAACCGTTCAGCCGCGCCTACTTTGAGGTGGGCAGCAATTTGCAGACCTTTGCCAGGGAGTGGCGCGCGGCGCAGGACATCCATCGCGGCGAGGGCGCCGCTCCCACAGGTGCATCTGTAGGAGCGGCGCCCTCGCCGCGATCTCCCGTGCTGTTGTCGCCGCTCATGGCCGCCAACGACCAGGCCCCGGTCATCTCGCTGGTCCAACTCACCCGCTTCCTGCGCAAACCCGTGGATGCCTTCTTCCGTGAACGCCTGCAGGTGCATCTGGAAGACGAGCGCAGCGAACTGCACGACGAAGAACTGTTCGGTCTGGGTGGCCTGGACTTGTACGGCTTACTCGACCACGAACTGCAGCATGTGCCTGTGCAGCTGAGCGCAGACCAACTGCCAGCCCATGCAGCGCGTGTGGTGCAGCACCTGCGCCAGGCCGGGGCCTTGCCGCTGGCGGGGGTGGGCACGCTCGAAGCGCAAAAGCTCACCCACATCCTGCAGACCCAGTTGGCTGCTGCGCTGCGCGAGCGCGAGGCCTACCCCGATGCCGCCGAGCGCGTGCTGATCGATCTGGCGCATCCGCAGGTCGGCCTGCAGGATGCCCTGGGCGGCGTGCTGGCAGGCGAGGGCGGGCAACTCCTCTTGAGCTTGCGCGCCAACAAGCTGGTCAGCATTTCCAAAGCGGGCAAGGCGACGGCATTGCCTGAAAAACTCATCGACCTCTGGCTGCAATCGCTGGCCGCTGCCGCCATGGACCAGCCTTGCAAGTGCGTGGCGGTGGGCCGCAACGCCGTGGTGCGTGTGGACCCGCAAGACCCTGACGCCGCCCGTGCTCAGTTGCAGGTGTTGCTGTCCACCTGGGCCGAGGGCATGCGCTGGCCGCTGCCCCTGCCGCCCGGTGTGGCCTTGCAGTGGCTCAAGGACCCGGAGAACCTCAACGCCCTGGCCGATGCTTACGAGGGCAGCGAGTTCAAAAGCGCAGAAAAAAGCAAAGACCCGGCCTTGGCTCGCACCTACCCCACGCTGGAGGACTTGCTGGCCACGGAGGCTCTCGACCGGTTGGCGCAGGCGGTGTATGCGCCACTCAGGGCCTGGGCGGCGCAGGCACAAGTCGAGGTCTTGCCTGATGCGCCTGCAGACGATGAGGGGGAGGATTCATGAGCACCGCACACGCCCTCAAACCCCACAGCTTTCCGCTGCGCGGCAGCCACCTGATCGAGGCGAGCGCAGGCACGGGCAAGACCTGGACGATTGCCGCGCTCTATGTGCGCCTGGTGCTGGGCCACGGCAGCGAAGGCAGCGCCCCGGTGCGCCCCATGCTGCCGCAGGACGTGCTGGTGATGACCTTCACCCGAGCCGCCACCCGCGAGCTGTCGGACCGCATCCGCGCCCGTCTGACCGAGGCGGCGCAGGTGTTCCGGGGCATTGCCGAAACGGACGATGCCTTTCTCAAAGGCCTCTGTGACGAATACCCCGAAGGCGAGCCCCGCGAACAAGCAGCGTATCGGCTGGCGCTGGCCGCGCAGGCCATGGACGACGCGGCCGTCTACACCATCGACGCCTGGTGCCAGCGCATGCTGCGCGAGCACGCCTTTGACAGTGGCAGCCTGTTTGAAGAAAACCTGGTCGGCGATGAAGCCGCGCTGCGTCTCGAAGCCGTGCAGGACTACTGGCGTCAGCAGCTCTACCCCATGGCCACGCCGCTGGTGGCGCAGGTGCAGCGCGTCTGGCGCGATGTCCCCGCGCTCGAAAAGGACATGCGCGCCCTGATGGCGGTGCCGCTGGCAGACGCCGCGTCCGGGACGCTGGCGCAGGTCTTCGGCGTGGCGCTGGCCGAGCGCGAAGCGCAGTTGGTGGCGCTCAAGCAGGGGTGGGTTGAAAAAGCCGACCACTTGCTGGGCTGGATCGAGGGCCAACTGGCCGTCAAAAAGCATGGATGGAATGGTTCAGTTCTGCAAGTGGGGCGCTCCAAGAAGTGGATGGATGCACTCAAAACCTGGACGCAAAGCAGTGGGGATGCGAAGGCATTGAAAGATGCATTGGGTACAGGCTGGGATCGCCTGACGCCCAATGGCCTGTTGGCGTGCCGCAAAGATGGCGATGTGGTTGACCTGCCGCCTGAGTCCCAGGCCTTCGCCGATCTGCAAGCCGCCTTGCAGGCCTTGCCCGACCCCTTCCATGCCGCCCGCCTGCACGCCCGCACCCATGTGCTGCAGCGCATGGCCGAGCTCAAGCGCCGCAGCGGTCTGTTCGGTTTTGCCGACATGTTGCAGCGCCTCGATGTGGCACTGGCCGACCCCGAGTCGGGCGAGCGCCTGGCGCAGCGCCTGCGCGCGCAGTTCCCGGTGGCACTCATCGACGAGTTTCAGGACACCTCGCCGCTGCAGTTCCGCATCTTTGACCGCATCTACCGCACAGCCGAGAACCGTCAGGACGCCGCGCTGCTGCTGATCGGTGACCCCAAGCAGTCGATCTACGGCTTTCGCGGGGCCGACATCCACAGCTACCTGTCGGCGCGCCGCGCCACCGCTGGCCGCCACCATGTGCTGGGCACCAATTACCGGTCGACTCAGGCGGTGGTCGATGTGGTCAACCGCTGGTTCCAAATTTCAGACGATGCCTTTGGCTACCGCCAGGAGGGCGAAGACCCGCTGCCTTTCCAGCCCGTAAATGCGAAGGGCCGCAGCGAGGTGTTCACGACCCACAACGGCGACGTCAAAGCCATGACGGTGGTCCACGACGCCACGCTGCGCAGCCAGCGCGATGCGCAAACGCACCTGTCGGCCCTGTGCGCCGAGCAGATCGTGGCCTGGCTGAGCGACCCGCAGGCCCGCTTTGCCAATGCGGACAAGGGTGACCAACCGTTGCAACCCAAAGACATTGCCGTGCTGGTGCGCACCGGAAAAGAGGCCGCCGCCGTGCGCGAGGCCCTGCGTGCGCGGGGCGTGGCCTCGGTGTACCTGTCCGATCGCGATTCGGTGTTTGCCAGCGACGAAGCACAAGACCTGTGCCTGTGGTTGCGCGGCGTGGCTGAGCCGCAGGACATGCGCCGCGTGCGCGCTGCCCTGGGCACACGCACTGTGGGTCTGTCGCTGGCCGAGCTGCACGACCTGGCCACGCAGGATGAACTGCTGGACCAGCGTGCCGAGCAGATGCGCGACTTGCGTCTGGTCTGGCAAGGGCAGGGCGTGTTGGCCATGCTGCGCCAGTCGCTGCATGTGGTGCAACTGGCCGGGCGCTGGCGCGGCCAGAACGACGGCGAACGCCGCCTGACCAATGTGCTGCACCTGGCCGAATTGCTGCAGACCGCCAGCAGCCAGCTGGACGGCGAACAGGCCCTGATCCGCTGGCTGGCCCTGCAGATTGACGAAGTGAATGCAGGTGGCGCAGGCGACAGCGAAGACCAGACCGTGCGGCTGGAGAGCGACGAAGACCTGGTCAAGGTCATCACCATCCACGCCAGCAAAGGCCTGGAATACCCGGTGGTGTGCCTGCCTTTTGCGCACAGCCACCGCATGATGGAGGCGCACAAAACCCCGGTGCTGCAACGGGATGAAGGCGAGGGCGAGCGCCGCTGGACGCTGGACTTTGACAAGGACGACACGAAGCTGGCCGACCGTGACCGCCTGCGCGAAGACTTGCGTCTTTGGTATGTGGCGCTCACGCGTGCGCGCCATGCACTGTGGGTGGGTTGGAGCCCGGTCACGCGGGGCTCGGGCAAAAGCTGTGTGAACCACGACAGCGCCACAGGCCATTTGCTGGGTGGTGGTGTCGCCATGGACGAAGCGGGCTGGTTGCCCAAGTTGCAAGCGCTGCAGACCAATGCGCAGGAACAAGCCTTGTCGGTGCAGCTGGTGTTGGCCACCGAAGAAGTGCCGCTCACCGTCTGGCCGCGGCCCGAGCAGACCAAGGAACTGAGTGAAGCGCTGAACTGCACCGCCCGCATCGACAAGTCGTGGACGATTGCGAGCTTCTCGCGCCTGGCACGGGACCTGTCTTCGCAGCCTTTGGCACCAATGGGCATGCACATGGCCACGCCGCGCCCGGCCGACGACGAACCGCCCGAAGACGGGCAGGCGTTGCCCGCAGTTGCGGTCAACACAGGCACACAAGCCCCCTGGCACGGTTTCGCCAAAGGCCCGAGCGCAGGCAACTTTCTGCACGACCAGCTCGAATGGCTGGCCGCCGATGGCTTTGCGCTCGATGTGCAAAAGGCCGAGCGCCTCCAGAAGCGCTGCGAGAACGCCGGCTACAAAGCCCAGGCTGGCGACGTGGTGCAGTGGCTCACCCGCGTGGTGGCGCAGCCCCTGCGCGGACCCGGTGCGCCGCTGAATGCGCTGGGCACCTTGCTGCCCGAGATGGAGTTCTGGCTGCCTGCCGAGCGGCTGCATGCCCGCGAGGTGGATGCGCTGTGCCAGCAGCACCTGCTGCCTGGCGTGAGCCGCCCGCAGCTGCCCGACGCGCAGCTGCACGGCATGCTGATGGGCTTTGCCGATCTGGTGTTCGAGCACGAAGGCCGCTACTGGGTGCTCGACTACAAATCCAACCACCTGGGGGCTGACGACGCCGCCTACACGCCGCAGGCCCTGACCGACGCCATGGCCCACCACCGCTACGAGGTGCAGGCCGCGCTCTACATGTTGGCGCTGCACCGCCTGCTGCGTGCCCGCCTGGGCGAGGCCTACGACCCGGCGCAGCAGCTGGGTGGCGCGGTGTACCTGTTCCTGCGCGGCATCGACGGGCCTGCAGATGGCTGCTGCACCTTGCCAGCGCCCCTCGAATTGCTGGATGGCCTGGATGCCATGCTGAACGCGGAGGTGGTGTCATGACCTTGCGCAAGTCGCCTCGCCTGGCAGCCGTGCCGACCTCGCAAATGGACTGGCTGAACGACCTGCCAGCCCAAGGGCTGAGCGTCACGCAAACGCTGCAATGGCTGCAGCTCTGGACCGAACAGGGCCTGCTGCGCCACATTGACAGCGCCCTCGCGGCCCAGCTATTGCGCTTGGATGCCCAGGCCAGCCCCGCGCTGCTGGTGGCGTCGGCTGTGCTCGCGCAAATGGAAGGGCGTGGCCACACCTGCCTGCCCTTGACTGAGCTGTGCGCACCACCCGTGGCGTTGCTGGGCTGGCCCGCTGTGGCGGCGGAAGGCCCGCAAGGCCTGCGTGCGCTGTGGGCGCATCTGCCCGCCACGCTGTCCGATTGGCAGGCCGCTTTGCAAGACCCGTCATCCCAGGTTTGCGTGCGCCACACCGACGCACCCGACCAGGGCCAGCCGCTGGTGCTGGGCGGCACCGCGGGCGCACCGCTTTTGTACTTGCGCCGCTATGCGGGCTACGAACAGCGTGTGGGCCAGGGCCTGTTGCAGCGCGCCAGCGAACCGCTGGCCGTGCCCGAGGCGGCAGCGTGCCTCTGGCTGGACCGTTTCTTTGTGCCCAACGCTGAGGCACCTGCCGAGACCGATTGGCAAAAGATGGCCTGTGCCGTGGCGCTGCGTGCGCGCCTGTCGGTCATCACGGGGGGGCCGGGCACGGGCAAGACCTATACCGCTGCACGCCTGCTGGCCTTGTTGCTGGCGCTGCACGAGGGCGAAAGTCCTTTGCGCGTGGCGCTGGCCGCCCCCACGGGCAAGGCCGCAGCGCGCCTGAAACAATCCATCGACAACGCTCTGAAGGGGCTGCAAGAGCAGGTGCCCGCCGACAGTGGTCTGGACTTGAATACGCTGATCGCCCGCATGGGCCCCGCGCGCACGCTGCACTCGCTGCTGGGTGCGCGGCCCGATACACGCCAGTTCCGCCACCACGCTGCCAACCCGCTCGATGTGGATGTGCTGATCGTGGACGAAGCCTCGATGGTGCACCTGGAAATGATGGACGCGCTGCTGCAGGCGTTGCCGCCCACGGCGCGTCTGGTGCTGCTGGGCGACAAGGACCAGCTGGCCTCGGTCGAGGCCGGGGCGGTCTTGGGCGACCTGTGCCGCGATGCTGCAGCGGGCCGCTACAGCGCAGACACCGCGCAGTTTGTGCAGACCGTCGCGGGGCAGGCATTGCCCACCGAATACTTGTCCACGGGCGCTGCGCCCGTGCTGGCGCAGCAGACCGTGATGCTGCGCCAAAGCCGCCGCTTCAAAGGCGCCATCGGCCAACTGGCCCTGGCGGTGAATGGCGGTGACTCGGCTGCCGCCCGCATTGTGTTGTCTGAGTGTTCTGTAGGAGCGGCGCCCTCGCCGCGATCAGGTGACGATGTGGCCCCTTTGCTCGCTCTCCAACTGTCCACGCCACAAGCTGTTTGTGCCTTGGCGCTTGGCAAATCCGGCAAGCCCTCTTATGCCGACTACCTGCACCTCATGCAGCAAGGCCCGGCAGCACAAAGCGCCGAGGCCCACGCCTCCTGGGTGTGCGGCGTGCTCAAGGCCTTCGAGCGTTTTCGCATTCTGTGCGCGGTGCACCAAGGCGACTGGGGCACCGAAGGGCTCAACGCCGCGGTGCAAAAAGCCTTGGCCGACAAGGGCCTGCTCAAAGTCACGGGCGAATGGTTTGCGGGGCGACCTGTGATGGTCACGCGCAACGACGCGCAGCTGGGCGTGTTCAACGGTGACGTGGGTGTCGTGCTGCCCAATCTGGAGGGCAAACTCAAGGTCTGGTTCCTTGAGGGCGAGGCGCTGCGCTCGGTCAGCGTGATGCGGCTGGCGCAGGCCGAGACCGCCTTTGTGATGACGGTGCACAAGAGCCAGGGCTCGGAGTTCGAGCACACCGTGCTGGTGCTGCCACCGGGCGGCGGCGAAGTCCTGAGCCGTGAACTCGCCTACACGGGCATCACGCGGGCACGCGAACAGTTCACGCTGATCGAGGCCGAAGCGGGCTTGCTCGATGCGGCCATTGACCGCCCCAGCGTGCGGGCCAGTGGCCTGGCGCAGTGGTGGCTTTGACCACCTGAAATCGCCTAGGGGGCGGGGTTCCCACATTTCTGTAGGAGCGGCACCCCCGCCGCGATCAGTGCGCTGCAGGTATCTGGTTTACCGCGATGTCTTCAGCCTCCATAACCTTCACAAGCCCCCGCGTTGGGCTTGCCCTTGCACTCGCGCTGCAGGCGCTTGTCGCGCTCGGCGCGTGATTCGGCCGGGCCCTTGTCCACAGGTGGCTTGCGTGCCTTGCCACGGCTGCTTTTGGCTGTGCTGGTCGCGGCTTGCACCTGTGTGGGCGGCATTGCCAGTGCCGCAGCCAGGGCCAGCAGCCCCAGCATGGTCTTGCGTTTTTGCATGTCTCTCTCCCTGATGTTTTTGTGTGCCCATGATAGGCCGCTGACGCCTGTGTGAAAACCCCCCAGCCCTTCTGGCGTTAGCATGGCGCCATGAACAACACAGCCACGCCATTCATGCGCCAGACGGTGCTCGACCTTGAAGAATCCCGCATCCGCGAGGTGGCCAACGCGGGCCTGGGCCGCAGCGATGTGCTGGCCTTCTGGTTTGGCGAGTCCGACGAAGTCACACCCGACGTGATCCGTCAGGCGGCCATTGAGTCGTTGCAGCGCGGCGAAACCTTTTATGCGCACAACCTGGGCCTGCCCGAGCTGCGCCAGTCCGTGGCCGACTACATGAGCCACCTGCACGGACACATTGGCATGGACCGCATCGCTATCACCTCGGGTGGCGTCAACGCGCTCATGCTGGCGTTCCAGTCGCTGGTCGATGCGGGCGACGAGGTTGTGGCCGTCACCCCCGTCTGGCCCAACCTCACGGCGCAGCCGCTGGTCATGGGGGCGCGCCTTAAGTGCGTGAGCCTGCAGCCCGTGGGGGGCCAGTGGGTGCTCGACATCGACGCCCTCAAGTCTGCCGTGACCGCGGCCACCCGTGTGCTGGTGCTCAACGCGCCCAACAACCCCACGGGCTGGACGCTGACCCGCGCCGAGCAGCAGGCCATCCTCGACCACTGCCGCCAGACAGGCACCTGGATCCTGGCCGACGAGGTGTACGAGCGGCTGTACTACGAGTCCGACACCGCCAACGGCTGCGCACCGTCATTCCTCGACATCGCCACGCCCGACGACCGGCTGGTGGTGGTGCACAGTTTCTCCAAAAGCTTTTTGATGACCGGCTGGCGCCTGGGCTGGCTGGTCATGCCGCCGGCCATGACGCAGCCCGTGGGCAAGCTGATCGAGTTCAACACCTCTTGCATTTCGGTGTTCACCCAGCGGGCTGGCATCGCCGCGCTGCAGCACACCGCCGACATCACCCCCCGCGTGGTCGCCCACCTCAAGGCCTGCCGCGACACGCTGGTGCCGCTCTTGCAAGCCGTGCCGGGCGTTCAAGTGGCGCCAGCCAAAGGCGGCATGTACGCGTTCTTTCAGCTGGCCGGACACACCGACACGGTCGCCACCGCCAAGCGACTGGTCACCGAGGCGGGTTTGGGTCTGGCTCCGGGCGAGGCCTTTGCTCCTGAGGCTGCGGGCTGGCTGCGCTGGTGCTTTGCCTCTAAGGACTTGTCACGCCTGTCACAGGGCGTGGAGAGTTTGCGCGGTTGGCTGAACGTTTGACGCCGCACCATCGCCCCGAGGGCGGGGCTCCCACGAAAACCGCAGGAGCGGCGCCCCCGCCGCGATAGGGCATTAGCAGGACGGCGCAGGTCCATCACCTCGATGGCGGGGCTGCTGCAGCAAGGGTCAGAGCTTCTTGACCAGCACCTGGCTCTTGCGGTCCCAGTTGTACTTGCGTTTGCGCGCCTCGGGCAGCCAGTCCGGGTCCACCTGTGCAAAGCCGCGCTTGATGAACCAGTGCATGGTGCGAGTGGTCAGCACGAAGATGCTTTTGAGGCCCATGGCGCGGGCGCGCTGCTCGATGCGTTTGAGGATTTTTTCGCCATCGCCCTGGCCTTGTGATTGGGGTGACACGGTGAGCGCCGCCATCTCGGCCGTCTTGGCTTCGGGATAGGGATAAAGCGCCGCGCAGGCAAAGATCACGCCATCGTGCTCGATGATGGTGTAGTGGTCCACATCGCGCTCGATCTCGGTGCGGTCGCGCTTGACCAGGGTGCCATCCTTCTCGAACGGCTCAATCAGCTGCAAGATGCCGCCCACGTCATCGGCCGAGGCCTCGCGCAGCTCTTCGAGCTTTTCATCGATGACCATGGTGCCGATGCCGTCGTGCACATAAATCTCCAGCAGCAAGGCCCCATCCACTGCAAAGGGCAGGATGTGCGAGCGCTCCACGCCTTCCTCGCAAGCCTTCACACAGTGCTGCAGGTAAAAGCCGATATCGGTGGGCTCGGTGGGGTGGGGCAGTGAGGCCAGCAACTGCTTGGCCGCGGCCAGAGGTAGCTCGGTGTCGATGGGGTTGTCGTCGCTGGCTGGGGCGTGTGGGTCAATCCGTATGCCTGGGATCTCACTCACAAAAATGAGTTTGTCGGCCTGAAGTTCGGTGGCCACGCTGGTGGCGACCTCTTCCATGGTCAGGTTGAAGGCTTCACCTGTGGGCGAAAAGCCGAACGGCGACAGCAGCACCATGGCCCCCATGTCGAGGGTGCGCATGATCCCTTGAACATCGACCTTGCGCACCAGACCCGATTGCATGAAGTCCACGCCGTCCACAATGCCCACCGGGCGCGCCGTGATGAAGTTGCCCGAAATCACCCGCACCGTGGAGCCCGCCATGGGCGTGTTGGGCAAGCCCTGGCTGAAGGCGGCTTCAATTTCGTAGCGCAGCTGGCCCGCGGCCTCTTGCGCGCAGTCGAGCGCCACGCTGTCGGTGATGCGCATGCCGTGCGAATACTTGGGCGTGTGGCCTTTGGCTGCCAGCTGTTCGTTCACCTGGGGCCTGAAGCCGTGCACCAGCACGATCTTGACGCCCATGCTCTGGATCAAGGCCAGATCCTGCGCCAGGTTTTGCAGCTTGCCTGCTGCAATCGCTTCGCCCGCGATGCCCACCACAAAGGTCTTGCCCCGGTGCATGTGGATGTAAGGTGCCACCGACCGGAACCAGGGGACGAAGGTGAAGTTGAAGACTGTGGACATGGGCTTGAGGCGTCTTGGGCAGTGTGGGCTGAGGTACTGGGATAATCCCGGACTGTTCTTACATCGATTTTCACAGAAGTTTCCGCCTTGTCCGACACCCCCCTTCAAATCGAGTTTCCCGACAGCCTGCCGGTCTCGGCTCGCCGCGACGAAATCATGGCCGCCATGGACCAGCACCAGGTCATCATCGTCTGTGGTGAAACCGGCTCGGGCAAGACCACCCAGCTGCCCAAAATCGCACTCACGCTGGGTCGTGGTCGGCTGAACGCCAAGCCCGGTGAGAAAGGCCGTCTGATTGGCCACACCCAGCCCCGGCGCATTGCGGCCAGCTCGGTGGCCAAGCGGATTGCCGAGGAACTGAAGACCCCGCTGGGCGAGGTGGTGGGCTACAAGGTGCGGTTCCAGGACCGCCTGAGCAAAAACGCTTCGGTCAAGCTCATGACCGACGGCATCTTGCTGGCCGAGACGCAAAACGACCCGCTGCTGCAAGCCTACGACACCCTCATCATCGACGAGGCACACGAACGCAGCCTGAACATCGACTTTTTGCTGGGCTACCTGCGCCAGATCCTGCCGCGCCGCCCGGACCTGAAAGTCGTGGTCACCTCGGCCACCATCGATGCCGACCGCTTTGCCAAGCACTTTGCGTCTGCCAAGGGCGATGCGCCCATCATCATGGTCTCGGGCCGCACCTTTCCGGTCGAGCAGCGCTATCGCCCGTTTGAAGAGTCCCGCGACCATGACCTGAACGACGCGATTGCCGATGGCGTGGACGAGCTTTGGGCCGGGGGCATGGGTGGCGACATCCTGGTCTTTTTGCCGGGCGAGCGCGAAATCCGCGAAGCCTCTGACCACCTGCGCAAGCACCTGTCGCACCAGCCTCTGACACGTGGGGCCGAAGTGCTGCCCCTGTTTGCCCGCCTCTCGCAGGCCGAGCAAGACCGTGTGTTTGACGCGTCCAATGGCCGCCGCATTGTGCTGGCCACCAACGTGGCCGAAACCTCGCTCACCGTGCCGGGCATCCGTTATGTGATCGACGCAGGCACGGCGCGGGTCAAGCGCTACAGCCTGCGCAGCAAGGTCGAGCAACTGATGGTTGAGCCCATCAGCCAGGCGGCGGCCAACCAGCGTGCGGGTCGCTGCGGCCGTGTGGCCAACGGCATCTGCATCCGCCTGTACGACGACAAAGACTTTGCAGGCCGCCCGCGCTTCACCGACCCGGAAATTTTGCGTTCGTCTTTGGCAGGTGTGATCTTGCGGATGAAGAGCCTGCACTTGGGCGTGGTGGAAGACTTCCCGTTCATCGAAGCGCCCTCCAAGCGCGCCATCACCGATGGCTACCAGCTGCTGGCCGAGCTGGGTGCGGTGGACGAAGCCAACGAACTCACGCCCATGGGCCAGGAGCTGGCCCGCCTGCCACTGGACCCGCGTGTGGGCCGCATGATCCTGGAAGCGCGTGACCGCCAGGCGCTTGATGAAGTGCTGGTGATTGCCAGCGCCCTGAGCGTGCAGGACGTGCGCGACCGACCCATGGACGCGCAGGCCCAAGCCGACCAGGCGCATGCCAAGTTTGACGACGACAAGAGCGAGTTCACGGGTTACCTCAAGCTGTGGAAGTGGATCCATGACGCCCGAGGCGGCCACGGCACCGACCACAAACTCAGCAACCGCCAGTACGAGCAACTGCTGCGCCAGAACTTCGTCAACATCCGCCGCGTGCGCGAGTGGCGCGACACGCACACCCAGCTGCTCACAGTGGTGACCGAGCACCGCTGGCGCATCAACACGCAGCCTGCGAGCTATGAGCAATTGCACCTGTCCATGTTGGCAGGTCTGCTGGGCAATGTGGGCTACAAGCTCGACGACGAAGACGTGTACCTCGGCGCTCGGGGCATCAAGTTTTACCGCCACCCCGGCGCGCACCTGAGCAAGAAGCCGGGCCGCTGGATCGTGGTGGCCGAGCTGGTGGAAACCACGCGCCTGTTTGGCCGAGGCATTGCGGCCATTGAGCCGCAGTGGCTGGAGCAGGTGGGGTCGCATTTGCTCAAGAAGCAACTGCTCGACCCGCATTGGGAAAAGAAATCCGCCGAAGTGGTGGCCCTGGAGCGCGCCACGCTCTACGGCCTGGTGGTCTATAACGGCCGCCGCACACCTTACAGCCGGGTGGACCTGCACGGCGCACGCGAGATTTTCATCCGCGAGGCCCTGGTGGGCGACCAGTGGGAGACCTCGCTGCCGTTTCTGACCGCCAACCACAAGATGATCGCCAAGGTCGAAGAGCTGGAGCACAAGTCGCGCAGGCAAGACGTGCTGGTGGACGACGAACTGATTTACGCCTTTTACGACCAGCAGATCCCGCCCGAGGTGTGCAGCGGCCGCCTGCTGGAGAACTGGTACCGCGCCGAAAGCGCCAAGCAGCCGCGGCTGTTGCTGCTGACCCGCGAAGAGCTGATGCGCCACGAGGCCGCCGGCATCACCACGCAGGCCTTTCCCAAACACATCCGCTTGGGCGGCACCGACTGCACCGCCACCTACCTGCACGAGCCAGGCGACGCCCGCGATGGCGTCACGGTCACCGTGCCGCTGTTCGTTCTCAATCAGGTGAGCGAAGACCGTTGCGAATGGCTGGTGCCCGGCCTGCTCAAAGACAAGATCCAGGCCTTGCTCAAAAGCCTGCCGCAGCGTCCGCGCAGCCGCTTTGTGCCACTGCCCGAATCGGCCACACGCATCGCGGCCGAACTGTCGGTGCCCGAGTTGTTTGGGCAGGGCTCGTTGACCGACGTGCTGCTCAAAAAAGTGCGCGATGAAACCAGTCTGGACGTGAAGCGAGGTGACTTCAAACACGAGATGCTCAGCCCGCACCTGTTCATGAACCTGCTGGTGGTGGACGAGCACGGCCGCCAGTTGGGCATGGGCCGCAACCTGGGCGCGCTCAAAGGAGAGCTGGGTGCCAAAGCGCGTGGCGCGTTCCAGGCGCTGGCGCAGCTGAAGGTGGCTGCAGCGCCTGCGGTGCCTGCCGCCACAGCCAGCACCTCGGCCAACGCGCCAACTGGCGCACAAGGCCCCAACCGCAACAACGCCGCCCCGGCCAAAGCCGCCGCAGCGCCTAAGCCTCTGGCCCCCCAGCGCTACACCACCTGGACCTTTGGCGAACTCCCGGAGCTGATGGAAATCAGCAAAGGCGGCCAGACCCTGATCGGCTTCCCTGCGCTGGTGGACGTGCAGGACGCCGTCACCATCGAAGTGTTTGACGAGCCCGAAGTCGCTGCCAGCAAAAACCGCGCAGGCCTGCGCCGCCTGTTTGCGCTGCAGATCAAGGACGCGCTCAAGTATCTTGAGAAAAACATCCCTGATCTGCAAAAAATGGCCGTGGCCTACATGCCGCTGGGCACGGCAGATGAGCTGAAAACCCAGATCATCGACGTGGCGCTGGATCGCGCCTTCTTGCTTGACCCACTGCCCAACGACGAAATCACATTCAAGCGCCGCATCGAAGAGGGCAGGGGGCGTCTGACCTTGATTGCCAACGAAGTGGCCCGGCTGGCGGGCACCATCTTGCTGGAGTTTGGCGCGGCCTCCCGCAAGATCAAGGACACCAAAAACGCCCCCGATGCGACGGCAGATTGCACCCAGCAACTGCAACGCCTGATGCCCAAAAACTTCATGGCCGCCACCCCGTGGCCGCAGCTGCAGCACTACGCCCGCTACCTGAAAGCCATCACCTTGCGCCTGGACAAATACCGCGCCGACCCCGCCCGCGACGCCCAGCGCCTGACGGAGCTCAAGCCCCAAGAACAACGCTACTGGCGCCTGGTGGCCGAACGCAAAGGCGCCCAGGACGCCCGCATGCTGGAGTTCCGCTGGCTACTCGAAGAACTGCGCGTGAGCTTCTTCGCGCAAGAACTGCGCACCCCGCAGCCGGTCAGCATCAAGCGGCTGGAGAAGGCTTGGGGGCAGTTGAACCATTGAGCTTGGTGTTTGAATCCATGCCGCTCAGACACCCCGCCCAATAATCCACACACGCCCTGATCTTGGGCAGCCGGTGCCGCTCGGACAGCATCACGGCATAGACGGGGATGTCGTTCACGTCAAAGCTTTCCCGCAGCAAGGGCACCAGCTCGCCGGTTTGCACCCAGGGCCGGGCCACGATGTCAAAGAGGCGTGCCATGCCCACGCCGTGTCGCACCAGTGTGAGCATGACGGCCGAGTTGTCGGTCAGGCTTTGGCCTTTGACGGCCCAGGGTGCTTTGGTGTCCTGCCTTTGCCACAGGTTCATGCTGGGGGCTTTGCTGTTGCCAATCAGGTGGTGCTGCGTCAGCTCGTCGGGTGTTTGCGGTGTGCCGTGCCGGGCCAGATAAGCGGGGCTGGCATACAGGGTGCGGCTGGCATGGCCGATGGTGCGGGCCACCAGGTGGTCGCTGTGCACGTCGCCCGTGCGAATGGCGATGTCGATGCCGTCGCGGGCCATGTCGGCCAGTCGGTCGTCCACCACGATGTCGATGTGCAGTTGCGGGTAAAGCGCATACAGGCCCGGCAGGCTGGGCGCGATCACTGCTTCGGCCACCGAGGCGCTCACGCCCACGCGCACCCAGCCGCTGGGCTGGCCCTGGCGCAGTTGCAGTTCAGCCCCGAGCACCTCGGCGGTGTTCAGCATGTTTTGTCCGTGGGCCAGCAGGGTGTCGCCTTCGTCGGTCAGGCTCAGTCCGTGGGTGCTGCGGTGCATGAGGCGTGCGCCGCAAGCGGCCTCTAAGCGTGTGAGTGCGCGGGTGACTTGGCTGACCTGGATGTCGCGCTCACGGGCAGCGGCGGACAAGGAGCCCAGTGCTGCAATGCGGGCAAAAAGCGCGAGGTCGTCCAGATGAAAAGGCATGGGCATTCTGGTTTTGTTTTGCAAATAACGTTGAGCCGTTGTGCATTTTGCGCTGTTTCGGTGGGTTGGTTGTTTCTTTAAAGTGGTTTTTCACATTCACAGGAGAAAACACATGCCCATCTTGAACGTCTTGCTCAGCGGCCCGTCCCATCCGCAAACCACCCGCAAAGTGGCCGCGCTGCTGTCTGATTTGACGGCCCAGCTGTTGCACAAAAAGCCGGAGTTGACCTCGATTGCCGTGCGCTATGTCGAGTCCGAACACTGGGTGGTGGGTGGCCGCACGCTGGCAGAGCAGGGGTGCTCCAGCGCCTATGTCGAGATCAAGATCACGGACGAGACCAACACGCGGGCCGAAAAGGCCGCGTATATCCGGGCGGTGTTTGAGGGCTTGTCAGCCTTGATGCCGAACCTGCACCATGAAAGCTACATCCATGTGCATGATGCGCGGGCCGGGGCATATGGCTATGGCGGGCTGACGCAGGAATACCGGGCGCAGCACGGGTGAATGTGTGAACAGGTCACGCCTGCATCGGCTGCGCTACCAGCTTCACCTCAGCGCCGTACAGACGCGGGCCACTTCGGTCATGCCGCGTGCGCGGGCGGTGGTGCCCAGCACGTGGGTCAGCTCGGCGGCTTTGATTTTTCGGGTCATGGTCGATGCACTTTCGATGCTTGCTTCAGTGCAATGCTGCCAGCGCCGCTTCGGGTGCTTTGTCCAAGACTTTGAGTAATGCCTTGGCCGCGCCTGTAGGACTGCGTTTGCCTTGTTCCCAGTTGCGGATGGTTTCCAGCGAGACGTCAATGCGTGTGGCAAATTCTGCCTGGCTGAACCCCAGACGGCGGCGCACACGACGCGCAAATTTTGCAGCGTCTTGCATGGCCAGGGCACCATCTTGTGCCATGTGAATGGCAATTTGCGCGTCGGTCGTGGCATCCACTTGGGCGATGTTGATTCGCCCGATCCGACCGCCAGCGATTTTTCCAGGTTCAATTTTCAGTCGTGTCGTTGTCATATTGCTTGACCTCTCGGGTGTTGGCTTTTCTGGCAGAAATGATGCGCGTGGCTTGTGGACGTGGTGTGTAGACCACGACAAAGATGCGTGAGTCAATACGTCCCAGTAACTGAAATCGATCTTCACCGTAGCTGTGCCGTTGGTCTGCCCGGACGAGTCGATTTGGATCAAAAAAGGCTTGGACCGCATAGGCAAAGTCAAAACCCCGTTCCTTGAAACAGGTTTCGCTTTTGGCATCATCCCATTCGAAATTCATGCCGAAGTGTAGGCCATTGGCCTATGTTTGGCAAGTTTTCAAAGTCCGCGCTCAAAGCAATTCAGTCACATTAAGTCGAGTGGAAAGCAGAACGAGCAAATGCAGCCGGTTCGCTGGCGCACCTTACTCAGGCAAACTACCCACCTTTGTTCACCTTCCCAGCCGTTCATCATCCGCTGGGGCGCACCTATTTCCCGGGACCACAGCATGGAAATCAAAGTCAATTTTCTCGACAAACTGCGCTTGGAGGCCAAGTTTGACGACTTCACTGTGCTGGCCGATCAGCCCATTCGTTACAAGGGCGATGGCTCAGCGCCGGGGCCGTTTGATTATTTTTTGGCGTCTTCGGCCTTGTGTGCGGCGTATTTTGTGAAGTTGTATTGCCAGACGCGCAACATTTCCACCGAGCACATTCGCCTGTCGCAAAACAACATCGTTGACCCTGACAACCGCTACCTGCAGACCATCAAGATTCAGGTGGAGTTGCCGGCTGACATGTCCGACAAGGATCGCCTGGGCATTTTGCGGTCGATTGACCGCTGTACGGTCAAAAAGGCGATTCAAGCGGGTCCCACTTTCATCGTTGAGGCGGTGGACAACCTGGATGCTGACGCGCAGGCCTTGCTCACGCTCAAGCCCGATGCGATCACCCAGACCCGCATCGCGGGCAAAGACCTGCCGCTGGAGCAGACCATCGCCAACATGACGGCGGTGTTGGCCAACTTGGGCATCAAGATCGAGATCGCGTCTTGGCGCAACCTGGTGCCCAATGTGTGGTCGCTGCACATCCGCGACGCGCATTCGCCGATGTGTTTCACCAACGGCAAGGGCTCCAGCAAAGAGAGCGCTTTGGCCTCGGCGCTGGGTGAATACATCGAGCGGCTGAACAACAACCACTTTTACGCGGGCGTGTTTTTTGGCGAAGACATCGCGCAAGCCGACTTTGTGCACGACCCACAAGAGCGTTGGTTCAAGCCCGGCAAGGGTGACGCGCTGCCCAAAGGCTTGTTGGACGCACACTGCTTGAGCGTCTACAACCCCGACGGCGAGCTGCGCGCCTCGCACCTGTTCGACACCAACTCGGGCAACACCGAGCGCGGTATTTGTGCGCTGCCCTATGTGCGCCAGTCCGACGGTGAGGTGGTGTACTTCCCGTCCAACCTGGTGGAAAACCTGTTCGTGAGCAACGGCATGAGCGCGGGCAACACCTTGGTTGAAGCGCAGGTGCAGTGCCTGTCGGAAATTTTTGAGCGGGCGGTCAAGCGCGAGATCCTGGAAGGCGAAATGGCCTTGCCCGATGTGCCACCTGCCGTGTTGGCCAAGTACCCCGGCATCGTGGCCGGCATCGAGGCCTTGGAGGCGCAGGGTTTCCCGGTCTTGGTCAAAGACGCGTCGCTGGGCGGGGTGTACCCGGTGATGTGCGTGACCCTGATGAACCCGCGCACGGGTGGTGTGTTTGCGTCCTTTGGCGCACACCCTCGTCTGGAGGTGGCGCTGGAGCGCAGCCTGACCGAGTTGCTGCAGGGGCGCAGTTTTGAAGGCCTGAATGACCTGCCAGCGCCCACGTTCATCAGCAACGCCGTGACCGAGCCCAACAACTTTGTGGAGCATTTCATCGACTCCAGCGGCATCGTGTCGTGGCGGTTTTTCAGCGCCCAAGCCGACCATGAGTTTGTGGAGTGGGATTTTTCTGCGCAGGGCCACGACGACGCCACCGCCCAAGAGGCCGCCACGTTGTTCGGCATCTTGCAGGCCATGGGCAAAGAGGCCTATGTGGCGGTGCACGACCAACTCGGCGCCACCGCCTGCCGCATCCTGGTGCCGGGTTATTCCGAGGTGTACCCGGTCGATGACCTGATTTGGGACAACACCAACAAAGCGCTTTTGTTCCGCTCCGATGTGCTCAACCTGCACCGTTTGGACGACGAGGCGCTGGAGGCATTGCAGGGCCGCTTGGAGAACAACGAGCTGGACGATTACCTCGACATCGCCACGCTGATCGGCATTGAGTTCGACGACAACACGGTGTGGGGCCAGCTCACGGTGATGGAGCTCAAGCTCTTGATTCACCTGGCCTTGCAGCAGCTGGAAGAGGCCCACGAACTGGTGGGCGCTTTCTTGCAATACAACGACAACACGGTGGAGCGCCGCTTGTTTTACCAAGCCTTGAACGTGGTGCTGGAGGTGACGCTGGGCGAGGATTTGGACTTGGCGGATTACGCCGTCAACTTTCGGCGCATGTTCGGCGATGAGCGTATGGACGCGGCCATTGGCTCGGTGGACGGCAGCGTGCGCTTTCATGGCCTCACGCCCACCAGCCTCAAGCTGGAAACCCTGGACCGGCATCAGCGCTTGCTCGACAGCTACAAAAAACTGCACGCAGCGCGGGCGATGGCGTCCAGCGCGCGGGCCTGATCCAAAAGCACCACTCAACAGTCCATACACGCCCTGATCTTGATGCATGAAGTCGCTGCGAGCGTGGGCGGCGGCCTGAGTCACGCGCTGCGCGGCTGCATCACGGCGAGACTTTCAGCACGGTGCATGTGAAATTTTCCAATGTGCGCCAAAGGACGGACACCACATCGGTGCCATCCCAGCCTGGCGCAGGTGACACGCCCTGCGAGTACCATTCAGAGTCAGCATGACCCATTGCAACATGGAAGGTGAGCCCTTGAGCACCACATCGGGAAAAAACCACAGCCACCCGGATGCAGCTACCCATCCAGAGGCGGTGTTTCATCTGGAAGGCATTTCCAAGGTCTACCGCATGGGCGAAACCGAGATCCATGCACTGCGCGATGTCGACCTGGATTTGCAGCCCGGCGAGTTTGTGGTCTTGCTGGGCGCGTCGGGCAGCGGCAAGTCCACCTTGCTGAATATTCTGGGTGGGCTGGATCGGCCCACGTCGGGCCAGGTGCGCTACCGTGACCATGAACTCACCACCGCCACGGCGGCAGAGCTGACGCGGTTTCGTCGCGAGCATGTGGGTTTTGTCTTCCAGTTTTACAACCTGATCCCGAGCCTGACTGCTCTTGAAAATGTGGCCTTGGTGACCGAGATTGCTGCCAGCCCCATGGACCCTCGCGAAGCGTTGAATCTGGTGGGCATGGGCGAGCGGCGCGACCATTTTCCGTCGCAACTGTCTGGTGGCGAGCAGCAGCGGGTGGCGATTGCCCGTGCGATTGTCAAGCGCCCGGACGTGTTGCTGTGTGACGAACCCACCGGCGCGCTGGACTATCCCACGGGCAAGCTGGTGCTGTCGGTGTTGCAGCATGTCAATCAAACACTGGGCACGATCACGGTGGTTATCACGCACAACGCGGCCATTGCGGCCATGGCCGATCGGGTGATCCGCATCAGCAGCGGCCGCATTGTGGAGATCCAGCGCAATGCCACCAAGGCCTCGCCCGAGGACATTTCGTGGTGAACATGCTCGGCCGCATGCTCTGGCGTGACCTGTGGCACTTGCGGGGGCAGCTGGTCGCGGCGGCTTTGGTGGTGGCTTGTGGCATCGCGGTGTTGGTGGCCATTCGGGGCACGTACCAGTCGCTGTTGTTGGCGCAAACCGATTACTACCAGACGCACCGCTTTGCCGATGTGTTTGCCCACCTTCGCCGTGCGCCGGATTCCCTGGCCGAACAAATGCGCCAATGGCCTGGCGTGGCGCAGGTGCAGACACGCCTGGTGGTCGAGGTGACGGTCGATGTGCCGGGGCTGGCCGAACCGGCCATGGCCAGGCTTGTGTCGGTGCCCAGCACGCACAGGCCTGTGCTCAATGATCTGCAATTGGTGCGTGGCCGCTACCTGGATGCAGGTGCGTCGGACCAGGTGCTGGTGAGTGAAGCGTTTGCCCTGGCCAATGGCTTGCAGGTGGGCGACAAGCTGGGCGCGGTGCTGCATGGCCGCCAAAAGACGCTGGTGATCGTGGGCATCGCCTTGTCGCCTGAGTTCGTTTACGAGGTGGGCAGCGGCATGATTTTTCCGGACAACCAGCGTTATGGCGTGATGTGGATCGCACACGAGACCCTGGCGCCAGCCTTTGACATGCAGGGGGCGTTCAACGATGTGAGCTTGTCCTTGTGGCGGGGCGCCAACGAGCAGGACGTGGTGGCTGCGCTGGACGGTTTGCTGCTGCGCTATGGGGGCTTGAGTGCGCACGGACGTGATGCGCAACTGTCGCACCGTTTTCTGACCGACGAGCTGGGCGAGCTCGGAGTGATGACCACGGCCTTGCCGAGTTTGTTTCTGGCGGTCTCGGCATTTTTGTTGTACCTGGTGCTGTCGCGCCTGGTGGCGACGCAGCGCACCCAGATCGGCTTGCTCAAGGCCTATGGGTTCACGGACTTTCGCGTAGGGGTGCATTACTTCGGGTTTGCTTTGGTCACGGTGGTGATCGGCTTGCTGGCGGGCGTGCCGGTGGGGCTGGTGCTGGGGAATATTTTTGTGGACGTTTACCGCGATTTCTTCCACTTTCCGTCCCTGCGTTTTGTGGCCGACCCCGCATTGATCGGGCTGTGCGTGGGGGTGAGCCTGCTGTCTGCGGGAGCCGGTGCATTGCTGTCGGTGTACCGGGCAATGGGGCTGGCCCCGGCCGAGGCGATGAGGCCTGAAACGCCTGCAAGCTACACCATGGGCACGGCGCTGCTGCAGGGCTGGACTGCCGCCTGGCCTTCGTCGCTTCGCATGATTGCGCGCAATCTGTTGCGGCGGCCCTGGCGGGCCTTGGGGTCGGTGTTGGGCATCGCGTGCGCGATGGGCTTGCTCTTGCTGGGCCGCTTTGCCATGGATGCGCCCAGCCACATGCTGTCGGTGCAGTTCAACCAGGTGCAACGCGAAGACGTGATGGTCACCTACAACGAAGCTCAAGGTCCCAGGGCCTTGCTCGAGATGGCAGCGATGGACGGGATCATCCAGGTGGAGCCCTTTCGTGCGCTGCCGGTCTGGCTGCAACATGGACACCGGCGCAAACGCATCGACATCATGGGCTTGATGCCGGGCAATGGGCTGCACCAGTTGCTGGATGAACATCTGAACCCTGTGGATTTGCCCCCGCAGGGCCTGGTGCTGTCCACCAAGCTCGCCGACATTCTGGGCGTTGAGCCGGGTGACCAGGTGACCCTGGACGCATTGGAAGGGCGCAGATCCAGGCTGGACATGCCGGTGGTGGCGGTGGTGGACGAGATGATGGGGCTGGGGGCCTACATGGACGCGGGGGCTCTGGCGCATTTGCTGGGTGAGGAACACACCAGCTCGGGTGCTTATCTGCGCATCGAGTCCGACCAGGCCTTGCAGGTGTACGAACGCCTCAAGCGCATGCCTGCCGTAGCGGGTGTGGCTGTGGCGCATGCCGTCCAGCAGAGCGTGGGCGAGACCATGCAGCGGGCGTTCTTTTTCTTCAGCGGCATCTTGCTGGTGTTTGCCTGTGTGATCATCGCAGGCATGGTCTACAACAGCGCACGCATCGCGCTCTCTGAGAGAGGCAATGAGTTGGCGAGTCTGTCCGTGCTGGGTTTCACGCAGCGTGAGGTGGCTTTGCTCTTGCTGGGTGAGCAGGCGGTGCTGGTGGCGCTGGCCATCCCTGTGGGTCTGGGCGTGGGGTATGGTCTGTGTGCCGTGCTGGTGCCGATGTTTGATCGGGACCTGTTTCGGGTACCTTTGGTGATCACGCCATGGTCGTATGCCTATGCGGTGCTGGCGACCGTGCTGGCGTCGGGCTTGTCGGGCGTGCTGGTGGCGCGGCGGATTCGGCAACTGGACTTGATCGCGGTCCTCAAGACAAGAGAGTGAACAGGACATGAACATGAACTGGAAGCGGACAGGTATTGCCTTGGTGGGCATGGGCCTTGTGGTGGCTGCGGTGTGGGCGCTTTGGCCTGCGCCACTGCTGGTCGATGGCGTGGCGGTGCAGGCAGGGCACATGGAGGTCACGGTGGACGATCTGGGCGAGACGCGCAGCCATGACCGCTTTGTCTTGTCGGCGCCGGTGGCCGGGCGCCTGGAGCGCATTGCGCTGCACGATGGTGATGCAGTTCAGGAAAAGCAGTTGCTGGCACGCATTGCCCCCTTGCCGCTGTCCGAGCGTGAGCGCAACGAGCTGACGGCGCGTGCGGCTTCAGCGCAAGCCCTGCAGCGCGAAGCGGAGCAAGGTGTGCGCCTGTCTGCCGACGAGCTGGGGCAGGCGCAACGCGAATTGAAGCGCATGCAGCAGCTGCAGCGCGACGGGTTCATCGCTCCTCAAGGCCTGGAGCAGGCCACACACAAAGAGGCATTGGCCACGTCGGCGCTGGAAGCTGCGCGTTTTCGTGCGCGTGCGGCTGCGGCCGATGTGAAGGTCGCGCAAGCGGCCACGGATGCCATCCGTGCCGCCCAGTCTGGCGCGCAAGGCTGGCTGGAGGTGCGTGCGCCCATGGCGGGGCGTGTGCTGCGCATCAACGATCCCAGCGAGCGCGTTGTGGCCATGGGGACGCCCTTGATGAGCCTGGGTGATGTCCGGCACCTGGAGGCCGTGGTCGAACTGCTGTCGACCGAGGCGGTGAAGGTGGCGCCCGGCATGTCGGTGTGGATCGAAGGCTGGGGCGGCCAGCAGGTGCTGCACGCCAGGGTTCGCCAGGTGGAAACCTATGCGTTCACCAAGGTTTCGGCTTTGGGCATTGAGGAAAAGCGCGTCAATGTGGTTGTGGATTTCGATGACCCGCCGTCTGCCTTGGGTGATGGCTTTCGATTGACGGCGCGCATCGTGGTCTGGCAGGCCGACCAGGTGCTCAAGGTGCCTGCCAGTGCCTTGTTCCGCTGCGGCGAGGCCTGGTGTGTCTTTGTGCTCGAAGGTGGGCGGGCACGCCAGCGCATGCTCACGCTGGATCACCGGAACTTGCAGGAGGCTGAAGTGACCGAAGGGCTTCGGTCGGGCGAGACGGTGGTGCGTTACCCAGGCAATGCCTTGCGTGACGGCAGCAGGGTGAGATGGCGGTAAGCCCGCGGCGGGCACAGCGTTCTTCAGCCCGCCCGCAAAGCCTATTTGTCGACTTCTGACAAGTCCACCTGGTCGAGCCGAACAAAGACCAGCCCTCGCCTAAGAATGTCGAGCAGTCCGGTGGACAGGCCTTCTGCGGTGTCAGAACGCGGTTTGTTCATGTGCGCGATGATGACGTCGCCACCGTGAACGGCACGCAGGCGTTCTTCGATTTTCTGCCGTGCCAGGGTGGCACCGGCATCGGCGTTGACCGAAAAGCCGGCGATCTTGTAGCCCATGCGGCGGATTTCGTCTGCGGCTTGCTGGTCGTATTGCCCAGTGGCCCCCCTGTACCAGTGGGGTGGCACGCCAGTGGCGCGCTCCACAGCGCGTGCGCCTTGCAGCACTTCACGCTGCAAATGCAGGATGTCCGGTTCACCCGGAATGCCATAGACATGACGCCCCGCACCAACGACAGCAGGGATGTGGTTCTCACCATGGTTTTCAATGTCAAACAGGTCCAGGTGGGCCTTCAGCATGGCCAGTCCTTGCGGATTCTGAAGCAGCCATTTTTGAGTCACGAACAAGGTTGCTGGGATCCGGTTTCGGATCAGAAACAGGACCAGGTCTTCGTCATAGGCGCCAGAGCAGGCATCCAGCGTCAGCGCCACGCGGTTGTTGACATGGCCTTCTGACGGGCTGATGCGGTCATGAATTTCAGTGGGTCGTGTTTCGGCCGGCAACGTGCTTGACGCAGCGGCCAGCAAAAGACCGATGAAGTGGCGCAGGGGTGTTTTCATGGTTCTTGCTGTGATGCCAATGGCGGCAAAGTCCTGGCGTTGAATTCAAAAGGATGGACGGCGCTTGCTACAAGTGTGCTGACCCAGGCCTGACAGGTGTGCAAGGCTTGTTGAGCCAAGGCACTCGTCAAACGATCGTGTGTTGATGTGCTTTGGTGTTGCCCGGTGGCTCTGATTTGACATGGCTTGTGATGTGAAAGTTTGCTGCATTTGAACATCACGAAGTCCATGAGCAAAGCGCATTGGATGCGTGAGTGAATTGTCGAATCAATATTTTTGAAAAAGTTTTAGTCGATGTGTTGTTTCGCACAAAGTTACAGAATTTCACAATTTAAAGTGACTCGGAGAACACAAAAAACACAAAGAGAAAGCTTCCCATGTCTCCGCGCATCAACGAGTTGCTGGCCGATTTGCCAGAGAGCGAATACCAGATTCTGTATCCCCATCTGGAGCTGGTTTCTTTGTCCAAGGGGCAAGATCTTTTTCAACTGGGTGAAGTCCCCAGCCATGTGTATTACCCGGTCGGAGCGGTGGTTTCCGTGATGAAGGACATGGAGGACGGCTTCAGCGTCGAGACCTACATGCTGGGCAAGTCGAGCCTGGTCGGGCATTGTGCGTTCATGGGGCCCAGTTACTACCGGGCCAATGTCCGCAGCAGCGGGTTGGCTTACAAAATGCCTTTTGCCACGCTGCGCCAATTGGTGCCGTTGTGTCCTGGCCATACCCAGGCGGTGATGCAGTCTTTGGGACGGATGATTGCGCAGTTGTCGCAGACCATCGTGTGCGGCAAGCACCATTCGGTGGAGAAGCAGTTGATGCGCTGGATGCTGATCACGCTGGACCGCACTTTCCAGCCCATGATCGAGATGACGCACCAGGAAATTTCTGAGCGTCTGGGCTTTCGCAGGGAAGCGATCACGCTGGCTTTGGGCAAGTTGACGGAGCGGGGCCACATCCATATCCGGCGCGGCACCATCGAGGTCATTTGCCGCGAGGCCCTGGAAGCGCAGGTGTGTGACTGCTACTGGATCGGACAGGAGAAAATCAAGCCCGATTTCAGTCAGAACCCGCATGTTCATCGGGCTTTGGGGTATACCTGGCGCACAGCGATGCAAGGCTGATGCACGCGTGACCCTGGCGGGCTCAGGGGCGCTTTAGGATGTGGGGCATCGAAAGGTTTGTGATGTCCCCACCTCTGTCCGCATCTTTCCAGCGTCTGGCCTGGTCCAACCTGCTGGCGCAGTCGGCTGAACAATTGAGTCTGGCCGCTGTCCCCATCGTGGCGGTGCTGTTGCTGCAGGCCGGGCCGGGCGAGATCGGTTTGCTGGCCTCGATCCAGTCCTTGCCTTTCTTGCTGCTGTCCATGCCTTTGGGCCTGCTGGCGGACCGCACCTCGCGCACCCGCCTGATGGCGCTGGCCGAATCCTTGCGCGCTGCGTCCTTTCTGCTCTTGCTGGGCCTGATCGTCACGGGCCATGTGTCGATCGTGGCATTGGCCGTGATCGGTTTTCTGGCCGCGGTGGGCACGGTGGCGTTCAGCGTGGCGGCACCTTCGCTGGTGCCCGCACTGGTGCAGGTCGATGGCCTCGCCCGGGCCAATGGGCGGCTGGAACTGGCGCGCAGCGCCGCATTTGCGGCAGGCCCGGCCTTGGCCGGGGCCTTGATCGCGTGGACCGGAGCGTCTGCGGCGTTTGTGTTGTCGGGCATGTTGTCGGTGTTGGCCGTGTTGTGCCTGCGCGGCATGGCCGAGCCCCACCGTGCGGCCATGCCTGCGCGCCACCCTTTGCTGGAGTTGCAGGACGGTGCCAAATGGGTCTGGAAGAGCGATTTGCTGCGGCCCATCGTGTTTTGCTCGATCGCCTGGAACATCTCGTGGTTCATGTTGCAGGCGGCTTATGTGCCCTATGCCATCCACGATCTTGGCCTGGACGCCAGTGGTGTGGGTGTGACGCTGGCGTGTTACGGCGTAGGCATGATTGTGGGGGCCTTGCTCACGCCGCGAGTGGTGCGGGCGCTGCCTTTTGGGCAAGCGATTTTGCTGGGACCTTATTTCTCGGTGCTGGCGGCGTTCACGATGGCGCTGACCTTGTTCTGGCCGCACGGCTGGCTGGCGGCGCTGTCCTACTTTTTGTTTGGCGCGGGGCCCATCATCTGGACCATCACCTCAACCACCTTGCGCCAGACGGTCACGCCCCGCGCCATGATCGGTCGGGTCACATCCATCAACATCGTGGTCAGCACAGGCGCACGCCCGTTGGGCGCGGCCTTGGGCGGCGTGGTGGGGGTGAGCTTTCCGGTCTCGGTCAGCCTGTGGTGTGTGGTGCTGGGCTTCGGGCTGCAGGCCATCATCATCAGCGCATCCAAGGTGCGCACCTTGAAGCGTTTGCCCGATCCCTTGCCCGACTGAGCGCGTTCAGCGCGGCAGTGTCATCAGAGGGATGTCTTTGGCCGTGGCCAGCTTGTCGAGCTGGGCGCGTGTCTGGCTGGCCAGGAAAACCTCAATGGCTTTGCGCGTGGCGGGCTTGAACAGGTCCTTGACCGGGTGCGTCAGTTGCACGCCAGCGGCTTCGCACAAGCTCACGGCAAAGTGCGGCTCCAGCGCTGCCACCGCCACGCGGCCGTTCTTGCAGGCATAGATGCGGTAGCCCGCGTGTGCACCACCCACTGCGCCTTCGGGCGTGGTCATGCGCAGCTGTCGGGGCAGGGCCAGCCAGGCGGCAGCGTCTGACAGGGCCACTTCATGGCGAGAGCCTTTACCGGTGGTCTTGAGCGCCAACAGGGCCTTGAGCGCGGCTTCGCTCGCCATGAGTGCGCCACCCATGTCGGCGAACAGGCTGGGGGGCAGGTCCATGCCGTTGACCAGACCGACTTCGGCCTGGTACGTCAAATCGTGGCCGGGAATCTCGGCCAGCGGGCCAGGGGCACCGACCACTTCGATCAGGCTGAGTGCGGGGTATTGCTTGTGCAGGGTCTTCCAGCTCAAGCCCAGTTTGGTCAGGGCCGAGGGGCGAAACGAGGTCAGCAGCAGGTCGGTGCTGGGTAACAGCTTGTGCAGTGCGGCCTGACCTGCGGCGGTTTTGAGGTCGAGTGTTTTGTGTTTGACGCCTGTGTGCAGCAGCTCGTAGCCGCTGGGCGTGTAGTGCTGCATCGGGTCGCCGGAGGGCGGGTTGACCTTGGTGCAGCTGGCGCCCATGCTCGCCAGGCGCATCAGGGCCGCAGGGCCGGGCAGGTTGAGGGCGAGGCTGACGACGCGGACACCGCGAAGGGGTTTGGAGGTGCTCATGCGTCGATCATAGTGGGATCGGCCTGGTCTTTTGTAGGAGCGGCGCCCCCGCCGCGATAGGGCCTGGCACAGGCGCGGGGCCCTCCATCGCAACGAGGGCGTCGCTCTCACACTCAAAGCATCACAGTCACTTGTCGCCAAAATCCAGCGGCAGGCCAACGTAGTTCTCGGCAATGGTGCGCGAGCCTGATTCGCTGTGGATCAGGTAGTCGAGTTCGGCTTCCTGGAACTTCTGCGAGATTTCGCCTTCGCCGGGGAAGCGGTGCATCAGGCTGGTGAACCACCAGCTGAAACGCTCGGCGCGCCAGATGCGGCGCAGGCAGCGCTCGGAGTAGCTGTCGATGCCCGCTTCGGAGTTGTCCTGGTAGTACTCGATGATGGCGGTGGACAGGTACTTCACATCGGTGGCGGCCAGGTTCAGGCCCTTGGCGCCTGTGGGCGGCACGATGTGCGCGGCGTCCCCAGCGAGGAACATGCGGCCAAAGCGCATCGGCTCGGTCACGAAGCTGCGCAGCGGGGCGATGCTTTTTTCGATGCTGGGACCGGTGACCAGGTGTTTGCGGGCTTCCGGGTCGAGGCGGTTGCGCAATTCTTCCCAGAAGGCTTCGTCGCTCCAGTCTTCGATCTTGTCGGTCAGCGGCACCTGCAGGTAGTAACGGCTGCGGGTGGCGCTGCGCTGCGAACACAAGGCAAAACCGCGTGGGCTGTTGGCGTAAATGAGTTCGTGGTGGACCGGTGGGGTGTCCGACAGCAGGCCCAGCCAGCCGAAGGGGTAGACCTTTTCGTATTCGCGGATCTTGTCCTTGGGGGCGCTGGCGCGGCACACGCCATGAAAGCCATCACAGCCTGCGATGAAGTCGCACTCGATGGTGTGGGTGACGCCGTCTTTCTCGTAGGTGACGCGGGGCTTGGCGGTGTCGAACTCGTGCACCTGCACGTTGCCCGCTTCGTACACGGTGGGCAGGCCCAGATCGCGCCGGGCATCCATCAGGTCGCGGGTCAGCTCGGTCTGGCCGTAGACCATGACGTTCTTGCCGCCGGTGAGCTTGTTCATGTCGATGCGGTGGCGCTCGCCCTTGAACAGCAGGTCAAAGCCGCCGTGGATCAGGCCTTCCTTGTGCATGCGCTGGCCCACACCGGCTTCATCCAGCAGGTCGATGCAGACCTGTTCGAGCACGCCGGCACGGATGCGGGTGAGGACATAGTCGCCCGTCTGGCGCTCCAGGATGATGGCGTCGATGCCGGCTTTGTAGAGCAGTTGCCCCAGCAACAGGCCTGAGGGGCCTGCGCCAATGATGGCAACCTGGGTGCGGGTGGCTTTGGTCATGCGTGTGTCTCCGTCAAGGGTCTCAAAACAATGAACGCAAGCTTAGGCAAGAAGCCGCGCCTTGGCTGCCGCAGGGTGATGAGTTTGCGCGAATGTTGGTTAATTTGTGCGATGATCGCGCAATTGATGTTCATCAAGAAAGCCCGGCATGCCCATCGCCAAAGCGGACTACATCGAAGGCCTGGCCAAAGGCCTGGCCGTGCTCGAAGCCTTTGACACCGAACGTCAGCGCCTGAACGCCACCCTGGCCGCACAACGCACGGGCATCACCCGGTCGGCGGCCCGGCGGCACCTGCTCACGCTGACCGAACTGGGTTACCTGGAAACGGATGGCAGCCACTACTGGCTGTCGGCGCGGGTGCTGCGCTTTGCGGGCAGCTACATGGCCACCTCGCGCTTGCCACGCACGTTGCAGCCCACGCTCAACCGCCTGGCCCAGCAGACGCAGGCCGCTTTCAGCGCGGTGGTGCTCGATGGCGGAGAGGGCGTGATCGTGGCCCGCAGCGCAGGTGTGGCCGAACCGGTGCGGCACCTGGCCTATGGACTGCACCTGGGGGCACGCTTGCCTGCGCACGCCACGTCCACCGGACGCATGCTGCTGGCTTGCTGGCCCAAGGCCGAGTTCAACGCTTGGCTCAAAGGCCGTGAGCTGGCCCGCATCACACCGCAGACCGAAGTGGGGCAGGCCAAGTTCAAAGCGTTGATTGACAAGGTGCGTCAGGACGACCACTGTCTGGCGCGCGATGCGCATGAGCTGGGCATCCACGCGCTGGCGGTGCCGCTGCGCAACATGCAGGGCCAGACCCTGGCTGCGCTCAATGTGGTGGGAACCGCCGAACAACTGTCAGACGCCGCCGTGCAGCGCAAATGGCTGCCCTTGCTGCTGGAGGCGGCACGGGAGTTGCGGCCTTTGCTGTGATCCGGGTCGCTGCAGAGGCCCTTTCGCGGCGAGGGCGCCGCTCCTACAGGGTAGGAGCGTTGAACAACTGTCGGATGTCGCCAGAGAACAGAGGCCGTTGCTCTAAAAAGAATAGAAAGCAGCGCACGACCACGGAGCCACAGTCATGTGGGGCGCAGGGCGACGATTTTGTGAGGCACGAACCATGAGGAGCCCTGCGCCCCGCATGGCTGTGGCGGCCTGAGCAAGAACCTCCAATGAGGGCAAGCTCAAGACCGCCAAAAAATCACATGCGCTCGAAGATCGCTGCGATGCCCTGACCGCCGCCGATGCACATGGTCACCAGCGCATAGCGGCCGTTCACGCGCTGCAACTCGTGGATCGCCTTGACGGTGATCAGTGCGCCTGTGGCACCGATGGGGTGACCCAGTGAAATGCCCGAACCGTTGGGGTTGACCTTGGCCGGGTCCAGACCCAGCTCGCGGGTCACGGCGCAGGCCTGGGCGGCAAAGGCCTCATTGGCCTCGATCACATCCAGGTCAGACACCTTCAGGCCCGTGCGCTTGAGCACCGCCTGTGTGGCGCTGATCGGGCCCACGCCCATGATCTTGGGATCCAGCGCGGTGTGCGCGTAGCCCACCAGGCGGGCCAGTGGCTTGGCGCCACGGGCCTTGGCGGCACCGGCTTCCATCAGCACCACGGCGGCCGCCGCGTCGTTGATGCCCGAGGCGTTGCCTGCGGTCACGGTGCCGTTTTCCTTGGCGAAGACGGGCTTGAGCTTGCTCATGTCTTCGAGCTTGCAGTCGGGGCGGAAATGTTCGTCGGTGGCGTAGGCCACGTCACCCTTCTTGCTCTTGAGCGTGACGGGCACGATCTGGTCCTTGAAGTAACCGGCTGCCGTGGCACGCTCGGCGCGGTTGTGGCTCTCCACCGCCAGCGCGTCCTGCATCTCGCGGGTGATGCCGTATTTGGCGGCCACGTTCTCGGCGGTCACGCCCATGTGGATGTTGTGGAAAGGGTCGTGCAGCGCGCCGATCATCATGTCGACCATCTTGGTGTCGCCCATGCGGGCACCCCAGCGGGTGTTCAGGCTGGCGTAGGGCACGCGGCTCATGTTTTCTGCACCGCCGCCAATGGCGATGTCGGTGTCGCCCAGCAAGATGGCCTGGCTGGCCGAGACGATGGCCTGCAGGCCCGAGCCGCACAGGCGGTTGACGTTGAAGGCGGGGGTGCCTTCGGCGCAACCACCGTTGATGGCCGCCACACGTGAGAGGTACATGTCTTTGGGTTCGGTGTTGACCACGTGGCCGAACACGACGTGGCCGACGTCTTGGCCTTGCACGCCCGAGCGGGCGAGCGACTCGCGAACAACCAGCGCGGCGAGGTCTGTGGGGGGGATGTCTTTGAGGCTGCCACCAAAAGTACCAATGGCGGTGCGCACACCGCTGACAACAACAACTTCACGGCTCATGGGAATCTCTCCAGAAATAAAAAACAAGGAAATCGGAAAACCCGGAACGTGTCTCCGGGTGGGTGGATTCGGTCACCAATTCAGTGTCTGTGCCAATGACTACACCGGCCTGACACGGCCGGGTTCAGGCGTCGCGCACATCTCCAACGGCTTGCGAACCAAAGTCCGCCCGACTCAGGTAGGTCAGCACTTTGGCCGCTGCTTCTTCGGGCGTGCTGAGCATGCCCGTCTGCTTGAGCTGGGCAAAGCCGGCCTGGTCCGGAAAGTCCTGCGCGGGCGCGCCACGCAGCTGCACCTGCATGTCGGTGTCGATCACGCCGGGGGCCAGCGAGCACACCTTGGCACCGTGGGGCTTGAGGGCTTCGTCGAGTGCCATGCAGCGGGTGAAATGGTCCATGCCGGCCTTGGCTGCGCAGTAACCCGCTTGCGAGGCCATGGCGCGTCGGCCCAGGCCTGACGAAATGTTGAGCACCTTGCGGGGCACAGACCAGGCTTCGGTCGCCCCGAGAAAAGCGGCGCACAGTTGCATGGGCGCCTCCAGTCCCACGCGCAGCGCCCAGGCCAGCTCACCCAGGTCACTGTGGCTGAGCGGGGCAATGCGCGGGATCACGCCTGCGTTGTTGATCAGGGTGACGCTGCTGAAGTCGCTGGCGTTCTGGCTTTGCAGCCAGTCGCGCAGCCGTTCACTGGCCCCCTGGCCGTCGGCCAGGTCGTGTGTCCATTGCGCCAGGGGCACGTCGGCTTTCTGGGCTGCCTGCGCCAGTTCGGCATTGGCGTGGCGCGAGATGCACAGCAGGCTGTGACCGGGTTGCAGCAGTCGTTGGGCCATGGCCAGCCCCATGCCGCGTGAGGCGCCGGTCAGGATGTAGAGCGCGTGGGGCATGGCAGGTCTCCGGTGGGCAAAACGCTTATTTTGCGCACCAGACGGTCTTAAAACGGTGCCGCAAGTGACAGGGCCAGCGGCTCGCCCGTGACCGGGTGGGCCAGGCGCAGGTTGCAGGCGTGCAGCAGCAGGCGTGGCGCCAGCGTCTGAAAGGGCGGCTCTGCATACAGCGGGTCGCCCACGATGGGGTGGCCCAGCGCCATCAGGTGCAGCCGCAACTGGTGGGTCCGCCCGGTGAGAGGCTCGAGCGCCAGACGCGTGGTGTCTGGCCAGGGGCCTTCGCCCAAGGCTTGCCAGCGGGTGAGGCTGGGTTTGCCACGCACGGGGTCGACGATGCTGCGCGGGCGGTTTTGCCAGTCGATGCGGATGGGCAGGCTGATCTCGCTCCAGCCGTCGGGTTCGGGCTGGCCCGTGGGGAGGCCCTGCACCACGGCTTCGTAGCGTTTGTGGACCAGGCGTTTTTCAAAGGCCATGCTCAGGGTTTTCTGCATGGCCGGGCCACGCGCCAGGATCAGCAGGCCCGAGGTCGCCTGGTCGAGCCGGTGCACGATCAGGGCATCGGGCCAGCGCTGGCGGGCGCGGGTGATGAGGCAGTCCTGCTGGGTCGGGCTTTGCCCCGGAATGGTCAGAAGGCCCGAGGGCTTGTGCAATACCAGCAGGTGGGCGTCTTCGTGCACCACCTGCAGCAGAACTTCATCACTGTGCACTGGCGGCCCGGATGCGGTTGACCTGCAGCGGTGTGACTTCGCCCGCGTGGTTGCCCCACTGGCTGCGGATGTGGGTGAGCACGGCGGCGATGTCGCGGTCGTCCAGCTCCAGCACAAAAGGCGGCATGCCAAAAGGGCGCGGGTGCCCGGCGGTGGCAGGGCCATAGCCGCCATACAGCAGGGCCTGCACCAGGTTGGTCGGTTCGCCCAGCAGCACGGCGCGGTTGCCTGCGAGGGCCGGGTAGATGCCCGGCGCGCCTTGGCCCTGCTCACCGTGGCAGGTGACGCAGTGGCGGTCATAGACCTTGAGGCCGCGTTCGGCCACGGTGGCGGGGATGCGCGGTGGCATGGCGGCGCTGGTCGGGGTAGCAGTCCTGGTGGCTTGGGCACGCGACTGCAGGTACACCGCCATGGCCTGCACATCGGCCTGGCTCAGGTGTTGCAGGCTGTGCTGCACCACCTCGCTCATGGGGCCGCTGGTCTGCGCCTGTCCGTTGGTGCCAGTGCGCAGCAGCTGCACCACCTCGGCCAGTGGTGTGCTGGCCAGGCCGGTTTCGCGGTCGTTCGTGAGGTCAGGGGCGTACCAGTTGACCACGGGCATGAGGCCGCCAGACAGGTCGCTCACCCCAGCGGTGGCGCCCAGCGCGTTGCGTGGGCTGTGGCAGGCCGCACAGTGGCCCAGGCCCTGCACCAGATACGCGCCCCGGTTCCATTCGGCGCTTTGGTGGGCGTCGGGCACAAAGGGGCTGGGCTTGAAGAACAGGCTGCGCCAGACGGCGAAAGCAGCCTGCGTGCCCAGCGGCCAGGTCAGGCCGTGAGGCGGCTGGGCCTGCTGGACGGGGCTCTGGCTGTGCAGCCAGGCGAACATGGCGTCGCTGTCTTCGCGGGTGATGACGCTGGTGTGCTCGTAGGGGAAGGCCGGGGCCAGCAAGCGCCCGCCGCGCGAGCGGCCGTGGTGCAGGGCCTGCCAGAAGTCCTGTGCGCTCCAACGGCCCAGGCCCGTGTCCGGGTCGGGCGTGAGGTTGCTGCTGTAGACGGGGCCAAACGGCGTGTCGATGGCGCGACCACCTGCCAGCTGCGGACGACCCCGCTCGCTGTGGCAGGCGATGCAGTTGCCCGCCTGCACCAGGTAATGGCCGCGTTGCAGGGTGTCGGGCGTGGCGGGCGCCGATGCGGTTGGGCTTGCTGTGGGTGAGGTGAGCAAGTCGCCCCAGTTGTCCCAGACCACGGCCGCCGCCAGCAGGACCAGGCCTGCCAGCAAGAGCTGGCCCGAACTGCGCAAGAGTTTCGACCGGGCGTTGTTTGCAGAGGCATTCATGGGCGGCCTCCGGTGGGCGCGCTCAGCTCGGGCGCACTGCCGCAGCGAAAGGCCATGTCCAGTGCAGGTCGGGGGGCTTGCGCTGCCGGGCGGGTGTCGGGGGGCAGAGGCTGGCTGGCGAGCCAGCTGGAGACGGCAATGATGTCGTCCTGCGGCAGGCGTTTGACGACTTCGGCCATGCAGTCGGGCGCGTGGGCGCGGCGCTGGCCGGTTTGCCAGGCCCCCAGCTGGGCGTTGAGGTAGTCCAGCGGCAGGCCCAAGAGACCAGGCACGTTCGGTTGTGCGCCTGTGAGCCGATCGCCGTGGCAGGCCACGCAGGCGGGCAGGCCCAGGGCTTTGTCGCCGCGGGTGACGAGTGCCTGGCCGCGCGCCAGTTGCGCTGGCTTGAGGCTTGAAGGCGTGGGCGCGGGGTAGGCCAAGTGCAGGCTGGCAAAGTGCTCGGCTGTTTCGCGCAGGTAGGCGTCCGAGAGCGGGTCGACCAGGCGGATCATCAGCCCGTAGTGACGGCGGCCTTCGACGAAGTTGCGCAGCTGGTGGTACAGATAGCCCGGAGGTTTGCCGGCCAGGCGCGGGTAGTAGCCGTCGGGGCCGGCGCGACCCTGGTCGCCGTGGCAGGCGGTGCAGGCACGGGTGCGCTCGGCCATGTTGTCTTCGATGGTGCGGGTGGTTTGGGCGAGCCCGGGGCTGCCGATCAGCAGCACCAAGGAGGCCAGACCAATGGCCACCCAGGGACGGAAATTCAGGTTCATCTGCTGACGATAACCGAACCAGCGACAATGTCGGGTTTTGCGCTTGGCGGGAATGGCCTGCCAAGCCTGATTTTTTGCCCGAGTTTGATCCATGTCCGATATCCAAGTCCGATACGCCACCTTGCAAGACGCTGCTGCGGTGGCCAACCTGCACCTGATCGCCAGCCGCACCCTGTACGAAGGCGCGGTTCCCGATGCCCATTGGAGCAGCACACCGCCCGCCAAACGTGTGGCTTTCTGGAAAGAAGCCATCGAATACGGAGAGCCGCAGGTCATGGTGGCCGTGGAGGGGGCGGAGATCGTCGGCTTTGTGGGCTTTGACCGCTCACGCGACCCGAAATCGAAGAACACCACCGGCGAGATCTGGGCCATCTATGTGGACCCCGACCGCCTGGGCGAAGGCGTCGGTCTGGCTCTGTGGGACGCGGCCAACGAAGGCCTGCAAGACGAAGACTGCACCGACGTGACCGTGTGGCTGCCCCTGCGCAGCGACAAGGCTTTGCGCTTTTTTGACGCGGCAGGCTTCAAGCGCGAGATGAACACCGCCCGCACCGTGCCCATGGGCGGCGTGAAGGTGGAAGAGCTGCGCCTGAAGCGCTCGCTCGGTTGACCCTGTACCAGGATTGATGTTTCGTGGGCATTTGGCTGGCACCGATGGAAGGGCTGCTCGACCACGGGCTGCGTGACACGCTCACGCGGGTGCCCGGGGTGGACATGTGCGTGTCCGAGTTCATCCGCGTGACCAACAGCGTGCTGCCGCGCCGTGCGTTTTTGCGCGTGGTGCCTGAGTTGCTCAACGGCAGCCGCACGCCTTCAGGCGTGCCTGTGCGGGTGCAGCTGCTGGGCTCTGACCCCGAGTGCCTGGCCGACAACGCCGCTGTGCTGGCGCAGCTGGCCCCGGCTGGCATTGACCTGAACTTTGGCTGCCCGGCCAAGACGGTGAACCAGCACCGGGGTGGCGCGGTGCTGCTGGATGAGCCCGAGCTGGTGGGCCGCATCGTGGCGGCGGTGCGCCGTGCGGTGCCCGCGCACATTCCGGTGTCGGCCAAGATGCGCCTGGGTTACCAGGACGACAGCCGTGCCGAAGACTGCGCCCAGGCCATCGAGGCGGGTGGCGCGAGCGATCTGGTGGTGCACGCCCGCACCAAGGTGCATGGCTACAAACCGCCCGCATACTGGGACCGCATCGGCGATCTGCGCCAGTGCGTGAAGCTGCCGATGGTGGCCAACGGCGAAATCTGGACGGTGCAGGATGCCCTGCGTTGCCGCGAGGTGACAGGTTGCGAGCGGCTGATGATCGGCCGCGGTATGGTGTCAGACCCGGGGCTGGCGTTGGCCATAGCGCGTCTTGACGCGGGGGAAGCCCCTGCGGCGGGCACTGCCCTGAGCTGGGCCGAGGTGAGGGCGCTGATGCCGGTGTTCTGGCAGAGCGTCACCCGACGGGTGACGCCTCGGCACCGGGCCGGGCGCATGAAACAGTGGCTGAATTACTTGCGCCGCGCATACCCGGAGGCGCAGCAGGCTTTTGACGACATGCGACTGGTGCACGATTCGTCAAAGATTGACGCCTGGATTCAGGCCCAGAACCAGGCCTGAACACCGATGCTCAGTGTGCCGAGGGCATCAGGGGTTGGCCGCGATGTGGCGGTCGACTTCGGCTTGCAGCCCGGCCAGTTTGGGAGCGAGCCTGGCATAGGCGGCTTGCACTTCCGCAGCCTTGCCGTGCTTGCTCAGGGCTTCCACGCTCACCACTTCTTCGACCAGTGCTTGGGTGCAAAACACCGGCGTGAAGCCTTTGAGCTGGTGCAGCCATTCGTTGGCGCCCGGCACGTCGCCCGCAGCCAGGCATTGCTCGATGCGCGGCAGGTCATCGTGCAGGCTTTGGCGCAGGGTTTGCATCAATGTCATGACGCCGGCTTCGTCCGCGATGTATTCCATCGCCCGGGAGATTGACAAAAACTGGAAGTCGGCAGAGGTGTTCATGGCATTTAATTAAGAATTAAGACGTCATATTTGAAGGACTTATTTTAATCAAGCAAACGGGCCAATCCACCTTCGGGTTCAAAACGACCGTCCGTGAAGCGCAGTCGGCTCGGGCCGGGAAAGGCCCGTTCGGGCACCGGGTGGCGTGCATCGCCGGGGTAGCAGATGACGCGTGTGCCCTTGTCATCGAAGGGCTCGGGCTGGATCACCGGAGGCTTGCGTTGCAAGGCCTCGGCCAGCACGCTGTGCGCGTTGGTATGTTGCTTGAGGTGGTATAGGCTCATGATCTGGGGCGGGGCCAGCTCGATCTCGCCCGCCACATAGCGGCCCAGCGCTGCGGCGGGGCTGATCCACACGCTGTCGGTGGTCTCGTGGTTGTCGTGCTGAGCGTTCTGGTCTTCGGGCACATGGCTCACAAAAAAGCGGGTGTCAAAGCGCTTGTTGGTGACCGAGGCCTGGCGTGGCGTGATCCAGCGTGACCAGGGCACCAGGGCATCGGCCTGCACCTGCAGCGCCAGGCTTTGCAGAGCCGCGCCCCAGCTCTGGCCCTGGGCCAGGGCTTGCTGCAAGGCGCTGACCTGCGCGGCGTCCGCGCCTGCAGCCGACTGGCACAGCAATACGCCGGACTCTTCAAACGCCTCGCGCACGGCCGCCATGAACAGAGCTGCAGCCCGCTCGGGTGCCAGCTCGGGTTCGTTCAGGCGTTGCTGCAGTTGCGCAGGGGTCTGGCCCAGCCGGGCGATCAACTCGGGGTGGTGGTCGTCTGCGTCGAGCTTGCCCCCCGGAAACACATAAGCGCCGCCCAGCACCTTGGACGCCTGGTGCCTGCGCATCAGCAGCACCTGCAGGCCTTCGGCGCTGTCACGCAGCAGGATCACGGTGGCAGCGTCGAGCGGCGGGGTGGTGATGATTTCTGTGTTGAGTTCCATGGGCGATTCAGGTGCGTAGGCATCGTTGGGGGTGGACGCCGCTGTCAAGCGGGGTACAGCACGGAGTATGCGACTCCATTAGAGTAGAACGCTGACAACAGGACTCTGGCGTGTCAAGGACATGACAGGTCAGGCATTTTCAGCATCCAACGAACAAGGAAAACATCCCATGAGCATTGATTTCAAAGGCCGTGTGGCCATCGTGACCGGCGCAGGCGGCGGTTTGGGCAAGCAGCATGCCCTGGCACTGGCCGCACGCGGCGCCAAGGTGGTCGTCAACGACCTGGGCGGTGATGTGCATGGCGTGGGCGGTTCGGTGTCGGCGGCGCAGGCTGTGGTCGATGAAATCCGCGCTGCAGGTGGCGAGGCCATTGCCAATGGCGCGTCCGTGACCGACTTTGAAGCCGTGCAAAAAATGGTGCAGCAGGCCATGGACACCTGGGGCCGCGTGGACATCCTGGTCAACAACGCGGGCATCCTGCGCGACAAGAGCTTTGCCAAGATGGAGCTGGCCGACTTCAAGCTGGTGATGGACGTGCACGTCATGGGCGCGGTGCATTGCACCAAGGCCGTGTGGCCCATCATGCAGGCGCAAAACTACGGCCGTGTGGTCATGACCACTTCGTCGAGCGGCCTGTACGGCAACTTCGGTCAGGCCAACTACGGCGCGGCCAAGATGGCGCTGGCAGGTCTGATGCAGACCCTGTCGATCGAAGGCGAAAAGCACAACATCCGAGTCAACGCGCTGGCCCCCACCGCGGCCACCCGCATGACCGAAGGCCTGATGCCTGAGGCGGTGCTCAAGGCGCTGGAGCCCAGCGCTGTGGTGCCCGCCATGCTGGTCATGGCCAGTGAAGGCGCTCCCAACCGCACCATCCTGTGTGCGGGTGCAGGCGGCTTTGAGGCCGCGCAAATCACCCTGACCCAGGGCGTCTACCTGGGCACCGGCCCCGACACCCCCGAGCGTCTGGCCGCTGCGCTGGCGCAGGTCACCGACCTGAGCGGCGCGCTGGTGCCCAAGGCCGGTTCAGAGCAGGGCGCGCTGGAAGTGGGCAAGGCCATGAAGGCACATGGGGCTTGATGGTGCGCTGCAATTACAGATTCAGCTGAGTGTCCTTAACGCCCACCGTTGCCGATATACCCACCGATGGCCGCACCACCTACGGTGCCAAGCGCACTCCCACCGGTAAGTACCGCACCGGCAACGCCACCAACGGCCGCACCCGTTGCAGCACTTTGTTGACGGTGCGTCATACCTGCGCACCCAGTCAGGCCAATGGATGCGACGACAGCAGCCAAGGTGGCCAGACGCAGCATGTTGTGCTTGTTCATTTGAAGTTCCTATGGATAACAGGCCCGAACTGTATCCACAATGCCCCGGTGGAGCTGTTAGAAACTGTGACTGTGCTGCGATCAGAACTGCCGATCACTGTTTGAATGCATTTGGAGCCTGGCGAAGGTCTTTGAAACTTCAATGCCATGCGTGTGTGATTCCCGCTGTGAACGCAGGGCCAGGCAGGCCATAGCCAAGTGTGGAGCAATACAGAAACGGTGGACGTATGTCCACCGTTTCTGGGGCGACGCTCAGTGAATCGGCCTGGGATCGGTAGACATTTCTGACTTGCCCAGTTCGTGGGCAAACCATGAAAAATGGTTGTTTTATGCAGGGCGTCTGAGTGTTGGGAACCTCGGTCCTTCCGCACAGTCGGTGTACACGACACCAACTTGTTGAACTCAGCGCACCATCTGCTGCGCCACCGCCTCGGCCAGCTCAATCACCGCCATGGCGTAGTAACTGCTCCAGTTGTAGCGTGTGATGGCGTAAAAGTTTTCCGTACCGGCCACGTAGCTGGGCGCATCCAGTCCGTTGCGCAACTCGATCAAGGCCAATGGTCCGGTGTGTTGCAAAGCTGTGCCTTCGAGTTGCGCGCCTTTGGCGGTGAAGCTGCTGACGTTGAAGGTGGGCAGGATGTCGGGGGCCAGCAGGGCGTCCATGTCGGTCTGGCCGGGCACCAGGGTCACTGGGTAGTGGGTGGGCATGCCAGGCTGCCACTGGAAGGCCTTGAAGTAGTTGGCTACCGAGCCGATGGCGTCGGTGGGGCTGTCAAACAGGTCAACGCGGCCGTCGCCGTCAAAGTCGATGGCGTACCGAACCCAGCTGGACGGCATGAATTGAGGCAAGCCCATGGCTCCGGCGTAGCTGCCTTTGATGCTTTGCGGGTTGGTGCCATTGCGTGAGGTGAGCAGCAAGAATTTCTCCAGCTCGGAGCGGAAAAACGCCTGTCGTTCGGTGGCGCGGGGGTGGGCCGGCGGAAAGTCAAATGCCAGCGTGGCCAGCGCATCCAGGATGCGGAAGTTTCCGGTGTTTTGGCCGTAGAGGGTTTCGACGCCGATGATGCCCACCACGATGGCGGCAGGCACGCCGTATTCGCGCTCGGCCCGTTCCAGGGCGCTTTGGTTGGCTTTCCAGAATCGGACGCCCGCCTGGATGCGCTGGGGTTCGATGAAGCGGGCGCGGTAGGCTGCCCAGTTTTTGGCCACGGGTGTGGCGGGCGGCAGGACGAGTTTTTCGATCACCGAAATGCGCTGGGCCTGGCCAATCTGTTTGAGGACCCAGTCGGCGGGCAAGTCAAGTCGTTGGGCGGCGTCTTGGGCCCAAAGTCGGGCGTCTTCGCGCGAGGCATACAAAGTGCCCGTCGGTTGTGGTTTCTCGGTTTTTCTGACTTTGGCCTTGGCTTTGGATTGGCTGTGAGCGTTGCCGTGTTTTTTGCGGGCCGTGCCGGTGGCCTGGGCGGTGGCGGTCAGGATCAGGCTGCCCGCCAGCAGGACAGTGGCGTACGTGGCAAGTGAAAGCAATCGAGGTGTGAGGCGCATGAGAGTGGCACTGCAAAGGATGCAGCCAGTTTAAGCTGTCCCTGTTTGATCCAGATTCAAAGTACCCACGACGGGACGTGATAAGCTGAAACGCATCTTCAAAGGCTGGTTGCCTTGGGGACAAAAAGAGGAAGACATCCGCATGGGCGCGACAGGTTATTTCACACACCCTGACTGCAGCAAACACGAGATGGGGGCCGGTCACCCGGAATGCCCGGAGCGCCTGGGGGCGATCGAGGACCGGTTGCTGATCACCGGCCTGGACATGGCGCTCACGCGCCGCGAAGCCGCACCTGCTGCGCTGGCCGATGTGGAGCTGGCCCATGGCCGCATGCATGTGGCCGCCTTGCGCGGTCTCAATGACATGCTGCGCGAAGACATGGCCGCCGGCGGCCCCACGCACACGGCGCTGGACACGGACACCTCGATCAACGCTTACACCTGGGATGCGGCTTTGCGCTCAGCGGGCGCTGCGATCGAGGCGACCGATGCTGTCCTTGCCGGGGAACTTGAAAACGCGTTTTGCGCGACCCGCCCGCCTGGTCACCACGCCTGCCGCGACAAGGCCATGGGGTTCTGCTTTTTCAACAACGTGGCGATCGCCGCCAAGTACGCGGTGGAGCGCCATGGCCTCAAGCGCGTGGCCATCGTCGACTTTGACGTTCACCACGGCAACGGCACCGAAGACATCGTGGCGGGAGATGACCGCATCCTGATGGTGAGTTTTTTCCAGCACCCCTTCTATCCGGAAGGCGGTTCGCAGTCCAACGCGGGCAACCTGGTGAACCTGCCCGTGCCGGCCTACACCAAGGGCATGGACATCCGTGAGCTGATCGAGATGATGTGGATCCCGCGCCTGGAGGCGCACCAGCCGGAGATGATTTTCATCAGTGCGGGCTTTGATGCCCACCGCGAGGACGACATGGGGCAGCTCGGTCTGGTGGAGCAGGACTATGCCTGGATCACGATGCGCATCAAGGACATGGCCAAGCGTTATGCGCAAGGCCGCATCGTGAGCTGCCTGGAAGGTGGCTACAGCCTGAGCGCGCTGGGGCGCAGTGTGGAAGCGCACCTGCGGGTGCTGGCCGACGTCTGACGCGTCCTGCTTTGCGCCACAATGGGCGCCATGACTTCTACCGACATTCAAACGCTCGCCTCGGGCGAGTTGCTGCATACCCGCGATGCCCGTGGCGTGCATTGGTTGACGCTCAACGACCCCCAGAGCTTCAACACCCTGGGTGAATCCATGCTGGTGGCGCTGCAGGCGGCGCTTGATCGGGTGGCCCGTGACGGTGACGCTCGCGCTGTGGTGCTGGCCGCCAGTGGCAAGGCGTTTTGCGCCGGGCACAACCTGAAGGAAATGCGTGCCCGGCCTGAGCTGGCCTACTACCAGAAGCTGTTCGCGCAGTGCACCCGGATGATGATGGCGATCCGCCATCTGCCCGTGCCGGTGATTGCACGTGTGCAGGGGGTGGCCACGGCGGCGGGGTGTCAGCTGGTGGCGCAGTGCGATCTGGCCGTGTCGGTTGACACCGCCCGCTTTGGCGTCAATGGCATCGATGTGGGCTTGTTCTGCGCCACGCCCAGCGTGCCCTTGTCGCGCAATATGCAGCCCAAGCAGGCGATGGAGATGCTGCTCACGGGAGGCTTCATCGACGCGACCGAAGCCCAGCGGCGCGGTCTGGTGAACCGGGTGGTGGCCGCCGATGCGCTGGACGTCCAGGTGCAGCAGCTGGTGGACGCGATCGTGGACAAGCCCCGCGAAGCCGTGCAGATGGGCAAGCAGATGTTCTACCAACAGGCCGAGATGGGCATCGAGGCGGCCTACCAGCTGGCCGGGCAGACCATGGCCTGCAACATGGTGCACGAAGTGGCGCAAGAGGGCGTGCAGGCCTTCATCGACAAAAGGAATCCATCATGGCGTCTTTGAAAGGGCATGCGGCGCAGATCGCCGATCCGCTGGCCTGGCTGGACTCGCTGGCGCGGGCCGAATCCCTGCAGGTGCTGGCTGCTTTTGCTGCGTGTGTGGCCTTGGCGGCGCTGGCGGTCTGGTTGTTGCGCAAGGCCCTGGCGGAGCATGAGTTGTCGGTGCTCCTGGGCAAGCGCCTGTTTGATGGCGTGCTGTTTCCGACGCTGTTGCTGGGCTTGACCTTTGTGGCGCGCACGGTGATCACGGGTGACCACCCGATGGCGCTGTTTGGCATTTTGCTGCCCGTGTGCATGTCACTGGCCTTGATCCGGCTGGGGGTCAAGGTGTTGCAGGCCGCGTTTGGTGCCGCGCCGTTTGTGCGGGCGCTGGAGCGGACGATTTCCTGGGTGGCCTGGTTTGCGGTGGTGCTCTGGGTCACAGGCATCCTGCCCTTGATTCTGGAGGAGCTGGACCAGATTCAGTGGAAGGTGGGCGGCTCGATGCTGTCGGTGCGCACCTTGCTCGAAGGCCTGCTGACCGCAGGTGCGGTGCTGATTGTCACGCTGTGGGTGTCTGCCGCCCTGGAGTCGCGCTTGCTGAGGTCGGCCACGGGCAGTGACCTGTCGCTGCGCAAGGTGATCAGCAACACGGTGCGGGCCTTGCTGATGTTTGTGGGCGTGTTGCTGGCGCTGTCGTCGGTGGGCATTGATTTGACCGCCTTGTCGGTGCTCGGCGGCGCAGTCGGCGTGGGCATTGGTTTTGGCCTGCAGAAACTGGCCGCCAATTACGTCAGCGGCTTTGTCATATTGGCCGAACGCAGCATGCGCATCGGTGACATGGTGCGGGTCGATGGCTTCGAGGGGCGCATCACCGACATCAAGGCACGCTACACCGTGATCCGGGCCTTGTCGGGGCGCGAGTCCATTGTGCCCAACGAGATGCTGATCACCAGCCGGGTCGAGAACCTGTCCCTGGCCGACCCCAAGGTGGCGCAGACCACGCAGGTGGCTGTGGCCTACAACAGCCCGGTGGATGAAGTGGTCAAGCTGCTTGAGGAGGCCTGCAAGGCGCAGCCCCGTGTGCTCGCCGAGCCAGCGCCTGCCGCGTGCCTGGCCAGCTTCGGGGCCGATGGCCTGGAGTTCACGGTGACGTACTGGATTGCCGACCCGGAAAATGGACCGCTCAAACTCAAGTCAGACATCAACCGGGCCATCCTGCTGGCTTTGAAGGCGCAACAGATCGAGATCCCGTTCCCTCAGCGGGTGGTGCACACCCCAAGGTAAGCGTTGATGTGGGAGCCGCGCCCTCGCGGCGATGATGGATTTATCGCGGCGAGTGCGCCGCTCCCACAAGTTCAAGTCCGCTGTCAGTCCATCATTGACGGCAGCCACAAGCTCAGGCCCGGGAACATCAGCAAGATCGCCAGCGTGATCACCAGCACCAGCACCAGCGGCCACACACCACGGAAGATGGTGCCCAGGCCGACTTTGGGCAGCAAGGTGTTGATCACAAACAGGTTCATGCCCACGGGGGGCGAGATCAGGCCGATCTGGATCACCATCACGATCAGCACGCCGAACCACACGGGGTCAAAGCCCAGTTGCGTGACGATGGGGAAGAACAGCGGAATGGTCAGCAGCACCATGGTCAGCTCTTCCATCACGGTGCCAAGGATCACGTAGATCAACATCATGGCACCCACGATCATGAGGGGGGACAGGCCGAGGTGCGTGATCCACTCTTTCAGCTCCATCGGCATGCTGGTGAAGTTCACGAAATTGGCAAACACCGTGGCCGAGATCAGCAGTGTGAACAGCATGGCGGTGGTACGGGCCGACTCGACCAGCACCTCGAACAAGGCTTTGAAGCTCAGTGCACCACGGGCCACCGCAAACAGGAAAGCGCCCATGGCCCCCATGCCTGCGCCTTCGGTGGCGGTGAAGAAGCCGCCATAGATGCCGCCCAGCACAATGACCACCAGCAGCAACACGCCCCAGATGCCGCGCAGTGCAGCCCAGCGTTGGGTCCAGGTGAACTTTTCACCGGCAGGCGCGTGCTGAGGATCACGCGAGGTCATGATGACCACCGCCACCATCATGAGGATGGCGGTCAGGATGCCGGGGATGACACCTGCTGCGAACAGTTTGCCGATGTGGGTCTCGGTGATGATGCCGTAGATCACCATGATGGTGGATGGCGGGATCATGATGCCCAGCGTTCCGCCAGCAGCGATCACGCCTGTGGACAGGGCATCGCTGTAACCCAGCTTTTTCATCGAGGGGTAAGCCACCTTGCTCATGGTGGCTGCCGTGGCAATCGAGGAGCCGCAAATGGCCCCAAAGCCTGCGCAGGCAGCGATGGTGGCGTGCGCGAGGCCTCCACGACGGTGACCGATGAAGGTGTAGGCGGCATGAAAGAGCTCATGCGCCAGTCCTGCGCGGGCCACAAAGTTGCCCATCAGGATGAACAGCGGAATCACCGACAGGGTGTAGGCAAAACCTGTTTCGTAAACCACCTGGGCGGTGCTGGCCAGTGCAGGCATCCAGCCACGTGTGATGCCGATACCTGCCAGGCCCACCAGACCCATGGAGAAAGCCAGGGGCACGCGCAAGAGCGCCAGGCCAAAGATGGCCGCAAATCCGATCAGCGCTTCAATCACAGCACGCCCCCTTCGTTGTCTTGTTGCTCCTTGAACATCAAGCCCAAGTGGATGATGCCCGTGAAGGCGCACAGCAGGCCCATGCCATAGATGAATGGGGCCTTGATGATTTTGAGTTGGGCTGTGGTCTCACCGGTCTCCAGGAAGTCACCACCCGTTTTCCACATCAGCCAGCCCAGCGCAATCAGGGACACAGCACACAGCAGGTGCACCAGCGCGCGCTGGATTTTTTTGACGAAATCAGGAAGGTAGGGGTCCATGGAGTCGAACACCACGTGTTCGCCGCGCTCGGACACCAGGGGCAGGGCGCCGAAGATGACAACCACCATCAACAACTCGGTCAGCTCCAGTGAACCGGTGATCGAGTTGTCAAGGAGTTTGCGTCCGCCGACATCGAGGAAAGTGAGCACCATGATCGCAAACAGCGCGATCCCGGCCAGCAGCCCGCAAAGGGTTTCAAGCAATTTTTTCAAAACGAGGGTCTTTCAAATTCAAAAGCGGTCCCCTCGTCAAGACGGGGACCGCCAGTCATGCCATGTGCCCGCATGGGCAAAGATGGCCTTACTTCTCCAGTTTGGCGATTTCGGCGCGGAAGTCGGCCAGCACCTTGGCCGGATTCTTCAGACCTTTGCCTTCAGCAGCCTTGACCCAGGCTTGCTCCAGGGGGGCCGTCTTGTCTTTGAATTCCTTGACGAATTTGGCGTCAGCCTTGGTGATGACCACGCCGTTGGCTTGCATCAGTGCGAAAGCACGGCGGTCCACCTTGTCCCAGCCACGGCCGAAGATGCGGGCAGCGGTTTCGCCAGAGATCTCGTCCACGGCCTTCTTGTCCTCGGGCGAGAGCTTGTCGTACTTGGCCTGGTTCATCATGAAGACGAAACTGGTGTTGTACATGCCGCCTGGGAAGGTGGTGGCATGTTTGATGATCTTGTCGATCTTGAACGATTCGGTGGATTCGGCCGGGAACAGTGTGCCATCCATCACGCCGCTGGACAGCAACTCATAGGAGTCCGGTGCGGGTTTGAGGGTCACGTTCATGTTCAGGGCTTTGGACATTTCGTTGACCATGCCGCCGCCCACGCGGAACTTCAGACCCGACAGGTCGTCGATCTTGGTGATGGCACGCTTGGTGTTGAACACGATGCCGGGGCCGTGTGTGAACAGGCTGATGACTTTGACGCCGGGATGCTCGGCAGCGAACTCGGGGTGCTTGCCACTGATGCGGCTGAAAGCCACCGAGATGGTTTCAGCGCTGTTGCCCAGGAAGGGCAGCTCGGCCATCTGGGGGGTGATGAAGCGGCCTGGGGTGTAACCGTGAACGGTGTAGGACAGGTCGGCCAGGCCATTTTTGACGGCATCGTAGGTGCCTGGGGCTGGGGTCACGCCACGGGGCAGGATGTTGCACTTGACGCGGCCTTTGGTGTTGGCTTCCAGCAGATCACACCATTCCTTTTGAGCCATGCTGGCGGTGTGGGTCGGGGGCAACCAGCTCGAAGCCGTCAGCACGGTTTGCGCTTGGGCGCTGCCAGCCAGACCAGCCAAAGCGGCCATGGACAAGGAAATCAGGTTTTTTTTCATCGCGGACTCCACGCAAGTTGGTTGCAAAACATCACATCATCTGTTCTTGGTCAGACGGTGCGCCATGCTAACCCTTATTGGCCGACCGATTGGTCGGTGAATTCCCGGGGGTAGGATATGCAAAAAGTGCTTGTAGAGAGCATGTAAAATGCGAACGATCGTGCTTTTTTGTGTGTATGTCGAGACATCGGCGCACAACTTGATGCACAATTGACGTTTACGTTAACGTCAATTGATTTCAGGCTTTCAAAATCAATCCAATCGGAGATGCTTTCATGAAAATTCTTGTTCCCGTGAAACGGGTGGTGGACTACAACGTCAAAGTGCGTGTCAAGTCGGACAACAGCGGCGTGGACATCGCCAACGTCAAGATGAGCATGAACCCCTTTGACGAAATTGCCGTCGAAGAAGCCGTGCGCCTCAAAGAAAAAGGCCTGGCCACCGAGGTGATCGCGGTCTCCTGTGGCGTGACCCAGTGCCAGGAAACCCTGCGCACCGCCATGGCCATCGGTGCTGACCGCGGCATCCTGGTCGAGACCGCAGCCGATCTGGACCTGCAGCCCTTGGCTGTGGCCAAGCTGCTCAAGGCCCTGGTCGACAAAGAACAACCCGGCCTGATCATTTTGGGCAAGCAGGCCATTGACGACGACTGCAACCAGACCGGCCAGATGCTGGCTGCATTGGCAGACCTGCCCCAGGCGACTTTTGCTTCCAAGGTCGAGATCGTGGACGGCAAAGCCCAGGTGACCCGTGAAATCGACGGCGGTCTGGAGACCCTGGCGATTGCCCTGCCAGCGGTGGTGACCACCGATCTGCGCCTGAACGAGCCACGCTATGTGACCTTGCCCAACATCATGAAGGCCAAGAAAAAGCAGCTCGACACCTTCAAGCCCGAAGACCTGGGCGTCGATGTGGCCCCCCGCATCAAGACCCTCAAGGTGGCAGAACCTGCCAAGCGCAGCGCCGGCATCAAGGTGCCCGATGTCGCCACACTGGTGGACAAGCTCAAGAACGTGGCCAAAGTGATCTAAGGACCGAAGAACATGACATCCCTTGTTATTGCCGAACACGACAACGCCTCGATCAAAGGCGCTACCTTGAACACCGTCACGGCTGCCGTTGCTTGCGGTGGTGACGTGCACGTGCTCGTCGCGGGCCACAACGCCGCTGCTGCAGCCGCTGCTGCTGCGCAAATTGCTGGCGTGGCCAAAGTGATCCACGCCGACAGCGAAGCCCTGGCCCATGGCCTGGCCGAGAACGTTGCAGCGCAGGTCTTGGCCATCGCTGGCAACTACAGCCACATCCTGTTTCCCGCCACCGCAGGCGGCAAGAACGTGGCCCCCCGCGTCGCCGCCAAGCTGGACGTGGCGCAAATTTCCGACATCACCAAAGTGGACTCGGCCGACACTTTCGAGCGCCCGATCTACGCAGGCAATGCGATTGCCACCGTGCAGTCCACCGACGCGACCAAAGTGATCACCGTGCGCACGACCGGCTTTGACGCCGCAGCGGCCACCGGTGGCTCGGCTGCCGTGGAAAGCGCAGCAGCCCAGGCCGACAGCGGCAAGAGCAGCTTCAAGGGCAGCGAGATCGCCAAGAACGACCGCCCCGAGTTGACGGCAGCCAAGATCATCGTCTCGGGCGGCCGCGCTTTGGGCAGCAGCGAGAAGTTCAACGAAGTGATGACGCCTCTGGCCGACAAGCTGGGCGCCGCCATCGGTGCCAGCCGTGCTGCAGTGGATGCCGGTTACGCCGCCAACGACCTGCAAGTGGGCCAGACCGGCAAGATTGTGGCGCCTCAGCTGTACATCGCCGCCGGTATCTCGGGCGCGATCCAGCACCTGGCGGGCATGAAGGACTCCAAGGTGATCGTGGCGATCAACAAGGACCCTGAAGCCCCGATCTTCAGTGTGGCGGACTTCGGCCTCGAAGCTGATCTGTTTGCTGCTGTGCCTGAACTGACCAACGCACTGTGATCTTTTGAAGACCGCAAAAAAGGCCTCACTCAGAGGCCTTTTTTGCACCTGAACCCAGCCTTACCGGAGACTTTCATGAGCTACACCGCACCTCTCAAGGACATGCTTTTCAACATCGAGCATCTGGCCCGCATCGACCAGATCGCGCAGATTCCCGGCTTTGAAGACGCCGGTCTGGAAACCGCGCAAGCGGTGCTGGAGGAGTGCGGCAAGCTCAACGCCGAAGTGATCGCGCCGCTGAACTGGGAAGGGGACAAGAACCCTTCTTTCCACCACGACGGCAACCAGGTCACGACCACGCCCGGCTTCAAGGACGCCTACAAGCAGTTCACCGAAGGCGGCTGGCAAAGCCTGCAGCACCCGGCCGACTTCGGCGGCCAGGGCTTGCCCAAGACCATCGGCGCGGCTTGCGGCGAAATGCTCAACTCGGCCAACATGAGCTTTGCGCTGTGCCCCATGCTGACCGATGGCGCCATTGAGGCCCTGTTGACAGCAGGCTCGGACGAGCTCAAAGCCACCTACCTGGAAAAGCTGATCTCCGGCGAATGGACCGGCACCATGAACCTGACCGAGCCCCAGGCCGGTTCGGACCTGGCCGCCGTGCGTACACGCGCAGAGCCTTTGCCTGACGGCACCTACAAGGTGTTCGGCACCAAGATTTTCATCACCTACGGTGAGCACGACATGGCCGAGAACATCGTGCACCTGGTGCTGGCCCGTGTGCAGGGTGCGCCCGAAGGTGTGAAGGGCATCAGCCTGTTCGTGGTGCCCAAATTCATGGTCAAGGCCGATGGTTCCTTGGGGGAGCGCAACGACGTGCATTGCGTCTCGATTGAGCACAAGATGGGCATCAAGGCCAGCCCCACGGCGGTGTTGCAGTATGGCGACGGCATGGCGGCGAGCATTGCAGACAGCACCGGACCCGGCGCTGTGGGCTACCTGGTCGGCGAAGAAAACCGTGGCCTCGAATACATGTTCATCATGATGAACGCCGCCCGCTATGCGGTGGGTGTGCAGGGCATCTCGATCGCCGAACGCGCTTACCAAAAAGCGGTGCAGTACGCCCGTGACCGCGTGCAAAGCCGCCCGGTCGATGGCAGCTTGCCCGCAGCTGGCCCCATCATTCATCACCCCGATGTGCGCCGCATGCTCATGACCATGCGCGCTTACACCGAAGGCTGCCGCTCGCTGGCTTCTGTGGCTGCTGCCGCCTATGACGCGGCGCACCACCACCCCGATGCCGAGGTGCGCAAGCAAAACCAGTCCTTCTACGAATTCATGGTGCCGCTGGTCAAGGGCTACAGCACCGAGATGAGCCTGGAAGTGACCAGCCTGGGTGTGCAGGTGCATGGCGGCATGGGCTTCATCGAAGAAACCGGTTGCGCCCAGTACTACCGCGACGCCAAGATCCTGACGATCTACGAGGGCACTACTGCCATCCAGGCCAACGACCTGGTGGGGCGCAAGACCTCACGCGATGGTGGCCAGACCGCCAAAGCCCTGGCCGATCAGGTGGCCCAGACCGAAGCGCAATTGGCTGCTTCGTCCAGTGCCGACGCGCAAGCCATGGCCCGTCGCCTGAAGGCCGCCCGCGAAGCCTTCGTCGATGTGGTCAACTTTGTTGCGGGCAACACCAAGGCCAAGCCCAACGACGTGTTTGCAGGCAGCGTGCCATACCTGATGCTCACCGGCAACCTGATGGCTGGCTGGCAGATGGGCCGCGCCATGCTGGTGGCGTTGAGCCCCGAAGCGCAGGCGCAAGACGCGGCCTTCATGGTCAGCAAAGTCACCACGGCGCGCTTCTATGCAGACCACATCCTGTCCAAGGTGCCCGGCATCCGCGACAGCATCGTGGAAGGGGCAGGCAGCGTGACCGAGTTGGCACTTGACGCGTTCTGATCCCGTTGGCATGTCACCCCGCAGACAGCCCCGCAAGGGGCTTGTCTTTGACAATGCAGCATCAAGATTGAGGAGACCCCATGTCCAAGTTGCCCGCCGTTCTGGCGAAATTGCCTTTCCCTGTCATTGCTTCGCCCCTGTTCATCATCAGCAACCCCAAGCTCGTGATTGAGCAGTGCAAGGCCGGGGTGGTGGGTTCCATGCCCGCGCTCAATGCCCGGCCTGCTGCGCAGCTGGAAGACTGGCTGGCCGAGATCACCGAGACCCTGGCCGCCTACAACGCGGCCAACCCTGACAAGCCCGCCGCGCCGTTTGCGATCAACCAGATCGTGCACAAGAGCAACGACCGGCTGGAGCACGACATGGCGCTGTGCGTGAAGTACAAGGTGCCGGTCATCATCACCTCGCTGGGTGCGCGTGAGGAAATCAACCAGGCCGCCCACAGCTATGGCGGCGTGGTGATGCACGATGTGATCAACAACAAGTTTGCCCACAAGGCCATCGAAAAAGGTGCGGACGGCCTGATCGCTGTGGCTGCCGGTGCGGGTGGTCACGCGGGCGTGAAGAGCCCCTTTGCCCTGATCCAGGAAATCCGCCAGTGGTTCGACGGCCCGGTGGCGCTGTCGGGCTCGATCGCCACGGGCGACGCCATTTTGGCCGCCCAGGCCATGGGGGCTGACTTTGCTTACATGGGCTCGGCGTTCATCGCCACCCACGAAGCACGCGCAGCCGAAGAGTACAAACAGGCCATCGTCGACTGCAACTCGGACGATGTGGTCTACAGCAACCTCTTCACCGGCGTGCATGGCAACTACTTGGCGCCGTCGATCCGTGCTGCCGGTCTGGACCCCGACAACCTGCCCGAGTCGGACCCGAGCAAGATGAACTTTGGTGGCGATGCCAAGAAGGCCTGGAAAGACATCTGGGGTTGTGGTCAGGGCATTGGCGCGGTGAGCGCCGTGGTCAGCACGGCCGAGCTGGTGGCGCGTCTCAAGCGCGAGTACCAGGCTGCACGTGCGCGTCTGGCGCTTTGAAACATTGAGCACAGTTGCCCTCTCCACCGAGCAGCGCCCTTCGGGGCGCTCTTTTTTGCTCGACTTGCTCAAGGCCGTCGCTTGTCTGCTGATTGTTTTGCACCACTTGGCCTTTTACGGCCCGATGTCAGATGTGGTGTTCCAGGCATGGCCTCGGCTCATCAATGAGTTGTATGACCATGGGCGTCTGGCTGTTCAGGTGTTCCTTGTGTGCTCCGGATTCCTGACGGCGGCCAGCTTGCAGAAAAAGCAAAGTTTGGATTGGCGCCAGGCTTTGCCGATGATCAGGCACCGCTACTTGCGCCTGGTCATCCCCTATTTGATGGCGCTCAGTGCCACGGTGCTGGTGACGGAGTGGATTCGACCTGAATTCGATTTTGCGAGTCTGTCTGCCACGCCCGACTGGGGACAGGCGTGGGCCCACATCGCTTTGATGGAGCACTTGCTGGGCATGGAGTCCTTGTCGGCAGGTGTCTGGTATGTCGCGATCGATTTTCAGCTTTATCTGCTCGTATTGATCTCGCTGGTGGTGGTGAACCGCTTTGTGGTGCAGCGCGCCAGTTTGCGTGCCAACCGTGTGCTTTGGCAGGTGTGGCTGGTGCTGACGCTGTTGTCCTTGATCCGGTGGAGCCTGAATGACGATCTGGATATTTATGGCCTGTATTACTTTGGCGCTTATGGGTTGGGGCTACTGGCTTTCAGGGCCAGGCAAAGCCGCATTCCACTCAAGGGTTGGGTAATCCTGACCCTCATGGGTTTGCTGGCGCTGTGGGTGGATCCGCGCTGGCGGGTCACAACGGCCTGGAGTGTGGCGCTGCTCCTGGCCTCTGCGCCAGATCGCTGGTCTGCCGTGCCTGCAGCCCCGGGGATATGGCGTCAGGGCGTTCAACGCCTGTCCCGGATTTCGTATTCGGTCTTCATGATCCACTACGCCGTCAGCCTGCTGGTCAGTGCTCTGGTGACGGCCTTCTGGCCCGAGAGCGTGCTGGCCAATGGGCTGGGCATGCTCGTGGCCGTGCTCGGCGCGGTGCTGGCTGGCGCAGGTCTTTACCAGCTGACAGAAAAAAAACCCCAGGACTGGCGTCACTGGGGGATGGCTGTCGGGATTTTCATGACCAGCGTGGCGCTGGCCATGAAGATGTCAGCCTGAGGCTTTGACCTTGGCTGTGATGTAGGCCAGGGCTTCTTCCACCTGGTCGATCAGGATCAGGCACAGGTCACCCACAGACAGGCGAGCCAGGGCGGTGTCAATCGCATTGAACTCGCCCTGAATGGCTTGCACATGGCGTGTGCGCGAAGCACCCACCAGGCCCTGGCGCAGCAGCTCAACCACCTCGCCATCGGCACGGCCGCGTTGGCATGCGTCCTGGTAGAGCACCACATCGTCAAAGGCCTGACCCAGGATCTTGGTCTGGTCTCGGATGTCTTCGTCGCGGCGGTCGCCCGCACCGCTGATCACGGCCACGCGCTTTTGGGCGGGCATGTTGTCCACGGCATTGACCAGGGCCTGGATGGCGTCCGGGTTGTGGCCGTAGTCGGCGATCAGGGTGGCACCTTTGTAGTCAAACACGTTGAAGCGGCCGGGCACACCCTGGATGTCGCTGATGAAGGTGGCCAGGCCTTGCGCGATGGCGTCCCACGACACATCCACGGCCCAGGCGGCACCGATGGCCGCCAGCACGTTCTCGGTCTGGAAGCCAATTTGGCCATTGCGGGTCAGCGGCACCTGTGACAGAGGGATGCGGAAAATCTGCTTGCCTTTTTGGGCCACGATGGCGCCGTCATCCACAAAGATCACGCGCTTGCCCTGGGCCCGGTGGGCGGCCAGAGCGGGCTGGTTCACATCGAGGGCGAAGAAGGTCACATCGCCTGGGCAGTGGGGGGCCATGGCCGCCACTGCGGGGTCAGCCGCGTTGAGCACGGCCATGCCGTCACGCTCGACGTTGAGCACGATCACGCGCTTGAGCACCGACAGGTCTTCGAGCGTGGTGATGTAGTTCAGGCCCAGGTGGTCACCCGCGCCCATGTTGGTCACGATGGCCACTTTGCAGCGGTCAAAGGCCAAGCCTTCGCGCAGCAGGCCGCCGCGTGCGGTTTCGAACACGGCAGCGTCCACTTCAGGGTGCATCAGCACATTGCGTGCGCTGCGGGGCCCGCTGCAGTCGCCACTGTCGGTCTGGCGGCCATTGACGTACACACCGTCGGTGTTGGTCATGCCCACGCGCAGGCCCTGGGCCTTGATGAGGTGAGCCGTCAGGCGCACGGTGGTGGTTTTGCCATTGGTGCCCGTCACGGCGATCACCGGAATGCGGCCATTCTCGCCATGGGGGAACATCTGGTCGATCACGACCTGGCCCACATCGCGGCCTTTGCCATATGAAGGGGTGATGTGCATGCGCAGGCCGGGTGCTGCATTGACTTCGACGATGCCGCCGTGCTGTTCTTCCAGGGGGCGCTGGACTGACTCGCACACCACGTCCACACCGCAAATGTCCAGGCCCACCATCTGGGCTGCAGCCACCACACGGGCGGTCACTTCGGGGTGGACTTCGTCCGTCACGTCGGTGGCAGTGCCGCCGGTGGACAGGTTGGCGTTGTTGCGCAGGATGACGCGGCGGCCCTTTTCGGGCACCGATTCGGGCTCCAGGCCTTGCTCGTGCAGGCGCCCGATGGCGATGTCGTCAAAACGAATCTTGGTCAGCGAGGTCGCATGGCCCACGCCCCGGCGCGGGTCGGCGTTGACCTGGTCGACCAGCTGGCGCACGGTGTGCGTGCCGTCGCCCACCACGAGCGGTGGCTCACGGCGTGCCGCAGCCACCAGCTTGTCGCCCACCACCAGCAGGCGGTAATCGTGGCCAGGCAGGTATTTTTCAACCATCACGTTGCCATAGCGTTCGGCGGTTTTGTAGGCCTTGTCAAACGCTTCACGCTCGGTGATGTTGACGGTGACGCCTTTGCCCTGGTTGCCATCCTGCGGCTTGACGACCACGGGCAGGCCAATGTCCAGAGCCACCGTCCAGGCGTCTTCGAGTGAGGTGGCCGGACGCCCCAAAGGCACCGGCACACCCGCTGCATGCAGCAGGCTTTTAGTGAGGTCCTTGTCTTGCGCGATCGATTCGGCAATGGCGCTGGTGGTGTCGATTTCGGCCGCCTGGATGCGTCGCTGCTTGGCGCCCCATCCAAACTGCACCAGGCTGCCCTGGGTCAGTCGGCGAAACGGAATGCCCCGGACCACCGCCGCGTCGACGATCGAGCCGGTGGATGGGCCCAGACGGTCGTCTTCGTCGAGTTCGTGCAGTTGGGCCAGTGCCGCTTCCAGGTCAAAGGCCTGGCCTGTCAGGGCGGCTTGGCAGAGCTTTTCGGCCAATTCCAGTGCCAGACGGCCAACGGATTCTTCGGTGTATTCGACCGCCACCTGGTAGGTGCCGGCGACCTCGGTGGGGGTGGTGCGGCTGAAGGTGACAGGGCAACCGGCTTGCGATTGCAAGCCCAGGGTCACTTTTTCCAGAGCGTGCGCCAAGCTGGCGGCTTGTCCCGGGCGGCTGCCTTCGATGGTGCCGACTTCCGGAAAAATCCGGCGCAGCTGCTGTTCAACCGCAGGCGACAAGGTGCACTCTGCCGAAGGGCAGGTCACGATGGCTTCAATGGCCGTATGCCGGCTCCACAAATTGGGGCCGCGCAAGGCGCGAATTCTTGACACTTCCATGAACCAGTGTTCCTGTCGTTCGACTCAGATGGAGGGGGTGTTCTGGCCGTAGCTCTTGACGCCGGCGCGGATCATGTCAGCTGGCGTGTCCAGCGCCCACGCAGCACAGGCTGCGATCAGCATGTCATCGGTGCTGAGTTGACCGCCTTTGAGCAAGCGGGCCACAGCCGGACGATGGATGGACAGCACTTCGGTCTGGGTGTCACCCTGCGCCAGGATGAGTTGTCCATCACGCCAGAACGCAGCACGCCCACCATCTTGGCGGTGCGCAAGCAGACGTGGTTCGTCTTCTGACGGGGCGTAAAAAATCACACCGCCATCGCTGTATTGCGCCAGATCAGCCACGGCCTCGTCGGCTGCATTGAGGACGGCGTAGCCGTTGCCCAGCACCAGGTCAATCTGGGTGCGGACGTAAGTTGGGATCTTTTCGTCCGGCCCGGCATAGAGATCTTCCAGTCCTGCGGCCTTGGGCATGCGCGTGACGATGCCTACCTGGCAACGGTCGTACGGGATGCCTTGCTCCATCAGGTGGCGGACGTCGCTCTCGAACACGGCAGCTTGTACCGAGCGGTTGATGAGCAGGCGCTGGGCCTGCTCGAAATCCATGGCCCTGCTCGTTTGCAGGCAGCGCTGGTCCAGGTACAGACCGTCGGCGCAGGCCAGGCCGGTGTGCAGGCCCTTGATGTGCAGCAGCCAGGCGGTGAGCTTGGCGCTGCGTGTGGTGTCGCCGTCGCCCATGATGCCCACGACCGGGATGCGGCCGTTGTCTGACGAAGGGATCAGGTGCTCTGAGATGGCCTCGCCCACGGGGCGCGCCTGACCCACGGCAGGGTTCAGGTGCATCAGCAGGCTGGGGCCGGCATTGACTTCGACGATGACGCCACCCACGCTGGCCAGAGGCTGGGTGATGTCCGGAGAGACCACGTCCACACCTGCAATGTCCAGGCCCACCACGCGGGCGGCCAGCACAGCCTGGCTGGCCACATCCGGGTGGACTTCGTCGGTCACGTCGGTGGTCATGTTGCCGGTGCGCTTGACCAGCACCTGGCGACCGGCTTCAGGCACGCTGTCGGGGGTCAGGCCCTGGCGCTGGAGCTCCAGCGTTTCAGGGCTGTCGCTGCGCAGTCGTACCCGCTCCAGAGGCAGGCTGCCGTCGCTGCCGCGTCGGGGATCGGAGTTGATCTGCAGCTCCACCAGTTCATGCACGGTGTGCTGGCCATCGCCTTGCACACTCGCGGTTTCGCCTCTGGTGGCCGCGACCACGCGGTCGCCAACCACCAGCAGGCGGTGTTCCACACCCTGGATGAATTGCTCGACGATGACCTCGCTGCCTTGTTCCTGGGCCACCAGGTAAGCGGCTTCGATGTCGGCTTGCTCACGCAGGTCGAGCGAGACACCACGTGCGCGGTTGCCGTCGCTGGGCTTGACGCAGACGGGTACGCCGATGTCCTGCGCCGCTTGCCAGGCTGCAGCTGGGGACTCGACCACGATGCCCTCAGGTACGGGAATGCCGCACATGGTCAGCAGCCGCTTGGTCAGGTCCTTGTCTTTGGAGATGCCCTCGGCAATGGCGCCGGTGCGGTCGGTCTCGGCCGTCCAGATGCGGCGCTGGTTGACGCCATGACCCAGCTGAACCAGGTTGCCCGCATTGAGGCGGATGAAGGGGATGCGCCGCTCGATGGCGGCTTCGACGATGCTGGCGGTACTGGGGCCGACACACAGGCTGTCGACCATGTCGGTCAGGCGGGCCACAGCGGCTGGCACGTCAAAAGGCGTGTCGTGGATGGCCGCCAGAATCAGCTCGCGTGCCGTTTCAAGGGCGGCACGGCCCACGTCTTCGTGGTCTGTGCGGATCACAACCTTGTAGACGCCGCGTGGCCCCGCTTCACGGGCCTTGCCGAATCCGGTGGGCATGCCCGCCAGGGTCTGCAATTCGAGGCTCACATGTTCGAGGATGTGGCCGGTCCAGGTGCCGTTGTCCAGCCGCTGGAAGAAGCCGCCGCGCACACCCGGGGTGCAGCGGTGCTCGATCATGGTGGGCAACCAGGCCTTGAGCCGGTCGTTGAAACCGGGCAAGGTGTTGGACGGGAAGTCTTCGAGCTCGCCGATGTCGATCAGGGCTTCGATGACGGGACGGTACGTCCAGATGTTGGGTCCGCGCAGATAGGTCATGCGCAGGAACAGGATGTCTTTGACGCTCATGAAAAATGGGCTCGGCGATACAATGGCCGACCATTCAAGGTTCCGGCTTTTCTCTCAGTGATGACTGGGTGCATGGGCATAAACGGCGCCGTTTATCAATCGGAAGATTTCGTGGTGCCGGGAGAACCCGGTCCGCTTCAGGTTTGTATTACATGACTCCAAACACATCCTCTGCGTCACGTCCGGTCATTCCGGATGCTTGGCTTATGGAGGTCAAAGCATTGTTTCAACCTGATGAAAACGTCTCAGCCTTTCTTGAAGTTGACCTGAACAAGGCACTGAAGTTCGCAAAAACTGCCCTTATTTTGACCGATCAACGGCTCCTGACGCGCTTTGAAGATCAAAAAAACTGGCAAAGTTGGGACTTGACGCCTCATTTAACGCTGAAACTGAGTGACCACGCGGGTGTGGGGTCTCTCGAATTGATCGATGGCGCCCAGCGGCTGGCCGTCTGGCGCTTCACTTTGGGCCTGCAGGCCGCTGCCTCCCGCATGGTGGGCCAGTTGGAGCTGCACAAGAGTCAGGATGCCGGTGGCGTGCCCCTGCAAAAACGCCTGTCCGGCTCGGTGTGTCCGGTGTGCCAGTCTGTGCTGAGCGAAGACGATGCGGAATGCGCGAGTTGTGGTCGGGAAGACCTGACCCCCCCTTCGACCTGGACGCTGCTCAAGCTGTGGCGTTTTGCCCGGCCTTACCGCCAATCCTTGTTGTCGGGCTTTTTGCTCACGCTCGCTGCCACAGCGGCGACGCTGGTGCCGCCTTACCTGACGATGCCGTTGATGGACGAGATCCTGATCCCGTACCAGAGCGGCAAACCGATTGACCCCACCCAGGTGTCCTGGTATTTGCTGGGCCTGCTGGGCTCGGCCCTGCTGGCCTGGGGGCTGGGCTGGGCCAAGACCTACATCCTGGCACTGGTGTCCGAGCGCATCGGTGCCGATTTGCGCACCACCACTTACCAGCATCTGCTGAACCTGTCGCTGGAATACTTTGGCGAGCGGCGCACGGGGGACCTGATTGCCCGCATTGGCAACGAGACCGACCGCATCAACGTGTTCCTGTCGCTGCACCTGCTCGATTTCGCCACCGATGTGCTGATGATCGCGATGACGGCAGTGATCCTGATTTCCATCAATCCGACGCTGGCAGCGGTGACCTTGCTGCCGCTGCCCTTCATTGGCTGGCTGATCCATGTGGTGCGTGAGAAGCTGCGCACCGGCTTCGAGAAAATCGACCGGGTCTGGGCCGAGGTCACCAACGTGCTGGCCGACACCATCCCGGGCATCCGGGTGGTGAAAGCTTTTGCCCAGGAAGACCGCGAGGCCCAGCGCTTCAAGGACGCCAACCGCCACAACCTGCAGGTCAACGACCGGCTCAACCGGGTCTGGTCGCTGTTTTCTCCCACCGTGACGCTCATGACCGAAGTGGGTTTGCTGGTGGTCTGGGGCTTTGGCATCTGGCTGGTGGCCCACGACAAGATCACGGTGGGCGTGATGACCGCGTTTTTGGCCTACATCGGGCGTTTTTACACCCGGCTGGATTCCATGAGCCGCATCGTCTCGCACACCCAGAAAGCGGCCTCGGGCGCCAAACGCATTTTTGACATCCTGGACCAGGTCTCCAGCGTGCCTGAGCCGACAAATCCGGTGGCCTTGCCCGCCAAGGTGACAGGGCACATCGTGGTGCGTGACGCGGGCTTCCGCTATGGCAACCGGGCCGTGATCCGCCAGCTCAACCTCGACATCCAGCCCGGTCAGATGATTGGCCTGGTGGGGCACAGCGGCTCCGGCAAGAGCACACTGGTCAACCTGATTTGCCGCTTTTATGACCTGAGCGAAGGTGCCATCGAGCTCGACGGCGTGGACATCCGCCAGCTCAAGATCGCGGATTACCGCCGCCAGATTGGCCTGGTGCTGCAGGAACCCTTCCTCTTCTTTGGCACCATCGCGGACAACATTGCCTATGGCAAACCCGAGGCCACACGAGAGGAAATCGTGGCGGCCGCCCGCGCCGCGCACGCCCATGAGTTCATCCTGCGGATGCCGCAGGGTTACGACTCGCTGGTGGGGGAGCGTGGGCAAGGTTTGTCGGGTGGAGAGCGCCAGCGCATCTCGATTGCCCGGGCCTTGCTGATCAACCCGCGCATCCTGATCCTGGACGAGGCCACCTCGGCCGTGGACACCGAAACCGAAAAGGAAATCCAGCGGGCGCTGGACAACCTGGTGCGCGGGCGCACGACCATTGCCATTGCCCACCGCCTGTCGACCTTGCGCAAGGCCGATCGCCTGGTGGTGATGGACAAAGGCCTGGTGGTCGAAGAGGGCTCGCACGACGAGCTCATGCAAACCCAAGGCGCTTACTGGCGTCTTTACGAAGCCCAGCAACGGCAAGCCGAAGCGGAAGGTGCTGTGCTCGGATTGGGTCAAGCTGAAGGAGTGACGGCATGAGCGGTGATTTGCAACGCAATGCGCTGGGCCACTGGGTCTGGACCGATGTCCAGGGGCAGCGCCACGAGCAGGTGGTGGTGGTGAGGGCCTATCCTGTCACTGCGCCCGATCTGGGGGTGGGCGTGATGGACGACGAAGGCCATGAGTTGGCCTGGTTCGATCGTCTGGACGAGGTGGAGGATGGACTGCAGGCGCGCTTGCGTGAAGCCATGCAGGAGCGTGAATTTTTGCCCGAAATACAGCAGCTCCAAGGGGTGAGCAGTCTGGTCACGCCCAGCACCTGGACGGTTGTCACCGACCGTGGCACGACCCGCTTCATGCTCAAGGGCGAAGAAGACATCCGGCGCCTCACGGGCCGCGTGCTGTTGATCAACGATGCCGATGGTGTTCAGTACCTGATCCGCGACCTGGCGGCCATGGACCGCCATTCACGCAAGCTGCTGGACCGTTTCCTTTAGGCCCTCAAGGGACAGGCTTGCAGCTGGCAAAAACGTCCAGCTGGCGCTGGTAGGCGCTGGTGTGCACGCCTGCCAGACCCAGCACCGAGTGAAAGTAGTGGTCATGGCTCAGAGGCGCATCGGCTTTTTCTTGCAGGCAGTGGCTGCTGATCTGTCGCTGGCTTGCAAAGCCGGTCGAAAACCAGTTGATCCAGGGCACGCGTTTTTGCACATCGGGTGCCACCGAATAGGGCAGGCCATGCAGGTAGAGGTTGTTCTCGCCCAGTGATTCACCATGGTCGGCCACGTACATCAGCGCTGACGGGGTCTTTTGCTGTTGCAGCCATTGCAGTGTCTGTGCCAGGAAATGGTCGGTGTAGAGAATGGTGTTGTCGTAGGCGTTGACCACTTGCTCGCGTGAGCACTCTTGCAGGGCATTGCTGGTGCATTCAGGCTGGAACTTCTTGAAACGGGCCGGTACACGCTTGTAATAGGCCGGGCCATGGCTACCCATCTGGTGCATGAAAATCACGGTGCCTTTGGCACGCCGCTCGGCAGGCAACTGACTGATGCGTTTTTGCAAATCGTGCAGCATCACTTCGTCGTGGCACTCCCCATCGTCGCAGTAGGGGCTGACTTTCAGGTCGGCCGTGCTCACGTTGGGGACACGGTCGCAAACGCCTTTGCAGCCCGACTGGTTGTCGATCCAGAGCACGGCCAGTCCCGCACGGTCGAGCACGTCAGGCAGGCTTTCGTGGTTGGTTTGGCGTTGGCCGAACGCTTCGCGCCCGAGGTGTGAAAACATGCAGGGCACGGAGGCTGCCGTGCTGGTGCCGCAGGACCACACATTGCGCAGACTGATCACTTTGGCTTGCGCCAGACGGGGGGTGGTGTCTCGCTCGTAGCCATTGATGCCGAAATTGCCCATGCGGGCGGTTTCGCCCAGGACCACCACGATGGTGGCCGGCGTTTGCCCTGGCTGCAAGGTGAACTGAGCGTCTTCACCCAGAGGCAGCAGGGTGGTGTCGTTGCGCTGAAAAGGTTGTGCCGCCACCCAGCCCACTGAAAAGAAGCTGTTGAGGGGGTTGATCAGGTAGCGTACCTGGTTGTGGTTGCGCATGACCGAAGCAAAGTCCTGGTAGATGGCCAGCAGGCTGAGCACCATCACCGCCAGCGAGAGCACCAGAGACAGACCATTGGTGAGCAGCTGCTTGCCCAGGTTCAGGCGTTTGACGGGGGTTCGCCAGACCCACCATGCGGGCAGCGCCGCCAGCACCGCGAACGCAACGAACATCCGCCAGTTCAGCAGGTCAGCGGCTTCGCGCGGGTCTGTTTGGGTGACGTTTTCGATCATGGTGGGATCGATCACGATGCCATAGCTGAGCATGAAATAAGCGCCCGATGCGGCGCTGACCAGGAACAGCGTGAGCACGGGTTTGAGCATCCAGGGCCAGTTGAGCAGACTCAGCAGGCTGTGGATCACCCCTGCAATCAGGCAGCCCATGCCGATGCTGAACAGCACGCCGCGCAGGCCTGTGACATCGGGCAACAGACTCAGTTGGCGCCACAAAGGCACGTTGCCCAGGATGACCAGCCAAAGCGTCACCGCCAGCGTCAACGTCAGCGGATGCAGGCCAGTGCGCGGTGAATTACCGAAAGGGAATCGGATCATGGAAAGCAGAGAAAAGAGATAACGCGATTGTCCCTCAGTTGCCCGATCCAGTGATTCCCCTTGTCTACAAAGGCCAGACCGAGCCCATCTCCGGCACGACAGCACGCCATTTGATTTCATGCTCGATGCGTTGGCGCAGCATGTCGGAGGCTTCCCGTTCGCCATGCACCACATAAATCTGCCCCGGGGCACTGGGCATTTTGTGCAACCAGGACACCAGCTGGTTGCCATCGGCGTGGGCCGAAGCCGATTCGATCTGCACCACCTCGGCTCGTACCGCCACATCCTGGCCGTGGATGCGTACGGTGCTGCGGCCACTGGCCAATGTTGCGCCGCGCGTACCTGGGGCCTGATAACCGGTCAGGATGATCATGTTGCGGTGGTCTCCCGCGTAATTGGCCAGATGGTGTAATACCCGCCCCCCTGTGGCCATGCCGCTGGCCGCCAGGATCACCATCGGGCCGTGCCGTGCGGCCAGGGACTTGGATTGCTCGGGCGTTTCAAGCATGGTGGCCACCCGATCCATGGCATGGACTTCGGCGAGGTTCAGCCGGTGCTCGCCCATGTGCCGCTCAAACAGGGCGGTCGTGTGGATGGCCATCGGGCTGTCCAGGAAAATGGGCAGACTTTTGGGCAGCTCACCGGCTGCCTTGAGCTGGGCAATCGTGTGGAGCACGGCCTGTGCCCGGCCTACTGCGAACACGGGCACAACGGCGACCCCTCCGCGCTTGGCCAGTTTTTGCAACAAAGGCCCCAGCTCGGCAAACAGTTTTTCCTGAGGATGCTGGCGATCGCCATAGGTGGATTCGATCAGCACAGTGTCCGCTTGCGGCGGTGGCTCGGGCGGGTTCATCAGGGTGTCGTCCGGGCGGCCCAGATCGCCTGAGAACAGGATGCGGCGCCCCGCCACTTCGAGCAGCAGACTGGCTGCGCCCAGAATGTGCCCTGCCGGTTGCAGGCGGGCTTTCCATCCGCGAATGGGCTCAAACCATTGCCCCTGGTGTTCGGCACGCAGTTGCTTCAGGCTGTCCAGGGCATCCTGCTTGGTGTAGAGCGGCAGGGCAGGGGAGTGTTTTGAAAAACCGTGCCGGTTGGCAAAAAAAGCATCTTCTTCCTGGATGTGCCCGCTGTCGGGCAGCAGGATGCGGCACAGGTCGCAAGTGCCTGCGGTGCCGTGGATTTGTCCGGTGTAGCCCTCTTTCACCAACAAGGGCAGGTAGCCGCTGTGGTCCAGGTGTGCGTGCGTCAGGATGACTGCATCGATTTCTTTGGCTGAGACCGGCAAGGGGTTCCAGTTGCGCAGCCGCAATTGCTTGTAGCCCTGAAACAACCCGCAGTCGACAAGCAGGCTCTGCCCGTTGTGCTCGATCAGGTATTTGGAGCCGGTGACGGTATCGGCTCCGCCGAGGAAAGTGATGGTGGCGCTCATGCCTCAATGGTAGGCTGGCTTGCCACGGCATTCTTGATCGGCATCAAGAAAAAGGGCTTGCATTTGCAAGCCCTTTCATGGCGGTGTGGCTTCAAGCTCCAAAAAAACCTTTGAGCTTGTCGGTCCAGCTGCCCTCGGACGGCTGGTGCTTGGCGCCGCCTTTTTTGAGGGACTCGTCGAACTCCTTGAGCAGTTTTTTCTGATGCTCGGTGAGTTTGACGGGCGTCTCGACCGTGATGTGGCAATACAGGTCACCAGGGTAGCTGCCGCGCACCCCCTTGATGCCCTTGCCACGCAGACGGAACTGTTTGCCGGTCTGGGTGCCTTCGGGGATGTCGATGGCCGCTTTGCCGCCCAGGGTGGGCACTTCGATCTCGCCACCCAGCGCCGCCTTGGTGAAGCTGATGGGCACGGCGCAGTGCAGGTCGTCGCCGTCGCGCTCGAAGATCTCGTGCTTCTTGATCCGGATCTCGATGTAGAGGTCGCCGGCGGGGCCACCATTGGTGCCGGGCTCGCCGTTGCCTGCGCTGCGGATGCGCATGCCGTCGTCGATGCCGGCCGGGATCTTGACTTCCAGTGTCTTTTGTTTCTTGAGCTTGCCTTGGCCGTGGCAGGTGCCGCACGGGTCAGGGATGATCTTGCCCGTGCCGCGGCAGTGCGGGCAGGTTTGCTGCACGCTGAAAAAGCCCTGTCGCATCTGCACCTGGCCTTGACCGTGGCAGGTCGAACAGGTCTTGGCGCTGGTGCCGGGTTTGGCGCCCGAGCCGCTGCAGGTGTCGCACTCTTCCCAGCTGGGGATGCGCAGCTGGGCATCCTTGCCGTTGGCAGCTTCTTCGAGCGTGACCTCCATGGCATAGCTCAGGTCGTTGCCCCGGAAGACCTGACGGCCACTGCGGCCACCGCGACCGCCACCACCAAAGATGTCGCCAAAGATGTCTCCAAAAGCCTCGCCAAAACCGCCGAAGCCTTCAGCACCACCGGGGCCACCGCGCATATTGGGGTCGACACCGGCGTGGCCGTACTGGTCGTAGGCCGCACGCTTGTCCGAGTCGGACAGCATCTCGTAGGCTTCTTTGACCTCTTTGAATTTGGCTTCGGCATCCTTGGCGGCATCCCCCTGGTTGCGGTCAGGGTGGTACTTCATCGCCAGCTTGCGATAAGCCTTTTTGATGTCATCGTCCGAGGCGTTTTTGGCAACGCCCAGCACTTCGTAAAAATCTCGTTTGGCCATGTGGGAATCAAACCGTTGGAACAAGAACGCCGCGAAGGCGATTCAGAGGACTGAACCAGCTTGCGCGGCGGGACTGCGGCCAAGGCCGCAGGCGGAGGGCATCAGCCCTTTTTGACTTCCTTGACTTCTGCGTCCACGACGTTGTCGTCCTGGGGTTTGGCCTCGGCAGCGCCTGCACCCGCAGCCGCTTGCTGTGCCTGCATCTCGGCATAGACCTTCTCGCCCAGCTTCTGGCTGGCCGTCATCAGGGCTTCGGTCTTGGCTTCGATGGCGTCTTTGTCTTCGCCCGTCAGCACTTCTTCGAGGTCCTTGATGGCTTTCTCGATGGCTTCTTTTTCAGCCGCTTCAATCTTGTCGCCGTGCTCGGTCAGGCTCTTCTTGACGCTGTGGACCGAGGCTTCACCCGAGTTGCGGGCCTGCACCAGTTCCAGCTTCTTCTTGTCTTCGGCGGCGTTCAGCTCGGCGTCTTTCACCATTTGCTGGATTTCGTCTTCCGACAGACCGGAGTTGGCCTTGATGGTGATCTTGTTTTCCTTGCCAGTGCCTTTGTCCTTGGCACCCACGTGCAGGATGCCGTTGGCGTCGATGTCAAAGGACACTTCGATCTGGGGCGTGCCACGCGATGCAGGAGGAATGCCTTCGAGGTTGAACTCGCCCAGCAGCTTGTTGCCGCTGGCGATGTCGCGCTCGCCCTGGAACACCTTGATCGTCACGGCCGGCTGGTTGTCTTCGGCGGTCGAGAAGGTCTGTGCGAACTTGGTCGGGATCGTGGTGTTTTTGGTGATCATCTTGGTCATGACACCGCCCATGGTCTCGATGCCCAGGCTCAATGGGGTCACGTCCAGCAGCAGCACGTCCTTGCGGTCGCCCGAGAGCACCTGGCCCTGGATGGCGGCGCCGACGGCCACGGCTTCGTCAGGGTTCACGTCCTTGCGGGGTTCCTGGCCGAAGAATTCCTTGACCTTTTCCTGCACCTTGGGCATGCGGCTCATGCCGCCCACCAAGATCACGTCGTGGATGTCGGAGACCGACACGCCAGCGTCCTTGATGGCCATGCGGCAAGGGGCAATGGTGCGCTCGATCAGCTCTTCCACCAGCTGCTCCAGCTTGGCGCGGGTGAGCTTGACGTTCAGGTGTTTAGGGCCTGTGGCGTCGGCGGTGATGTAGGGCAGGTTGACGTCGGTCGAGGCCGAGCTGGACAGCTCGATCTTGGCTTTTTCAGCGGCTTCTTTCAGGCGCTGCAGGGCCAGCACGTCCTTGGTCAGGTCCACGCCGGATTCTTTCTTGAACTCGGCAATGATGAAGTCGATGATGCGCTGGTCGAAATCTTCACCACCCAGGAAGGTGTCACCGTTGGTGGACAGCACTTCGAACTGCTTTTCACCGTCGACGTCGGCGATCTCGATGATGGACACGTCGAAGGTGCCGCCACCCAGGTCATACACGGCGATCTTGCGGTCACCCTTTTCGTTCTTGTCCAGACCGAAGGCCAAAGCGGCAGCGGTGGGCTCGTTGATGATGCGCTTGACGTCCAAGCCAGCAATGCGGCCGGCATCTTTGGTGGCCTGGCGCTGTGCGTCGTTGAAGTAGGCGGGTACCGTGATGACGGCCTCGGTCACTTCTTCGCCGAGGTAGTCTTCGGCGGTTTTCTTCATCTTGCGCAGGATTTCAGCGCTGATCTGTGGCGGGGCCAGCTTCTGACCGCGCACTTCCACCCAGGCGTCGCCGTTGTCGGCTTTGGCGATGGTGTAGGGCATCAGGTCGATGTCTTTTTGGACTTCCTTCTCGGCGAACTTGCGACCGATCAGGCGCTTGACCGCGTACAGCGTGTTCTTGGGGTTGGTGACCGCCTGGCGCTTGGCCGATGCGCCGACCAGGATCTCGCCGTCTTCCTGGTAGGCAATGATCGAAGGCGTGGTGCGAGCGCCTTCGGCGTTCTCGATCACCTTGGTGGTGTTGCCTTCCATGATGGCCACGCATGAGTTGGTGGTGCCCAAGTCAATACCGATGATTCTTCCCATGTTTTTCTCCAAAATTCAGTCAAAGTACAGATGTTTTGCAAGTGGGGCGAGGTGCGGGCTTTTCAAGTCCCCTTGCCCCAAAAAGGTCATTGCGCGGCTTATTTCGGGGCCGTGACCGTGACCAGGGCAGGGCGCAGCACGCGCTCGGCGATCAGGTAGCCCTTTTGCAGCACCGTGACCACGGTGTTGGCCTCCTGCTCGGCTGACACCACGCTGATGGCCTGGTGGTGGTGCGGGTCGAACTTGGTGCCCGCAGCCGGGGCGATCTCGACCACCTTGTTGCGTTCCAGCGCGCTCTTGAGCTGGCGCAGGGTGGCTTCGGAGCCTTCGCGGATCTGCTCCAGCGTGGCGTTGGGGATGGCCAGACCGGCTTCCAGGCTGTCCAGCACGGGCAGCAGGCTGTCGGCAAAACTTTCGACGGCAAACTTGCGGGCCTTGCTGATTTCTTCATCCGCACGGCGGCGGGCGTTTTGCACATCGGCCTGGGCACGCAGGTACTGGTCGGCCAGATCGGCGTTTTGGGCTTTCAGATTGACCAGTTCGGCCTGGGCGTCGGCCAGCGGGTCGGCGGGTGCAGCAGCAGAAGCCGCCAGTTCTTCGTCGCTCAAGGGTTTGTTTTCGGGGTTTGGGGTAGCTTCTGACATGAACAATGTCCGCAAAAAAGTAATACTTCCTCCAGATAAGGCTGGAATGCCTTATTTCAAGAGGGGGTATGGGCTTGCCCGGTAAAAAGGCAGAAAAACGCCCGCAAGCATGCGGGCGGGGTGCTGATGAGGAGCGGCCGGCTGGCCGGAGCTCAGTTCAGGGCCAGCAGTTCAACATCGAATTTGAGGGTGGCGTTGGGCGGGATCACGCCACCGGCACCACGGGCGCCGTAGCCCAACTCGGCCGGGATGATCAAGGTGCGCTGACCGCCCACCTTCATGCCCGCCACACCTTCGTCCCAGCCCTTGATGACCATGCCTGCACCCAGGGGGAACACGAAGGGATCGCGGCGGTCACGGCTGGAGTCGAACTTGGCACCTTGCTGACCATCCTTGTAAAGCCAGCCGGTGTAGTGCACGGTGACGTCCTGGCCTTTGGTGGCTTCGGCGCCTTTGCCAACAACGGTGTCTTCGTATTGCAGACCGGAGGGGGTGGTGTTCATGGTGGGCTTTCTGTGAATGTCCGAGACGCTGTCTGTGCGATCTCGGCGGGGCGGAAACACAAAATTATGCCAGCAGGAGACCGTGTTTTCGACACAAGGTGGATGGCCCATCGTGTTGCATGTGCTTTCAATTTTGTGAGCCAGAAGACGGAAACCCTGCCCGGCCCGCTCTAAATTTGGATTCTTGTCCAGAAAGGAACTCTGCCATGTTCAAAAAACCTCTGTTTTCTTCTGCCACGGTGCCCGCGGTGTGCATGTCATGTCTGTCGGCCATTTTTCTTGGTGCCTGTGCCACGGCCACCCCAGAGCAAAAGGGTGCAGGGACCGGGGCCTTGATTGGCGCGGTTGCCGGGCAGATTCTGGGGCACGATTCGCGGTCATCGGCGATTGGTGCAGGCTTGGGCGCTTTGGGTGGGTATGTCTGGTCCAAGAACATGGAAGACAAAAAGCGTGCGATGGAGGCGGCCACAGCAGGCACCGGGACCGTGGTCACTCAAACCGCAGACAACCAGCTCAAACTCAGCATCCCGAACGACATCTCGTTTGCCACGGGGCGCCATGACATCCAGCCGCGCCTGATGCCCATTCTTGACCAGTTCGCGCAAGGGCTGAACCAGCAGCCGTCGATGGAAGTGCGCATTGTGGGGCACACCGACAACATCGGCAGCGATGCGGTCAACAATCCGCTGTCGGTCAACCGCGCACAAAGTGCGCGTGATTACCTGGTCTCGCGGGGCGTGGTGTCTTCGCGCATCAGCATCGATGGCCGGGGCTCGCACGAACCGATCGCCGACAACAGCACCGAGGCGGGCCGCGCACGCAACCGCCGCATCGACATCTTCCTGGCCGAACGGGCTCAGAGGTAAATTTTTTGCAGCAATTCCAGCAGCGTTTTGCGCTGCGCAGCGGTCAGGCGCGCTGACCGGGCCACTTCCAGATCGGTCGCCGCCTGCTCGGCCTTTTGCATCAAGGCCGAGCCCTCGGGTGTGGGGTGCAAACCGACGGCACGGCCGTCCGTGGGGTGGGGTTGGCGGTGGATCAGTCCGCGTGCTTCGAGCGACTGGATCAGCCCCACCAGATTGGGGGGCAACAGGTTCAGCGCGGCGCACAGTTGGCGGGAGGTCACGCCGGGGTTGTGCTGGATCACCGACATCACCGAAAAATCCACCGGGCGCAAGCCAAACTCGGCCATGCGCTCCAGAAAGCCTTCAATGATGGTCAGCGCTGCGCGTCGGGCGTTGTAGCCCAGCAGGGTTTGCAGGTAGGCCGTATCGACCTGATCAACGGCACTGACTGCAGGCAGGCTGTGTCGACTTGTCTGGGTTCGACCGGCGGGGCGCTTGGCACGGGAAGAGGCAGCATTGGCCATGGTGTGCAGATGCTTTGTTGGCTCAGGCCGCCACACCTGTGCACTGCTGCACGATGATGAAGGTGCGCATCTGGAATTCAGGCAACACCCATTGACGGAATGCTTTGGCCGGTGTCAGCCAGCGGGTATCGGCGTTGGGCGTGTCGGCGTCCACATTGGCTTCAATGCGTAACCAGGCCCAGTCCATCAGCACCAGGGCCACGGCGCGCAGGTAGTCGTCGGCGACACGGAAAGCCAATGCAGCGTCTTGAGGCGCGGCATTGACGATCTGCTCGGTCACGGCGCGCAGGGTCTGGATGCGGGCTTGTGCCGACGTGCTGGCTTTGACGCCTTGCGGCAGGTCGGCGGCAATCGTGTCCAGCAGTGCGTTCATGCTTTGGCCTCCATCGGCCAGCACCTTGCGCACCAGCAGGTCAATCGCCTGGATTTCGTTGGTGCCTTCGTAGATCATGGCCACGCGGGCGTCGCGCACGATCTGCTCGATGCCCCACTCGCGCACATAGCCGTGGCCACCAAACACCTGCAGGCAATCGCTGCCGCCATGGAAGGCCTGGTGGGTGAAGACCGATTTCATGACCGGCGTGACCAGTGCACACCAGCGTTGCGCGGCGGCTTGCGTGGCGGCATCTTGGCTGTGCTTGATCAGGTCGAGTTCGAGCGCGGTGCGGTAGGCCAGCACGCGTCCGGCATCGACCCAGCTGCGTTGCGTGTCCAGGATGCGGCGCATGGCGGGGTGCTCGCCAATCAGGTCGGCCTCGCCAGCGCTCCTGCCTTTGCCGGGCGCACGCATCTGGCGGCGCTCTTGCGCATAGGCATCGGCCTTTTGCCAGGCGGCGTCCAGCAGGCCAATGCCCTGCATGGCCACGTGCAGGCGGGCGGCGTTCATCATCACGAACATCGCGTTCAGGCCCTTGCCGGGCTCGCCCACGATGGAACACACTGCTTCGTCAAAGCGCATCACGCAGGTGGGGCTGCCGTGCAGGCCCATTTTTTCTTCGATGCGGTCGCAATGCACGCGGCTGCGCGAGCCATCGGGGTAGAACTTCGGCACCAGGAACAGCGACAGGCCTTTGGGGCCGGGCGGTGCGTCGGGCAGGCGAGCCAGCACCAGATGGACGATGTTGTCGGTCAGGTCGTGTTCGCCACCCGAGATGAAGATCTTGGTGCCGCTGACCGCGTACTTTCCATCGGGCAGGGGCACGGCCTTGGTGCGGGCCAGGCCCAGATCCGAGCCCGCATGCGGCTCGGTCAGGCACATGGTCGCCAGCCATTCGCCGGTGGCGACTTTCTCCAGGTAAAGCGCTTTGAGTTCGTCGCTGGCGTGGTGCTTGATGCATTCGTACGCACCGTGCAGCAGGCCCGGGGCCATGGTCCAGCCGTGGTTGGCGGCCGACAGCATTTCGTACAGCATGGCTTCGAGCACGCTGGGCAGGCCCTGACCGCCGTCTTCGGCGCTGGCAGCCAAGGCAGGCCAGCCCGATTGCCAGAAGGACTGGTAAGCGTCCTTGAAGCCTGGGGGCATGGTGACCGCGCCGTCTTTCCACTGTGCACCGATTTCGTCGCCGTCGCGGTTGAGCGGGGCGATGACTTCGCCCACGAACTTGCCTGCTTCATCGAGCACCTGTTGCATGAGTTCCGGATCCACCTCGGCAAAGGCGGGCAGGGCTTGCAGCTGAGCCGGTGCGTTCAGGACGCGGGACAACACAAACTGCATGTCGTCGGTGCGGGGTTGGTAGGCGTTCATGGTCGATTTGGTCAATTACTTTTTGGCGGCACCCAGGTAGGTGTCGATCACGCGGGGGTCCTGGGCCAGGTCAGAGGCTTTGCCGTGCAGGCCGATTTCACCCATCTCCAGCACATAGCCGTCGTCGGCCACAGCCAGCGCGGCGCGGGCGTTTTGCTCTACCAGCACGATGGTCACGCCGGTTTGGCGCAAGGTCTCGATGATCGAAAAAATCTCTTTGACGATCAGCGGGGCGAGACCCAGGCTGGGCTCGTCCAGCATCAAGAGGGCCGGGCGCGACATCAGCGAGCGGCCCACGGCCAGCATCTGGCGTTCACCGCCCGAGAGCGTGCCCGCTTCCTGCAGGCGGCGTTCTTTCAGGCGAGGGAACAGGTCGAACACGTCATCGAGGCGGGCTCTCCACTGCGCGTTGCCCAGGCGCATCTGGCGGTAGCCGCCCAGCACCAGGTTGTCTTCCACGCTCATGGTGCCAAACAGCTCGCGCTTTTCGGGCACCAGCGAGATGCCTTGCATCACGCGCTCTTCGAGCGTCAGGTCGGTGATCGACTGGCCCTCGAATTCGATCTGCCCTTTGGCGGGCAAGATGCCCATCAGGCTGTTCAGGAAGGTGGACTTGCCCGCGCCGTTGGGGCCGATCACGGTGATCACGCTGCCTTTGTCGGCTTGCAGGCTCAGGCCGTGCAGCACTTCGGCCTTGCCGTAGCCCGCACGCAGGTCGGTGACTTTGAGAAGAGGGGTCGACATGTCAGTGTTCCGTTCCGAGGTAAGCCGCACGCACGGCGGGGCTGGCCTGAATTTCTGCGGGGGTGCCCTGGGTCAGCAGCGTGCCGAACTCCATCACCACCAGGTGGTCGCACACGTCCATGACCAGGTCCATGTCGTGTTCGACCAGCAAGATGCTCATGCCCTCGGTTTGCAGCTGGCGCAGCACGGCGGCCAGGGCCTGCTTTTCCTTGTGGCGCAAACCGGCAGCAGGCTCGTCCAGCAGCAGCAAGGCAGGGTCGCAACAGAGGGCGCGGGCGATCTCCATCAGGCGTTGCGGCCCCATGGCCAGGTTGCCTGCCTGCTCGTGCAGGTAAGCGCCCATGCCGATCCGCTCCAGTTGGCGCTGGGCTTCTTTCATCAGGCGCTGTTCTTCGGCCTGGTTGGTGCGCAACATGGACGAGAGCACGCCGCTGCTGCCACGGGTGTATGCACCCATGGCCACGTTTTCGAGCACGGTCATGTCGGCGATCATCTTGACGTGCTGGAAGGTGCGGGCCATACCTTTGCGCGAAATCTCGCGTGAGGGCAGGGCACTGATGTCATCGCCACGGAATGTGACCTGCCCGCTGGTTTTGGACAGCACGCCGGTGATCAGGTTGAAGGTGGTGGACTTGCCCGCACCGTTGGGGCCGATCAGGCCCACGATCTGGCCTGCAGCGATGTTGAAGCTGATGTCGTTGACGGCGGTCAGACCACCGAATTGTTTGCGGATCTTGTCCACTTGCAGCACCAGATCACCCATGGCCGGTTTGCTGCGTGCGGGCAGGTCGGCGGCATCTTGCCAGTCCACCTTGCGGGGCGGGCTGGGCATCTTGCGGGCGACGATGGACCACAGGCCATCGGGCAGGTACTTGAGCACCAGCACCAGGGCGATGCCGAACACGATCACTTCGTAGCTGCCGCTGGTACCAATCAAGGCGGGCAACAGCACTTGCAACTGGTCGTCCAGCAGCTTAATCAGACCGGCACCCACGATGGCGCCCCAGACATAACCCACGCCACCGACCACGGTCATGAACAGGTACTCAATGCCCATCTTCAGACCAAAGGCCGAGGGGTTGACGGTGCGCTGGAAGTGCGCCAGCAACCAGCCCGCCACCGAAGCGAACAAGGCCGCGATGACGAAAATCGTGACCTTGTAGCGGAAGGTGCTGATGCCCATGGCTTCGGCCATTTGGGTGCCGCCCTTGAGCGAGCGGATGGCCCGGCCAGGACGCGAGTCCAGCAGGTTGAGCAGCGCAACGGCACCGGCCAGCAAGATGGCCCAGGTCAGCACAAAGAACAGGCGGCCCTGGCCGATGTCGATGCTGCCAACGGACAAGCTCTTGAGGCCCAGAAGACCATCGTATTTGCCCAGGGCGTCCAGGTTGCCCATGAGGTAGTACAGCGACAAGCCCCAGGCGATGGTGGCCAGCGGCAGGTAGTGGCCTGACATGCGCAGCGTGATGAAGCCCACGATCAGGGCACTGGCGGCCGTGAGGGCCAGGCCGACGAACAAGGTCAGCCACGGCGACATGCCGGTGTTGAGTGTGAGCCAGGCGGTGGTGTAGGCGCCGATGCCCACAAAGGCTGCTTGACCAAACGACGTCAAGCCGCCCACGCCCGTGAGCAAGACCAGTCCCAGGCAGACCAGGGCGTACAGACCGATGTAGTTGAGCTGGGCGATCCAGAAGTCGGGCAGCGGCAGCAGGGCGGTTACAGGGACGGCCGCAGCCAGCACGAGCAAAGCGATGTTTTGTTTTTTCAGCATGATCAGTGTTCCTCGTCGCTGTGACCGCTACGCAGGGACCGCACAAGCAGGATGGGCAAAATCAGGGTGAACACGATCACCTCTTTGAAGGCGCTGGCCCAGAAGGCACCAAAGGCTTCCACAATGCCCACAAACAGGGCGCCAAGCAATGCGCCGGGGTAGCTGGACAGTCCTGCAATGACTGCAGCCACAAAGCCCTTGAGGCCAATCAGGAAGCCCGAGTCATAAAACACGGTGGTGGTGGGACCGATCAGCAGGCCTGACAGGGCGCCGATGAATGCGGCCAGCAGGAAAGTCAGTTGGCCTGAAGTGTGGCTGGAAATGCCCATCAGGCGTGCGCCGGTGCGGTTGACGGCGGTGGCACGCAGCGCCTTGCCGCGCAGCGACTTTTCAAAGTACAGCCACATCAGAACGATGAGCGCCAGCGACACCGCAAAAATGATCACGGTCTGACCCGACAGCGCCAAGGGGCCAACGGTGAAGCGTTCATCCCAGAAGGGCGGGTTGCGAAAGCCTTCTGCGCCAAAGAACAGCAAGCCCAGGCCGGTCATCGCGAAATGCACTCCCACCGACACGATCAGCAACACCAGCGGTGTGGCGGCTTCGAGTGACTGGTAGGCCACGCGGTACACCAGCGGACCAAACGCGGTGACGATGGCCACACTGAGCGCGGCTTGCACGCCCAGCGGAAATTGTTGAGGTGCAGCCCATATGGACAGCACCGAAATGAGGGCCGGAAAGGCCAGGGTTTTGAGTGCAGACTGCAAGGCACGCAGTGCGTTGCCATGGTGACGCCAGCGCTCGACCAGCTCCATCAGGGCGGCCCCCACCGACAGGATCAGCAGCAGCCAGACCGTGCCCGGCGTCTTGCCGCTTTGCAGCATGGCCAGGGTGAGTGCGCCATAAGCCACAAACTCGCCTTGCGGAATGAAGATGACCCGGGTGACGGTGAACACCAGCACAGTGGCCAGCCCGAGCAGGGCATACACCGCACCGTTGGTCACGCCGTCCAGCAGCAAGATGCTGGCGATGGAGAAGTCCATGATGGAACCTTGAAGAGAGAAATGCAGAAAGAGATGCCGCTGCGCCGTGCGGCCAGGCCCCGGTGACCCGGGGCCTGTATGGACAAGGCCTTATTCGACCTTGAACTTGCCGTCGACGACCTTGGTCATCACACCGGTTTCCATGGTGTAGCCCCAGTGGTCAGCTGCAGTCCAGTTCATGATGCCGTGGGCGAAAGTGGTGCGGCCCATGGTTTCCATGCTGTCACGCAGAGCTGCACGGAACTCGGCTGTGCCGGGCTTGGCTTTCTTCAGTGCCAATGGAATGGCTTTTTCCAGTGCCACTTGAGCGTCGTAGGCATGGCCTGCAAACTGGTTGTGGCTGCCAGCACCGTAGACCTTGTCGTACTTGGCCACGAAGTCCAGAGCCAATTTTTTGGAGGGGTGGCTGTCAGGCAGCTGGTCGGGGGCGATCACGGGGCCGGAGACCACGTAAGTGCCTTCCACAGCCTTGCCACCCACACGCATCAGGTCCATGGTGGCCGCTGCGTGTGTCTGGTAGATCTTGCCTTTGTAGCCACGCTCAAGCAGGCCCAGCTGGGGCATGGCTGCACCCGAGCCCGAGGCCACGACCAACACCGCATCGGGGTTGGCCGCAGTGATTTTCAGGGCCTGTGGGGTGACGCTGGTATCGGTGCGTGCAAATCGCTCGGTGGCAACGATCTTGATGCCGGCCTTGTCCAGCATGGGGGTGATTTCCTTGAGCCACTGCTCGCCGTAGGCGTCGGTGTAGCCGAGGAAACCTATGGTCTTGATGCCTTGCTTTTTCATGCTCTCGACCACGGCGTAACCCATCACGGTGTTGGACTGAGGCAGGCGGAACAGCCACTTGTCCTTGCCGGGAGGCACGCCTACGGGCGAGCCCGCCAGTTGCACGGTACCGGCTTCGGATGCGATGTCGGTCATGGCAGCCGCTACGGCAGTGATGCACGAGCCAATGATCACATCGACCTTGTCTTCGGTCACAAAGCGGCGTGCGTTGGCAGCGCCCTTGCCCGGGTCGGTGGCATCGTCCAGCACGATCAACTGGACTTTTTCACCGGCGATGGTTTGCGGGAACAGTTTGAACTGGTTTTGCATCGGGATGCCCAGGCCGGAGCCAGGACCGGTCAGGGCCAGGCTCACGCCGATCTTGATGTCAGCCAAAGCGGCAGAACTGGCAGTGGCAGCGATGGCCAGGGTCAGCAGGGTTTTCTTGAAGTTCATGCTTGTCTCCTCGGAGGGGTGGTTGGAAAACGGGTTGAAGAAAGGGTGAATGGGATTTTGGCGTTTCAGGTGGCAGACGACGACTTGGCCGCTTTGTCTGCAGAGCCTTCCAGTCCCGCCAGCAAAGCCTTGCTGTTGCCGGGAATGACCATTTGAAATTGATTGTCGACAAAGGTGTAGTCGTAGTAACCCATACGCGCCAATGGCTGGATCTTGAGCACATCGATCATGCCTTTGCCGTCAATCACATCGTCATCAATGTGGATCGCTACGACACGGCCAAACACCACGTCGGCGGTGCCCATGGGGGGCTTGCCCGGAAAGCGCAGGCTGTTCAGGTACACGCACTCGAACTGGATGGGCGAGCCCTTGACGCGCATGGGCTTGACCAGGCGGCTGGGCAGTTTGGTCAGGCCTGCGCGTTCGAATTCGTCCACACCGTGGGGCACTTCTTCGGCCGAGGTGTTGACCGCATCGCGCAAGGCATAGGTGGCCATGTTCCAGACGAATTCGCCGGTTTGTTCAGCGTTGCGCACCGAGTCCTTGCGCTCACCCTGGGTGGTCTGGTTGGCACTGAACATGACGATGGGCGGATCAAAGCTCACGTTCTGGAACTGGCTGTAAGGCGCCAGGTTGTGCCGACCTTGTCCGTCCACGGTCGAGATCCAGCCGATCGGGCGAGGGATCACGCACGACTTGAAGGGGTCATACGGCAGACCATGGGGCGTGACACCGGGTTCGTAGTACATGGCTCAGGTCCGGTTCTCAGCTGCACAAGGCCTTGATGTCTTCGGGCACCGGGATGGCCTTGATGCGGTCCGGGTCTTCCGGGTGCTTGATGCAAAAGGCCCGCACTTCAGTGCCTTCGCACAGCACGGTGTCACCACGCATGACCACATGCTTGTGCACGATGACCTTCTCGCGCCACTCCTGCACGCTGGTGTGCACCTGGATGGTTTCGCCGTAGGTGGCGGGGCGGATGAACTTGGTGTTGATCTCCAGCAGTGGCGTGCCGATGATGCCGCGCGTCTTGACCAGTTCGCGCCAGGGCGGCACGCCACACTTGACGAAAAAGTTCAGGGACGAGGCGTCCATCCATTTGGAGAAGTTGGGGAAGAAGACGATGCCTGCAGGGTCGCAGTCACCGAACATCACTTCCACTTCGTAGACAACGGTTTTGCTCATGTTTTTCTCGATCAGCGTGGGGCCATGCGCAGTGCGCCGTCCAAACGGATGGTTTCGCCGTTCAGGTGGTCGTTGCTCACGATGTGACAGGCCAGCTCGGCGAACTCGCTGGGTTTGCCCAGGCGCGAGGGGAAGGGGATGCTGGCCGCCAGCGATTGCTGCACCGGCTCGGGCAGTTCCTTGAGCAAGGGCGTGGCAAACAGGCCGGGGGCAATGGTGCACACGCGGATGCCGTGCTGTGCCAGATCGCGTGCCATGGGCAGTGTCATGCCGGCCACACCGGCCTTGGACGCGCTGTAGGCCTGCTGGCCGACCTGGCCGTCAAAGGCAGCCACCGACGCAGTGAAGACCATCACGCCGCGGGCGTTGTCGTCCATGGGGTCGAGCTTGGCACAGGCTGCAGCGAACAGTCGTGCGGCGTTGTAAGTGCCGATCAGGTTGACGTTGATCACGCGCGCGAAGTCGGCCAGCGGCGCTGCATTGCCATCTTTGCCCACGATGCGTTTGGCCGAGCCGATGCCGGCGATCTGCATCAGGATGCGGGCAGGGCCGTGCGCTGCAGCGGCGGTTTCGATGGCTTGGGCCATGCTGGTTTCGTCGGCCACATTGCACGACACGGCGATGCCGCCAATGTCCTTGGCCACGCGCTCGGCGTTGTCCATGTTGAGGTCGAGCACCGCAACCTTGGCGCCCAGACGGGCGAGTTCGCGGGCTGTGGCTTCACCGAGACCGGAGCCACCGCCGGTGACCAGTGCTGCTTGTCCTTGGATGTTCATTTGTTTGCCTTTTCAGTTGTTGTGGGAGCGGCGCCCTCGCCGCGATTGAAGAGATTCATCGCGGCGGGGGCGCCGCTCCTACGGGATGTTTTAAACGCCTTCCGGGTTTTCGATCAAGAGCGCAATGCCCTGACCACCGCCCACGCAGGCGCTGGAGATGCCGTAACGCAAGCCGCTGCGTTTCAATTCACGCGCCAGCGTGATCGTCAAACGCACGCCGGTACAGGCCAGTGGGTGGCCCAGGGCGATCGCACCGCCGTTGACGTTGAGCTTGGCCAAGTCCAGGCCCAGCTCGCGGCCCACAGCCAGCGTCTGCGCGCCCTGGGCTTCGTTGATCTCGAAGCGGCCAATGTCGGACAGCTTCAAGCCAGTGCGCTCCAACAGCAAGCGGATGGCAGGTGCGGGGCCGATGCCCATGATCTCGGGCGGCACGCCCACTGCGGCAGCTGCCACCACGCGGGCCAGCGGTTTGTTGTTGTTCGCTTTGGCATAGGCACCCGAGGTGACCACGCAGGCCGCAGCCGCATCGACCAGGGCCGAGCTGTTGCCACCGGTTTGCACGCCGCCTTCATAGACGGACTTGAGCTTGGCCAGCACTTCGGGTGGCGAGATGCGGGGGTGGGTATCGGTGGCCACTTCGGTGACCTTGCCTTGCAACTTGATGCCACGGGGCTTGTAGCCATCGAGTTCAAACTTCTCGGTGACCACGGGCACGATCTCGCCCGCATGGAAGCCGGCTTCTTGCGCGGCCACCGCTTTGGCGAAGGAGTCGGACGCGAACTGGTCCACCTCTTCGCGGGTGATGTTGTATTTCTTGGCCAGGTTCTCGGCGGTCTGGATCATGTTGATGCCAGCGGCCGGATCTTTCAGGGCTTCCCACATGTAGTCCTTGAAGCCCACGGGCGCGCCCAGCTTGAAGCCGGTGCGGTGGTCAAAGGCCGCGATCGGGTTGCGTGTCATGCTCTCGGTGCCGACCACCAGGGCGGCGTCGCACACGCCTGCCTCGATCTGCTCACCCGCCTGGCGGAACAGCTCAAAGCCGGTGCCGCAAATGCGCTGGGTCATGATGGCGGGCACTTCCTGCGGCACACCGGCATACAGGCCAATGTGTCGGGGCAGGAAGAACTGGTCAAAGTCGCCAGGGGCCATATTGCCGGTGATGACCGAGCCGATTTCGGTGGCGGCGATGCCTGCGCGCTTCAAAGCTTCGCGGGCGGCCTTGATGCCCAGGTCGGTGGGCGAGATGTGGCCCAGTGCACCGCAGTAATCGACCATGGGTGTGCGCACGCCTTCGTGCATCCACACATCGGCAAACGCGTTGAAAAATCCTTTGGAGGCCATGTTGCTTCTTTCGGTTTTTGCAGGAGCGACGCCCTCGTTGCGATTCTCGCCAGGCGGTTTTCGCGACGGGGGCGTCGCTCCTACAGGGAGATCATTGGGGTTTGAGGATGTAGTGCAAGGTGTCGGCGTGCAGCGCCGCCACGGTGTCGGCGCGGTGGGTGAGCACCGAGCGCTGGTTGATGGAGCCCTTGTCTGTGATCTCGCCCTTGTCGATGGTGGGCGGCTCAGACAGCAAACACAGGCGGGCGATGCGGTTGGCACTGCCGGTGGCGGTTTTGGCCAGCTCGTTGACGATGTCCTGGAACTTGGCCAGCACAGGCGCAGAGGCCAGCACGTCGGACATGGGCGCATCTGCGGACAGACCGCTCAAGGCACGCACAGCCGGTGTCGGGAAAATCATGGCGCCGACTTCCTTCATGTTCAGGCCTGTGAGCACCGCGTCCTGGATGTAGGGGGCGCCTGTCGCAATGATCTTGCCGCGCAGCGGACCGACGCTCACGAAGGTGCCGGTGGCCAGCTTGAAGTCTTCGGCAATGCGGCCATCGAACTTCAGGCCCAAGTGCACATCGGTTTCGTCGATCCACTTGACCGCGTCGCCGGTGCAGAAGAAGCCTTCTTCGTCAAAGGCCTCGGCGGTTTCCTCGGGCGCGCGCCAGTAGCCAGGCGTGATGTTGGGGCCACGGTAGCGCACCTCGGTCTTGCCTTGCATGTCCACCAGCTTGAGCTCCAGGCCCGGGGTGGGTACGCCCAGGTCGCCTGCATGCACAAAGGGGTTGGTCACGAAGATGCCAAACGGGCCGGATTCGGTCATCCCGAGACCCGTGCCCATGACGATGCGCTCACCGACTTCGCGCTCCTGCGATTCATAGAGGCTGTCCCAGATCGGCTGGGCCAAGGCGGCACCGGCGTAGAAGAACATCTGCACCCGCGACAGCAGCGTTTTGCGCAACTGGTCATCGGTTTTCATGGCGTTGGCAATCGCTTCAAAGCCGGTGGGCACGTTGAAGTACACCGTGGGCGCGATCTCGCGCAGGTTGCGCAAGGTCTCGCCGATCAGCGCGGGCGTGGGCTTGCCGTCGTCGATGTACATGGTGCCGCCGTGGTAGATCACCATGCCGACGTTGTGGTTGCCACCGAAAGTGTGGTTCCAGGGCAGCCAGTCGACCAGCACCAGCTCTTTTTCGGCCAGCACCGGCATGGACTGGGCCATTTGCTGCTGGTTGGCGCACCACAGGCGCTGCGTGTTGATGACGGCTTTGGGCAGCTTGGTCGAGCCGCTGGTGAACAAAAACTTGACGATGGTGTCGGGGCCGGTGGCGGCAATCGCCGCGTCCACAGCGGGTGTGGCGGCGGTGGCGCACAGGCTGTCGAACGAGGTCACTTGGCGGCCATCTACGCCGCCTTCGACCATGACGACTTCCATGTCATCGCTCACCGTGGCGGCAATGGCTTTGGCATAGCGGGCGTCAGACGCGAACACCATGCCCGGCGTCACGGTCTTGAGCACATGCTTGAGCTTGTCGTAGTCCACGCTGACCAGCGAATAGGGCGGCGAGGTGGGCACAAAGGGCACACCCGCCACCATGGCACCCAAGGCCAGCAGGGCGTGCTCCAGGCTGTTCTCGCTCAGGATGACCACGGGGCGCTCGGCGTTCAGGCCGCGGTCGATCAGACCTTGCGCAATGTTGCGGGCCGTGGCCCAGGCCTGGGCGTAAGTGATGTGCTGCCAGTCACCGGTGCTGCCATCGGCTTGCTTGATGCGGCGCGCCATGAAGCTGTGCTCAGGCTTTGTTTGCGCCCAGTGCTGCAAGCGGTCGGTCATGCGCTCGGCAAAGGGCTGCAGGGGCTGCTCGGCTGTCAGGTAATGTGTGCCGGGCACGCCATCGCGCAGGCTGACGCGGGTCACGCCGAACTTCAATGGACGGAATTTGGGGGCGCTCATTGTTTGTCTCCTCCAGCCGGTTCAGTCGGCTTTTTGCACTTTGGCGGCCTTGCCTTCCAGGAAGGCACGCACGCGGGCTTTGGCCTCGGGCGCGGCCTGGGCAATCGACGAAATCAGGGCTTCGGTGAAGAAACCGTGGTCAGCCGGCTGCTCTGCAATGCGGGGCAGCGCGTGCATCAACGCGAAGTTGGTCAGCGGTGCATTGGTGGCGATGCGGGTGGCCAGCTCGATGGCCTTGGTCAGGGCCGTGCCGGTGGGCACCAGGTACTGGGCAAAGCCCACGCGTTCGCCGTCTTGCGCGTTGTAGACGCGGCCTGTGAGCATCATGTCGGTCATGCGCGCAGCGCCAATCAGCTTGGGTACACGCACCGAGCCGCCGCCGCCCACGAAGATGCCACGTGTGCCTTCGGGCAAGGCGTAGAAGGTGCTTTCGTCGGCCACGCGGATGTGCGAGGCACTGGCCAGCTCCAGACCACCACCGACCACCGCGCCATGCAAGGCGGCCACCACGGGCACGCGGCCCTGTTCGACGGCGCTCAGCGCAACGTGCCAGCTGCGCGAGTGGTGGATGCCTTCACCGGCATCACGTTCCTTGAGTTCGGACAAATCGAGACCGGCGCAAAAGTGGTCGCCTTCGCCATGGATGACGGCGGCACCCGCTTCAGCGGGCAGGTTCTGGAACACATCGCGCAAGGCTTCGATCAGGCCGTCAGACAGCGCGTTGCGCTTGGCAGGACGGCACAGACGCACCACGGCGACAGCGCCTTGCATCTCCAGAGAAACGCCATTCGCAGCGGCACGGTCAAGGATGGGGTTGCTTTGCTTGGTCATCGGTGGGTCTCTCAAATGACTTGACCGGACGGCCAAGAAGGTTATTATTGATAACGATATTGTGAGCAAGTCGATGCAGTTTGTTTCTTGGGGATTTCCCTAGGTTGCGGTGGAAAATGCTGACTCGATGCTTGCAACGCGCCACTGGAGCGGCCGACATCGGCTATCGTTCTTCAGACCCGAAGGAGACTGCAAGCCATGAATTACAAAGACCTGATCGCCATCGACATCCACACCCACGCCGAAGTGAGCTGCTGGAACCCCTTTGACAACTACGGCGAGGAATACGACCGCGCGGCCGACAAATACTTCGGCTCCAACCGCCGACCGACGATTGCCGAAACCGTGGCCTATTACCGCGAAAAGAAAATTGGTCTGGTCATGTTCACGGTGGACAGCGAATCGCAGCTGGGCCGCCGTCGCATTCCCAACGAAGAGATCGCGCAGGCCGCGCGCGAGAACAGCGACATGATGATGGCCTTTGCCAGCATCGACCCGCACAAGGGCAAGATGGGCGCACGCGAAGCCGAGCGCCTGATCAAGGAAGAGGGCGTCAAGGGCTTCAAATTCCACCCCACGGTGCAGGGCTTTCTGCCCTACGACCGCATGGCCTGGCCGATTTACGAGGTGATCAACGAATACAAGCTGCCGGCCATCTTCCACACCGGCCACAGCGGCATCGGTTCGGGCATGCGCTGCGGCGGTGGTCTGCGTTTGCAGAACAGCAACCCCATGCTGCTCGAAGACGTGGCGATCGACTGGCCCGACATGCAGATCGTGATGGCCCACCCGAGCTTCCCATGGCAGGACGAGGCCCTGAGCCTGGCCACACACAAGCCCAATGTGTGGATTGACCTGTCGGGCTGGAGCCCCAAGTATTTCCCCAAGCAGTTGATCCAGTACGCCAACACGATGCTGAAAGACCGCGTGCTGTTTGGCAGCGACTACCCGCTCATCACGCCCGAGCGCTGGATGAAGGACTTTGAAGTCGCCGGCTTTCGCCCCGAGGTGATGCCTGGCATCCTCAAAGACAACGCGGTGCGCCTGCTGGGGCTGGACAAGGCGGCCTGAGGCCCAGGGTTGTTCAGGATGGGGCTGCCAGGCTTCAGCGCTGGACGCCCCAGGGTGTGATTTTCACGGCGCCCGCTGTGACCACTCCATAGAGCACCATGGCCAAAGCCACCAGGGTATAGAACTGGCTGGCCGTGGCATGGTGCATGGACAGCCCATACCCCGCACCCGCCACCAGCACCAACCGCACGGTGCCTGCCAGCACCGGGCCGACCATCCGGCCTGAGCCTTGCGAGGCAAAGTACAGCGTGAGTCCGAGGCCAAAGAAGGCAAAGGCCGGCCCGGCGGTCACCAGGTATTGGCGCGCAAAGCCGAGCACGGTGTCGTTTTGTGTGAACAGCCGGGCCCACAGGTTCGGGGCCAGGGTGACCACGGCACCGATCAGTGCCAGATTGAAGGCCGACACGCCGCCTGCTGTCCAGGCCACTCGGCGGGCGCGTTGCACATCACCCGAGCCCATGGCCATGCCGACCATGGGCACCGAGGCCATGCCAATCCCAAACGAGATGGGAATCAGTAAAAACTCCAGCCGCTGGCCGATGCCGTAACCGGCCAAGGCCTCGGTGCCCAGTTGCGCCAGCAGTCCGGTAAAGATCAAGATGGCCAGCACCGATTGCAAAGGCGACAAACACGCCACGGCCCCAACTTTGAGGATGTCGCCAAACAGATCGCGTTGCAGGTCAAAGCGGGTCAGCTGCAGGCGCAGCCGTGACCGGCCGCTCATCAGATACCACAGGAAATAGGCCACGCCCGTGGCGGTGGCGACGATGTGCCCGAGCGCCACCCCCACCATGCCCATGGCGGGCACCGGCCCCGCACCGAGCGACAGGACTCCGCCCAGCACGATCTGCAATACCGAAATCAGCACCAGAGTGACCGAGGGCACACGCATATTGCCTGTGCCCCGCAGGATCGATGCCAGGGTATTGAGCAGCCAGACCAGCACCGCACCCGAGAACAGCACGTGGGCATAGCGCACGGCTTCGTCCAGCACGGCCTCCTTGCCACCGATAAGTCGGTAAAAAGAAGGCCCGGCCAGCAGAAAAATTGCGCTGTAAAGCAGGCCAGCCCCCAGCCCGATCAAGAGCGCATGCATGAGCAGGGTTTGTGCGCGGGTGGTGTCCGATGCGCCGAGCGCACGGCTGATGGACGCCGACACGCCGCCACCCATGGCGCCCGCCGACATCATCTGGGTGAGCATGGCAAACGGGAACACCAACGCCATGGCGGCCAGCGGTGCAGTGCCCAGGCGGCCCACGTAATAGGTCTCGGCGATGCCCACCAGCACGGTCATGACCATGGCCAGCACATTGGGCGCGGACAGCCGCAGCAGGGTAGGCAGGATGGGGCCGTGCAGCATGCGCTGCAAATCGTGGTGGGGTGTGCTCATGCCCGCATCTTGGCAGCTTGCGCTGCCAAAGCGGTGACTTAGGTGACAGGGTCTGGCGGTGGCGGGCTTTGCAGCAGCTGATCCATCGGCCAGTTCAGCAGTTCGGCCAGGCGGCAAACCACCCAGCGGGCTTCGACTGGCGAAACCACGGCCGGGTCGGCCAACAGGCCCAGCTCGCACTGCTGCAGCACCAGGTCTTCGGTGATGCCCAGGGTGAACTGCATGTTGGCGGCTTTCTCGGTCAGCAGGTTGGCGAGGTCTTCGCACAGTTCGTAGCGCTCGGCCATCTCGCGCTGGCCGATGCTGGGCTTGACCTTGCCGGGCGGCACATACAGTGCTGTGAAGCTCTCCGGCAGATGGATCTGGTTGCCTTCGCTCATGCGCGCATCAGGCTTTTTTCACAAACTCGGTTTTCAGCTGCATGGGGCCAAAACCGTCGATCTTGCAGTCGATGTCGTGGTCGCCATCGATCAGGCGGATGTTCTTGACCTTGGTGCCGACCTTGACCACCGAGGAGGAGCCCTTGATCTTCAGGTCCTTGACCAGGGTGACGGTGTCGCCGTCCTGCAGCACATTGCCGTTGGCGTCTTTCCAGACCTTGGCCACATCAGCGGCGGCGGCTTCAGTCGGATTCCACTCGTGCCCGCAGCTTGGGCAGATCAGCAGATTGCCGTCCTCGTAGGTGAACTCGGACTGGCATTGAGGGCAGGGGGGGAGTGTGCTCATGGGGATTCGGACTTTCGGTGATACCTGTTGATTGTCCACCCTGCGCAAAAGCAACAATTTGGCTAGACATCGTACAACTTGAGGTCTTCAGACCACCTCGTCGCGCGCCTTGCGCAGTCGATCCCGGCTGTTGGACAAATGCGTGCGCATCGCTGCACGAGCGGCTTCGGTGTCCTGGTTGCGGATGGCGTTGTAGATGCTTTCATGCTCGCCGTGCACGCGTTCCAGATACGCCTTCCGGCCCTCGGGGGCCTGGTCGGCGGTCTGGATGCGGGTGCGCGGGATGATGTGTGTGCCCAGGTAGGTCATCAGGTCGGCAAAGTGCCGGTTGCCGGTGGCCTTGGCCACTTCCATGTGGAACTGAAAATCGCTGGGCACCGCATCCGACTGGCTGTGGATGGCCGTTGAAAAACCGTGCAGGGCAGTCGCCATCGCCGTCAATTGTTCGGGTGTGGCGCGCTGCGCAGCCAGGCCGGCAGCCTCTGTTTCCAGGCTGATGCGCAGCTCCAGCACCGCAATCACGTCGTCCACTGTGGCCATGTCCTGCTCGGCAATGCGGAAGTTGTGGGCGGTGGGCGCTTGCAGCGCAAAAGTGCCAATGCCGTGGCGGGTTTCAACTTGTCCAGATGCCTGCAGGCGTGAAATGGCTTCGCGCACCACGGTGCGGCTCACCGACATGTCACCCATGATGGCCGATTCGGTGGGCAGCTTGTCACCAGGCTGCAGTTGGCCACTCTGGATGAGCTGGGTCAGGTGCTGAACAACCTCTTGCACCAGTCCACCACGGCGTGTGCGAGGTGCGGTGGCGGCCAGGGTATTTGACGGCGTTCTGTTCATTTTTTGTTCCAGGTTCTTGACAGACTGGTGTGAAGCATACAGAATTGCCAGTCATCAGACAACGTACAACCTATTTGAAAGGTATCTCCATGAGCATGAACCCCCAGGAACTCAAGACCATCATGTCCAGCGGCCTGCTGTCATTTCCGTTGACGGACTTCGATGCCAAGGGCGATTTCAACAAGAAGGGCTACATCGAGCGCCTGGAATGGCTGGCGCCATACGGTGCATCGGCCCTGTTTGCCGCTGGCGGCACAGGCGAGTTCTTTTCGCTGACCAGTGACGAGTACCCCGGCATCATCAAGACCGCCGTGGACACCTGCAAAGGCAAGGTGCCGATCATTGCTGGCGCTGGCGGCTCCACCCGCTTTGCCATCCAGTGCGCACAAGAAGCCGAACGTGCCGGTGCCCACGGTATTTTGTTGCTGCCGCACTACCTGACCGAAGCCGGCCAGGAAGGCCTGATCGCCCACATCGAAGCCGTGTGCAAGAGCGTGAAATTCGGCGTCATCGTCTACAACCGCAATGTCTGCAAACTCAGCCCCGAGTCGCTGGCCATCCTGGCCGAGCGCTGCCCCAACCTGATAGGTTTCAAGGACGGCATCGGCGACATCGAACTGATGAGCTCGATCTACATGAAGATGGGCGACCGCTTCGCCTACCTGGGTGGCCTGCCCACCGCCGAAGTGTTTGCCGCTGCCTACAAAGCCCTGGGCACACCGGTGTACTCGTCGGCCGTGTTCAACTTCATCCCCAAAACGGCGATGGACTTCTACCACGCTGTGGCCGCTGACGACATGGCCACACAGCACCGCCTGCTGCGCGATTTCTTCATGCCTTACCTGGCCATCCGCAACAAGATGCAAGGTTATGCCGTGAGCATCGTCAAGGCAGGTGCCAAGATCGTTGGCCATGATGCAGGCCCCGTGCGCACGCCATTGACGGACCTGAAGGCTGCCGAGATGGAAGAGTTGGCGGCCTTGATCAAAAAACTGGGACCACAGTGATTTGAGCCTGTACCGATCGCTCGCATGACCTCACACGCCATCCGCCACATTCGCGTCACGCCCATCGCGTTCCGTGATCCGCCGCTGCTCAACGCAGCGGGCATCCACGAGCCCTGGGCGCTGCGCTCGATCATCGAGATCGAGACTGCCTCGGGTCTGGTGGGCATCAACGAGACCTATGGCGACCAATCCATGCTGGACGTGCTGGCCAAGGCCGCACCAGCTTTGCAAGGCTTGTCGCCTTGGGACCTGAACACAATGGAAACGCGTGTGCAGGCGCTGGTGCAGCCTGCGGGGAACACGTCTGAATTTCTGGGCGAACAAATCTCGCTGGCGCCGGGGACGCATGTGTCGAAAAACGTGGCCAAGGTGGTGAGCGCCTTTGAAGTCGCCATGCTCGATCTGCAAGGCCAACTGGCCAACGCGCCGGTGGTGGACTTGCTGGGCGGTGCGGCGCGTGACACGGTGCCTTTCAGTGCCTACCTGTTCTTCAAGTACGCCGAGCACATCGACAAGCCTTATGCCGCTGACCCCTTTGGCGAAGGCATCACCCCCGAGCAGATGGTGGCGCAGGCGCGCCGCATGATCGATCAGTACGGTTTCAAGAGCATCAAGCTCAAGGCCGGAGCCTTGCCACCCGAGCAGGAGATGGCGGCGCTGCTGGCGCTGGCCAAGGCTTTTCCGGGCACACCGCTGCGCATCGACCCCAACGCCAACTGGACGGTGGCCACCAGCCTGAAGGCGGTGGAGCAACTGCGCGGCGTGCTCGAATACTACGAAGACCCGGCGCCGGGCCTGAGCGGCATGGCCGAAGTGGCCAAACAGTGTGATGTGCCCCTGGCCACCAACATGGTCGTGACCGACTACAAGGAATTTGCCGACAACGTGCGCATGGGCTGCCCCGTGCGCATCGTGCTGAGCGACCACCACTACTGGGGCGGCCTGCGTACCACGCAGCAGCTCTCGCGCCTGTGCCAGACTTTTGACATGGGCCTGTCCATGCATTCCAACTCGCACCTGGGCATCAGCCTGATCGCGATGACACACCTGGCCGCTTCGGTGCCGCACCTGTCTTACGCCTGCGACACGCACTACCCCTGGCAGGACGAAGAAATCGTGCAGGGTGGTCGCCTCAAGTTTAAAGACGGCAGCCTGCGCGTGCCGCGTGGCCCGGGCCTGGGTGTGGCGATTGACCGCGCAGCGCTGGCTCGTCTGCACGACAACTATCTGCATTGCGGCATCCGCGCCCGTGACGACCTCGGACAGATGCGCAAGTACGACCCGACGTTCACCGGCAAGCAACCTCGATTCTGAACATGAGCACCACCCAACCCCTCGCCATCCGCATGCACCCGCATGACAACGTGGCCATCATCGCCAACGACGGCGGCCTGCCCGCAGGCACGGTCATGCCTGAAGGCCCTGCCGCGGGCATCACCTTGCGCGACAAAGTGCCACAGGGCCACAAGGTCGCGCTGCAAGACATCGCCGCAGGTGCTGCCGTGCTGCGCTACAACGTGCCCGTGGGCTTTGCCCGCGAAGCGATTGCGGCGGGTAGCTGGGTGCACGAGCGCCTTTTGGACATTCCGCCTGCACGTGAGTTGCAAGGCCTGCCCATGGCCACCAAGCCTGCACCCGAGTGGGAGCCTTTGGAGGGTTACACCTTTGAAGGTTATGTGAACGCCGACGGCTCGGTGGGCACGCGCAACCTGCTGGCCATCACCACCACGGTGCAGTGTGTGGCGGGTGTGCTCAAGGTGGCGGTCGAACGCATCGAGCGCGAGCTGTTGCCGCTTTACCCGAATGTGGACGGCGTGGTGGGTCTTGAACACAGCTACGGCTGCGGCGTGGCGATCGACGCGCCCGGTGCAGAGATCCCGATCCGCACGCTGCGCCACATCAGCCTGAACCCCAACTTCGGCGGAGAGGTGATGGTGGTGAGCCTGGGTTGTGAAAAGCTGCAGCCTGCGCGTCTGCTGCCACCGGGCAGCTTTCCCATCCATGATGCCCGTGAGGCAGAGCAGGGGCCTGACCTGGTGTGTCTGCAAGACGATGCGCACGTGGGCTTCATGTCCATGATCGACGACGTGCTGGCGCATGCCAAACCGCACCTCGAACGCCTGAACGCCCGCCAACGCCAGACCGTGCCCGCGAGCGCACTGGTGGTGGGCGTGCAGTGCGGTGGTAGCGACGCGTTCTCGGGCGTGACCGCCAACCCCGCCGTGGGCTACATGGCCGACCTGATCGTGCGCGCTGGCGGCACCGTGATGTTTTCGGAAAACACCGAAGTGCGCGACGCGGTGGAGCAACTCACCAGCCGCGCTGCAAGCCCCCAAGTGGCCGAAGACATCGTGCGCGAACTCGGCTGGTACGACCAGTACCTTGACCGTGGCCGCGTGGACCGTACCGCCAACACCACGCCCGGCAACAAGGCCGGTGGCCTGTCCAACATCGCCGAAAAAGCCATGGGCTCGATCATCAAAAGCGGCAGCAGCGCCATTGCCAGCGTGCTCGCGCCCGGCGACAAGCTCAAGGCCGATCAAAAAGGCCTGGTGTTTGCGGCGACACCCGCCAGCGACTTCATCTGCGGCACGCTGCAACTGGCCGCTGGCATGAATGTGCATGTGTTCACCACTGGCCGCGGCACGCCCTACGGTCTGCAGGCTTGCCCGGTGGTGAAGGTGGCCACGCGCAGCGACCTGGCGCGGCGCTGGCATGACCTGATGGATTTCAACGCCGGGCAGATCGCCGATGGCGCGATGACGATTGAAGACGCAGGCTGGGCGTTGTTCAAGCAAATGCTTAACGTGGCCAGTGGCAAGAAAACCTGGGCCGAGCACTGGAAGCTGCACAACGCGCTGGTGCTGTTCAACCCCGCACCGATCACCTGACTTTCCTTCTTTCATCCACGCAAGCAAACCTCAATTTACTTTTAAACCACAAGGAGACATCCATGCAAAACCAACGCCGACAACTTCTGAAATCCGTTTCTGCCATTGGCTTGAGCAGCTTGACTGCATCGGCCATTGCGCAGGCTTTTGATTTCAAACCCAACCAGCGCTACCCCGATCCGGCGGTGTTGATTTTGGACCCTAGCTTTGGCAAGTACCGCATTTACAGCAGCACCGTGGAGCAAGTGGCCACCGGTTTCCGCTGGGCAGAAGGCCCTGCGTATTTCCCTGGAAAAACAGCGGGTGCACCAGGACATTTGCTGTTCAGTGACATTCCGAACAACCGCATCATGAAGTTCGATGAAGCCACGGGTAAAACCAGTGTTTTCCGTGCCAACGCCAACTACGCCAATGGCAACACGCGTGACCGCCAGGGTCGCCTGATTTCTTGCGAGCACTCGATCACGCGCCGTGTGACGCGGACCGAAACCAACGGCAAGATCACCGTCTTGGCCGACAACTACCAAGGCAAGCGTTTGAATGCGCCCAACGATGTCGTGGTCAAGAGTGACGACAGCATCTGGTTCACCGATCCGCTGTTTGGCATCAATGGCGAATGGGAAGGCTCACGCGCCAAGCCCGAGCAGGAAACCACCAATGTGTACCGCCTCGACAAAAACGGCGAGCTGAAAGCGGTCATCACCGACATCCTCAACCCCAATGGCCTGGCGTTCTCGCCGGATGAGAAAAAACTCTACGTGGTCGAATGGCGTGGTTCGCCATGGCGGAGCATCTGGAGTTTCGATGTCAATGCCGATGGCACCGTGTCCAACAAAACCAAACTGATCGATGCCGATGGCCCTGGCGCCTTTGACGGTTTTCGTGTCGACCGCGATGGCAACCTTTGGTGCGGCTGGGGTTTCAGTGGTGCATTCAACGCCGAATCCACACCTGTGGCTGGCGGTTTGAAAGCCCATTTGCCACAGGCCAAATCAGAAGACATGGACGGTGTGAAGGTGTTCAACAAGGACGGCAAACCGATTGGTTTCATTCGCCTGCCTGAGCGCTGTGCCAACCTGGAGTTTGGTGGCCCCAAGCGCAACCGCCTGTACATGACCAGCAGCCACTCGCTGTATGCCTTGTATGTTGAAGCCCATGCCGCAGTCTGAATTTAAAGAACCAATTTTCGAGACCAGGAGAACCACATGAAACGAACCTTCATTCGACGTGCATTGGCTGTGGGGATGCTCAGTGCCCTGAGTTGTTTCAGTTTGGGGGCCTTGGCCCAAGCCGACTACCCCAACAAACCGATCAAGCTGATCGTGGCCTTTCCGCCCGGCGGTACCAGCGATGTGATGGGCCGCCTGGTGGCCGAAGAGCTGGGCAAAGTGCTCAAGCAGCCCATCGTGGTCGAGAACATTGCCGGTGCTGGTGGCATCGTGGGCATGGAGCGTGCGCTCAAGTTGCCGGCCGATGGCTACACCCTGATCCAGACGGGTGTCGGGCAGAACGCCGTGGCGCATGGCCTGGACCCCAACCTCAAGTACAACTCGATGACCGACTTCATCCACCTGTCGCAGGTGAACTCCGGCCCCAACGTGTTGCTGGTGCATCCTTCCCAGCCCTTCAAGACGGTGAAGGACATCGTGGACTACGCCAAGAAAAACCCTGGCAAGCTGGACTACGGTTTCACCCATGCGGCTTCGGGTCACATGGCGATGGAACTGTTCAAGCAGACCACCGGCATCTTCCTGACCGGTATCCCCTACAAGGGCGGCGGCCCCATGCTCAACGACTTGCTGGCCGGCACCATTCCCATGGTGTTCCTGAATCAGGACGTGGCTTTGCCGCACATCAAAGCAGGCAAGCTGCGTGCCATTGCCGTGTCCAGCAAGGAGCGCAACCCGCTGTACCCCGACACCCCCACCGTGGCCGAGTCGGGCTACAAGGGCTTTGAGGCCACGTCCTGGTCCGGCATCTCCGTGGCCAAGGGCACGTCGCAAGCCATCGTGGACAAGCTCGAAGCGGGCATGGCGCAGGCCATGAAGACCGATGCGTTCCGCAACCGCCTGACATCGACCGGCTTTGTGGTGCCGCCATCTGGGCCCAAGCACTATGTTCCGTTCCTCAAGTCCGAACTGGACCAATGGACGCGCGTGATCAAGGCCGCTGGCATCAAACCCGAATAAGAAAGCGCCAAGCATGAGTGATGCCATTTCCTGGGTCCGTGTCAGCGCCTGCACGCTGCCGCTGGCCAACCCGATCAGCGATGCCAAGGTCCTGACCGGCCGCCAGAAGCCGATGACCGAAATCGCCATCCTGTTCGTCGAGATCAAGACGAAGGATGGCGCAGAAGGTGTGGGCTTCAGCTACTCCAAGCGTGCGGGCGGCCCCGGCCAGTTCGCGCACGCCAAAGAAATTGCCCCCGTGCTGATCGGCGAAGACCCGAGCGACATTGCCAAGCTCTGGGACAAGCTGTGCTGGGCGGGTGCTTCGGTGGGCCGCAGTGGCTTGAGCGTGCAAGCGATTGGCGCGTTTGACGTGGCCCTGTGGGACCTCAAAGCCAAGCGTTCGGGCCTGTCGCTCGCCAAGCTGCTGGGGACGCACCGCGACAGCGTGCGCTGCTACAACACTTCGGGCGGCTTTCTGCACACGCCGCTGGACCAGCTCTTGGTCAATGCCTCGGCCTCGGTGGCCAAAGGCATTGGCGGTATCAAGCTCAAGGTGGGCCAGCCCGACTGCGACAAGGACATCGAGCGTGTGAGTGCGGTGCGCCAGCACCTGGGCGACCGTTTCCCGATCATGGTAGACGCCAACCAGCAGTGGGACCGCCCCACGGCGCAGCGCATGTGCCGCCGCCTGGAGCCGATGAACCTGATCTGGATCGAGGAGCCGCTGGACGCCTACGACCACGAAGGCCACGCCGCGCTGGCCGCGCAGTTCGACACCCCCATTGCCACGGGCGAAATGCTCACCAGCGTGCAGGAGCACTGGGACCTGATCCGCCACCGCGCTGCCGACTACCTGATGCCCGACGGCCCCCGCGTGGGCGGCATCACGCCGTTCCTCAAGATCGCGCAGCTGGCCGAACATGCAGGCGTGATGCTGGCCCCGCACTTTGCGATGGAGCTGCACATCCACCTGGCCGCCACCTACAAGACCGAGCCCTGGGTCGAGCACTTTGAGTGGCTGGAGCCTTTGTTCAATGAACGCATCCAGATCCAGGATGGCCGCATGCTGGTGCCGACCTTGCCGGGTCTGGGTGTGTCCATCAGTGAGCAGGCGCGTCGCTGGACCACCGCCAGTTTCGAGGCCACGGCCTGACCCTGTTTCCTTTCATTTGAAGTACACCATGTCCACTCTGCAATCCTTCAACGCCCGCACCGGCCAGGCCTATGGCGCGGCCGTGCCCGCCACCACATCTGACGAACTGAACACCGCCATTGAGAAAGCCAGTGTGGCCTTTGATGACTGGCAGGCCAGCGACGGCTCACAGCGTGCCAGCCTGCTCAACGCCCTGGCCGCCGCACTGGAGCAGGACCGCGAGAAGCTGGTCGAGCTGGCCGATGCCGAAACGGGCCTGGGTCTGCCGCGCCTGAACGGCGAACTCGACCGCACGGCTTTCCAGTTGCGTCGCTTTGCCACCATCGCGCAAAACGGCGGTGTTTTTGCTTTCACCGACGACCCGGCCGTGGCAGGTGCCCCTCCCGCAGGCCACCCGGCCATGATGCGCGTGCGCGTGCCGCTCGGCCCGGTCGCCATGTTCTCGGCCAGCAACTTCCCCTTCGCGTTTTCGGTGCTGGGTGGTGACACCGCTTCGGCGCTGGCAGCCGGTTGCAGCGTGGTGGTCAAGGCCCACTCGGGTCACCTGCACACCTCGGCGCGCGTGTACCAACTGACGCGTCAAGTCATTGCTTCTCTCGGCCTGCCTGAAGGTCTGGTGCAAATGGTGCAGGGCGCAGGCAACCAGGTCGGCGTGGCCCTGATCCAGCATCCCGCCATTGCAGCGGGCGCATTCACCGGTTCCACCCGCGGTGGGGCTGCGCTGCGCGATGCAGCGCGCGCCCGTCCTCGCCCAATCCCGTTCTACGGCGAACTCGGCTCCATCAACCCCGTGATTGCCACGCCCGCAGCACTGGCCAAGGGCGGCGACGCGCTGGTGCAAACGCTGGCAGGCTCCATCACACTGGGTTGCGGTCAGTTCTGTACCAACCCCGGTTTGCTGGTGCTGCAGCGCAGCCCCGAGAGCCAGGCGTTTGTGGCCGCGCTGACCGAAGCGCTCAAGGCCATCCAGCCGCACGCCATGCTGACCCAAGGCATGCGTGAAGCGCTGGACGTGGGCACTGCCAAACAACTCGCTGCCGGTGCCAAGGCGCTTCTCAACAACCCTGTGACCGACATTTGCCCCAAGCCCTTCCTGGCCGAAGTGGATGGGGCCACCTTCATGGCTGAGCATCAGCTGCAGGAAGAAGTCTTCGGCCCCGCGAGCCTGATCGTCTGGACCGACTCGGTACAGCAGACCCTGCAGGTGTTGCACACCGTGGGCGGCACACTGACGGTGACCTTCTGGGGTGCCGAGAGCGACACGCCTGAGACGCGCCAACTCGTGCGCGGCGCCATGGCCATTGCCGGCCGCGTGCTGTTTGCCGGTGTGCCCACCGGTGTGGCCGTGACCGCCGCGCAGCAGCACGGTGGCCCCTGGCCGTCGAGCACCGAGCCGATGACCACTTCTGTCGGTGACGCCGCTCTTGACCGATTCCTGCGCCCCGTATCCCTGCAGGACATGCCCGCCTGGCTGGTGCAGCGCCAGGGTCGTCCCTGCTGATCGGAGGCTGAATATGACGCACACCATCACCCGCCGCGCCCTGGCTGCATTGCTGCTGGCCGCCAGCAGCACATTGGCCCTGGCGCAAGCCTGGCCCAACAAGCCCGTCACCATCATCGTGCCCTTTGTGCCCGGTGGCGGCACCGACCTGGGCGCGCGCCTGATGGCGCAAAAGCTCTCCACCCGCTGGGGCCAGTCGGTGGTGGTGGACAACCGCGGCGGCGCGGGCGGTGTGGTGGGCGCTGACGCGGTGGCCCGAGCCAAGCCCGATGGCTACACCCTGCTGGTGGGCAATCTGGGGACACAGTCCATCAACCCGGTGCTCTACAAAAAGCTGCCCTATGACCCGGACAAGGCCTTTGCGCCGGTGTCGACGATTGCCGAGCTGCCTTTCTTTGTGCTGGCCCGTGCCAACCTGCCCGCAGCCAATGTGCGCGAGCTGATCGCCCTGGCCAAAAAAGAGCCAGGCAAGATCAGCTTTGGCAGCTCGGGCAATGGCGGCGCGCCTCACCTGTCGGCTGAAGTCTTTGCCGCCATGAGCAACACCCAGCTGCTGCATGTGCCCTACAAGGGCGGTGGCGCCGTCATGACCGACCTGATCGCTGGTCATGTGGACCTGCTGTTCGCCTCGGTGCTCGAATCGATCGGCCACGTCAAGGCGGGCAAGATGAAGGCACTGGCCGTGACCACCACCGTGCGCTCGGACAGCATGCCCGACGTGCCCACCGTGGCCGAAAGTGGCTTGCCCGGTTACGAGTCCGGCTCCTGGCTCGCACTGCTGGCACCCGCAGGCACGCCCAAAGACATCGTCGACAAGATCGCCGGCGACATGAAAGCCGTGCTGGCCGACGAGTCCACCCGCCAGGCATTGATTCAGCAGGGCGCCATTCCGCGCAGCAGCACGCCTGCGCAGCTGCAGACCCTGATCGACAATGACCGCAAGCGTTACGAACGCATCATCCGCGACAAACACATCAGCATTGACTGATCACTTTTTTAAAAGCACTGACATGAGCACATCCTCCACCCCCGTCGTGACTGGCATGCGCGTGATCCCCGTGGCGGGCCGCGACAGCATGCTGCTCAACCTGAGCGGCGCGCACGCCCCGTACTTCACCCGCAACCTGCTCTTGCTGACCGACAGCCTGGGCCACACCGGCATTGGCGAAGTGCCCGGTGGCGAAGCCATCCGCAAGACGCTCGAAGACGCGCGTGAGCTCCTCATTGGCCAGCCCTTGGGCAACCATCTGGCCCTGCTGCAAAAAATGCAGCAGACCTTTGCCGACCGCGACTCGGGAGGCCGTGGCCTGCAGACCTTTGACCTGCGCACCACGGTGCACGCGGTGACTGCTGTCGAATCGGCCTTGCTCGATTTGCTGGGCCAGTTCCTGGGCGTGCCGGTCGCGGCCCTGCTGGGTGAAGGCCAGCAGCGCGATGCGGTCGAAATGCTGGGCTACCTGTTCTACGTGGGTGACCGCAACAAGACCGACTTGCCCTACAACAGCGAACCCGATGCCGACAACGCCTGGTTCCGCGTGCGCCACGAAGAGGCCATGACACCCGAGCGCATCGTTCGCCTGGCCGAAGCGGCTTATGAACGCTACGGCTTCAACGACTTCAAGCTCAAAGGCGGCGTGCTGGCCGGTGATGACGAAGTGCAGGCGATTGTGGCGCTGCACGAGCGTTTTCCGCAGGCGCGCATCACGCTGGACCCCAACGGTGGCTGGCTGCTCAAAGACGCGATCCGCCTGATGCGTGACATGCACGGCGTGGTGGCCTATGCCGAAGACCCTTGCGGTGCCGAGCAGGGTTTCAGCGGCCGCGAGGTGATGGCCGAATTCCGCCGCGCCACCGGTCTGCCCACGGCCACCAACATGGTGGCCACCGACTGGCGCCAGATGACGCACGCCCTGAGCCTGCAAAGCGTGGACATTCCCTTGGCCGACCCGCACTTCTGGACCATGGCCGGCAGCGTGCGCGTGGCGCAGACCTGCCGCGACTGGGGCCTGACCTGGGGCTCGCACTCCAACAACCACTTCGACGTGTCGCTGGCCATGTTCACCCATGTGGCCGCCGCCGCACCGGGCAAGGTCACGGCGATCGACACCCACTGGATCTGGCAGGACGGCCAGGGCCTGACGAAAGAGCCACTGCAAATCGTGGGCGGCATGGTGCAGGTGCCCAAGAAGCCGGGCCTGGGCATTGAGCTCGACATGGCCAAGGTCGAGGCCGCGCACCAGCTGTACATGCAGCACGGCCTGGGCTCGCGCGACGACGCGCAGGCCATGCAGTATTTGATTCCGGGCTGGAAGTTCGACAACAAGCGCCCCTGCATGGTGCGCTGATCGGAGCTGAAGCATGAACAGACGCTTTTTCATCACCGCGCTGGCCGCTACGATGGCTGCTCTGGCGCTGCCTGCGGTGGCCCAGAACTACCCGGCCAAGCCCATCAAGATCGTGGTGCCTTTCCCGGCGGGTGGCACCTCGGACGTGTTGGCTCGCCTGATCGGCCAGAAGATGACCGAGAACTGGGGCCAGCCTGTGGTCATTGAAAACAAGCCCGGCTCCAGCGGCAACCTGGGCGCCGACGCGGTGGCCAAATCCGCGGCCGATGGCTACACCCTGGTGCTGATGGATGTGGGCAATCTGGCGATTGCGCCTTCGCTCTACAAGCTGCCTTTCAATGTGGAAAAAGACTTTGCACCGGTGGCCATGGTGGGTTACTCGCCCCACCTGCTGGTGGTGAGCAACAACATCCCGGCCAACACCACGGCCGAGCTGATCGCCTATGCCAAAGCGCAAAAAGGCAAGGTCAACTACGCCGTGGCTTCAGGCATGGGCAGCGCCACGCACCTGGCAGGCGTGATGTTCGCGCAGCGCAGCGGCATCGACTGGGGTTATGTGCCCTACAAGGGGGGCGCCCAGGCCATGACCGATCTGATCGGTGGACAGGTGGATGTGACCTTCAACGGCATGGTGGCCACTTACCCGCATGTGAAGGGCGGCAAGATCAAGCTGATCGCCTTGTCCAGTGCCAAGCGTCACCCGGACATGCCAGGCACTGCAACCGTGGGTGAAACCTTGCCCGGCTTTTTGACAGGCAGCTGGCAAGGCCTGCTGGCACCCGCCGGCACACCCAAGGCCGTGGTGGACAAGCTGCATGCCGAAGTGTTGCGCATCACGGCCTTGCCCGATGTGAAGGAACGCTTGAACACGCTGGGGGCAGAAGCCAACCGGATGACCTCTGCTGAATTTGCACAGTGGTTCAAAACCGAAATCCCGGCCATGGCCAAGATCGTGCGCGATGGACGCATCACTGTGGATTGAACTGGAAGACCGATATGAGTGACAAACCCCGCATCCTCCAGGCCCTGCGCCTGCTGCCCTGGCTGGAAGCGCAATTGGCCCAGGACTACGAGGTGGTGCATTTGCCTGCCGAGCCCCAAGCGCGCCAGCAATTCCTGAAAGAGCAGGGGGCTGACTTTGGCTTGCTTGTCACTTCAGCCGCACATGGCATTGGCAACGATGTGCTCGAAGCCTTGCCCAAGCTGCGCATGATCTCAAGCTTTGGCGTGGGCCTGGACAAATTCGATCTGGGCTACATCGGCCAGCGCGGCATGGCATTGGGCTACACCCCCGGTGTGCTCAACGATTGCGTGGCCGATCTGGCTTTTGGCCTGATGCTCGACATTGGCCGACGCCTGAGCCAGGCCGACCGCTACGTGCGCGCAGGCCAGTGGGGCGCGCCAGGTGCGCCCGCTTTCCCGCTGGGCTTCAAGGTCAGCGGTGCCCGGCTGGGCATCGTGGGCCTGGGGCGCATCGGCAGCACCATCGCGCGTCGCGCCAGTGGCTTTGACATGGACGTGCGCTACCACAGCCGCAAACCCGTGGCCGATCAGCCCTGGACTTACGAACCCAGCTTGCACGAATTGGCGCGCTGGAGCGATTTCCTGGTGGTCATCACCTCGGGCGGTGCAGGCACGCACCACCTGATTGACCAAAGCGTGCTGGACGCCCTGGGGTCGCAGAGCTTCCTCATCAATGTCTCGCGTGGCTCGGTGGTTCATGAAGCCGCCTTGCTGTCGGCCTTGCAGGACAAGCGCATCGGCGGCGCTGCACTCGATGTGTTCGAGCGTGAGCCCCATGTGCCTTCAGACTTCTACAGCCTGGACAACGTGGTCATGGTGCCGCACATCGCCAGTGCCACTGTGCAGACCCGCCAGGCCATGGCGCAACGGGTGCTGGACAACCTGCGCGCGCACCAGCAAGGGTTGCCGCTGCCCAGTTCGGCCTTCGCGGTTTGAGATGGGCTCCAGTGCAGGCTCAGCGCAGGGCCTGCACCACCAGACCTGTCACCACACACAGGCCCAGCACCTGGTAAATGCTGCGCTGCTGCTTGATCAGCAACCAGGCGGCCAGTCCGGTGAGCACAAAGGCCCAGAAGTCGGGCAGCATGTGCCAGCCGCCGGGCAGCCAGGTCTGACGCGCAAACACCCCGGCCAGTTGCACCATCACGCCGATCACCGCTGCGGTGATGGCTTGTAGCGGACCTTGCAGTGAAGGCATCTGGCGCGTGGACTCCACCAAGGGGCCGCCCGCGAGGATGAACAGGAACGAAGGCAAAAAGGTGAACCAGGTCACCACGCAGGCGGCGATGATGCCGCCCAGCAGGGGGTAGCCCGTGATGGCCTGGCTGTGTCCACCCAGAAAACCCACGAAAGCCACGATCATGATCAGTGGCCCCGGGGTGGTTTCGCCCAGCGCCAGGCCATCCATCATCTGGGCCGCCGTGACCCAGCCGTATTGCGTGACCGCCGCGTGCGTGACAAAGGGCAGCACGGCATAGGCACCGCCAAAGGTCAGCAGTGCCGCCTGCGTGAAGAACCCGCCCATGCGGGTGAGGGTGTGGTGACCCCCCAGCAGCCAGGCCAGCGCGCCCAGTGTCACCACCCACAGGGCCACACCAATGGCGCCAGTTTGGATCATGCGGGCATGGCTGTACAGCGTGTGCGCGGGTGCGGGACTGTGGTCATCCAGCCAGGCGGGCCCATCTGCCGCCACCGTGGTCTTGGCCGATCCATGCGAAGGGGCGGCTGCGGGCAGGGTATGTTGTTTTTGCATGTGCCAGCCTGTGAAGGCCGCCGCCGCCACGATGAGCGGGAAGGGCGCATCCCAAATCATGCCCAGCAGCGACAAACCGGCCACCCACCACAGCCAGCGGGCCTTGAGCGTGCGCATGCCGATGCGGTGCACGGCCTGGATCACCAGCGCTGTGACGGCCGGCTTGAGCCCCCAAAGAATGGCTTGACCCCAGGGGTGCTGGCCCCAGGCGGTGTAGGCCCAGGCCAGCACGATCAACAGCAGCAGTGAGGGCAGCACAAACAGCGCCCCGGCCGCGATGCCCCCTCGCGTGCTGTGCATCAGCCAGCCGGTGTAGGTGGCCAGTTGCTGGGCTTCAGGACCGGGTAACAGCATGCAGTATTGCAAGGCGTGCAGATAGCGGTTTTCAGAAATCCAGCGCTTGCGCACCACCAGTTCTTCGTGCATGAGGGCGATCTGCCCTGCTGGCCCGCCAAAGCTCACGCAGCCCAGCCAGAACCAGAATTTGAGGGCTTCACGAAACGAAACCGGGGCAGCAGCAGGGGTGTTCATGCGGGCGTGATCTCTTGCTCAAGGGTGTGTGTGAATTCCGGGCCACCCGTCAGGCTCAGGCTCAAGGTGAGCCGGGTATTGGGGGGCATGTGCTCGGGCCAGGGCCATTGCACTTGGCGTTCGTGCCAGTGCCATGCCACTGGGGTGCCATCTTCATATTGAACTTGCAAGTCGCAGTCCCAGGCGTGGCCCTCGTCCAGCGGGCCGGGGTCGCCATGCTGAGTGTGCAGGCGATCGAGCAAATGGCCGACCTCGGCCAGCAGGGCCGCATTGTGCGTCGGGGTCGGGCTGGCCATGGCGTCCCAGCCGACCGTGCCGTGTGCGTCTTCGCTCTGGTCGAAATCTAGAAATTGCAAGGCCGTGACCGGAAAGTCTGTAAAGACCGATTGTCGCAGGGCAGCTGCAGCATTCAAACCACAGCAGATGAAGGCTGATGGATTTCTTGGATACATAAAAACCCTTAATTGCTTAAGAATTGAGCAAATCCAACATTTTGGAGTCTTTGTTGTATACATAATGCGAAACCCCATGCCCACCACATCGTTCATGTCTGCTGTGTCGATCCCATCCCGCGAGGTGCCGACGCCCACCGAGGAAGGGGGCTCGCAAGCCGTCAAGGCGCAGCAGCGCCTGCGCGAGCTGATCCTGGCCGGGCAACTGGCCTCGGGTGAGCGCATCGCAGAGCTGGCGCTGGTGGATTTGCTGGGCGTCTCGCGCACGCCGATCCGTGCCGCGCTCATGCGGCTGGAGCAGGAGGGCTTGTTGAGGGCCTTGCCTGGTGGTGGCTATGCCGTGCGCACGTTTTCCGAGCGCGAAGTGGGCGACGCCATTGAACTGCGCGGCACGCTGGAAGGCCTGGCCGCTCGTCTGGCGGCCGAGCGCGGGGTGAGTCGTCTGTCGCTGGCGCAAGCCCGCGAATGCCTGGATCAGGTTGACCGCGTGCTGCAGGACCCATCACTGAGCGACGAGATGTTTTCCGAATATGTGCTGCTCAATGCACGCTTTCACCGCTTGCTGGCCGACATGCCCGCCAGCGAGGTGCTTTCGCGTGAGATCGAGCGTGCAGCAAGCCTGCCCTTTGCTTCGCCTTCGGGTTTTGTGGGGGTGCAGGTCAACAACGCCCCGGCCCGCGACATGCTGGTGGTGGCCCAGCACCAGCACCGGCAGGTGCTCGACGCGATCGAGCGCCGTGAGGCCGGGCGCGCAGAAGCCCTGATGCGGGAGCACTCGCGCATCGCCCGCCACAATATGCAGCTGGCCGTGCGCGATCCGCAAGGCACCGGCATGCCCGGTGTGCAATTGATTCGCCAGACATGATTCAAAAAACCTGATGCAACAACCTCATTTCAACCAGGAGACTTCCATGCAAAAACGACAATTCCTGAACTCGGTGGCCTGCGCGGCCTTGGCGCTGACTGCCGCGTCAGCCATGGCGCAAGACACTTTCAAGATTGGCCTGATCCTGCCCATGACGGGGCCTTTTGCCTCCACGGGCAAGCAGATCGAGGCCGCTGCCCGTCTGTACATGGCGCAAAACGGCGCCACTGTGGCGGGCAAGAAAGTCGAGTTGATCGTCAAGGACGACACCAGTGCGCCCGACGTGACCAAGCGCATCGCGCAAGAGTTGGTTGTCAATGACAAAGTCAGCGTGCTGGCCGGTTTTGGCTTGACCCCATTGGCCCTGGCCACTGCGCCCATTGCCACGCAATCCAAAACACCGCTGGTGGTGATGGCGGCTGCCACATCGAGCATCACCCAGGCCTCGCCCTTCATCGTCCGCACCAGCTTCACTTTGCCGCAAGCGGCTGTGGCCATTGCCGACTGGGCGCCCAACAACGGCATCAAGAAAGTCGTGACCCTGGTGTCGGACTACGGCCCCGGCATCGATGCGGAAAAGTATTTCAAGGACCGCCTGACCTTCAACGGCGGCCAGGTGCTCGACAGCTTGCGCGTGCCCATGCGCAACCCCGACTTCGCGCCTTTCCTGCAGAAAGTACGTGACCTCAAACCCGACGCGGTTTATGTGTTCGTGCCATCCGGCGCAGGCGCAGCGTTGATGAAGCAGTTTGCCGAGCGCGGCATGGACAAGGCGGGCATCAAGCTGATCGGCACCGGCGACATCACCGACGACGACATCCTGAACAGCATGGGCGAGGTGGCCAATGGCGTGGTGACTTCGCACCACTACTCGGCATCGCACAACTCGGCTTTGAACAAGAAGTTTGTTGCGGCTTTTGAAAAAGCCAACAACGGTCTGCGCCCCAACTTCATGGCCGTGGGCGGTTATGACGGCATGCGCGTGATCTACGAAGCGGCCAAGGCCACCAAGGGCGCGGGCGGCCAGGCCTTGCTGGACGCCATGAAGGGCCAGGTGTTTGAAAGCCCCCGTGGCCCGATGTTCATCGACGCGCAAACCCGCGACGTGGTGCACAACATCTACATCCGCAAGGTGGAGAAGGTGAACGGCCAGCTTTACAACCAGGAATTCGCGACCCTCAAGGACGTGAAAGACCCGGGCAAGACCAAGTAAGGCTTTGTCCTTGCAGGAGCGCACCCTGTGCGCTCCTGCAAAAACCCATCTCCAGCCATCACATGTTGACCATCCTCTTCGACGGCATCGCCTACGGCATGCTGCTCTTCATCCTGGCCGTGGGCCTGTCCGTGACCATGGGCTTGATGAATTTCATCAACCTGGCGCACGGGGCTTTTGCCATGGTGGGCGGCTACCTCACGGTGGTGCTCATGCAGCGCTTTGAAGTGCCTTTCCTGCTGTGCCTGCCCATCGTTTTTGCGGGCACGGCCTTGCTGGGCGCGGTGCTGGAGCGCACGCTGTACCGCCACATGTACAAGAAGCCCCACCTGGACCAGGTGCTGTTCTCGATTGGCCTGGCTTTCATGTCGGTGGCCAGCGTGGATTACCTGATGGGCTCGCAGCAGCAGATCATGCAGTTGCCCGATGGGCTGCGTGGCCGCACCGAGCTGTTTGATGGGGCGCTTGGGATGGGCCACTACCGCCTGTTCATCATCGCAGTGTGCGCGGCGCTCACCGTGGGTTTGCAATACGTGCTGGCCAAAACCCGCTTTGGCAGCCGCTTGCGCGCCAGCGTGGACGATGCCCGCGTGGCCGCAGGCCTGGGCATCCGCGTGAATTTGATCTTTGCCGCCACCTTTGCCGTGGGCTCGGGGCTGGCCGGTTTGGGCGGTGCGCTGGGCGCTGAAGTGCTGGGCCTGGACCCGACCTTTCCGCTCAAGTTCATGGTGTACTTTTTGATCGTGGTGGCCGTGGGCGGCACCTCGTCCATCACCGGGCCGCTGTGGGCGGCGCTGCTCTTGGGCATTGCCGATGTGGCGGGCAAGTACTACATGCCCAAGCTTGGTTCTTTCATCGTGTATTCGCTGATGATCGCGATTTTGATCTGGCGTCCGCAAGGGCTGTTTGTGCGCAAGGGAGGCCGCTGAAATGAAGACGCACATGAACACGCGAATGAACGCACAACACCAACTTTTATCGTCAGTCCGCATGCGCGGCTGGGAGCCCTTGGTTTGGCTGGTGGCTTTTGCCATGCCTTTCGCATTTCCGGGCCATGCCCTCATCGTCAACGAGGTGGCCATCGTCGCCTTGTTTGCCGTGTCGCTCGATTTGGTGCTGGGCTACACCGGCATCGTGTCGCTGGGCCATGCGGCGTTTTTGGGGCTGGGCGCTTATGCCTCGGCCTTGTTCGCCAAGCATGTGATGCCTGACCCGCTCATGGGCCTGCTGTTTGGCATGGCCTGCGCCACGCTGCTGGGCGCGGCCTGTTCGCTCACCATCTTGCGCGGCACCGACCTGACGCGCCTGATGGTCACGCTGGGCATGGCGCTCATCTTGATGGAGCTGGCCAACAAGCTCGACTGGCTCACGGGTGGCTCGGACGGCCTGCAGGGCGTGATGATGGGCCCGGTGCTGGGCCGTTTTGAATTCGATCTGTACGGACAGACGGCGGCTTGGTATTCGCTGACGGTGTTGCTGATCCTGTTTGCATTGGCGCGACGCTGGGTGAATTCGCCCTGGGGCGCCACGCTCATGGCGGTGCGCGACAACCCGCTGCGCGCCATGGCGATTGGCATTCCGGTGCACAACCGCCTGGCGGTGGTTTACACCGTGGCCGCAGCTTTGGCCGGGGCCGCAGGCGCCTTGATGGCGCAAACCACCGGCTTTGCCTCGCTCGATGTGTTCGCCCTGGAGCGCTCGGCCGACGTGATGCTGATGCTGGTCATCGGTGGCGTGGGCTGGCTGTATGGCGGTGTGGTCGGTGCGGTGGTGTTCAAGCTGATGCACGACGTGATCTCGAGCATCACGCCGCAGTACTGGACCTTCTGGATCGGTCTGTTTTTGGTGGTGCTGGTCATGGTCGGGCGCGAGCGTTTGATTCGCCCGTGGTTGTGGTTTGGCCGTGCGGCTGATCAGAAAGGCGGTGCGCAATGAACCAGCCCATCGTGCTGAAGGCCCAGGGCCTCGTCAAACAATTCGGCGGCATCACCGCCACCGATAACGTGAATCTTGAATTGCGCTTGGGCGCACGCCACGCACTTATCGGCCCCAACGGCGCGGGCAAGACCACGCTCATCAATTTGTTCACCGGCGTCTTGCCGCCCACATCGGGCCGCATTGAACTGCTGGGCGAAGACATCAGCCAGCTCGCGCCGCACCAGCGTGTGCGCCGGGGCCTGGTGCGCACCTTCCAGATCAACCAGCTGTTTGCCAGCATGACGCCTTTGCAGACGCTGGCCATGGTGGTCTCGCAGCAGCGCGGCCTGGGCGGGCGCTGGTGGTCGGTGTTGGGTCAAGACCAAGCCGTGGTTGAGCGCTGCGAAGCCTTGCTGGAGTTGTTCCGCCTGACCGAAGTGATGCACCAGCGTACCGAGCATCTGGCTTACGGCAAGCGCCGTTTGCTGGAGATGGCGATTGCGCTGGCTTGTGAGCCCAAGGTGCTGCTGCTGGACGAGCCGGTGGCGGGTGTGCCTGCGGGCGAGCGAGAAGAACTTTTGCAAACCGTGGCGGCGCTGCCCGCCGAAGTGTCGGTTTTGCTGATCGAGCACGACATGGACCTGGTGTTTGAATTTGCCGACCGCATCACGGTGCTGGTCAATGGCGCGGTGCTGACCGAAGGCACACCCGAAGCGATCGCGGTCGACCCGCAGGTCAAGGCGGTGTACCTGGGGCATGGCGAGGAGGCGCGCCATGTTTGATGTGCATTGCGTAGGAGCGGCGTCCTCGCCGCGATGGATCGACCGCAATCGCCGCGGGGGCGCGGCTCCTACAGAGGAAGCCACCACATGAGTGCACTGCTGCAAGTTGAACAACTGAGCGCCGGTTACGGCGAAGCCGTGGTGCTGAACGACATCAGCTTCTCGCTGGGCGAAGGTGAAACCCTGGCGCTGTTGGGCCGCAACGGCACCGGCAAGACCACGCTCATGGACACCCTGGCCGGTGCCACGCGCCAGCACGGCGGGCAAATCTTTCTGGGTGGTCAGCCGCTGCACACCTTGCCCTCGCACGAGCGGGCGGCGGCGGGCATTGGCTGGGTGCCGCAAGAGCGCAACATTTTCAAATCGCTCACCGTGCACGAAAACCTGACGGCGGTGGCGCGGCCCGGGCGCACTGGGCACACCAGCCGCCCCTGGACACCCGAGCGGGTGTACGAGATGTTCCCGCGTCTGGCCGAGCGCAAGACCAATTTGGGCACGCAGCTGTCGGGCGGCGAGCAGCAGATGCTGGCCGTGGGCCGGGCGCTGGTGCTCAATCCGCGCTTGCTCTTGCTGGACGAGCCGCTCGAAGGCCTGGCCCCGATCATTGTGGAAGAGTTGCTGCGCGCCATTGCCCGCATCACCCGCGAAGAGGGTCTGTCGGCCATCATCGTGGAGCAGCACCCGCAAGCCATTTTGCGCATCAGCCATCGCGCCGTGGTGCTGGACCACGGCAATGTGGTGCACGCCAGCGATGCCGACACGCTGCGCGACAACCCCGAATTGCTGGACCGCCTGCTGGGCGTGGCCCGCAAGCTTTGATTTGGAGAGAGAGGACATCATGTTCATCAAAAACACCTGGTACGTGGCCTGCTCGCTGGACGAACTGAATGCCCTGGGCGACAAGCCCCTGGGCCGCACGATTTGCAACGAGCAAATGGCGTTTTTCAAAGGCCCGGACGGCAAGGTCGCGGCGGTCGAAGACTTCTGCCCGCACCGTGGCGCACCCTTGTCGCTGGGCAAGGTCTGCGATGGCAAGCTGGTCTGTGGCTACCACGGGCTGGAGATGGGCTGTGAAGGCAAGACGGTGCACATGCCCGGCCAGCGCGTGCGCGGCTTTCCAGCCGTCAAGGCGTTTGCTGTGGTGGAGCGCTACGGCTTTGTCTGGGTCTGGCCCGGCGACCAGTCCAAGGTCGATGAGGCGCAGATGCCGTTGTTTGAGTTTTTTGACAACCCGGCCTGGGCCTATGGCGGTGGGCTGTACCACGTCCAGGCCGATTACCGCCTGATGATCGACAACCTGATGGACCTGACGCACGAGACCTATGTGCACGCCAACAGCATTGGCCAGCCCGAGATCGACGAGACACCTTGCACCACCACGGTGGAGGGCGACAAAGTCATCTTGCAGCGCCACATGGAAGGCATTCAGGCGCCGCCGTTCTGGCAAATGGCCATGAGCGCCAACGGTCTGGACCCGCAGGCCAAAGTGGACCGCTGGCAGATCTGCCGCTTTTCGCCACCCAGCCACGTCATGATCGACGTGGGCGTGGCCCTGGCGGGCAAGGGCGGTTTTGATGCCGCGCCCGAGCACAAGGCCTACAGCGTGGTGGTGGACTTCATCACGCCCGAGACCGAGACTTCGCATTGGTACCACTGGGGCATGGCGCGCCAGTTCAAGCCACACGACACGGATCTGACCGACAAAATTCGCACCGGGCAGGGTGGCATCTTCAATGAAGACATGGAGATGCTGCAATTGCAGCAAGCCAACATCACCAAGTGGCCTGAGCGCAAGCTCCTGATGCTCAACATTGACGCAGGGGGTGTGCAGTCACGTCGCATCATTGACCGCATCCTTGCTGAAGAAATCACCCAGAAAGCCACCGCATGAACACCCCTGACCTGACCCAGACCCCGATCGCAGCCGACGGCACATTTGAAGTGCAACTTCAAAAAAGTGGTCAAACCCTGCAAGTCACCAAAGACCAGTCCATCCTCAAAGTGCTGCAGGACGCAGGACACGATGTGCCGTTTTCCTGCTCGGAAGGCATCTGCGGCACCTGCCTGACCCGGGTGGTGGCAGGGCAGCCCGACCATTGGGACATGTACCTCACGCCTGAAGAGCAGGAAAAAGGCGATTGCATGATGGTGTGCTGTTCGCGCAGCCAGACGGCGAGGCTGGTGCTGGACATGTGAGTTGCGCGTTATCGCGCTTTGCTCTGACTGATAGAGCACAAGGTCGCACTGCAGTGCGCTGACATGAATCACAATAAGGCTTTGATTCACTGAGCCCCCATTTCTTCATGAAAATGCCCCGCCCTTGCCTGCTGAAACTGTCGAGCGTCGTGCTCTGCATGGCGAGTTTTTTCGCTCAGGCCCAGACCGACTTTCCATCCAAACCGATCAAAATCGTGGTGCCTTTTGGCGCAGGCGGTGTGGCCGACCTCACGGCGCGTACCGTGGCCCAGAAGATGGGTGAAAACCTGGGTCAATCCATCGTGATAGAGAACAAACCCGGTGCAGGCGGCATTGCAGCAGCCGAGACGGTGGTCAAGGCCGAGCCCGACGGATACACCCTGTTCCTCATGTCCAATGGCACGGCCGTCAGTGCCGGTCTGTTCAAGAAGCTGCCGTTTGATCCGCGGCGTGATCTGGCGCCCGTGTCCTTGCTGGGTCAGTTTGACCTGGCGGTGCTGGTGCCAGAGTCATCGCCGCACAAAAGCCTGGCCCAACTGCTGGCCTGGGGGCGAGCGAATCCGGGCAGGATAAACCTGGGCACCATCAACATCGGCAGCACCCAGCATCTTGCCGCCGAGCTGTTTCGATCGCAGGCCAACCTGATTGCGCAAGTCATTCCTTACAACGGCACCCCCAGCGTCATCAACGCACTGCGGGGCGGGCAGATTGATGCTGCGGTGGAAATCCTGGGACCCATGAAACCCCAGATCCAGGCCAAGGCCGTTCGTGCGCTGGCTGTGATGGGCGACACCCGACCGGCAGACATGCCCGGTGTGGCTCTGGTGAGCAGCGAGCCGGGACTGAGCCATTTCAGTGTGCTGTCCTGGAATGCACTGGCTGTTCCGGCCAGGACACCCGGTGCGGTCATCGCCCGGCTGAATCTGGAGGTGCAAAAAGCCTTGAGTCACCCCGATGTGAAGAGAAGACTGGCTGATTTGAATGTCACGGCCAAGCACAGCAGCCCTGAGCAACTGGGCCGCTTGCTCGACACCGAAATCAGCCGCTGGAGTGACGTCATCCAGAAGGCTGGCATACCCAGGCAGTAACAGAAGTTGTATGGATTCCGCGATTGAAATTCTGGGCATCACCGGCCCGATTTATCTGGCCATTGCATTGGGCTACATGGCCACCCGGCGTGGTCTGTTCACCAAGGCCGACATGCCGGTGTTCGGGAAATTCACCATCCACATCGCATTGCCAGCCTTGCTGTTCAATGCGCTGTCACAGCGCAGCGTGGGTGAAATTCTCAATGTGCAGTACCTGGGGGCCTACGCCGCAGGGTCCCTGCTGGTCATTGGTCTGGGCCTGTGGTGGGCGCGCAAGGTGCAGGGCCACAGCCTGAGCTACAGCAGCATGATGGCCATGGGCATGTCCTGCCCCAACAGTGGTTTCGTGGGCTACCCGATCATGCTGCTGACCTTCGGCCCGGTGGCCGGGGTGGCGCTGGCGCTGAACATGATCGTGGAAAACCTGTTGCTCATCCCGCTGCTGCTGGCTGTGGCCGACAGCGATGGCGCCGAAGCGGGCCACTGGCGTCAGGTGCTGCTGCAAACGCTCAAGGGCCTGCTCAAGAACCCCATGATCTGGGGCATTGTTGGTGGCTTTGCGTGGTCGCTCTCGGGTTTGCATTTGCCAGCGCCTTTGGCGCGCACGGTCAACCTGTTCGCGGCCGCCAGCGGTGCGCTGTCCTTGTTCGTGATCGGAGGCTCGCTGGTGGGCCTCAAAGCCGAAGGACTCCAAGGCACAGTCTCGCAAATTGCCTTTGGCAAATTGATGGTGCATCCGCTGGCCATGGCGGTCATGTTGCTGTGGGTCTTCCCGGTGGCCGACCCTGCATTGCGCTCGGCGGCCTTGCTCACAGGGGCCTTGCCCATGCTGGGCATTTACACCATCCTGAGTCAGCGCCACGGTCATGGTGCCATCAGTGCAGCCACGTTGCTGGTGACCACGGTGGTGTCGTTTTTCACGCTCAGTGGATTGTTGTGGGTGCTGCAGCATTACCCGTTGTGAACACCCATTGCAGGAGGAGCCAGCCACTCCTGAGCGACTTCTGTGATCAACGCCAATGTAGCCTGCTGGGTCAAAGTGGTGGGGCGCAGCGAACTGATCGCTGTAGTCAGTTGAATCGTCAGTGCAGGCGCTGACACCTGCCGCACAGTAAAAGCCGATGGTCGCACCGAGCGCATGACGGCGTTGCGCGACAGGATGGCACAACCCGCGCCGTCGGCCACCAAATCCAGGATGGCGCTCACACCGTCGATCTCCAGTGCAATCTGAGGACGACAGCCGATCGAGGCCATTTCCGATTCGACATGCATACGGATCGCGTTGGGCCTTGTCGGGATCACCAGAGGCAGCGCAGCCATTTCCTGCAGGGTGATGGGGGGAGGAGGGGGGTCTTCCTGCAGGCCTGGGGGGCGTGGTTGCACCAGCAACAATTCTTCCTGGACCAGTGGCGTGTGTTCAATACCCGGCACTTGGCTGGGGTTGTAAAGCACGGCGATGTCCAGTCGTCCGCTTTGCAGGTTTTCCTGCATGGCCGTGGACAGTCCTTCGCTGATGGACAGCTGGGCTTCGGGCAGGCGCTGGCGAAAGGCGCGGGTCAATGGAACCGTCAGTACCCTTGCCACACTGGGTGGCAGGCCCAAGGCCACACGGCCAGACAGACCGCTTCGCACCCGGCCCAGTTCTTCGCGAGCACGTTCGACCTGATGCAGGATGCCGCGCCCGTGCTCGAGCAGCAATTGACCGGCTTCGGTGGGGGTGGCACCTCGACCGTTGCGCACCAGCAGGTTCTGTCGCAGTTCGACTTCCAGTAAACGAACCTGGCGGCTGAGCGCGGGTTGCGCAACGTTCAGGGACTGCGCCGCACGGGTGAAACTGCCTAATTCCGCCACGCGGACAAAGTATTCGAGCTGTTTGAGGTCCATGGGAAACTTTCAGTTGACCTGATTTTGTCATATCCATGGCTTTGTTATGCAAATTTGTTCTATCTGGTAGATGGTGAGGGGGCTGTGTACTGGTCGGGTGTGCCTGCACAATCTGCCACAGTCATTCGTCCCTTCAGGAACCCCAAATGAGCCAAACCCAGCCCTTGATCATCGACGTCCACGGTCACTACACCACCGCCCCCAAGGCGCTGGAAGAGTGGCGCAACCGCCAGATCGCAGGCATCAAGGACCCCGCGTCCATGCCCAAAGTCTCCGAGCTCAAAATCAGCGACGACGAACTGCGCGAGACCATCGAGACCAACCAGCTGGCCAAGATGAAAGAGCGTGGCTCGGACATCACCATCTTCAGCCCCCGCGCCAGCTTCATGGCCCACCACATTGGCGACTTCAACGTCTCGTCCACCTGGGCGGCCATTTGCAACGAGCTGTGCTACCGCGTGGCGCAACTCTTCCCCGACAACTTCGTGCCAGCGGCCATGCTGCCCCAGTCGCCTGGCGTGGACCCTGCGACTTGCATCCCCGAGCTGGTCAAGTGCGTGGAGCAATACGGCAACGTCGGCATCAACCTGAACCCCGATCCATCGGGCGGTCACTGGACTTCGCCTCCCTTGTCCGACAAGGCCTGGTACCCGATTTACGAAAAGATGGTCGAGTACGACATCCCCGCGATGATCCACGTCTCGACCAGCTGCAACAGCTGCTTTCACACCACCGGCGCCCACTATCTGAACGCCGACACCACCGCTTTCATGCAGTGTCTGACCAGCGACCTGTTCAAGGACTTCCCGACACTGAAGTTTTTGATCCCGCACGGCGGCGGCGCGGTGCCTTACCACTGGGGCCGTTTCCGCGGTCTGGCGCAAGAACTCAAAAAGCCTTTGCTGTCCGAGCACCTGCTGAACAACATCTTCTTTGACACCTGCGTGTACCACCAGCCGGGCATCGACCTGCTGACCAAGGTGATTCCGGTGAAGAACATCTTGTTCGCATCCGAGATGATCGGTGCGGTGCGCGGCATCGACCCCGAAACCGGCCACTACTACGACGACACCAAGCGCTATGTGCAAGCCACGGCCAACCTGAACGAGCAAGAGCGTTACATGGTCTACGAAGGCAATGCCCGCCGCGTGTTCAAGCGTCTGGACGACCAGCTCAAAGCCAAAGGCCAGTGAATTTTTTGCAGGAGCGACGCCCTCGTCGCGATGGCTATTGATTTGGCCATTGATCGCCGCGAGGGCGCGGCTCCTACAAGCCCAACCCCTATCAGGAGAAAACCATGTACGAACTCGGCGTTGTCTACCGCAACATCACCCGCGCTGACCGCGCAGCCACCGATGGCCTGGCCGCTTTGGGCTCGGCCACCGTGCACGAAGCCATGGGCCGCGTTGGTCTCATGAAGCCTTACATGCGCCCCATCTATGCAGGCGCTCAGGTGTCCGGCACGGCTGTGACGGTGCTGCTGCACCCCGGCGACAACTGGATGATGCATGTGGCCGCAGAGCAGATCCAGCCCGGCGACATCGTGGTCGCGGCCATCACCGCAGAATGCACCGACGGTTATTTTGGTGACTTGCTGGCCACGTCCTTCATGGCCCGTGGTGCCCGCGCCCTGATCATCGACGCCGGTGTGCGCGATGTGAAAGAACTGACCAAGATGGGCTTCCCCGTCTGGAGCAAAGCCATCAGCAGCAAGGGCACGATCAAGGCCACGGTCGGTTCGGTCAACATCCCCGTGGTGTGCGCCGGCATGATCGTGAACCCCGGCGACGTGATCGTGGCCGATGACGACGGCGTGGTCTGCGTGCCCAAGGCCTTGGCCGCCAAGACGCTGGCCACCGCGCAAGCGCGTGAAGCCAACGAAGGTGAAAAACGCGCCAAGCTCGCCTCGGGCGTGCTGGGCCTGGACATGTACAAGATGCGCGAGCCCTTGGCGGCTGCGGGTCTGAAATACATCGATTGAGGCAAACACCATGACCAAACCCACAACAGGTGATTTCACCAAAACCGCTGGCTGGATGGACTGGTACAGCGGTCCAGCCAAGCCCGTTTTCAAAGTGCCCGAAGGTGCGGTCGACGCGCACTGCCATGTGTTTGGCCCCGGTGCAGAGTTTCCCTACGCCCCCGAGCGCAAGTACACGCCTTGCGATGCGTCCAAGCACCAGCTGTACGCGCTGCGTGACCACCTGGGCTTTGCGCGCAACGTGGTGGTGCAGGCCACCTGCCACGGTGCGGACAACCGCGCCATGGTCGATGCCCTGGTCAATTCTGACGGCAAGGCGCGTGGTGTGGCCACGGTCAAGCGCAGCGTGACGGACCAAGAAATCCAGGCCATGCACGATGCGGGTGTGCGCGGCGTGCGCTTCAACTTCGTCAAGCGTCTGGTGGATTTCACACCCAAAGACGAGCTGATGGAAATTGCCAGCCGCATCGCCAAGTGGGGCTGGCATGTGGTGATCTATTTCGAAGCGGTGGACCTGCCCGAGCTGTGGGACTTCTTCACCGCGCTGCCCACCACCGTGGTGGTGGACCACATGGGTCGCCCCGACGTGTCTCTGCCCGTGGACGGGCCGCAGTTTGCGCTGTTCCAGAAGTTCATGCGTGAGCACCAAAACGTGTGGAGCAAGGTGTCTTGCCCAGAGCGTTTGTCGGTCACTGGTCCCAAGGCCTTGAACGGCGAGCAAAATGCCTACCAGGACGTGATCCCGTTTGCCAAGCGCATCGTGGAAGAGTTCCCCGACCGCGTGCTGTGGGGCACCGACTGGCCACACCCCAACCTGAAAGACCACATGCCCGACGACGGCCTGCTGGTGGACTTCATCCCGCACATCGCCCCCACCGCCGAGCTGCAAAGGAAGCTGCTGGTGGACAACCCGATGCGCTTGTATTGGCCCGAAGAAGTGAAGTGATTTTCTGTAGGAGCGGCGCCCCCGCCGCGAAAATTATGCAAATCGCGGCGAGGTCGCCGCTCCTACAAATACAGATGAGAGGAAGCTGAAATGGCTTTAGACAAACCCTACACCGATGTGCCCGGCACGATCATCTTTGACGCCGAGCAATCGCGCAAAGGCTACTGGCTCAACCAGTTCTGCATGTCGCTGATGAAAGCCGAGAACCGCGAGCGCTTCAAGGCCAACGAGCGCGCTTACCTGGACGAGTGGCAGATGACCGAAGAGCAAAAGCAGGCCGTGCTGGCGCGCGACCTGAACTGGTGCATGCGCACCGGCGGCAACATCTATTTCCTGGCCAAGATCGGCGCCACCGACGGCAAGAGCTTCCAGCAGATGGCCGGCTCCATGACTGGCATGACCGAAGAGGAATACCGCAACATGATGATGAAGGGGGGCCGCAGCGCCGAAGGCAACCGCTACATTGGCGAAAACGGTGACGCGCAGGCGCAGAACCAACCCCAAGGCGCAGCAGGGAAAAAGGCATAAACATGGCAAAGATTACCGCATCCGTTTACACCAGCCACGTGCCCGCCATCGGCGCGGCCATGGACCTGGGCAAGACACAAGAAGACTACTGGAAGCCGCTGTTCGCAGGCTACGACTTCTCCAAGCAGTGGATGAAGGACAACAAGCCCGACGTGATCTTTCTGGTCTACAACGACCACGCCACGGCCTTCAGCCTGGACATGATCCCGACCTTTGCCATTGGCACGGCCGCCGAGTACACCCCGGCTGATGAAGGCTGGGGCCCGCGTCCTGTGCCCAAGGTCAAAGGCCATCCCGAGCTGGCCAGCCACATCGCGCAAAGCGTGATCCAGCAAGACTTTGACCTGACCATCGTCAACAAGATGGATGTGGACCACGGCCTGACGGTGCCCCTGTCGCTGATGTGCGGCGAGCTGGACCCGGTCAAAGACGCCTGGCCTTGCCCGGTGATCCCGTTTGCGGTCAACGTGGTGCAGTACCCCGTGCCCAGCGGCCAGCGCTGCTTCAACCTGGGTCAGGCCATCCGCAAGGCGGTGGAGAGCTATGACGAAGACATCAACGTGCACATCTGGGGCACAGGCGGCATGAGCCACCAGCTGCAAGGCGCGCGTGCGGGCCTGATCAACCGCGAGTGGGACAACGCCTGGCTCGACAAGCTGATCAACGACCCGGTGGCCGCTGCCGCCACACCGCACATCGACTATGTGCGCGAAGCGGGCAGTGAAGGCATTGAGCTGGTCATGTGGTTGATCGCCCGTGGCGCCATGAGCGACATTCAAGACGGCAAAGCCACAGGCCCTGCGCCTACACTGCGCCACCGCTTCTACCATGTGCCTGCCAGCAACACCGCTGTCGGCCATGCCATCCTAGAGAATGCTTAAACCCCTCTTGTAGGAGCGGCGTCCCCGCCGCGATGACTCCCCGGAAAATCGCCGCGAAGGCGCGGCTCCTACAACAGACCCCCACAAGGAGAAAACCATGACCATCAAAGTTGCACTCGCAGGCGCTGGCGCCTTCGGCATCAAACACCTCGACGGCATCAAGAACATCGACGGCGTGGAAGTCGTTTCGCTGATCAGCCGTGACATTGAAAAAACCAAAGAGGTCGCTGCCCAATACGGCATCGCCCACGCCACCACCGAACTGAACGAGGCCCTGGCACTCAAGGAAGTGGATGCCGTGATCCTGTGCACGCCCACGCAAATGCACGCCAGCCAGACCCTGGCTTGCCTGAAAGCCGGCAAGCATGTGCAGGTCGAAATCCCGCTGTGCGATGTGTACAAGGAGGGCCAGGAAGTCCTGCGTGTGCAGAAGGAAACCGGTCTGGTGGCCATGGTGGGCCACACCCGCCGCTTCAACCCCAGCCACCAGTGGGTGAACCACAAGATCAAGGCCGGCGAATTCAACATCCAGCAGATGGATGTGCAGACCTACTTCTTCCGCCGCACCAACATGAACGCGCTCGGCCAGGCCCGCAGCTGGACCGACCACCTGCTGTGGCACCACGCTGCCCACACCGTGGATCTGTTCGCCTACCAGTGCGGCAGCCCCATCGTCAAAGCCAATGCGGTGCAAGGCCCGATCCACCCCACGCTGGGCATCGCCATGGACATGAGCATCCAGCTCAAGGCTGCCAATGGCGCGATCTGCACGCTGAGCCTGTCGTTCAACAACGACGGTCCTCTGGGCACTTACTTCCGCTACATCGGCGACACCGGCACCTATCTGGCTCGATACGACGACCTGTACACCGGCAAGGAAGAAAAGATCGATGTGTCGCAAGTGGCCGTGTCCATGAACGGCATCGAGCTGCAGGACCGCGAGTTCTTCGCCGCGATCAAAGAGGGCCGCGAACCCAATTCGAGCATCGCGCAAGTTTTGCCTTGCTACCAGGTTCTGCACGATCTGGAGCAGCAGCTGAACGGCTGATGCACAGGCCTGGCGCGGTAAACTGCGCGTCAAGCCATCCGGGCAGGCCTATGCCTGTCCCATCTGGGGGCCATGGCCCCCTTTTTCGTTCCAAAGTCCTTTCATGACAGACCGCTACGCCGTGATCGGCAACCCCATCGAGCAGAGCAAATCGCCGCTCATCCACACTGCATTTGCCCAAGTGACAGGACAGGACATCGACTACACCAAGGTGCTGGCCCCCTTGGGCGGGTTTGCGCAAGCCGTGGATGCCTTTCGTGCTGCTGGCGGGCGGGGCATGAATGTGACGGCACCGTTCAAGCTGGATGCTTTTGCTTATGCCACCAACCTGGCACCGAGTGCGCAGATGGCCGGGGCTGTGAACGCCATGAAGTTTGACGGTGACAAGGTCTATGCCGAGAATTTTGACGGTTTGGGACTCGTGCGCGATGTGGTGCACAACCTGGACTGCCCGTTGCAAGGGCGGCGGGTCTTGATTCTGGGGGCGGGTGGAGCCACCCGCGGTGCATTGCTGCCCCTGTTGGCCCAGAGCCCTGCCGAGGTGGTGATTGTCAACCGCACCGTGGCCAAGGCCCAGGAGCTGGCCGGATTGGCACGCCAACATCAAATGGGCCAGGTGCCGGTGCATGGCATGGGTTACGCCGATGTGGCAGGGGCATTCGATGTGGTGCTCAATGCCACGTCGGCCAGTCTCACATCCGAGTTGCCGCCATTGCCCATGACGGTTTTTGCGCCAGACTGCCTGGCCTATGACCTGACCTATGGCAAAGGCCTGACCCCCTTTTTGAAATTGGCCCGTCAAGCCGGTGTCACCCGACTGGCCGATGGGGTGGGCATGCTGGCCGAACAGGCGGCCGAAGCCTTCAATTGGTGGCGGGGTGTCCGCCCGGAAACTGCTGCGGTGATTGAACAAATCACAGTCCCACTGATCTGAGGTCCTATGCCCCGCATTCAGTTTCAACTGCCGGATCATTTTGTTTTTGCCACTGACATCCAGATCTACATCAGCCATGTCAATCAGGGCGGCCATCTCGACAATGCCCAATTGCTGACTTTGGTGTCCGAGGCCCGGGTGCGTTTCTTCAAGTCCCTGGGTTACACCGAAGGCAATGTGGAGGGTTACCCCATCGTGGTAGGGGACATGGTGGCGCAATACAAATCCGAAGGGTTCCATGGCGAAACCATGCGGGTGAGCATGGTGCCCCAGGACTACAACAAATACGGTTTTGACCTCGTCTACCGCATGGAGTGCCTGGACACGGCGCGCGAAGTGGCGCGAGGCAAGATCGGGATTGTTTTCATTGACCGTGAGTCGCGTAAGGTGGCCTCCGTTCCGGCCAAGTTTGTGGCGCGGGTGTCTACACTGGGGGCTTGAAGCCCTCAACGGCAGACCAGCACCATGGCCGCCACCATCCTGTTGCCCCAAATGGATGTGCCGCGATGCACCGGGTGCGGTTGGTGTGTGGGCATCTGCCCACCCCATGTGTTGAGCTTGCAGACCAACGGCTGGCGCAAGCATGCGGTGCTGCACGATGCGCCGGGTTGCACAGGCTGCCGCAAGTGCGAACGGCACTGTCCGTTCGGTGTCATTTCAATGGCGACCACCGATCAACTTGGTCAAGGGGCTTGAGCCCGAACCCTGCGCTCGGATGGACTTTCTTGGTGCGGTATTTCGGCATGCATGTCAGGGCTTGCCCTGATGGGGCACTCCGGAATTGCCCTCTATACTTGCGAAATGAACCAGTTGGTACATTTTGATAAGACGGCAGCACCAGAACTCGGCACATTCAAGGAGTCCGGGCGCACCAACGATCCGGCCCGGACCATGGCTGAAATCCTCACGGTGGCCACGCACGAGTTTGCCGACAAAGGGCTGACCGGCGCTCGCATCGACGAGATCGCAGCGGCCACACGCACCAGCAAACGCATGATCTATTACTACTTCGGTAGCAAGGATGGCCTGTATCTGGCGGTGCTCGAAGAAGCTTACCGGCGCATGCGGGCCATCGAAGCGGACTTGCATCTGGACGATCTTGCGCCTGCGGATGCCTTGAAAAAACTGGTGGAATTCACCTACGACCACCACCGCGACAATGAAGACTTCATTCGCCTGGTGATGAACGAGAACATCCAGCGGGGTGACTATTTGCGCCAGAGCCAAAGCATTCAGGCCTTGAACAGCAATGCCATCCAGTCCGTGCGGGCGGTGTACGACCGGGGTGTGGCGCAGGGCGTGTTCAGGGCGGGGCTCGATCCGGTGGACATCCACTCGGCGATTTCAGCTTTCACGTTTTTCAATGTCTCCAACCGCCATACCTTCGGTCTGATCTTTCAGGATCGTGCCAGTCAGGACAAGGCTGAAACACTCAAACGGGAGCATGTGGTGGACTTGATTCTGCGTTTTGTAAGTCATCACATTCAGGAATAACAGATAGCTTCCCAGTGATTTCCGTTACTAGGGAAACTACTCATCTTTAAAAACTAACCAGTTCGTACATTAAAGCCTGACTTCTTCTGGAGATCCTCAATGCTTGCCAAATTCATGAACCATTACTGTCGGCTTCTGACGTTTCTGTCGGTCATCTGTCTTGCTGTGATGGTCGTTCTCGTGTTCGGTAACGTGGTGATGCGTTACGGATTCAATTCTGGATTGACCCTGTCGGAGGAGTTGTCCCGATGGCTGTTCGTCTGGATGACATTCATGGGGGCCATCGTCGCCTTGCAGGAGCGCACACATCTGGGAACAGACATGCTCGTGTCCAAGTTGTCCATGACCGGCAAAAAGATTTGTCTGGGATTGACCCATTTGCTGATGCTCTTTGTTTGCTGGCTGCTTTTCAAGGGCTCATGGGACCAGGCGCTGGTCAATCTGGACTCGGTCAGTCCCGTGATGGAGACGTCGATGGCCATTTTCTATGCCAGCGGTGCCGTGTGTGCCGTCTCTTGCGCCCTGATTTTGCTCAATCATTTCTGGCAACTGGTTTCTGGGCAACTTACAGAAGAAGAACTCATTGGCATCCGGGAGTCTGAAGACGAGCCCCTGGACATTCCTAAACCTCAGCAATAACAGCAAGAGAGAACACCATGACCATTGCTATCTTCGTTGGCTCCTTGCTTGCCGCCATGCTGCTTGGCGTGCCCATCGCGTTTTCCTTGCTGTTGTGCGGTGCCGCCTTGATGTGGCACCTCAACATGTTCGATGCCCAGATCCTGGCGCAAAACATCATCGAAGGCTCCAACAGCTTCCCGCTGCTGGCCGTGCCCTTCTTCATGCTGGCCGGCGAGGTGATGAACACCGGTGGCCTGTCCAAGCGCATCGTCAATTTCGCGCTGGCCGTGGTCGGTCATGTGCGTGGTGGTCTGGGTTATGTGACCATCATTGCTGCATGCATTTTGTCCGCCTTGTCGGGCTCGGCTGTGGCAGATGCTGCCGCGCTGACAGCTTTGCTGCTACCGATGATGGTGCGTGCAGGCCATGACAAATCGACCAGCGGTGGCCTGATTGCCGCCTGTGGCGTGATCGGGCCGATCATCCCGCCCTCTATCGGCTTTGTGATTTTTGGCGTGGCCGCCAACGTGTCGGTGACCAAACTGTTCCTGGCCGGTATTTTCCCGGGCATCTGGCTGGCTCTGGGCTTGTGGGTCACCTGGTGGTGGTTGACACGCAAGGAAAACCTGGAGCCACCTCCACGGCGCACCAAAGGTGAAATTTTCCAGGCTTTGCGTGAAGCGGGTTGGGCTTTGACCTTGCCACTGGTCATCATCGTCGGTTTGCGCCTGGGGGTGTTCACACCCACGGAAGCGGCCGTGGTGGTGGCTGTGCTCGCCATGTTTGTGGCCGGCGTGATTTACCGTGAGTTGAGCTGGGCGCAGTTGTATGAGAGTTTCAGGGCTGCAGCCAAAACAACGGCCGTGGTCATGTTTCTCGTGGCGGCGGCCATGGTATCGGCCTGGCTGATCACGGTGGCGCAACTGCCAGGTCAGGTGGTTGAGTTGCTGACGCCTTTGCTGGACAGTCCCACTTTGCTGATGTTTGCCATCATGGCGCTGGTCATTGTGGTCGGTACAGCCATGGACATGACCCCCACCATTTTGATTTTGACCCCCGTGCTGGTGCCGTTGGTCAAGGCGGCAGGCATTGATCCGGTTTACTTCGGTGTGCTGTTCATCATCAACAACTCCATTGGTCTGGTGACACCGCCAGTGGGCACAGTACTGAATGCGGTGGCGGGCGTAGGCAAAATGAAAATGGACGAAGTCACCAAAGGCGTCGTACCGTTCATGATTGTCCAGTTCATCGTCATGTTCCTGATGGTGCTTTTCCCGCAGCTGGTCATGGTGCCTGCGCGCTGGTTGTATTGATTTTTCATCCCGAATCTGACTGGGTACGCCAGATCCGGGAACCCTTCTTATGCGTACATCCGAAACTTCCTTTTCATTCAGGAGACAACTCATGAAACGTCTGTTCATCAAATCTGTTCTGGCTACAGTGGCTCTGGCTGCCATGGGCTTGGCTTCAGCACAAGACATCAAGGAGCGCACGCTCAAGTTCGGCTTGAACAGCCCCGAAGGTCACCCGGCAGTGGCAGGTATGAAGAAATTCAAAGAAACTGTCGAAGCCAAGTCCGGTGGCAAGATCAAGGTGCAACTGTTCCTGAACGGTACTCTGGGCAGTGACCAGGCCACGCTGTCTTCCATCAAAGGCGGTACGGTTGAAATGGCCGTCATGAACTCTGGCATTTTGGCCAGCGAAGTGAAGGCGCTGGAAGTGTTCGATTTCCCCTTCTTGTTCGCCAATGAAAAAGAAGCCGATGCCATCGTTGATGGCCCCATCGGTCACAAGATGCACGCGGCATTGGCAGACAAAGGCATCATTGGTTTGTCTTATTGGGAATTGGGTTTCCGCAACATCACCACCAGCAAGAAAGCCATCAACAAAGTGGACGACATTGCCGGTCTGAAGTTGCGTGTGATCCCCAATGCGATCAACGTTGACTGGGTCAAGGCGCTGGGTGCCAACCCCACACCACTGCCATTCCCGGAGGTGTACGGAGCGTTGGAGCAGGGTGCTATCGATGGCCAGGAAAATCCTGTGGCAGTGATCGCTGCCAACAAGTTCTGGGAAGTTCAGAAGTTCATGGCTCTGACCAACCACCAGTACAACCCCCAGTCCGTGATCTTCAGCAAGAAGGTCTGGGATGGCATGAGCGCGACCGAAAAGAAAATCATTGACGATGCTGCTGATGAGGCTGTGAAGGCCCAGCGTCAGGCTAACCGTGCTGCTTTGGCGGCCAACCTGGAGCTGCTCAAGAAAAACGGCATGACTGTGACTTCCTTGCCTGCCGCCGAAGTGGCCAAGCTGCGCGAAAAGATGAAGCCCGTGATTGACAAACACAGCGTGGCCTTGGGCACGACTGTGGCTGAGGTGCAGGCTGAATTGGCCAAATTGCGCAAGTAAAGCACAAGCCCTGCCTGTTTCCGATGAGGGCAGGCAGGGCATTTCACGGGGCCATGTATTGGCTTGATGCACTCAAGTTGAACAAACCTCGTATGACCGTGCAGGTGACACTGGTCTGGCCCGCATGGGGGTGATCCAGACCAGTGTGTCTTGCAATTGACTGTGATCGTGCATCTCTCATCGGATGCGAGGGGACGGTCTGCTGAGTTTGAAAATCACCGAGGCTGTTGCTCAAATGGCCAGAGCTGGCCGTGTGATCCAGCAGGTTTGAATATTTTTTGAAATCAAAAAGGAAACCCCATGAAAGTCTTGATGCTGCACGGCGTGAACCACAACATGTTCGGCAAACGCGATCCCAAGCAATACGGCACCATCACCCTGGATGAAATCAATGCCAGTTTGCAAAAACTGGGCAAAGAGCTGGGGGCTGAGGTGGAGTGCTATCAGACCAACCACGAAGGTGACATGTGCGAGCGCATTCACCAGGCTTATTTCGACAATGTTGATGCTGTGCTGATCAATGCCGGTGCCTGGACGCATTACAGCTACGCCATCCGCGATGCCCTTGCCGTGCTGACATGCCCCATCGTGGAGTTGCACATGTCCAACATCCACGCCCGCGAAGAATTCCGTCACCACTCGGTATTTGCCGAGATCGTCAAAGGCCAGATCTGTGGCTTTGGTGCTGACAGCTATTTGCTGGCATTGCGCGCTGGTGTGTCGGCTGCGCAAGCGGCTTGATCTGGCTCACAGCAGTCTTCCGCAGGCCAGCGCTGTTTTTGCCTGAACATTACCGAAACAATCCACCCCATGATCAACGGCAACACCGAAATCATCGCCCACATCGGCTACCCCACGCACACCTTCAAGTCGCCGATGATCTACAACCCCTACTTTGAAGAGGCGGGCATCAATGCCGTGGTCGTGCCCATGGGTTGCAAGAGCGAGAACTACCCCGCGTTCCTGAAGTCGGTGTTCACGCTGGAAAACATCCGGGGTGCGCTGATCACCATGCCGCACAAGGTCACCACCGTGAGCTTGCTCGACGAAGTGACCGCCACCGTGCGTGTGGCTGGAGCCTGCAACGCGGTCAAGCGTCTGGCCGATGGTCGCCTGGTGGGCGACATGTTTGATGGCGCGGGTTTCGTGCGTGGTGTGCAGCGCAAAGGTTTTGATTTGTCCGGCAAACGCGTGCTGGTCGTGGGCTCGGGCGGCGTGGGCTGCGCAATCGCTGCGTCCCTGGCGGGTGCTGGCATTGCTGCCATCAGCCTGTTCGACGTGAACACCGCTGGTTGCCAGGCGCTGGCCCAGCGCCTGAAAGACAACTACCCCCAGATCGATGTGCGTACCGGCGCCAATGACCCGGCAGGTCACGACCTGGTTGTCAACGCCACGCCCATGGGCATGAACGAAGGTGATCCGCTGCCGATGGATGTGTCGCGCTTGTCGCCCGAGACCTTTGTGGGTGAAGTCGTGATGAAGGCCGAAACGACGGCATTTTTGGCGGCAGCACAAGCCCGCGGTTGTCGCACTCAGGTAGGCACCGACATGCTGTACGAGCAAATCCCTGCGTATCTGGAATATTTTGGCTTGCCAACGACGACGGCCGATGTGCTGCGTCGTGTGGCTAAACTGAGCTATTGACCTCACTGTATAGAGCGCCTGACTGGAGCCCTGAGATGACCCTGAACAAAGTTGACCGCGAAGCCGTTCCTGAAATGCCCAACCGACTGGGCATTGCGGGCATTGAGTTCATTGAATACGCCACCAGCCGCCCCCAGGCGCTGGGCCAGGTGCTGGAGAACATGGGTTTTCGTCCGGTGGCCCGGCACCGCTCGCGTGAGGTGACCTTGTACCGCCAGGGTACGATGAATCTGGTGGTCAACGCCAACCCCGATGACGCGCGCGTGAGCGGCACGGTGGACGGTCAACCGGTCATTTCAGCTGTGGCTTTCCGTGTACAGGACGCCCTCAAGGCGCACACCCGCTGCCTGGAGCTGGGAGCCTGGAGCGTGGGCAGCCACGCCCAGGCGATGGAGTTGCACATTCCCGCCATCCACGGCCCTGGCAGCAGTCGGTTTTATTTTGTGGACCGTTGGCAGGAGTTCTCGATCTATGACATCGACTTCAAGCCCATCCCCACCGTGGATCCCAACCCACCCGCGCTGGCCGGTATGAGCTATTTTGGTGTGGTGCAATACATCGGTGCAGCCCGCAGTGCCGACTGGCAAACCTATTACGAACACATGTTCGACTTCAGCTCCATCCCAGATGAAGAACGTTTTGGCATCTTGCCCAAGGGCAAGCTGATGAAGAGCCCTTGTGGCACTTTCCTGTGGCAGCTGGTGGAGCCCGATGTCTGGATGGACGGCGATGACAGCCCCGAATGCCTGCAGCGGATCGGCTTTGGTGTGCCCAATGTGGCCGAGGCAGTGGCAGCGCTCAAGGCTCGTGGTGTGGAGTTTGTTGAATCAACACAGCTGCACCCCGAAGACCGTGGTGCGCTGACGCGCAACGCGTTGGGTTCGGTGGCCTTCGAACTCGTTCACAAGTGAGGAAGCCGGTATGAACTTGCTCGACGGCTACGGCATGGACACCATCACCATGGCCGGTACCCTGGAGGCCAAACTGGCCGCCATGAAGGGCGCAGGCTTTTCACAGGTGATGCTGATGGCCCGTGATCTGGTCACGCACCCCGGTGGCGTGAAAGCGGCCGTGGCTGCCGTACATGACAGTGGCATGCGGCCCACCGGTTTTCAGGTGCTGCGTGATTTTGAAGGCTTGTCGGGCCACCTGCACAGCTACAAACTCGACATTGCCAAGGCCATGCTCGAGATGTGCGCCGCCACCGGCAGCAAAGTCCTGTTGGCCTGTTCGTCCACGTCGCGCCACGCCACACAAGACCTGGACCAGATTGCAGCCGATCTGAAAAAACTCGCCATGCTGGCCGTGCCTTTGGGCATCAAGGTGGCTTACGAGGCTTTGTCCTGGGGGCGAACGGTCAACGAATTTCCCACCAGCTGGGACGTGGTGTGCCGTGCCGATTGTCCCAACCTGGGTATTGGTCTTGACTCGTTCCATATCTTTGCCGCCAAGACCGAACTGGACGCCATGGAAGAGCTGGATCCATCCAAAATTTTCCTGGTGCAACTGTCAGATTTCATGTGGCAGGAAACTCCGACCTTCGAAGAACGCATGACCACGGCCCGCACTTTCCGCGTGTTTCCGGGCGAGGGCGTGCACAGCGAACAGCTGGCCGATCTGGTTTTGCGTCTGGACCGCATCGGTTACCGGGGCGACTACAGCTTCGAGGTGTTCAACGACGACTACCAGCAGCTGCCGCTGGAAACCGTGGCTGCGCGCGCGCGCAAGAGTGCCACCTGGCTGCATCAGGACGTGTTGCACAAGTCGGCACCATTGCCACAGTGGGCCCGTCAGCGCGGCTGACCCTCGTTTCTGTATAAAAACAAGGGAAAGCAGACGGTCATATCCGTGACGGACTCAAGCCCCGTCTGCTGAGGTCGATACCCTTATCAAGGGTGTATCTGCGCGATGAAAGACGAAATGTGATGTTGGGCTTGCAAAAAGTGCCGGGCTTGCTGTGCTTATGGCTTGGCATGGCCTGGCATGCCCACGCGGGGCAGTACCAGTTGATGATGGGGCAAGCCCAGTCCGTGCCGATCGCCGCCCAGGTGCGCAACAACGAAACGCAATGCCATTTGCAACTGCAGGTGTCCGGGCAGCAGCCTGTCGGGCGCGTGGTCACCGCACCGCTTTTTGAAACCCGCCTGCTCATCCGGGCTGAGCAAGAGGGGACTGTGGTGGTTCGCTGGATCGGAACCTCCAGCCGAACGGATACGCAGGTGATCAACGCTTGTCCCACCGAGGGACGCACCGAGCTGGCCGTGGTGAGCAGCAACGACAGCATCCTGGCGACCTGGAATGCCTTGTTTTCTCGTCTTGGCCCGTCCATGAGCGAGTGTGTTCGAGCTGCACTGCAAGTGCAGCAAGTGCGTCATGAATGGTTTGATCTGAAAGCGCCTCAGTCCAGTGGGGAAGATGCCAAGGTCAATGCTTCCTTGCAGCAATGCGAGGTTTTCCTGACCCGCTCCACAGCCTGGGGCTCGAAAGATCCGATGCGGCATGCGTGCCTGCTGGCATCAGGCCAGAAAACCGAATGTGAGGGCTATTACGCTGAACCAGGTCGATTGGGCAAGGTGATCAGCAAGCAGCAAGCGATTGCGCGACAGCTGTCGGGATTGGCCTGGACCACGGGTGTGCGTGAGCACCCGCAAGTCAAGGCGCAGCGCCTGCAGCGCGAACACGCCCATCAGTTGCATCTGCAAGCGCAAGCAGTGGCCCAACTGGAAGCTGAAGCCAGACAGCAGCGGGAAGAAGAGGCTCGCCAGCAAGCCCAGGCCAAGGCCCTGGCCGATCAGGAGCAGGCAGACAAGGCCCGTGAGGCCGAGCAAAAAGAGCGCGAAGAGAAAGAGCGTCTTGCCAAACGCAGCTGGTTCGCCAAGACCTACGATGATTTGAAGCAAAAAGTCGGCATTGGCAACCCGTGAGCAGGCGTCAACCGCCCACCGCCTGAGGATGAAAATGTTGTTGAAAACTGATGACCACAGGTCCGAGCAAGACCATCAGCAATGACGGAAATATGCAAAAAATCAAGGGAATCAAAAGTTTGACGGGCAGTTTGGCTGCTGCTTCTTCGGCGGCCAGGCGGCGCTTGATGCGAAGCGCCTCCGAATACAACGACAGAGACTCCGATATGCTGGAGCCAAAGCGGTCAGCCTGAATCAGCATGGCCACCAAGGCCTCGATGTCCTGCAAACCCATGCGGTCAGACAGATGTTGCAGTGCCACGGAACGCGACAGCCCGGCTCGCAACTCCAGCCCGGTCAAGGCAAATTCTTCAGAAATCAAAGCGCTTGTGATTTGCATGTCCCGACCGACCCGCTCAATGGCTGCATCCAGTCCCAGACCCGCCTGAACGCAGACCCGCAGCAAATCGAGTGCATCCGGAAAGGCATGAAGCAAGCGGGTTTGACGGCGTGAGATCAGCCATTGGACAGCGATATCGGGCAGGTAATAACCGACGGCACCACAGACCAAAAGCAAGGTGCTCCGGCCCAGACCGAGTGGTGCAGGCGAAACCACCCACCAAGCCCACAGCAGCGCGGTGGGCATTAGCAGGGTCAGCGCAGTCTTCAATCCATAGAAGACCGCCAGAGCTTCTGATTTCCGGAACCCTGCATGGATCAGGCGTTGCCGAGTTGTGGATGCGGCATTCTTAACCGCATCTCCAGTCGTTTTGGGGGTGGCCCAATCACTGAGCCTGAGCAGCAAGGCGGTCAGTTGCGGGCGCAAAGCCGTATGCCATTGCTGAAGGCGGGACTCAGGTGCGGTCATCAGCTGCTGCAGGCGGCGATCACGGGCATCGGGCACCCAGAGCTGCAACAGGAAATAACTGCTGGCGAGCACGGTGAAAAAAATGCCGATGACAAGGAGGGCATTGAACCAGAGCATGTTGTATCGCTTTCTTCAAATGCGGATGTCAATCAAGCGCCACATCCAGACGATGCCGAGCAGCATCAACACCAGGCATGAATACAGCATTTGAAGACCCAGAGGCTGCGTCCACAGCGTGGAAATGAATCCGGGGTTGATCAGATTCAGCACGGCAGCCAAGGCAAAAGGCAGCAAAGACAGGATCCAGGCCGAGATGCGCCCTTCGCCCGAGAGCACCCGGATCACCCCCCGGATTTTCTGGCGTTCCCTGATCAAGGAAGCGGTGTTTTTGAGAATCTCTGCAAGGTTTCCACCGGTTTCGTGCTGGATCAATACCGAGATGACGAAAAAACGCAAGTCATCGCTGCTCACACGTTCGCTCAATCCAGACATGGCTTGCCGAAGGTCCAGGCCGAAATTGATCTCATCAAACACCGTGTGCAACTCGGAAGACAAGGGGGGCTTGGCATCGTTGGCGGCCATCAACAGCGCGCTGGTGAAAGCGTGTCCTGCCTGCATGGACCGCGCGATCAGATCCAGAACATCGGGCAAGTGTGATTCGATCTGGACAATCCGCTGCTGGCGCTTGTACTGGAGAAACCACAGGGGAATGGCCAGACTCAGCAACATGAGCCACCCGATCCAACCCTTGCCCAAGCCCAGTGCGAACCCCATACCCCACATTCCCAATGGCAGCGCACAAACGATGAGGCAACAATCGGTCATGCTCAAGGGCAGTCCGGTCTGTTGCAAATACCTGTTCCATGCCCGACTGGCAGGCAGCTGGCGCAAGAAATTTTCCAGCCAGATGTGCTGGCCCAACAAACGGTTTGACTGCAACTCAGGCGCTGAGGATGGGTCCTTGCGGGTGGACAGTGATTGCCATCGCCGATCCAGGGTCTTGCGCTCTTTGCCCATGACACCCCGCAAGACGGCATAAAGGCCCCAGAAAAACAAAACCACAGCCATGAAAAAAGTGGCGACAAACCCCCAGAGTGAATGAGACATCAGGCGCTCCCGTGGTGACCTGGTGCAAACAGGTCATCTCGCAACTCGACTCCCCTGGAGATCAGCCTTTGCATGAATTTGGGGCGGATGCCCGTGGCTGCAAAGTGCCCTTGTACGGCGCCATCGCTGTTCAGCCCTGTCTGCTCGAAACGGAAAATCTCCTGCATGGTGACGACCTCGCCTTCCATGCCCGTGATCTCCTGAAGGCTCGTGACCTTTCGCTTACCGTCTGACAGGCGAGACACCTGAATCACCACCGACAGTGCTGCGCTGATCTGCTGGCGCATGGATCGGGGATCCACCCTCAACCCAGCCATGCCCAGCATGTGCTCCAGCCGGGTGATGGCGTCGCGGGCTGAATTGGCGTGGATGGTGGTCATCGAGCCATCGTGTCCGGTGTTCATGGCCTGAAGCATGTCCAGCACTTCTGCGCCCCGGACTTCGCCCAGAATGATCCGATCCGGCCGCATCCGCAGGCTGTTGATGAGCAGTGCTCTCTGGGAAATTTCTCCCTTGCCTTCGATGTTCTGTGGGCGCGACTCCATGCGCACCACATGGGGCTGCTGCAGCTGCAACTCTGCAGCATCTTCGATGGTGATGATGCGTTCGTCGACCGGGATGCTGGACGACATGACATTCAGCAAGGTGGTCTTGCCGCTGCCGGTACCACCTGAAACGAGCAGATTGACACGGGCTTTGACCAGTCCCTGAATCAGATCCGCGATTTCAGGACTGAGTGCCTCAAAGGCCAGCAGATCACGCATGGCCAGCGGTGTGGCCGAAAACCGTCGGATCGACAGCAATGGGCCATCAATCGCCAGTGGCGGGATCACGGCATTGATGCGGGACCCATCGGGCAGCCGTGCATCGACCATCGGACTCATCTCGTCGATCCGGCGTCCAACGCGTGAAACAATCCTGTCGATCACGCGCAGCAGATGCTGGTCATTGTCGAACTGAACAGGGGTGGCTTCTATTTTCCCGCGACGCTCGACATAAATCTGGCGAGGGCCATTGACGAGGATGTCCGACACGTTGGGGTCGGCCAACAGGGGCTCGATCGGGCCGAGGCCCAGAATGTCATCCTGTATGCCCTGCGTGATCTGACGTCTTTCCTCTTCATTGAGGGGCAGCTTGCTGTCATCAATCAGTGTTTGGCTCAAGGCTTGCAATTGCGCACGAAGCGTTTCTGTCGGGACATTTTCCATGCGTCGCAAATCCATTTGCGACAGAACGTCACGGTGGATTCTGGTTCTGATTTGTTCAAACCGTGCAGCCGTCAAATGCGAGCCAGATTCATTCACATCAGAAAAGATGACAGGGGGGGCAGATTTTTCAAATCGTTCACGAATGCCGAGTTTCAAGTGAGGCTCCTGCTGTGGTGAAAGAACGCATGCCCGATGGGCGACCGAACCATCGAGAGATCCAGCCTTGATGCGCAGGTATGGGGACCTGAAGCAATTCGCCCGTGGCTTTTCTCAGTGCGACAGCGACCGGATTCAGAGGGTGCCGTTGACCGATCGCTTGCCCCAGATTGATGCACTCATTGACCACTTCGGCCTGCTCAGGGACGCTGTGTCTGACGGGTATGCCCAATGACGCTTCCACCGTTTTGTGATCGATACCCTGATCACGCGGCTCTTTGTTGATGAAGAGCCGCAATTTTTCAGAGGCGTAGCCCAGTGCCTGGAAAAGTTTCAGCAGTCGTTGGGCATCGCGCAATGCCGCCATGGTGCTGTCCATCACCAGGCAAATTTCATCAGCCATGTCCAGTGCTTTCAGCGACAACGCATCCATGCTTCTGGGTAAATCGACCACCACAAGGTGGTGCTCGGTGCAAGCCATCTTGAGCACGGCCTCGATCTGACCCGCCTGGAGGGTCAAGGCTTTCTCGATGTCATCGGGGGCCACCAGAATCTGCAGATCGGAGGCCACAGGGTACATGCAGCTGGCCATCAACAAAGGATCAAGCCGTTCCGTCTGGGTGGCCAGATCTGCAACGGTGTTGGGGTGCTCAAAACTGCCCAAATAAAAAGATGCATCACCATACTGAAAATCCATGTCGATGAAAGCGCATGGGTGGTGAAACTCGCTGGCCATCATGTGTGCCATGCTGGTCGACAGGAAGGTGGAGCCTGCCCCTCCTTTGCACGCCATGAATGCGATCAGTCGCCCTCGGGTCCGTGCTGGCGCTGCGGCAGGTCTGATGGCATCCGGATTTTCCGAGAACCGCCGCAAGCTGACATCCAGTGCAGCCGTGTCAGGAGGGCAGGCCATGACTTCGCGAACACCTGCCCGCATCGCAGACAAGAGATGCTCCTTGCTGACGTCATGGCTCATCAGGATCACATTCAACTGGGGATGGCGTCGCGTCAGGCGGCTGAGCGCATTCCAGTCCTCGCTCTCCTGTGGCACTTCACTTTCGAGCAGCACAATCCCTTGGCTGATTTTTTCCAGCAGCGGCGCCAAGGGCTGTTTGTCATGGCGACAAATGGTGGTGGAAACATGCAGTGCCAGGGCTTGGGCGTTTTTCTCAAGCTCTGCCAGCAACTGCGGGCTCGATGTGATCAGGTGGATGTTCATGCGGAGCCTTCACTGGGGTGCCGTGCTGCTCGGCGTTCCCAAACCCTGATTCAGACTGGAGAGGGGCGTGGGAGGGGTGACGAAGGATTTTTCGTAGCGAGCAATGCTGGACCGGACAATGCCCGCATCCGTGCCTGCGAGTTTGGTGGCTCTGTCGGGGGGCTCGTGTGTCATCGTCTGGGCGTTTTGAGCATTTTTCACGGCCATGCCGAAATTCCGGTCTACAGCCGTGGATGTGGCGCATCCTGTGAGACTCCCCCCTGCCGATAGCAGTGCCAAAAGGCATGTTGAATTGAGCGTCAGTGATTTGAATTTCATCGATGGACTCCAGTAAAACCCGTTAAAACCTGCGATGCAGTTGTCAGTACTGCTCTTGTGCCACTGGCGGTGATGCTGGTTGGGGTGACGCTTTGCCGCCATGACCTGCTGCAGGTTGCTGGGCTGGGCTGTGTGTTGCCGAGCTGTCATCACCTTCCATGTGACCTTTCAGGAAAAACTCGACCCGATTGGGCGTCTTGAAGCTGTCGGTGGGCAGTGCGTAAGGCGCAGGCAAAGGTTTGGCCAGTCGGGGAGTCACGACGAACAGCAATTCGGATTGGTCTGTCTGAAAAGCAGTGCTGCGAAAGAGGGCACCCAGGATCGGAATTTCACCCAACAGAGGCAGTGCAGTGATGGTCTGGGTCACGTTGTTTTTGATCAGACCGCCAATGGCAAAGCTCTCGCCATCCCTGAGCTGGATTGTTGTGGACGCACGGCGGGTGTTGATGGAGGGCAGCAAGCTGGTCTGTCCATTGAGGCCCTTGATCAGCGTGCCCATCTGCGACAGCTCCGACACCTCAGGGGTGACTTGCAAATTGATATAGCCATCCTCCAGCACGGTGGGCAGAAAACGAAGACCTACGCCAAACTCTTTTTCCACCAGGGTGATGACCGTTCCGCCCGCCGGATCTGCGCGGGGGACCGGGATGAAGATCTTGCCGCCCGCCAGAAAAGAGCCTTCCTGGCCGTTGATGGCGGTGATGGTGGGTTCGGCCAGAACCTTGGCCAGACCTTTTTTCATCTCGGCATTCAGCGTGATGGTGGTGGCGCCGTTGGGTCGGGCCAAGGTGATGGTGCTGCTGCCGGTGGAAAGCAACTGCGACAACAGGCTCACCGACGTGCCCCCAATGGCGCGTGTGAGGTTGGCCTCTACCCCCAATTGGTCCAGCAGTGACTTGGAAATTTCGGCGACCTTGACTTCCAGCATCACCTGCTGCGCACCACTGACGCGCATCATGTTGATGACTTTCTTGCCACCATTGAAGGCTTCACTCAGCTCCATGATCCGTTTGACCTTCATGCCATCACTGACCTGGCCACTGATCACCACATTGTCGGCCAGGGTGTCGACTTTGAGCGGGCTCTCGGTGGGGACCAGTTCTTGCAGCTTGGATGCCAGTGCATCGATGTCCATGCCCACGGTCAGATCGCGCAGCGTGGCACTGCCCTGCGGCCCCCACACCAGCATGTTGGTGGTGCCGGTTTTTTTACCCAGCAGGTAAAGCTCTCTGGAACTGATCAAAGTGACGTCGGCCACTTCGGGATTGCCCACCGAGATGCGTTGTGCGTTTTCCGGCAGTTTGAGGAGCACAGATTTCCCGATGGTCAAGCGCACAGCAGGGGCTGTGCCCACTGGCCCGGTGGGGAGGCTGATTTTGGGTGCCGATTGAGGGACTGGACTGGGTGTTTCAGTGGTATTTCCTGAAAGAGGGGACAGCAGCGACAGGGCCATGCCCATCGCCAGGCAGGTGGTTGCAGATGAATTCAAGGCACGGATGTGGGAATGCATGAAGGGCTCTTTCGATCAAGACGTGTCAAGGCTTTGGGGTGTCACTCGGCGGTTCGCTTCAGGCCGCGGATGACTTCGGTCTGCATGGCTGAGGCGTATGGTTTCAGCGTGTTGTTCGTGGACCCCGTGGGCCTGAGTTCCTGCGCATTCCGGACCATGCGGGGGCGCGACAAAGCCTGTTTTGTTTGAGCACGGCTGTCGGCAGCGTTCGTCCCGGATGAGGGCAGAAGATCGTTTTTTCTGGCACCTTCCGTGCTGACACTCTCGGTGTCGACCTGGCTGCGCAACACCAGTGACAAATTGCCCACACTGCGGGCCAGATCGATCTTTTCCGCTTGCTGAGGCGTGACCTCGAGCGTCACGGCATTGACCACCCGAGGCTTGTTTTCCGAACTGGCAACATCCTGTGCGACCGCCAACACCTTGATGCGTTCGATCACGATTTTGGAGATGGGGTTGTCCTGTCCGTCTGGCGTGTTGACCATGACGTCCACAAAATTTCCAGGCAATGCAAAACCTGCAACCCCCATGATTTCGTTGACCTTGACGGTGACGGCCCTCTGGCCTTCACGCAGTACAGAAGACAGACCACCGATTTCGCCGATGGCTGCCAGTTTGTTCTTCAGCAAGGGCTCCCCGCGAAGAACCTGCATGTTGATCACACGGTCATAGGCTTGATCGATGGCAGTCAATGGAGATTCGATGGGGGCCGCCGTAGGCCAATGGATGGTTTCAAGCATGTCGGGTTGCAGGCGGGTGCCCATGGGCAAATCCCGTTTGGCCACCAGCACCTGCATGGTGTCTGCCGCTTCCTGGCTCTGTAGCCAACTGGCAGCAAATGCAACTGCGGCTAGGCCCAGCAGAGCGGATATCGCGATCATTGCGAGTGGACGTGCATTTCTCATGGTGATTCGATTCCTCGATCCGGTCCGTCAAAGAGGACTCCAGGGGGTTGCCACCTGCAACCAGGTGCCTGCAGCGATGGCGATGGCGTAAGGGACCCGCGCCAGGGTGGGGGTGAAACGGTGTGGCGTTGACGTTGGCGGGCGGTTTTTTCCAAAACGAAAAAAACATGCTGTGCGCAAATTCACCAAGGCCGGCATGAGCTGCGATGTCCACACCCCCCATGCGAAGGCCAGCACACCACCTGCCAAAAGAATGCACAGGGACACTTTCATGATTTCCGGAAAACCCGTGAAAAATCCAACGGCAGAAGCCAGCTTGACATCGCCTGCTCCTAAAAACCGATACACATAAAAGAGGCCAAAGCCCAGCAGGCCGACCATGCCCCCAGCCAGCGATGAAATCAACCCGATGCCTGTTGGCGCCAAGGACAGGCCTGCGCCCGTGAGGGCGCCTGCCAGAACAAGGGTGTTGGGTATTTTTCGATGCACGGCGTCCTGATACAGCGCCAGGGTGAGCATGGTGCTCAGTGCGATGAAGCGAGCCATATCGGAAGGGTTGTCGAGCATGGTCGGTTTAGATGGCAATAAACTGGATCAGACGCTTGTCAATGCGGTGCCGATCTTGTTGAACACCCCGACCAGATCTGTTTTGACCGTGCCCAGCACCGTGATGATGCCGACCGACAAAATGCCAGCGATCAATCCGTATTCAATGGCGGTGGCGCCGGACTCGTCTTGTGAGAATGTTTTCAGTGATTTCAGAAAATGGTTCATGACCAGAACTCCATAGAAAGGTTGAATTGACTTGTGGCACCTGAGCCTGACGAAGTTCATCCCAGGTGATGCTGCTTGCCTGGAAAAGGATGCCCAGCCACGGCAAGCACATCCAAAGACGTGTGCCGCGAAGTCAATGTAGGTCTGGAAGTGAAATGCATCAGTGCGTTGAACCACCCAATGAGCAGGTACATCACCTCGCATTGAGCGTGTCAACACACGGTGGAGGTGATGGCAACTGACTACGCTAAAGAACAGCTTCAACGAGAGTGATGCTGAATTCGCAGAAAGGTCGCCATGTTTTTGTTTGGAAAATTGAACCGGTCAAACTTATTTTTCCGGTCCGAAAGTGGCGCCGCAGCGGTGGAGTTCGCATTGCTGCTGCCCTTGTTGCTCAGTCTGTTTTTGGGGATCGTGGATCTGGGGCTCGCGGTCTACACGCAATCGGTGCTTTCCAATGCCAGTCGCGAAGGAGCGCGTGCTGGCGTTGTGCTTGCACTGAACCGCCCCACCAGCCAGGCCATCAACGCGGTGGTGCAAAACTATCTGTCCAACAGCCTGGGATCGGTCAACAAGTTTGGTCTCCTGACATTCACGCCCCCACCCCCCTGTGTAGATGCCAATGGCACGTTGACAGTGCAAATGAGCTACAGCTTCAAAGGCTTTGCCATGGGGGCGGTGGCGAACGCCTTCAATCAGCCGATTGTTCTGGCTGCCCATACCACGATGGCCTGCGAGTGATGCGATGAAAAAGAAGATGAACCCCATGAAGCCGCAACAGGGTGCCGTGATCTTGTTGTTTGCATTGCTGCTGCCCGTTTTCATCGGGGTGTCTGCCTATGCCATCGACATCGCCTATTTCTTTCTGGTGCGTAACCAGTTGCAAAACGATGCAGATGCGGCCGCGTTGGCCGGTGCACGGCACCTGTATGACGGGGTGACTTCCACGCCCACCTGGGCGACGGCCGAACAAAAGGCGCTGGCGGCGGTGCTCTACAACCAGGCCGCGGGTGCGGCCTTGAGCGAAGCGACCGTGCGATCCGGTTTCTGGAATTTGTCGGACACCACCCCTTCGCTGAAACCTGGATCGTCCACACCTGTGGCTTACGATGCACCCGCCGTGGAAGTCAGTGTTTCGCGGGCAACGGGATTCAATGGTGGGCCGATCAAGACGTTTTTTCTCAATTACTTTGGCATCTCCACCCAGTCGCTGCAGGTCAAAGCCGTTGCCGGCATGGCCAGTCCAGGCGCCACACGCATCTTTCCCTATGCCGTGGCCAACGCCTTGTTTCAGACGTACTGGAATGCCTCATCCTTGCCTGTGGGGCCCAAAATCGATCCCCTGACCAACAAGCCTTATGTCTTTCAGCTCCTGGGTGCCACTGGTGGCTGGGTGGATCTGTCGGCCACGTCCAACTCGGCCGGCCTGGTGACTGACTGGTTGCTGGCCACATCGCCTGTGCTGACCAGCGTGGGGCAGTCTGTCTGGCCGCAACCAGGCACCAAAGCGTCCAATTACAAGGACGTGAGTGCGTGCAGTGCGGCAGCCAAAACCCCTGCCAATCGGGCTTGCGAATACGTTTACATGCCGATCCTTTCAGATGTCCAGGCGAAAACGGCTGTGCCGGTCCTTGGCTTTGCCTGCATGCACATTCTGGATGCCGCTCAAGGACAGCAGTACATCCTGGCGGAGATGAGCACGCAGTGCCCGGTGATGCCAGGGCAGGGCGTGTCAGCCAATTATTACGGTGCCAAATCGTCTCCTGCCTTGTTCAAATGAATCGGTGTCTTGCGTGTCCGGCGCTTGCAATGGCAAAGGCCAGAAGATTCAACACCGTTCAGATGTCGCCCAGGCCATTGAGCAGGCTGCGTGTTCGCAAGTAAAACCCCAGCTCATTGATGGTGAGGTATTCCGGGTGGTTGGCAAACTTCAAATCCGTGGCCCGCATCTGCAGATTGGCCCGGGTGGTGTCTCCGCGCTTGGCGGCCACATAGCCCAGAATGACCCAGGGATAAGGGTCATAAATTTCACTGGTCCACTGAGGCTTGTAGGTGTTCAAGAATTGATAGGCCTGGCTGTAGTAAGTCGACAGCTCGGGCACATTGAAGGCTTGTGGAAACACCTGACATGCAGCGCCTGGGTAGAACGTGGTGGTGTCGGCGCGCAAGTCCTGGTCGCTGACCCTGAAGCCGCTTCTGGCACTGTCCCAAAGGTAAATGATGATGCTCTGGGTGAGGGTGGTGGCGATGTTGTTGTAATAATTCGCGTCGGCAGATTCACCGCGTTGCGCCAGGATGGACGCGTAATCGCGCAAACCCCGGTAGTCCTCGATGTTGTTCATCAGATAACCATAATTCGCCACCGGGCTGCTGCGAGCTGGCTGGAAGACGCGACACAGTCCGTTGGACTTTTGCAGCGTAGCGATGTTGGCATAAGCGATGTTTTTGAGCGTGGCCTTGTGCAGATCCCACCAGGCCCAGTTGTTGCTCGCCTTCAGGTAGCGTGAGACTAGGGACAGCAGTGTGGCGGCATATGAATTGTCGGAGTCAGATGGCACCAGCGTGATGTTCTGCAAGGTGGCATCGTTGAAATTGACGTCCTGGATGGTGCAGTTGCTTTCAATACGGCTCAGGTACAGGTCCAGGTAAGCGCGGATGCAGATCTCGAGTTCTGCCGGCGTCAGATGGGCCACGATGGCGATCAGCCCCAGGTTGGTGAAATACCAATTGAGTCGCCCATTCGGTGCGATGAGGTAACCATTGGCGAGCGGGCCGGTGGTGATGCGCAAGGCTTTGATCTGGGACAGCGCATCGATGGGCGGGGCTGTGGGCGGTGGTGCAGGCGGTTTTCTGCGTGCCAATGCGGCCGTGCTCAGGGCGGAGCCCAAAGTCAGGATTTGAAAGTCGCGGCGTTTCATGGTGTGTCCTTTGGCGTGTCAAGCGGTTCACGATCGGGGGTCTTCGCACTGTCGATTGAGCCGTGCCAGTGCGTTGTGGATGAAGATGCGTGTCAGTTTGTTTTGAACAATGGCTTCCTGATGCCTGCCACCTTGGTGAAGACGGCTGGCCGCTGCGCTGGATTCACGGGCTTTTTTCAAATGTGCATCGATGATGAAAAAATCCCGATGGTTGTGCGAATGTTCAGCCCGTTTTTCGGGACAAGGGTTTGTTGAAAACATGCATTTCTCCATCCAATTCGGATGTTGAATATCTCTTTGAATCCGGCTTTTGTTTGTACGTTGACGTACAAGCATCTGGCCGATGCATGACAGGGCATTCAGCGCTGATCAGACCACTCGAACTGGAGAAATTTCGAATCGCCGGCAACGACTTTCCAGTGCCCGTTGCGGTGACTGATTTGCGCTTTCCCTTCGATGATTTTGGGCGCCTGCGTGCTGTTTCCTGGGATCAACCAGGTCATCGTTTCCAGATTCACCGCACTGGTGGCCGTGATGGTTCTTTTTCCTGAATCCTCAGAGCTCGTTGTGTGCCATTGCACGGCCATTCTCTTGTTCTGGAAGTCGGACAGCTCAGCCATGCTGTACCAGCGGAACCGACCTTCCCGCTGGAGTCTTGCTGAACTGGATCTCAAGGATTCGAGAGCTTGTCGATATTCTTTGGACACCGGCGGGTGAAAGTAAAACAACCTGGCTATCCCTTGTCGGCTCACGTGATCGAGCAGATCCGTGATGAATGCGCTGATTTCCTTTTCACTGAGCTGGTGCGCATGCAGTTCGTCCATGGTGGCGATCCGTTTGAAGTTGGAAATCGGAAACGTCCACAATCCCGATGTCGCAGCAGGGTGGCCTTGAATGTAGGAACGGGTGGGGCCCAACCCGTTGTCCGAGGTCGAGTAATAAGCCTTGAATTCGTGTTCCCTGAGCCAATCCGTGACCCAGTCAGGCTGGTTTCCCATGGGGGCTGAATAGCTCGTGGCGCGCTCACCGATGGTCAGGCTGACGGCCTGATGGTTCAGGTTCAGGTAGGGCTCAAAGCGGCCCTTGTTGTGCTCATGGACCTGGTAGCCAAAGATGTTGTGAATCCAGCCACCATGGTTGCCGATTTCATGCCCCTTGTCATGTTGCCGCTGAAGGAATCCTTGCATCCAGGCGTTGTGTGGCAGATCGATGCCCATGCGGTCACCCGCTGTGTAGGCGTCCGGTCCCGCCGTGACGTGGATGGAATAAGGCCCATCATCGAACCAGCCGTTTTCTTCAAGCGATTGGAGATGGGCTTGAGCCGCATTCGAATCCACATGCAGGTTCAGAACCATGCCTCCCAGGCCCTTGGGTGTGCTGGCCAAGACGGGTTGCCTGGCCATCTCGATCGTGAAATACGACAGCAAACGGTGGAGCATGTAACTGTCGGTTCGGGTCTTGAGGTAACCCAGTGGCAAGTTGGCAAACAACACCGAACCTTTTCCATGGACCCGGGTGGACACGATGACATCTCCGTCGGCCGATTGCACCAAGGTGTTGATCTTTTCATCCGGCGATGTTTTGAAATAACTGTAGGTCAGCGTTTTGTAGCCATAGGTCGTGAGTTCGCCCCATGTGGATGCCTGCTCGTCAGGGAAGTCGAGTTTTCCAGGTTGAATGGCCAATGCGTTTTCTGCTTCACGGGACACATAGACCGGCCCCTGGGCGGTGGTGTTGCTTTTCAGCTGCTCGTACAGGGCGTAAGCGGTGCCGACCAATTGGGACAGTCGTGAATGGGGGGCTGCATAAGTGCCTTGCTGCGGATCGAGCAAGGCCGCATCAAATCCCACCAACACATGGCCGCCTTCTTCGGCGTACTGGTAGAGGGCACTCACCAACACATTGGAGGCCTGACGGTGCACCGTGTCCGGCACGATCACCCCGGCCATGGCCTGGCGATTGGCCTGAGCACGGACGAAGGCGTCATCGGTCATCGCTTGCAGCGAAACGCCTTCTTCCTGTGCCGCATCCAGCCATGCCTGCGTGACAGGGTGACTCCATGCCGTGGCATCGGGAATCAGGAGAACCATGCTGGTGTTCTCGGCTTGTTGCCTGCTGCTGGCCTGGCGTGTGGCCAAGCCCCATCCTGAAAGTGTCAAGGCTGCAACCAGCCATGCCAGCAGCGGTGCCCGGATTTTTTTCATGGAGGTCACCCGATGGCTTTGGCATGCCGTGGAATTTGGCCGACCAGCCATGCATACAGTGCAATGAAAATCCAGAGATCGAGCAAGGCCCCAAAGCACATAAAGAGGACAGGCATGAACAAGGCCGAACCGTTTGCAAGAACCCAGGCGTGCAGCAACACCTTGTGCGGCAGCATGACGGCGAAATAGGCCAACACCCCCAGTGGTGCAAGAATTTTGGAAGCGAGAGACGGCATCAAAATTCCCCAGCCCAAAGCCAGCATTGGCCCCACTGCCAACATCAAGCCATAGCCCATGTCCAACAAGGCGTGCATGTGTTGGGTCACCGTGTAGGGGAAGCTGGCGGGTGCCAGCATGAAGAAGGTGCAAGCGGTGCCCTGGAGCAGGCAAAGTGCCCGCAGCGTCACTTTCAGAGGGTGAAATCGGTCACTGAAGAAGTGGGTCATGCCCCACAGGCTGAACACGCCCAGCCAGGTCCACATCAAAGTGAGGCTGGACGGCATGACGGTGCCATCTGTCTGCGTGGACCACAGGCCAGGGTCACTGGCGTTGATGACCGAGGCGATCAGAGGCAGCTGAAGGCGGGTGGCCCAAAACGAGATCACCGAATCCCAAAAGCCCACGAGCCCTGGCTTCATGAACAGTGTCGCAGTGATTGGAATGCTGGACAAAAGCGCCCACTCCAGCAAGCGTGACCAGTGGTTTTTTGAGGCCTCTGGCAGGATTTGCGTTGGCCTGTCCACCGCCTGAACGTGTGCCGATGTAGGGGCCAGGCCTGGTGTTTGCGCATCTTGAACGCCCATCGGAATGGCCAGTTTGGCGCGGTTCATCGGAAATCCTTGAAGACGGCCAGGCTCAAGCCATTTCGGTCGTAGTAAGGGTTGTGGTAGTTGTCCACAGTGACTTTGATGCCCCAATCGAGTCCGAACCAATGCTGCACGGTCAGTGTTTTCTGGTGGCTGGAAAACTGGGAGATGGACCTGGCATCTCCAAGGGACTGATACCCTTCTTGTCCCCAGCCATATCGGCCTGTGATCTGGGTTTGTTGGTGATGCCCCCAGGTGGCCGCCACGAAGTATTGGTTCGTGTCGATGCTGCCCGGCTGGCTGCGTGTGCGTTTGGCTTGGCCCTGCACAACCCAGGGCTGGCTGAAGTAATACGTCAGTCCGATGCTCGCGTTGTCATCCTGGTGCCCGTCGGGTGCGCGGTAACGTCCCAGACCCACACTGCCCACCAGACTCAGATCACTCAGAAATTTTCGATGGAGGAATCCGTCCACGCGGTATTTGGGCAAATACGGCACCTTGTCGCCAGCACCCGCACTCAGGGACGCGTACCAGAGTGGCGAAAGCACCACCGTATCGCCCAGCCCCAGGTAGTTGCCGTTTTCGTTGAAACGGTTCATGTTGATGGCCTCTGCGCGAAATTGGTGGTCACCGAACTGGTAGATGCCGCGCAAGCCGAACTCACGCCAGCGGTCGTATCCGGCGCTCAACTTGTTGTGATCTTCGTAGGCTTCGATGCTGTGAATGCCGTTTTGAACTGCAGGTGGCTCGGGAATTTGCGCCTTGGCGCTGCCCAGCCAGGACAACAGCAAAACCATTTGAAGCAAGAGGAAAAAGTGGCGGCATTGGCGTTGCATGTTCGCTCCAGTCAGTGAATGCGGGTCAGAATGTCAGCTATCCGATGGGCAGACTGGCCATCACCAAACGGACACTGGCTCAACTGCATGGCTTGGTAAGCAGCGCTGTCCAGCAGCAGCATCGAAGCTGTCTGGACGATGGTGTGTGGGTCTGTGCCCACCAGCAATGCGCCACCTGCATCGACCAGCTCCTGTCTCTCGGTGCTATCGCGCGTGATCAGCACCGGGCGTCGCAAGGCCGACGCTTCTTCCTGAATGCCGCCAGAGTCTGTCAAGGTGAAATGGCAGTGCGCCAGAACACTGATCAAGGCGGGATAGGCCAGCGGTTCAGTCAGACACAAACGCGCACGGCAATCAGGCGAGAGTGAACTGAACGCGGCGTGAATGTCTTCCCGAACCGCAGGATTGGGGTGCATGGGCCAGACCACAATCAGATCGCGATGGCGCTGCAGCAGTGCACCGACGGCAGATGCAATCAAGCGGATGGGTTGCCCCCAGTTTTCACGGCGATGGGCTGTGACCAACATCAATCTGGCCGGCAGATGGTCCTCCAGAAATTGGAAAACATCCGGTGGAACTGCGGACTCATGGTGGTCATGGCCCATGCGGCTTTTCATCCACAGCGCCGTATCAATCACGGTGTTGCCCACTTCAAAAATCTGGTGAGCTGGAATGCCCTCTCGCAGCAAATTGGCCGCGGCCTGCGGGGTGGGCGGAAAATGCCAGTGCGCCAGTCGGCCAATGAGTTCGCGGTTCTTCTCTTCCGGAAAAGGATCGTTCAGACCCGTGCGCAAACCGGCTTCAATGTGCGCCACCGGAATGTGGCGAAAGAAGCCCACCATGGCGCCGACAAATGCGCTGGCGGTATCCCCCTGGACCAGCACCACATCGGGTTGGGCTTGCGCCACTTTTTCATCGATGCCCTGCATCAACTCTGCGGTCAGATTGGACAATGAAGGCACCTTGCGCTCAATGTGCATGTCGTAGTCAGGCCCCATTTCAAAGAAGCGGTAAAGCGCATGGGCCATGTCGTCATGCTGTCCCGTGTGCAGCACCTGCACGGTTTCCCCTCGCTCCTTGAGGGATCGGTAAACCGGGGCCATTTTGATGATTTCCGGGCGTGTGCCCACGCAGGCGAGGTAAGTGGTCATGTGCAATCTTCGGTTGAGGTCGATGAAGGAAGAGGAGACGAAATGATCTGGAACACCACCTCATCGGTGACAGTCCAGTGAAGACCGTGACGCAGAGGAAGAGCCCGCGCTTGCCAGCAAAGGACTGTTTCAAAGTCCCCTTGCTCCCAGGCTGCCAAGGCCATCAGTCCCCACGCAAAATCCGTGGGCATCTGGCCCAACCACAGCTGCCGATACTTCGCCATCCACTGCTTGTAGAAGGCTGGCTTACCTCCCGGGATGTGCGGGAACTTCATCAACAGGGGATACAGCTGGGCCGTGGCATCCGGATAAAACACAGCCATGGGGTAGGGGTGGTCTGGCTGGGTGCTGACTCTGAAAATCTGCAGATGCCCATCCCAGAAGGCCCGTTGAATGGCTCGTTCCAGTCGCTTTGAAGGTTGTACTGACCAGACCTCCAGGTTGTCCATGAACAGGTTGTGCGGAATCTTTTTCGATACCCTGTAGAGCCCCGTTCGCCGATCCTGCAGCGCCTGCAAATCCTGTCTGGCTTGCTGCTTCAATGCCGAAATTCGGACGGTGTTTCCTGTGCCTGAAGGGCGTGCCTGAAGAAATGCCAGCCACAAGGCCAGCGAAGCATCATCGGCATCCGCCGATTTGCATGACCACCATTGAGATTGCCTTTTGCAATACCGATCCAGACGAGAACTCGCCTCGTAACGAGGGGCCAGCCAGTTGAGCCAGCCTGACGCTGGTGCAGAAGTGTCCAGCCCATGTGCATTGGCCAACCGCAAGGCTTGCAGCGAGAAATACGGGTCCACCGTATCCCCATTGCGCTGCACGGTGATGGCCCCTGTTTCGTCAATGTAGCCTGTGAGGTCCAGTGTTTTGCTGCCCAGTGCAGGACTGCAACAGGCCAGACCGAACGCAAGAACCTGCAAGAACAGCTTGTACCGCAAGGAACAAAAAATCATGTCACTTGACCCGAGCGGCGGGCCCACACCGTGCCGTGCACCATGGCTGCAGACTGCACCGTGATGTTGTCGGCACAAACACTGGTGGCCTGGGTTTCTTGCCCCAGAACAACCCAGGATGCGATGGACAGATCGCCAGCGCACAGCACCGGCCCCTGAACGACACAAGCCGTTCCCAAGTCGATGCCCTGATCGGACATCAGGGCGCCGGTGACCATGGTGCGCGGCGCCAGAAAGACAGAGCCATGGGCCTTGATGTCGCCTGCAATCAGGCAATCCGGCTCAATGTGCAGTGATCCGGTCACCACCAGTGGGCCGGTGATCTGGTGCGAAGCCGGGATGCGAACATCACCTTCAATTCGCCATCCGTGTTTTCCCCAGGGCGTGGCGCGAGACCCATGTTCCTGCACAGACCACGGCCGCTCAGGAACAGGCGAAGCAGCAGGCCGGTGGATGGGGTCGGCGGTGCCGAACTGGATTCGGGGAGAAACCAGTTTTTCAAACCGACTGCCTGCCATGGCGAAGATGCTTTGGGTGGCTTCAATGGTCGACGACGCGGGGGTCTCGGCCGTCAGGTGGAAGTGACGCACCAGCAGTTTGGCGGCAGACACTGCTTGTGGGCCGAGTGGTTGCGCAGCATCGTCTTCGGGGTGCTTCCATTCTTTCCAGGCCGGCAGCAGTGGGGCGGTCAACAAAACGGTCACGACCCCCAGAAACAAGCCATTCCATGCCAATGCTGTTTCGTTCATGAAGCCACCTGCGCCTGATAACGAACGGTTTTGTGCCAGACCAACTCTTGTCCAGTGATGCGGTCCCTCAGGCAGGACACCAGTGCCAGGGAAATCGTCGGCAAACTGCCCACGAAGTTCATGAGCTGAATGGGTAAAAGGCGGATGCGTTTGCGGTGTCCATCGACCACCACGGCACAGGCCATTTGCAGAAAAGCCGAAAACCCGCCCAGCGCGGCATAGGCCATCAACACCGGCGCCGGGATGAACAGGGTCAAGGTCTGGGCTGCATCCAGGTAATACAGCCCGATGGCCAGCAACCATCCCAGCAGCAGCAGTGGCTGCATCAGGAAAATGTTCAACAACAGCAGGCCATCAATCCGTTCACGGCCTGTCACAAAAGGGCTGCGCATCAAGGCACCCACTTGCCGCAGCAGAACCTGGTTGTGTCCTTTGGCCCAACGATGCACCTGACGCAGTCGCACGGCCCACTCTTCGGGGACTTCTTCATGGCAGGCCGCATCGTTGTTGTAGACGGTTTTCCAGCCCGCAATCAGCAAGCGGAAGGTGATGTCGGTGTCTTCTGCCAGCACATCGTCGCTCCATCCGCCCACCGCCTGGAGTGCCGATAAACGGACACCACCCACGGTGCCTCCGTATTGAGGGACGGTGCGCAAGTTCATGCGGGCTTGCTGGTCGACCTGGTAGCCTGCAGACCGCTCCATGTCGAGCAGGCGTGTGAGCAGGTTTTTCCCTGCATTGCGCGGCACAACCCGCCCCATGACGGCGCCCACTTCCGGGTCGAAAAAAGGTGCAACCAGTTGCCGGATCAGCGCTGGCCCCGGGGTGTAGTCGGCATCGAAAATGACCGCAATGTCACCCGTGGCGTAGGCCATCGCATCTTTGAGCGCTGCCGCCTTGCCTGGTTTTCCGTTGACCCGGTGAAAAGCCTGGACGCGCTCGGGCCAGGCGCTGACGTACCCATCCACGATGCGTTTTGTCTGGTCGAACGAGCGGTCATTGACCACCACGATCCTGATCCGTTCTTCAGGGTAGTCTGATGCCAGCAAGGCCTGGATGCTGTTGGCGATGACCTTTTCTTCGTTGTGTGCCGCGATGAACACGGTCACCAATGGCCAGTGGGCTTGATCGATGCCTGCATAAGGGTAGCGAAACGCACCAAACACCCTGTTGAGCGAGTACAGGCATTGACGGATGCCGTAAACCGTCATCACCAACACAACGAAAGACAGGATGGCCGCAAGCAGCACATTCGTGGGGCCTTGCAACCATGTCGTGTGCAAGTCCTGCGCATGCACGCCCATGGGCATGAACAGCGCAAGGCCCATCAAGCAGAAGTCGGTGTTTCGATTCAGATGCATGGCAATTTTTCAAGTGGGTGCCCTCATCTTGATCCCGGGTGTGCAGGCATTCAGGGCGAAAGCGCACATTCACCTTTTTGCAGCGTGCGCTTGCGCACGTGCATTCAAGACAACCCTGTCGATTGACGAACAGACGATTCAGGGGCTGTCTCTCTACATTGAACGCTTGATTATTTTTGTGATTCTTTGAAGGAGATGTGCCATGAAAAGTCCCGATCGCCCTCGCCGTTGTTTGTGGTTTTCAATGGCTGCGTGGGCCGCTGTTTTCTTGTCGGCGTGTGGTGGATCAGCCAATTCACCGCAATCTGACGCGAATGTGCAGGCGCCTGCGGTGATCGCAGCACAAACCTCGCCCGCAGCCAGCGCAAGCATGCTTTTGCTGGCAGCACCTGAGCCGCAAGCATTGGCCGCTGTCGCAGCTGATCCGGGTGTTTTGCTGCTGTTGCTGCCTGACGGGCAGGATGTGAAAGATCCACGTGTGGCCGCCTGGGTCGATGCTGCTGCAGAGGAGGGCGTTCGTATCCTGCCTGTGACCGACTCGTCTTTTATGACAATGGGTGCGACTGCGCTGTCTTATGCCGGGTTGATCTTGCCCGACAGTCTCCACACCCTGGCCAGCGATGGCCTGATCTCGGCCATTCAGAGCTACACGGCAGCGGGTGGGAAAACGATGCTGGTGTTTGACTTTGGTGCATTGACCCTGTCGGGCGGCGTGCCGGTTTACCCGATCCCCAAGTCGCGTTTGAGCAGCATGGCAGGGGTCGACTACATCCTTTATGACCAATTGCGCGACCAGACCACGGGCCTGGGGCCTGTGACGGCGCTGCGCAGTCAACTGCGTTCCTTGCTGGTCCCCCCCGGAAAATCCATGGCATTCACGGGCTTGCCGGTTGCGGCAAGCACCACCACCAACAACACCAGTCCATCCACGGCCACCGTGGTGATGTCGACTTCTGCCACATCGGACGCGTCAGGCTTGTTGAGCGCCAGCGGTGTCTCCAGCAGCACGGCGCTGTATTTGCCCGTGAGCACGCAAAGTCCGGGTGGTGCGGACGGCTTTGACCCTCAACAGTACGCTGGGCTGTCCTACGCCAGCAGTGTCTCGGGCGCTGCGGCGCCATCGTCCAGGCGCATGAACCGCATTGACCTGGGCCGGGCTTTCAAGGCCTCGCCCATCAGCCCGGTGACCGCCACTGCACCGTCCATCCAGAGTGCCACGACATTGGCTCCGAGCGTCGATCCCGTCGAGAGTTATTCCGGCTATTTGCTGGGCTCCTTGATCTATCCCAGCTACGTCACGCAGGGCACCTTTGGCGCCGTGGCTGGCCAAAAAGTCATTGCCACATCGCCCCAATTCGGGCTGGTCGCCGGCCTCAATCCGGTCGGTGCCGGAAAAGTGCTGTTTGTGAACCTGCCGCTCACTTACCTCAAGGGACGCACCGATGCCTTGATGATGCATGGGTTCCTGCATTACTTCACACGACAGGTGGTGGGCATGGCGCACTTGTCGGCCATGCCCAATGGTGTGGGCGGCATGACATTGAACTGGCATCTGGATTCGATGGCTGCGCAGGCACCCACACAAAGCCTCATCAAACTCAATGTTTTCAGTGATCCGGCGGCGTTGTTCTCAGTCGACATGACAGCCGGGCCGGACACGGTGATGCCTGGCGACAAACTGGGTTGGAATCTGTCGGCCAACAAAACGGCACGCCAGCTGCTCAAAACCCTGGACGGATGGGGCCACAGCATGGGCTCGCATGGGGGATGGATCCACGACTATTTCGGTTTCAATGTGACGGAAACCAATTCGTCAGAGTCGACAGGCGGCGCTTGTGTCAACACGGTGGTCAAGGTGGACAACTACCAGCAGTGCCTGGTCCTGAACCGGCAGGCCGTGGACGGCACCGTGGGTAAGCTTTCACGGAGTTACTCGGCACCTGAAGGCAACAATCCCTTGTGGGCCATGACCTGGCTCGAGCAGCAAGGTGTGGTGGCCACCTATTTTGCGGGGCACACGGGCCTGGGTGTCACGCGTCAATACCGTGAAGGGCAATTGCGCAACCCCAACATCTGGGTGTTCCCGGTGACCCCGCAAGGACTGTATGCCACGTTCGAGGAATTCCAGGCTTACAACGTGCCTCAGTCAGACGTCCTGGACGGGTACAAAGCCCTGATCGACTTCAACGTGGCGCAAAACACCAGCCGGTTGATTTATGCACACCCTCCAGGGGCGGCGCTGTGGAGCTCGGTGCTCAAGGACATGCTGGCCTACGCCAAAGCCAAGAACGCCAACTTTGCCTGGTACACCATGCCCAGACTGGCCGACTTCATGACCCGGCGTTTGTCTGTGAGCTGGACGCAAACCAAAGATGCGACGACAGGCTTGACGCTGTTCACCGCATCCCATCCTGTGAGCTTGAAGGAAATGGTCTGGCGCTTGCCCCGTTCGGTCTACCCCAATGCTCCGCGCATTGTGAGTGGCAGAGCCACATTGGATGCGTCGAACGCCGAATTCTGGCTGATCAAGGCCGGAGTTGGGACACAGCTGGTGTTCAGCGCTTGAACGGGTGCGTGAAGCATGCGTTGATCAAACGGTGTAGACCCTCATGAAGACACGACATGACCGTTTGGTGAATGGACGCGGTGGCGGCCAATGACGAGCATAAGCCTCCTTGCTCATCGTTTTTCAGATCAGCCACCACGGAGTTTCACATGCATTCACCACGTTCCCACTTTGCACACCAGGCCCATCAGCCATTGCTCAGTCCAGAAGAGCTGCAGGCACTGCTGTTCAACCCATGGACCACAGAGTCAAACGACGATGAAGATGGCTTGACGCTGGTCGACACATGCCAACCCATTGCGGCGAGCGTTGTCGACGTGGCGCCTGTTTCTTTGGCCCGTGCCTGAAAGGAATTCCCATGGCCTACCCCATTGCACAAAGCGCACGTCAGAACGACATCCTGGCGGCATTGCCCATTCTGGATTACGCCAGCATCGCGGACGATCTGGAATCTGTGGACCTGGTTTCCGGGCAGGTGATCGACGAGCCTGGCCTGGTGTCCAGCTCGGTGTACTTTCCGGTCAGCTGCACGGCATCGCTGGTGTCCAGCACGCAGGATGGCGAAATGTCCGAGTTGGCCATCACCGGCCATGAAGGCCTGGTCGGTGTGGCCTCTGTTCTGGGCATGCCCGCCGTGAACCACCGGGTGGTGGTGATGTGTGCAGGACAAGCCTACCGGATGCCTGCGTCGGCTTTTGAAGACGCACTCGCCCGATCCGAGCCTTTCCGTCGTTTGGCTTTGCGCTACGTCCAGGCCTTGATGGCGCAGATGGCGCAGAGCATTGTTTGCAGCAGACACCATTCCGTGTTGCAGCGTCTGAGCTTCTGGCTCCTGTTCAATCAGGACCGCTCTGCCAATGGCCAGTTGAAGGTGACGCACGAGACCATTGCCCACATGCTGGGGGTCAGGCGCGAATCGATCACCCAGGCCGCCGGTTTGTTGCAGTCTTACGGATGGATCCGCACCAGCCGGGGAAAGATCGCGATCGAAGATTCGCACGGCCTGGACAGTTGCGCTTGCGAGTGCTACGGACTCGTGAAAGCCGAATACACGCGCTTGCAGCAAACGGTGCAGCAGCCGATGTCATTGGGGCAGGATGGCTCCGATGGCATGCCCAGGTCCTTCAATGCCCAAGGCACACCGCAGGGTGGCGCCGATGCCTCGACGCCATCTGCGGCTGTGGATCGGAAATACGCAGACATTTATGACTTTGCCCCAGTGGGTTTGCTGTCGGTGGACCTGCAAGGCCGGATTCTGGAGGCCAACATGGCGGGCGCCATCTTGCTGGGCATCCAGCGTTCACAGTCTTCAGGCCATGTGTTCACCGACTTCCTGACCGATGAGTCACGGGAAGCGTTTTTGACATTCCACGCCGAAGTGATGAGCGGCAAATGCAGAAGACACTGCGAACTGACACTCAAGGCGACATCCCAACGACCCTGCATGGTGGTGCGTGTCGATGCCACCGTGGACGAAGACGGGCTGGAGAACCGCATGGTGATGTTTGACATCACCGAACAAGTGCAGCAAGCGCAGGCACTGGCGGCACGTGAACGCGAGCAGCGCGCCTTGCTGGAGCATGTGCCCGGCGTGTTCTGGATCAAGGACGAGCTGGGTCGCTTTGTGGCCGTCAACCACCTGAGCAGCCGCAACGGGTCTGGCACAGATGCTGCACATCGAATCCAGATGCCCGCTGGCGATGTGGTCATGAACTACGGGGCCTCCAGTGCGCCCGAGTCGACCCGATCCGCCGGATTCAAGAATTGATGCAGAAGGGGCTCGGGGCCATGCACTGACGGGGGAGGTGGCGCATTTCGGCATAAGATGCGGCCATGAAAAATCGACCATTAGGCCCCTTCAACGTCAGCGCCATCGGCCTGGGCTGCATGAACCTCAGCCACGCCTACGGCGCGCCCGTGTCCCGAGAGCAAGGTGAGCGCGTGCTGCTCGCTGCACTCGATGCAGGTGTGACCCTTTTCGACACCGCTGCCCTGTACGGATTTGGTGCCAACGAAACCCTGGTGGGCGAGGTGCTCAAACCGCACCGCCGCCAATTCACCCTGGCCAGCAAATGCGGCATGCAGGGCGTGGACAAGGGCGATGGCACCAAGGTGCGCGTGATCGACGGCCGCCCCGAGACAATCAAAAAAACCTGCGAGGACGCGCTGCGCCGTCTGCAGACCGATGTGATCGATCTGTACTACCTGCACCGCTGGGACAAGAGCGTGCCGATCGAAGACAGTGTGGGTGCCTTGAGTGACCTGGTGCGTCAGGGCAAGATACAGACCCTTGGCCTGTCGGAAGTCTCGGCCACCACCTTGCGCAAGGCCCATGCGGTGCACCCGATTGCTGCCGTGCAGACCGAGTATTCCCTGTGGACGCGCAACCCCGAAATCGCCGTGTTGCAGGCCTGCCGCGAACTGGGCGTGACCTTTGTGGCCTTCAGTCCGGTGGCGCGGGGCTTTTTGTGTGGCCCGCTGGACATTGCCAACTTCGATGCCAAGGACATCCGCCGCACCATGCCGCGCTTTGCACCCGACCACTACGCTGCCAACCTGAAGCTCTTGCCCGCCTACAACGCACTGGCGCAAGAAGCGGGTTGCAGCCCCTCGCAGTTGGCGCTGGCCTGGTTGCTGCACAAAGGCGATGACATCATCCCGATCCCGGGCACCACCTCGGTGGATCACCTGCTGGACGATCTGGCCGCTGTGGATGTGCAGCTGGATGCTGGGTTGATGTCGCGACTGGAAGCCCTGATCAACCAGAACACCATCTCGGGCAACCGCTACAACGCGCAGGCCAACAGCGAAGTCGATACCGAGGTGTTTGCCTGAGTCGCCGTTAAAACACAAACCACAAGGGCCCCTCGGGGCCCTTGTGGTTTGTGAAGGCAGATCAGCCCGCGTCAGGCTGTGCCGTCGGGGCCGCTTTCTGAAAAGCGTCCAGCGCCATGCAGGCCTTTTCCACCGCCATGATCAGCGGCCATTTCGTCAGGTCGACCTTGAAGCGGCGGGCGCTCTCGATCTGCGGGATCAGGTAGCAATCGGCGATGGTCGGGGTGTTGCCAAAGCTGAACGCGCCGCGTTGGGCATCGGCGGCCAGCAGGGCTTCGTAGGCGTCAAAGCCGGCACTGATCCAGGTGTTGCACCAGGCGTTGATCGCGTCTTCGTTGGCCCCAAACTGGTGGCGCAGGGTTTCCAGAATCCGGCGGTTGTTGATCGGGTGGATGTCGCAGCCCACGATGGCGGCCAGCGCACGCACCTGGGCGCGGGCTTTGGCACCAGCAGGCAGCAAGGCGGGTGTGGGGTATTGTTCTTCCAGCCATTCGATGATGGCGGGTGACTGGATCAGCACTTCTTCGCCCGTGTCGAGCGCGGGCACCATCTGCTGCGGGTTGACCGATTTGAAAGCCCCTTTCAGGTGCTCGTCCACCCGCAAATCAACGGCCACGTAGTCGGTGGCGATGCCTTTGAGGTTCAGGGCAATGCGCAGGCGGTGCGAGGTACCGCTGCGGAAAAAGTTGTAGAGCTTCATGGGGCAGTCCTTCTTGCAGATGACGGATCGGGGTTCAAGCCAGGGGTGGGAGGGCCAGCGCGCTGCGCGACATGGGCACCAGCAGTGTGAGCACAACGCCCAGCAAGCCGAGCCCGGCCAGGATATAGAAAATGTAGTCGAGTTCCAGGCCTGCGCCGATCAGGAAACTCCCGAGCATCGGGCCGCCGATGCCGCCGATGCGGCCAAAACCTGCACACCAGGCCACGCCCGCTGCGCGCACATTGGTGCGGTAGTAGTTGGCCACAAAGCCGTAGATCAGAGTCTGTGTGCCACTGGTGCCCAGGCCCACCACCGCCACAATGGCCAGCAAGGCGGCCAGCTGGAAGTTGAAGGTCAGCACCACCAGCGCTGCCGCGCCAGTGGCAAAGCTGGCCGCCACGACCGGCTTGGGGCCGAAACGGTCGGCCGCACGCGAGGCCGCCAGCGCACCAAACAGCGAGCCGCCGTTGAGCACCGCCAGAAAGGACAGCGAACCTTTGGCGTTGTAGCCTGCGCGCAGCATCAGCTCGGGCAGCCAGGTGTTGAGCGAATACACCAGCAGCAAGCCGGTGGCGCTCATGCAGCCCAGCACCAGGGTCGGCAACAGGTAGTGGCTGCTGAACAGGCCAGCAAAGCCGGATTTGCCAGTGGCTTCGATGCTGCTGCTGTTGTGGGTGGTCGGTGCGGTCGGGATGGGCACGCCAGTGCGCTCTGACAGCGCACGCGCCTCCTGGATTCGGCCCCGTGCGGCCAGCCATGCCACCGATTCGGGCATCTTGAAATACGCCAGTGGCAACAAAGTGACCATGGGCAGCGAGCCGATCCAGAACATGCCGCGCCAGCCGATGTGTTCCATCAGCACAATGGCCAGCACGGCCGACAGCATGCTGCCCAGCGGAATGCCGCCATTGCTGATGGCGATGAAGAGGTTCTTTTTGTCTCGCGGGGCGTACTCTGCCACCAGGGCGGCGGTGGTCGCGACCAGTGAGCCAATGCCCAGACCGGTGACAAAACGCATCCAACCGAACTCGCGGGTCGTCGCCGACAAGGCCGTCATGGCCATGCCCACCGAAAACCATGCGTACGAGGCCAGCATCACCTTGCGGCGACCCACGATGTCGCCAACCGAGCCAGCCAGCAAAGCCCCCAGGGCTACACCGAACAGGGCGTAGCTGCCCAGTGCGCCTGCGATGGGCGGTGTGACGGTGCCGATCTGCGTGGCGTCGCGCAAAAAGGTCGAAACCACGGCGCCATAGACCACGAGGTCGTAGCCGTCAAAGATCAGGCCAACGGTGGCCAGGGTCAGGACCCACCACACGGTGCGCATGCGGCGGGCGTCTTGTTCAGAAGTTTTTTCAGGGCTGAGGTTCATGGTGTAGATGGCAAAAAAATACCCACGCGCCGACCGTGGGGTCGAGGCGAATGCTGTTTGAAAAGAGACGTGGTTTACTCGGCAGCGCCGATGGTCAAGGTGACCTCGGCAACGCCTTCCACACGGCCATTGATCTTGTCACCGGGCAGCACTGCGCCCACGCCTTCGGGGGTGCCGGTGTAGATCAGGTCGCCGGGTTGCAGGTGGTAGTAGGTGGACAGGTCAGCGATGATTTCGCGGATGTTCCAGATCAGTTTGTCCACATCGGACGACTGCTGGGTGGCGCCGTTGACTTCCAGCGCAATCGCGCCGCGCTCGATCACCACGCCAGGCATGGGCACGATCTCGGTGCAGACCGAGCCTTGCTCGATGTCCTTGCCGGTGTCCCAGGGTCGCCCCTTGTCACGCGCCACCAGTTGCAGGTCACGGCGCGTCATGTCCAGGCCTGCGGCATAGCCATAGACCAGCTCATGCGCGTCGGCCTCGCGCACACGAAAACCTTCTTTGCCAATCGCCAGCACCAGCTCCATCTCGAAGTGGTAGTTGTTCGTGCGCGGCGGGTAGGCTACGGTCGCGCCGCTCTCCACCAGGGTCTGGGGCGACTTGGTGAAATAGAAGGCCTGCTCCACGCTTTTGTCGACGGGGCGGCCCATCTCGACAGCGTGCGCATGGTAGTTGCGGCCCACGCAGAAGATGCGGTTGATCGGGAAGCGTTCGCTCTGGCCACGGATGGGCAGAGACTGAACAGCGGGAGGGTGGAAGAGGTAAGAGCTCATGGTGTTTGAAGTGTTGCTGTGGGAGCGACGCCCCTGTCGCAATGGTCTTTTGCGAAGCTTGATCGCGACGGGGGCGTCGCTCCTGCAAAGAAAAAAATCAGCCGCGGTTTTCGTAAACGCCGAGTTTTCGGTGCAAGGGAGATTCGTCGGCAATGAACACGAACGAAGACTGGTCGGTGCGCAGGTTCTTCAGCGTCACGGCTTCGTAACCGGGGGCGCAACAGGTGTCGGCCTCGACCATGTTGAAAGTCTTGTCCTCGATCCGGGCTTCGACCTGGCCTTCGATGACATGAAACACCTGGGCGGGTGAGCGCGCGGGCAGGCGCAGGCTTTGGCCGGGGCGCAGCATCAGGGCGTAAAAGCCCAGGATGTTTTCTACGTCGCCACCGGTCTCGGGGTTGATGTAGGTGACCTGCACGCACTCTTGAGCGGCATCGTCTGCGGCCAGGGCCTGCAGCGCGGCTTTGGTGTTGGCCCAGGGGTAGCGCAGCATGGGGTAGGCGCGGCTGCTGCGGTCGAACATGCGGGTGGGCGCCACGCCCGAGCGGGTGTTCTGCTTGTCACCATTGCCGGTTTTGACGGTCTGGCGGTCACCGTTGATGTGGTAGCTGGCCTCCATGTAATAGACCAAGGGCAAGTCCAGCACGTCGAGCCAGACCACCGGGTCGGTGCCGTCATGGCCGTGCTCATGCCACAGACCGGTGGGGGTCAGGATCAGGTCGCCACGGCTCATCGGGCATTTTTCACCGTCCACGGTGGTGTAGGCGCCTTCGCCTTCCACGATCATGCGCACCGCATTGGGCGTGTGGCGGTGGCTGGGTGCCCACTCGCCGGGCAGCAGCAGCTGCATGCCCAGGTACATGGCGGGGCTGGCCTTCATGTTTTCCAGGCCATGGCCGGGGTTGGCCAGCACCAGCACGCGGCGCTCGGCCTTTTCAATCGGCGTGAGTTCACCGGCCTGCAGCAGCAGTGGTTTGAGCGTGCTGTAGGCCCAGTGCGTGGGCTGGGTCTGGCGTGTGGGCACCTTGGGCGGCAACACGGCGCGCAGGCTGGGCCACAGGGGCACCAGGTTCAGGTTTTTCAGATCGTCGCGGTAGCTTTGCGGCAGGTCTTCGAGTTTTCCGAGTTCTTGCATGAAAGGTCTCCTTGGTGTTCAGTCCTGGGCCAGGCAGTTGTTGACGTTCCTGCCATACAACCATTCGATCGCATCATAGAAGCGCTCTTGGGGTGTGTTGCACAAACATCGTATACATATTGTATGTATGCTTATTTGTCGCGTATTTTGCCAGAATCACGCGTCCAAATCAGGGTGAGCATTGATAAGAGGTGCTCAGTGCGGCGCGATCAAAGGCCGGGCCACCGTGTCGATTTGTCCACGCAGCCAGCGGTGCGCTGCATCCTGCTGGTGTCGCAGGTGCCAGATCATGAACATCGGCATGGCGGGGCAGGGCACGGGCACTTCGGCGTCGGCCAGGCCGCGCATCAGGTGTTCGCGCAGCAGCCCCGGCACCGTGGCCAGCAGCGCGGTGCCGCGCACAAAGGAGGGCAGCCCAGCAAAGCCCGGCACCATGACACGAAAGCGCCGCTCGATGCCTTTGCTTTGCAGGTGCTGGTCCAGGTCCAGCGGGCGTTGGGGCGCGTACAGCACCGTCACATGCTCGGCGGCCAGGTAGTCTTTGCGCGTGCGAGGGGCCTCGCGCACCGTGGGGTCGTAAAACACCCGGTAGCGGTCGGCAAACAGGCGCTTTTGCACGATGTCCGTGCCCTCGGGCGGGCGCGGGCTGATGATGAGCTGGCACTGCTGCTGCCGCAGCATCTCGGGCGTGGGCACGTCCGACGCGATCACCCGCAGCGACACGCCCGGGGCCTGCTGGCGCAGGCGCTGCATCAGCGCGGGCAGCAGCGTGTCGCGCTGGAAGTCGTTGGCCGCGATGGTGAAGGTGGTCTGCCAGGTGGTGGGGTCAAACTGCTCGGCCTGCGCAAAACGCTCCAGATCGCCCAGCAACTCGCGGGCGCGTTCGGCCAGCACCAGCGCCCTGGCCGTGGCCACGATGCCGCGCCCGGACTTGGTGAACAGCGCATCGCCGGTGATGCCACGCAGCTTGTCCAGCAAGTGGCTCACAGCCGACTGGGTCACGCCCAGCCGCTGGGCGGCACCCGTGATCGAGCCGGTGTCGACCACCGCCACCAGCAGACGCAGCAATCGGGCGTCCAGATCCAACCAATCGAAATGACTCATGAATATGATCATAAAACATCTGTTGATTGAATGTATAGGTGACGGCAAACTGCCTGCAGTTCAACAGGAGACCCGCATGGAAAAACGCAGCATCGAGGGAACCACCCCATTTGACGGGGATGCCGCCCGCAAGGGCTATGCCCTCAACAAAATGTGCTTCTCTTTCAACACGGCAGACAACCGCGCCGAGTTTCAGAAAGACGAAGAGGCCTACATGGACAAGTACGGCCTGACCGAAGCCCAAAAGGCGGCGATCCGCTCGCGCCAGGTGCTGCAGCTCATCGACGCCGGTGGCAACGCCTACTACCTGGCCAAGTTCGCGGGCATTTTTGGCCTGGACATGCAGGACATCGGCGCCCAGCAAACGGGCATGAGCAAAGACGAATTCAAGGCCAAGCTGCGCGCTTACGCCGATTGACCCCTGTAGGAGCGGCGCCCTCGCCGCGATATGTAGGAGCGGCGCCCTCGCCGCGATAGCACAGACCCCAAACCATCGCGGCGGGGGCGCCGCTCCCACAGCAAATATCCATCGCGGCGAGGGCGCCGCTCCTACAGCAACAACAAAAGGAAACACCATGGCACAACTCATCGGCGGTCTCGCCTCTTCGCACATCCCCGCCATCGGCGGCGCCATCCACAAGGGCCTGCAGGCCGAGCCCTACTGGGCACCTTTCTTTGCAGGCTACCCACCGGTACAACAATGGCTGGCCGCGAAAAAACCCGACGTGATGGTCATCTTCTACAACGACCACGGCCTGAATTTTTTCCTCGACAAGATGCCGACCTTTGCCGTGGGTGCCGCCGCGCAATACGACAACGCCGACGAAGGCTGGGGCATCCCCAAACTGCCATCCTTCAAGGGCGAGCTGGACCTGTCCTGGCAGATCATCAACACCCTGGTGGGCAAAGACTTCGACATCGTGACCTGCCAGGAAATGCTGGTAGACCACGCTTGCACCTTGCCGCTCAAACTCTTCTGGCCCGAGGGCGAGGCACCTGTGACCATCGTGCCGGTCAACATCAACACCGTGCAGTTCCCGCTGCCCTCGGCCAAGCGCGTGTACGCCTTGGGCAAGGCCGTGGGCGAAGCCATTGCCGCCTGGGACAGCAGCAAAAAGGTGGTGGTCTGCGCCTCGGGAGGCCTCAGCCACCAGCTCGACGGTGAGCGCGCCGGCTTCATCAACAAAGCGTTCGACCTGCAATTCATGGACAGCCTGGTCAGCAACCCTGAATGGGCCACCCAGTTCAGCACGCTGGACCTGGTGGAAAAAACGGGCACCCAAGGCGTGGAGCTGCTCATGTGGCTGGCCATGCGCGCCGCACTCACCGTGGCAGGCCCTTCCGTCAAGGAAGTGCACCGCAACTACCACATCCCGATTTCCAACACGGCCACCGGCCTCATGGCGTTCGAAGTGGCTTGACCCTACCTGTAGGAGCGGCGCCCTTTGTGGGAGCGGCGCCCCCGCCGCGATAGGGCCCTCGCAGCCACAAGCATCGCCCCGAGGGCGGGGCTCCTACAGAGATTTCACCCTTTTGTGGGAGCGGCGCCCCCGCCGCGATAGGGCCCTCGCAGACCACAACCCTCGCCCCGAGGGCGGGGCTCCTACAGAGATTTCACCCTTTTGTGGGAGTGGCGCCCCCGCCGCGATAGGGCGCGCGCAGACCACAAGCATCGCCCCGAGGGCGGGGCTCCTACAAAAAACCAACTTTTGGGATGTAGGCAAATGCGACTAAAATTTCCCGACCACTCGGTCGGTTAATTCTGGCTGGCCGGGCTTTGACCTTTCCCGAAAGCATTTCCCATGTCCCAAGTCCTGCAAAGTTTCATCGGTGGCCAATGGATCGGCCAGCAAGGCGCACAACAGTTGCGCAGCGCCATCAACGGTGCCACCGTGGCCCAGACCCATGCCGAGGCCATCGACTTTGGCGATGCGGTGCACTACGCCCGCACCGTGGGCTTGCCCAACTTGCTCAAGCTGGACTTTCAGGAACGCGCCCAGCGCCTCAAAGCCCTGGCCAAATACCTGGGTGAGCACAAGGAAACGCTCTACGCCATCTCGGCCCACACCGGCGCCACGCGTGCCGACAGCTGGGTCGACATCGAAGGCGGCGCGGGCACCTTGTTTGCCTATGCGGGCATGGGCAGCAACGAGCTGCCCAGCGGCAACCTGATCCACGAAGGCCCGGCTTTTCCGCTCGGCAAGAAGGGCGGGTTTGCGGGCACGCACATCCTGGTGCCGCGTGGCGGCATCGCGGTGCACATCAACGCCTTCAACTTCCCCATTTGGGGCTTGCTCGAAAAGTTTGCGCCCAGCTTTTTGGCGGGCATGCCTTGCATCGGCAAACCCGCCTCGTCCACCAGCTACCTGACCGAGGCCATGGTGCGCCTGGTCGAGCAATCGGGCATCCTGCCCGCTGGCGCATTGCAGCTGGTGATCGGCTCCACCGGTGACCTGCTGGACCGCCTGAACGGCCAAGACGTGGTGACCTTCACCGGCTCGGCCGACACCGCCGCCATGCTGCGCGTGCACCCCAATGTGGTCAAGCACAGCATCCCGTTCAACGCCGAAGCCGACTCGCTCAACTGCGCCATCCTCGCGCCCGACGTGACGCCCGACGATGAAGAGTTCGACCTGTTCGTCAAAGAAGTCGCGCGCGAGATGACCGTCAAGGCTGGCCAAAAGTGCACCGCCATCCGCCGCGCCATTGTGCCGCGCCAGCACCTCGACGCCGTGGCCGAAAAACTCAAAGCCCGCCTCGCCAAAGTGGTGGTGGGCGACCCTTCCGTCGAAGGCGTGAAGATGGGGGCGCTGGCCTCGCACGCGCAGCAGGCCGACGTGGCCGAGCGCGTGGCCTTGCTGCGCCAGAGCGCCGAGCTGGTGTTTGGTGGCGGCAAGGACTTTGCGCCGGTGGGCGAGGGCGTGGGCAACGGTGCCTTCTTCCAGCCCACACTGCTGCTGTGCCAAAAGCCTTTGCAAACCGACAGCGTGCACGACGTCGAAGCCTTCGGCCCGGTCAGCACACTCATGCCCTATGACGGCATCGACGAAGCGCTGCAACTGGCCGCACGCGGTCAGGGCAGCCTGGTGGGCACGTTGGTCACCAAAGACCCGCAGACCGCTGCACGCGTCATTCCTGTGGCGGCCGCCTTGCATGGCCGCCTGCACATCCTCGACCGCGAAGCCGCTGTCGAATCGACGGGCCACGGCTCGCCCCTGCCGCCCCTCAAGCATGGCGGCCCCGGCCGCGCTGGTGGCGGTGAAGAACTCGGCGGTATCCGCGCCGTCAAGCACCTGATGCAGCGCACCGCGCTGCAAGGTTCGCCCACCATGATCGCCGCCGTCACCGGCGAGTACATGCGCGGTGCCAAGCTGATCGAGACCGAAGTTCACCCCTTCCGTCGCCACTTTGAAGACCTGCAAATTGGCGAAAGCCTGCTCACCCACCGCCGCACTGTGGGCGAGGCCGACATCGTCATGTTCGGTGGCCTGTCGGGCGACTATTTCTACATGCACTTCGACGAGATCGCCGCCAAGGACTCGCCCTTTGGCAAGCGCATCGCGCACGGCTACTTTGTGTTGTCGGCGGCAGCGGGCCTGTTCGTCTCGCCCGCACCTGGCCCGGTGCTGGCCAACTACGGCCTTGACACCCTGCGCTTCGTCAAGCCCGTGGGCATCGGCGACACCATCCAGGCCCGCCTGACCGCCAAGCGCAAGATCGACCGCCAAAAGAAAGACGCCAACGGCGTGGGGCAGGGCGTGGTCGCGTGGGACGTGGAAGTCACCAACCAGCTCGGCGAAGTCGTGGCCAGCTACGACATCCTGACTTTGGTGGCCAAAAAGAGTTGAGCCAGGCAGGTGGGTATTCGGGGTTAAAAAAGTAGAGTATCCGGATTTTGATGTTGCTAGAGCCTCACAGCCCACCTGATTCGATCAGCTCGATCAGTGACCATCTTGGCCATGAACCTCTTAGGCGGAACACTGTACATGGGCGCTGTAGTCCATCGTTCCTTGAGCTCTGCGCCTGCTGCTGTCCGCATGATGCGAGGACGTTAGTTGGTAGCGGCCTTGACCAGCTTGTAGAGATCCGGCAGATCGTTGCAAATGGTTTTCCACACCATTTCAAAGTCCACCTTGTCATAGCCGTGTGAAACCCGGTTGCGCATGGCGTACATGACCTGCCAGGGAATTTCAGCATGCTGAGCGGCAAACACGGGGTCCACACGCTGGATGTTGTTCGATGCCTCGCCAATGATCTCGATGTTGCGGATTACGGCATCCTGGACGAGCTTGCTGACCAAGAAATGCGTTTCGTCCATGTCTGAGACGTATTCCTCGATGCGTTCGATGGCCTCAAGAATGTGACCCAGGTAGTCGGGCACTCGCAATGCTTTGTTCATACGGCAACTGCTTCGGCCAACACCACGCCACGGAACTTGTCAGGCAGGGCCTTGGGCGTCAGCACATCGACTGACACACCCAAGAGCGACTCCAGCTCGACTTGAATCCTGGCCACGTCCATCAGTGTCGTGTTCGGCGTTGGGTCGATCAGGATGTCCAGGTCGCTGTCTTCCCGATCGTCACCACGGACCACAGAGCCAAACACACGGGCGTTGCTTGCGCGATGACGCTCGACCACAGAGCGGATCGCGGCGCGGTGTTCTTGCAAGGCTATGGACGGCTTCATGGGTGTTCTCCAACATTGAAATCCTGTTTGATCTTACAGTGACAGTGTCGATTTTCAAAAAACAACACCAAAGGCCGAATTTAGATGTGTGTGTTGTGCAGGCGTGGAAGGGCCAAACCAACGTCAAAATCCGTATGCCCAAAAAGCATCGTTGCGTATCGCGCAACATGCTAAAGTTTGGCCATGCACACCCCCCCTCATCCCGGTGAATTCATTCAGGAGATTTACCTGGATCCCTATGGCATTTCCGGACGCGAACTGGCCAGCAAACTGGACGTTGCGCCTTCGACGCTGAGTCGCATCCTCAAAGGCAGCAGCCGGGTGACGCCCGAAATGGCTCTGCGTTTGTCCAAGGCCTTGGGGCGCACGCCCGAGAGCTGGTTGAGCTTGCAAGACGCCCACGATCTGTGGGTGGCGCGACAAAGCGTGGACATGAAACGCGTGGTCCCGCTTCAATTTGCGACGGTCTGAGTGCCCAGAGCATTGTTGTTCCTGGTCAGCCACGACATCCTGACGCTGGTGGCCCACAAGGGCTGAAATCAGCCCATCACCGCCATGAACTATTACAACGAAATTTACTTCACTCTTTTCGGGTTCATGTTCGCCATGTTGGCGGTCAGCACGGCGCCTTATTACCGCAAAGACGCCATTGAAAAGCCCAGCGCTTGGCTTGCAGGCGTTCCTTCTGTTGCGGCAGCTTCGTGTGTTTTGTTTTTGCTGGTGCCGCTGACCCCCAAGGTCGTGACCAACCTCGCCAACCTGCTTTTCATCGCGTCTATGGTGGGCATTGGCCTGCTGCTCAGGCATTGGCGAAAAGCAGACTCCCAACAACTCATCAAAGTCTTGTCAGCCCTTGGGGGCGTGACCGCTCTTGGCTTTCAGTATTTGCTGGCGCATGGCAATTTTCAACATCGTGTCGCATTGGTCGAGGCGTGGATCATCACCTCGGCCATCTGGATCTTCGTTGAAGCTTACCGACTGCACCGAGTCAGAAAGTCTTTTTATGTGCTGGCGCTGATGGTCATTTCAGCCGCTTGGATCGCCATCAACGTGGCACGCTTGGCGGATGTGCTGTCCAGTGCGCCCACCAACATCAACCTCTACCAAGTGCCGGTGTCGTTGATGATTTTTCGCTTCGTCATGGGCGCGCTGCAAACCCTCGGGCTGATCTTCCTCATCGCCCACGCCAGCGAACGGCTCACCTGGCGGAGCCTGGAAATCCAGAAGGAAAAAGACGAGACCAGCACCCTCAATGCCGAACTGACGCGGCTGATGGGCGAGCGTGACCAGATGCTCATGATCAACTCGCGCTTTTCCACCGTGAGCAGTCTGGCCATGTTCAACTCGGCCATCGTGCATGAACTCAGCCAGCCCCTGACGGCGCTGACCGTGACCTTGCAAGAAGCGCAATGGCACAGCAAAAACGCCGACCCCGCGCTGCAAGGCGCACTGAGTGACAGCCTCGAGTTGGTCCAAAAGATCGGGCAAATGAACCACAGCCTGCGCAACCTGATGCTGGCCCAAAAGCCCGGACAAGAAACCATCGACCTGGGGGCCTGCATCCAGGACATCCTGCCCATCCTGCACAACGAAACCAGTCGCCGCGCCATCGGCTTCACAGGCCCAGTGACCCCGCCGGGGCTGCACATCGCGGCCAACAAAGTCCTGATCGAACGCATCCTGTTCAACCTGGTGGCCAACGCCATAGATGCCCTGAGCGCTCAGACGGCCTCGCACAATCCGCTGCAGAACCCGCCACACATTCAGCTGACACTGCAGCGGCAAGAGCGTCACAACCGCCCCCATGCGGTGGTGACGGTCACTGACAACGGCCCGGGCTTTGCCGAGCACCTGCTCTCAGAAGCGTGGCTGCATTTCCAGTCCACCAAAGACACCGGCATGGGCGTCGGACTCGTCCTGGCGCGTTACATCGTCAGCACATGGAACGGTGAATTGCTCTTGTGCAACCGACCTCAAGGTGGCGCCAGCATCGCGCTCTAGATTCCGCTCACCGAAGTCCCAACTGCTGAACACTCAACGCCAGCTGCTGCAAAGATGTGACCTGCATCTTGGCCAGGATCTTGGACTTGTGAACCTTGATGGTGGCGTTGCTGATGTCCAGATCAGCGGCGATCTTCTTGCTCAAGTTTCCCTCGACCAGCAAGGCGCAGATCTCTTTCTCGCGAGGCGTCAGGCAGTCATAACGCTCGCGCAGTGACACCTTGATCTGCGAATCCTGCGTGTTCTTCTCGTCTTTGGCCAACGCCGTCTCGATGGCGGTCAGCAAGTCTTCCAGATTGAAGGGCTTGAACAAAAAGTCAATGGCGCCTTGCTTCATGCCGCGCACGATCTCGCTCGACTGCGATTCCCCGCTGATGAAAACGATCGGCGTTTGGCGACCCACCTCCAGCAGCTTTTTTTGCAATTCCACACCCGACATGCCGGGCATGCGCATGTCCAGCAGGATCACGGCCGGCGCCACCGGCAGCGAATCCCGCAAAAAAACCACAGGGTCCAGGTACACCTCGGTCGAATAACCAAAGCGGGTCAGGGTCGCGCTCAGTGCGTTCGCAACGGTCTCGTTGTCATCAATGACGTAAACGTGCTTCATGTGTCCAACTTCTCATGCTTTGGTGCGCAGATTACAGGCCACAGATCGAAATGGATATTAGCCCTAAAGCTAGTTTGATACCCCAAATGGGTAATCAAACTAGCCCAAGAGCGAATATCGAAAAATTATCGTATTTGATAGATTCATCAACTGTTCGCATATCAGTCCAAAGGTATGCAGTTTTGATGATTTCATCATTTGTCGGATTTTCATGCCTGATCGCCTCACACCACCAGCCCTCTGCCGCCCCAGCCTCCACCGCGCAGGCCCCCTGACCCTGATCACCGCGAGCTTGCTGACCGCCTTGCCCGCCCTGGCCGCGCCGCCCAACTTCGATGCCGGGGCCTTGCTCGAACAGCTCAACCGCCAAACCGTGCCCAAGCCGGTCAACCCGCTGCTGCCCGCCGACACCAAGCCACGCGAAGTGCTGACCCGCTTCGAGTTCCGTGAGTTGCCCGAGCGCCTGGTGCCCGTGGCCACTGAATTCCTGAAGCCCTATGTGGGCAAAGAGGTGCGCATGGGCAGCCTGATGATGTCGCTCTACGCCCACCTGCAAGGGCTCAACTCGCGCGACAACTTCATCTTCACCCCCAAGAAGGTCGGCGCGGGTTACGTGATCATTGCGCAAAAGGTGCTGTTCGACGGCGTCACCATCGAAGCCAACGCCACCCGGTCCAAAGACGAATTTCTGGCCGGCATCATCGGCTACCAGCTGGTGCCCAAAACCCCGCTCGACTACGCGCAAATCGAGCGCAACGCCACCGTCATCAGCGAACTGCCCGGCATCGTCAGCCAGTTCAACATGAAGCCCGGCGCCGCCGCTGGATCTTCCAACGTGCACCTGTCCACAGACCAGGGCGCCTTCTACGCAGGCTCGGCCAGCGAAGACAACTCCGGCACCCACACCCTGGGCGAATGGACCTCGCGTGCCGACGTGGCCGCCTACAACCACTTCGGCATGGCCGACACCATCCGCGTCAACGGCCAGCTGACCCTGCACTCGCAAAGCGTGGGCCTGGACGCCTCGGCCATCGTGCACCCCAGCGGCCTGCGCGCAGGGGTCAATCTCTCCACATTCCACTACGGCTACGCGTCTGACGCCGACGGCACCGCCGCAGGCAACCCGCAGCACACCCGCTCGCATTACACCGGCGTGTCCAACAGCACCGGCCTGAACTTCACCTACCCGCGCCTGCGCACCGACGAAGCGCGCCAAAACCTCTCACTCGACCTGAACTACAACACCTCGGTCTCTGACGTGGGCATCGCCCAGCAAACCACCCTCCTGGGCACCAACCCGCTGCAGGTCACTGACTCCAGTGCACAAAACCGCCTGTCGGACCTGCTGATCCGCAAAGCCACCCTGGGCGTGAACGGCGCGCAAGCCCTGCCCACGGGCGCCACGGTCAACTACCAGCTCGGCGCCGTGCTGGGCGACGCCACCCAACGCCTGGCCAGCGCGGCCGCGCAAGACGCCACCGGCGAACGCTCGCTGGGCAACTTTGCCAAGGCCAGCATTGCGGGGCAGTACAGCCAAGGCTTTGTGCTGGCAGGCGTGGGCTACGACGGCATGCTCTCTGCAGACGTGCAGCTCACCCACCGCAACCTGGCTGGCCCTGAAAAGTCCTACCTGGGCGGCTTCTACAAAATGCAAGCCTGGGGCCCACAGGCCGTGGGTGGCCCGCAAGCGGCCTACTTCAAGGCGCAAGCCACACGCGCTGTGCCTGGCGTGCCCGGCATGGCAGTGACGGCCTTTGCCGAACTGGCCGCCGTGCAACTGAGCCACCACAACTACAACACCACCGTCGGCGCCCAAACCGTGCCGGTCGGCACCGGCTGGCAAACCCTGTCCGACGTCGGCGTGACCCTGACCCACAGCCCGCTGCCCAACATCAGCCTGAGCGCTGCGCTGGCCAAAAAAATCAGCAACGACCCCATCGTCAACGGGGGGCGCATCCCGGCCGACGGCACGGTGCGCGGCTGGGTCAGCGCACGCCTGTCTTTCTAAGCCTTCACCTTTCTTCATCCACCAACCCAAGGGAGTCCCACATGAGCAAGAAAAACACATCCAAAGCCGAAGCCACCACCACCGAGGCCGCCACTGAAGTCACCACCGTCTCTGCTGTGAACGCGCCTGCGCAAGCTGCCGAAGCCAACACGCAAGACAACGTGCAAGGCCGTGGCGCCTTCATCGTCGAGATGACCGCCGCCGGTGTGGCCGTGGCCGCCACCGTGGTCACCGAAGACGGCCGCGCCCTGGCCATGCCCGCGATCTTTCCGAACCTGGGCTACGCGCTCAGCCAGATCGATGAAATGCGCGCCCTGGTCATCCGCCACTTTGAGCAAGCCTCGCAAATCGGCGCGCAAGTCATTGCCCAACAACTGGCGCAACAACAAGCCGCTGCACAGGCCGAAGCACCCACAGCAGCAGCCGACCAGACCGCCGCCTGACCCCCTGACTGCCCAACAGGCCAGCGCACCTGTGTGAACCCCATGCGCGACAGAGAACCCAGCCGGATAAGCGAATGAACAAGATTTTCAAGACCATCAGCAACTTCAAGAATGGCCAACGCGTCGTCGCCGTCGCCTCTGAACTGGCCCAAGGCCTGGGCAGCTCCAGCGCCAGTGGCACCGTGGGCCAGATGGTCGGCCAGACAGCACGCAAAATCCTGGCCCATTTGCAGCCCCAAAGGCTGGCAGCGCTGATCGCACTGGCGTTTGCAGGGGCACCGGCCTGGGCGCTGCCCACTGGCGGTCAGGTGGTCAACGGCCAAGCCACCATTGCCACCCAAGGCAACAAAATGACCATCCAGCAGGCGGCGGGCAACGCCACCATCAACTGGAACAACTTCAACGTCGGCACCAGCGAAAGCGTCAACTTCAACCTGGCCAACCCCAACAACATCACGCTCAACCGCGTGGGCGGTGACTCGGTCATCAACGGAGCTGTCAGCTCCAACGGCAACCTCTGGTTTGCCACCGGGGGCAACCTGTTCACCGTGGGCAGCAACGGCTCGATCTCGGCGATGAAAGAAATCTTCATCACCAGCCAAGACATGGCCGTGGGCCAATACACCAAACCCACCGGTGCCGCCACCAAGGGCGCCGTGAACGTGTTGCCCGCAGGCAAGCTGGCCGCCAAGCTCATCCACATTGACGCCAGCAGCGTCAACATGAGCCGCGCACAACTCATTGCCGACAGTCTGGACGACGGCGACGGCATCACCATCATTGGCCAGAAAATTGCCGTGACTGACAGCCAGCTTGACGCAGGCAAAGGCAACATCGTCATTGGCCGCGAAAGCTACGGCGCAGGTGCCCTGGCGCAAAGCACCGACGTGTCGGGCTCCACCCTGAGCGCCAAAAACGTCGAAACCTCGGGCGACGTGCTCACCACCGGCGGCGTGACCGTCCAGGCCAGCAACTGGCTGCTGGACCCGACCGACGTCACCATCACTGCCACGGCGTCCACAGGCGGCACGCTCAGCAGTGCGTTGGGCCAAGCTGCGGCCACCAATATCAACACCACCGACATCCAGACCGCCGTCAACGCCGGCACAGCGGTCAACGTCGTTGCCACTGGCAAGTTCACACAATCCGGCGCATTGGCATTTGCCCCCGCCACCGGCGTCACCGGATCGCTCACGCTCAACAACCTGTCGGGCACCATGGGCACCGCGACCACCACGCAGCTGACAGGTGGCATCACCAACAGCGGCGCTGGTACGGTGAACCTGAACGTGTTCTCCAACGGCTCGATCACATCGTCTGGTGCCATCACGTCCACCAGCGGCCCCATCAACGTGGCACTGCAAAGTGCCAACCAGGTCACGACCAACGCTGGCGTTGGCACCAACATCACCATCAGCGGCAACATCACCACCCGTGGTGGCTATCTAGTTCTGGATGCCACTGGCGGCACCATCAATGGCTTGGGCACCAGCGCGCCCACGATCACCCGTGGCGTGGACTTGGCAACATCAGGCAAAGGGGCTGGCATTGCCATCAGCACGGGGGCTGTCAACACGACAACCACGGGTGCGGCTGTGAGCGCTACCTCGACGGGTGGCGACTTGATGGTCGCGACTTCGGGCAACTTTGCCCCCGCAACGCAATCGGGCGTGACGCTCAACATTGGTGGTGCCATCAATGTCCAGGCCAGGGGCGGTAACCAATCCAATACGGGTGGTTCTTACGGCATGCAACTGGGCACAGGTGTCGGCTACATTTCCAGTCACGGCGATATCGTGATCGATACCCGCACACCGTTCAGTGTCAACACGACGTTCTGGAACAACGGACCTGCCATCACCTCTTATGCAGGTGGCATCACCATTTACTCATCCACCGCTGCCAGTGTGGGTGGATACGGGCAGATGGCTATTCAAGGCCCATTGGTTGCGTACGGCCCCATCACGATCCAGGCCTTGGGCACCACCAACGCTCAAACGCTTTACCCCACACTCACCAGCACGGCAGCCGGGACCATCACCTCCACAACGGGTCTGGTCTCGATCGACGTGACCGGTAAGAACTCAGGGATTTATGCGACCACTCTGGCGGGCCTGATTTCAGGCCCACAGGTGGCCATCACCGCCACCAACAGCACAGCAGGCGGGCAGGGCATTTCGATGGTGGGCTCAACCAGCGGCGTCACCATCACCGCTGACCCCACTGGTGTCATCACCTACCCCACAGCTGGCAATGCACTGACTGTCACCTCAACCGTTGGCACCGCTGGCCAGACTGGTGGCATCACCATCACGGGTGGCAACATCACCAACCAGTCCAACGGCGGCAGCGTTTCGTTTGTCACCAATGGCGACATCACGGCCACATCGGCCGTGAACTTCTCCACCGCCAACACTTCAGGCGGTTCGCAAACCATCACCTACGACACCCGCACCGGCAACGCCACCAGTCAGATCACCAGCGGTTCGTTCACCTACAACGCCACAGGTGCCACACAAAAGGTCGACTATGCGATGCTGTCCAATGGCTCCAACCTGACCATTGGCAACGCCACCACCTCGTCGATTGCGCTGTCCGGCTACATCAAGGTGGACAACACCAACAGCGGCGCCCTGACGCCCAGCACCACCCCCACCGCCAGCAACATGACCACTGCGGCGGGCATCACGGCACAAGGCGCCTTGTCTGCCGGTGACTACATCTATTTGGCGGGCATCAACAACAGCGCCACGGTGAACTCGGTCGCCTTGGGCACCACCACGCTCACGGTGACCAATGTGTCCACCGCTGCCAACGCCATTACTGTCATTGGCAACCACAATTCGGCCAACATTGGCAACCCTGGGATTGCATCCACAGGCGCGATTGCCAACCAGTCGACTGCCGGTGGCAATGTCCTGTTCCAGTCCAACGGCGACATCAGTCAAACAGGCGGTTTGACTTTGGCCGCCAACACGTCGGGGCATGCGCAAGCGGTGACCTACGACACGGTATCAGGCAACTCCAACAGCAGCATCAAGATCGGTTCATCCACAACACCTTTGACTTCGGCGGGCGCATCGATCACATCGCCTGTGAATCTGACAGTCAAGTCTGCGGGCATTATTACTTCAGCGGGCGCCATCACAGAATCCGGCAATGGCCCGCTGAATGTGACCATGCAGTCGTTTGATGCTGCAAATACGACTGCGAACAACCCACTGACCGACAACATTTACATCGGGGCCTCCATCACAACCAAGGGCGGTTTTATCGCTTTGGATGGCACGGGTGGCTCCATATCCAGTACGGGTGCGATCACAAAAGGGTCCATCGCCAACGGAACGGTTGGGTTTGTCCTTAACGGTATTTCTTTAAACACCACATCGACTGGCACAACAACTCCCACAGCATCCACCACTGGTGGAAACATTGCAATCACGACCAGTCAAAACGTGAACGCACCCAATTACGGTGCTTATGAGATCGGGGGAACTTCTCCGGTTTATTCTGGCGGCAATATTGACATCAACATCACAACCAGTGGTGCAGCGGTGCTTGGCATGAGTCAAAGCGGTAATGCCACGACCTCGCCGATGACTGCCGTCGGCAATATCAATATCCGCGCGGTCAATAACTCTGCAGGTTTGACGGCTTCGACGGGGATGGTTCACATGACATCCAGCATCACATCGCTGGCGGGTTCGGTTGATATCAACACCACAGGCACTTCACCCGCTGTTTCCATGGGGCTCTATACCTCTGCGGCAATCTCTGGCGCCACGGGTGTCACGATCACCAACAACAGCACCACAGGCATTGGTGTTTCAACGACTGCGACAGGCACCATCTCGAGTTCTGCCGGCCCGGTTTCGATCACCAGCAACACCACCACGGGGGGGGCCATTCAGGCGCTGGGAACCATCACCGGCAACTCCATCACCGTCAATGGCGTTGCTTCAGGTGCCGCCACCACGGTGGTCAGCTTGGGGGCCATGACCATCAACGCCGGCGCTGGCTCGGCTGGCGACATCACGGTGACAGGCACAGATGGCACGCCCGGCGGCAACACCGGCATCACCCAAACCGGTGCCATCGCGCAAAACGCCAACGGTGGCAGCGTCAGTTTCGTCAGTAACAACAAGATCAACCAGACCGGCGCCATCACCATGGCGGCCAATACCAGTGGTGCGGCCGCTGGTGTGACCTATGACACGACGTCGGGTGATTTGAACAGCGCCATCACCACGGGCGCATTGACGCTCACGGGTGGGGTGTCTGCATCAACGTCGGCCATCAACTTCACTGAAAAATCCAATGGTTCGAGCCTGACCATCGGTGCCACGGCCATGCCGGGTTACATCCGTGTGGACAACACCAATGGTGGTTTGCTGACGCCAGCGTCTGCAGCCACGGCCATGACTACAGCCGCTGGCATCACTGTCAGCGGCGCATTGAGTGCAGCTGACTATATCTACCTGGCCGGTATCAACAACAGCGCCGCAAACAATGCGGTAGCCTTGGGCACCAGCACGCTCACGGTCACCAGCGGCTCTACCGCTGCCAACGCCATCACCGTCATTGGTAACCACAACACGGCCAACATTGGTAACCCCGGCATTGCATCAACAGGCGTGATCGCCAACCAATCGACAGCGGGCGGCAATGTCCTGTTCCAGTCGAACGGGTCTATCAGCCAGACCGGTGCTGTTACTTTGGCGGCCAACACGTCTGGTCACGCCCAAAACATCACGTACGACACCACCTCTGGCAACGTCAACAGCGCCATCACGATCGGTGCTGCGGCAGCGCCCATCACCAGCGCAGGGGCTTCGGTTGCATCGCCAGTCAACTTGGCCATCAAGTCCAATGGCACCATCACCACCAATGGAGCCATCACCGCGACAACAAGCGGTCCGTTCAATGTCTCTATGGAGGCTTTTGGTACGGCCACGTCCAACGCCATTTATGTGGGTGGCGCCATCACGACCCGAGGCGGCTACATCGCGCTGGACGGCACAGGCGGATCCATCAGTGGCTCCACCATCACGCCGGGGACTCAAGTCAAAGGCAATATCCAGTCATTCGCAGCGTTTGACACCACCACCAACGCCACAGGTGCCACGTTCACCAGTGGCACGACCGGGGGTAACGTCAGCATCGCCGGTGCTGTCAACGTCTATGGCTTGGGCGGCTACGAGCCCACCACAACACCGATTTACGCCGGCGGTGCCGTCAACATCTACACAAAAGCAACGGGCGCAGCGATTTACAGCTATGTGGTTGCTGCATATGCCGGCACTTCGCCCATCACCGCTGCCGGAAACATCACCATCAATTCCAGCACTGATGTGGCTGGCATGTTGGTGGGTGTCGCGCGGATTTCATCGGCACTCACATCCATCAATGGCAACATTACTGTCAACGCCACGGGGACTGGATCGGCCGTGGGTATCAATGCGTCGGCAGTCATCACAGCCAACTCGGGCAACGTGACGCTGACGGGCAATACCGTTACAGGCAGTGCGGTCACGGACACTGCTTTGATTTCAGCCAACTCCATTACGGTTAACGGCAACGCCAGTGGTTCGCCAACGACCAACGTGTCCTTGGGGGCCATGACGGTCACTGCAGGCAGCGGCAACATCGCCGTCACGGCCATCGCAGGCACTGCAGGCAGCAACACTGGCATCACCCAAACGGGCGCCATCGCGCAAAACGCCAACGGCGGGAGCATCAGCTTCGTCAGCAACAACACTATCAGCCAGACCGGTGCCATCACCGTGGCAGCCAACACCAGTGGCACGGCATCCAGCATTACCTATGACACCACCAGAGGCACCAATGCGTCGACCATCACCTCGGGTGCGTTGACGCTGACGGGCGGTGTGGGTGCGTCCAACACGGCCATCAACTACGAGCAAAAGACGGCAGGCGCGAGCATCAGCAATGCGGGTCTGTCTGTGCCGGGCTCCATCACCTTGGACAACACTTATGGCGCGGCTTCGGGCGCGCCTGCCAGTGGTTACATCACGGCCAGCAACGCCAGTACGCTGGCTGCGGCCACCAGCGGCATCACCATCACTGGGGCGCTCACGTCTGGGGCTTATGCGGGCAGCAATGGCATCACCATCAACGGGGCCAGCTCGGGCGCAGCCACCTACGGCGTGACGGCCAGTGCAGCCATGACGGCCACCACCGGTTCGGTGTTGATTTCCGGGGTGGTCTCGGGGGCCACGGCCACGGGCGTGTACCTCAACAGCGCCAACATCACCGCATCGGGTGGCACTTACACCGCAGGCACGACTAACGCATCGGACGCGATTCGCATCACGGGCACGGCGGTGGCAGGGCAGACGGCCATCAACCTGGCGGGCACCACCAGCATCACCAACAATTCCACACGTGGCAACACCAACTTGGTAGCCAACGTGGGTAACTTTTTGGACCCGGTCACGGTGACCAACGCGTCCACAGCGGGTGCGATTGAGGTCAGTGCCATTGGTGCCTCCGCTGCCATCACCAGTGTGGCAGGCACGCTGTACACGCAAAACTCCAACGCTGGCATTTACATGGCCACGTCGAACAACGGCAACCTGACGGCGCCCAAGATCGCCAACAACGGCACCGGCCCTGTGGTGCTGGCCGCAGGGGCCTACCTGCCGGTGGGCACGGCCACGGGCGGTCAGATCATTGGCGTGAGTGGCAACACGCTCACCTCGGCCAACGGCAACGTGTACCTGTATTCGGGTGCGCCCACTTCGACGGCCACATCGACCACGGCCACGTCGCTCACTCAGCTGGGCTACATTGCCCCTAGCCTGAGCAGTTTGTCGTTCAACAACACGGTGTTTTCTCAGGCGTACCATACGGGCAACGTGGCGGCCACCTCGCTGGTGGACACGGCCATCAACATCGCCAGCGTGAACGCCAACACCGCCACCGGCTCCACCGCTGGCCCGGCGATCCAGTTCCGCGTGAGCCCGAGCTATCAGATGGTGCTCAATGCTCACCTGAGCAAAGTGTATGGCACGGCTGATCCTTCGTCTGCACTCAACTCCGTCAGCACGGCAGGCAGCCTGGAAAACGCGCTGGCCGCGAACTTCTCAACGCCGACCAGCAACCCCACGGGCTTGCGCAACAACGGCGGGGTGACCGAGATCATTCTGAACGTCAACGGCGTGAACTTCTACATTCCGCTGACCAACTTCCTCAACAGCGTCACAGGCACCCGCGCGGGTTATGGCCTGTTGGCGGGTGAGCAGGCTTACACGGTGCCCACCAGCAACGTCAACGCCAACTACACCTACAGCTTTGCCAGCTCGATGGGCATTTTGGTGACTTCGGGTGTGACGGTCACCGGGGTGTCGGGCACGGTGCCCACCAGCCTGGCCATCACGCCAGCGCCGCTGACCATCACGTCCTACGGCACCAACTTCACCTACGACGGGGTGACCAAATTCGGCGGTCTGGTCACCACCACAGGGTTGGTCACCACGGTGGACGGTGTCAGCACGGGCGACAGCGTGACCAGTGCCAGCAACACCTTCCGCACCGGCTCGGTGGTGGGGTCGGGCACGGTCATCACCAACCCGACCACCACAGTGGTCAATGCGGGCACTTACAACGGCTCGCCCAGCGCGGCTGTGGGCACGGGCCTGAGCAATTACGCCATCACTTACACCGGTGCTGCATTCACCGTTTCACGGGCACCGCTCTCGGTGGTGGGGGCCACCACCAGCAAGGTGTACACAGGCAGTGCGCAAACCAACGGCACGGCCACCATCACGGGCCTCAAGGGCACCGAGAGCATTTCTGTAACGGGTTACGGCACTGGCACCACGGTGGCAGGCGGCCCTTATGCCGACAACCTGAACGTGACCTGGGGCACCGCGCTGGCCAGCAACTACACGCTGACCCGCACCAACGGGGCGCTGACCATCACCGGCGCGCCGTTGACGATCAACGCGTCGCCGGTGACCACCACCTATGGCACGGCGCAGACTTTGAGCGCATCCAGCGGTGTGGTGACCACGGGCTTGTTGGGTACCGACGCGGTGACCGGTGTGGGCTTCACCTACAACGGCGGCAGCACTGTGCCGGGCACGCTGAGTGTGGGCACCTATGCCAACGCGCTGGTCACGGCCAACGCCACAGGCACGGGCCTGGGCAACTACAGCATCACCTATGGCACGGCCAATCTGGTGGTGAACAAGGCCAACCTGACGATTTCGCAGCCAGCGCAAACGCTGACGTACAACGGCAGCCTGCGCGGCGGCACGGCTTCGAGCAGCCTGGGCACGGTGTCGGGCAGCACGGTGTCCACTGGCATCAACGGTGACACGTTCACCGTCACGGGCACGGCCTCGGGCACCAACGTGGGCACCTACACCTCGGCTTTGCTGGCCAGCGGGGGCAATGCGGGCAACTACAACATCACCTACACCAACGGCACGCTGAGCATCACGCCCGCCACGCTGACGATCACGGCCGCCAGTACCACCAAGGTGTATGACGCGACCACCGCATCGAGCGGCACACCCACAGTGACCGGCCTGTTTGGCCTGGACAGCGTGACTGGTTTGAGCCAGGTGTACGCCAGCAAGAACGTGCTGGGCACGGGGCTTTCAACACTGTCGGTCAACAGCGGCTACACCGTGAGCGATGGCAACGGCGGCGCCAACTACACGGTGGTGGTGAACACCGCCACCGGCACCATCACGCCCCGCCCACTGACAGTGACGGGCATCACGGCGACCAGCAAGGTGTATGACGGCACCACCACGGCGGTGATTTCGGGCAGCACCGCGCAGGTGTCGGGTGCCATTTCGGGCGATGCGGTCACGGCGTCTGTGGGCACCGTGTCGGGCACGTTTGCCGATGCCAATGTGGGCACAGCCAAGGCCATCAACCTGACAGGCATCAGCCTGAGCGGCGCTTCTGCAGGCAACTACACCCTGGCAGGCGCTGCGGGGGTGTCTGCCGACATCACGGCGCGGCCAGTGGTGATCACAGGTGCCACGACCAGCAACCTCTACACGGCAGTCACGCAAACCAATACCTACACGGTGACGGGCAACGGCAGCGCGGCCAGCGGTGTGGTGGCCGGGCAGAGCATCACGGCCACCGGCTCGGGCTCGGGCCTGAACGTGGGCACCTACGGCGACAGCCTGGTGGCGGTGGCCGGTGCGGGCACGGCTTTGTCCAACTACAGCATCAGCTACGTCAACGGTGGTTTGACCATCACCCCGGTCACCCTGGGGGCCACAGCCATGGCCAACAACAAGGTGTATGACGCGGGCACTGCCACCACCGGCAGCATCTCGCTCACAGGTTTGCTGGGTGCGGATGCAGCCACGGTGAGTGCAATCGGTACCTTTGCGTTCGGTCAGTCCAACGTGGGCACGGGTTTGACCGTGGCTTTGACGGGCCCCACCTTGACCGGCGCGGCTTCGGGCAACTACGTGTTGCCGACCATCAGCAACCCCACGGCCAACATCACGCCTGCGCCGTTGACGGTGCAGGTGAATAACGACGGCAAGTTGTACAGCGTGGCCGATGGTGCTGCCGTGGGCGGTGCTTCTACTGCAACGGGTGGGTACAACGGCTATGTGCTGAGCGGTTTTGTGGCGGGGCAGACGGCCACGGTGCTGGGCAATCCAACCATCACCGTCAGCCGCACAGGCATTGGCGCCGCAACCAGTGTGTTGGGGTCTGCCGCCTATGAAAACGCGGGCACTTACACCGGGGCATTGACCGCCACAGGTCCTGCCACGGTGGGCAATTACGCGCTGACCTATGCGCCTGGCAATTTCACGATCGCGCCGCCCGGAACAGCGTTGATCAAGATTGGTTCCAACTCCACCAACGTCTATGGGGCGGCAGCGCCGGTCCTGGCACCCACGGTGTCTTACATCACGGGCAGCACCGTGGTGAACCTGACGGGGACAACACCGACCACAAGCGGTGGCACGACCAGCTACTCGTTCTCGGACAGCCTGGGAGGGTCGATCAATTTCGCGCTGTCTACCAACGGTCTGGCCGCTTCGACAGCGGGCAGCGTCAAGGTGGGCACCTACGGCATCAGCAGCATGCTTGTGGGCACACCAACCGTCACGCAGGCGCAGGGCAGCACGAGCGGTCTGACGTCGATCACGACGGCAGGCTCGTACACCGTGACACCAGCCGCCGCAACCATCACGGCCAATGCGGCCAGCGTGGTCTACAACGGTTTGACGCAAACCCAGACGGCCAGCACCAGCGGCGTTCTGACCAACGACAAGGTGGCCTACACCGGTCTGGCGTCTGGCAAAAACGTGGGGGTCTACACCCCCAATCTGGCGGTGACGGCCAACACCAATGCCAACAGCGTTGACTCGGGCAACTACACCTTTACCCTGGTCAACAATGACCTGACGGTCACGCCTTATCAGCTGGTGCTGGGGGGCACGCCATCGAGCAGCACTCCGGGCATCAGCGCTACGGCCAACAACCGTGTGTACAACGGCACCACGGCAGCCACGGGCACACTCACACCGGTGCTGTTTGCGGGTGACACGCTGACGGCGACGGCAGGCACCAGCACGTTTGACACCAAGCACGTGGGCACGGGCAAGACGGTGACGTTTGGTGACATCACGCTCAGCGGCACCGCTGAGACGCTGGCCAACTACAGTCTGCCTACCTCGGGCACGCTGACGGCCACGGCCAACATCACCGTGGCGCCTTTGAGCATCACGGGCCTGACGGCCAACAGCAAGGTGTACGACGGCACCACCACGGCCGCGCTCAATGCGTCGGGCGCTTCGGTGTCGGGTGTGATGCCGGGCGACAGCATCACCGTGAGCGCCTCGGGCGCCACGGGCACGTTGGCCAGCAAGAACGTGGGTGCGGGCATTGCGGTGTCGGTGTCGAACGCGGCCAACGCGCTGACGGCCGCCACGGGCACGCAACTGAGCGACTATTCGCTCACCGCAGTGACGGGCCTGACGGCCAACATCGCACCTGCGCCGTTGACCATCACCGGTCTGGTGGCGGCCAACAAGGTTTACGACGGCAACACGGCAGCGGCTTTGACCGCGCCGGGTACCGCCACGATTTCAGGGGTGGTGACGGGCGACTTGATCACGCTCAACGCCTCGGGCGCTTCGGGTGTGTTTGCCGACAAGAACGTGGCCAACGGCATTGGCGTGAGTGCCACGCTGGCGGGCAACCTGGTGACTACGGGCACGGGCACGTCAGGCACGGCCACGCTGCTGAGCAACTACACGCTGGGCAGCGCTTCGGTCAGCCCGGCCAACATCACCCCCGCACCGCTGACGGTGACGGGCGTGACGGCCACCAACAAGGTGTATGACGGCACCACCAGCGTGGTGCTGGGCACCGGCAGTGCCGCCTTGTCGGGTGTGGTGTCGGGTGAAACCTTGACACTGAGCACCGCAGGCATGACGGGGGTTTTCTCGTCCAAAAATGCGGCTACGGCAGTGCCTGTGACCGTGACGGGCGCCACGGTGACCGCATCGGGCGGTGCGTCGATGAGCAACTACACCCTGACGCAAGCCACGGGTGTGACGGCCAACATCACGCCCGCACCGCTGACGGTGACGGGCCTGGTGGCGGGCAACAAGGTGTATGACGCGACCACCACGGCCACGCTGGACACTTCGGGTGCGAGTGTGTCGGGTGTGGTGACGGGCGATCTGGTGACAGTGTCGCTGTCGGGCGCTACGGGTACGTTTGCTGGCAAGGATGTGGGCACCGGCGTTGCCGTGACGGTGGCGGGCGCATCGAGCGCACTGACCGCTGGCACGGGCACGTCGGGCATCGCTACCTTGCTGAGCAACTACTCGCTCAACCCGGTGGGTAGTCTGACGGCCAACATCACGCCTGCACCGCTGACGATCACCGGCATGACGGCGGCCAACAAGGTCTACAACGGTTCGGTGGCGGCCACGCTGTCGGGCGGTACGTTGACCGGTGTGCAGGGCAGTGACAGCGTGACGCTGAACACCTCGGGCGTCACCGGCACGTTTGCCGACAAGAATGTGGCCAACGGCATTGCCGTGAGCGTGACTGGTGCCACGGTGAGCGCAGGCTCAGGCACCATGCTGAGCAACTACACGTTCACCGAGCCGACCAACATCACGGCCAATATCACCAAAGCGCCATTGACGGTGCTGGGCGTGACTTCGGCAGACAAGGTTTACAACGGCAACACCACAGCAACGATTGACACCACGGCGGCCACGCTGTCGGGTGTGGTGCCGGGTGAGACCATCACCTTGAACACCACCGGTGCGGTGGGTGACTTCGCGAGCAAGAACGCTTCTTCGTCTGTCCAGGCCGTCACGGTGACGGGCATGAGCCTGGTGCAGGGCAGCAATGCATTGCTGGGCAACTACACGCTGAACACCGTGAGCGGTGGCAGCGCCTTGATCACGCCAGCACCGCTGACGGTGACAGGCCTGGCGGCCAACAACAAGGTGTATGACGGCACCACGGTGGCCTCGTTGAACACATCGGGCGCAAGCGTGTCGGGTGTGGTGACGGGTGACCAGGTGAGTTTGTCGCTGACGGGCGCCACGGGCACGTTTGCCGACAAGAACGTGAACACCGGCATTGCCGTGACGGTGGCGGGCGCGTCCAGCGCTTTGACGGCGGGCACGGGCACCTTGCTCAGCAACTACAGCCTGAACACCATCACCGGCCTGAGCGCCGACATCACGCCCAAGACGCTGACGACCACCGGCGTGACGGCGGCCAACAAGGTGTATGACGGCAACACCATTGCCACGATCAACGCGGGCGGCAGCCTGGTGGGCGTGGTGACGGGTGACAGCATTTCGCTGAACACCGCTGGTGCGACGGGCACGTTTGCCTCCAAAGATGTGGCCAACGGCCTTGGCGTGACCGTGACGGGGGCCAGCCTGACGGCGGGCTCGGGTTCTTCGCTCAACAACTACACGCTGACACAGCCCACGGGCGTGACGGCCAACATCACCCCGGCGCCGCTGGTGGTGACGGGTGCCAACACTTCAGCCGTCTACAACGGGGCCACGCAAACCAACGCGGCGGCCAATGTGGGCGGCCTGGTGGCGGGCGAAGCAATGACCGTGACCGGCTATGGCGCAGGCAAGAACGTGGGCAGCTACACCGACAACCTGGTGGCTGTGGCGGGTGCGAACACGCTGCTGAGCAACTATACCGTGACTTATGTGAACGGTGCCTTGACGGTGACGCCTTACCAACTGCAATTTGGCACCGGTCTGACCGGGCCGCAGATCACGGCAGCGGCCGACAACAAGGTGTATGACGGGGGCGCCGTAGCAAGCGGTGCGTTGTCGGTGACGGGCTTGTTTGCGGGCGATGTGCTGACGGCCACCGCAGGCTCTGCGCAGTTTGACACGGCCAATGTGGGCACAGGCAAGACCGTGACCTTTGGCGGCATTGCGCTGGCAGGCTCTGCGCAGACTTTGGCCAATTACGGCTTGAGCAGCCTGCCCGCCGTGACGGCGCTGGCCGACGTCACGCCGGCGCCATTGACCGTGAGGGTGCAAAACGACGCCAAGTTTGTGACGCAGACCGACGCTGTGGGCGCATCGAGCGGTACGGGCGGCTACAACAGCTACCAGATCACGGGCTTTGTGAACAATGAATTGGCGACTGTTTTGAACAGCCCTGCCATCAGCGTGAGCCGCACGGGCATCAGCAACACGGCGGTGCTGGGTGCAGCAGGCGTTGAAGCTGCGGGCACCTACACCGGCGCGCTGACGGCCGCAGGCCCAGCCACGGTGGGCAACTATGCGCTGACCTATGTGCCCGGCGATTTCAGGATCGTTCCGGCAGGGCAGTTGCTGGTGAAAACAGCAGGCGCCACGGTGGTGTATGCCGCTGGCGGTTTGACGCCAAGCGTCACCAGTGTGGAGTACATGGGTGGCGGCAGTGTCATTCACAGCTTGAGCCAGACCACAGCGGGCAGTTCGACCAACGGCTACACCTACACCTACAGCGATGGTGCATCGGGCACAGTGAGCTTCTCGCTCACGCCGACGGGTGCGGTGAACTCGACGTCTGGCAATGTCAGCGTGGGCTCTTACCCGCTGGCGGTGGGTAATTTCTCAAAGACCACCAACAACTTCACAGGCACAGGCACCGATGTGGTGGTCACCGGCAATGCCGTAGTCACGCCCAAGCCGGCCATGGTCAATGCAACGGTGGCGTCCAATGTGTACAACGGTGTGGCGCAAACGCAGGCCTACAACTCGACCGACTTGGCGGTCGGTGATCTGGTCAATGTGACCGGCCTGGCCACTGGCACCAACGTGGGCAGCTACACGTCTGCGCTGGCCGTGACACCGCACGCGAGTTTGAACGCTGATGCGGCCAACTACACCTTCAGCTTCACCAATGGCGCACTGACGATCACGCCAGCACCGTTGACGGTGACGGGTGGAAACCGTGCGGTGACCTACAACACGCAGCAGCAAACCAATGCGGCTGCAAACATCAGTGGCTTGCAAGGTGCTGATGCGGTGGTGGTCACCGGACTGGGCGCTGGCACCAACGCCGGGGCCTACAACGACCAGCTGGCGGTAACGGCTGGCAGCGGCACCGCTTTGTCCAACTACACCGTGACCCTGGTCAATGGTGCGCTGACCATCAACAGGGCCATCGGCACAGTGACAGCCACCCCCGGCACGGAGACCTATGACGGGCAGCTGAAAAACCAGCAGGCTACCGTGACCGGCTACCTGGGTACGGGCGATGCCCTCACGGGTCTGGGCGTGACAGGCCTGGTGAGTCAGACCAATGTGGGCTCCTACCAGTCCGCATTGGCAGCCACCAACCAGAACTACATCCTGACCCTGGTCAACAACAGCTTCGTCATCCAGAATCCGCCGCCGCCCCCGCCGCCAACAACGCCAACGACGCCGACAACGCCGACAACGCCGACAACGCCGACAACGCCGACAACGCCGACAACGCCGACAACGCCGACGACGCCAACGACGCCAACGACGCCAACGACGCCAACGACGCCAACGACGCCGACAGCGCCGACAACGCCAACAACGCCAACGACGCCGACAACGCCGACAACGCCAACGACGCCAACAACGCCGAACACGTCTCCCAGCACTGTGGCCCCGATCGTTCCGCAAGTGACGCCAGTCAGCAACGGTGGCGGCATCACACCAGCGGCCATTGACGCCGGTGCGCCTTCGTCACCCGCAACCGACCCGGCAGCAGGTGGCGCAGCGCCAGCTGCAGCGCCCGCAGAAGCACCAGCATCAGGTGGTAGCACCGTGGCTGCAACCGACCCCGCAGCAGGCGGCGGCGCAGCTCCAGCAGCCACCGATCCTGCAGCAGGCGGTGCCGGTGGCGCCGCGCCTGCTGGCAACGGCGGCGGCGTAGCACCCGCAGCCATTGATGCAGGCGCACCTTCAGCGCCTGCAGCGACCGACCCGGCAGCAGGTGGCGGCGCAGCGCCCGCAGCAACTGACCCTGCAGCCGCAGGCGGTGCAGGTGCCGCACCTGCCGCAGCCGGTGGTGGTGCAGCCCCTGCAGCAACCGACCCAGCAGCAGCAGGCGGTGCAGGTGCAGCCCCGTCCGCCGCAGGTGGTACAGGTGCCGCTCCAGCCGCCGCAGGTGTTGGTGCAGCGCCCGCAGCAACTGACCCGGCAGCAGCCGGTGGCGCAGGTGCAGCACCTTCCGCCGCTGGCGGTGGCGCAGCGCCCGCAGCAACCGATCCAGCAGCAGCCGGTGGTGCAGGCGCAGCACCTTCCGCAGCAGGTGGTGGCGCAGCTCCTGCAGCAACCGATCCGGCAGCAGCCGGTGGCGCAGGTGCCGCACCTTCCGCCGCTGGCGGTGGTGCAGCGCCCGCAGCAACCGATCCTGCAGCCGCAGGTGGTGCAGGTGCAGCCCCAGCCGCAGCAAGCGGTGGCGCAGCTCCAGCAGCAACTGACCCCGCAGCCGCAGGCGGCGCCGGTGCAGCTCCGTCCGCAGCAGGCGGTGGTGCAGCCCCAGCAGCAACTGACCCTGCAGCTGCAGGCGGTGCAGGTGCCGCTCCGTCCGCCGCTGGCGGTGGTGCAGCTCCAGCCGCAACTGATCCCGCAGCCGCTGGTGGCGCAGGTGCAGCTCCAGCCGCAACCGACCCCGCAGCAGCAGGTGGCGCAGGTGCAGCTCCTGCCGCAGCAGGCGGTGGTGCCGCTCCAGCAGCAACCGATCCAGCAGCCGCTGGTGGCGCAGGTGCCGCTCCGTCCGCCGCTGGCGGTGCAGGCGCAGCTCCAGCCGCAGCAGGCGGTGGTGCCGCTCCAGCAGCAACCGACTCCGCAGCTGGTGGCAGTGCAGGTGCCGCTCCGTCCGCAGCAAGCGGCGGTGCAGCTCCTGCAGCAACTGACTCCGCAGCCGCTGGCAGCGCTGGTGCAGCCCCAGCCGCAACTGACCCAGCAGCCGCAGGTGGCGCAGGTGCAGCCCCAGCCGCAGCAGGCGGTGGCGCAGCGCCCGCAGCAACTGACCCAGCCGCAGCAGGCGGTGGCGCAGCTCCGGCAGCAACTGATCCAGCCGCCGGTGGCGGCGCAGCCCCAGCAGCAACTGACCCTGCAGCCGCAGGCGGTGCAGGTGCCGCTCCAGTCGCAGCAGGTGGTGGTGCAGCCCCAGCAGCAACTGACCCTGCAGCCGCAGGCGGTGCCGGTGCAGCGCCTTCCGCAGCAGGCGGTGGTGCAGCTCCAGCCGCAACCGACCCAGCAGCCGCAGGCGTTGCAGGTGCAGCTCCTTCCGCAGCTGGCGGTGGTGCAGCACCGGCAGCAACTGACTCCGCAGCCGGTAGTAGCGCAGGTGCCGCTCCGTCCGCAGCAAGCGGCGGTGCAACGCCCGCAGCGACTGACTCCGCTGCTGGTGGCAATGCAGGTGCAGCGCCTTCCGCAGCAGGCGGTGGTGCAGCTCCAGCCGCAACCGACCCAGCAGCCGCAGGCGTTGCAGGTGCAGCTCCTTCCGCCGCTGGCGGCGGTGCAACGCCAGCAGCTGACGCCGCAGCAAGCGGTAGCAGTGGTGCCACGGCCTCTACCAGCGGCGGTGCATCGTCTGCAAGCAGTGGCGGTGCAGCCCCAGCAGCAACCGACTCCGCAGCCGGTGGCAACGCTGGTGCGTCGGCCTCTGCAAGCGGTGGCAGTGGTGCCACGGCTTCTGCCAGCGGTGGCGCGTCGTCTGCAAGCAACGGCGGTGCAGCAACCCCCGCAACCGATTCGGCAACCGGTGGCAACACTGGTGCGTCGGCCTCTGCCAATGGTGGTGCGGCTCCAGCAACTGACACCGCAGCAAGCGGTGGCAGTGGTGCCGTGGCTTCTGCCAGCGGTGGCGCATCGTCTGCAAGCAGCGGCGGTGCAGCAACCCCTGCAACCGATTCGGCAACCGGTGGCAACGCTGGTGCGTCGGCCTCTGCCAGTGGTGGTGCGGCTCCAGCAACTGACGCCGCAGCAAGCGGTGGCAGTGGTGCCGCAGCTTCTGCCAGCGGTGGCGCGTCGTCTGCAAGCAGCGGCGGTGCAGCAACCCCCGCAACCGATTCGGCAACCAGTGGCAACACTGGTGCGTCGGCCTCTGCCAGTGGTGGTGCGGCTCCAGCAACTGACGCCGCAGCAAACGGTGGCAGTGGTGCCGCAGCCTCTACCAGCGGTGGCACATCGTTGTCTGCAAGCGGTGGCAATGCCGCCGGTTCGTCTGCTGGCCAAAACGCCAATGGTGGCAACGGTTCGCAGGAAAACAGCAACGTCCGCAACTATGACTTGACCGGTTTCTCGTCGGGTTCGAATGCCTTGAGCGGCGAATTCAAGTCGGTGATGGATGGCTTGTCGGAGCGCAAGGTGGTCATCACCGGTTATGCCGACAAGAATGAGGCCGACCCGATGGGTGTGTCACTGCGACGTGCGCAGCTGGCTCGGGACTATCTGATCAGCAAGGGCTGGAAGCCGACCAACATCATCGTGAGAGCCGAGGGTGCGACGGACAAGTTTGACCAGAAAGCGCTGGTTCCGAACCGCCGTGTTTATATCCAGGGCGATTGGCCCGCAAACTGAAATTGAGACCGAGTTCAAGCCATGAAGAAATTGTTGTTGACCATTTTGTGCCTGATGGCCGCTGCAGTGCACGCCAACCCGGTGGTGTTGTTTGACACCACCGAGGGGCGGTTTGCCGTGGAGCTGTTCAAGGACAAGGTGCCCGCCACGGTGGAAAACTTTTTGACCTATGTCCGTGCGGGCCATTACGACGACACGCTGTTTCACCGTGTGGTGGGCGATGCCAAGATGGGCATCATTCAGGGCGGCGGGTACACGCAGTTTGATCGCGAAGGGGTGGTCGAAAAGCCCGTGCGTGCGCCGATTGCGCTGGAGGTGCGAAAGGACTTGTCCAACGCGCCTTACACGCTGGCCATGGCCCGGCAGGGCGCACCGCACTCGGCCACTGCGCAGTTCTTCATCAACGGCAAGGACAACTCTGCCCAGTTTGATGGGGCGTATGCGGTGTTTGGCAAGGTGCTGACGGGCTGCACCGGCTGCGAAAAACTGGTGGACCGCATCGTGGCCACACCCATCAAGCCCATCAAGGTGGAGAAGTTTGGCGAGGCGCCTTTCACGGCCAAGAATGTACCGGCCACGCCGATCCGGATTTTGTCGGCCACGGTGTTGCAAGAGTGAATGTGAATTGACCGCGATTCAAACGTCGCGGCTGATTTGAGTGGCCCAACATTAAAAAAGCCTCCCCGCTTTGCAGCGGGGAGGCTTTGTGCTTTTGAAGGCTGAGTGGCTTACATCGAGTCGATGAAGCTGCGCAGCTTGTCGCTGCGGCTGGGGTGCTTGAGCTTGCGCAGTGCCTTGGCTTCGATCTGACGGATGCGCTCGCGCGTCACGTCGAACTGCTTGCCTACTTCTTCGAGCGTATGGTCGGTGGACATTTCGATGCCGAAACGCATGCGCAGCACTTTGGCTTCGCGGGGGGTCAGGCTGTCGAGGATGTCCTTGACCACGTCACGCAGACCCGCCTGCAGCGCCGCGTCCATGGGGGCGGTGTGCGTGCTGTCTTCGATGAAGTCGCCCAGGTGGCTGTCGTCGTCGTCACCGATCGGCGTTTCCATCGAGATCGGCTCTTTGGCGATCTTCATGATCTTGCGGATTTTGTCCTCGGGGATTTCCATTTTCTCGGCCAGGACGGAGGCGTCGGGCTCGAAGCCGAACTCCTGCAGGTGCTGGCGCGAGATGCGGTTCATCTTGTTGATGGTCTCGATCATGTGCACCGGGATGCGGATGGTGCGGGCCTGGTCCGCAATGGAGCGGGTGATGGCCTGACGGATCCACCAGGTGGCGTAGGTCGAGAATTTGTAGCCACGGCGGTATTCGAACTTGTCCACGGCTTTCATCAGGCCGATGTTGCCTTCCTGGATCAGGTCCAGGAATTGCAGGCCGCGGTTGGTGTACTTCTTGGCGATCGAGATCACGAGGCGCAGGTTGGCCTCGATCATCTCTTTCTTGGCATCGCGCGAGGAACGCTCACCGGCGTTCATGCGTTTGTTGATGTCCTTGAGTTCATCGAGTGGCACCACGACCTGCGATTGCAGGTCCATCAGCTTTTGCTGGATGTCTTGCACCGGCGGGATGTTGCGGCCCATGACGGCGCTCCAGCTCTTGCCTGCAGCGGCTTGCTTTTCAATCCACTTGAGGTTGAGCAGTTGGGATTCGATGCGCTTGCCGGCTTTGTCTCGGCCGCTGAAATCGGCAATGAACTGCTCCTGCGGGTAGCCGCACTTGTCCACGATGATGCGGCGCAGTTCGCGCTCTTTCTTGCGCACATCATCGACCTGACCGCGCACCATATCGCACAGCTTTTCAATGGTCTTGGCGGTGAAGCGGATGGTCATCAGCTCATCCGACAGGGCGGTCTGGGCCTTGACGTAGGCGGGGGTGCCCCAGCCTTCCTTGTCGTAGACCTTGTGCACTTTTTCGAAGTGCTCGGTGATGCGGTCAAAGCGTTCGAGGGCCTGGTTTTTCAGCTCTTCGAGTTTCTTGGTCAGGGCCTTGGAGCCGCCTTTGCCATCGTCGTCGTCGGCTTCGTCGAATTCGTCGAAGTCTTCTTCGGCCACGTAGTCGTCGGCTTCGTTCAGGTTGGCAAAGCCGTCCACCACGGTGGAAATCACGACCTTGCCTTCACGGATTTCGGCGGCCATGCGCAGGATTTCGGCGATGGTGGCGGGCGATGCGCTGATCGCGGCCATCATGTCCATCAAGCCGCCTTCGATGCGCTTGGCGATCTCGATTTCACCTTCGCGGGTCAGCAGTTCCACGGTGCCCATCTCGCGCATGTACATGCGCACGGGGTCGGTGGTGCGGCCGAATTCGCTGTCCACGGTGGACAGGGCGGCTTCTGCAGCTTCTTCGGCTTCTTCTTCGGTGGAGCCGGTGGGCGCGTTGTCGGTGATGATCAGGGTCTCGGCGTCGGGCGTTTGCTCGTACACCGCCACACCCAGGTCGTTCAGGGTGGCAACCACCACTTCCAGGGTTTCGGCATCGACCAGCTTGTCGGGCAGGTGGTCGCTGATTTCGCCATTGGTCAGGTAGCCACGGGTCTTGCCCAGCTTGATCAGGGCTTTCAGGCGCTCGCGGCGCTGCTTCATTTCGGCTTCGGTCAGGACGGTTTCGTCCAGGCCGAATTCCTTCATCAAGGCGCGCTCTTTCGCCTTGCTGATCTTCATGCGCAGGGGTTTGACTTTTTCACCTGCTTCGGCAACGACGGGTTCGCCTTCGAGTTCGGACTCGATGTCGCCCATGTCTTCATCGGCACCAGAGATGTCGCCTTTTTTCTTGGGACCGCGCTTGGCGCCGGTTTTGGCTGCAGGCGCTTTTTTGGCCGCGGCTTTTTTCACCGGGGTTTCTTCTTCGGCGGCGGCTTTGGCCTTGCTGGTTTTCTTGACTTCAACTTCGGCTGCTGCAGCCTTGGTTTTGGATGCAGTTGTTTTTTCGGCTTCTACGGCTTTGACAGCGGTTTTCTTCGCAGGCACAGGGGCGGCTTTCTTCACAGGCTTGGCGGTTTTCGCGCTGGCGCTGCTGGCTTTGGCGACCGGCTTGGCCTTGACTGGCACGGGTTTGGCTGCGGGTTTGGCAGCCACTTTGGTGGCAGGTTTGGCTTTGGCTGGAGCGGCCTTGGCTGCAGGTTGGGTTTTGGCGGTGGCCTGGACGGACTTCTTCGGCTTTTGAGCGGGCATGAAACAACCTCAAGACTTCAAAACGGACAAGGAAACAGACACAGTCAGCGCCAAAACTGCCGGCGCGGGCTCATGGGACACAGATCGAGAACCCCAAATGGGGTCAAAGACTGCACAGGCAAGATGGTGGGCGAACATTTGGAATGCAGTCCTTGCGGTACGGTGGCCTGCCCGCATGGGGGCGTCGCGCTGATGGCGTTGGCCGGGCCGGAGGTGCTGCTGTCGCTCTTGCCAGAGAAAATGGATTATACCCAAAGGCGGGGGGTATCTTTATAGGAGCCCCGCCCTCGGGGCGATGTGCCTGGTTGGCGTTTGCTCTTGGCGCAGGCCCTATCGCGGCGGGGGCGCCGCTCCCACAAAGGGCAACGCTTTTACGCCCTGGGTGGGCGGATGGCGGTTTTGGGGCGGAAGGCCTTGCAGACTTCGTCCCGGGTTTCCATGTAGGGGCCACCGATCAGGTCCACGCAGTAGGGGACGGCTGCAAAAATGCCGTGCACCACGGGCTTGCCTTCCGCGTCCTTGAGGCCTTCCAGCGTTTCGGCAATCGATTTGGGCTGGCCGGGCAGGTTGATGATCAGGCTTTGCCCCCGGATCACGGCCACTTGGCGCGAGAGGATGGCGGTGGGCACGAATTTCAGGCTGATCTGGCGCATCTGTTCGCCAAAACCGGGCATTTCCTTGTCGGCCACGGCCAGCGTGGCCTCGGGCGTGACATCGCGCAGGGCAGGGCCCGTGCCGCCGGTGGTCAGCACCAGGCTGCAACCCGCGTCGACCAGCTCGATCAAGGTGGCGCTGATGCGCTCTTTCTCATCCGGGATCAGGCGCGGCTCGAAGGTGATCGGGTTGAGCAGGGCGCTGCTGAGCCATGCTTGCAGAGCGGGCAGGCCCTTGTCTTCGTACACGCCGGTGCTGGCGCGGTCGCTGATGGAGACGATGCCGATCTTCACGGCGTCGTGCAGGTTGGCGTCACTCATCGTTGTTGTCTTCGTCGTGTTCAGCTTGTTCGGATTTGGCGGGCGTGAGCACCGACTTGACCAGCTGGAAAATTTCGCGGTAAGCGCGGCTTTGGCGTGGCGCCAGACCTTGCGACACGGCGGCCTTGTCGGCCGGTGGGGCGTCCTTGCGGGCCTGGCGCACCAGGGCGCGCAGCTGCTGGGTGTCTGTGCCCGGGTTCTGGGCGATCCATTCGCCCACGGCGTCGTCGCTGGCGATCAGGCGGTCGCGCCAGGCTTCGGCCAGGTGCAGGGCTGCAGTGTCCTTGGCGCTGCCCAGGCGTTGCACCTGCAGTGCTTCGCGCACGGCTTGCAGGGTCTCGGGCTCTTGCAGGCGCATTTGCTTGCCGATGAACTGCATCTGGCGGCGCTTGCCCTCAAAGTTGGTGATGCGTTTGGCTTCGGCCAGGGCTTCCACCAGTTTGTCGGTCAGGGGCAAGGGTTTGAACAGGTCGCTGCGCAGGGTCATCAACTGTTCGCCGAGCTCCTGCAGCTCTGCGCTTTCGCGCTTGAGGTCGGTCTTGCTGATTTCCAGGCCGCCCTTGAGCTCACGCTTGAGCTCCAGGTCGAGTTCACTGCCTTCGGCCACGAATTGGCCTTTGACGAAGTAACCTTTTTTGGGTTTACGGGACATGGTGGGGGTTCTCGGACCGGGGCGGCCCTTCTTTCTTGACTGGCAAGTATCATAGCCGCCACCTCCCATGAGTTTGTTGCCGTGAAAAAAACCAGCCCCAACGCCCCCTCTTTGACTGCGACCGAGAACAACGGCTTCAGCTACAGCCGTGCATTTTTTGAAGACCTGGTGGACCGGTCGCTCAAGCACGCCAAAAAACTGGGTGCGACCGATGCAGGGGCCGAGGCATCCGAAGGCTGTGGTTTGAGCGTTTCCGTGCGCAAGGGCGAGCTGGAAAACGTGGAGCGCAACCGAGACAAATCCCTGGGCGTGACGGTGTATGTGGGCCACCGCCGGGGCAATGCCAGCACTTCGGATTTTTCTCAGGCGGCGATCGAGCGCACGGTGCAGGCGGCATACGACATTGCCCGCTTCACTGCCGAAGACCCGACGGCGGGTTTGCCCGATGAGGTCGACATCGAAACACAGCCCCGTGAGCTGGACCTGTTCCACCCCTGGGCCGTGAGCAGCGAAGAGGCGGCCAAGCTGGCGCTCGCGTGTGAAGCGGCAGCGCTGAAAACCAGTCGCCGCATCACCAACAGCGAAGGCGCGGCCGTGTCGGCCCAGCAAAGCCATTTCTTCAGTGCACACACCCACGGTTTCCGGGGTGGCTACGCCAGTTCGCGCCACAGCATTTCGGTGGCACCGATCGCCTCGCTGCCAGGGCGCAACGCTGAAATGCAGCGCGACGCCTGGTACAGCTCCATGCGCTCGGCCGACGAACTGGCCAGCCCCGAGGCCGTAGGCCGTTATGCGGCCGAACGCGCTTTGTCGCGCCTGGGCTCGCGCAAGATCGCGACCACCGAATGCCCTGTATTGTTTGAGTCCACCGTGGCGGCCGGTTTGCTGGGCGGCTTTGTGCAGGCCGTGAGCGGCGGCGCGCTGTACCGCAAGAGCAGCTTTTTGCTCGACTCGCTGGGCAAGAAGGTGTTCCCCAAACACATCGATATTCACGAAGACCCGTTTGTGCTGCGCGGCAAGGGCAGCTCGCCCTTCGACGACGAAGGCGTGCGTTCGGCCCCGCGTGATGTGGTCAAAGGTGGTCGGGTGGAAGGCTATTTCCTGTCCAGCTACTCGGCTCGCAAATTGGGCATGAAGACCACCGGCAATGCCGGCGGTTCGCACAACCTGACCATGACTTCGCGCCTGACCCGCGCCACGGACGATCTGGATGAAATGTTGCGCAAACTGGGTACAGGCCTGTTTGTGATCGAGCTGATGGGGCAGGGCGTGAACTATGTCACCGGCGATTATTCTCGCGGTGCCAGCGGTTTTTGGGTCGAGAACGGTCAGATCGCCTACCCGGTCCATGAGATCACCATCGCGGGCAACCTCAAGGACATGCTCATGGGGATTGAGGCAATCGGCTCGGACGCCTACAACATGGGGGCCAAAACGACAGGCTCGATCCTGGTCAACCGCATGAAGCTCGCGGGCAGCTGAGAATTCAGCGGCACAAAGCAAAACGGGAAGCCAAGGCTTCCCGTTTTTCGTTGTGGGCGAGGTCTTTAGCCAGCCAGTGCGGCCTTGACGGCAGCAGACACCTGGCCCATGTCGGCCTTGCCGGCCAATTGGGTTTTCACAGCGCCCATGACTTTGCCCATGTCGCCCGGGCCTTTGGCACCCAGCTCGGCCACGATGGCCTGCACGGCAGCGGTCACTTCCTCGGCCGACATGCGTGCAGGCAGGTAAGCCTGCAGCACGGCCATCTCGGCTTTTTCCTTGTCGGCCAGGTCCTGGCGGCCCGCGCCTTCAAAGGCCGTGATCGAGTCCTTGCGCTGCTTGATCAGCTTGTCGACGATGGCCACCACGGCCACATCGTCCAGCACCACGCGCTCGTCCACCTCTTTTTGCTTCATGGCCGCTTGCAGCAGGCGGATGGTGCCCAGACGTTCGCTGTCCTTGGCACGCATGGCGGTTTTCATGTCTTCGGTGATCTGGTCTTTCAGGCTCATGTGAGGCTCCTGGTGGGGTCAAAAGAGGGGAGGCATAAACAACAAAGCCCGCCTGAGCGTCCTCCAGCGGGCTTGTTTGCAGACCCTTGCGGGTCATACAAAAAGAAGTGCTCAGTACAGCTTCTTGGGCAGCTGCATGCTGCGCACACGCTTGTAGTGGCGCTTGACAGCGGCAGACTTCTTGCGCTTGCGCTCGGTGGTGGGCTTTTCGTAGAACTCGCGGGCACGCAGGTCTGTCAGCAGGCCGAGTTTTTCGATGGTGCGCTTGAAGCGACGCAGGGCAACGTCAAACGGCTCGTTTTCTTTCACGCGGATGGTGGTCATTGAATCAAATTTCCAAAATGTGCCGGTCGCAAATTCGAGGAAGATCGGGCCTCTGAACTCCGACACCGGCGGGTTCCCCGTCACGAACTAGTATTTGGCAGACGGGGGTTTGCCAGCAAAGACAGCGATTATAGCCCGAGCTGAAATGGTTTTTGGGCACCTTTTGTTGCCTTGTTGTACAGAACTTGTGGTGTTGTGCGCTTTGCCGCACCGACAATTCAAGGGGTCGATGTTGATTTAAAATGACAACCAAATGCATAAAATCACTAAAAAATTGATTTCCATCAGGCTGTTGGTCTGTGGATTTGTGTGCCTCATGCCCATGCTGTGCTGGTGCCAAACGCCGTTGCCAAGCGCGGCAGTCTCCGGCGTGAAAGCGCCTTCGGTGGTGGTGGTGCTCGCGGGTGGTGGTGCCAAAGGGTTTGCGCATTTGTCGGTGTTGCGGCGCCTTGAGAAAGATGGCATCCGGATTTCCCGCATCGTGGGCACCAGCATGGGCGCTGTTATTGGTGGACTTTATGCCGCAGGCATGAGCACCGACGACATCGAGGAGGTGGTGGGCGGGCTCGATCCGTCCAAGGTCGCGCTGGATCAACTCAACCGGCTGGAGTTGCCGCCCCGCACACGCGCCTACCAGCGCCAGTACCCGATTGATCTGGAGTTTGGCGTGAAGCAGGGTGGGCTCAGTTTTGCGCGGGGCATGAGCGATGGGCAGCGGTTTTTGGCTCTGCTGCAACATTTGACCGCCCACATTCCTGCTTCGGTGAATTTCAATGATTTGAAGATTCCTTTCAGGGCGGTGGCCACGCGCTTTCGGGATGGGGAGACGCAGGTCTTTGACCGTGGTGCGCTGCACCTGGCCATTCGTGCCAGCATGGCTGCGCCTGCCGTCTTTGCGCCGGTCGAGATCGATGGCGAGTCTTACGTGGATGGCGGCCTGGTGGCCAATTTGCCGATCGAGGTGGCTTTGAAGGAAGGGGCCGATGTGATCATTGCTTCTTACCTGGGTCAACAAAGCGATGGTACGCAGTCAGCAGAAACCGGCAATGCCCTGACGGTGGCCAATCGGATGCTGGACATCCTGATTCGCCAGAACGAGAAACGAAATCTGGCCTTGCTGCGGGAGGGAGACATCCTGATCACACCCGAACTCAAGGATGTTGGCTTCTCTGATTTCAACCGGGCTGCAGAAATCATTGCCCGGGGCGATCAGGCCGTGCAGGATGTGCAAAGCCGTTGGCAGCGCATGGTGAAGCGTGTGGCACAGGCTCAGTTGCGCGGTGAGCCTGCTCCCAAGCTGGCGTTTGACCAGCGCGAAAAAAGGATCGTCGAGATCCGGCCGGTGGGTAACCAGGATGTGCCTGCGAGCTACATCGAAGACATGATGGCCCCATTGCTGGGCAAGGACTTTGCTTCTGCCACGGCTGCCGAAAGGGTCGATTGGTTGTACACCAGCGGCTACTTCGAGCGCGTCAGCTACAGCCTGACTCAAATCAGGGACGAGCAATACGCCTTGTTGGTTCATGTGCAGGAAAAGCCCTATGGCCCCCATTTTTTCAAGACCTCACTGGGCTTTTCAACGGAACGAGGCGGGGTGAACCAGTTTTCGATGGGTGTCGGGTACCGGCGGCCTTGGCTGACGGCGTCAGGCCTGGAGTTGGGGCTGGATGCCCGCGTGGGGACGCAGTCTGATTTTTCGGCACGTTTGTACCAGCCCCTGGGCCTGCGTTGGGGGGCCGAGACGGCCGTTTCCGTCGGCCGCAACACCATGCCGATGTATGCCCCCGATACGGTTGACGCGGTGTACAAAAACAAGAAGCTGGCGTATGTGAATGTGACCACGCAGGCGCTGGATGCACAGTTGGTCTATGAGTGGGATCGCAAAGCCACAGTGAAATTGGGCTGGACGCAAAGCGGGATCCGTTATGACCCCGATACGGTGTTTTATTACCCTGGAAGCACGCAGCCTGTCGAGAGCACGAGCCTGCACTACAACGGTTTGAAACTGCAGCTGCATGTGGATCAGCTCGATTCCTGGAGTTTCCCGACGCAGGGGTATGCGTTGACTGCGACCGTTGAAGAGGGGATGTCGGGCAACCAGTACCGCAACATGCGCTTGAGTGGCCGTTGGGCCTTGTCGCGCGATGCGCACATCCTCAATCTCGGATTCAACCTGGGGCGCGACACCTTGCCATCGCAGTGTTCGTCTTGCAACAACCCCAGCAACCTGTTTCTGGGGGGCTTTCAGTTCATGGGGGCTTACCGCATGGCCCAACTGGCCGGTGACCAGTTGATCCACGCGCAGGCGACCTACATGTACCGCCTGTCCGATGGCGGCATCCTGAAGCAGAAAACCTATGTCGGTACGGTGCTGGAGGCAGGTGACGCCTGGTACAGGGACGATCCCCAGAGTCATGTGGCGCGCTACAGCGCCAGTTTGTTTGTGGCCATCGACTCCAAGATTGGCGATATCTACCTGGGCGCGGCACGCGGCACGCGGGGCGCCAGCAATGCCTTCCTGCAGCTGGGTCGGCGTTTCAGTTTCTGATCGGGAGTGAGGGTGCCATGCGTTTGAACTTCATGCAGATTGAAGATGTGGTGATGAGTGGCGATGGCTTCTCGCAGTCGATGGCTTATCACGCGTACACGCATCTTTCGCTGTCCAGTTTTGTACTCCAGTGCATTTACTGCATCGCAGCGATCGGTCTGGGTTACTTTTTCCGCAGTCTGATTTGCCGACAACTGGAAACCCGGTGGCCCCAGCAATCGCTGTTGCATTCGCTGGTGCGCAATGTCGGGCCTGCGGCGTTGGCGAGTGCCTGGATGTCGCTGGCTTTGGCGGGGGTGTGGGCCGTGCACGGTGACCGCCATGATCTGTTGGTGATTTGGAAGGTCATGTCCTTGACCCTTTGGGTGCTGGGCGTGAGGCTGGCCAGCTGGGTTTTTCGGCGTGTCATGCGTCCGCACGAGTTGCTGAGGTTTTTCCTCTGGCTGATCGAATGGTCGCTGGTGCTGATGATGGTGCTGACCTTTTTCGGTTGTTTCCAGCCCATGGTGCAGGCCGTGGATTCGGTGCGTTTTTCCATTGGGGACCAGGTGTTCAAGGGCGCCAACATCCTGTCGGGACTGGTGATGGCCGTGGTGGCATTCACGGTGGCTGCTCAGTTGGCGCAATGGGTGGATTGGGGACTGCACAAATACAGCGGACTCAAGAAAATCCAGCCCAACGATGCCTTGATCCTGACCCGATTGTTCAGTTTCGGCATTTTTGCAGCGGTTGGCATGGGGGTGCTGGTGGGTTCCGGCATCGAGCCCACGACCCTGGCTGCTTTTGCCGGTGCCATGGGCATTGGCCTCGGGTTTGGCATGCAGGAGATGGTCATCAACTTTTTCAGCGGCCTGTACATCCTGTTTGAGCGGGCCATGAAGGTGGGTGACTATGTGACCATCAACAACATCACCGGCCGCGTGGTGCAGTTGACCAGCCGTGCTGTCATGGTGCGGGATGCCGTCGGCACCGAGAGCCTGATCCCCAACAGTGAGCTGACCAAAAGCATTTTGCAGAACCACACCTTGAGCAACGACGATTTCCGTGTGTCGTTCAGTCTGAAAATCGCCGACATCGCGAGTTTTCCCTCTGCCCGTGAATTGATCCTGACTGCGCTGCAAAAGCACCCTCGTGTCTTGAAGGATCAGCCGCTGGGGGTCGAGCTGACAGCGCTCTCTGCTGATGAGGTCAAACTCGAAGTCAGCTGCTGGATCAATGACCTGCAAAACGGACAAAAGGGCTTGATCTCGGATCTGCTCTATGACGTTGGGATTTCGTTGCGCTCGAACGGTGTGTTGCTGGCAGGGGCGAGCACCTCCGCCAACGATTCGGTCAAATTGGTGCGTCAGCTCGCAGCGGTTTGATGCTCACTCTTGGGCATGGTGCGATGCCAGCGCCTGAGCGCAGGCGTGCGCGCTGGCCCAGGCCCACTGGAAGTTGTAGCCGCCCAGCCAGCCGGTCACGTCGATCACTTCGCCAATGAAGTACAGCCCGGGCTGTCTGGATTCCATGGTTTGCGAAGACACATCGCGCGTGTCCACACCGCCCAGCGTCACCTCGGCTTTTTTGTAGCCCTCGCTGCCCGTGGGCGTGAGTGACCAGTTCGAGAGGGCTTCGGCCAGTTGGGTGAGTGCTTTGTCGGGCACATCAGGGCAGGGGCGTTGCAGTGCCGGGTTCTGGCTGACCCAGGCTTCGGCCAGGCGGCTGGGTACCAGCGTGGCCAGCTCGTTGGCCAGCAGTTTTTTGGAGCGCAGTTTGGCCTCTTGCAAACGTTCAGGCAGGTCCACGTCGGGCGCCAGGTTCAGGCGGATCGGTGTGCCGTCCTGCCAATAGCTCGAAATCTGCAGCACAGCCGGACCCGACAGGCCCCGGTGCGTGAACAGCAGGTCTTCGTCAAAATGCATGCGGCTTTTTTTCTCGCCGGTCGAGATGCCCACAGGCAGCGCCAGACCGGCCAGCTGGGCGTAAGGGGCCCAGGCCTCGCCGTCAAAGGTCAGAGGCACCAGGCCCGGGCGGCGCTCGACCAGACGCAGACCAAACTGTGTGGCCACTTCGTAGCCCCAGCCGGTCGCTCCGATCTTGGGGATGGACAGACCGCCCGTGGCCACCACCAGCGAACGCGTTTGCACCTCGCCTTGCGAGGTGTCGAGGGCGTAGCCGCCTCCCTCCAAGTGGCGCACGGCCTTCACACTGCAACTGCTGCGCAACGTCACACCGCCCGCATCGCATTCGGCCAGCAGCATGCGGATGATGTCTTCGGCCGAATGGTCGCAAAACAGTTGGCCTTTGTGCTTTTCATGGAAGGCGATGCCGTGTTTCTGGACCAGTGCGATGAAGTCTTGCGGCGTGTAACGCGAGAGCGCCGAGCGGCAAAAGTGCGGGTTCTGGCTGATGAAGTGCTTTTGCGGTGCCGACGGGTCCAGGTACCTGTTGGTGAAATTGCAGCGCCCACCGCCCGAGATGCGGATTTTTTCGGCGATCTTCTCGCTGTGGTCGATCACCAGCACCTTCAGCCCACGCTGGCCCGCCACGCCCGCACAAAACAAACCGGCCGCCCCGGCCCCGACGATCACTGCATCCCATTGAGTCATGGGGGGGAGTGTAAGCGGCGCCGCTGGTGATATTGGTTTCATGCGCATAGAATGCGCATGAAAGGAGTGTGTGCCATGCCTGTCCTCGAAACCACCGCCAAAAAACCAGTCAACCTGTCGCTCAGCGAGTCGCTGGTGCAGGAGTCACGTGCCTACTGCGGCAACCTCTCGGCCAAGGTCGAAGAAATGCTGCAGGACTATGTAGTCGAGCAGCGTCAGATCCGTCAGCAGCACCGCCAGCAAGCGCAAGAAGCGGTGACTGGCTGGAATGTCCTGCATGACGCCGCAGGCTCGTATGCCGACGAGCACTCCACCCTGTAAGCGCTCATGACGCAATACGACGTCCACCTCAACCCTGGCCCCATGCGGGCCACGGTGCCCATGGTGGTGGTGGTTCAGTCTTCGCTGTTTGACGGTTACCGTCGCCGCGTGGTCGTTCCTCTGGTGTTGCGCTCGGCTTTGCCTGCGGGTGCCAAGCTGGCCGGTACGCGCATGAACCCGTTGTTCAAAATCAAGGGCCAGTCGCTGGTGCTGCACCCGCTGGACATGGTGTCTGTCGCCAGTGATCAGCTGGGGCCGTGTGTGGGCAGCTTGGCCGATCAGGGCCAGGCGATTGCCGATGCGCTGGATGAAATGCTCACGCGCAGTTGGGGCTGATTTCAGGCCGCTTTTTGCGCCGCATGCTGCTGCGCGATCCAGGCCCGCGCGCCTTGCACCACATCGCCCACCACGATGATGCTGGGGCTTTGCAGGCCTTCACGGGCCATGGTGTCGGCCAGCGCGTCCAGGGTGGTCAAGGCCTCGCGCTGCTCGGGCAGGCTGGCGCGCTGCACGATGGCCACGGGGGTGTGCGCGGGCAGGCCCTGCAGCAAGCCGCTGCGGATCTGTGTCAGGCTGCTCACGCCCATGTAGATCACCAGCGTCAGTTTGGCCTGGTGCGCGGTGGTGGCCAGCAGGGCCCAGTCGGGGCCTGCGTCTCCGGGTTTGGCGTGGCCGGTGACGAACACCACGCCGTGTGCATGTTCGCGGTGCGTCAAAGGGGCGCCCAGGCTGGACAAGCCTGCGAGCCCTGAGGTGATGCCGTTGACCACCTCTACGTCAATGCCTGCGGCGCGTAAATGTTCAACCTCTTCACCGCCTCGGCCAAAGATGAACGGGTCGCCGCCTTTGAGGCGCACCACATGCTCGCCGTCTTGCACGGCCTGGATCATCAGCTTGTCGATGAAGGCCTGCGGCGTGCTCTTGCAGCCGCCGCGCTTGCCCACGTGCACGATGCGGGCGCTGGGCGAGGCGTGGGCCAGTACGGCATCGTTGACCAGATCATCGACCAGCAGCACGCTGGCGCTGGAAATCGCTTTGACGGCTTTGAGGGTCAGCAACTCTGGGTCGCCGGGGCCTGCGCCCACCAGGGTGCAACGGCCTTGGGTGTGTGTGCTCATGCTTTCACCTCATGAAGGATGTGCTGGACTTGCAATGCAATCGGGGCAGGCACCGGCAGTTCGCCTTGCAAAACACGCTGGATATAAGCTGCAGTGGTCGCTGCGTCGGTGCTGGGCAGCTCGGGCATTTTGGCGAGAGAGCCTTCCTGCTGTTCCTGCACGCGCAGGGTCTGGCCGTTCCTGAAAACGTCCATGGCCGGGGTGCGCCGGGCATCGGCCACAGGCTCGCCTTCGGTGCCGCGCAAGAGCATGGCGTGCTGTCCGGTCAGGGCGAACGTGGCCGACATGGACTGCAAATATTCGGGGTGCGTGTAGCTGCTCACCACCAGGGCAGGGCCATCGCAAGGGTTCATGAGTTTGACCAGGCTGTGCCCGGGGTTGCGCAGGCCGACCACACGGCGCACAGACAGCAAGCGCTCCAGCCCGGGGTTCAGCAAAACTGTGGGCACAAACACCACTTCACCGGCTTTTACCTGGGGTGAGGGGCCAGCAGCGGCAATGCCCAGCGCTGTCAACACCGCCTGGCTGCTCACCCGCTTGTCTTCGGTGGCCGTGCCGTGCACCACCACCGCCACGCCTTCGCGCGCCAGCAGCAGGGCCAAGAGGGGGGTGAGCACGGGCAGCTTGCGTGCACCGTTGTAGCTGGGCAGCACCACCGTGGGCAACTGGCCCGTGTGGACCTTGTTCAGCCGTGCATGCGTGGCGTCCAGAAATCCGGCCATCTCTTCGGGCGTCTCGCCCTTGATGCGCATGGCGATGCAAAACGCGCCCAGTTCCAGATCGCTGATCTGCTGGTCGAGCACCTGGCCCATCAGGTCGGCGGCTTGCTCGCGGCCGAGCGCACGCGCGCCGTCCTTGCCGCGTCCGATGTCTTTGATGTAGTGACCGATGCCCATGCGCCTGATTGTGAAGGAAGTCGAATAACTGTTCGTTATATGGGTATGCGCTTCAGGCGGGCTGGGGCACGAGCCGGATGATCTTGCGCAGCTCGGGCACGCACGAGCCGCACTGGGTGCCGCAACGCAGCTGGCCTTGCAGTCCGGCCAGGCGCTGGTCTTCGCTGCCTGATTGGGTTTGCAGGCAGGTGGTGATGGCGTCTTCGCGCACATTCAGGCAGCTGCACACCTGACGGCTGACCGGCGCTGCACCTTCGGGCGGTGCGTCGGACGCCATCAGCCACTGGCGGGCGGGCCAGTTCAGTGGCGTGGCTTCCTGAAGCAAAGTCTTGAGCCAGCGGCCCGAGCGGCTGTCGCCTGCGACCAGAAAGCCTTGCAGGCTGCGCAGGCCATTTTCATGGGGTGTGCTCAGCTTCACCGAGCGGCGCTGCACGCGCACCGCGTCCTGGTAGTGCAGCGTGTCCGGGCTGTTCAGCCCCAGGGCCTCGGCCACGGTGTGCAGCAGCGCCGCATCGGCGGGCTGGCTGCAGGCCGCGCGCAGCAGCAAGCCGGTGCGCGGGGCCTGATCGGCCAAGGCTTCGCCGGGGTCGGTGAAGGGCACCAGGTAGGCAAAGTCGAATTGTGGCAACAGCTTTTGCAACTGCTGGCGCACGGTCCAAACCGCGTCGCTGGGCAGCCAGGCCATGGCCGCCACTTGCCAGGTGGCATTGGCCGACAGGGCGGCGCGTGTGATCTGCACCGCCGCATGCTTGAGTTCGGGTTGTTTAGAGGTGGCGCAGTAGCTCGATGTGGTGAGCACATTCACGCCCAGCCCGGCTTCTCCTTGGGCATCGCGGCCACTGAGCACCTCGGGGCCCCAGTGCATGGCGATGAAGGCTTGCGATGCTGCCACTTGCGCGCTGGCCTGCACCGGCAACACCAGGCTGCCGCGTTTGCTGCGCACCTGCACCAGCTCGCCATCTTGCAGGCCCAGGCGCTGGGCGTCTTGCGGGTTCATCTGCACGCAGGGCTCGGGGCTGTGCGCAAATAAGCGGCCTGCGGTGCCGGTGCGCGTCATGCCATGCCACTGGTCGCGCAGGCGGCCGGTGGTCAGCGAAAACTGGAACTGCGACACGCGCTCTTCCGCCACGGGTTGCCAGCTCACGGCGGCAAAGCGGGCGCGGCCATCGGCGGTCGGGAATTGACCGTCGGCATACAGGCGCGCTGGCCCGGTGCTAGCGCCTTCGGGCAGTGGCCATTGGGCGGGGCCTGCGGTTTCCAGTTGAGCGTAGCTGAGACCCGTGATGTCCAGATCGCGCCCCCGGGTGCTTTCGCGGTGCTCGTTCCAGACCGACTCGGGCGTGGGGTAATTCATAAGGTGGGCGTCTTCGGGCCGGTCCAGTGCCACAGCCAGGCGCTGACCCAAGTCTGCTGCAATCGCCCAATCGGCGCGGGCCTGCCCGGGTGCCGTCACGGCGGCGCGCACGCGGCTGATGCGGCGCTCGCTGTTGGTCACCGTGCCTTCTTTTTCGCCCCAGGTGGTGGCGGGCAAAAGCAGGTCAGCGTATTCACAGGTGGCGGCGGTGGCAAAGGCCTCTTGCACCACCACGAACTCGGCACGTTGCAGGGCGCGGCGCACGGTTTTCTGGTCGGGCATGGACTGCGCGGGGTTGGTGCAGGCGATCCAGAGGGCTTTGATTTGCCCATCGGCAGCGGCCTCGAACATCTCCACCGCCGTCAGGCCGGGCTTGGCGGGCACATTGGCCACACCCCACAGCGCGGCCACTTCGGCGCGGTGCTGCGGGTTGGTCAGGTCGCGGTGGGCCGACATCAGGTTGGCCATGCCACCCACTTCGCGCCCGCCCATGGCGTTGGGTTGGCCGGTGAGCGACAGGGGGCCTGCGCCGGGGCGGCCGATTTGTTGCGTGGCCAAGTGCAGGTTGATGAGCGCCGCGTTCTTGGCGGTGCCGTTGCTCGATTGGTTCAGGCCCTGGCAATACAGGCTGAGGGTGGGGGTGCGGTCAGCGCCTGCCTCTTGCACGCCTGCAAACCAGCGGGCGGCGGTGTAGAGGTCGGCTTCGGGCACACCGCAAATCTGCGCCACATGCTGCGGCGTGTACTCGGCCACCAGGGCTTGCAGGGCTTCAAAGCCGTGGGTGTGCTCGGCGATGTAGGCGGCTTGCGTCCAGCCCTGGGCCAGCATGATGTGCAGCAGGCCGTGGAACAGCATCACATCGGTGCCGGGCTGGATGGCCAGGTGCAGGTCGGCCATGTCGGCGGTGTCGGTGCGGCGCGGGTCGACCACGACCATCTTGAGCGCCGGGTTGGCGCGTTTGGCGTCTTCGATGCGGCGAAACAAAATTGGGTGCGCCCAGGCCGCGTTGCTGCCCGCGATGAACAGGCACTGCGCGTGCGCGATGTCCTCGTAGCAGGCGGGCGGGGCGTCGGCCCCCAAGGTCATCTTATAGCCCGCCACGGCGCTGCTCATGCACAGGCGCGAGTTGCTGTCGATGTTGTTGGTGCCCAAAAGGCCCTTGGCCAGTTTGTTGAAGACGTAATAGTCCTCGGTGAGCAGTTGGCCCGAGATGTAAAAGCCCAGGGCATCGGGGCCGTGGTCGCGCACGATGGCGGCCAGGCGGCCGCTGGCCATGTCCATGGCGTCGTTCCAGTCCATCGCCTGCGTGGCTTCGCCACGCACAGGGCGCCACTGGGGCGTGAGCAGGCGGGTCTGTGCGGTGACCTGGGGCGCGGCTGTCAGGTGCAGCGACTGGCCCTTGGTGCACAAACGGCCGAAGTTGGCTGGATGGTCCGGGTCGCCGCGTACGCCGGTGATCTGTGTGCCCTGCGATGTGATGACCACGCCGCAGCCCACGCCGCAATAGGGGCAGGTGGATTTGGTTTCTTGCAGGATGGGGATCATGGACGTGGGTTCAGTTTCAGGTCGTTTTGCGTGAAACAGGTCCTGCGATGGGTCGTGTCAGTTCCGTGGCGTGGCCGATTAGTTCGTTTGCATTCAAAAACACCACACCGTTGTCCACCTTGACTGCAAAGCGCGGCGTGCAGCCTTCGTCGGGGGCTTGCGCCTGGCCGTCGCAGAGGCCGATGGTCCAGTTGTGCAGCGGGCAGGCCACGCTGGTGCCGAACACGATGCCTTGCGACAGCGGGCCGCCCTTGTGCGGGCAGCGGTCGAGCAGGGCGAACACCTCGTCAGCGTCGTTGCGGAACACGGCCACATCGAGGCCTTGGTCCCGCGCCACCCGGCGCGAGCCCAGCACCGGGATGTCTTCCACCCGGCAGATTTTTTTCCATGCGGTCATGGGGATTCCTTGTCTTTTTTCATGCGGTGGTCAGGGGCGCGAACTGGCGGGTGTCCACCTTGGCTTCTTGCAGGTCGAACCATGGATCGGGCTCACCGTCGAGCGCGGCTTGCAGCTTGGCCCACAGGGCCTGTCGCAGCGAGGCGTCTTCCAGGATCTTTTTCTTCACGTAGTCCAGGCCCACCCGGTTGATGTAGTGCACCGTGCGCTCCAGGTACCAGCCTTCTTCGCGGTACAGCTGCATGAAGGCACCCGTGTACTCCAGCACCTCTTCGGCGGTCTTGAGCTTGGTGAAAAAGTGCGCCACCTCGGTCTTGATGCCGCCGTTGCCACCGACATACATCTCCCAGCCGCTGTCCACGCCGATGATGCCCACGTCCTTGATGCCGGCTTCGGCGCAGTTGCGCGGGCAGCCCGACACGGCGAACTTGACCTTGTGCGGCGCGTACATGCGCCACATGGCTTTCTCCAGGTCCTTGCCCATTTGCGTGCTGTCTTGCGTGCCCATGCGGCACCACTCGCTGCCCACGCAGGTCTTCACTGTGCGCAGCGCTTTGGCATAGGCGTGGCCGCAGGGCATGCCGATGTCTTTCCACACATCCACCAGGTCTTCTTTTTTGACGCCCAGCAAGTCGATGCGTTGGCCGCCCGTGACCTTGACGGTCGGGATCTGGTACTTGTCCACCACATCGGCGATGCGGCGCAGCTCGGCGGCGGTGGTCTCGCCCGCCCACATGCGCGGGATCACGCTGTAGGTGCCGTCTTTCTGGATGTTGGCGTGGCTGCGTTCGTTGATGAAGCGGCTTTGCGGATCGTCCTGCGCCTCTTTCGGCCAGGTGCTGATCAGGTAATAGTTGACGGCCGGGCGACAGCTGGCGCAGCCGTTGGGCGTGCGCCAGTCCATGAACTTGAACACGCCACCCACCGTGAGCAGTTTGTGCTGGCGAATGGCATCACGCACTGCTTGGTGGCCGTGCTCGGTGCAACCGCACATGGGCTTGAGCTTGGGTGTGGCCGAATAGTCACCCCCGGCGGTGAACATCAGGATTTGTTCAACCAGTCCGGTGCAGGAGCCGCAGCTGGCGCTGGCCTTGGTCTGTTTGCGCACTTCGTCGAGCGTGAACAGACCTTTGTCCTTGATGGCCTTGCAGATCGCGCCCTTGGTCACGCCGTTGCAGCCACACACTTCGTCGGTGTCGGCCATGGCGGCGGCTTTGCTCTGGCCCTGGTGGCCCACGTCGCCAATGTTCGATTCGCCAAACATCAGTTTGTCGCGGATGTCGGCCACGCTGCGTCCGTCGCGCAGCAGCTTGAAGTACCAGCTGCCGTCCACCGTGTCGCCATACAGGCAGGCACCCACCAGTTGATCGCCCTTGAGCACCAGCTTTTTGTAAACGCCACCTGCGGGGTCGCTCATCACGATTTCTTCGCACTCCGGGCTGCCCATGAAGTCGCCCGCGCTGAACAGGTCGATGCCGGTGACCTTGAGCTTGGTCGAGGTCTGTGAGCCCAGATAGCGGCCAATCCCGAACTCGGCCAGGTGGTTGGCCAGCACTTTGCCTTGTTCAAACAGCGGGGCTACCAAACCATAGGCAATGCCCCGGTGCGCCGCACACTCGCCCACCGCCCAGATGCGCGGGTCGGTCACGGTTTGCAGCGTGTCGCTCACCACGATGCCGCGGTTCACATGCAGGCCCATGCTCTCGGCCAGCGCCGTGTTGGGGCGGATGCCCACGGCCATGACCACCAGGTCGGCAGGCACATGGGTGCCGTCCTTGAATTCAACTTTGCAAACGCGGCCGCTGTCATCACCCATCAGCGCAGCGGTTTGCGCGCTCATGCGGAACTGCATGCCGCGTGCTTCGAGTGAGGCTTGCAGCATCTGCGCCGCCACCTTGTCGAGCTGACGCTCCATCAGCCAATCGCTCACATGCACCACCGTCACTTGCATGCCGCGCTTCATCAGGCCATTGGCCGCCTCCAGGCCCAGCAGGCCGCCGCCGATGACGACCGCATGCTTGTACTGCGCAGCCGCGTCGATCATGGCCTGCGTGTCGGCGATGTCGCGGTAGGCCAGCACGCCTTGCAGATCTTTGCCAGGCAGCGGCAGGATGAAGGGGTTGGAGCCGGTGGCGATCACCAGGCGGTCATAAGGCGTGGTCAGGGTTTCGCCCGCGTTGTTTTGCGCGGTCACCACGCGCTTGACGCGGTCCACCTGCGTGACCTTGAAACCCGCATGCAACGTGATGCCGTGGTCGGTGTACCAGGCCCAGTCGTTGAGCACGATCTCTTCCAGCGTCTGCTCACCGGCCAGCACGGGCGACAGCAGGATGCGGTTGTAGTTGGGGTGCGGCTCGGCGCCGAACACGGTGATGTCGTACAGGTCGGGCGCGAGCTTGAGCAGCTCTTCGATGGCCCGAACCCCGGCCATGCCGTTGCCGACCATGACCAGTTTCATTTTCTCTTTCGCATTGACACGCATGTCCATGGTCTTCTCCTTAAGCGGTTTTTTCCACATGCGCCTGGCGTGTGTAGAGGAAGTCGATCACCGCTTTGCGGTAACGCTGGTAGTTGGCGCTTTCGGCCAACTCCACGCGTTGGCGCGGGCGGGGCAGATCCACACTCAGCACCTCGCCAATCGTGGCAGCGGGGCCGTTGGTCATCATCACGATCTTGTCGGACAGCAGCACGGCCTCGTCCACGTCGTGCGTGACCATGACCACGGTGCTTTGGGTGCGGGCCACGATCTCCAGCAGCTCGTCTTGCAGCTTGGCGCGGGTGAGGGCGTCCAGCGCACCAAAGGGCTCGTCCATCAAGAGCACTTTGGGCTCCATGGCCAGGGCGCGGGCAATGCCCACGCGCTGCTTCATGCCGCCTGAAATTTCGCCGGGGCGCTTTTGCGCGGCGTGACTCAGGCCCACCATGGCCAGCGCCGCGTCGGTGCGTGCGCGCAATTGGGCTTGGGTTTCGGTGGCCCCAAACACGCGCTCGATGCCCAGGTGCACGTTGTCAAAGCAGGTGAGCCACGGCAGCAGCGAATGGTTCTGGAACACCACCGCACGCTCGGGGCCGGGGCCTGCGATCTCGCGGTTGGCGCACAGCAGCACGCCAGCCGTGGGTGTGGTCAGCCCGGCGATCAGGTTGAGCAAGGTGGACTTGCCGCAACCGGAGTGGCCGATCAGGGCCACGAACTCGCCCTTGGCGATGTCCAGGTGGATGTCTCGCAGCGCCGGGAACAAACCCTTGTTGGTTTTGAAGGTCTGCTCGACGCTTTGAATCTGGATGTACTTGTGGTCGTTGCTCATGATTTGACATCCTCAAAGGTGAAGGCGGTGGCGATGCGGATCAGGGCGTATTCCAGAATCAGGCCCACGCCGCCGATCACAAAAATCGCGATGATGATGTTCTTGACGTTGAGGTTGTTCCACTCGTCCCAGACCCAGAAACCAATGCCCACGCCGCCGGTCAGCATTTCGGCTGCCACGATCACCAGCCACGCGGTGCCCACGGCCAGGCGCACGCCGGTCAGCATGTAAGGCAGCACTGCGGGGAAGAGGATGGTGGTGGCGATCTTCCATTCCGACAGGTTGAGCACGCGGGCCACGTTCAGGTAGTCCTGCGGTACGCGCTGCACGCCCACGGCGGTGTTGATGACCATGGGCCAGATCGAGCAGATGAAAATCGTCCAGATGGCCGCCGGGTTGGCCCCTTTGAACACCAGCAAACCGATCGGCAACCACGCCAGTGGCGAGACCGGGCGCAGCAAGCTGATGAGCGGGTTGAACATGCGCGAGAGGAAGGTGAAACGTCCGATGACAAAACCCGCCGGGATTCCGACAAGCGCCGCCAGGCCAAAGCCCACGGCTACGCGTTCGAGCGACATCAGCACGTTCCAGCCCACGCCCTGGTCGTTGGGGCCCTTGCGGTAGAACGGGTCGCTGAAGATGTCGATGGCCTGCAGGCCCGTGTCGTAGGGGCTGGGGATGCTGCCCTTGGTGGTGATGGACACCAAGGCCCACAAACCGATCAAGAGGCCCAGACCCAGGAGCGGTGGCAAGACCGCCATCCAGAAGTTGTGCCACTGGCGGGCGCGTTGCATTTGCGCGGCGGCGGCAGCTGTGGCAGCAGCGACATCTGCAGGGGTTGGCGGCACGAGCTTCACAGGGGCCGTTTTGCCCCCGGTGGGTGAATGGAAAACAGCACTGACCATGGTGTTCTCCTTCACGCCTTGACTTTGAAGCCGTCGGCGTATTTCTTGGGATCTTTGCCATCCCAGACCACACCGTCGATGCCTTTGTGGCTGCGCATCTCGCTCTTGGGCACTGGGGCCTTGACGGAGGTGGCCGCATCTTTGTAGAGCGCGATCTGGTTGATCTGTTTGGCGACGCCCAGGTAGTCGGGGTGGTCTTTGAGCAAGCCCCAACGTTTGTGCTGCGTCATGAACCACATGCCGTCCGACAGGTAGGGGAAGTTCACCGCGCCGTCGTTGTAGAACTTCATGTGGTTGGGGTCGTCCCAGGTCTTGCCCATGCCGTTTTGGTAGCGGCCCAAAATGCGCTGATTGATCGCATCGACACCCGTGTTGACATAGGACTTGTCGGCCACGGTCTCGGCCATCTTGAGCTTGTTTTGCAAGCTGGCGTCGATCCACTGACCGGCCTCGATGATCGCGGCCGTCACAGCGCGGGCGGTGTTGGGGTATTTCTTGGTGAACTCGGCCGTGGTGCCCAGCACTTTTTCAGGATGGTCTTTCCAGATGTCCTGGGTGGTGGCGGCTGTCACCCCGATGCCGTCCATGATGGCGCGGTGGTTCCAGGGCTCGCCCACGCAGAACCCATCCATATTGCCCACACGCATGTTGGCGACCATTTGCGGTGGCGGCACGGTGATGACCTTGGCATCTTTCATCGGGTTGATGCCGTAGCTCGCCAGCCAGTAGTACAACCACATGGCGTGGGTGCCGGTGGGGAAGGTCTGCGCAAAGGTGTATTCGCGCTTGTCGCTGGCCATGAGCTTGGCCAGACCTGCGCCATCGACGGCGCCAGAATTTGACGGCATTTTTTCGGCCAGCTTTTTGGACAAGGTGATCGCCTGCCCGTTGTGGTTGAGCGTCATCAGCACGGCCATGTCTTTTTTCGGACCCGAAAGCCCCAGGTGCACGCCATAGACCAGGCCGTAGAGCACATGGGCAAAGTCCAACTCGCCGTTGACCAGCTTGTCGCGCACCCCTGCCCAGCTTGCTTCCTTGCTGAGGGTGAACTTCACGCCGTGCTTCACATCCAGACCCAGCACAGAGGCCATGACGACGCTGGCGCAATCGGTCAGCGGGATGAAGCCGATCTTGACTTCCTTTTTCTCGGGGGCGTCCGAGCCTGCGGCATAGACCATGGAGCGCAGCGCGGGCGAAATGCCGGCAGCACCCACGGCGGCGGCTTGCAACACGTGGCGACGGGTCAGGCTGTTTTTGAGAAGGTCGGTCATGGCAGTGTCCTTGGGCTGAAAAAACAAGAAAGGCGTCCTCATGTCAACCGCGCCTGCAGTGCAGGGCGCGAACGCATGGGGACGCCTTTGTCCGGTGTGCAACCTCTCCCGCCGTTGGGTGGGGTTGCGCGAGACCTTCGTTGGTCTTGTCCAGGTCATTGCAAGCCGCGTGCCAGGGTTTTCCTGGGGTTTGGCTGCGGATGTGTGCACTGGATTTGTGCGGATGCACGGCTGTGGTGCGCTGATGCCTCTCTTTGTGGGAGCGACGCCCTCGTCGCGAATGGATCTGTGGAGGTGCTTTCGCGGCGGGGGCGCCGCTCCTACAGGGCGCAGCTCAGCCCAGCAACTCGGCCATCTCGATCATTTGCTGCGCGATGTCGGCCAGCTTCACGCCCTTGTTCATGGCCGCCTTGCGCAAGCGGGCATAGGCCTCGTGCTCGTTCAGGTCCTGGCGCTGCATCAGCAGGCCCTTGGCGCGGTCGATCAGCTTGCGGTCCTGCAATTCGCCCCGGGCGTTGTCCAGCTCGGCCAGCAAGGCTTGTTCGTGCTTGAAGCGTGCCATCGCCACCGTCAGGATCGGGTGGATGCGCTCCGGGGCCAGCCCGGCCACGATGTAGGCCGTCACGCCTGAGGCCACGGCCTCGTTCATGGGGCGGGTGTCGCTGTCGTTGGTGAACATCACGATGGGGCGGCGTTCATCGCGGGTGGCCATGACCACGTGTTCGAGCGCATCACGGGCATCGCTCTCGGCGTCCACGATGACCATGTCGGCCTGCAGCTGGGCCAGGCGCTCGGTCAAAAACACGTCGGCGGGCAGCGTGGCCACCAGCTTGTAACCCGCTTCCAGCAAGCCAATGCGCAAGAGGCGCGAGCGCTCCTCAATGGCTTGCGCCTGTTCATCCCCCTCGGCCACCAGGGCGGGGTCTGAAATGATGACAACGATTCTCAAGGCTTCTTGCATGACTTGTGCCATGCAAGAACCGCGCCGAAGTGACGCGTTCAGGCCGGCGCCATGCCGTGCTGGCGCTTGAGCGCATCGCACGCAGGGGACTGCCAGAAGGCCAGCAGCGTACGCATGGCGTCCAGCTGGCCGCAGGTGGCGGCCACCGAGCCTGAAAAGGTGGTGATGATCTCCACCTCTGGCGGCAGGCCGCCCACGATGGTGATGCCCTGCACGCCCAGCATTTCGCTCAGTTGCTGAAAGCCCAGTGCCACTTCGCCCTGGGCCACCAGCGAGCCCACCGGCACGCCGGGCTTGGCCTGCACGATGCGCGGCGCGATTTCTTGGGCGATGCCCCAGGCCTCGAACTGTTTGGCCAATTGCACGCCGCTCGGACCAGTGGAATAACCCAGCGTGGGCGCGGCCAGAATGGCGGCCTTGAGCGCAGCTTCGGTCGAGATGTCGGGCACAGGTTGCCCCGCAGGCACGGCCACCGCGACGCCCGAGCGCACCAGGTCGGCCCGGCTGCCCGCCAGCACATGGCTGCTGGCCACCAGTTTGTCGATGGCGTCGCTGGCCAGCACCACACCGTCAAAGGCTTCACCGGCTTGCACACGCTTGGCCGCGTCCACCCCGCCGACCGACTCGACCTGGATGTGAACGTCGGGGGCTTGCGCCTGGTACAGCGCCACCAGATCGGCCAGCAGCGGCTTGGTGGCCATGGAGGAAATCAGTCGGAGAGTGGTCATGGTGTGGGCTTGGAATGAGGGACTGTTGTGGGAGCGACGCCCCCGTCGCGAAAGCTTCCTCGTGCGTTGCGAAAGGCTCAAAAACCATCGCGACGAGGGCGTCGCTCCTACAGAGATTATGGCCAAGCCCCAAGCTGCAGCCCATGCCCCGCTTAAACTACCTGTTATGCGAATTTTGGGCATCGAATCTTCCTGCGACGAGACTGGCGTGGCCCTGGTGGAAAGCACCGGCGATGCGTTGCCGCGCCTGCTGTCGCACGCGCTCTACAGCCAGATCGAGATGCATCAGGCCTATGGCGGCGTGGTGCCCGAGCTGGCCAGCCGCGACCACATCCGCCGCGTGTTGCCGCTCACGCGCCAGGTCATGGCCGAGGCCGGGGTGCAGTTGGCCGATGTCGACGTGGTGGCCTACACCCGGGGGCCGGGCCTGGCCGGTGCGTTGCTGGTGGGCTCGGGCGTGGCCTGTGCACTGGCCGCGGCCTTGGGCAAACCGGTGCTGGGCGTGCACCACCTGGAGGGACATTTGCTCTCGCCATTCTTAAGCGCGGACCCACCTGAGTTCCCCTTCATTGCCTTGCTGGTGTCGGGTGGCCACACGCAGCTCATGAGGGTGGATGGCGTGGGCCGTTACGAATTGCTGGGCGAGACGATCGACGACGCCGCTGGTGAAGCCTTTGACAAGTCGGCCAAGCTCATGGGCTTGCCTTATCCGGGCGGCCCAGGGCTGTCGCGCCTGGCCGAACAGGGCAACCCGGCCGCCTACAAACTGCCGCGTCCGCTGCTGCACAGCGGTGATTTTGATTTTTCTTTCGCGGGCCTCAAGACGGCCGTGCTGACCCAGACCAAAAAGATCGGCGGTGCCGCGCAGACCGAAGGCGCGCCTGAGCGTGCCGATCTGGCCGCATCGACCCAGGCGGCGATTGTGGAAGTGCTTTTAAAGAAGTCGATGGCGGCGCTCAAGAGCAGCGGGCTCTCGCGGCTGGTGGTCGCGGGTGGCGTGGGGGCCAACCGCGAGTTGCGCAGGCAATTGAACGAGGCCTGTGCCAAGACCCGTGTGCGGGTGCATTACCCCGAGCTGCACCTGTGTACCGACAACGGCGCCATGATCGCCATGGCCGCCGCCATGCGCCTGCAGTCTGGCGCGCAAACGGCCGAGGCGCGTTACAGCTTCGACGTCAAACCGCGCTGGCCTCTGCACGAGCTGGTCTGAAAAGTGTGGGAGCGGCGCCCCCGCCGCGACAGGGCTGGTTTGGAGTTGATGTAGGAGCGGCGCCCTCGCCGCGATAGGGCACCCGTTGTCTGCAAGTCATCGCCCCGATGGCGGGGCTCCCACAGATTCAGCGCCTGAGCAAAAAACGCACATCCTGTCCGACACGGTCCAGTGCGTGAAAGCGCAGTTGGAGCGCATCGTCCAGTTCTGCGATGGCGGGCAGGTTGGCCATGCCCTGGCCGGGGCCGAGCCACTGCGGGGCCATGTAGAGCAGCCATTCGTCGACCAGGCCCTCGCGCATGAAGCTGCCGTTGAGCTTGAAACCCGCTTCCACATGCAGCTCGTTGACTTCGCGCTGCGCCAGATCGCGCAGCATGGCCGCCAGGTCGACCTTGCCGCCCAGGCCTGCACAGTCGATGACCTGCACACCGCGGGCCGTGAGTTCGGCCCGTTTGGCCTGTTGCTCGGTGGTGGCGGTGTAGACCCAGATCTGCCGCGCCTGATCGCCGCTGCCCAGGGTGTCCAGCAGTTTGGCGTTCAAAGGCAGATCGAGGCGGCTGTCCACCACCGCCAGGTGCGGCTGGCGGGGCGCATCCAGGCCGCGCACGTTCAGTTGCGGGTCGTCTTCGAGCACAGTGCCGATGCCGGTGAGGATGGCGCAAGCGCGGGCACGCCAGGCGTGACCGTCGGCGCGGGCCTCGGGTCCGGTGATCCACTGGCTTTGGCCATTGGTCAGCGCGGTTTGTCCGTCGATGGACGCGGCGATTTTCATGCGCACCCAGGGCAGGCCGCGCTCCATGCGGCTGAAAAAACCGATGTTGAGTTCGCGGGCCTCGATGGCCAGCGGGTCGTTGGCGGGCAGCACCTGCACCTGCGCACCTGCGGCCTGCAGGCGCGCCAGGCCTTGCCCAGCCACCTTGGGGTTGGGGTCGGTCATGGCGGCCACCACCCGGCCAATGCCTGCGGCCGCGAGCGCATCGCAACACGGCCCGGTGCGGCCCTGGTGTGCACAGGGCTCGAGCGTGACCCAGGCGGTGGCACCGTGCACGGCATGGCCGCGCGCGGCCGCGTCGCGCAGCGCCATGATTTCGGCGTGCGGGCCGCCTGCACGCTGGGTGTGGCCTTCGCCGAGCACAGCACCGTCGGGTGCGGTGATGACGCAGCCCACACGCGGGTTGGGCGAGGTCAGCCACAGGGCCTGGCGGGCCAGCGCCAGGGCGCGTTGCATCGGGGAAGGGGTGGTCGTGGGCACGGCGGTTAGCGGGTCATGTTTCCTGGGGGTGAGGATACGCGAACTCGCGGGCTTGACCCGCGCCGAACACCTCAGCGCCCGACCCAGCCGGGCAGCGGCGAGACGCTGCTGTGCCACACCAGGCTGGTCTGGCCCGCGTTGCTGCCTTCTGCCCAAGGGGTGACGGCGGCCCATTGCACTGTGACCTGAATGTCCTGCAAGCCATTGCCGCGAGGCGCCATGCGGGTCTGGCGGGTGTAACGCACGCCTTGCACCTGCACGCTGTCCTGTGTGGGGCAGCTTGCGCCCGAGAGGGCGCAGTCCATGGCTTCCTGCGCGAGCATTTGGGCCACGCCGCGCTGGCGGGTGTCTGTGGCGGTCTGCATGGCCTTGAGGGTGAGTTGCGTGGCCCCCAGCAGGCCCATGCCCAGCACCGCCGAGGCCACCAGGGCTTCGATCAGGGCCATGCCTTGCTGCGCGTGTTTCATCGTGCGCCCTCGCTCCAGCTGCCGTTGACACGTTGCACCCGGCTGGCGTCGATGCCGTCCGGCCAGTCGAGGATGTAGGCGTTGCGCCCGTAGGGTCTGGCCCACAGCGTGCCCGTGCGCCATTCGGGCAGGCCGGACTCGACCACCAGCTGGCCTTCGATCCAGCCGCCTTGCCAGCCGCGCATTTTCTCGTCGTCGCAGCCCGAGTCGAGTACCACGCTGCCGTGGATGTGCACGCCTGGTGCGATGCGTGGGCAGCGCAGCGCGCAGGCCTTGTCGGAGAACACCAGCAGGGCCGGGGTGTCGGGCGTGCCCGCGTTTTGGCTCCAGTCGACCGGGCTGTCGATCCAGTAAATGGTTCTGGGCGGTGTGCTCAGGGCATGCAGGCCGTTGCGTTCTTGCGCGGTGGACCAGGCCTGCAGTTGCTCGGCCGTGATGTCGCCGAACACGCTGCGCCAGGCTGCCTTGTTGCAGGGGCTGCGCGGTACGGCGCTGTTGGGGCCGCTCTTGGTGCCGCCGCCGGGCAGGCTGGTGCTGGACAGGGCCATGCAGGCGGTTTTTTCAGCGCTGGAGATGCTGCCGTTGCGGTTGCTGTCCACCACAAAATGGGTTTGCACCACCGGGGCGCTGGCGGTGCCGCTGCAGGCCACACCGGTTCGGCTCAATGGGCAAACGCGCAGGCTGGCGCCTGCGGCTTCGCTGACACAGCCGTTGAGCACCAAAGCCGCTTGCGGTGCATTGCCGGGTGCGGGGGGCAGCACGGGCAGGAACAGGCTCTCGCGCACCAGGCCTCGGCTGTTTTGGCGGGTCAAACTGCCTTGCGCGTGCAGTGTCAGCACATGGGGTGCCATGACCAGATCGCGCACGGCCGTGACGCTGGCCTGCGCCTGGGGGAAGGCCGGATGCGTTGGCACAGTCAGGGCCGCGCACTGCCACTGCGGGCCTTTGACCCCGGCAGGGCAGGGCACCCGCTGGGCGAGCAGGGGGTCGAAGGGGGCTCGGCGGCTGGCCATGTCCGCTTGTGCCGACGCCAAAGCCGCGTCGGCCAGCAGGCGCGCCTGGGCGGCGCGGGCATGGTTTTGTCCGGCAAGCTGGTCCATCAGCACGCTGCGGCTGCTGTAGAAGCTCGCGAGCGCCGCCAGCATGACCAGTGCGATCGCCACCAGCAAGGTAATGGCGCCCTGTTGCATGGCGGTGGTGCGGGGGCGAGTGGGGTTCATGGGCAGTACAGCGCCTGGGCGCTGGCAGGCAGGTCGTTGCGCAGGTGCACGGTCTGCGACAGGTTGATGGGCTGTGTGGTGTCGCCCGGCCATTGGCCTGCCAGCGTGATGCGGACGGTGCGGTGCAGCCAGCCCTGGCGCAGTTCGCACTGGAGTTGCCAGCTGAGCGCCGTCACCTCCAGGCTGGCGCGGTCGGTGAGGGCCAGCCAGTTGCCCGAGCCGCTGCAGCTGCGCCGGGCCATCAGCACCTTGTCCGTCAGCCGGAAACCCATGCATTCGTCGTCGTCCTGCGTGCCGTTGTGGTTGCGGTCGTGGCTGAAGTCGATCCAGTCGTCCTCGATGCTGAAGTCTTCAAAACCGTCGCAAAAGAGGTCGTCGCAGGCGGTGGGTGAGCGCGTCTGCCAGGCCTTGGCCGAGTATTGCGCTTGCCGCAGTTCGCGGCTCATCCAGTCCATGGCCGAGCGCAGGTCGTGTTGCAGGTGGCTGGCCTGCAGGTTCAGCCGGTGGCCGCGCAGGTGCTGCGCCAGCATCTGTGTGCCGGCGGCCAGCACGATCAGACCCACGGCCAGCCCGACCAGCAGGCCGATGAGTGTTTCGCCACGTTCTTGCGGGCGGTGCATGGTGTCACTGCCCGTGTGGGTGGTGCATGACATCACTGCCGCCAGCAGTGGTCGGGGTCGCTGTCCGCGTGCTCGCCCGCGCCGAGTGTGGCGGTGGCGCCACCTCGCCAGGTCAATCGCAGCGGGCGGCAATCGCGGTCCGCCGCTTGAGCGCCCAGGGGCTGGGCTTCCAGTGTGTAACCCTCGGCGTCGGCTTGCGGGATGCTGATCTGGTATTGGCCACGCGGTGAGAGGTCGGAGGCCCAGCCAAGAGCCGAGAGCGAGTCGGCGTAGCTGTCGTGCTGGCTGCGCCAGCGCGCCTGGTCCATTTGCAATTGCTGCAAGGCCAGCTGGCCGTCGCTGCGCCGGGCCTGGCGCTGTTGCTGCTGGTAGGCGGGCAGGGCCAGCGCTGCCAGCGTGCCCATCAGTGCCAGGCTGATGAGCAGCTCGGTGAGTGTCCAACCTGTTTCGTGCAAGGGCGATGCCTTGCAATGGCGTTGCTCAGGCTTGTTCATGCCTGTCTCCTCCCTGATCTTTTTGGGCCATTGTGGCCATCCGGGCAGCACTTGTACAGGCCCTCAAAAGAACTTGGCAGCGCTGACCGCCTGGATTAGGCTGTGGCGCTCAGGGAGATAAAACATGAATGAGCAGAGCTGGAGAAGGGCCAAGGTGGCAGGCTTCACCTTGCTGGAAGCGTTGATGGTCATGGCCTTGCTGGGGCTGATGGTGTCGCTGGCTGCGCCTGCCATGTCGACACTGCGCCAGCAGCACCGCTTGCAGGCCCAGGCCGAGGGCTTGTTCGACAGCCTGGTGCTGGCGCGCAGCGAGGCTTTGCGCCGTCAACTGCGGGTGACTTTGTGCGCACGGGCCACCAACACGGCCTGCGACGCCAGCGGTGATTGGCAGCAAGGCTGGCTGGTGTTTGCCGATGCGAACGACAACGCCCAACTGGATGCCGGTGAGGTGTTGATCGAGGTGCATGCCGCCGTGCCTGCGGCCCTGCAATTGACCGTGACCAACACGGTCAAGGCCTATTTCTCTTACAACGCCGAGGGCCGAAGCGCCACGCCCCAGGGTGCGTTCATGGCCGGAACCTGGCGTTTTTGTCGGTCAGGCTCAACATCGGGCTGGCAGGTGGTGAGCAACGCTTTGGGCAGGCCGCGACTGGAGAAGCTCGGCCCGTCAGGTTGCGCGTGAGGCCTCAGCGGACTTCGTCCACCAGGGTCTTGAAGTCGTCGATGTCTTCAAAGCTGCGGTAGACGCTGGCAAAGCGCACATAAGCCACCTTGTCGAGCTTTTTCAGCTCGCGCATGACCAGCTCGCCAATGCGGTTGGAAGCGACTTCGCGGCTGGGCAGGGCCAGCAGTTTTTCTTCGATGCGTTCGATCGCGCCGTCCACCTGTTCGGTGCTCACGGGGCGTTTGCGCAGGGCCAGGTTCAGGCTGGCGCGCAGTTTTTCGCGCTGGTATTCGATGCGCCGACCGTCTTTCTTGACGATGGCCGGAAAGCTCACTTCGGGCTTTTCGTAGGTGGTGAAGCGCTTTTCACAGGCGCCGCACTGGCGGCGGCGCCGGATGAAGCCCCCGTCTTCGGCCAGCCGCGTCTCCACCACTTGGGTTTCGAGGTGACCGCAGAAGGGGCATTTCATGGCTCAGGCCTTATTTGTAGACCGGAAAACGCGCAGTCAGGGCATTCACCTTGGCACGCACGGCCGCGATGTTGGCTTCGTCGCGTGGGTTGTCCAGCACGTCGGCGATCAGGTTGGCCGTGATGCGGGCTTCCTCGTCCTTGAAACCTCGGGTGGTCATGGCGGGGGTGCCGACGCGGATGCCGCTGGTCACGAAGGGCTTTTCAGGGTCGTTCGGGATGGCATTCTTGTTGATCGTCATGTGGGCGGCGCCCAAGGCGGCTTCGGCTTCCTTGCCGGTGATGCCCTTGGCGCGCAGATCCACCAGCATGACGTGGCTTTGCGTGCCACCGCTCACGATGCGCAGGCCGCGCTGGGTCAGCACTTCGGCCACGATCTGGGCGTTCTTCACCACTTGCTGTTGGTAAGCCTTGAACTCGGGCGCCAGTGCTTCCTTGAAGGCCACGGCCTTGGCAGCGATGACGTGCATCAGCGGGCCGCCTTGCAGGCCGGGGAAGATGGCGCTGTTGATGGCTTTTTCGTGCTCGGCTTTCATCAGGATGATGCCGCCGCGCGGGCCGCGCAGGCTCTTGTGGGTGGTGGAGGTCACCACGTCGGCGTGTGGCACCGGGTTGGGGTACACGCCTGCGGCGATCAGGCCGGCGTAGTGGGCCATGTCCACCATGAAGATCGCGCCGACTTCCTTGGCAATTTTGGCGAAGCGGGCAAAGTCGATGTGCAGTGAATATGCCGACGCACCGGCCACGATCAGCTTGGGCTTGTGCTCGCGGGCTTTGGCTTCCATCGCGTCGTAGTCGATGGCTTCGTTCTTGTCGAGGCCGTAGGACACGACGTTGAACCACTTGCCCGACATGTTCAGCGGCATGCCGTGGGTCAGGTGTCCACCTTCAGCCAGGCTCATGCCCATGATGGTGTCGCCGGGCTTCAAAAAGGCCAGGAACACGGCCTCGTTGGCGGACGCGCCGCAATGCGGCTGCACGTTGGCGCAGTCGGCACCAAAGATTTGCTTGATGCGGTCAATGGCCAGTTGCTCGGCCACGTCCACGAATTCGCAACCGCCGTAGTAGCGCTTGCCGGGGTAGCCTTCGGCGTATTTGTTGGTGAGCTGCGAGCCTTGCGCGGCCATGACGGCGGGCGAGGCGTAGTTTTCGCTGGCGATCAGCTCGATGTGGTGTTCCTGACGCGCGTTTTCGGCCTGGATGGCGGCAAAAATTTCGGGGTCGGCTTGTTCAATCAGAATGTTGCGGTCGTACATGGCAGTCCTTCAAAAGAGATGGAACCTTGGCTCAAACAAGGGTGTTGTTGACAAGGGCTGCCCAGGCGAACGGCTGAAAACCCATGGCGGACGTTCTGTCCGGTCAAGGTGATGCGCTTCCCAGTGGTTGTTGGCGGTGGTCCGCCGGGCTCCACGTCAGAGGCCAGGTTCAGGGTCTGAACCGATCTCCTATCGCCAGTTGCGCAACCCGCTTAGTGTAGCCGACTGGCCCTGATTCAAAGCCGTTTGACCACTGCTGAGGCCGGACTGGACGCCGCCGTGGCCCGTGTCTGGATGAGCCGTTCCAGCAGCTTGTGTTCGCTCAGCACACGTTCGGTGTAAGTGCTGTCTGTGCCCTGTGGGGACGTCTGGGCATACGCCCTCAGCCCGTCCTCGATGGAGCCGGTCTCCTGGATGAAGGCCTGCAATACCCGCGAGCCCACCCGCAGGTTGGTCAGCGGGTCAAACACCGACAAAGGGCCGCCAAAGCGGCTCAGGGTGCCTTGCTGTGACTGGCTGTCGATCTGCATCAAACCGCGGTTGCTGTCGCTGCGCTGTGCAAAGGGGTTGAAGTTCGATTCCACGGCGATCACCGCCAGGATCAGGGTGGGGGGCACCTGGCTGCGTTCACCCACACTCCAGGCTTCAGTGACCAGGGCGGCCAGGGGTTCGGGCGAGATCCGGTATTTGCGACTGAGCCACTGCGTCACGCTCAACTGTTCGGGTGTCAACGCCCGGGTGGCCACAGCGGTGGAGCGGCCTGCGCCCGGTTCGGCGGCTGCCACCGGGCCATCGCTTTGGTGTGACTGGATCCAGCCGAGCACATACTCGTTGGCCGCCGTCTGCATGTCAGGGCGTGCGGCAAATGTGATCACGACCGCGATCACGGCCAGGCCCAGGGCGGCCATGCCATGGCGTGTGATCTCGACAAAGCCTTCGCGGATGTCCGACGCGATGCAATGTGCGATCTGCTTCCAGGAGGAAGCCTGTGTTCGGTGGTTCACCATTTGTTCTGTTTGAGTCTGTTCGCCAGGCCAATGCAGGCCGACGTGCGAGGAGGGCGGCGCGGCAGCGTCGACGCGCTGTCCGAATGAGGTCCTGTGGCCTGAAGCCGGAGGCCCCTGTTTTGGCCTCGTGTTGAGGCCGAGCGTGGATTCTAAAAACCCATTTAATAACCTGTCAATTATAAAGAATTCAAAAAATATTCAATCAGGGAATAAAAAAGATCTGCATGCCGGAGCCACAGACTGGACATGGATCAGGGAAAAGAGGGCAAATCCCGGCGAAAATAGCCGCTGTTCATTGGCGCCCTGGCGCCGATCCCGATGCCCATGCGGCTTTTTTCTCTTTCTGGCGTTTGACCGTGACCTCTTCTTCCAAACCTGTTGACTTCCAAGCCCTTGACCAACTGACGGGTAGTGTGTTCACTGCGGCCACCTCGGGTGAGCGCAGCGCCCGTCTGCGCGACTGGCTGCTCACAGAGCCTTCGGTGGAGCAGATGAACGAGGTCTACCACGAGCTCTCCAGCCGTGACAAAGGCGCTGCCAAGGCTTTGCGCGAAAAACTCGACGAAGTCAAACGCAGCCGTGGGCAAGAAGCCCTGGCGGCCGACTGGGCCAACCGTGCCGAGCAACTGCTGCAGGCGCCTCGCTTGAACATGGCCGACGCACTGGCCTGGCAGCGCGATGCCGCCAAAGCCGGCGCACCCCTGTCGCGCGAGCCGTTGGCCAGCCTCAAGACGCGCCTGGCCGATGTCGTCAAACGGGTGGAAGATTTGCAGCACCAGGTGATGGTGCAGCGGGAAGCCGCCGTGCTGCTGGCCCAGCGCATTGAAGTCCAGTCCACCAAACCGATGGCCGAGGCCGAAGCTGCACAAGCCGCGCTGCAGGCCGATGTGGCCCATTGGCTCAGTCAGGCCCAGGCGCTGACGCAAGACGCGGTCTGGCCCAGTGTGGATCTCAAATTCCCGGCCCAGGTGGAGACGGCCCAGAGCCAGCTTCAGGCCGTGTGGGATGGTTTTTCGGCCGCGTTGCAGCAAGGCTTGCTGGCACTGGCCGATGCACAGGCGGCTTTGCCCTCGGTGCCCGTGTGGGCCGATGAAATTCGCCGGGCCCGCGGCGAAGTGGTGGCGGTCGATGTTGCCCCTGCTGCCGACAAGCCTGCCAAAGTGGCCAAGCCCAAAATGGACGCCGCCCAGCGTCAGGCGCTGCGCGAAGAAGCCACCCAGGCGGTGCTGCTGGTCCTCGAAACGGTTGAAAAGAGCGTGACCGAGGGCGCCATCGCCCCGGACGCCGCAGCCAGCCTGCACGAAGTGCTCAAAACCCACGGCAAGAACCTGGACACGGCTGTCGATGCCCGCGTGCACGCCGCCCTGATCGCTGCAGGCGATGCCCAAGGCTGGCAGCGCTGGGTGACGGATCAGCATCGCCTGGAGCTGGTGACCCAGGCCGAAGCCTTGCTGGGCGCGGACAAGACCCCGGCCATGGGCGGGCGCAAGATGCAGGAGCGCCTGCGCCAGCTGCGTGAAGCCTGGAAGCAGACCGACCAGGGCGGCTTGCCCAACCATGGCCTGTGGAAACGGTTCGACACCGCTTGCAACGAGGCCTACCAAACCGTGCAGACCTGGCTGGCGAATGCCAAGCAAGAGTCTGCGGCCCACAAGGCACAGCGTGTGGCCCTGATGGACGAGGTCAAGGCCTGGACAGAGGCCCACGCCGACAGCAGCGACTGGCGCATGCAGGTGCGAACGCTGCACCAGTTTTCTGACCGCTGGCGCAATGCCGGACATTTGAACGAAAAGACCTTTGCCGAAATGCAGGCCCAATGGAAGTCGCTCATCCACGCCGCTGCGGCGCGTCTGGATGCCGCGCAAAAAGCCAGCATTGAACGCCGCAAGGCCCTGATTGCCGAAGCCACGGCATTGGGTGAAGCCCCGGGCCTGCGCGTGGACGCGGTCAAGGCCCTGCAGCAGCGCTGGCAGACCGAAGCCCAGGCGGTGCCGCTGGACCGCAAGACCGAGCAAAAGCTGTGGGAAGTCTTCCGCAAGCCGATCGACGAGGCTTTCCAGCGCAAGGGCTCGGAGCGCAGCCATGCGCAAGCGCCTTTGACGGCCCATGACCGTGCCGTCATCGATGCATCCAAAGCGCTGGAGGCGGCCAATGCCAAGGGCGATGCGGGCGCGATCCGCGCCGCCATGTCGGCGCTCGAAGCCGCGCTCAAGGGCCAGGCGCAAGAGCAGGCAGCCGCCCAACAAGTGGCTGCACCGGCTGCTGTGGTGGCCGAGCCGGTTGGCGGCGCCGTTGAGGCGGCGCCGACGGATGCCGAGCCTGTCTCTGAAGTGGTGACTGATGGTGCGTCTGCTGAAGAGTCAGCCCCTGCACCCGTGGCCGCACCGGCCGCCAAACCTGCCAAACCGGTGGTGGCCGTGCGCGGCGATGACCGCCCTGGCCAGAAAAAGACCGAGCCCGCAGCCGCAGGCAAACCGGGCCGCCGCGATGGCCGACCCGGAGAGCGCGGTGCCGAGCGTGGCGGTGACCGTTTTGGTCGCCCCGAGCGCGGTGAGCGACGCGACTTCCAGGGCGAGCGCCGCGAGGACCGCGGTCCGCGTCTGGGTGACGAAGCCTTCCGTGCGCAACGCGAAGCGCGTGAGCGTGCCGAAATGGCGCTGCGCAAACTGGCCGCACAGGCCCATGGCGAAACACTCACACGCATCCTGACCGCCTGGCAAGAGCGTCAGGCCGATGCGTTGCCCACCGTTCAGGAACTGGGCAAGTCGGTCAACGCCGCCGCCCGCCAGGCCTGGTCGCAGGCGCTCAGTCAGCCCGCTGCGGCTGCCGCAGGCACGTCATTGATGCGTCTGGAAATGGCCGCCGAAGTGCCTACGCCTGCCGAGTACATCAACGACCGGCGCGCCTTGCAGTTGCAGTTGCTGACCCGTCGCAACGAAGCCGGTCCTCAGGAAACCTGGGCGCGCGATGTGACGGCAGTGTTGTCGGGTCCGCACGACGCAACCAGTGCCCGCCGTTTGCAGAACGTGCTCAAGCACTTGCTGCGCAGCTGATCCGCCATGATGACCCGCCACTTGGGGGTGGGGGATTCAGGTGTTGCCTCTTGGGCCTGATCTCACATCACGCCTCTTGGGGCGCGATGCGGGCACAGTGCCCGTTGGCCTGCATGCGCAAGACCTCGGCGCGTGCGTTGCCATGGTCAAACGACCAGTCTGACAACACCTGACGCTGCGCTGTGCCAGGCAGGGCGACCCCATGGTCTGCCGGTTGGTGGGTATGGCCGTGCACCATGTGGGTGCTGTGGGCTGCCTGCAGCCAGTCACGGGTCATGGCGGGGTCTGCATCGGCGAAATACGCCACATTCTGGTTGTGGGCCTTGCTTTGTTCGCGCATCGATTGCGCCAGGGCCAGTCGCTCGGGCAATGGCCGGGCCAGGAACGCAACTTGCCAGGCCGGGTCACGTGCCTGCAGCCGAAAGCGCTGGTAGGCCACGTCTTCCAGGCAAAGGGCGTCGCCATGGGTGAGCACTGTGCGATGCTCGCCCCAGACCAGCATGGTTGGGTCAACGAGGGCCTGCACTCCACATTGGCCGAGAAATGCCGGGCCTACCAGAAAGTCCCGGTTGCCCGGCATGAAATACACCGCCCGCTGTTGTGACGCCTGTGTGAGCACCTCGGTGCATTGCTGCAGGAAGGGGTCCGAGGCGACGGCGTCGTCACCCACCCAGACCTCGAAGAGGTCACCCAGGATCAGCACGGCGTCGGCCCGGGTGCAGGCCATGTAATCTCGCCAGGCTTCAAAGGTGGCCATTTCAGAGGCCTGCAGATGCAGGTCGGAAATCAGGTCCACCGTTTGCCAGTGGGCAGGCACCTGCAAGGTGCCGAAAGCCTGGGAGGCCGTCATCGCGTCCAACGATAGATCAGAGCGCGACAGCTTTTTCGATGATCACGTCTTCTTTGGGCACATCACCGTGGCCGTTTTTGCTGCCGGTCTTGACGCCCTTGATCTGGTCGACCACTTCGGTGCCTTTGACCACTTTGCCGAACACGGCATAGCCCCAGCCCTGCAGCGACGGTGCCGTGTGGTTCAGGAAGCCGTTGTCGGTGACGTTGATGAAGAACTGGGCAGTGGCCGAGTGAGGCGCCTGTGTGCGCGCCATGGCCACGGTGTAGTTGTTGTTCTTCAAGCCGTTGTTGGCTTCGTTCTCGATGGCTGCATCTGTGGGTTTTTGCGCCATGCCAGGCTCGAAGCCGCCGCCCTGGATCATGAAGCCGGGGATCACACGGTGGAAGATGGTGTTGTTGTAGTGGCCCTTGTTCACATAAGCCAGGAAGTTGGCGGTGGACTTGGGGGCCTTCTCGGCGTCGAGTTCGAGGGTGATCACGCCGTAGCCGGCAATGTGCAGTTCAACTTGTGGGTTGCTCATGGTGTTCAAGGGATCAAAGTGATGGATTGAATGACGACCGGGGTCTGCGGGACATCGGTCGGGAAGCGGCCGCCTGCGCCCGTAGGCGTGTTGCGGATTTTCTGGACCACGTCCATGCCGGACGTGACTTTGCCAAAAACAGTGTAGCCATACAGCTGGGCAGCACCCAGCAGCTGGGCGCGGGTCACGTTTTCGTAAACGCGGCCTTGGTATTCGAACTTGGCGACCGGGTCGCCATCCGGGACAGGTGTGGGGTCCAGAAATGCGTTGTCCACCACGTTGATGAAAAACTGCGAGGTGGCCGATTGCGGGTCGTTCGTGCGCGCCATGGCCAGTGTGCCAGTGGTGTTTTTCAGGCCGGCTGCCAAGGCCTGGCGACCTTCATGTGGCACCGGAGGGCGTGTCTTTTTCTCTTTGTATTGGGCATCGTAGCCGCCACCTTGCACCATGAAGTTGGCGATCACGCGGTGAAAAATGGTGCCGTCGTAGTGCTTGTCTTTGACGTATTGCAGGAAGTTGGCCACGGTTTTGGGGGCTTTGTCGGCGTACAGTTCAACTTCGATGTCGCCCAGGTTGGTTGCCACACGCACGTGCGGGTTGACCGCTTGTGCCCAAGTAGAAAAAGCCATGGTCGAAACCAGGCTCAAGGCGGCAGACCAGCGCAAAAAAGAACGTTTCAGGGTGTGTGGCATGGTTCAGCGTGAATCGGCTTGCAGCATGTGTCCAATGGCTTGCGCCTTGGACTGTGGGCGTGGTGAGGTCGGCGCTGCTTTGGCTGCGCGGTCATAGGCCTGTTTGGCCAGGGCCGCGTGCAGGTCGCCCAGGTTTTCCAGGGCGGTGGCGTAGTCGGGGCGGGCCAGGATGGCGCGGTGGAGCGAAGCCAGCGCATCTTCGTAACGCCCGGCCTGAGCGTAGAGTGCGGCCAGATTGTTGTGGGGCTCGGCCAGTTCGGGAAAGGTTTGGGTCAGCCCCAGCAGGGTGCTCATGGCCGCGTCGTTCTGCCCTTGGCCTTCCTGGATGCGGCTGAGCAGCAGCCGCATTTGCGGATCTTGGTCACGACTCTTGAGGTGCTGGCTGGCCAATGCTTCGGCTTTGGGCCATTCCTCGCGTTTGATCAAGCGCTGCACGTCGTCATAGACATCGGCTTGCGCAGGCCCGATGCACAGCCAGATCAGGCCAGCCATCAAGGCGGTGCGAAAGGGGCGAGCAGGGTGCAGGGCCATGGGTGGGGCGAAGAGGGAGGGAGTTCGACAGACTCGGGTCTGCAGGCGGACATGTTGACGGGCTATACTGGTGGTTATTGTAGCGGAGGCCTATCCGTCTGAAGGTCGCCCGCCCTTGTCTGGATGGCCTGAACAGGGCCCGACTCCTTTCTCAGCTGTACCCCCAAAACCGGTCTGCCAGGTCATGGCCGTCTGGCGTGGGCATTTGGATTTTTGACCTGACATGAGCTTGCGCATTTTCAATACGCTCACTCGCAAAGTGGATGATTTCTCTCCCCTGGAGCCGGGGCATGTGCGCATGTATGTCTGTGGCATGACGGTGTACGACCTCTGCCACCTGGGCCATGCCCGCTCCATGATCGCATTTGACGTGGTGCAGCGCTGGCTCAAAGCCAGCGGTCTGAAGGTGACCTATGTGCGCAATGTGACCGACATTGACGACAAGATCATCAAGCGGGCACTTGAAAATGGCGAGACCATCCGTGGCCTGACCGATCGCATGATCGATGCGTTGCACGAAGATGCGGATGCCTTGGGCATTGAGCGCCCTCAGCACGAACCTCGGGCCACCGACTATGTGCCTCAGATGCTGAGCATGATCGGCACGCTCGAGCAAAAGGGCCTCGCTTACCGTGCGGGCAATGGCGATGTGAATTACGCTGTGCGCAAGTTCCCAGGCTACGGCAAGCTCTCGGGCAAGTCGCTGGACGAACTCAACGCAGGCGAGCGCGTGGCCGTGAGCACCAAAGAGGGTGGCAAGAACGACCCGCTGGACTTTGTGCTCTGGAAGTCGGCCAAGCCCACAGAACCCGAAGACTGCAAATGGGACAGCCCGTTTGGGGTGGGGCGTCCCGGCTGGCACATCGAGTGCTCGGCCATGAGCTGCCAGTTGCTGGGCGAAACCTTTGACATCCACGGCGGTGGAGCAGACCTGCAGTTCCCGCACCATGAAAACGAAATCGCCCAAAGCGAAGGCGCGACGGGCAAGGCATTTGCCCGCTACTGGATGCACAACGGCTTCATCAATGTGGACAACGAGAAGATGTCCAAGAGCCTGGGCAACTTCTTCACCATCCGCGACGTGCTCAAAGCGTTTGATGCTGAAACGGTGCGTTTCTTTGTCGTGCGCAGCCACTACCGCAGCCCGCTGAATTACAGCGATGTGCACCTGCAAGACGCCAAAGGCGCCTTGAAGCGTCTCTACACCGCGCTGCAGGCCGTGCCACCGGCTGATGTGAAGATCGATTGGACCGAGCCGATGGCGGCCCGTTTCAAGGCGGCGATGGACGAAGACTTCGGCACGCCCGAAGCCGTGGCCGTGCTGTTTGAGCTGGCCAGCGAGGTCAACCGCAGCCAGTCGGCCGAGCGCGCGGGCTTGCTGAAGGCGCTGGGCGGGATTCTGGGCTTGCTGCAAAGTGATCCGACCACCTACCTGCAGTCCGGTGCCGGACTCGATGACGCGGCCATCCAGGCTCAGATTCAGGCCCGGGCCGACGCCAAGAAAGCCAAGAACTTCGCCGAAGCCGACCGCATCCGCAATGATTTGCTGGCGCAGGGCATCGTGCTCAAGGATTCGGCCACGGGCACCACGTGGGAGGCTGCGCAGTGAGCAAAGTGGCAGCTGTTTCGGGTACGCCCGAATATTGGGCCCAGGCCTGTGCGCATCTGGGGCGCAAGGACCGGGTCATGAAAAAGCTCATCCCGCAGTTTGGCGACGCCATTCTGGAGTCGCGTGGCGATGCGTTTGTGACCCTGGCCCGTTCCATCGTGGGTCAGCAGATCTCGGTCAAGGCGGCGCAAACCGTCTGGGACCGCTTTGCCACCCTGTCGCGCAAGCTGACCCCCGCAGGTGTGCTCAAGCTCAAAGTGGACGACATGCGCGCCGCAGGTCTGTCTGCCCGCAAGGTCGAGTACCTGGTGGACCTGGCACTTCACTTTGATTCGGGCGCCCTGCATGTCAAAGACTGGAGTGACATGGACGATGAGGCCATCATCGCCGAGCTGGTGGCCATTCGTGGCATTGGCCGCTGGACGGCCGAGATGTTCCTGATGTTCCACCTGATGCGCCCCAACGTGCTGCCGCTGGACGACATCGGGCTCATCAACGGCATCAGCCGCAACTATTTTTCGGGTGAGCCGGTCAGCCGCAGCGATGTGCGCGAGGTTGCTCAGGCCTGGGCGCCGTACTGCACGGTGGCGACTTGGTATATTTGGCGGTCGCTGGATCCGCTGCCCGTGGCTTATTGATGCCACGCAGGACTTTCGGGTCCCCATGAATTGAGGAGAAAAACTTGGCCAAACGTACGTTTCTCGATTTCGAGCAACCCATTGCCGAACTCGAAGCCAAGATCGAAGAGCTGCGCTATGTGCAGAGTGAGTCGGCCGTCGACATCACGGACGAGATCGACCAGTTGAGCAAGAAGAGCCAGCAGCTGACCAAGGACATCTACAGCGATCTGACCCCCTGGCAGATCACCAAGATCGCTCGCCATCCCGAGCGCCCTTACACGCTGGATTATGTGAACGCCTTGTTCACCGACTTTGTCGAGCTGCACGGCGACCGCCACTTTGCTGATGACCTGTCCATCGTGGGAGGGCTGGCCCGCTTCAACGGTCAGGCCTGCATGGTGCTGGGCCATCAAAAAGGCCGCGACACCAAAGAGCGTGCCCTGCGCAACTTCGGCATGAGCAAGCCCGAGGGCTACCGCAAGGCGCTGCGTCTGATGAAAACGGCCGAGAAGTTCAAGCTGCCCGTGTTCACCTTTGTCGATACCCCTGGCGCTTATCCTGGCATCGATGCCGAAGAGCGCGGCCAGTCCGAAGCCATTGGACGCAACATTTTCGAGATGGCCCAGCTCGAAGTGCCGATCATCACCACCATCATCGGTGAAGGCGGCTCGGGCGGTGCCCTGGCCATTTCGGTGGCCGATCAGGTCCTGATGCTGCAGTACTCGGTGTACTCGGTCATCAGCCCCGAAGGCTGCGCCTCCATCCTGTGGAAGACCGGCGAGAAAGCCGAAGTGGCGGCCGAGGCCCTGGGCATCACCGCCTTGCGCCTGAAGGCCCTGAACCTGGTCGACAAGATCGTGAGCGAGCCCGTGGGCGGGGCACACCGTGACCATGCGCAGATGATGTCCTTCCTCAAGCGGGCCCTGGCCGATGCTTTCCGTCAGGTCTCTGACCTCAAGCCCAAGGAACTGGTGGACCGCCGCTATGAGCGCCTGCAAAGCTACGGCCGCTACAACGATTCCAAAGCGGGCAAATAAGCCGTCTGACGGTGTGATCGTGGGCGAGCGCCCATGACGCAATCGCTCGATCAGGCCCTGGCTGGTTTCAGCCCGGGCCTTCCTTTTGTGGTGGCCCTCTCGGGGGGGGCGGACTCAACCGCGCTCCTGTGCGCCTGCGCCGCGCGCTGGCCGGGGCAGGTGAGGGCGGTGCATGTGCACCACGGCCTGCAAGCCGCTGCCGATGGGTTCGAGGCCCATTGCCGACAGCTGTGCGTGCAACTGAATGTCCCGCTGACCGTTTGCCACGTCGATGCCCGCTCGGCCCCTGGCCAAAGCCCCGAAGATGCAGCCCGCCAGGCGCGCTACGTGGCCCTGGCCGATGTGGTCAAGAGCGACTGGCCTGATGCGAAGGCCATTGCGCTGGCCCAGCACGCCGATGACCAGGTCGAAACCTTGCTGATCGCCTTGTCCCGTGGTTCGGGACTGCCAGGTTTGGCTGCCATGCCCGCGCATTGGCAGCGTTTGGGCTTGCAGTGGCACCGTCCTTTGCTGCAAGTGGCGGGGGCCGATGTGCGCCAGTGGCTGCGCGACCGCGGGCAAGCTTGGGTGGAGGACCCCAGCAACAGCGATGTCCAGTTCACCCGCAACCGCATCCGTGCTCAGGTTTTGCCTGCACTGGCGCAGGCCTTGCCGGCCTTTCGGGACACCTTTGCCCGCAGCGCCGCCCATGCGGCTCAGGCCCAGCAGCTGCTCGACGAGGTCGCTGCCGAAATGCTGGAACAGATGGGCCTGCGGCCGACCATTGCCGCGCTGCGGGCGTTGAGCCCGGCCCGGCAGGCGCTGTTGCTGCGCCATTGGCTCAAAAGCCAGCACCAGGTGACGCCCAGCACCGCCCAGTTGCAGGAGCTGCAAGCCCAGCTGGCCGACTGCACCACGCGCGGCCACCGCCTGCACCTCAAAGTCGGCAACGGTTTTGTGCGGCGCGAGGACGATGTGCTGACCTGGCAGCCCGACTGAGACAGCCATTGGCGCTGTCCTGGAGGGGGTCAAGAACACGTCAGCCCGGTTGGTACAATTGCAAGGTTTTGCCGGATGTGCAAGCCGCGCAATGACAGCTTTTCCCTTCTTTAGACAATACACATGGCTTTGATCGTTCACAAATACGGCGGCACCTCGATGGGCTCGACCGAGCGCATCCGCAACGTCGCCAAGCGCGTGGCCAAATGGGCGCGTGCAGGCCACCAGATCGTGGTGGTTCCCAGCGCCATGAGCGGCGAAACCAACCGCCTGCTCGGCCTGGCCAAAGAACTGGCGCCCGCCAAACCCGACACCGCTTACAACCGCGAACTCGACATGTTGGCCTCCACGGGCGAGCAGGCGTCTTCTGCCTTGCTGGCCATCGCCTTGCAAGCCGAAGGCCAGCCTTCGGTCAGCTACGCTGGCTGGCAAGTGGCCATCAAGACCAACGACGCCTACACCAAAGCTCGGATCGAGTCGATCGACGACCAGCGCGTGCGTGCCGACCTGGCTGCTGGCCGGGTGGTCATCATCACCGGCTTCCAGGGTGTGGACGAGAACGGCAACATCACCACGCTGGGCCGTGGCGGCTCTGACACTTCGGCTGTGGCCGTGGCTGCGGCCATGAAAGCCGACGAATGCCTGATCTACACCGACGTGGACGGCGTGTACACCACCGACCCGCGCGTCGTGTCCGAAGCGCGCCGCCTGGCCAAGGTCAGCTTTGAAGAGATGCTCGAGATGGCCTCGCTCGGCTCCAAGGTTCTGCAAATCCGCTCGGTGGAGTTTGCCGGCAAATACAAAGTGCCCATGCGCGTGCTCTCGAGCTTCACGCCCTGGGACATCGACATCCACGAAGAAGCCAAATCCGGCACCCTGATCACTTTTGAAGAAGACGAACAAATGGAACAAGCCATCGTTTCCGGTATCGCATTCAACCGCGATGAAGCCAAAATCTCTGTGCTGGGCGTGCCCGACAAGCCCGGCATCGCGTACCAGATCCTGGGTGCAGTGGCCGATGCCAACATCGAAGTGGATGTGATCATCCAGAACGTGAGCAAGGACGGCAAGACCGATTTCAGCTTCACCGTTCACCGTAACGACTACGCCCGCACGACCGACCTGCTCAAGGAAAAAGTGCTGCCTGCATTGGGCGCGACCGAAGTGGTGGGCGACACCAAGATCTGCAAAGTGTCGATCGTCGGCATCGGCATGCGCAGCCACGTGGGTGTGGCCAGCAAGATGTTCCGCTCCCTGAGTGAAGAGGGCATCAACATCCAGATGATCTCGACCTCGGAAATCAAGACTTCGGTCGTGATCGATGAAAAATACATGGAACTGGCCGTTCGCGCACTGCACAAGGCCTTCGATCTGGATCAAGCCTGAGCTATAATTCAGCTACCTGGAAACGTGACCGAGTGGCCGAAGGTGCTCCCCTGCTAAGGGAGTATGGGGTGTAGAGCCTCATCGAGGGTTCGAATCCCTCCGTTTCCGCCAGGTACAAGCAAATACGCGCCTTAGGGCGCGTTTTTGTTTCTGGACGAGGCCCGTTCATGGATTGCACGCATCGCAACGTGCGGGATCTGCAAAAGCGGTTTGAACCCTTTCCTCGTGATGGTGCCCGCAAGGCTGCATTGCCAGCTGCAGCTCAGTGCCAAGCGCGCGGGTTGGCCGCACAGGCGGCAGGGCAACCCTGGCCGATGAGATGCAATCCCGTACCCGGCATGCTGCATTGGGGGCAGCATGAGTGCAATTTGGCCAGCTGGTCTTCGGTTGCTTTGCGGATCATGGCCTGCCGCGTGAAGGGCTGCATCACAGCGCCTGCAGGCGGTCCAGAGTCTGGTGGGCCTGCTGTTTCAATGCGGCCAAAGCCGCATCGTCCATGCGACCGAGCTGGTGGTAGACCACGCCGAGTCTGGGGTTGCGTTCAAAGTGCCCACGGTGGCGATCAAAAAAATCCCAGTACAAGGCGTTGAATGGGCAGGCCCGGTCGCCGATGCGTTGCTTGGGGTCGTAAGTGCAGCCCTTGCAGTGGTCGCCCATGCGCTGCAGGTAGGCGGCGCTGCTCACATAGGGCTTGGTGGCGAGCTGCCCGCCATCGGCCCACTGGCTCATGCCCAGGGTGTTGGGCGCTTCTACCCATTCAAAGGCGTCGATGTAGATGCCCAGGTACCAGCGGTGCAGTTCTTGCGGGTCCAGGCCCGCCAGCAGGGCAAAGTTGCCGATCACCATGAGGCGCTGGATGTGGTGGGCGTAGGCGTGTTCGAGTGACTGACCGATCGCGCTGGCCACACAGGCCATGCGGGTGTCGCCCGTCCAGAACCAGTCGGGCAGGGGGCGGGTGTGGCCCAGGTGGTTGGCCTGTGTGTAGCCGGGCATGCGCGCCCAGTACACGCCGCGCACGTATTCGCGCCAGCCCAGAATTTGCCGGATGAAACCCTCGGCCGCGTGCAACGGGGCGTGGCTGCCCTGCCAGGCTTGCTCGGTGCGCTGCACCACCTCGCGCGGGTGCAGCATCTTGGTGTTGAGCGCAAACGACAGCAGCGAGTGGAAGAGGTGCCAGCTGCGCTGCGAGATGGCGTCCTGGTAATCGCCAAAGTGGGGCAGGGCGTGGGCGATGAAGTGCTCGAGTTGCAGCAGGGCTTCGGCGCGGTTGAGCGGCCAGCGGAAGGCGTCGGCTTGTGGTTGCCCCATGGTCTGCACGCCTGCCGCTGCAATGGTTTGCCAGAGGGCGCTGTGGTCGTGGCAGGGGCGGGCATCGGGCGAGGCGGCAGGCGTGCCGGGCCACGGTTTGCGGTTGTCGGCGTCAAAGTTCCACTGGCCGCCTTCAGGCTTTCCGTCGTGCGTCATCAGCACACCGTGCTTCTTGCGCTGCTGGCGATAAAAGCTTTCCATCAGCCATTGCTTCTTGCCTGCGAATTGCCGGGCGGCATCGCCCCGGTCGGTGAAGAAGTGTTCGCTGTCCACCATGCGTACCGGCACTGGGGAGGATGCCGCCCAATCGCGCAGCTGGGCGTCCAGCCGCCATTCGTCCGGTGCCTGGTATTCCACGGCGGTGGCTTGGTAATGCGCGACCAGCGCATCCAGATTGGCAGTCAAGAGCTGGCGGTTGCTCGGGTCGTCAAGGGTCACGTAGCGCACGCGGTGGCCCGCGCTTTTGAGTTGGGCTGCAAAGTCGCGCATGGCCGCGAAAATGCCCAGCACCTTTTGCGCGTGGTGGCGCACGTAGTCGGTCTCGCTGCGCAGCTCCATCAGCACGTACACCACATCGGTGCGCACTTCGCGCCACCAGTTGTGCAGCGGGTTCAGTTGGTCACCCAGCACCAGGCGCAGGGTGGGGCCGGATGCGCTCATGGTTTTTTCCCTCGGCTGGATGCTGGGGTGACGCCGCCCTGACGGCAGCGGTCAGAGCAGTATTTGACCTGCTCCCAGTCGCGCGCCCACTTGCGCCGCCAGACAAAAGGCAGACCGCAGGCGGCGCAGACTTTTTGAGGCAGATCGGATTTCTTGCGCATCTTCATGGTCAGAAGTCCAGCGTCATCTGGGCTTTCGGAGGTGCCGCTTTTCGCCGCGCGGCAGGCCGTTCTTCACCCCGTGCATCGCGGCTGGCACCGGGCATGCCCCGGCGCGAGCCATGACGTTCGACCACCGCCGCCTTGGCGGCGCGCACGGACGGCTGGCGACGCAGCGCGTGCATGCGGACCTTGGATGCGCGCAGGGCGTCCATGAGTTCGACCGGTGGCACTGCAATGTCTTGCCCCACACGCATGCCACAGCGGGTCGCCACATCGGCGCTCATGCGCCAGGGCTCGAACAGCCAGCTGTCGGGCACCCGGCGCAGCGCGGGCAACCACTGGCGCACAAAGCGGCCTTGCGGGTCGTGGTCCATGGCCTGTTTGATGGGGTTGTAGACGCGGGTGGTGTTGATGCCGGTTGTGCCCGACTGCATCTGCATCTGTGGCCAGTGGATGCCGGGCTCGTAGTCCAGGAACTGCCGCGCCAACCAGTGACCGACCGGCTGCCAGTGCAGCCACAGCGGGTAGGCGGCCACCGACACCAGCATGGCCCGCATGCGGAAGTTGAGCCAGCCGGTTTCGCGCAGCATGGCCACACAGGCGTCCACCATGGGCCAGCCGGTGCGGCCTTGCGTCAGGGCCTCAAAATGGGCGGGGTTCCAGTCGGCCTCGCGCAGGCCGTCGTAACCCCGGTGCAGGTTGCGCCATTCCAGCTCGGGCTCGCTCTCCAGCTTCTGGATGAAGTGGCAGTGCCAGTACAGGCGGCTCACAAAGCCCTGCAGGCCCAGGCGCTGGCGTTTGTCTTCAGGGGTTATTGCAGTCAGCTGCTCGCGCGTGGCCTGCACCACCTCGCGCATGCTGAGCACACCGTGTGCCAGGTAGGGCGACAGGCGCGAGCAGGCATCGGGCGCGGACAGAGGCGATGAGATGCCGCCCCGGTAACGCGCACTGCGGTGTTGCAGAAAGTCGCTGAGCACTGCCTCGGCCCGCAGCCGACCCCCTTGCTGGCGCTTGGGCGGCTCGAAGGGGTCCAGGCCCAGCTCGGTGGCTGTGGGCAAGGGCTGACGGCCCCAGGGCCAGACGGGAGCGTCCGGTGCATTGCCCAGATCGGGGGTGTACAACCGGTCAGGCAGGGGGGCCTGCAGGGCGGCCATGTGCTGCTCCCAGTGGGGTTGCCATTCGCGCCGGTCGCGCAGGCGGCGCACCACGCCGAACTGCGGCCATTCGTGCCAGCCCACGCCGTGCGCACGGCACCAGCGGCCCACGGCCAGGTCGCGGGCAAAGGTGAAGGCATTGCCGGTTTCTTCGTGTGCATGCACTGCCTCGAAGGGCGCTGCAGCGTGCAGGGCGGCCAGCACATCGACAACTTCGCCCACAGCCACAAACAGGCGGCTGCCCATTTGTCGCAGCTGCGCGTTCAGCGTTTGCAGCGATTCGCGCACAAAGCCGAGGTGCTGCGCGGCCGCGTCGGGCTGCGCCCACAGCCCGGGCTCCACCACGTACAGGCACAGCACCGGGCCTTGCCGGGCTGCCTCGTGCAGCGGCCTGTGGTCTTGCACGCGCAGGTCGCGTTTGAACCAGACGACGCGGTAGCTCATGTCGTTTGCCGTGCGATCAGCTGTTGGCGCGGCGCTTGAGCCAGCGCATCAGGCCACCGACCACCGGCAGCTTTTCGTAGAGTTCTTCGGCCGCATCCCAGTAGTCGCGGTGCAGCGTGACCAGTCCTTCGTCGTTGAAGACCAGGTGCGTTCCGCCGCGCACGGTTTGCCAGCTCTGCGTGTCAAAGCGCCTGAAGCGGAAACGGAAATTCCAGACCAGAAAGCACTTGTGGTCCTGCACGATGCGTTCGGTCACGATGAAATGCGGTGAATCGAGTGACACAAACATGTGGGCAAAGATGCGTTCGATCGCGGCCAGGCCTTGCACCTCGTTGAACGGGTCCTTGAAGCGGGCATCGGCGGCGTACAGCGCGGGCAGGCGTGGCAGGTCTTGCGGCCGCAGCTGCTCGAAGAACTGCACCAGCCGCTCAACGGCATCAGGCATGGTTGTGTGGGTCATGGTGTCAGAGTCCGGTGATGCGGCGCACCGCCGCAAAGTACAGGCGGTAAGGCAGCAGGCGCAGCAGCTTCATCACACGCGTGAAGCGTTTGGGAAAGTGGATGTCGAACTCACCTTTCGCCCAGCCCTGCAAGATGGCCTGGGCGGCCTGCTGCGGCGAAATCAGCGCGGGCATGTGGAATTCGTTTTGCGCGGTCAGTGGCGTCTCGACAAAGCCGGGGTTGATCACGCTCACGCCCAAGCCGCGTGGCTGGAGGTCCAGGTACAGCGTTTCGGCCAGGTTGATGAGTGCAGCCTTGGTTGGGCCGTAGGCCAGGCCTTGCGGCAGACCCCGAAAGCCGGCCACGCTGCTGACCAGGCTGATGTGTCCCTGCTTGCGGGCGACCATGCCCGGTGTGATGGCGTCCAGCACATGCAGCGCGCCCACCGTGTTGACTTCGTGGTGACGCAGCAGTTCGTTCAAGTCGATGGCGGTGGCGCGCATGGGCTGGTAATGCCCGGCGCAGTAGCAAGCCAGATCGAGCGGACCATCGGCCAGCGCGTTGCCCGCAGCACGTCGCACAGCGGTACGGTCGGTCACGTCCAGCGGCAGGGCGATGCTGCCAGGGTGGGCCAGCACAAATGCCTTGAGGGCTTCGAGCTTGCGGGCCGAGACGATGACCGTGGCGCCCAAGGCGTGCAGCCGTTCGGCCAGTGCCCGGCCAATGCCGGTGGAGGCACCCACCAGCCAGACGCGGCGACCTTGCCAGTCGCGGATGGGCGGGTTCAGGCTCATGGCGTGTGCTTCTGAAAGGACAGGGTGACTTCGCCCAGGCGGATGCCGAACTTGCTCATGGAGGCGCGGTTGAGCATCACGCGCTCGTCGATCAGGTACATCCAGTCGTCAAACTGCACTTCATACACCTTGCCGTCCACCGGCAAATTCAGTGTGTAGGCCCACCGGAAGGCGTTGCCTACGCTGCGGCCGCTGGCGGTGCCCACCACATCGTCGGCGGTGCCGGTGTAGCGGCCGTCGGCGTGTTTGGTCAGGCGCCAGATGCGGCGCTCCTTCTTGCCGTCTGAATAGGTGAAGTGCTCGTCGAGCACGCCCTGGTTGCCGTACCAGCGGCCGTCCATGTCAACCGTGAAGCGGCGCACCACCTGACCGCTGCGGTCTTGGAAGATGCCATGGGCGATCACCTTGCCGTTGAAGTAATGCGCCAGATCCAGCTGCGGACGCTCGGCGGCGTATTGTTCGATGTTCTGGCTGGCGCAGCCGGCCAGCAGCACGACGCTAGCAGTGAGAGTCGGCAGCCAGCGACGAGGGGATTCAAATCGGATCATGGAGCCTCCGCAAGAGGTGAACAAGGTGAGGTGTGGGCGCGTACGAAGGCCAGGCAGAACACGGCGGCCTGGGCGGCGGAGGCGGTCTTGTTGTTCATCGGCCGCTGCTGCCCGTCGCCAGCCCGAGCAGGGCCACACGCATGCCGGGCTCGGCGGTGCCGGGGGCCAGCCAGATGCCGAAGAACAGGCGCGCAAAGTCAGGGTCATCCACCTGCCCCCTTGGACGGCCGTTGTGCGAAAAGCGCGCACCTTGCCCCGGCAGGAGCTGGCCGCTGATTCGGTCGCCTGCTTTCACGTCCGGAAAGATCCGCTGCATCTCGGCCAGCCAGCGCCGGGCCTGGGCTTCGGGGATGGACCCGGCACGCTGCATTTCCTGCAGTGAACGCTCGGCAATGGCCGGGCCTGGCAGGTCGCGCAGGTATTCCAGTTCCAGGACCATGGCTTGTTCCACAGGTTGGCTGACCCGGAAATCCGGCAGTGTCCACAAGCGGGCATGGTAGACCCGCAGGCCGAAGTAGCGCAGTGTGGCCTCGCCTTGCAGGCGGCTACCGGGCAACTGCGGGTGGGCCCAGGCCGCGTTGCCTGCCAGCAGGCTGGCCAGTGCCAGCACGAGCGCGGCTTCAGCGCGCCAGCGTGTACTGCACCACATCGATGTCTCCGGCGTCGAATCCGGCCTCGCAGTAGGCCAGGTAGAACTCCCAGATGCGGATGAAGCGTTCGTCAAAGCCCAGGGCCAGCACCTCGTACTTGCGTGCCAGGAAGTCGGCACGCCAGCGGCGGCAGGTTTCGGCGTAGTCGCGGCCAAAGGCCAGCTCGTCGACCACCTTCAACCCGGCAGCGGCCGCCTCGCGCCGGAATTCGCTGGGGCAGGGCAGGCAGCCGCCCGGGAAGATGTACTGCTGGATGAAGTCGGTCGAGCGGATGTAGCGGTCAAACAGGTTGTCACGGATGACGATGCTCTGGATGCAGGCCTGGCCGCCCGGCTTGAGCAGGCGCGCCACGCTCTGGAAATAGGTGGGCCAGTATTCCTGCCCGACCGCTTCGAGCATTTCAATGGAGCAGATCGCGTCATACGGCCCGTCGTCGATGTCTCGGTAGTCCTGCAGGCGCAGGTCGGCTTTGTCGGCCAGGCCCTGTCGGGTCAGCCTCTCCTGCGCCCAGGCCAGCTGTTCGGTGGACAGGGTCACGCCGGTCAGGTGGGCCCCGAATTCCTGCGTGGCTTTCTCGGCCAGGGCGCCCCAGCCACAGCCGATCTCGAGCACACGGTGACCGCGCCGCACGCCCGCCATGTGCAGGGCGCGGCGCACCTTGGCGTCCTGTGCAGAGCGCATGTCCTGTGTGGGGTCGTCGCGGAACCAGGCTGACGAGTAGTTCATCGTCCCGTCCAGCCACAGCTGGTAGAAGGCGTTGCCCAGGTCGTAGTGGGCGTGGATGTTCTTGCGGCTGTTGGCTTTGGTGTTGCGGTGGAGCAGGTGCTTGAGACGGTAGAGCAGGCGCCCGGCCCAGGAGCCATGGATCACATCGTCCAGGGCCTGGCGGTTGCTCGCCACCAGTCCCAGCAGCGGGGCCAGGTGGGGCGTGGTCCAGTCGCCGTCGAGGTAGCTTTCGGCAAAACCGATGTCGCCCGACTTGAGTGCTGCGGAAAACGGCTTCCAGTTGTGCAGGTGCACGCTCACGTGCGGCCCCTGCCCATCGCCCACGGTCTGCACGCTGCCATCGGGCAGTTGCAGGGTCAGTGAGCCGTGGCGCAATTGTTGCAGCAGGCAAAAGACGGTGCGTGCGGCGGCCGGCGCGGGCTCGGGCAGTGTCAGCTTGCTTTGGGCGGTAGCGGTCAAGGTGTTCATGGTGAGGTCTCGCTAGCGGGTGACAAATTGTTCGGGGCCAGGGGGCTTGCTGAAAAAGCGCACGCGCTTGAGCCACAGCTGCAGCGCTTGCCAGTGGATGCGGGCCATGACCATCAGCGTCATGGCGGGGTAGCGCCACAGCGCGCGGCGCAGCGCCGCAGCCGTCACGGGTTGCAGCTGTCCGCTCACGCTGGTCTGGATCAGCGGGCCCTCGGCATCATCATGGTCCACACGGGCCACGGTGCGTGCCTGACCGTCGCGTTCGGTGCGCATGAAGCGGAAGCGGTAGCGTCCCTCGACACGGCAAAACGGCGACACATGGAAGCACTTGTCGGCCAGCAGTTCGCTGCCATAGCGGGGGGCATCGAGCAGGTAGCAATGGCGTTCGCCAAAGGTGTTGTTGACTTCGACCACGATGGCGCGCAGGCGGCCATCGGCACGGTGGCAGTACCAGAAGCTCACCGGCTTGAAGGTGTAGCCCAGCACACGCGGGTAGGTGTGCAGCCAGACCTCGCCATCGGCATCATGAATGCCTTCACGCTGCAGCATGTCCTGCAGCCAGGCCAATGCGCCGCCTTGTTCGGGGCCCCGGCCATCGCCATGGTCACAGTCAAAAAAGCTGATCGCTGCAGCACGGTTCACGGCCAGGTCACCCATGGCTTGTGGCTGGTGCAGCTGGTGCATCGGCAGCATCAGGAAGAAGGTGTCGTAGGCGAAGCCATGGCGTCGCGGGCGCAGGCGGGTGTGCCGCACCTGGCCAAAACCGATCTGCGCGACGGCGGCAGGGCTCATGCCGCCGCCTTGCGGGCCTGGCGCGTGTGCGCCAGAAGGGCCTCGGCCACGGCCAGGCCGGACTTGAGGCCGTCTTCGTGGAAGCCGTAGCCCGTCCATGCACCGCAGTACCAGGTGTGCTGTTCGCCCTGCAGTTCGGGCACGCGCTTCTGTGCCTCGATGGCGGTCAGGTCAAACACCGGGTGGCTGTAATCGAATTCGGCCAGCACCTTGTGTCTGGCGATCGGGCGCACCGGATTGAGCGACTCCACGATGGGCTGTTCAAACGGCAGAGGTTGCAGCTTGTTGAGCAAGTAATGCAGGCACACCCGGCTGGACTCCTGCGCGTCTTGCGCGGCGCGTTCGTAGTTCCAGGCGGCCCAGGCGGCAGGTCGGCTGGGCAGCACCGAGGTGTCGGTGTGCAGCACGGCCCGATTGGGCTGGTAGCGGATGGCCCCCAGCACCTCGGCCTCGACAGCCGTGGGCCGGCACAGCAGCGCCAGCGACTGGTCGGAATGGGCAGCCAGCACCACATGGTCAAAGCGCTCGCTGCCGTGGTCGGTGTGCAGGGTCACGCCTGCGGCGTCGCGTTCGATCTGGCGCACGGGGGTGTTCAGCCGCGTGTCGGGCAGGCTGGCCACGATCTTCTCCACATAGTGGCGTGCGCCACCGACCACGGTGTGCCACTGCGGGCGGTTGTTGACCTGCAGCAGCCCGTGGTTGTGGCAGAAACGGATCATGGTGGCCACGGGGAACTGCAGCATCTGGTCGGTCGGGCAGCTCCAGATGCAGCCGAGCATGGGCAGGAAGTACCAGTTGCGGAACGCATCACCAAAGCGGTGACGATCAAGGAAGGCCAGCAGCGGCTCGGCCAGTTCGGCCTCCTTGCCCACCATGGCCAGCCGCGTGCACAGGCGGTTGAAGCGCAGCAGATCGCTCAGCATGCCCAGAAAGCGCGGGCTGACCAGGTTGCGTTTTTGCGCAAACACGGTGGCCAGGTTGCTGCCGCTCCACTCGAGCGCTTGCTGGCCACGGGCGCCGGGCACTTGTACCGAAAACGACATGTCTGAAGGGGCTGTCTCGACATCCAGTTCGGCCAGCAGGGCGATCAGCTGGGGGTAGGTGCGCTCGTTGAACACCAGAAAGCCCGTGTCCACCCCCCAGGTGGTGAGGCCCCGGGGTGTGGGCAGGGGGATGTCGACCGTGTGCGTATGGCCGCCGAAGTAGCTGCCGGACTCGAACAGGCTGATGTGGGCATGCTCGCGCAGGCGGTGTGCTGCCGCCAGTCCGGAGATGCCCGACCCCACAATCGCGATTTGCATGTTCGACCTCTATTTGTCCTAGACAAAACAATTCTATGCTAAAATTGTCCAACCAGCTAAAACAGTTTGTCCAGGCTGTCCAATCTCATCCAGATGAAAGCCCCATGAGCGCCAAACCACCTGCCGACGCCGAGCCATCGGGTGCCTCCGATGCGTCCTGGTCGATTGCCGAGGTGGAGCGCGAGACTGGCCTGGGTAAGGACACTTTGCGGGTATGGGAGCGGCGTTATGGCTTTCCGGTGCCCGCGCGTGATGCTTGGGGTGAACGTGTCTACCCTGAGTTACAGCTTCAGCGTCTGCGCATGATCAAGCGGGCGCTGGATGCCGGACACCGCCCGGGCAAGGTGGTTCCCTTGTCCCTGGCTGACCTGCAGCTCAAGCTGGACGAACTGGCCGGGATGCCAAAATTGTCCTCGACAAACGTCCCGACCGATCTGAGCGACGTGCAGCAGGAAGAAGAATGGATTCGGTGGTTGTCGCAGGACCAGACGCCCCTGATCAAGCAGACCCTGCAGCAGCAGATTTACCGGCGCGGGCTGGGCCATGTGGTGGATGAGCTGGTGGCACCGCTGTGCGGTCGCGTAGGCGTGGCCTGGATGCGGGGCGAGATCTCGGTGTACCAGGAGCACCTGTTCACGGAAACCCTGCAATCGGTGCTGCGTGAAGCGATTGCATCGGTCGATGCGGCCTTGCAAGGGCAACACCAGCGTCCGCGTGTCTTGCTCACCACCACCCCCGGGGAAATGCATGGCCTGGGTCTGTTGATGGCCGAGTGCCACATGGCGCTGGAGTCCTGTGAGCGCTTTGTGCTGGGGACCTCTACCCCGATTTCGGACATTGTTCAGGCGATGCGCCAATTGTCGGCCGATGTGCTGGCCTTGAGTTTCAGTGCCTATGCGTCCCGCAAGGATGTGCTGGACAACCTGCAGCAGTTGCGTGAGCAGTTGCCCCCGGAGCAGGAAATCTGGGCCGGAGGCACTGCAGCCAGTGCCTGCGGTCACCTGCTGCCCAAGGGTGTGTTGCTGATGCGCAAGGCGTCGGACGTGTCGGCCCAGGTGCAGGCCTGGCGGCAGCAGCGGGCCTGAGGCGCGGCCTTTAAAAAATCAGCCGCAGGCTGCTGTCCTGGATGTCGATGCTCTCCAGGTGTTTTCCGATCACCTCAGGCATCTTGTAGACGGAAGTGCCGTCCAGCAACTGGAGCAAACTGCTGTTCAGGGCACCCGCCACCGAGGAGGGCAGGGCCTTGTCTTCTCCTGCAGTCAGCTTCAGCAGGTGGAGTTTCGTGATTTCGATTTCGCCCGTGTCCTTGTTCCAGCGGGGTTGAAAGTCGATGCAGAAGTCGCCGTTTTTCTGGATCAATTGGCTGGCCCAGGTGCCGCACAGCGCGATTTTCTGCTTGTCCTTGTTGAAGCGCAGCACCGGGTTGTCCAGTTTGACGCTGTATTTCTCTTTCGGGAATTTCTTGTTGACCGCGTTGTCGATCATCGTTTTGGGCACGCTCAGGGAGAGCGCAGGGGCAGGGATGGCGATCAGACAGCTCGGCACCATGAGCAGAGCTGACAAGCGAGAAAGCAATCGCTGGAGAGATTTCACTATATGTTCCATGTCGCAATGCTGATCGTAATGCATGATGGCGCGATTGCTCGCAACAAGACGGTTTGGAAAAATGCGGGCATCGGTGGAAAATCTGCGGATGGAAAACCAACTTCAAACGGCTGTGGCCCTGCTTTGGGTCATTGGCTTGTCCGTCTTGACGGTGATGCCCTTGCTGGCCTGGGTGATGCTGACCTCGAGGCGGGATACATCCGCCAAGATTTGGTTTACGGGCATGGGTTTTTATGCCGCAGGCGCTTTCTTGTTGGCCACCCAGCAATGGATCGCTGGCTGGATTCCTTTGGTGGGAGGCCCTGCCATGGCATTCGTCATGGTGCTTTGCATGTACGAGGCGCTGCGCCGTGATCTCGACTCCGGGACAACGCCTTGGGGGCTTCTGGCCCTGGGGTGGTGCATTTTCGCGGGTGGGGCAATCCTTTTTTATGGGATGGGGCTACGGACTACCGGGGGGCAGCTGTATGCCTCGGTGGTCTGGATGATTGCCGAAGGCCTGGTTTTTGCGCAGGCAATGCGTCTGCGCAAGGTGCATGCCAGCCGTGGCGCTTTGGTGATTGCCATGGCCATGTTGTTGGGCATTTCTTCGCATTTGCTCAGGATCATCTACATCGGTGGGGTGGATGGAAGCATTCACCTTCTGGACCTGAAGCCGGTCACCAATTACTTTTATCTGACCAACATCATCGGCGTGACCTTGTGCAGCTTTGGTTACTGGGGCTATGTGCTCGAAAAAACCCAGCACAACGAGTTGCGCTTGCAGGCCCAGGCGCTCGCCGCACGGAGTGAAGCACAGTTGGCCATGGCGCATGCAGAGGAGATGCGGGTATTGGTTCAGCAAAGGGACCAGATGTTGATGCTCTATTCCCGGTTTTCTGCCATCAATTCGTTGGCGATTTTCAATTCAGCGGTTGTTCATGAAGTCAGTCAACCCGTCCAGGCCATCAGCCTGTGTCTGGACCACGCCGCCTGGCAGGCTGATCGAACGGCGGCCGATGCCATGCGCGGGCCTTTGCAGGATGCCCGGCACCAAGTGGGCAAGTTGGCCAGTTTGCTGGCCGTGCTGCGCAAACTGGTCTCCACGCAGGAGGATGACATCGAGGAGGTGCAATTGAGCGATGTCGAAAGGGAAATCCTGCCGGTTCTTCGCTCGGAGGTTGGTCGACGCGGTGTCGTATGGCTGGAGCAGCTTGAGATTCGAGAGGGGGCGGTGAGCGCCAACAAAGTGCTGCTGGAGCGATTGTTGCTGAATCTGGTGGGCAATGCCCTGGATGCCGTGAGCGAACAAATTGCCAGGGGCGAAACGGCAAACATCCGTTTGTGTGTGTCCCGTGATGACAGCGGCGGGGCTGCTCGACTGCACATGGTGGTCGAAGATGATGGCCCCGGTTTGCCGCAAACCGATCGACTGCTGGTCACCGAAGCCTTTCAGTCCACCAAGGCGGATGGATTGGGCGTGGGCTTGGCGTTTGCCCGCTTGATCGTTCGACAATGGGGGGGGCGAGCTGAGCATCGAAAATCTGCAAGACGGGCAGCGTGGGGCCCGCGCCACACTGAGTTTGCCAATGCAGGCCTGATTTCCCTAAATAGGGATGTTGTTGTGTGGCTTGCTTGTCTAAGATTATCAGTATTGTTGATATTAGAAATGTTGGATGTCCAATTCAGAACGTGGGCATGTCTATGTTGTCGATGACAACCCGGACATTCGCTTTTATTTGACAGATCTGTTGCGTCAGATGGGGTACTCGGTGGAGGAGTATGCCGGAGCCGATGCTTTCCTGAAGCAATCCATGGACATCTCTCCGGCGGTGCTGGTTCTGGATGTGCGGATGCCGGGCATGTCGGGCATCGAGTTGCAAGAGCAGATGCAGGCCATGGGGCGATTGACGCCCATCATTTTCATCAGTGGTGAAAGTCAATCGGTCGAGATCATTCGGGCCATGAAGGGCTCTCCCATTGAATTTTTATGGAAACCCTTTCAGATCCAGGCCTTGATCGATGCGATCGACCGAGGCCTGGTGCTTGACCTGCAAAGACGCGATGCCTTCATCCGCCGCGATGCGGTTCGTCGCAAGTTCGCCGAACTGAGCAGCCGAGAGAGGGAAGTGTTTGGCTTGATGCTGGAGGGCCACAGCAACAAAGGCATTTCGGAGAAGCTGGACATCCTGCCTGATACCGTCAAAAAGCACCGTGCCAATGTGCTGCAGAAGATGCAGGTACTTCAGTTAGCCGATTTGATGACGATGTGTAAAGGATTGGACATGCAGAGTTTTCGCCTTTGAGCGTTTGCAACTCTTTTCAAGAGGACCCGATGAATTTGATGTGGAGCGATGAAGACGCTGGGCATCTGAAGCAGCTGCGTGAAAGCGCAGGCGTCGATGCCATGCACTTTGCGTTGCAAAACGCGATTTCTCTGGCCCAGTTGCAGCAACTGGAAAACGGCGGAGACAGCTGCTTTTACACGCCGGCGATCAAGGCCCACCTGGGACGCAAGCTGCTGTTGAAGCTGCAAAATGACCTGAAGTGATCGTTTGATTTGCGCAAAGAAAAAGCCTCAGCATGTGAATGCTGAGGCTTTACTTTTTGGCTCCCCGACCTGGGCTCGAACCAGGGACCTACGGATTAACAGTCCGGCGCTCTACCGACTGAGCTATCGGGGAATAGACATGAATTATAGCGTCATATTTTGGTCATTCTCGAATGAGGCGATGATTTTTTGAAAAATTTCAGCACGTTGTTCAAAAGCTCGTTCTCACCGTCATACGAGCGGTGCGCGGCGCACCGGGGTACAGGTAGTAGTGACCGAACTGCTTGGGGGATTCACGCCAGTAGTGCTGGTCCGTCAGGTTGTCCACGGCCAATGTCCATTCGGTGCGAACGCCTTGCATGCGGGTGTCGTAGTGCGCGGCCAAATCGAGCGTGGTCCATGCAGGCAGGTTGATGCTGCCGTCTTCGAGCACGCGGCGTGTGCCTTCGTGGTTCAGGCGCAGGCTGGTGCGCAGGCCGGGCAGATTGGCCCAGCGGTATTGGGTCAGAGCGCGCAGCACGGCGTTGGGCACATTGAGCGCCTGTTGACCATTGACACCCGGATCGATGGTGGCGTTTTGACGCTCCGAGTGAATCCAGGCGCTGCTGGCGTGCAAGAGCCAGGGGCCTTGCGAATAGGTCCCACCGAGTTCGAGGCCCCGGTTGTGGGTCTGGCCATCGATTTGTCGCAGGCAAGTGCTGTCAGCGCTGCAGGACCCCGAGTCGCCCGACTGAGGGCGTGTGATGTCAAACCAGGCCAGCTGCCAACGCATGGGGCCGCTCTGGTGTTTCAAACCGAGTTCCAGTTGTTTGCTGCGCATGGCGGGCAGCGGTTGCCCTGCGTTGCTGTACTGCGGCAAATGAGGTGCAGCATCGATTTCGACGCCTTGGCCATAGCTGCCGTAAGCCTGTGTTCCTGGCGTCCATTCGTGGGTCATGGCGAGCCACGGCGTGGTGAAGCTGGGGGTCACGCGCACGGGGTTGCTGCCATCGGTGTTGATGCTGCTGCGGTCCAGCCGGGTGTGGCGCAAGCCCAGCCACAAGGTGTTGCGCGCATCAAGGACCATTCGATCTCTCACCGACAGTTCGGTGGCGTACTCGCTGCGGTTGGTGTTGGCATAAACGGCACTGGGATCGGCCGTGCTGGTGAAGGGGGTGAACATGGAGCCGGTTCCCGCCCAGTTGTAGGCGTAGGGCTGGGTTTCAAGCACCATGCGGTAGCGCATCACACTCACGGCCAGGTCATTTTTCAAGCCAGCCAGTGTGGTCTGCCCCGCCACTTCTGTTTGCAGAGCATCGACTTTGCGGCGTTCGTTGTTGCTGCGCCAGTCGTAGAGATCAAAACTGCCGTCGCTGCAATACCTGTCCCAGGTCGACTCTGCTGTGCAGCCATAGGCGTAGGCCAGGCGATCGTCGGTTTTCAGGCGCTGTGCGCCATATGTCGTCGTCCACAGCCAGCCATTGGCCAGGTTCTGTTTGAAGCGGACGCTGCCCGTGTTGGCATTGAAGACGCCCGGCACCGCCCAGCTTTGCCAGGTCAGGTTGCGTGTTCCATTGACCACAGGCGGCAGATTGTTGCCCAGCAGGCTGTAACCATTGACATCGATCTGCTGGCGCTCGCTGGTCTCGAATTCCCACTCCAGTTTGCTGTCCGGCGTGATGCGCCAGTCCATGGCCAGGGCCATGAGTTTGCGGTGGCCCTGGGTGTTCTGGATGTAGGGGTTCAGGTCTTCATACGCTGCATTGAAGCGGTAGCCAAAATCCTTGGTTTCGCCAAAGCGGGAGCCGATGTCCAGCGCGATGCTGCTGCTCTTGCCGTTGCCGAAGCTGGCCGTGACGGCGCGGATGCTTTCGTCGTTGCCGCTGGGCGCGCGCTTGACCACGTAGTTGGCCAGGCCCCCGGGGGCACTGGTGCCCGCCTGGATGCCGCTGGTGCCTTTGAGCAGTTCAATGCGCTCCTTGTTGTCCATCGGGATCATGGTCTCGGCCGAGATGGGCAAACCTTCGCGGCGGAAGTTGTAGCGGTTGTCCAGCATATAGCCGCGCACGCTCAGCATGTCCCAGTAGGCGGGCGAGTTGTAGCTGTCGGTGACGCTCGCGTCCAGTCGCAGCGCGTCCGAGATGCGGGTGGCGCCAATGTCGCGCAGCGTCTGGGCATCGACGCTGATGCCACTGAAGGGCACTTTGGACAGGGGGGCATCGCCAAAACCGCTGACCTGTTGGGGAGCGGGACTGGTGATGACGACTTCATTGCCGGCCTGCGACCAGGCGGTCGTGCTGGCAATGCACAGGGCGGTGGCCGCAGCGATGCGGCTCAAGGGCATGGATGGCGAATGGTGTGTTGCCATGACGTTTTCCTTCAACGTTATGGCAGGTCGGCTGGCTGGAAACACGGCGGTGCCGCGAGAGGTGGCACGGTTTCCTGGTCAAGCTTCCCTGCGCGAGGATTACCTCAATCAGGTTCAAAGGGACTTTCTCAGTCGAAGACCTCTCGGTCTCCAACACCCCTAGCGGATACGTCACCGAATGGTGACGCGGTGTGATTTTATGCGATGCCCAGTCGCTGGTGCAGCAGCGTGGAGGTTGTGGTGTATTGCAGCAAGGTTTTTTCGGTCGGACGCAGCAAGGCCAATGCGCCAAAGGCGGCCAGCGTGGCTTCGTGGAAACCGCACAGGATCAGTTTTTTCTTGCCCGGGTAGGTGTTGATGTCGCCCACGGCAAAGATGCCGGACGCCGAGGTTCCGAAGTTTTCGGTGTTCACCACCAGTTGCTTGCGTTCCATGGCCAGCTCCCATTGCGCCACGGGCCCCAGCTTGGGCGACAGGCCCAGGGCCATCACCAGCTGGTCGCAGGGCCATGTGACCTCTGCACCTTCGGCATCGAGGTATTGCAATGCGGTCAGTCGATGATCCTCAACCGCCAGCGCCGTCGGTTGCCCCGCCACGAAGCGCACACGGCCTGCAGCCTGTGCGGCCTTGAAGGCCTCCAGCCGTTCGGATTCGGCGCTGAAGTGTTCACGGCGGTGCATCAGCGTCACGCTGGCGGCGGTGCCCATGGCGTCCAGACAGGTCTGCAGGGCGCTGTCGCTGTCACCGGCCACCAGCAGGTGCTGACCGGCAAAGTCGGGCAAGGGCGAGGACGCGAACCAGGCGTGCCGGTTCATGAGCGGCGTTAAACCGTCGATGGGCAGGCTGCGTGGCAAGAAGGCACCAACGCCCGCAGCAATGAACACGGTTCTGGCGGCCCAGACCGTACCGGTGCTCGTGCTCACGGTCCAGCGGCCATCGTCGGTGGCCTGGAGACTCTGGACGGTCTGGCTCAGGTGCAGGGTGGGTGGGAAGGGGGCGAGCTGCGTTTGCAGACGCTCGACCAGCTCACGGCCAGTGCAGACCGGGATGCCGGGAATGTCGTAGATGGGTTTGTCGGCGTAGAGTTCGGCGCACTGGCCACCCACATGGGGCAGGGCGTCGACCACGTGGCAGTGGATGCCTTGCAAGCCGAGCTGGAAGGCCTGGAACAGGCCCACCGGGCCAGCGCCGATCACCAGGGCATCGGTTTCGATCGGCGTGGCCATGGGGGGATCAGCGGATCAGTTCGGCCAGCTTGCCGGTTTTGTCTTTCCACTCTTCGGCGGTGGGCAAGGCAGCCTTGCGCTTGGTGATGCTCTTCCAGGTGGGCAAGAGGGCCAGCTCGGCATTGATTTTGGTCATGTGCTGCTGGTCGGCCGGCAGATCTTCCTCGGCATAGATGGCATTCACGGGGCACTCGGGGATGCACACGGCGCAGTCGATGCACTCATCGGGGTCGATGGTCAGAAAGTTGGGGCCTTCGCGGAAGCAGTCCACAGGGCAAACGTCCACACAGTCGGTGTATTTGCACTGGATACAGGATTCGGAAACAACGTGGGTCATGATGGACTCGGAAAGTGGGATGGGCGCGGCCATTGCAGCGCCAAACCCGTGATTTTAAAGGAGATCAGTTCACCAGCACGGCGCCTGAGGTCTTGTGGCTGGCTGTGTCCACCAGCACCAGCGCGCCCAGAATGCGCGATTGGGCAAAGGGCAGTGTGACCAGAGGCTCCTGCAGGGCCAGCGTGACATGGCCAATCGCGTTGGGTGCCAGTTCGGTGGCTTCTTCTTCGGCCAGGGTGTTCACGTCCAGGCGGTGCACCACACGTTGTACCTTGACCTTGACCCAGCGGTGGCCGTGCAGGGCCCAATAGAGGCGGCCAGCGACCAGGGGCTCGTCGTCCATCCAGGCGATGGTGGTGCTCAGTTGGCGCTGGCCTGCGGGGGCGCCTTCGGCCGCAAGCAGCCAGTCCCCGCGCGACACATCCACCTCGCGGTCGAGCACGATGCCTGCGCTGTGACCAGCGGCTTTGTTTTGCGGCTGGCGGGTGGCCGACAGCACTTGCGAGACCACAGCGGTCTGGCCGCTGGGGAAGACCTTGATGGTTTGGCCCGGCTCGATGCTGCCCGTGGCCACGCGTCCCCAGAACACCCGGCGGCCTTGGGTGGTCACGCCGGAGTCGTGGAACTTCTCGACCCACTGCACCGGGAAGCTGAAAGCCACATCGGTCTCGGCAGGCGTGACCGGCAGGTCTTCGAGGATGCTCAAAAGGCTGGGGCCGGTGTAGCCGCACCAGTCGGCTTGGTCGTTGTTTTCCGTGGTCACCACGTTCCAGCCCTTGAGGGCAGACACGGGCACCATGGCGGTGACGGTGATCCCGGCCTCTTTGGTGAACTTTTCCAGGGCGCCCGCGATGTTCTTGTAAGCCAGTGCTGCGTCTTCGACGGCATCGAGCTTGTTGATGGCGAACACGATGGACGGCACGCGCAGCAAATTGACCAGCAGCGAGTGGCGACGGGTTTGCGGCAGCAGTTGCAGATCGGGGTTGGCCCAGTCGAGCTTGATGGCGTCGACCAACACCACGGCGGCGTCGGCGCTGGACGCGGCCGTGACCATGTTGCGGGTGTATTGCTCGTGGCCAGGTGCGTCGCCAATGATGAACTTGCGCGCTTCGGTGTTGAAGTAGCGGTAGGCCACGTCGATGGTGATGCCTTGCTCGCGCTCGGCAGACAGACCGTCGGTCAGCAGGGCCAGATCGGTTTCACCCGAGCGCTGCACACCGGCCAGGTGGTCTTGCAGCACCGCCTTGGTGTCAACCAGCAGGCGGCCAATCAGCGTGCTTTTGCCGTCGTCAACGGAGCCGCAGGTGATGAATTTGAGGGCAGAAAAGTGTTGGTTGTTGCTCATGTCTTTTGCTCCCTGATCAGAAATAGCCGTCTTTTTTGCGCTTCTCCATCGAAGCCTCGGACGTCTTGTCGTCCATGCGGGTCGCGCCGCGCTCGCTCACGTCGGCGGCCAGCGTCTCGATCACGATCTGCTCGGGCGTGGCCGCATCGCTCTCCACCGGGCAGGTGCAGGTGATGTCGCCCACGGTGCGGAAACGCACGTCACGCACCACGACTTCTTCGCCATCCTTGGGCGGTGTCAGCTCGGTCACCGGCACCAAGAGGCCCCGGCGGTCCACCACCTCGCGCTTGTGGGTGTAGTAGATCGAGGGCAGGGCGATGTTTTCGCGGGCGATGTACTGCCACACGTCCAGCTCGGTCCAGTTGCTGATCGGGAACACGCGGAAGTGCTCGCCCGGCTGCAGTCGGGTGTTGAACAGCGTCCACAGTTCAGGACGTTGGGCCTTGGGTTGCCACTGGCCAAAGCTGTCGCGGTGGCTGAAGATGCGCTCCTTGGCACGGGCTTTTTCTTCGTCGCGGCGAGCACCGCCGATCAGGGCGTCAAAACGGAACTCTTCGATGGCTTCGAGCAGTGTGACCGACTGGTGCACGTTGCGGCTCTCGCCCGGATGAGCCAGGCGCACGGTGCCGCGCTTCATCGAGTCTTCAACACTGCGCACGATCAGCTCGGCGCCCAACTCCTTGGCGCGAGCGTCACGGAAGTCGGTCACTTCCTTGAAGTTGTGGCCCGTGTCGATCATCAAGAGCGGATAAGGCAGACGGCCTGCGCCGAAAGCTTTTTCGGCGCACTTGAGCATGACCAGCGAGTCCTTGCCGCCCGAAAACAGCAGGGCGGGGCGCTCGAAAGCGGCGGCAACTTCGCGCAGGATGAAGATGGTTTCTTCTTCCAGCGCATCCAGATGGCTGTTGCTCAGGGTGTGCAACTCGTTTTGTGTCATGGCGTTCATGTTCGTTACTCTTCAAATTCGGTCAAAGCGTCTTCAGAAATATCCAAGGGCGGTTGACTTGATGTGCGGGGCGCGGGAGGCGACGATGTGTGGCGCGAAGCGACTTCTGAGGAGCCTGCCGCGCCCCACACATCACACCCATCAAGCTTTGACGTGCAACCCACACTCCTTGGCCGCCTCGTCCTCCCACCACCAGCGACCGGCGCGGAACTCCTCACCGAGGCTGATGGCTCGGGTGCAGGGCGCGCAGCCGATGCTCGGGAAAAACTGGTCGTGCAGCGGGTTGTAGTCCACCTGGTTCGTGGCGATGTAGTGCCACACATCGCCCCAGGTCCATTTGGCCAAGGGGTTGAATTTGTGCAGCGATTTGGTGGCCACTTCGCTGTCGTCCTGCAGCGGCACTTCGGCGCGGGCCGCGGATTGTTCCTGGCGCAGGCCGGTGATCCAGGCTTTCTGGCCTTTGAGGGCACGGGCCAAAGGCTCCATCTTGCGGATGCCGCAGCACTCCTTGCGCAGTTCGATCGTCTTGTAGATCGCGTCCTGGCCCTTGTCGCGCACAAACTGGATCACCGACTCCTGCACTGGGCGGAAGACCTGGATGGGTGCGCGTGAATGCGCCTGGGTGCGTTCCAGCAGGGCCAGGGTCTCGGTGTGCAGCGCGCCGGTTTCCAGCACAAAGACCGGGATGTCCAGCTGCAGGCGGTTGATGATGTGGGTGATCACCACGTCTTCGGCACCCAGGCTGGAAGCCTGCGTCACGGGCTGAAAGTCGGCGGCCGCACGTTGCAGCAAGGCCTCGGTCTCGGCCAGCTTGGCGGCAAAGTCAGGACTGGCCTTGGCGTGCAGCTCGGTGGCTTTGGCCGGGGCGTTGCGCGAAGAAATCAAGGAGGAAGTCATCAGGCAGCCTTGGCGAAGTGCGGTTGGGTTTCCACAGCCGAGCCTTGGTAGAACCCGGCGTAGCGGTCGAGCTGGCGCTGGGCAGCGCTGGCATCCACACCTTCGGCCAGCGCGGCCACGTCAAAGCCGGTGCGCTGCATTTGCACCAGCTGGTCGATCAGCACGTCGCCGGTGGCGCGCAATTCGCCTGCAAAGCCCAGACGGCGGCGCAGCAAAAAGGCCTGGCTGTAAGCGCGGCCATCGGTGAAGGCCGGGAACTGCAGGTCAATGCGGGTGATGCCTGACAGATCCAGCGTGCGCGGGTCCACGTCGTTGGCCAGTTCCAAGATGCCGGTTTTGTCAGCGGTCTGGTGTTCTTGTGCGGTGATGATTTTCATGGTCGTTCTTTTCTGTTGCAGGAGCGGCGCTCTCGCCGCGATTGGCTGTTCATCGCCGCGAGGGCGCGGCTCCTACAAGGGACTTCAGGCGGAGGTTTCCTCGGCTGGATGGCGTGCCGCGTTGGCTGCGGCCTTGAACGGGTCGTGGCCGACGCGGCGCAGCGTCTCGATGAAGGCTTCCTGCTTGCCGTGGCCGGTGCTCACGCGCAGTTGCTTGTAGGTGTCGAGGATGGCTTCGATCACGTCGGGCACCTCGAACGAGGAGAACGACGGGCCGACCACCTTGCCGGGCGTGGCCGCACCGGACAGGTCCTTGCCGTCCGAGCCACCGAGCGTGACCTGGTACCACTCCTTGCCGTCTTTATCGACCCCCAGAATGCCGATGTGGCCCGAGTGGTGGTGACCGCAGGAGTTGATGCAGCCGCTGATGTGGAAGTCGATGTGGCCCAGGTCTTCCAGCTCGTCCAGATCCTGGTAACGCTCGGTGATGGCGCTGGCGGTCGGGATGGAGCGGGCATTGGCCAGCGCGCAGTAGTCGCCGCCGGGGCAGGCGATCATGTCGGTCAGCAGGCCGATGTTGGGCTGGGCCACGCCCAGCGCCTTGGCTTCAAGCCACAAGGCGTGCAGCTGGTCCAGGCGCACCCAGGGCAGCAGCAGGTTTTGCGTGTGCGAGACGCGGGCTTCGCCAGCAGAATATTTCTCGACCAAAGCGGCGGCGGCGTCGAGCTGGTCAGCGGTGGCATCGCCGGGGGCGTAGCCCGGACGCTTGAAGGACAGGGACACGGCGCGCAGCTGCGGGTTGCGGTGCGGCTTGACGTTGCGCGCCAGCCAGCGGGCAAAGGCGGGCGTCTTGGCGGCTTCGATGCTGAGTGCCGCTTCGGCCTGGGCGAGCCATTCGTCGGTGTTCTCAGGCAGATTCAGCGTGGGCGGCACAAAGCCGGTTTTCACGCGGTCGAGTTCGGCCTGTGGCAGGGTGTGGGGGGCACCGTCGCGCTCCACGATTTCGCGGAACTCGGTCTCGACTTCGTCGAAGTAGCGCTGGCCTTCGGCCTTGACCAGGATCTTGATGCGGGCCTTGTACTTGTTGTCGCGGCGGCCCCAGCGGTTGTAGACGCGCACCACGGCTTCGAGGTAGTTCATGATGTCCTGCCAGGGCAGGAATTCGCGGATGATCACGCCGTTGACCGGCGTGCGGCCCATGCCGCCGCCCACCAGCACCTTGAAGCCGACTTCGCCTGCGGCGTTTTTCAGAACTTGCAGGCCCACGTCGTGCCAGCCAATCGCGGCGCGGTCTTCGGTGGCGCCGGTGATGGCGATCTTGAACTTGCGCGGCAGGTGCGCAAACTCGGGGTGCAGCGTGCTCCACTGGCGGATCAGCTCGGCGTAGGGGCGAGGATCGACCACTTCGTCCACGGCCACGCCGGCCAGTTCGTCGGTGGTGGTGTTGCGGATGCAGTTGCCGCTGGTCTGGATGCCGTGCATGTTCACGGTGGCCAGCAGCTCCATCACGTCGGCCGATTTGTCCAGCGGAATCCAGTTGAACTGCACATTCTGGCGGGTGGTGAAGTGGCCGTAGTTGGTCGTCAGCTTCGGGGCCAGGCCGGGCAGCTTGTCCTGGGTGGCCTGGGCTTCGGCCAGCAGGGCGGCGTCGGGCGTGTCGAATTCGCGGGCGATCTTGGCCAGCACCTTGATCTGGGCAGCGTTGATCTCACCATAGGGCACGGCCACGCGCAGCATGGGTGCGTAGCGCTGCACATACCAGCCGTTTTGCAGGCGCAGCGGGCGGAACTGTTCGTCGCTCAGTTGGCCGGCCTGCCAACGCTCGAGCTGGTCGCGGTGCTCGGCAGCGCGGGCGCGCACAAAGGCTTTGTCGAATTCGGTGTACTGGTACATAAAAGTCAGCGAGAGAGAAAAATCAGATCAGGACCAGCTTGGTGCCGGCCCATGCGAGCAGTACGGACAGCAGCGAGCGGATCACGCGGTCAGGTGTGTGGTGTGTCAGGCGCGAGCCCAGCCAGATGCCAGGGATCGATCCGGTCAGCAGCTTGGCCAGCAGCGGCCAGTCCACCGAACCCAGAGAAGCATGGCCGAGACCGGCCACCAGTGTGAGCGGCACGGCGTAGGCAATGTCGGCCGCCACGATGCGGGGCAAAGGCAGCAGAGGGTACAGCAGCATCAGCACCGTCACGCCAATGGCACCCGCACCCACCGAGGTCAACGTGACTAGGGTGCCGATCAGGGCACCAAACAGCAGCGGCAGGCTCCAGTGGCGTGGCGTGCTGGCGCGGGCTTCGTCCTGTGCGGCCAAGTGGCGAGGCACCTGTTTGCCGCGCACGGCCTTGTAGAGCATGGCCGCAGCGGTCAGCAGCAGGGCCACGCCCAGGGTGGTGGTCATCAAGGTTTGCACTTTGGGGTCTGCCGGACCCACCCAATGCAAGATGCCGAGGGTGACCAGGCAAGCCGGAATGCTGCCTGCACTGAGCAGACCCACCACACGCCAGGGCACGATGCGCTGACGGGCAAAGCTCACGGTACCGCCCAGCTTGGTGAACGCCGCAAACAGCAAGTCGGTGCCCACGGCCATGTAAGGCTTCACGCCAAAGAAAAAAATCAGCAAGGGCGTCATCAGCGAGCCGCCACCCACCCCCGTCAGGCCCACGATGGTGCCGACGAAGAAACCTGCAAAGACATAGCCCAAATCGATCATGGGCGTGACTGTAATGGCGCTTTATGCCAAAACAAACGATTTTTTAGTTGTGCATATATTCTGAATGCTTATAAGGCGTTGCAGCGGCACCTGGTCGGCTGTACAGACCGTTGCAGAGCGTCAGGCCGTGCACAGAAAAGCCGGGTGGATTTCACTTACAGTCACGCCTCTATCCCTTTTGGAGTTACCCCTTATGAAATACCTTATCGCTGCCAGTTTGCTGGCCTCTGCTGCCCTGGCTTCGGCCCAGAGCCCGATCAAGATCGGTGAAATCAACAGCTATTCCGCCATTCCGCAGTTCACCCAGCCCTACAAGCAAGGCTGGCAGCTGGCTGTGGAAGAAATCAACGCCCAGGGTGGCCTGCTCGGCCGCAAGGTCGAGGTCATTGCCCGTGACGACGCGGGCAAGCCCGAAGAGGCCCTGCGCCACGCCATCGAGCTGACGTCCAAAGAGAAGGTTGACGTGTTGGCCGGGGGCTTTTTGTCCAACATCGGTTTGGCCTTGGCGGACCACGCCCATAAAAACAAACGCCTGTTTGTCGCGAGTGAGCCGCTGACTGACGCCATCGTCTGGGACAAAGGCAACCGCTACACTTTCCGTCTGCGCCCCAGCACTTACATGCAAGCGGCCATGCTGGTCGAAGAGGCGGCCAAACTGCCCGCCAAGCGCTGGGCCACGATTGCGCCCAACTACGAATATGGCCAGAGCGCCGTCGCCAGCTTCAAGGAGCTGCTCAAGGCCAAGCGCCCCGATGTGGAGTTTGTGAGCGAGCAGTGGCCCGCCCAAGGCAAAATTGACGCGGGCAGCACGCTGACCGCCACCATGGCGAGCAAGCCCGACGCCATCTTCAATGTGACCTTTGGCGCCGACCTCGCCAAGCTGGTGCGCGAAGGCAACCAGCGCAACGTCTTCCCCAAGACGCCGGTGGTGTCGCTGCTGTCGGGCGAGCCCGAGTACCTGGAGGTGCTGAAAGACGAAACGCCCAAGGGCTGGATCGTGACCGGCTACCCCTGGGACCAGCTCGACAACAAGGAACACGCCAGCTTTGCCGCCAACTACTACAAGAAGTTCAACGAGAACCCCAAGGTCGGCTCGGTGGTGGGTTATGCCACTCTGCAGGCCATCTTTGCGGCCATCAAAAAGGCCAATACCACTGACAACGAAAAACTGGTCACGGCCATGCGTGGTCTCAAGTTCATCACGCCTTTTGGCCCGGCTGAGTTTCGTGCGCTGGACCAGCAGTCCACCATGGGCGCGTATGTCGGCAAGCTCGACCAGCGCGGTGGCAAGGGCACCATGGTCCAGTGGCGCTATGCCGACGGCAAAAGCTACCAGCCGACCGACGCGTACGTGAAGGCCCGCCGTCCGGCGGACGCGATGAAATAAGGCGCTCCCTCTCTTGTTCAGCAGGCCCGTCATGGGCCTGTTGTCATTGGGCGCGGGCTTTGCCGATGTAGCGTTCAGCCGCGAGGTGCCTGGCCAAAGCCGGCGGCAAAGGCAGGGGTTCGTTGCACAGCCAGGTGGCCGTGAGTTCACCGCACAGCACGGCCAGGCTGATGCCGCGTGCGCCCATGCCTGCGCAAAGCCACAGGCCCGGCAGGCGCTCGTTGTCGATGGGGCCGACCGCAGGCAGGCGGTTGGGCAGGGTGCAGCGCAAGCCGGCCCAGCCGTGTACGTGTTCAGGGACAAACTGCCGTTGCATGGCCGCGCTCAAATCGGGCAGCAAGGTGGCCAGGCGCAGCTGGTTGGCCGCGTGGTCTTCCTGGCGCACAGGGGCTTGCTCGCAGTTGCGCTCAAAGGTCGACCCAATGAACCAGCCGGGCTGACCGTCTGGCGTAGGCACGCCGTTGATGAAGCTGCCGTGGCCGTTGACCGGGAAGGGGGGCAAAAGCTGGCGCTGGGCATCGTTCAAATCGCGCATGTGCCCAAAGCTGATTTGCCCACGCAAGGGGTTCAGGGGCACGGCAAAACCCGGGAGTGGCCGCAGCAAAGCCAGGCTGTCAAAGGCACTGGCCACCACCAGCAAGGGCGCCTGGCCCAAGGTCTGGCCTTGGGCGTCAGTCACTGTCCACAGTTCGCCTCGTCGTGCAAGGGTGTGCGCTTGGAGTCCCCAACGGACCTGAACACCCGGGGTGCGCAGCTGCGCCGCCACCAGTTGCCGCGGCCTGATCCAGCCTGCTCTCGCATGCCAGAGTGCAGGCGTTTCTGAGGGGAGGCCTGCGGCAGCAATTTGTTCTGCACTGGCCTGCGTACTCCCATCCAGCGCGGTGCCTTGAGCGCAGTCACCTGTGGGCAATCTGCGCTTGCCAGCCAGGTTGTGTTCCAGAACACCCGTCAGGGCCCAGTCGGTGCCGCTTTGCAGCAGCGCCTCGGCACGTTGCAAGGTGGCCTGAACACCCGCACGCGTGATGCGTGAGAGCACGTTGTCGTCGGGCGAAACATGCGGTGCGGCCAAACCCGCAGGCAAACCCGATGCGCCCGCGCCAACACCGTTGGCCTGGTCAATGACCGTGACCGTCCAGCCCCTTGAGGCCAGGCTGTGCGCCACGGCCGAGCCCGACAGGCCTGCGCCGATGACCAGTGCCTGGCGTGCGTGGGTGTCAGGAGGCAAAGAAGGCGAGCTCAAACTCAGTGGGCAGGCGGGGGCACGAAGCCCTGTGCAGCGTCAGCGCCGTCGCCAAAGAAATGCTTTTCCATCTGGCGGGCCAGGTACTGGCGGGCGCGCAGGTCGGCCAGGTTCAGGCGGTTTTCATTGACCAGCATGGTCTGGTGCTTGAGCCAGTCGGCCCAGGCCTGTTTGCTCACGTTTTCCCAGATGCGTTTGCCCAACTCGCCGGGGTAGGGCGGAAAGTCCAGACCCTCTGCTTCAGTGCCGAGTTTGATGCATTGAATGGTGCGTGCCATGTGTGTGTTGCCTTGTGTGTCTTTATGAGCGCTGGTTATAGGGATATAAAATCTTCATATTTCCAGTTGTGTGCGAATCACAGGAAAATACAGCCCTGTCGCATGATGCGGCTGCCTTGTCTGTGGTCTCTCAGACCGCAACTGTAGCAATCTTCTGCATCCCCCTCGTGACCTGGGGTCTGACCCCGGTCCAACCTGCTTGACCCAAATGAGTGCTTTTCTCGAAGAACGCGTGCTGAGCGTTCACCACTGGACCGACCGCCTGTTCAGCTTCACCACCACCCGTGACCAGGCCTTGCGCTTCTCCAATGGCCACTTCACCATGATCGGCCTGCGCCAGGAAACCGGCAAACCGCTGCTGCGCGCCTACTCGATCGCCAGCGCCAACTACGAAGAACACCTCGAATTCCTGAGCATCAAAGTGCCCGACGGCCCGCTGACCTCCAGGCTGCAACACATCCAGGTGGGCGACACCATCGTCGTGGGCCGCAAGCCCACCGGCACCTTGCTGTGCGACTACCTGCTGCCCGGCAAGCACCTGTACCTGCTGTCCACCGGCACGGGCCTGGCCCCGTTCATGAGCATCATCCGCGACCCTGAAACCTACGAGCGTTTCGAAAAGGTGATCCTGGTGCACGGCGTTCGCCAGGTCAACGAGCTGGCTTACCACGACTACATCAGCCAGGAGTTGCCTGCCAACGAGTTCCTCGGCGAGATGGTGCGCAAGCAACTGCTGTACTACCCCACGGTGACCCGCGAGCCCTACAAAAACCAGGGCCGCGTGACCGACCTGATCGAAAACGGCAAACTCTTTGCCGACCTGGGTCTGCCCACGCTCAACCCCGAAACTGACCGCATCATGATCTGCGGCTCGCCCGAAATGCTGCGTGACTTGAAGCGCATCTGCGAAGAGCGCGGCCTGAAAGAAGGCAACACCAGCACGCCCGGTGCTTTTGTGATCGAGCGGGCTTTTGCCGACGCGTGATGCGCCTCAACAAACCGGCTCAGGCCGGTTTTTTCTTGTCCCGAAGGATGGCTTGACGATGACTTCCAACCCTGACTGGCGCGTCCATGTGCTGTGCGCACAGTGGTGCGGCGTCTGCCGCGACTACAGCGCCTTTGTCGAGCAGCAACAACGCCAAAGCGCGGCCCAATGGGTCTGGGTTGACATCGAGGCCCATAGCGATGCGCTGGGCGATCTGGACATTGAAAACTTTCCCACACTGCTCATCACACAGGGCGATGAACTGCGCTTTTTGGGCACCGTCACGCCCCAACCCGAAGTAGCCGAGCGCTTGTTGCAATCGTTTTTGGACGGTAACCGCTACCCTCTGAGCGATATGGGTGATCTGGCCGCAGTCATTACCGCCCTGAAATCGCTCTGAGCGCTCACGCGCCGCCCACAGGTCTGGGGCAGGGGGCTCAGTGCTGCTCCTGCGGTTCTGTGTACAGGCGCCAACCCCATCCACTGGGCAGGATGTTCCGATCGTCGGGGCCGGTGCCGGGTGGCCACAATTCAACCACACCCGCAAAGTGGAGTTCCTGCGGATGAATCCAGGGGCTGATTTTGAGGTTGTGGTCGATCAGGACTTTGGGTTTGTCGGGCAAAGCCAAAGACACTGCGCCCGCTGCGTTGGTGGGACCTGCGATGATTTTGAACGTGCCGCCAACTGCCTCGCGTGCCGATGCATCCAGCTCCTCGGCCAGAGTGTGGCTGTCAAACATCCGCCAGCGGTGTGGTGCAGTGTTGGCGCAGCAGCCATAAAAAGAGGTGTGGTACGACTGCATCAAGAGCAGGCTCTGGATGAGGGCAAACAGGCCAAGCGCCAGCCAGGTGAGTGGGGCACAGATCCAGCGTTGGTGCAGTCCCAACGCCATCATCAACGGTGGGACGATCCAGATGGCGTAGGCGGTGCCCCATTGCATCTGCAAATCCATGCCCGCCAGCAAACCCAGCAGGGTGATGCTAAGCGATGGGAGCACGCCCCACAGCCACAGGAAACGGTTGCCGGAGATCTGGCTGGGGCTCGCAGGTGATTCGGAGCGTTCGGGTTCGCTCAGGGCCTTGAGTCCCAGCAGCAGGAGCAAGGCAGGCAGGCAGCGGTTGAGGACCAGGTCCATCAGCCACAGACCGCTGTGCAGGCGCTGGCTGAGGTCAATGCTGTCCTGAGAGAAAGTGGGCTTGGATGTCTTCAGCGCGTAGTGGATCGGGCTGTCGGCCAGGTCTTGCTGCATCAACCACAGCAGGTGTGGAGACCACAGCGCAGCCGCTGTGAGCACCGCCCAGCCCAGGCCATGCAATTGCTTGCGGTTGTGCCAGGGTTTGAGTTGCCAGATCAGAAACGCACTGGGTGCCAGTACCAGCAGGTATTGGTACTTGCTGAGCATGCCCAGGCCTGCTGAGGCACCCAGGCCCATCCACCAACGGGTGCGCCCGGTGGTGAGGATCATCCACCAGCAATGTGCGCTCAGGCTGACGCACAGCATGAGCACGGTGTTGTGGTTGTAATAGTTGAGGCGACCGTTGTAGAAGGTGATGCACAAGGCCGCCAGCAAGGCGATGTATGCGCTGGGGCGTCCCCAGATTTTTCGGACCAGATTCCAGAAAATCAAGGCAGACAGCAATGTGCAGGCGCCCCCCAACACGGCTGAGGCCAGGGCGCTGTAGCCACTGAGCCGGGCTGGCAGGGCCAGCAACCAGGTCGGGAGTGGCGGATGCTTGTGGTAGCCCCACTCAAGCGAGTGGCTCCACACCAGCTGTTCGATGTTGTCCATGGGGGCGGTCAACGCCACCGACATCAGGTGCCAGACCCAGATCACAGCAAACAGGCACACCAACACCATCACGCCGCGAAACGAGTCTATCGGCGTTTGTGTCAGTGCTGTGTGGGCCCATCCTTGAGGACGGATGACCCAACTGTTTTTGATGAGGGATCTGCGAAAGGGCATTTAAATTACAAAAATTGTAAATTTAAGCAAACCCCACATTATCTTCTGTAAATGAAAAAGCTGCAGCGCTCGTTCCTGTGGCCTGGTGGTCTGGGTTGCAATGGCTTGCCGTGGATGCCTGTCGGCGTCTGTGCTTTGAATGTGTCGTGTAGTGCAGCGCACTGACAGACCGGGGCCAGAGGATCAGTCTGCTGTCTCAGGACAATGAAGTAAAGGCTGCACGGCGTTCGGCAGCTTTTTCCATCTGGCGGGCAATGTTGCCGCAGACCAGATCACACAAGGCAAAGACGGAGGGGTCGGCGATTCGGTAGTAGGCACTGGTGCCACGGCTTTCGCGCTCGACCAGGCCTTGCTGCGTCATCAGGGCCAGGTGGCGGGACACATTGGCTGCGGTGAAGCCGCACATCTGGGCCAACTCGCCTACATTGCGCTCCCCTGTGCGCAGGATGTTGAGGATTTGCAGCCGCGTGGGTTCGGCCAGCACCTGGAAATAGGCGGCGACTTCGGTCAATGCACCTTCGGGTAACTGTTCCATGTTTTGCTCTCCACGTTGTTGCATTTTTCATTGTATCATTGCATAATTAATCAATCAGTTAAATAAGCAAGCGGCAAATCAAAAAAGGACCACACGATGAACCACATCCCCATGCTGACCCTGGCCGCTTTGGTATCCCTGTACGCGCAGGGCATGGCCGTGGCCGCAGAGCCTGCTGCGCTGAAGGTGATCACGGTGGAGAGCAGCGCCGGTCAGCTTGGCAACAACCTGGACGGGGTGGTCGAGGCAGTGCGTCAGACCACGCTGTCCACCCAGGTGGCAGGGGCGGTGGTGGCCTTGCATGTGAAAGCGGGCGACAAAGTCAGGGCAGGGCAGGAGTTGCTGCGCATCGACGCACGCGCTGCTCAGCAAGGTGTGGTGGGCTCCAGCGCACAGGTGGAAGCCGCTCAGGCCAACCTGGTTGTGGCCAGCCAGGAGCTGGAGCGGCAAAAGCAGCTGCTGCAAAAGCAATACATCAGCCAGGCCGCGTTTGAGCGCGCACAGGCACAGTGGGACGCCGCCAAAGCGCAGGTGAAAGCATTGCAGGCGCAGACGCAGGCTGCGCAAACCCAGTCGGGATTTTTCATTGTCAACGCACCTTACGCGGGTGTGGTGAGCGAGGTGTCCGTCACCTTGGGTGACATGGCCATGCCCGGACGCGCCTTGGTGGCGATGCACGACCCGTCGGCCTTGCGCGTGACAGCTGCCGTGCCGCAGGCCTTGCTGGCCGCAGTGAATGCGCAGCAAAAAGCGATTCGCTATGAGTTGCCCGGTGTGGCGGGCTACGCCACACCGCAAACCCCACAGCAGGTGCAGGTGCTGCCCTCGGTGGACCCGGTCACGCACACCGGGCAGGTTCGCCTGAGTTTGCCTGCGGGTATGGAAGGGCTCGCACCGGGCTTGTTTGCGCGGGTGTGGCTGCCGACAACGGGTGCAAGCCAAGGAGCGGTCAACCGTGCCTATTTGCCCTCCAGCGCCATTGTGCGTCGCGCTGAAATGACGGGCGTTTATGTGGTCAACGCCCAAGGCCAACCCAGCTTGCGCCAGGTGCGTCTGGGGCAAACCTCGGGCGATCGGGTGGAAATTTTGAGCGGCCTGCGCACGGGTGACAAAGTGGCAGCCGAGCCGCAGCTGGCTGGCGCTGTGCGCTGAAAGGGCTGTGACATGAACGAGCCAAAAAGCCAAATCCCGGCATTGAGCATTTCCGGTCGCATCGCGGTCTTGTTCCAGAGTGCACAGATCACGCCGCTGCTCGCCTTGGTGGCCTTGCTGCTCGGCATCTTTGCGGTGATGGTCACGCCTCGCGAAGAAGAGCCACAGATCAACGTGACCATGGCCAATGTGCTGGTGCCGTTTCCGGGTGCTGCCGTGCGCGATGTCGAGCAGATGGTGGCCATTCCGGCCGAGCAGGTGTTGTCAAAGATCGCAGGCGTGGAGCACGTGATGTCGGTGTCGCGCCCGGGTGTGGCGGTGCTGACGGTGCAGTTCAAGGTGGGCGTGCCGCGCACCGAGGCGCTGGTGCGCTTGCACGACACGATCCGCGACAACGCCGACTGGCTGCCCAAGGGTCTGGGCGTGATGGAGCCATTGGTCAAGCCCAAGGGCGTGGACGATGTGCCCATCGTCACGCTCACGCTGTTCAGCAAGGCGGACGACGCCAGCGCTTACAAGCTGGAGCGCGTGGCGCACAGCATGGAAGCCGACCTCAAGCGCGTCAAAGGCACGCAGGACGTGCAGACGCTGGGCGGGCCTGACCGCGCGGTGCTGGTGCAGATCGAGCCTGAGCGCATGGCCGGTTTTGGCGTCACGGTGAATGACCTGCGCATGGCCTTGCAGTCGGCCAATATGGGCTTGCCCGTGGGCGAGCTGATCGCAGGCAACAAAAGTGTGAGCATCGAGGCGGGCCCATTCCTGTCGCAAGCCAGCGATGTGGCCGACCTGGTGGTGGGTGTGCAGGGTGGCCGTGCGGTGTTTCTGAAAGACGTCGCCAAGGTCGAAGAGGGCCCCTTGCCCGCCACGCGTTATGTGACGCATGGGCTGGGCAAGGCAGCCGGTGGTGGTGACTACCCCGCCGTGACTTTGACCATCACCAAAAAACCAGGTGAGAACGCCATCGACGTGGCCAACGCCGTGATGGACCGTGTGGCTGCGCTGCGCGGCACGGTGATCCCCGATGAGGTGCACGTGGCCGAGACGCGCAACTATGGCGCCACGGCCAACGACAAGGCGCAAAAGCTGATCCAGAAGCTGCTGTTTGCCACGGCCTCGGTGGTGGCGCTGGTGTTCATTGCGCTGGGCAAGCGCGAGGCGGCGATCGTGGGCACGGCCGTCATCTTGACGCTCACCGTGACGCTGTTCGCCTCGTGGGCCTGGGGCTTCACGCTCAATCGCGTGTCGCTTTTTGCGCTGATTTTCTCGATCGGCATTCTGGTGGACGACGCCATCGTGGTGGTGGAGAACATCCACCGCCACCAGCAGCTGTACCCGGGCAAAACCCTGACCGAGATCATTCCCGGCGCGGTCGATGAAGTGGGTGGTCCCACGATTTTGGCCACGCTCACGGTGATCGCCGCGCTCTTGCCCATGGCCTTTGTGAGCGGCTTGATGGGCCCCTACATGAGCCCGATCCCGATCAACGCCAGCATGGGCATGCTGCTGTCGCTGGCCATTGCCTTTGTGGTCACGCCCTGGTTGGCGCGCATCTGGATGAAGGCTTCGCACGCGGGTGATGCGCACGCCGCGCCTGCCGGTTTGGCGGCCAAACTGGGTCCACTGTTCGAGCGCGTGTTCACGCCTTTGCTGCACAAAGAGCAGGGCGGCCGCAACCGCAAGCTGTTGGGCCTGGGCATTGCCGGTTTGATCGCGTTTTCAATGGTATTGCCGGCAACCGGCCTGGTGCTGCTCAAGATGCTGCCCTTCGACAACAAGTCGGAGTTTCAGGTGGTGGTGGACATGCCTGCGGGCACGCCGGTGGAGGAAACCGCCGCCGTCATGCGCGAGCTGGGGGCGCATTTGGCGCAGCAGCCCGAGGTGACCGACTACCAGGCGTACGCGGGCACATCGTCGCCCATCAACTTCAACGGGCTGGTGCGTCAGTACTACCTGCGTGCAGGCGGTGAGGTGGGCGACATGCAGGTCAAGCTGGTGGACAAACACGACCGCAAGGACAAAAGCCACGCGATCGCCACGCGTCTGCGCCCCGAGCTGCAGGCCATTGGGCAACGCTTTGGTGCCAATGTGAAGGTGGTCGAGATGCCACCCGGCCCGCCCGTGCTGGCGCCCATCGTGGCCGAGATTTACGGGTCAGACGCCGAAGGCCGCCGCAGCGTGGCCAAGGCGGTGCGCGCCATTTTTGAAAAGACCGACAACGTGGTGGACGTGGACGACAGCAGCATTGCCGCTGCCCCGCGCAAGCTGCTGCTGGTGGACCGCCGCAAGGCTGCGGCGCTGGGCATCCCGCAGCAGGCCATCGTGACCACCTTGCGCGCAGGACTGGCCGGTGAAGCCACGACCTACCTGCATGACGGCAGCAAATACCCCGCTGCGGCCCTGATCCAGTTGCCTGCCGAGCGGCATGGCGATTTGTCGGCCCTGTTGCAACTCACGGTGCGCGGTGCATCGGGCAAGCTGGTGCCGGTCCGCGAACTGGTCACAGTGAGCGACAGCGAGCGCGAGCAACCCGTCATTCACAAGGACCTGCTGCCGGTGAACTTTGTCACCGCCGACATGGCCGGAAAACTGGACAGCCCGCTGTACGGCATGTTCAAGATGCGCAGCAGCATCCAGAAAATCCAGGCTCCAGATGGTGCAGCGCTGAACGAGTACTTCATCAGCCAGCCGTCTGACGCGTGGCGGGGTTATGCCCTGAAGTGGGATGGCGAGTGGCAGATCACCTACGAGACCTTCCGCGACATGGGCGCCGCCTATGCGGTGGGCCTGGTGCTGATCTATCTGCTGGTGGTGGCGCAGTTTGGCTCTTACCTGACGCCCTTGATCATCATGGCGCCCATCCCGCTGACCATCATCGGTGTGATGCCCGGGCACGCGCTGCTGCAGTCGCAGTACACCGCGACCAGCATGATCGGCATGATCGCGCTGGCCGGGATCATCGTGCGCAACTCCATCTTGCTGGTGGACTTCATCAACTTACAGGTCAAAGAGGGCATGCCCTTCAAGCAGGCCATCGTGCAGTCGGCCATTACGCGTGCCCAGCCCATCATGCTGACGGGCGGCGCGGCCATGCTGGGTGCCTTCTTCATCCTGGACGACCCGATCTTCAATGGTCTGGCCATCTCATTGATCTTCGGCATCTTTGTCTCGACCATCCTCACGCTGGTCGTGATCCCCACGCTCTACTACGCGGCTTACCGCCGTCAGTACGAGAGCGCCCCATAAGTTTCATCAACCCTTAGGAGAATTTTCATGAAATCCTGGCAAGTCGTCCGCCTCGTCGCAGGCATCTTCATCCTCTTGTCGCTGGCTTTGGGCATTGAAGGCAGCCCCATTTTTGTGAGCCCTTGGTGGCTGGCATTCACCGCTTTTGTGGGCGCCAACTTGCTGCAAAGCGCGCTGACCAAGTGGTGCATGATGGAAACCATCTTGCGCAAATTGGGCGTTGAGTCGGGTTGCTGATTTCATAACTGCCCCACGGAGTGTCAAGATGAACCCACGCACGCTGCTTGCGACCGCTGTTCTGGTGCTCTGCACCACGGCAGCCAGTGCCACCGACCTGTTGCAAGTCTGGGAGGCGGCACGCCAGCACGACCCGCAAGGTGCCATCAGCCAGGCCGGCCGTGCGGCGGGTGCCACCAGGCAGGATCAGGCTGCCGCCTTGTGGCGACCCAGTGTGGGCCTGAGCGCCAGCGCGGGCTGGGCCAACGGGCAAAGCCAGATGAATGGCGCGCAGTTCACCATGCCGGGGGCTGCGCCTGTGGGAGGGGCCTCGTTTGCGACCTCGGTCAACGGCGGCACCGCCACCCGCTGGTCGCTCAACGCCAGACAAGCGCTGTACAACCCCGAGCGCCGCGCCCAAAGTGCGCAGCTGCAAGTGGCTGCACAGGCCAGCGAGCACGAATGGCAACTGGCCCAACAGGACTGGATGTTGCAGACCACGCAGCGTTACTTTGACGTGGTGCAGGCCGAGCGCCGTCTGGCGCTGGTGCTGCAGCAACAGCTGGCGGTGGACAAAGCACTGACCGAAGCGAAAGACCGCTTCAAGTTGGGCGATGCCCCGGTCACCGACACCCACGAAGCACAAGCCCGTGCGCAGGCTTTGGCCGCCCAGGCCATCGCGTCCAGCAACGAGCTGGACATGGCAAGGCAGGTGCTGGCCGATGTGACTGGCTTGCCGGTTCAGACGCTGAAGCTGCAAGCGCCAGGTCGTGTGGCCGCAGGCCAGTCCACGGAACCCTTGGCTGCCTGGCTCCAGCGGGCCGAGCAAAACAACCCGATGCTGAAGTTGCAAGAAGCCCAGGCCGAAGCCGCGCAGCAGGACATTGAAAAACACCGTGCAGTGGCTTCACCCACGCTGGATCTGGTGGCGCAAGCTTCGCGCGACCGGCTCAGTGGCTCGGGTGACTTCGGTTCGGCCAGCAACACGCAGAGCCAGCAGATGGTAGGCGTGATGCTGAATGTGCCGCTGTACACCGGTGGCTGGCGCAGCGCCAAGCTGCAGGAGGCCACGCACCTGCATGACAAAGCCCGTGCCGAGTTGGAGCGCAGCCGCCAGCAAGTGGGCCAGATGACCCGTGCCGCCTGGCAGGCGGTGCAAAGCGGTCAAGCCCGTCTGGCGGCACTCGATGCAGCCCGCACGGCCAGCCAGGCGCGACTGGCTTCAACCCAGTTGGGTCGTCAGGTGGGCGATCGCACCACGCTGGATTTGCTCAACGCGCAAAACGATGCCAGTGCTGCCGAATTGGCCTGGCTGCAGGGGCAGATCGACACCTTGATCGCGCAGTTGCGCCTGCACGCCATGGCCGGACAGCTGGACGTGTCTCAGCTGCAGGCGGTCAACGCGGCGTTGGCGAACTGATTTCAGCCCCATTTTTCATCCACCGGAGGAACAACCATGGCCCATATCGTGATTCTTGGTGCAGGCGTGGGCGGCATGCCCGCTGCTTATGAGATGCGTGAACTGCTTGGCAAAGAGCACACCATCACCGTGGTGAGTGCTGTGGATTACTTTCAGTTCACACCGTCCAACCCCTGGATTGCCGTCAACTGGCGCAAGCGTGACGACATCACGCTCAAGATTGCGCCCTTGCTGGAGCGCAAAGGCATTGCTTTCATGGCCCAAGCGGTGACCCGCATCCAGGCCGAAGGCAACCAGATCACGCTGGCCGATGGTCAAGTCATTTCTTACGACTACCTGGTCATCACCACCGGCCCCAAGCTGAGCTTTGACGAGGTGCCTGGTGCCGGTCCACACGGTGGCCACACGCATTCGGTGTGCACGGTGGACCATGCCGAGCTGTTCTGGAAGGACTACCAGGCCTTTCTGGAGAACCCCGGCCCGGTGGTGATTGGTGCCATGCCGGGTGCCAGCTGCTTTGGCCCGGCTTATGAATTTGCTTTCATCCTGGCGACCGATTTGCGCCGTCGCAAACTGCGCCACAAGGTGCCCATGACTTACGTCACCAGCGAACCCTACATCGGGCACCTGGGCCTGGGCGGGGTGGGCGACAGCAAATCGATGCTAGAGAGCGAGTTCCGCAACAACGACATCAAATGGATCACCAACGCCAAAACCACCAAGGTGGAGGCAGGCAAACTGTTCGTCACGCAGGTGGACGATCTGGGCAACACGTACAAAGAGCACGAAGTGCCCTTCAAGTTGTCGATGATGTTGCCCGCGTTCAAAGGCATCGATGCCGTCGCCGCGGTGCCCGAGTTGTGCAACCCGCGTGGCTTTGTGCTGATTGACGAGTTCCAGCGCAGCAAGAAATTCAAGAACATTTTTGCCGCAGGCGTGTGTGTGGCGATTCCTCCAGTCGAGGCCACACCCGTGGCCACCGGTGCGCCCAAGACCGGTTACATGATCGAGACCATGGTGACGGCGATTGCGCACAACATCGCGGCCGATCTGTCGGGCCAGCCCGCCACGGCCAAGGGCACCTGGAACGCCATTTGCCTGGCCGATATGGGTGACACCGGTGCGGCTTTCGTGGCCTTGCCGCAGATTCCACCACGCAACGTCAACTGGTTCAAAAAGGGCAAGTGGGTCCATTTGGCCAAGATCGCGTTTGAAAAATACTTCCTCAGCAAAATGAAGAGTGGCAATTCCGAGCCGGTCTACGAAAAATACGTGCTCAAGGCGCTTGGCATCTTCCGTCTCGAAAAATGAACCATACACAGCACACCCCCAACATGACACACGCAAGTACCGCCATTCCTCTGATCGTTGATGTGCGCTCGCCCGGCGAGTTCGCCACCGGCCACGTGCGCGGCTCGGTCAACATTCCGCTCGACCGTTTTGCCGATGACATCGCGGGCAAAGTGCCAGACAAAGCCACTGCGGTGATTCTGTGCTGTGCCTCGGGCGGCCGTTCGGGCATGGCCTGCAATTTCATGCAGCAGCTAGGCTACCAGCACGTCAGCAACGGTGGCTCGGCGGGCGCGGTGTCCATGCAGTTCGGTCTGCCCATCGACCGTCTTTGATGTCCAACAGAAAGCAAGCAACATGAGCACGTTTGACCACCCCACACTGATCCAGAACATCAACCAGTCTCTGGGCGGCTTGCGCAAGGCCCAGCCAGAGGCCATGCAAGGCTTTGGCCAGCTGGCCAAAGCGGCCATGGCCGAAGGCGCGGTGAGCGAAAAGCACAAAGAGCTGATCGCGCTGGCGATCGGCATCACCCAGCACTGCTCGGGCTGCATTGGCTTTCATGTCAAGGCCTTGCGCCGCCTGGGCTGCACCCGCCAGGAGCTGGAAGAGATGCTTGCTGTGTGCGTCTACATGGGCGGTGGCCCGGCTTTGATGTACGCAGCCGAGGCCGAAGCTGCCTGGGATGCGTTTGCGCCTGCGGCCGTTTGAGTACGACTTGCGATGATCCTGAGAGGCATTGCAGACTTGTAGTCACGTCAGATCTGTAACCACCTGTTGAACAGGTGGTTGATCGGGCCCAGGTATTTTTGGGGGACAATGACCTTCTGAATCAATTGCAGACAGGACAGCCTATGGTCAAGAAGGCCACATTCGCTTCAGAAGGTGCATCCATTGCGGTGACGGATGAGCAAATCGAAAAAGCCGCAGAGGTCTTCCGCGTCATGTCTGCGCCGATGCGCTTGCGCATCATCAGTTGCCTGTGCAGCGGTGAAAAGAACGTGGGAGAGTTGCTGGAAGCCATTGATACCACGCAGCCCAACATGTCCCAGCATCTCAATACCTTGTACATGGCGGGCGTTCTGGAAAAGAGACGCGAAGGCGTGCAAATCTTCTACCGCATCGTCAATAACAACATCGTCAACATTTGCCGTGCGGTGTGTCAGCAGACTGAAATTGCAAGCTGAACGTCAGTTTGAAGCCGGGTTTTCACTGGCGTTGACGTGTTCTGTTGCAGGCTAATATCCATTTATCAGGAGATACGAATGAAACGCTGGTTTTTGTTGGTGTGTGGCTTGCTTGCCTGCAGCTGGGCTGCAGCGCAGATCAAGGTGGTCTACCACCTCAGTGAGGGTATTCCGCAGGCTTCGCGTGCCATAGGCAATATCCGTAACCATCTGGCGGCTGATCCGACGGCCAAGATCGTGGTCGTGACGCATGGTGCCGGGATCGATTTTCTGCTGGACGGGGCCATCAATACGCAACAACAGCCGTTTGCGGGCAGCATCAGTGATCTGGCCAACAAGGGGGTGGAGTTCCGCGTTTGCAACAACACCCTGGTGTCACGCAATATTCCCGCAGACAAGGTCATGATGGACGCCAAAGTCGTGCCTTCGGGTGTGGCCGAGGTGGCCCGTTTGCAGGCCAAGGAAGGTTTTGTCTATCTGCGTCCCTGAACTGACGCAACTGTTCACTAAGGAGACCCCATGAAGATTCAACATGGCTTGACGATGCTGGCGCTGTTCGCCAGTGCAGGCCTGGCGCAGGCCCAGGATGCATTGCAGGTGCGCAGCTGGGCTGCGGCCTGCGCCAATTGCCACGGCACCAATGGTCAGGCCCAGCCTGGCATGGAAGCCCTGGCCGGTGTCAGCAAAGACGACATCGTCAAGAAGATGCTGGACTTCAAGGCGGGCCGCAAGCCCGCCACCATCATGCACCAGCTGGCCAAAGGCTACAGCGACGAGCAGATCGTTGCCATCGCTGGCTACTTCGCTGCCCAGAAGAAATAAGGAGTCCGAGCATGCAACGTCGACAACTTCTCCAGGCAGGCTCTGCACTGAGTGCCATAGGCCTTGTGTCCGGCTGCGCCAGCATCGGTGGCAACAGCCCCAAAGTGGTGGTGATCGGTGCCGGTTACGCCGGTGCCACCGCTGCCAAATACATTCGCATGTGGTCCGAGGGGGGCATCCAGGTGACTCTGGTCGAGCCCAACGACAGCTTCATCTCCTGTCCGATCTCCAACCTGGTGATCGGTGGCAGCAAGACCCTGGCCGACATCACCACGCCATACGACAACCTGGTCAAGCGCCATGGGGTGCAGATGGTCAAGGACCGCGTGGCCAGCATCGACGCGGCCAAACGCATCGTCAAGCTGGCCGGTGGCAGCGAACTGCCTTATGACCGCCTGATCGTCTCGCCCGGTGTGGATTTCATGTGGGAGAGCCTGCCCGGCATGGCCAAGGAAGGCGCCAAGGACAAGGTGCTGCACGCCTGGAAAGCCGGTGCGCAAACCGTGGCCCTGCGCAAGCAACTCGAAGCTATGCCCGACGGTGGCGTGTTCGCCATGTCCATTCCGCTGGCGCCGTACCGTTGCCCGCCCGGCCCCTACGAGCGCGCCTGCCAGGTGGCCGACTACTTCAGCAAAGCCAAGCCCAAGAGCAAAGTGCTGATCCTCGACGCCAATGACGATGTGACCTCCAAGGGCCCACTGTTCAAGAAGGCCTGGGCCGAGCGCTACAAGGGCATCGTCGAGTACCGTCCCAAACACAATGTGGTGGACGTGGATGCCGCGACCAACACGGCCAAGTTCGAGTTCAATGACGACGTCAAGGCCTCGGTGCTCAACGTGATTCCGAACATGCGCGCCGGTGATGTGGCGGTGAACGCGGGCTTGGCCACGGCCAACAAGCGCTGGTGCGAGGTGGACTTCCTGACTTTCGAGTCCAAGGCTGCACCCCATGTGCACGTGCTGGGCGACGCGATCCAGATCGCGCCGCTGATGCCCAAGTCGGGCCACATGGCCAACCAGCACGGCAAGGCCTGTGCGGCCGCCGTGATCGCGTTGCTGACCGGCAAGCAGGTCAACCAGCTCCCCATCTACAACAACACCTGCTACAGCTTCGTCAGTGCCGAGGACGTGGTGCATGTGTCCAGCGTGCACCGCTACGACGCCGACAAGAAGACCATGCTCACCGTGGCAGGGTCGGGCGGTGTGTCGTCTGCGGCCAACGAGCTGGAAGGTCGCTACGCGCTGGCCTGGGCACGCAACATCTGGGCCGACACACTGGCTTGAGCCGCATCCTGCACAAACGCCGCTGTCGCAGGACCAGCGGCGTTTTTTTCGACAGCCACATTCGGGAATGATCATGAACGGAATTCATTGCAAGGTGCGGGCTCTGGCTTTGCTGGCGCTGACCGGCCTTTCGGCCGTTGCCTGGGCCCAAGCCGACGAAGCGCGCGCCAAAAAGATCGTGGGCGGTGTGTGTTTTGTGTGCCACGGTGCCGAAGGTGAGTCGTCCAGCGAGGTGTTTCCGCGACTGGCAGGACAGCATTGGGAATACATTGCCAAGCAGCTCGAAAACTTCAAGAGCGGCAAGCGCAAAAGCACGGCCATGGCCGACATGGTGACCAAGCTGACCCCCGATGACATGGTGGCACTGGGCAAGTTCTTCGAGAAGCAGAAGGCAGAGGTCGAACCCGCCAAGGATGCTGATCTGGCGGGCATGGGCAAGTACATCTACCTGCACGGCAACAAATTCAGCGGTCTGGCGGCTTGCGCCAGCTGCCATGGTCCGGAGGCAAAAGGCACCTCGACACTGCCACGCCTGGCAGGACAGCACGCGGCTTATACAGAGACACAACTCAAACAGTTTCACCAGCGCGAGCGCACCAATGACAATGCGGTGATGCATGCCGTCGTGAGCAAGATGACGCCGCTGGAAATGGCGGCAGTGGCCGAGTACCTCAGCGGCAAATGAACCAGTTATGGCGCCACGGCCGGTCCGGCTTGTGGTGTCAGTTGTGTTGCCACCGGGCCGTCGATCCAGCGGTCGGTCAGTCCGGCGCCCAGCCACATGCCTAGCAAGGTGATCCAGGCCGTCAGCGCAAAGATGGATCCGCCCGTGACGCCTGCACCCACGGCGCAACCGCCAGCCAGCATGGAGCCAAAGCCCATGAAGATGGCCCCAGCGATGTAGCGGCGCATGCTGTAGCCGTCCTTGAAGCCTTCGAGCTTCCAATCGCGACCCCACAGCGCGCCGATGAAGGAGCCCAGGAACACACCAGGCATCAGGCCGAACTCGAAACCGATGGGCGGTGCGGGCCACTGCACGACACGCATCAGCCACTCGGCGGAGGGGCCGCTGAAGGTCAGTCCCTGGATCTGAACCGATTCGAAACTCTCGCGGGCCACCCACTGGCTGTAGCCCCATGCGGCCGCCACAGTCAGACCTGTGCCGATGCCGCCGACCCACATCCAGAAACTGCGCTGCGGGCTGCGCCAGATGAAGTAGAGCGCGGCCACAAACCAGATCAGTCCGAACAACAGTCCGGCTTCGTGCCCCAGCCCCAACCTGGCCAGCAAATCACGTTCCAGGCCTCCGTCGACCATCCACCAGCTGCTGATTTCGGTACGCAAGGGCGACAGGGCACCTGCCAGTGCGGACTGTGCGGTGACGGCAAAGATCAGACCAGAAAGCAGGGCGCGCAAGTTGCCGTTGGCCGAAAGCACCAGCAAGCGGCTGGCACAACCGCGAGTGAGCACCATGCCCACACCAAAGAGCAAACCTCCAAGCCAGGCACCGGAAATACTGCCGCGTGTGGCAATTTGGCGTGCATTTGCGGTGTCCAGAAGGCCTGAAAGCGCCAGCAGCTGTACACCGATGACTGCAGCTGAGAAAGCGAGTAGCCAGACACTCAGTTTCTCTCCGAATCGGCGATGCCAGAATTCAATGACCGCAGCTCTCAGGCAAAAGCGCGAACGTTGCGCCAGAAAGCCGAAACCCAGACCGATGACCCCACCCCCCAGAGCCAGCATGCTGTGGTCACCGTACAGTTCGATCCATTGCGCCATGCCCATAGGTTCTCCATATCAGTATCGACTGATGTAGATCATAGGGGGTGGGTGTGCGCTCCTGCTTGATGCGTGTCAAATGCTTTTAAACAGGCCAGCCCATGGCTTTGTGCAGACGAAGTGAAGCGGCTGCACCCAGCCAGATGCTGATCAGGGTGAGCCAGGCAGTCAAGGCAAAAATGGCACCACCACTCATGCCCGCGCCTACGGTGCATCCGCCTGCCAGCACGGCACCAAAACCCATGAGGATGGCTCCAACAAGGTAGTGGCCCAGCTTGTTTTCGGTTTTGAAGCCTTCAAACCTGAAGTCGCCACCGACAAGGGCGCCAAGCAAGGAGCCGATGAATGTGGCTGGCAGCAAACCTGCGTCAAATCCCAAACCAGGCACTGCAGCACTGGAGAGCACACGCATCAGCCATTCTGCGGATGGCCCGCTGAAGCTCAGACTGGTGATGGAAACCGGTTCGAATGATTGGCTGGCCACAGCATGGGTGAAGCCCCAGCCTGCAGCGATGCTTGCGCCTGTGCCTATCGCTCCCAAGGCCAGCATGGGTCGCCCATTGTGCTGCCGCCAGAAAAAGTACAGCCCTGTGAGCATGGCCATCATGGCCAGCAATGGGCCGCCCCAAGGCGCAGTCCCGCTCAGGGTTTGCAGGTCGCGAACAGGTCCACCATCAACCGGCCACAGCTGATGGAGGTACTGGCGCACAGGAGCCAGCCAGCCTGCAATGCTGGCTTGGACGGTGACGGCAAAAACCAGGCCAGACAGCAGTGCTCGCAAATTCCCGGTGCCTGACAGAATCAGCAGTCGGCTGGCGCATCCGCGCGTCAGGATCATGCCGATGCCAAACAGCAGGCCTCCGAGTACCGCACCTGAAATGCTGCCGGGATTGGCGATGAACCGGGATTTGGCCGGGTCAAGTGCACCACCGAGTACCAGCAATTGCGTGCCCACAAAGGCAGAACCCAAGGCCAGCCACCACACGCTGAATCGGTCTGCAGCCATGCCATCGCAACATTCCTGCACGGCAGCACGGGCACAGAAGCGACTGCGCTGCGCCGAGAACCCAAACAGCAGTCCGATCAAGGCACCACCGGCGGCCAGGACATGCGCATCACCCCAAGCTTCGATAAGGCTTGCCAGATTCACTTGCGACTCCAATAATTCTGTCTTTTCTTATATAAAGCGCGATCAAAATGCGCGATTGACATATGGATTTTCGCTTGTTTATGCGTGTACGGGACAAGAGACATGGTTTTTTCATTTGAACGCCGTATTTTGTGCGGGGCTTTGTTGGCCGCAACAGGTCAACTGGCCTGGACACAAACACCATTGGCCGTTTTGCCCCAGGCCCGCTCATTGCCGGATGAATTGGCTGCAGCGCTGCGCCAGGGGCGGCCGCTGGTGGTGATGGTCAGCCTGGATGGGTGTCCTTTTTGCCGGATGGCACGACAAAGCCATTTGGCTCCCATGCACCGCGAAGGAGGACCTGTTGTTCAAGTGGACATGCGCAGTGCCCAGACAGTGCGGGACTTTGATGGACGCATGCTGACGCACGATGCGCTGGTGCAACGCTGGCGTGTGTCTATTGCCCCCACATTGCTCTTTTTCGGCCCCACAGGGCGGGAGGTGGCCGAGCGTATGGAGGGTGCCTATCAGCCTGACTTTTATGGACCTTATCTGGAAGATCGGCTTGAAAAGGCTCAAGCCCTGATTCGTCGGTTGACCTGAACGTGGCCATGTGACTTGATCGGAGCAGGGCAGTGTTATCCCTAGTGTTCTGAAAGCGTGACAGTCCATGAATTCAGGTTAAATTAGTGATTGGTTATATGACGCCGCAATGGCAAAGGACATGTCCATGAAACTGCTGACCACTTCAACAGCGTTGATCGCATTGTTGGCAACGCCTGCTTTTGCCAATCTGGATCTGGCCAAAAAAAATGCCTGCATGGCTTGTCATGCGGTGGACAAGAAAGTGGTGGGACCGGCCTATCAGGATGTGGCCAAAAAATACGCCGGTAAAAGTGCGGATGACTTGGCCAAGAGCATCAAGGCTGGCGGTTCGGGAAAATGGGGTCCTGTTCCCATGCCAGCCCAAACCGCATTGAGTGATGCCGATGCCAAAACGTTGGCTGCCTGGGTGCTGTCTGGCGCCAAATGATCAAGGTTTCCAGAGCGGTTTCTGGCTGAAGTCTCCGCCTTGGTTCTGATCTTTTGATCCGAGTCAGATCATCTTTCTTGTGCTGAAGGAATTCGTATGGACTACATCCGTTGGATTGCAATGGGGTGGATGCTCTCGTGCACTTTGGTGAATGCCTGGGCGCAGCCAGCCATGTTCAAAGGGGCCGATCTCAAGCTGGGGGAGCAGCTCATCGCAGAGCACAAGTGTTCGGCCTGTCACACCCGTCGCGTGGGAGGGGATGGCAGTGACATCTACAACCCTCAAGGACGCATCAACACCCCGGGCTTTTTGCGCGGAATGGTTGAGCAATGCAATACGGAGCTGAATCTGGGAATGTTTCCGGAAGATGTGAATGCAGTTGCTGCGGTGCTCAACCGCAATCACTACAAGTTCAAGTGATTTGATCCCATGGTGGCTGATTCGAAACTGACACCGTTTTTCAGGGTATTCATGGATGCCTGAAAGGTTTTTTTTAGGCAATATATCAGTAAATGCTTATCAACTGAATTGGAGAATTGCATGTTTGAAAAAGGACTGAAGTGGTTGTTCGTTGGCCTGTGCGCAGCCTGGCTGAGTGGTTGCGGCACTGTCGGCACCTTGGGCAAGCTGGAAGATGGTGCGGCTGCTGAGGCGGTACGCATGTGGGACCGCTGGATTGAGGGGCAAGGTGACATTGCCGTGGCCACAACCTGGGAGCGCAAGGTGGCTGCAGGTGTGACCACCGGTGATATCGAGCAGATCCTGCGTCAGGTGGCCTCCGAGCGGAACATGAAGGACGTGGGCACCTTGCCGCTGTCCAAAGAGCTGGAGGCCCGAACAGGGCAGAAGCAGAAATTCCTGCAGGTCTATTCCTTCTGCACACCCACCACCGCACGCCGCATGGTTGACTTCAGTCCGCACATGGCGGCCTACCTGCCCTGTCGCATCACGGTAGTGGAAAAGGAAGATGGTCTGTGGATGTACACCCTCAACATGGACATGATGATCAAGATGGGGCGCAAGTTGCCTTCGCCACTCAAGGAAGAAGCCCGTGCCGTGCGCGACACCATCTGGGAAATGATGGAGCGCGGCTCCAAAGGCGAAATCTGAAACCGTTCAACACCCTCAGGAGACAGACATGAACAAGAACAAGACTTTGCGTGCCACCGCACTGACAGCCTGCATGGTGGCCGCAGGCCAGGCCTGGGCCACCAATGGCATGCTGATGGAGGGCTATGGCCCTGTGGCCCTGTCGATGGGGGGCGCTGCACAAGCTTATGACAACGGCACGGCTGGCATGATGAATAACCCTGCCACCTTGCAATTGGGTGCCAACGGGACGCGTGTGGATCTGGCGCTGGGACTCCTGGGGCCCAATGTCACGGCCATGGGTGAAAAATCGGGCGGCACTTCTTATGTCATGCCCGCCATCGGGTGGGTACGCAAGAACGATCAGTTCAGCTACGGCATCGGCGTGTTTGGCCAGGGCGGCATGGGCACTGAGTACCCGGCAGGCTCCATGAATGCCGCTGGCACGTCGCAGCCGGTTCGCTCCGAGTTGGCCGTGGGGCGTGTGATCCTTCCGGTCAGCTACCGTGCGACAGAACAGCTGAATCTGGGGGCCAGTCTGGATTACACCTGGGCCAGCCTGGACATGCGCATGGCGGCCGGTTTGACACAGCTGGGGGGCTTGTATGCAGGCGGCACGGGTGCTTTTGCACCCGCCAATCTGCAAGCAGCCATGGGGCAGCTGGCAGGCATGGGGGTCAGCACCGCACGGATCGATTTCTCGGACGACAACAAATTCACAGGTGCAGCCAAAGCATCGGGCTTCACGGGCAAATTGGGTGCAACGTATTCGCTCAACCCGAACCTGACCCTGGGTGCTTCATACCATTTGAAAACCCGCATGGGGGACTTGAAAACCAATGCCACGGGGGCTACGCTCACCATGGGGCAGGCCATGACAGGGCGAATGGTCATTCATGACTTCCAGATGCCTGCGAACGGGGCTTTGGGACTTGCCTGGAAAGCCAGTTCTTCGCTGGAGTTGCTGGCAGACGTCAAGCGGATCGCCTGGGCCAACGCCATGAAGGACTTCCGGATGACGTTTGAGTCGGCGCCTGGCAACGTCAGCTTCACTTTGCCCCAGAACTGGAAGGATCAGACCGTTCTGGCTCTGGGCGGCGCCTACAAGCTCAACCCCGCCTGGATGTTGCGTGCCGGCTACAGCCATGCATCGAATCCGGTGCCGGACGCCACAGTCCATCCGCTGTTTCCCGCCATTGTCAAAGACCATTACACGGCAGGTTTTGGTTACCAGATTGGCAAGAACATGACCTTGGACGCGGCCCTTTCGCATGCGCCCAAAGTCACGGTCAATGCGGGCATGCTCGGTGGCGCTCCCATTACCCACAGCCAGACCAACTACCAGATGCTTTTGGGCATCCGTTATTGAAGGTTTGCGCAAGGCACAGCGGTGTCCCCAAAAAACCAGGATCAGGAGTACGCGTGAAAGAAGACAACATCAACTCGGGAAGGGTGCAAAAAGCGCCCGAGAACTTCCTGACGCAGGAAGGCATTCGCACCGTGTTTTCCGAAGGCAGGAAGGGCCGCCGCGATTTCATTCGCAACGCCTTTGCGGCTGCAGCTGCAGGCGCGGCTGTGCCTGCAGTGCTGGCCCAGGGTAACCCGGTGCCCACCGAGGGCGGTGACCCCAATATCCTGAACCTGCCTGAGCACGCCACGGGGCTGGGGCAGGGCGTGGCTTCCAACAATGGCTATGGCGTACCGTCCAAGTTCGAATCGAACATTCAGCGTCGCCAGAGCCCGGGTCTGACGCAGACCACGCAGGCTTCGGTGTCGTTTGCCCCGTTGCAGTCGCTGTTCGGCATCGTCACACCCAGTGGTCTGCACTTCGAACGTCACCACCAGGGCTGGTGGGACATCGACCCGTCCAAGCACCGGTTCATGATCAATGGCATGGTCAAGAAGCCCATGGTGTTCACCATGGACGAGATCATGCGCCTGCCTTCGGTGTCGCGTTTCCACTTCATCGAGTGCGGTGCCAACACGGCAGTGGACTGGGGCAATGTGGCTGTGCCCACGGTGCAGTACACGCACGGCATGGTCTCGTGCAGCGAGTTCACAGGCGTGCCGCTGATCACCTTGCTGGAGCTGGCCGGGGCTGACCTCAAGAACGGCAAGTTCGTGCTGGCCGAAGGCGGTGACGGTTCGTCTATGACGCGCACCATCCCCATGAGCCTGATCACCTCGGGTGAAGTGCTGGTGGCCTACGGCCAGAACGGTGAAATGCTGCGCCCCGAAAACGGCTATCCATTGCGTTTGATCGTGCCGGGCGTGCAAGGCGTGAGCTGGGTCAAGTACTTGCGTCGCGTTGAGGTGGGCGACATGCCCTACGCGGCCAAGGACGAGGCGGTGCACTACATCGACCTGATGAAAGACGGTCAGCACCGCCAGTACACCAGCATCCAGGAATGCAAGAGCGTGGTGACCACGCCCTCGGGTGGCCAAGTGCTGCTCGACAAGGGCTTCTACAACATCACGGGTCTGGCCTGGTCGGGCCGAGGAAAGGTCAAGCGCGTGGATGTTTCTGTGGACGGTGGCCGCAACTGGCGCCCTGCGCGTCTGGAAACGCCGGTGCTCTCCAAAGCATTGACACGTTTCAATCTGGACTGGGTGTGGGATGGCAAGCCTGCCATCATCCAGAGTCGTGCGCAGGACGAGACCGGCTATGTGCAGCCGACCTACCAGCAGCTGCGCGCCGTGCGCGGCACGCGCTCGATCTACCACAACAACGCCATCCAGTCCTGGCTGGTGCAGGAAAACGGTGAGGTGAAAAATGTCCAGCTTTCGTAAAGTCATCCTGACCGCGGCGCTGGTGGCCATGGCCAGCATGGCCCTGGCACAAAGCGACAAATACCCCGGCCTGGGACGCGCCGCCACAATCAAGGAAGTGGCCAAATGGGACATTGATGTGCGTCCCGACTTCAAGGGGCTGCCCCCAGGTTCAGGTTCGGTGGCCAAAGGTCAGGACGTGTGGGAGGCCAAATGTGCCCATTGCCACGGCATCTTTGGTGAGTCCAACGAGGTGTTCAGTCCCTTGATTGGCGGCACCACGGCCGACGACATCAAGACCGGGCATGTGGCCAACCTCACGCGCACCGACTTTCCGGGTCGCACCACCCTCATGAAGGTGGCCACGGTGTCCACGCTGTGGGACTACATCAACCGCGCCATGCCCTGGACCAACCCGAAAACGCTGAGCACCGAAGAGGTGTACGGCGTGACGGCCTTCTTGCTGAATCTGGCCAATGTGGTGCCCGACGACTTTGTGCTGTCGGACAAAAACATCGCCGAGGTGCAAAAGCGCATGCCCAACCGCAACGGCATGACCACGGCGCACGCCATGTGGCCCGGTCATGAGTTCAAGGGCGCGGCCAAGCCGGACACGGTCAACACCATCTGCATGAAGGACTGCGCACCTGAGCCCAAGCATGCTTCGCTGCTACCGGACTTTGCGCGCAACGCCCACGGCAACCTGGCTGACCAGAACCGTCTGGTGGGCCAGCAGCACGGCGCCGACACCAGCCGCCCGGAAGGAAAGAGTGCCATCCCCGCTGCGGTGCCAGCGGCCCCTGCTGCACCCAAGACCGAAGCTAACAACGAGTCCAAGGCAGCCCTTGCCCTGCTGAACAAGTACAGCTGCACGGCCTGCCATGGTGTGGACAAGAAATTGGTGGGCCCCGGCTTCAACGAGATCGCCAAAAAGCACGCAGGCAAGACCGACTATCTGGCGGGCAAGATCAAATCGGGTGGTTCCGGCGTCTGGGGTCCTGTGCCCATGCCGCCGCAATCCCTGCCTGAGGCGGATGCCAAAGCCATTGCGGCCTGGATCGCCAAAGGCGCCAACAAATGATTCAGGGCAATACCCGCTAGCCCAAAACCTGTTCCAATCGCATCATTGACCCCAAAGGAGATTCCAGATGCAAACTCGTCGCGAGACCCTCAAACAAAGCGCTGTGGTCGCTGGCCTGCTGGCTTCGGCAGGCTTCCCTCAGTTTGCCCATGCTGCCTTCAACAAGGCCGCCTTTGACGCCAAGAGCGTGCAGGACGCCGTCAAGGCGGCTGGCGGTGGCGCCATTGCCGAGAGCAAGGACGTGACCATCACCGGTCCGGACATTGCCGAAAACGGTGCCGTGGTGCCCCTGGGGGCTGCCACCACCTTGCCAGGTGTCAAACAGCTGCTGGTCCTGGTCGAGAAGAACCCGGCTGCCCTGGTGGCCCTCTTCCACGTGAGCGATGCGGTGGAAGCCAATTTTTCGACCCGTGCCAAGATGGGCCAGTCTTCCGACGTTTACGCCGTGGCCATCATGGCCGATGGCAAGGCCCTGTTTGCCAAGAAGGAAGTGAAAGTGACCCTCGGCGGCTGCGGCGGCTGATCGGTTCTTTATTTCAAAGCACATTCATTTTTCAGAGATTCAGGAGAAAAACATGGCAGATCCGATGCGTATCCGTGCTCAGGCTTCCGGCGACAAAGCCACTGTGCGCGTGCTCATGAGCCACGAGATGGAATCCGGCCAGCGCAAAGACGCGGCTGGCAAACTGGTGCCCGCCTGGCACATCACCGAAGTGACCGCTGCCTTGAATGGCAAGCAGGTGCTGGCCGCCGAATGGGGCCCTGCGGTGTCCAAGAATCCCTTCCTGCAGTTCGTCATCAAGGGCGCCAAGGCCGGTGACAAGGTGGCGGTGTCCTGGAAAGACAACAAAGGCGACAGCCGCACCGACGAAGTCACGGTTTCCTGATACCGTGTGCGTGCGCAGAGGGTGATGTCTGTGGACTTCACCCTCTTCTTGTTTCAGACAACCACGAGGTGACCATGCAACGATCACACCTGCCTCTTTGGGCCGCGGCACTGGCCCTGTCCTGTGTGCCCGCAATGGCGCAAAAGACCGCCAGCCAGGGCATTGACGAATACCGCGCCATGCTGCAAGACGGCAACCCATCCGAATTGTTTGAAGCCAAAGGCGAAGACCTCTGGAAACAAAAGCGCGGCCCGAAAAGCGCTTCACTTGAAAAGTGCGATTTGGGCAAAGGGCCAGGGGTGGTCAAGGGGGCGTTTGTCGAATTGCCGCGTTTCTTCGCAGACACCGGTCGTGTGCAGGACCTGGAGTCGCGTCTGTTGACTTGCATGGAAACGCTGCAGGGCTTCAACGCCGCAGACATCGCCAAGACCGGTTTTGGCAAAGGCGAGCAAAACACGGTGACCGCGCTGGCCACCTGGATCGCTTCTGAATCGAAAGACATGCGCTTCAACCTGTCGCAAAGCCATCCGCAAGAGAAGACGTTTTACGAAGTGGGCAAGCGCCTGTTCTTCCAGCGCGGTGGTCCGCACGACTTTGCTTGCGCCTCCTGCCACGGCGAAGACGGCAAGCGCATCCGCCTGCAGGATTTGCCCAACCTGACCAAGAACCCGGGTGATGGCGTGGGCTTTGCCGCCTGGCCGGCCTATCGGGTCTCCAATGGTCAGATGTGGGGCATGCAGCAGCGTCTGAACGATTGTTATCGTCAGCAGCGCTTCCCCTACCCCGGCTTCGGCAGCGATGCCACGATCGCGCTGGGCGTGTACCTGGGTGTGAACAGCAAGGGCTCGGCATCGATTGCCCCGGCCATCAAGCGTTGAACGCGAGGAGATGCACATGAACAAGACAAGCGCATGGACTCTGACGGCGTTGGCCGCCGTGGTGGTGGCCGGTTGTGCCACCGGCCCCAGCGTGGCCGAACTCAATGACCTGGCCCGCCAGGTGGCCAAGGCTTCCTTCCGCGACGAAGGCATTGTCAAAGCCGACAAGGTGCTGAACACCGACGAAACCAGCCGCCTGTGCAGCGAGGCCGATGTGGCCGGCAAGCCGCTGGACGAAGCGACTGCCAAGCGCATCGAGGAAACCAACCTCAAGGCGATCAAGTGGCCCAGCGACGGCAAGTTTTTGGGCGACTGGAAGCAGGGAGAAGCGATTGCCCAAAGCGGTCGCGGCCTGACCTTCACCGACACGGCGGACACCGTGAACGGTGGCAACTGCTACAACTGCCACCAGATCGACCAGAAGGAAATCTCTTTCGGAACGATTGGCCCGAGCCTCTACAACTACGGCAAGATCCGTGGCGTCACCGACCCCAACAGTGAAGCCGCCAAACCCATCGTCGAGTACACCTGGGGCAAGATCTGGAACTCCAAGGCCTACAACGCCTGCTCCAACATGCCACGCGCTGGCCACATGGGCATCCTGAGCGAAGCACAGGTTCGCCATGTGGTTGCCCTGCTGCTCGACCCCAATTCGCCCGTCAACAAATGACGCGGCGCTGAACCCGGCCTGGCCGGGTTTTTTTGTCCTGTATATATCAGTCAAAGGCAATTCATGAACCTCTCCAAACGCGAATTCCTGCAAGTGATGAGCGCTGGCACCATGGCCGGCATGAGCCTGGGCCAGTACGCCGAAGCCAGTGCGGCCACAGCGGCCAACGGCCTCTACGACATTCCCAAATTCGGCAACGTGTCCTTCCTGCACATGACCGATTGCCATGCGCAGCTCAAACCGATCCACTTTCGCGAGCCCAGCATCAATCTGGGCATTGGCTCGATGAGAGGCAACTTGCCCCATCTGGTGGGAGAACACCTGCTCAAGGTGGCCAAGGTGCGCCCCGGCACGGCTGAGGCGCATGCGTTGACCTACCTCGATTACGAGAAAGCGGCGAAGCGTTACGGCAAGGTCGGTGGTTTTGCGCACCTGGCCACGCTGGTCAAGCGCATGCGGGCCAGCCGCCCGGGTGCGTTGCTGCTCGATGGCGGCGACACCTGGCAAGGTTCGGGCACCTGCTTGTGGACCAACGGCCAGGACATGGTTGACGCCTGCAAGCTGCTGGGCGTGGACGTGATGACGGGCCACTGGGAGTTCACGCTGGGCATGGAGCGTGTGAAAGAGATCGTCGAGAAGGACTTTGCGGGCAAAGTGGACTTTGTGGCGCAGAACATCAAGACCGCTGACTTTGGCGATCCGGTGTTCAAGCCCTATGTGATCCGCGAGATCAATGGCGTGCCTTGTGCCATCATCGGCCAGGCGTTCCCCTACACGCCGATCGCCAATCCGCGTTACATGGTGGCCGACTGGGAGTTTGGCATTCAGGACGAGAACATGCAGAAGATGGTCGACGAAGCCCGCGCCAAAGGCGCTCAGGTCGTGGTTGTGCTCAGCCACAACGGCATGGATGTGGACCTCAAGATGGCCAGCCGCGTGAGCGGCATTGACGCGATCATGGGTGGCCATACCCATGACGGCATGCCGGTGGCCACACTGGTGTCCAACAAGGGCGGCAAGACCATCGTGACGAACGCCGGCTCCAATGGCAAGTTTCTCGGTGTGCTGGACTTTGACGTCAAGGACAAGAAGGTCTCTGACTTTCGTTACAAACTGCTGCCGGTGTTCTCCAACATGCTGCCCGCCGACAGGGACATGGATGCGCTCATCACCAAGATCCGCGCGCCCTATGAAAAGCAGTTGAACGAAGTGCTGGGCGTGAGCGAAGGGCTGCTGTATCGACGTGGCAACTTCAATGGCACGGGCGACCAGCTGCTGGTCGATGCACTCATGGATGTACAAGGTGCAGAACTCGCGTTCTCGCCGGGCTTCCGCTGGGGCACCACGCTGCTGCCCGGACAGGCCATCACGCGCGAGTGGCTGCTGGACATGACCGCCACCACCTATTCGTACGCCACCGTGACCGAGATGACGGGCGAAACCATCAAGACCGTGATGGAAGACGTGTGCGACAACCTGTTCAACCCCGACCCTTATTACCAGCAGGGCGGCGACATGGTGCGCGTGGGCGGCATGAGCTACTCGGTGGATCCGACGGCGAAGATGGGCAGCCGCATCAGCGACATGCGTCTGAAGGGTCAGTTGATCGAGGCGGGCAAAAAGTACAAGGTGGCCGGTTGGGCGCCTGTGGCCGAAGAGGCGCGCAGCGCTGGCAACAAGATGGTCTGGGAACTGGTGGAGCAATGGCTCAAGGCCCAGCAAGGCGGCAAGGTTGGCGCGCGCAAGCTCAATGCGCCCACCGTGACCGGTGTGGTGCCCAACCCGGGCTACGCGGCCTGAAGGTACTGGGTATGAAAGGGGTCATCATGAAACGCCGTCACTTTCTTGCAGGTGCGACCACCATCGGGGCTGCGGCCCTGTGGCCGGAAATGCAGGGTTTTGCCCAGCAGGCACAGGACTTCATCATGGGGCCTCCGATGTACGACATCGCCCCGCAGCAGATCTCCAGGCATGTCTGGATCATCTTCGCGCCGGACGGTTTTCCGACCCCCGAAAACCGCGGCATGATGTCCAACGTGACCTTTGTGGTCACGAGCGCTGGCGTGGTCATCCTCGACTCGGGCAGTTCGCTGCAGATCGGCGAGATGGCCATCCGCATGATCCGCAAGGTCACCGACAAACCGGTCATTGCCGTCTTTAACTCGCATTTCCATGGTGACCATTGGTTGGGCAACCATGCCTTCGTCAAGACCTACGGCGCTCAATTGCCGATCCACGCGCTGGCGGCTACCCAAAAAACCATCGCAGGTTATGAAGGCAACACCTGGCGCACGCTGATGGAGAAATGGACCAACCAGTCCACCAGTGGCACCGAGGTGGTGCCCCCCAACCGGACGGTTGAAAGTGGTCAGGTGCTCAAGTACGGCGATGTGAGCCTCAGGATGCACCACTACGGCCGTGCCCACACCGATGCCGACCTGTGCGTGGAGGTGGTGGAAGACAAGGTCACCCACATCGGGGACATTGCCATGGCCAACCGCATTGCCAACATCGACGACGGCTCTTACCCCGGCACGTTCAAGTACTACGACACTTTGCAGAAGGCGGCAGGCGAGCAGCTGTGGACGCCAGGGCACGGCATGCCCGGCAAGGACATTCTCCAGACCTATGGCACCTTCCTCAAAGGCATCTGGGAACCCTGTCTGCAGGCCGTCAAGGATGGCAAAAGCGAAAACGAAGCCAAGGCCATGGTGCTCAAGGACCCGCGTGTGGCATCGCGTGCGCAAACGATGCAGGGTTTTGACGGCAACATCGGTAAATACACCAGCCTGGCGTATCTGGAAGCCGAAAAAGAAGCTTTCTGACGGCGTGCGATGGATGGGGTTTGGTGATCAGAGGAGTTGAAAGTGACTGATTCAAATGACATGTATCCAGTGAGATCATGGACACAACTGTGGTTCAGAAATCCAAGTGACCCATCTCCATTGATCAATGACACGGCGGTGAGAATTCGCGCAGGCCTCATGCTGGTTATCCCGCTGTTCATGGCATTGACCTTGCTGGATGTGATTTTCGGCAGCCGTTGGGTCGTGACTGGTGATGTCATCAAAGACACTTATGAAACAGACTTCGACGGGCGCATCCTGTACATGGTTGAAGCCGTCAGGCGAACATACGATTACACGGTCCAGACATGGGTGCTGTTGTATGCCTTGTTTGAAATGCTGGCTGGCATGACGGTCAGAACCTCTTATCTGTCTCCCACCATCTGGTTGGCAACTGCGCTGGCCCGGTACAGCCAAGTGGTCTGGAAACCGCTGGCTCCCAAGCGGTTTGCCTGGACGATTGGCGCTTCGATGATCAGTGTTTGCCTTGTGTTTTTCCATCCTGAAAAATTTGCTGCGGCGATCAATTTCATGGCGCACGCCCAGGTGCTGCCCTCGGCCGAGCAGTACATGCCTCGCTGGTTGCCTTTGGTCATGGTTGGTGTTTGTTTGGGCTTCATGTGGATGGAAGCAGTGCTTGGATATTGTCTGGGCTGTGAGGTGCATGCGATCCTGGTCAGGCTGGGTGTTTTCAAGGAGGAGTGCGAGGCATGCAACAACCTGAACTTTGGGCCGCCACATTGACCCTCGGTTTTTTGGCGTTGCCTTGCGATGTGTGTTGAAGAAACCCTGGTTTGGCAGGAGGTATGCCAAACGATCGATATTCACCGCGCAGATCTCTGCGGCACAATTCAGGGAGCAGGCGCTGCGTGAAGGGGAAATGCTGGTGCTGACCCCGCGCAAGGCCCGTGTTTTTGTCGAGTCCTGAATGACTGCTCCTTCCATCCGTGTTGCTGGTGTTGATCTGACGGTTCAGCGCGTGTTCGCGCTGGTGGTCCTGGCGTGCGTGGGCATGCTGGCTTTTGGTTTGTACCTGCAACATGTGGTGGGATTGAACCCTTGCCCCATGTGCATAGTGCAGCGTTATGCGTTGGTCGGGGTGGCGGTGATTGCGCTGGTCGGCTCGCGTCTGAACCGGCCAGTCTGGCAGGCGGTCTTTGCGGTGCTGATGGCGCTCAAAGCCGGGTTTGGGGCGTTCACGGCGGCTCGCCAAAGCTGGATCCAGTGGTATCCTCCGGAGATTGTCAGTTGCGGGCGTGACTTTTACGGCATGGTCGAGAACTTTCCTCTTCAGCGCGCCATCCCCATGATCTTCAAAGGCAGTGGCGACTGCACCAAGGTGGACTGGACCTTTCTGGGCGGCTCGATCGCCAACTGGTCTTTTGTGGCTTTCATCGTCCTTGCCTTGACCGGGCTGGTGCTGGCCTGGGCCGCCTGGCGCGCCCGCTGAGGCAACTGGCCCTGGAGGGTGGGGCGTTTCAGGTTATAATTTCAAGGCTTTGCATGGTGCAAGGCGCACGCTGTCAGCACTTCCAGCCGCCAGCGCAAGTCAACAACATCGCTCATGTGCCTTCGGGTGCTGGCGAAAAAAGGAAAAATCATGATCGCTTCTTCCATCAAAGCCGAGGTCGTCAAGGCCAACGCCCGCGCTGCCAACGACACTGGATCCCCAGAAGTCCAGGTGGCCCTGCTGACAGCCCGTATCAACGAGCTGACTCCTCACTTCAAGACACACGCCAAAGACCACCACGGTCGCCGTGGCCTGTTGCGCATGGTGAGCCGCCGCCGCAAGTTGCTGGACTACCTCAAGTCCAAAGATGCTGACCGTTATGTTGCACTGATCGCCAAGCTTGGCCTGCGCAAGTAAACGCAAGCACAGATGAAAAGCGCCTGAGTTAGGTCACTAGCTCAGGCGCTTTATTGTTTTTTATTCGGAATTTGTCCGGGCGTTCTCGCGCTGTGTCATTCCACAAGGCTTTCAAACCAAGGTTTTGTGGAATGGCATCGAGTTCAGAAAGTCAGGTTCCGGGCCCCGGGTGCAGCCTCATGCCCCTTGATTTTCAGGAGTTCTGAACATGTCCATTTTCAATAAAGTCACCAAAACCTTCCAATGGGGCCAGCACACGGTCAAGATGGAAACCGGCGAAGTCGCTCGTCAAGCCGGCGGTGCTGTGCTGCTCGACATGGAAGGCACTGTGGTGCTGGCCACTGTCGTGGGTTCCAAGATCGCCAAAGCCGGTCAAGACTTTTTCCCACTCACGGTCGATTACATCGAGAAAACCTACGCTGCAGGCAAGATCCCCGGTAGCTTTTTCAAGCGTGAAGCCAAGCCCAGCGAGCACGAAACCCTGACCAGCCGCCTGATCGACCGCCCGATCCGTCCTCTGTTCCCCGAAGGTTTCTACAACGACGTGCACGTGGTCATCCACACCGTGTCCTTGAACCCTGAAGTTGACGCCGACATCGCTGCGATGATCGCTGTGTCCGCCGCCTTGTCCATCTCGGGCATCCCGTTCAATGGCCCCATCGGCGCTGCTCGCGTGGGTTACATCAACGGCGAATACGTTCTGAACCCCGGCCAGACCCAGCGCAAAGACAGCGTGATGGATCTGGTGGTGGCCGGTACCGAAGCCGCTGTGCTGATGGTCGAATCCGAAGCCCAGCAATTGTCCGAAGAAATCATGCTGGGTGGTGTGGTGTATGGCCATGAGCAGGCAGCCATTGCCATCAATGCCATCCATGAACTGGTGCGTGACGCCGGCAAGCCGGTGTGGGACTGGCAAGCGCCTGCCCGCGACGCCGCTTTCGAAGCCAAGCTGGCATCTCTCGCCGAAGAAAAGCTGCGTGCTGCTTACCAGATCCGCAACAAGCAAGCCCGTACACACGCTTGCCGCGAAGCCTACGCTTCGGTCAAAGTCGCTTTGGCTGAAGAAGGCGTGGCGTTTGACCCCGTCAAACTCGACAACCTGCTGTTTGAAATCGAAGCCCGCATCGTGCGCAGCCAGATCCTGGCCGGTGAGCCCCGCATCGACGGCCGCGACACCCGCACGGTGCGCCCCATCGAGATCCGCAACAGCGTGCTGCCCCGTACCCACGGCTCGGCTTTGTTCACCCGTGGTGAAACACAGGCCCTGGTCGTGACGACCCTGGGCACCGAGCGCGATGCGCAGCGCATCGACGCGCTGGCAGGCGAGTTCGAAGACCGCTTCATGTTCCACTACAACATGCCTCCCTTTGCCACTGGTGAAGTGGGTCGCATGGGTTCGACCAAGCGCCGCGAAATCGGCCACGGCCGTCTGGCCAAGCGTGCCCTGGTGGCGGTGCTGCCGAGCAAGGAGGAGTTCCCCTACACCCTGCGCGTGGTGTCCGAGATCACCGAGTCCAACGGTTCCTCGTCCATGGCTTCGGTCTGCGGCGGCTGCCTGTCGCTGATGGACGCTGGCGTGCCGATGAAAGCCCATGTGGCCGGCATCGCCATGGGTCTGATCAAGGAAGACAACCGCTTTGCGGTGTTGACCGATATTCTGGGTGACGAAGACCACCTGGGTGACATGGACTTCAAGGTGGCCGGTACCACCAACGGCATCACCGCTTTGCAGATGGACATCAAGATCCAGGGCATCACCAAGGAAATCATGCAAGTCGCTTTGGCCCAGGCCAAAGAAGCCCGCATGCACATCCTGGGCAAGATGCAGGAAGCGATGAGCGAAGCCAACACCGAAGTGTCTGATTTCGCGCCCAAGCTCTTCACCATGAAGATCAACCCCGAGAAGATCCGTGACGTGATCGGCAAAGGCGGCGCCACCATCCGCGCCCTGACCGAAGAGACCGGCTGCCAGATCAACATCGAAGAAGATGGCACCATCACCATTGCCGCCACCGACGGCGCCAAGGCTGACGTGGCCAAGCAGCGCATCGAGCAGATCACCGCCGAAGTCGAAATCGGCAAGGTCTACGAAGGCCCTGTGACCAAGATCCTGGACTTCGGTGCCTTGATCAACCTGCTGCCTGGCAAGGACGGTCTGCTGCACATCAGCCAGATTGCCCACGAGCGCGTTGAAAAAGTGACCGACTACCTGAGCGAAGGCCAGATCGTCAAGGTCAAGGTTCTGGAAACAGACGAAAAAGGCCGTGTGAAGTTGTCGATGAAGGCCTTGCTGGACCGTCCAGCCCAAGGCACTCAGCAGCAGTGATCCCACATCCTGCGCGGGCGTCGAGCTGTGTCGACGCTTTCGCGGGATGTTCATTTTTAGGCAGGCCATGAAAGTTGTTGAGATTCAAAGCTACGGCGCTCCCGACATGCTGGTTCCTGGCACGCGCCCGGATCCGGTGGCGGGTGCCGGAGAGTTGCTGATCCGCGTGCTGGCCAGTGGCATCAACCGTCCCGATGTGTTGCAACGCACGGGCAATTACCCGGTGCCGCCAGGTGCCTCGGACATTCCGGGCCTTGAAGTGGCCGGTGTGGTGGTGTCGGGTGATGCCCAAGCCATGCAGCAAGCAGGCTTGGCTGTGGGTGACCGTGTGTGCGCCCTGGTGGCCGGTGGTGGCTATGCTGAACTGTGCGTGGCACCCGTGGCCCAATGTCTGCCGGTGCCCAGTGGGCTGAGTGACGTTGAAGCAGCTTCTTTGCCCGAGACATTCTTCACGGTCTGGTCCAACGTGTTCGACCGTGGTCATTTGCAAGCGGGTGAGACCTTGTTGATTCAGGGTGGTTCGAGCGGCATTGGCGTGACGGCCATCCAGATGGCCAAAGCAGCCGGTGCCCGTGTGATCGTGACCGCAGGGTCGGATGACAAGTGTCAGGCTTGCCTGGCGCTGGGGGCCGACCATGCGATCAATTACAAAACGCACGACTTCGTGGAAGAGGCCAAGCTCCTGACCGGCGGGCAGGGCGTCAATGTGATTCTGGACATGGTGGCGGGCAGTTATGTGGCCCGCGAAGTCGAGGCCTTGGCCGAAGACGGTCGTCTGGTCATCATCGCGGTGCAGGGCGGTGTCAAGAGCGAGTTCAATGCGGGCCTGGTGCTGCGCCGCCGTTTGCAGATCACAGGCTCGACCTTGCGTCCGCGTCCTGTCGCGTTCAAGGCTGCGATCGCTCAGTCGCTCAAGAAGCATGCCTGGCCCTGGCTCGAATCGGGCCAGATCAAGCCGGTCATCCACAGTGTGTTTGCTGCGCAAGCACCTGCCCATGGTCACCCCAGCGGGGCGGCTGCGGCGCATGCCTTGATGGAGTCGAACCAGCACGTGGGCAAGATCGTCCTGACCTGGGAGGCAGCATGAGCAGCAAGCTCATTGTGGGCAACTGGAAGATGAATGGCGGTCTGGCTGCCAATCAGTTGCTGCTCGATGGTCTGCGCGAAGGGCTGGGTGCTGTGCGCAGCCGTTCTGCGGTTTGTGTGCCTCATCCTTATTTGGCCCAGGTTCAGCTTTTGCTGGCGGGCTCGCCCATTGCGCTGGGTGCACAGGACGTGTCTGCCCACACGGCAGGGGCCTACACCGGCGAGGTGTCTGCGGGCATGCTGCGGGACTTTGGTGTGCGCTACTGCATCGTGGGGCATTCCGAACGTCGCCAGTACCACGGCGAGAGCGATGAGCTGGTGGCCCTGAAGGCCAAGCAGGCGCTGGCCCATGGCATCACCCCCATCGTGTGTGTGGGTGAGACTTTGGTGCAACGCGAAGCAGGGCAAACCGAGGCGGTGGTCAAGCGCCAGCTGGCTGCGGTGATCCATGAAAACGGCCATTGCATCAGCGAGATCGTGGTGGCTTATGAGCCCATCTGGGCGGTCGGTACCGGTCAGACAGCCACGCCTGAGCAGGCCCAGCAGGTGCATGGTGTGTTGCGTGCCCAGATCAAGGCGGCAACTGCGCATGCCGAGCGTGTTTCGATTCTGTACGGCGGCAGCATGAATGCCGCCAATGCCGCTGATTTGCTGGCCCAGCCCGATGTGGATGGTGGCCTGATCGGTGGCGCCGCCCTCAAGGCGGCTGACTTTTTGACCATTTTGCGGGCCGCTTCGCGCTGAGCCTGTTTGTTCTTGATTTTCGGAGAGAGTGATGAGTGTTGCATTGACTTTGATTTTGGTGGTTCAGATGCTGTCGGCGTTGGCCATGATTGGTTTGATTCTGGTCCAGCATGGCAAAGGGGCCGATATGGGTGCCGCCTTTGGCAGTGGCACTTCCGGTAGCCTGTTTGGGGCGACCGGTGGGGCCAACTTCCTGTCGCGCACCACAGCGGTGCTGGCAGCTGTCTTTTTTGTGTGCACTTTGCTGTTGGCCTACCTGGGCAACAGCCGTCCACAGTCTTCAGGCAGCGTGCTCGAAGGTACTGCCGTGACGGTGCCTGCGCCGGCCGTTGACAGCAGCACGGCGGCTCAGATTCCTGGTAACGCAGCACCTGCTTCTGCGCCCGCCAAGTAAGCTGGCCATCAGCTTTGCTGTCCTGCGCAAATTTCCGTTTTTACGCAAGGATTTGCGAGGTTTTGAGGGTAGAATCCGGGATTGTCCGGAGAGCAATAACACCTATAAAACGGTGTGCCTCACGCAAACCGGGACAAAACATACCGCCGTCGTGGTGAAATTGGTAGACACGCTATCTTGAGGGGGTAGTGGCGAAAGCTGTGCGAGTTCGAGTCTCGCCGACGGCACCAGACAAACAGATGGGTTCTGACCTGCGTCAGAACCCATCTACAGGTGATCCGTCAGTCTCAAGATGAACCTCGGCCAATACCTCCCCATCCTCTTGTTCATACTGGTCGGCCTTGCTGTCGGCGTGATTCCCCAGGTCCTGGGCTACATTCTTGGCCCCAACCGTCCTGACGCGGAAAAGAACTCCCCCTATGAATGCGGCTTCGAAGCTTTCGAAGACGCCCGCATGAAGTTTGACGTTCGCTACTACCTCGTGGCGATCCTGTTCATTCTGTTTGACCTTGAAATTGCATTCCTGTTTCCCTGGGCTGTGGCGCTCAAGGAAGTGGGGGTGGCCGGCTTTGCGGCCGTCGTGATTTTCCTGGCCATTCTGGTCGTGGGCTTTGTCTACGAGTGGAAAAAAGGCGCACTGGACTGGGAATGATCCCGTTCACTGACAACCCATTCAGCCTCTGAGGACTACGAGATGATTGAAGGCGTGATGAAGGAAGGCTTTATCACCACGAGTTACGACTCGGTGGTGAATTGGGCCAAGACCGGTTCGCTGTGGCCCATGACCTTTGGTCTGGCGTGCTGCGCGGTGGAAATGATGCACTCGGCCACGGCGCGTTACGACCTGGCCCGCTTCGGTGCAGAAGTGTTCCGTGCCAGTCCACGTCAGGCCGACCTGATGATCGTGGCCGGCACGCTGTGCAACAAGATGGCGCCAGCCCTGCGCAAGGTTTACGACCAGATGTCCGAACCCCGTTGGGTCATCTCCATGGGTTCTTGCGCCAATGGCGGTGGTTACTACCACTACAGCTATTCGGTGGTGCGTGGTTGCGACCGCGTGGTTCCGGTGGATGTGTACGTGCCAGGCTGCCCGCCCACGGCAGAGGCCCTGATCTACGGCATCATCCAGCTGCAGCAGAAAATCCGCCGTACGCAAACCATTGCGCGCGTCTGAGGGAGCACGAATGACCGACTTTGCCATCCGCCCCGAAGACCTGCAGGCCAAGCTGGCTGCTGTGCTCGGTGACCGCGCACAGACTTCACTTGCCTTGGGCGAGGTGACTGTGCATGTGAATGCCGCGAACTACCGCGATGTGATGCAGACCCTGCAAACCACAGCGGGCTGCCAATTCGAACAACTGATCGACCTGTGTGGCGTGGACTATTCCACCTACCGCGATGTCGGCACCGACGGCCCCCGTTTTGGCGTCACCGTGCACCTGCTGTCGGTGAGTCTGAACCAGCGTGTGCGCGTCAAGGTGCTGTGCCCTGATGACGATCTGCCACTGATCGACTCCGTCAATGACCTGTGGAATTCGGCCAACTGGTACGAGCGTGAAGCGTTTGACCTGTTTGGTATCGTGTTTGAAGGTCATAGCGACCTGCGCCGCATCCTGACCGATTATGGCTTCATCGGCCACCCCTTCCGCAAGGATTTCCCGCTGTCGGGTCACGTCGAAATGCGTTACGACGCCGAGCGTCAGCGTGTGGTGTACGAGCCGGTGAGCATCGAGCCGCGCGAGATCACGCCGCGCATCATCCGCGAAGAAAACTACGGAGGCCTGCACTGATATGGCCGAAATCAAGAATTACACGCTGAACTTCGGACCCCAGCACCCGGCCGCCCACGGCGTGCTGCGTCTGGTGCTGGAACTCGATGGCGAAGTGGTGCAACGCGCCGATCCGCACATCGGTCTGCTGCACCGCGCCACCGAAAAACTGGCCGAGAGCAAGACCTACATCCAGTCGCTGCCTTACATGGACCGTCTGGACTACGTGTCCATGATGTGCAACGAGCACGCTTACTGCTTGGCCATCGAAAAGATGCTGGGCCTGGAAGTGCCCATGCGCGCCCAGTACATCCGCGTGATGTTCTCGGAAATCACCCGTTTGCTGAACCACCTGATGTGGCTGGGCTCGCACGGCAACGATTGCGGCAGCTCCACCATCCTGATCTACACCTTCCGTGAGCGTGAAGATCTGTTCGACATGTACGAGGCTGTGTCGGGCGCCCGCATGCACGCGGCGTACTTCCGTCCCGGTGGTGTCTACCGCGATCTGCCGGACAGCATGCCGCAGTACAAGGCCAGCAAGGTCAAGAACGCCAGAACCATTGCCGACATGAACAAGAACCGTCAGGGTTCCTTGCTCGACTTCATCGACGATTTCACACAGCGCTTCCCCAAGTGCATGGACGAATACGAAACCCTGCTGACCGACAACCGCATCTGGAAACAGCGCACGGTCGGTATCGGCGTGGTGCCGCCTGAGCGTGCCCTGAACCTGGGCATGACCGGCCCCATGCTGCGTGGCTCGGGCATCGCCTGGGACCTGCGCAAGAAGCAGCCTTACGACGCCTACGACAAAGTCGAGTTTGACGTGCCTGTGGGCAAGACCGGTGACAGCTACGACCGTTACCTGGTTCGCATGCAGGAAATGCGCGAGTCCAACCGCATCATCCAGCAGTGCGTGGCCTGGTTGCGCGCCAACCCCGGTCCTGTCATCACAGACAACCACAAGGTGGCGCCGCCTGCGCGTGAAGGCATGAAGTCCAATATGGAAGACTTGATCCACCACTTCAAGCTCTTCTCTGAAGGTTTCCGCGTGCCCGAAGGTGAGGCCTACGCAGCCGTCGAGCACCCGAAAGGCGAGTTCGGTATTTACATGGTGAGCGATGGTGCCAACAAGCCCTACCGCCTCAAGATCCGTGCCCCGGGCTTTGCCCATCTGGCCACCCTCGATGAAATGGCCCGTGGCCACATGCTGGCCGATGCGGTCGCGATCATCGGGACCATGGACATTGTGTTTGGAGAGATTGACCGATGATCTCGGAGTCCACAAAAACACGCTTTGCGCGTGAAGTCGCCAAGTTCCCTGCGGACCAGAAGCAGTCGGCCGTGATGGCCTGTCTGTCCATCGTGCAGCAGGAACAAGGCTGGGTCAGCCCCGAGAGCGAGCAGGGCGTGGCCGACTACCTGGGCATGCCTGTGATGGCCGTGCACGAAGTCACGACCTTCTACAACATGTACAACCAGAAGCCGGTGGGCAAGTTCAAGCTGAACGTCTGCACCAACCTGCCTTGCCAGTTGCGCGGTGGCCAAAAAGCCCTGGAGCACCTGGAGCACAAGCTGGGCGTGCACGCCGGTGAGACCACGGCCGACGGCCTGTTCACATTGCAGCCCAGCGAATGCCAGGGTGCTTGCGCGGATGCGCCGGTCATGCTGGTCAACGACCGCCACATGTGCAGCTTCATGAGCAACGACAAGCTCGATCAGTTGATCGACGGCTTGAAGAAAGCGGAGGCGGTCTGATGAGCGTCGAGCAAATTCTCAGTCAGTTCCAGGCCTCGGGTGTGGAAACCTGTTTCCACGACCGCCACATCAACCCGCAAATCTATGCGGGCCTCGATGGCAAGAACTGGAGCCTCAAGGACTACGAAGCGCGCGGGGGCTACGCTGCCCTGCGCAAGATCCTGGGCAAGGATGGCGGTGAAGGTCTGACTCAGGACCAGGTCATCGCCACCGTCAAGGAATCCGGCCTGCGTGGCCGTGGCGGTGCGGGCTTCCCCACCGGCCTCAAGTGGAGCTTCATGCCTCGCCAGTTCCCGGGTCAGAAATACCTGGTCTGCAACTCGGATGAAGGTGAGCCGGGCACGTGCAAAGACCGTGACATCATGGAGTACAACCCGCACACCGTGATCGAAGGCATGATCATTGCGGCGTATGCCATGGGCATCAGCGTGGGCTACAACTACATCCACGGCGAAATTTTCCACACCTACGAACGCTTCGAAGCGGCGCTCGAAGAAGCCCGCGCAGCAGGCTACCTGGGTGACAACATTCTGGGCAGCACCTTCAGCTTCCAGTTGCACGCCTCCCATGGTTTTGGCGCTTACATCTGCGGCGAAGAAACCGCTTTGCTCGAATCGCTGGAAGGCAAAAAAGGCCAGCCACGCTTCAAGCCGCCATTTCCCGCGAGCTTTGGCCTGTACGGCAAGCCCACCACCATCAACAACACCGAAACCTTCGCGGCCGTCCCCTGGATCATCCGCAACGGTGGCCAGGCCTACCTGGAATGCGGCAAGCCCAACAACGGCGGCACCAAGATCTTCTCGGTCAGCGGTGACGTGGAGCGTCCCGGCAACTACGAAGTGCCCATGGGCACACCGTTTGCCAAGCTGCTCGAGCTCGCTGGTGGCGTGCGCGGAGGCCGCAAACTCAAGGCCGTGATCCCTGGCGGCTCGTCGTCGCCTGTCATTCCTGGCGACTTGATGATGACGTTGACCATGGACTACGACAGCATCGCCAAAGAAGGCGGTTCGATGTTGGGTTCGGGCGCTGTGATCGTGATGGACGACACCCGTTGCATGGTCAAGTCGCTGCAGCGTCTGTCCTACTTCTATTCACACGAATCCTGCGGTCAGTGCACACCTTGCCGCGAAGGCACAGGCTGGCTCTGGCGCGTGGTCGATCGCATCGAGAACGGCCAGGGCCGTGCCAGCGATCTGGAGCTGCTGGACAGCGTGGCAGGCAACATCATGGGGCGCACCATCTGCGCGCTGGGTGACGCTGCAGCCATGCCTGTGCGCGGCATGCTCAAGCATTTCCGTCACGAATTTGTACACCACATCGAGCACAAGACCTGCGTGGTCGGTGCCGGTGTTTGAGGTTAAGGCCGACCATGGTTGAAATCGAACTCGACGGCAAAAAAGTGGAAGTGGCTGAAGGCAGCATGGTGATGCATGCTGCTGAAAAAGCCGGTACCTACATTCCGCATTTCTGCTACCACAAGAAGCTCTCCATTGCCGCCAACTGCCGCATGTGCCTGGTGGATGTGGAGAAAGCCCCCAAACCCATGCCCGCCTGTGCGACCCCGGTCACGCAAGGCATGATCGTGCGCACCAAGAGCGACAAGGCCGTCACGGCCCAGAAGTCGGTCATGGAGTTCCTGCTGATCAACCACCCGCTGGACTGCCCCATCTGCGACCAGGGCGGTGAGTGCCAGCTGCAGGATCTGGCCGTGGGCTACGGTGGCACCACCTCGCGCTACGAAGAAGAAAAACGCGTCGTGTTCCACAAGGAAGTCGGTCCGCTGATCTCCATGGAAGAGATGAGCCGCTGCATCCACTGCACACGCTGCGTGCGCTTTGGACAGGAAGTGGCCGGCCAGATGGAGCTGGGCATGTCCAACCGTGGCGAACACGCAGAGATCGAGACCTTCCTCGGTCAATCGGTGGACTCGGAACTGTCGGGCAACATGATTGACATCTGCCCTGTGGGCGCCTTGACCAGCAAGCCTTTCCGCTACCACGCCCGCACTTGGGAGTTGTCGCGCCGCAAGTCGGTGGCTGCACACGACTCTTCGGGTGCCAACCTGATCGTGCAGGTCAAGAACAACCAGGTTCAGCGCGTCGTGCCTCTCGAAAACGAAGAGGTCAACGAGTGCTGGATCGCCGACCGTGACCGCTTCTCTTACGAAGCCCTCAATGGCACCGAGCGCCTGACACAGCCCATGCTCAAACAGGGCGGCCAGTGGAAAGAAGTCGACTGGCAAACGGCCCTCGAATACGTGGCCAATGGCCTGAAAAACATCCAGCGTGACCACGGCGCCGCCAGCATTGGCGCGCTGGTGAGCCCGCACAGCACCGTCGAAGAAGCGTACCTGGCCGGCAGTCTGTTGCGTGGCCTGGGTTCCGACAACGTGGATGCCCGCCTGCGCCGTGCCGAGTTCGTGGCAGGTGAAGGTGTGCAGTGGCTGGGCACCAGCATTGCTTCGTTGACTGTGTTGCAGCGCTTGCTGGTCGTGGGTTCCAATCTGCGCAAAGACCATCCGCTGTTCGCACAGCGCATTCGTCAAGCTGCGCGCAATGGCGCACAGATCAACGCCATCGCTTCCGGCGCACAGCTGGCCAAGGCCGATGCCTGGGCGCTGCCGGTGGTCAACAGCGTCGTGACCGACGCATCGGCTTGGGTACAGGCCTTGGCCGATGTCGCCGCTGCGATCGCCGCAGAGAAGGGTGTAGCCGCACCTGCTGCCGGTACCGCCAATGCACAAGCCCAAGCCATCGCCAAGTCCCTGCTGGGCGGTGAGCGCAAGGCCGTGCTGCTGGGCAACGGTGCTGCGCACCACGCCAATGCATCGAGCCTGCTGGCCCTGGCCAACTGGATCGGCGAGCAGACCGGCGCGAGTGTCGGCTACCTCACCGAAGCTGCCAACACTGTGGGCGTGCAATGGGCCAAGGCCCAGCCACAAACCGGTGGCAAGAACGCCGCCCAGATGCTGGACGGCAGCCTCAAGGCCGCGATCTTGCTGAACACCGAACCCGAGTTCGACACCGCTGCCGGCGCTGCCGCTGTGGCTGCCCTGGACAAAGCCGAAATGGTCGTGACGCTCAGCCCCTTCAAGGCCAACATGGCGTTCAGCGATGTGCTGCTGCCGATCGCGCCGTTCACCGAAACCTCGGGTAGCTTCGTCAACGCCGAAGGCCGTCTGCAGAGCTTCCACGCCGTGGTCAAGCCTTTGGCTGAAACCCGTCCTGCCTGGAAAGTGCTGCGCGTGCTGGCCAACCTGCTGGACATCCCGGGCTTCGCCTTTGAGACCTCGCAGGACGTGCTGGCCCGTGCCACCGCACAGCCTCTGAACCTGTCCAACGCCATCCGTGTCGATGTGCGTCTGGGTGGTGCCGTGAGCGCGCCCGAGAACACTCCCGTGGTTGCCGCCATTTACCAGCTTGACAGCATCGTGCGCCGAGCACCGTCGCTGCAATTGACGGCTGACGCACGCCGTGCACAGGAGGTCACAGCATGATCGACGCGCTGTACAACGGCGGCCTGAACCTTCTGGCCGATGCCTGGTGGACCACGATGGCGTGGCCTGTTCTCTGGATCCTGATCAAGATCGTGGCTGTGCTGGCCCCCTTGATGGGCGCTGTGGCTTACCTGACGCTGTGGGAGCGCAAGCTGCTGGGCTTCATGCAGGTGCGCATGGGACCCAACCGCGTGGGCCCATTTGGTTTGCTGCAACCGATCGCCGATGCCCTGAAACTGCTGACCAAGGAGTTGATCAACCCCTCCGCAGCCAGCATGGGTCTGTTCCGCCTGGGCCCGATCATGGCCATCATGCCGGCACTGGCCGCCTGGGTGGCGATCCCCTTCGGTCCTGAAGTGGCACTGACCAACATCAACGCTGGCCTGATGCTGGTGATGGCCATCACCTCCATCGAGGTGTATGGCGTGATCATCGCGGGCTGGGCCTCCAACTCCAAGTACGCCTTCCTGGGCGCGCTGCGTGCCTCGGCCCAGATGGTGAGCTACGAAATCGCGATGGGCTTCTGTTTCCTGGTGGTCCTGATGGTCACCGGCAGCATGAACCTGACCGACATCGTGCTGGCGCAAGACAAGGGCAACATGGCCCGCATGGGTTTGAACTTCCTGTCCTGGAACTGGCTGCCTCTGCTGCCCATCTTCGTCGTCTACCTGATCTCGGGTGTTGCTGAGACCAACCGTCACCCGTTTGACGTGGTCGAAGGCGAAGCCGAAATCGTGGCCGGCCACATGGTCGAGTACTCGGGCATGGGCTTTGCCATCTTCTTCCTGGCCGAATACGCCAGCATGTGGCTGGTGTCCATCCTCGCCGTGATCATGTTCCTGGGTGGCTGGCTGTCTCCGATTGACAGCGCCTTGTTCAACATGGTTCCGGGCTGGATCTGGCTGGGCCTGAAGACTTTCCTGGTGGTGTCCATGTTCATCTGGATCCGCGCCACCTTCCCGCGCTTCCGTTACGACCAGATCATGCGTCTGGGCTGGAAGATTTTCATTCCGGTCACCCTGGTGTGGCTGCTGGTGGTGGGGGCCTGGTTGTTCTCGCCCTGGAACATCTGGAAATAAGCGGTTGACGATCATGACCACAATGACTGCTTCCTCCTTCTCGATCAAGGACTTCTTCAAGAGCTTCATGCTCGTGGAGTTGCTCAAGGGCATGGCCCTGACCGGACGCTACGCGTTTGCCCGCAAGGTGACGCTGGAGTTCCCGGAAGAAAAAACACCGCTGTCGCCCCGTTTTCGTGGCCTGCATGCGCTGCGCCGTTACGACAACGGCGAAGAGCGCTGCATCGCCTGCAAACTGTGCGAAGCCGTGTGCCCTGCGATGGCCATCACCATCGAGGCCGGCCAGCGCGATGACGGCTCACGCCGTACCACGCGTTACGACATCGACCTGACCAAGTGCATCTTTTGCGGCTTCTGCGAAGAAAGCTGCCCGGTGGACTCGATTGTCGAGACCCACATCCTCGAATACCACGGTGAAAAGCGTGGCGACCTGTACTTCACCAAGGACATGTTGCTGGCCGTGGGGGACCGGTATGAAAAAGAGATCGCAGCCAACAAGGCCGCTGACGCTCCGTACCGCTGATCATTGAACCTACCTACAAAGATATCCCCCATGGACGTCAAGACCGGTTTCTTCTACCTCTTCTCGGTGGTGCTGTTGTTCTCAGCCTTCCGGGTGGTCACGGCCCGCAACCCAGTGCATGCGGTGCTCTTTCTCATGCTGGCCTTCTCGCAGGCCTCGGCCGTCTGGCTGCTGCTCAACGCCGAATTCCTGGCCATCACCCTGGTGCTGGTCTACCTCGGCGCGGTGATGGTGCTTTTCCTGTTTGTCGTGATGATGCTGGACATCAACGTGGACACACTCAGGCAAGGCTTCTGGAAGAACTTCCCGCTGGCCGCCACTTTGGGTGCCGTGGTCGCGTTTGAAATGACGGCCGTGCTGATGAGCGGTTTCCGCCTGTCGCAAGCGCCTGTGGTTGCAGTGGCCGCTGGCACGGCACCGGTGTCCAACAGCAAGGCGCTCGGCATCTTGCTTTACACCGAGTACCTGATGCCCATCCAGATCGCTGCGGCCATCCTGCTGGTGGCCATGGTGGCCGCGATTGCCCTGACCCTGCGTCACCGCAAGGACAGCAAGGCGATCAACCCGTCCATCCAGGTGCGCGTGCGTGCCGCTGACCGACTGCAAGTGGTCAAGATGGCCGCCACACAGGCTGCGCCCGCACCGGCCCCCGCCGCTGCAGAGGAGAACAAGTGATGTCATTGACCCTCGGACACTACCTTTCACTGGGCGCGATGCTGTTCGCCCTGGCCGTGATCGGCATCTTCCTGAACCGCAAAAACCTGATCGTGCTGCTGATGGCCATCGAGCTGATGCTGCTGGCCGTCAACATGAACTTTGTGGCCTTCTCGCATTACCTGGGTGACATGCACGGACAGGTGTTCGTGTTCTTCATCCTGACGGTGG